>Ga0247842_10000011_pt1 | contig 476057 bp, 352 predicted proteins | sample LaCruzMarch2015__3_FD_192411 | JGI IMG/M metagenome (GOLD analysis project Ga0247842, IMG submission 192411) | Freshwater microbial communities from meromictic Lake La Cruz, Castile-La Mancha, Spain - LaCruzMarch2015_19m | ecosystem: Environmental > Aquatic > Freshwater > Lake | place: Spain...
TCCCCAGCGTGGAAAATCGCGCTCGGCTACTCGGCTGCGCTCTCACTAGTCCCTATATAGCGGGTGAACCCTGCCCGCTCCGCCTGCGTTACGCCCTGCTCCGGAACAAGCCAATCCATCCGCTATTAATATATTATAGAGCTAATATACCAGCTAAATTACCGCCTAAAATACCATCTTTATCCGCGTTAGCTATATCTAAATCTCTAACTGCTTTAATGCCGGAGGTGATGTCTTTCTTTGCCGGCCAGTCGCTCCCCCATAAAATATGTTTCGGCCCCAGCAATTCTAATGCCGCCTGAAAATTCGCTTTGGTAGTATCTCCGCTGGTATCCACATAAATATTCTTTAAGTATTCGCTGGGTTTAGCTTTTAAATCCTTAACAAAATCCATCCCCCGGAGCATTGAATAGGTTACGTCAAATCTATTCGCCAGGAATGGCGTTACTCCGCCAAAATAACCAAAGATAAATTTAGTTTTGTAATCGCGTAAAATATCCGCCATTAAGAGTTTGCCTATGCACATCGTCGTATCAAAGACATATTCAATCACCGGCGTAAGCAACGGGTCCTCTACGCGCTCGCTGCCTATCGGTTTTACAATCTGTGAGTGTACAAAAATCGGCAAGTTTTGGCTTTGCGCGATCTTGTATACTTCCAGGAATCTTGCGTCGTCCAAATAAATTCCGGCGTAACTGGTCGCTAGAGACACGGCCTTAAAACCTAATTCTTCGGTCGCCCGTTTTATCTCTTTAAGCATATCCGGTTGGTGATCTATTGGGAGGATCGCCGCGCCGATAAACCTATCCGGATAAATTTTAATGATTTTGCCGACATGGTCATTAAATATGCGCACGACTTCGGATATACTGCCCAACTTTAGGTGCGCGTCGGTTGTCGGATATGACAAAACCGCCTTATCAATTCCCGCCTCATCCATCATCTTAAGTTGAGCCTCAATATCACCCCAACCCTTATGATAAAAATGAGCGTTGTTGATTATGCCTTCCGGTAGCCAATGGCTATGCGCGTCAATAATCATTTTAGTGTTCCGTATTCCTTAATATACGCTCAGTCATCTCTATTTCATAAAGTAACTTTATCTCTTCCAACGCTTTTTTCCCTAATTCCTTCACGATAGCCTTCTGGATCGCCTCCAGCTTTAAAACCAGGAATACATAATGCGGCTTTGGCTTTTTATTCTCAAATTTTAAGCTTAATCCATCCTGTTCTTTTTTCCGGATATACTCCTCAAATTGGGCGATAAAAGATTCGGCGGCTTTCTCCTTATCAGCTCTTTTAAGCTCTTTTAAGATAAAGCGGTCGATTTCGCTTTGCGTAAATTTGCGTTCAATCTTATCCAGCGCCTCTCTGGTAGTTTTATAAAACCAGATGAGGTAGCGTTTTTTCAAATTTTTTAAATCCAGTTTGTTCATCATTTTTTAACCAATTCTACGGTGTCAAAATAAAGCGTGCCCTTTGACGCAGGCAACGGCTCAAGCTGAAAGATCTTTATCGGAAAATCAATTTTCGCGTTTTTATCGGCGCTATTTGGCTGCCAGTCGTCACGGACTAAGAATTTATCAAAGTCGCAGACAATCTGCTTCCAGCCATTAAAATTATCCTCGACCACAAAACGCCAAAGCTCATCTCCGTTGTCTTTAATGTCAAAAGCTATCCTAGCTTTAGAATCCGTGCCGTACATATAGAATGAGAACGCCTTATAATCTTCCCACTTAATATCTTCAGGCTTAACTAGCCACTCAGTATTCTTGGCATCTAGGCCCTTACCTTTGGCAACATAGATATATCCTCCGGGGACAGCATCATAGTCAACTTTTAAAGACTGCTTTCCCGTATTTTTAATATCCGTAGCTGCGGTTACATTTACGGATGAACCGTTACCAGCGCCAAAGTCAACTGTTCCTTCCAGGCCTCCGGAGACAGCTACCTCAAAATCATCAATCAATAAATTCTCAGTCGCTAAGCAGAACCCTGTTAAACCTAAAATAAACATTACTGCGAAAAATATTTTTTTCATCAATTCTCTCCTTTTGTCCACCAGGACAACACCGGCCCATCCGATAGGGCCGGGTGTTTTTATTTTCCGGGATGCTTCTGCTCAAATGGTATTACCGGCGCGGTCCAGGGTGTCTGTTGATTAATTACAGCTATCTCTAACGGACAAACATTAGCTGGCACAGTCAAGGCAAACCTCACCGCGTCTTCAATCGCCTCGGTACTCATCAACCTGGAAGTCTGGCTGGTAATCTCTTTTAATTTACCGGTCAGGTCAGTATCCGTAACTCCGGGCAATATCGAAGTTACTTTTATGCCGTGATCGCGTAGTTCCCAAAAAAGGCCCTTGGAAAAAGCGCGTAAACCGACTTTAAGTGAACTATAGACAATAAAATTCCTTGGTAGTGGGTCGCAAAGGGTTGAGCCGGAAACCATATTGATTATCGCTCCAGACTTATTCTTGATCATATCATTAATAACTAAGCGTATCAGGCGCACATATCCTAAATAATTAGTATGGGCCAGCCTTTCAAAATCCTCAATCGGCTGCTCCTGGAATGGATATTGAGACGAAACTCCGGCATTATTAATCAGGATATCGATATGACCGAATTTCTCTTTTGCCTTATTCACCAAATTCTCTAAATCCTCTAATTTTGTAACGTCGCAAGGAACAGCTAATACATCTACCTTGTATTTCTTGGCGATCTCATCAGCTGTTTCTTTTAACGGTCCTTCGCCGCGGGCGGCAATAGCTAAGTTAATCCCAAGACTTGCCGCGGTGCAGGCAAGGGCCTTACCAATACCCCGGCTGGCTCCTGTTACAATCGCTACCTTACCTTTTAATTCCTGATTCATGGGTTACCTCCTAAAATTACTTTGCTGCTGCCTTTTCAATCACATTCTTAAAAATCAAAAGATTGTCTTTAGAATGCTTGTTGATAAAGCCTTCCACCTGCTCATCGTTAAATTTAGCATTGTCATCCATTTCAAAATGCTGTATCCAGGTCAGCGCTACAGGCCAGAGGGCCGTGGTTTGGCTTCCAGTAGCCAAAGCCATTCCTTCCGGCTTCTGCGTATAGAGCCAGACGATCTTCATATACTTAAACGGAAATTTCGGTTCCTGCCTTTCCGAATATGTAAAAAATTTATCCTTATAAAGCAACCTCCAAGAAACCCAGGATTTATTTTCATCATCAGTCAGGCGAAAAGTAATCTTATTCTCTTCTCTTTTTACAATCTCCGCTTTCTTGTATTCACTTCCGAATAATTCAGTCCAACGCGGTATATCGTTAGAAATATCAAAAACCAGATCATACGGCGCGTTAATTATAATTGAATTGCATGTATGTCCCATCTTAACCTCCCTTATAATATGGCAACTACTCTTGCCCAGGCTGCGCCTGTCTGTTTGATCTTCACCGGAAAACAAATTACCTTAAATCCGAAAGCCGGAAGCTTTTCTAAATTCGCCAGCCTTTCAATATGGATAAACTCTCTTTTCCTGCCGTAGAAATGCGCCGGATACAATGCCTTAGGGTCTTTTTTCTCTAAGAACTCTTTCAACATAAACCTGTATGGCCTGTCTATCCCCATAGTATCTACGCCGAAAATCTTTATCCCTCTATCCAAAAGGTAATCTATCGCCGAAATATCAATCCCCGGATAATCCGAGAAATACCGCGGGGAGCCGTAAAACTTATCCGCTCCGGTAAATAGGAAAACAATATCCAAAGGTTTTAATTTATAATTTATTTTTGAGAGCGCCGCTTCAATGTCAGCTGATGAAATTGTTTCGTTGGGTTTTTTGTGGGTCAAATCCAGCTTAACGCCGTCCTGATAACAATATTCCAGCGGGATATCTTCCGCGGTCTTGGAAGGCCTACCCTCTGATTTTGAGCCGTAATGGAATGAGTAATCCAGGTGGGTGCCGATGTGAACAGGAGAATGCACTATTTCCAACGATAAAAATTCCTCGTCAGGCAGGTCTTCTTTCTTAAGTATGCGCTTACCGAGGAGGTATTTAATTCTTCCGGAGAGGGTTTTACCCATTATCACGCGGTTAAATTTCTCCACTCCCGCCTTATGGGTCACCCGCTCAATGGCTACCTTGTGGACTTCAAACGCCTTATCGTCTATAGGAAGGCTTAAGTCAATTATCTTCATTTAGGCTTTAAGTTTGGACTGCACAACTATCGCGATATCGTCTATACTGGAAGATTTGGTTATCTCTTTAGGGCTTAATTTTACCCCGAACGCCTTTTCCAGGGCGATAACCGATTCCACTATTTCGGTAGAATCTACGCCGATACTCTCCTGCAAGGCCACATCATCTTTTAACTCTTCTAATTTCACCTTAAGTAAATCTACCAATACTTCTTTGATTTTTTGTTTTGTTTCCATCTTCCCTCCGCTAGCTTATATCTGCACTTCGCCCTTGGTCGCGGCTGCTTCCCACTTGTTAATACCGTCCATAACATCCTTGAAACAAAGCTTGGCCAAAGGATCAAAATTGCTCTCCATGATCCTGTTAATGCGGCCGGGCTTGGAGAAAAATTCCCGCATACACCATGAACCCAGGCGCCCTAAGTCTTCTGTGGAAAGATGATCCGTAGGAATTACCGGATGCAAAAAGTCCCATTGGCTAAAATCTACCTTCTTAGGGTCCATCCACTTTTTCTTTAAAGCAATCCTCCACATCGGTGAATTCGGAGCGGGAGTAACATAACCCACCCAGAGGACATCCGGGTCCACCTGGTCGGTAAACTCAAAACGCTGCTTAACAATTTCTTCGGTATCATAATCAAAACCCATCATAATATCGGCGACAATGGCGATATCGTTTTTACGGAACATCTCTATAGTTTTCTTGATCTGATCAATGGTGATACCTTTAGCGATTTTCTTAAGCTCTGATTGAGTGGTAACCTCAATGCCGAAAACGCCCATAAATAAACCGTTTTCCTTCATTAAGGGCAGGATGGATTCGCAATTAACCCAATCTATCGCCCTTCCCAGAGAAACCCATTTAATCGGATTATTAGACGCTTTCTTCAGCTCGCAGAATTTTTTCACCCTCGCCGGATCGACATTGAAATTATCATCCTGGATAACCACGACTTTGACCCCGTATTTTCTGTGTAGAAGATTAAGTTCTTCCATTACTCTTTCCGGGGATTTAGCCCGCCACTTCAGGAAATCCGACGGAGAGCGGGGGTCAAACTGGTCCCATTCATAACAAAAAGTGCAAGCCGATGGACATCCGCGGGAAGTAACCATATCCACAAAAGGCTTCCAATAAGTGTGACCCACATATTTATCCATAGGAAATAGATCATAAGCCGGCAGGGGTAACTTATCTAAGTCTTCCAGCAACGGTTTATGCGGCCCCATAACGATTTGGCCGTCAATGCGCGAAGTTACTCCACCCACGTCTTTAAGAGGCTTATTTTTATCTATTGCCTCGATCAAGTCGCCGAAAGATTCCTCTTCGCCCATCACTACAAAATCTACAGCGGGATTTTCCTCTAATGTCGGTACGGGCATTGCCGAATACCATAACCCACCCAAAATAATTTTTGTTTTAGGAAGCGCTTTTTTTATACCGGCGGCAGCATCCTTAAAATGGCGTAAGACTCCGTAGCCGCCATAACCGTGCAGCTGTTCGCCCATGACCACGATATCGGGATTCTTCTGCTTTACCTGCTCGACCAGCTGCTCCATAGGTATCTGGTCAGCCTTACCGTCTATAACCGCTACGTCCTCATACCCTCTCTCGCGCGCGTACGCCGCCCAATGGGCGTAGAGCTGATTCGGTGAACGGTGTATTCCATGCGTTGCCCAGGCTCCGACTTTCGGCATAACAAATAAAATCTTCATAATTCCTCCTAGCCCACAAGGGCACACCCGCGCAATTCCGCCTAGCGCGGGGTGTTACTCTCCACTACTAAGACCGAATTTATCCCGCCTCTTCCGCGCGAGATTACCAAGGCCTTATTTATTTTATGCTCCCTTGCTTCTTTAGTAACATAATTAAACCCTTTAACGCTGGGCTCCTCTAAATTTAAGGTAACCGGTATAAGATTATTCTCCATTGCCAAAATAGTAGTAATCATATCCACTACTCCCGAGGCTCCCAGTAAATTCCCAAACATGGATTTAGGGCAACTCAGCGGAATGTCCTTTGCCCTCTCTTTAAAAATAATTTTTATCGCGCTTAACTCGGAGTTATCCCATAAGTCCAGGGCCAGTCCGTCTAAGCTTATGTAATCAATTTCGCCGGCGTTAGTTTTTGCGTCAGCCAGCGCTAAGATAATTGCCCGGGCTAACTCCTTACCGTCGCTGGCGCAATTAATCCGGTCTAGCCCGTCGCAGGTCGCGGCGTATCCTGAAATATAAGCCAACGGCTTTACCCCTCTTTTAGCCGCGCGCGCGATGCTCTCCATAACCACGATTCCGGCGCCTTCGCCAATCACGCAACCGTCGCGCTTTTTATCAAAAGGCCGGTAAGCTTCTTGGGGACGAGCATTATTTTTGGAAAGAGCTCCGTAAGTGCTGCAGCATAAAAGAGCGTAGGGCGTCACCGGCGCTTCCATTCCGCCGGATAAAATCATATTAAGTTTATTTTTATTTAAGACTTTTCGGGCGTAACCTAAAGCCATCAAGGAACTGGCCCTGTCCGCGACTACTGTTTTAGAAAAACCTTTGATACCGTAATAAATGGATACCTGGCCTTGCGGCGCGGCGGGAAACCAAGCTGAAGCCATATAGGGCGATACTCCCTCGCGGCCTTCAATATACAAATCGCGTAGCTCAGTCTCGGCATAAAGCCAGCCGCCGATAGCGTTGCCTAAAAATATGCCGACTAAGTTCGGGTCTTCATTTTTTATATCAATTCCGGCGTCCTGCAGCGCTAATTCCGAGGCGATCAGGGCCATGTGCGAAAAGGCGTCGATTTTCTTAAGCAGCCTCTCGGAAATATTGCTGTATTTATTTAATTCGTCAATTTGACCGGCGATACGTGATGGGTATTTGGAAGCGTCAAAGCGGGTAATCTCTTTGACAAAAGAGCGGCCGGCTTTTATATTCGCCCAAAATTGCCTTTTATTTATACCTGAAGGGCTAACTATGCCTATGCCTGTAACCGCTATTTTATCCACTATATCTCCTTAATATCAACGAAGAATGAATCCCGGAAAAACCCGAGCTGGTTTTAATAATGGTGTCTACTTTCTTTTCAATGGCCTTATTCGGAATGTAATTCAAGTCGCATAAAGGGTCTTTTTCTTCCTGGTTGATGGTCGGCGGAAGGATATTCTTCTCAAAAATCATTGAACATACGGTAAGCTCAACGGCGTTGGCCGCGGCTAAGGGATGGCCGATCATAGATTTAAGCGAGCTTATAGGAAGTTTATAGGCGTAGTCGCCAAAAACTGTCTTGTAAGCATTAGTTTCAAATATATCGTTCATCTTGGTGCTGGAACCGTGGGCGCTGATATAGTCTATCTCCCGCGGTTTAATCCCGGAATCTTTTAAGGCCAGGGTTATACAGTTGGTCATAGCGTCCCCGTCTCCGGGAAGGTCAGTCATATGGAAGGCGTTACAGCTGGTGCCGAATCCTAAAACTTCGCAATAAATGCGGGCGTTACGTTTCAACGCGTGGTTTAACTCCTCTAAGATTAAAATCCCGGCGCCCTCGCTTAAGACAAAACCGTCGCGCTTATTATCAAAAGGGCGACTTGACCCTTGCGGGTCAGCGTTATGGACAGATAAAACATTCACCACATCAAACGCGCCAAAAGTAATCGGCGTAATCGGCGCTTCTGCCGCGCCGCAAATCATAACATCCTCCTCGCCGTCCTGGATGGTCTCCAGGCCAAATCCGAGCGCGTCAGTCCCGGCTGTGCAGCCGGTAGAAAGAGTGTTACATATCCCTTTAAGATGGTATTTTGCCGCTAATTCAATTGAAGGCGTATTAAACATCGCCGCATCATAGAGGTCCGGCCTGACCTTTGAGGGATCAATGGGATTTTTGCCGTCGTCCGTTACCAAGGCAAATTCTTCTTCCATATATTTTGTCCCGCAGATAGCGTTGGCCAGGCAAACCCCTACGCGCCCGGGGTCAATTTTAGAAAAATCGATCCCGCTATCCTTAATTGCCATATTTCCGGCGACCACTCCAAACTGCACGTACCTATCCATGCGCACAGCTTCGTCATGATTAAGTCCTAATTTGAACGGATCAAAATCCCGCACCTCCGCGGCAATCTTGGTATTAAATACCGAAACATCAAAACCATCCACCCGCCTTATTCCGGATACGCCGTTACACATCGCTTGATAAACTTTATCTTTACCGATACCATTAGGAGAAACTACTCCGATTCCCGTAATCACTACTCTACGTTTATTCATAAAATTATTTTTTCTCCTCTTCTACTCTCGTTACCTTAAACACAATATTTCCTCCATCAGGGCAGGTTACGGTATCAATCGAATCCGGATTATCCATAAAGAAAAATTTAGCGCCGAAATTTAAGGCAAACAGCGCCGGAAAAGCGGTATGAAACGCCGCGCCGCAGAATCCGGGTATGCATTTTAACCCCAGAGTCTCCCATTTATCTCCCACCTTATACCCGAATGTGCATTTCCCCTTTGCCTTAACCACTTCAATGACCATCTTTTTAGGATTAAATTTATGATTCGGGTCTTTAGCTAAAGTTTCCACCTTGCCGTCTTTGTCTAAAATCTCGGCTTTAAATTCCAGCTTCCCTCCGTCAGGACAAGTAACCAGGAGCGAACGCTGGTTATCGCGGAAGCCGAATTTGGCGCCGAAACTTAAAGCGTAGATGACGGGAAATAACGCGTGGGCCAGCCCCAGGCAAAAATGCTTAGGCGGATGCGTAAAATCTTCCAGGATAATCTCGTCGCCGGCTTTATATCCGTGGTAACAAACGCCAGCAACTGCGCTAACCGTGAGTTTTAGTTTTGGAAAAGGTGAACTTACTTCAGACATTTTAGTTTAATAATCCTTAACCGCGCTTAAGAGCTCATCCTTGGTAAAAAATCTTTTTGTTTTTTCAACTTCATGCACCATCTGAACTAACTTTCGGTTTAAGTCCGCTTTTAGCCCGTGCTCATCGGCTAAATTTACAAATTCTCCGTTGATGTAATCGATCTCTGAGGACCTTCCCCTTTTAATGCTCTGTAAAATCGATCCGTAGAGCGGATCCTTGCTTAATTTACTCATGATCCCTGAGAAAACTTTAGCGGCCTCATCGCTGGGTACGGAAATAAGCCGGGTTATGTTTTCTATCGGAAAACCCGGCAGAGAAGCCAGTTTAATCCCTAATTTTGAGATTATCTGGAAGCCTTCTTTCCAGATAGCTATGCTTATTTTGCTCACTTCGGGAGAGAGAAAGGCTTCCTGCATACTTACCCCTAATATAGCCGGGATGCAATTGTTGGCATTGACAAAGATCTTCAGGTATTTCATCTCGGCTATCTCATTACTGATAACCGCGGGAAACGCCTTATTCAAAACCAGGCTTAAGGAAAGCATCCGGGGGTCAGTTATCTCAGAGAATATACTCCCTAAAACCCAGCTACCTTCAAAGTTATGCACAACTTTACCCGGCTCTAAATAAGTAGCGCCGAACATCACTATGCTTGAGAAAATATTACTTTTAGGGATAAACCCGGCAACGATTTTCTCAGCCTGAATACCGTTCTGCGTAGTCAAAACAACGGTCTCTTTAATCAGGCCAAGATTGTCTTTGAGCGCCTGCTCAATATCCTGGGTTTTTGTCGCCAGTATTAAAAGTTCCGGCTGGGAGATAAGCATCTCGTAGATGCCTAACTCAACCTTAAAGTCACCGCGTCTTCCGGAAATCTTAAGGCCGTTTTCTCTTACCGCCTTAACCGCATCGCTATGGCCGACAAGATATACATCTTCGCCTTTTAATTTTAGGTAACCCGCGACTAAACTGCCTATGGCGCCTGCGCCAATTACTGCTATTTTCATAACTTTCCAGGGACGGTTCTCCCATCCCTATTTTTGGGAAAACCGTATTTTTTATAATCAAACCCGTTTTGCTCCAGGAGCCTGACCATCATACTGTAAAAAGCGGCCGGGACATCCGAGAAGAAGGCGTTAATCACATCTATCTCCTCTATCTTAGCGGAATTCCTTCTGGCGGCATGCTCTTGCGCCCCTTTAGTCACTGCCTGTTCGGTAATATGGCGGTGAAAAACCGGGATCTTGGAGACAATGATCTTAAGCTTTTCCTGCGTAACCTTATCCCAATCCATTAAATGAGCGCTTAACTTACGAATACGAAGTATGCGTAAGTTAATGCGCGAATTTACTCCACACCCGGCCGATTTTTCGACTTTTTGGTGTGGAGCAGTCCTCCTTAATAAATGCGAACTAATATAGTAAAATTTTACTATTCAAATTAGCTATATTTTATTAGATAATCCCGCTAGTGTCAAGAAAAATTGGTTAATGTATTGACTCAATAAGCCAGGAGATAAACCGGGATTCGGTATTGAGCATCTTTACGTTATGCTCCAGTATGCGCCCCAGGGAGACAGTCTTATCTTTCGAGGATTTCTTAATCATCTGTTCAAGGCCGCGGGAGATTTTATTCAACATATGCAATCTTGCGCGCAAACGCCGGCAGGCGGCTTGAGGCTTCATGTAGTGCAAGAAATAGAGGCTTAAATCCAGGCTAAACTGCGGCCTTTTCAGGTTAAGCAGGCTCTTGCCCAGAAGCTCGTTAAAGCGGCTTTGGCCTTTGGGAGTCAGGGCGTAAACTATACGTTTGGGCCTGTTCCCCGGTTTAAGCGTCCTTTTTGCTACCAGGCCCCTTTTTTCAAGTATGCGTAACGGATAATATATGGATTTTAATTCTACTCCGGCAAATAAGGAGAGTATATGTTTGATCTTAGTCTTGATATCGTAGCCGTGCTTGGGGCCTTCCCTGAGTAACCCTAATAATAATAGTTCCTGCTCAATCATGCCACAACACCCATACTGCGGAATTTCTTATACCTTAATTTTAAGAGTTCTTCTTTATCTATTGCTTTTAATTCTTTGAGGTTTCTCACTATTACCTCTTTTAAATTCTGGGCTGTTTTCTGTACATCCCGGTGAGCGCCGCCTAACGGCTCCGGGATCACTTCATCAATAATCTTAAGCGCCAGCAAATCAGCGCCGGTCAGTTTTAAGACTTCGGCTGCCTGAGGCGCCTTTGAGCCATCCTTCCATAATATTGCCGCGCAACCTTCGGGAGATATAACGGAATAATATGAATTTTCTAATATACAGACCCGGTCAGCTACTCCCACCCCTAAAGCTCCGCCTGAGCCGCCTTCTCCTATGACTATAGAGAGTATTGGCGTAGCCAAAGAGGCCATCTCCCTCAAGTTAAACGCGATGGCCTGGGATTGCCCGCGCTCTTCCGCTCCTATGCCCGGATAGGCTCCGGGAGTATCAATGAAAATCACAACGGGTAAATTGAATTCTTCCGCCAACTGCATAACTCTAAGCGCCTTACGGTATCCTTCCGGATGGGCGCAGCCGAAATTGCGCCGGAGATTCTCCTTAGTGTCCCTGCCCTTTTGATGCCCGATAACCGCAATTTTGTGTTTATCCAATTTGCCTAAGCCGCAGACAATGGCTTTATCATCGGCAAAGTGCCTGTCTCCGTGTATTTCTATAAAATCCGTTATAAACAGATTGATATAATCTAAAGTATAGGGCCTTTGCGGATGGCGGGCAAGCTGCACCCTCTGCCAGGCGGAAAGATTAGTGTAGGTATCTTTCTTAAGATGCTCCAGCTTATCTTCCAGGCGTTTTACTTCGGAAGAAAGGTCTATCTTTTTATCCGAGACAAAATGCCTTAATTCCTGGATTTTCTTTTCTAATTCAGCAATAGGTTTTTCAAAATCTAATCCTGCCATAATAGTGTCTCTTTTAGGATTGTTTAGTCAACGATAACTACTTCTGTGCCGACAGGGACTATTGTATAGAGTTCTTCCGCTTCCGGATTAGACATACGCACACAACCTTGCGTGACCTGCTTGCCTAAGCTTTGGGGCTCAGTGGTGCCGTGTATTCCGTAACTGGGTCTATCTATGCCCATCCAACGCGTGCCCAATATATTTTCCGGGGTGCCTGCCGGTACAACCGCTCCGGCCTTAAACCAGGTGGGATTGATCAATTTAGAGGTAATTTTGAAATTTCCTACAGGAGTAGAATTATTCTTCCCCGTTGACACGATATAAGTCTTGATTATCTCCTCGTCGCTCTTAAGGATCAGGATATTCTGAGACTTGTCTACGAGGATACTAAAAGGCGCTACCCAGACTTTGATTTTCCTGCCCGGGTTGATCCGGTCATCGCTTAGATTATTGCTCTTTTTTATTAAATCCGGAGTAGTTTTAAATTCCCGGGCGATCTTGGTAAGCGTGTCTCCCGGCTTTATCTCATAAAGCGCGCTCTTAGGAGTCAGCGCGGGCGAAAACAAAAGTTTAATATTTATATCTTCTATCTTATTCTGCCAATTCATTACCTCGCCGGAATTGGGAAAATCATTTACCAGCTTCTGGTAGGCAGCTTTTGCTCCCGGCAGGTCGCTCTTAGCCTGTAAAGCCTTGGCTTGGCTTAAAAGGGCCTGGGAGGTTGGCCCGGCGGGCTTTTGCCCAGCAAAAGAAGAATTACCTTTTTTTAGGGAAAACGACACCAACAAAATCAAAACTAGCAATATTATACCGCCGGTTATCCAGACTCTTTTATTCACTTTACTCTTCCTTTCTAAATTATTTAATGCGCCAATATTGCTATGAGCACACCGACAAAAAATCCTCCGATGACCTCTAGGGGGGTGTGGCCGATAAGCTCGCGTAAGCGGCCGTCGTGAATTTTACCCTGCCAATAAATATCGTCGGTTATTTTATTTAATATGCGCGCCTGTTTCCCGGTCGCCCGCCTGACCCCCTGGGCGTCAAACATAACCACTATGGCGAATGAAGCAGCCAGGGCGAAATTGACGCTTTGGAAACCGTATTCTAAACCTATGGCTGTCGCTAAACATGCCGCGCCCGCTACGTGGGCCGAGGGCATACCGCCTGTCCCCACAAATAAACGAAAATCCAGCCTCTTCTTTTGCACAACCCCGATAAATACCTTTAGGGCCTGGGCAATCAACCAGGCGGAAAGCGTAGTGATAAAAATCTTATTCTGGGATAGTTGTAAAAATATTTCTCTCATGGTTGTTACCTTGAGGCAGGGACCACTTCTATTTTGATCTTTGCGGCAGAAGTCGGCTGGCCATCTTTAATCAAAAAGCCGCGATTACCCTCTATTTGCACCTGTCTTTTAAGTTCCCTTATCGCCTTTTTAAGTTCATCTATGGAATTCAGCTTCATCTTCATTGCCGCGTTTTCCTTGGCGATCCTATCTTTTTCCTCTAAAAGCGCGCCATTCTCCGCCTTAAGTATGGAAAATTGCGCGTTAAGCTTATCCATCTTCTCTTCGGCCTTGTCTAAAACCGTAAATGCTTTATTCAGCCTCTTGTGGGCGCCTTTTAAATAATTTTTCAGCCCGGCGTTTTTAGTAGTCAGTTGCTGGACAGACGCTTTTTCTTTTTCCAGGGCCTGTTTCTCTTTCTCCAGTTCCTGCAAGAGGTTTTGCTTCTGATTTTCAAGCGCCGCGATGTTCTCTTTTAGGGAAGAGACATATCTAAGCCCAAGAAAAATAGAACTGCTCACCAAAAGCAGGATAAGGATGTTTTTAAGGCTCCGCTTATTCATAATGAAATATTATATAATCAAGAGGTCAAATTGCAAGCCTTTTCTCTTAGTCAATGGCTATTAAATTATTTGGTTAGATTTCCTCCGTTATTACGTCTATTAAAGCAAAGGGAGGTAAAGATGCTGGCTCGGGCTTTAAGTTTTGGGTTACACGGCATAGAAGCTTACCCTGTAGAGATAGAAGTAGATGTTTCCCGGGGGTTGCCGGCGGTAAATATGGTTGGCCTGCCGGATTCCGCGGTAAAAGAAAGCCGGGAAAGGGTCAAGAGCGCGATTAAAAACTCGGGGTTTAACTGGCCGGCGGAAAGGATCACGCTAAGCCTTGCGCCATCCGGAATTCGAAAAGAAGGCGCTTGCTTTGATTTAGGGATTGCTTTAGGCATACTGGCGGCAACCGGCCAGATCAACAGCTCCGGATTATGCGGATACTTTATTTTAGGGGAGCTTGCTCTGGATGGAGCGCTTAGGCCGATAAGAGGAGCGTTACCAATAGCTATGGCTGCGGCAAATTCTGCCTCTAACCGGGTTATCCTACCGGAACAAAACGCCAAAGAAGCGGCTATAGTCTCGGGGGTTTCGGTATTTGCGCTCAAGACACTTAGGGAAAGCGTGGAATTCTTAAACAATCCCGGGATGCTTAAACCCTTCCGACTGGATCTATTAAGCTTATCTGAAAATAAGAACCTTCACCGCGTGGATTTCTCGGAAGTAAAGGGCCAATTTCTGGCTAAAAGAGCCCTAGAGGTAGCTATTGCCGGAGGACACAATATCCTAATGATCGGGCCGCCGGGAAGCGGCAAAACTATGCTCGCTAAAAGAATACCTACGATTATGCCGGATTTAACGCTGGAAGAAATGCTGGAGGTAAGTAAGATACATTCGGTGGTCGGCGCTTTGGTAAATAAAAACGGGATTATCTCTACCCGGCCGTTCCGTTCTCTGCATCACACCATATCCAGCGCGGCAATGGTTGGCGGCGGCTCGATACCTATCCCGGGAGAAATCAGCTTAGCGCATCAGGGAGTGCTTTTTCTGGACGAACTTCCGGAATTCCGGCGCGACTGCCTTGAGGCCTTGCGCCAGCCGTTAGAAGACGGCTCGATCCGCGTAGCGCGGATATTTAAATCCGTAACCTTTCCCGCGGCATTTGTCCTGGTAGCTGCGATGAACCCTTGCCCTTGCGGGTATTTTACCGATCCGCATAAGGCCTGCCGCTGTAACACAACTAAAATCGCCGGCTACCGCGCGAAAATCTCCGGCCCGCTTCTGGATAGAATAGATATCCATATTGAAGTGCCGGCTGCCAAATACCAAGAGTTATCCAGTAATCTGCCGGCGGAAAGTTCTGCCCAAATCCAGGAAAGAGTAAATAAAGCCCGTGATATACAAAGAGCCAGGTTTAAGGATGAAGGTATCGGGTGTAACGCTCAAATGAGCCACAAGCAGGTAAGAAAGTTTTGCCCGTTGGGTAAAGAGGAGAACGAGTTACTGAAGCTGGCGATGGCCGAGTTAAATTTTAGCGCCCGGGCATATGACAAGATCTTGAAAATTTCCCGGACGCTTGCGGATTTAGCGGGCAACGCGGATATTCAAACGGAGCATCTTTCCGAGGCGGTTCAATACCGCAGCCTGGACAGGGATTATTAACCTTAAAACCTTCATTCTTCCTTCCCGGAGGATGCCTTAAGTTGTTGAATAAATCCGGGGTGGACCTTAAATCCCAACATTTGCGCGCTCTGCACGTCTTTCCAGCTTTTGGCGTATTCCTGCTTCCAGAAAAAAGCGACCGCCCGGTTGTTATAGGCGTTGGCGTTCTGGGGGTTAATCTCTATTACCTTCGAATAATCCAAGATAGCCTGATCCAGCTCTCCCTTATTCGACGCAATCAACGCCCGGTTAAAACAGGCCTCCTCTATAAAATCCAAGGCCTCCTGGTTATTGGGGACCAAAGAAAGAATAATCCGGGATTCTTTGGCGGCATTAGCGTAAAGAGCGTGCCTATGGAAAAAACGCGCCCGGTAAAGATATGAAAAGGGATACGGGAAAATATTGCTGTTTTTTAAAGGCCTTAAACTCGGCGGCTCCCAATCTTTTAAATTAATCTGAAACTTTTTGATCAAAGCCCTGTTTTCCGGGATATCCTGGACAAAAATAATTGCCGCTTCATCCAGATAGACGATCTTCCAGGCTGGATTATAAAGCAAATAATCTATGAGCCCGTCCTGAAGGTCATGCGCAGAAATAGTCAGGAAGAAGGCCTGGATAGCGTATTTCTTAATTATCTTCTCGATTGCCTCTTTGTCTCCGCTTCCGGCTAAAGCATAATCGGAAAAGAAATCCGGGCCATAAAGCTCTGTCCTTCCGTCTATAAAGACCTGCCTTTGAGGAAAAACATTGTAGACTAAGAAAGAACCGGAGTTAAAATCATTGAACATATATTTGGGGAAATTATTTTTAAGCAGGAAATCCACGGCCTTCTGGGGATAGGTAGCCTCGGCCACGCCATTGCGGCTGGATTTTAAGGCGTAGGTGCCCAAAGAATCAGCTACAAGCTCCAGGAATTGTTGCGCGCCTCTGGCCGGATAGTAAAATAAGGCCGCCACGCACAGGTATTTAAGAATGGGAGAAAGAATGCTCTTACGCCATCCTGAAAATAGAGGTTTCCTGTTTTCAAAATAAAGTTGCGCGTTATTTAAAGTCACAAAGGCCGCTACGATCGCAAAAATAGCCGCGTTTCTGGCGGCAACCAGGGAAGAAAAAAGGAAGAAAAGCCACAGAAGTAAATCGGCGATATTTATCCGCTTGCGGTTAAAAATAAAACTAAAAAATGAAACAATAAGCAGTACTTTATAATAAAGGAAGCGCCCCCCATCAAAGAGATTTTTAGGATTAATCGGTGAGGCAAGTTCTTTGACGTATTGAAAGATTACTTTTCCTTTGCCGGATATCTGCTCTAAAACCAAAAACGGATAAAAAGCTCCTTTAGAGCCATAAGGGTTGATAAAAGAAACCAGTAGTAATATCGCTAATAGCATAAAAAGCTGTTTTACCTGCCGGTTATCCAAACGCCGCACATTATTCCCTAAGCCCATCCTTTTAATAAACTCGCTCAATAAGAATACACCGACGAGTAGCGGCCCGGCAAAAGCAAAACCGTGGATATTTACCCAGATGATCTGGGCAAAAGGCAATATCCATATCCAAGCAGAATTATTTTCGTTAAAATCTTTCAATACGCAAAGATAGGCGCTAAGGAAAAGCAGGCTAAAGATATCCGGCCTGATCATAAAACGATAAGCCGACGCCAGCACTGCCAGATAGAGGACGCTAAAAATCAACATAAGATTGTTCCGGCGGCGAAAGGCCATCCACAAAAACAGGAAGGTCAAGACAACGATGATATTTTGCATGAGAATCAAACCGGTAGGGCCCCAAGCCGCATGGAATAAATAGGTGATCACTTGAAAAAGCCATTCGTGGTTTATCCAAGGCTTGCCATAAATAGTAAACGCGAAAATATCTCCGGGGGGAATAGTCTTATGCTGGAGGATATACTCCCCTGTTTTTAAATGCAGCCAAAGATCGAGGTCAGCGACCTCGCGGGAAGCATAAACTACGAGTAGGCAGAAAAAGAAAAACAAAAGTAAGCGCTTAAGGACATTATCTAATATCTGCGTATTTCTATTTTCCATATTTATTAATTATACGCCGCCTGGGCCAAGAAGTCAACCGGCTAGGGCAGCTCTTTCCTGTTAACTATTGACTAAGTAAAAAAATACCGCTATACTGATAATTAAATTAACCCAAGGAAGTTATGCCCAAGAAAAAAATCTTTATCGCTGACGACCGGGAAGAAGTATTGTCCATGCTTAAAGAACTGCTGACTTCTAAAGGTTTTGAAGTCATGGTCTCTAAGGAGCCTGAGCAACTGATCAAATTAATCAAAAACTTTGAACCCCACCTTATCCTCCTGGATTTACTTATGCCGGATTTGGACGGATTTGAAATCTGCCGGATGTTAAACAGCGACGCAGAAGCCCAGACCATTCCGATAATAATAATGTCCGGGCTAAGCGACCTGGTAGATATCAAAAGGGCCTACAAACTTGGCGTGGTGGGTTATCTTATAAAACCGTTTGACCTGAATACGGTCGTAGCCGAAATCCAAAAGGCTATAGCCAACAAGGAAAGTCCGCAATAAAATATTTAATACTCTCTCCAGGAAACAATTTTCTTTGTCTCGGGATTAATAACCACGGAATAATGCGTGCCGGTTTTGTTGTTTATTTGGGGGACTATATTAAATCGCAGGTATCCTGATTTTACGGCCAAAGAATTCTGCAGGCTCAATAGATCCTGTTCCTGGCGCAGGCCTAAACTGGAAAACTCGCGCAGGTCCGTAACCAATGAAGATAGGCTTGAGAATCCACATTCGTCTTGCGGGCCGATAGGATTGCCGTCTTTATCTTTTTTCGGCTCTATTCTATGCACCTTACGATAACGCAAGATTATATCCGCTAATTCCTCATCTAAACCCAGGCAAACCAAAACCGCCTTACTGGCGGTATTGATATTTACCTTTCCCTTGCCGTAAACAGTAACCATATCCTTAAAAAGCCGGAATTTTTCGACTGTCACGCCCTCTACCAAAAGAACTTCATTGATCGAAGAGTAGGGACGAAAGCCCGCGTTAGCGATTTTATCCGCCATATCTTCATCTACGCCGGGTAACCTCTTAAGCACATCCAGAGAAGCTAGATTTATATTGATCAGCGCGCTCTCATCTATAATCTCTTCGGAATCTTGAACAGTCTGCTTATCTACAAAATAGTATTTGTAGGGATTACTATTACATATGGATACGCTTCTCTCTGTCGCTAATTCCTGCAGGGTATCGTAATCCGGGGTAATATCTGCGGCCCTTTCATAAAAAACTACCCTGAGGGCGGCTTTAGCCATAGGTAAAGATAAGTTCAACCGCGAAATAGCGGAGGAAAACCTTATCTCCTGGAATACCAGCCCGGTAAGGCCCATGCCCAGGATGCCCAGGATCACCATTATCCAAAGGCAGATCATGATTATACTTCCGTTTTTACGCTGTGGGCAAAAATACAGTCGTGGCATAATCTTGGTTTCCGATTGAAATGTTTAGTTTTACCGCCAGAGGCAGAAATTTCTCTTTCCATTCTTCAGTCCAGCTGTAAACATTTTTCTTTAAATCCAGGTAGAGATAGGAAAATTCTGCTTTTTTTACTTTGGGAATGAAAACCGTTGGTTTGGACTTGGACTCAACTTCAATCTTTCCTTCGCTGGTGAGGATATCGCTTAGTTTATCGGTATTGCGCGTCAGGCTTCCGGCGGAATTATCAAACGCATAAGTCAGGCGGCAGGGCCAATCGTTAACAATGGCCCCGAAGCTTACCTTGTCTTTTGAGCCTAAGAATAAGGGCTTGCGTAATAAAACTGTCTGCCTTAAATCCTTAGCGAATCTTTCCTGCTTAAGCAGGAACATCTGCTGGGCCAAGTCAATATTCTTAACTTTGCGTAATACGTCTAAACCTGAACTAAAAGTGGAATAAACAGCGATACTGACTACGGCGAATATGGAGACCGCGATGAGTAGCTCAACAAGGCTAAAGGCTCTTGCTGGCTTTCTCTTCTTTATATTTAGGAAAATATGTGGAAAGAGTGGCATTTTTGGTGATGTTCTTTTCCTGCCAGCTTAGCGTAAGGCAGGTTTTAACCAGGTATTCAGAAATATATTCTGGTTCGGCTATTTCTGTAATACTCAGGTCGTATTTGTAAGTTTTGCCTGAAGATTTTAGGGTATCGTTGGCAGAAAACGCGGTTAATCCTTTTTTCATTAAACTGGACAGCTCCAACTCGTCAAATTTTTCTTTTGCCAAAAGCGTTGCCTGAATATTATTCTGGGCGCTATTTATACCTCTGACCGCGGAGAGGTAAGAATTGGCGACAACCGCCAAGCCTGTGCCCAGAATAAGCACGCTTATCATCACTTCAATCAGAGTAAAACCTTTAAGCCTATTCACCCCAGTTTACGATATCGTCGCTTGTACCCGCCTGGCCGTCTGGCCCCATGGAATAAAGGTCATAGCCATCCTGGTTATGCTCGCCCGGAGCTTTATAAATATAAGCTTTACCCCAGGGATCCAGCGGTTTCTTTTTTAGATATGGCCCGCGCCAGCTATCTCCGGTTCCGGGCCGCGTCCTTAAATAGTCCAGGCTTTCCGGAAAGTTTCCCATATCCATCTCATAGAGGTCAAGCGCCAGGGGAATACTGGAGTTAATATCTGTTTTTGCCGCCTGTATCCTGGCCTGCTCTGAGCGTCCGGCCAGCCGCGGCACGACCATCGCTGACAAAACGCCGATAATAATAACTACAAGCATCAGTTCGATTAAAGTAAAACCTTTTCTCATAATAACCTCCCTTAGGAAAATGACACTCCCAAAACAATTACTTCCAGTTTAAGTACGTCGCTGATTTCATCCTTATTGGATAACGTCAGCTTAGCTACCTGCAAAAGAGTGCTGGCTTTTTCAATTCCGGATAGAAAATTCAATATATCATCTAATTTCCCCTCTGCGCGCAGCTGTATGCTATAAATAACCGCCCCCCCTTTTGTTTTACTGGATCCGCCCGGGCTCATATCCGATACCTGCAACTTGGCTTTGCGGGCCTCAGCCTCAACCTTGCTCATAACCATGGCAGTTTTGTCTTCGTCAGAGCCTTTAAGGCTGGAATATCCTTCTATCTGCTTCTGGGCTTTAAGAATTTCGCTGCGGTTATGCTCAAGGGCCATAAATTTACGTATGGCCATCTTAGATTGTTCAATCTCCTGGTTATAAGTCGTAATTTTCTCAAATATCGGGCCGAAGACAAAGGCCTTAAGCAAAAAAATAGCCAGGACCAAACCTACCAATGTTGCTAAAGTCTTCTCTTTATTATTTAATTTCATCATTTTATAACAATTTCAAAATCAACCATCTCCCTGTCTTTGACGGTACGCCTGCGGGTATAACGGTTTTGCGCGCCTTTAAAATATTCGGAATTGCTCAAAGTATTGGTGAATGCCAATATATCCGGAATTTGTTGCGCGTAGCCCCGGAAAGAAAAAGTCTTTCCCAATTCCCAGTTGAAATTTGTGATGGTTATACCCTCGGGGCAAAAGCGAGAAAGTTCATAAAGCAACGTAAGGACAGAAGCCTTGGGGTTTACATATTGTTTGGCCACCTTAAGCTTATTGGTTATATCCTCTAACTCCTGCGTATCCTTAGCCAGGCTCTTTACTTTAGCCTTAAGGTTGGCGGAATAAGATTGTTTCTGGGCCATCCTTACCAGGCCGATCGCGCAGAACATAATAAATATGTAAACCAGGCATACCCCTAAAACCATAAGCTGGCGGGCCTTGGCCTGCATCTCCTTCTTTATCTGTAACTCCGGAAGGATGAACTTTATATCGTCTCTGGCTACCTGGGAGCTAAAACCCAGCGCTGCTGAAAGCGAAAGCTCTTTGGGCTGACCCGGGTTAAAACTATCATAATCCTTTGTCGAGACATATTGCGCCTTTATATTAAAGTCCCTGGCCAAAGCTGCTTCCACAAGAACCAGCTGAGCTTCTGAGGCTCCGCTTAAAAAGAGCCTTTCCGCTTTTACGTCGGGGACCTCGCTATTAAAGGCCACCAAACCCTGCTTAAGCTCAACAATAAACCTGTCTTTTTCCCGCTCATCTTTCAATTGCTCGGCGCCCTGGGCCAGGACTACGCTGGAATTTAATTTTTGCTTGTTGACCAGGATCAGCTCGCTGTAATTAGTATCTATATCCAGTATTAAATACGGCCCCTGTAAAACGCTCTTATCTTTAAGCGCGTCGGAAACATAATGGATCAACCCTTGAGAGCTCATCAATATAGATTCAGGTAACAGATTAAGCGGCCCAAACGAAGTCACGATGTTCCTGAACATATTCTTTAGGGCTATAGCCAAGAGTATATGGCTGTTGCTTATCCCGTCAAAACCCAAATTCTGATAGGCCCAGAAAACCTCTTCTTTGTGGTACGGTATTTGGCGGATAAGATAGAGCCCAAGCATCTGCTCGATTTCTTTGGGGTCTTGCGAAGGCAGGTCGACGCGGCGCACGGTTATTTTGTTGCGGCTTAAAACCACAAAGACTTCCAGGTCCTTGCCGCATTTACTCTGCTTAAAAACTGAAGTTAACAACGCGGCTATTGTCGCCGGGTCTGTGTTCAATATAGGATCGACAGAAACCTTGCGGCCAATCGCGACTTTAAGCCAGCGCTCGGAAAGCTCTATTATTACTTTTGTTTTCATATTATTCGTTAGGGACGGTTCTCAAGACAATCTCAAAGCGTCCCCTAATCAGGGACGCTTTTGCTTTGAGTTGAGAACCGTCCCTGATTGAAGGGAGTATTTTTTAACTGCCGAAAAGGCTGTTCATATTAAATATCGGTAAAAGCATGGCAATGACCATGCCTCCGATGACCAAACCCAGGACTAATATTATCGCCGGCTCAATAAGGGAACTGACTACCTTCAGGTCGGCTTCGATCTCCTTCTCGTAGGAATCGGCTATATCCAAAAGCACCTGGTCCAGTCTTCCGCCCTCTTCTCCGACGCGGATCATCTGCACAAAGAAATCCGGAAAAATTTTAAATTTTGCCAGCGAACCGGAGAAGGTGCCGCCCTCGCTGATATCCTTACGCACCTGTTCCAGCTGTTCAATGTAAACCGGATTACCGATAACAAAGGCGGCATCTTTAAGCGCGGCAAGCAGTGTAACTCCGCTTTGTAAAAGCAGGGCGATGCTTCTTGAGAAATTTTCCACTGACTGCTTATAAACGATATCTTTGGCTATCGGAATGTGGTATTTTAACCGCGAGAAGAAGCTTTCTTTCCCTTGAGAGCTAAACTTGAGGACAAAAATAAGAAAAATAAAAAATGCCGCGATGAACAACCAGTAATGTTTAACGAACCCCGCGGTATTAAGTAAAATGAGCGTAGGCATCGGGAGCTGGGCATTGTAATCGTCAAACATACTCGCCAGGCGCGGAAGGACAAAAGTCAGCATAACGCAGATCGTGCCTATACCGACGACGGTCATAAATATCGGATACGCCAGCGCCTGTTTGACTTTACTCTTTAAATCCTCGACCCGACGCAAGTAATCCAAAAGCTGCGACAGCGCCTCTTTTAATTTACCGGTGGTCTCTCCGGTATGTATTATGTGGACGTAAAGCTGGGGAAAATACTGCGGATAACGGTTAAGGCACCCGGAAAAAGCTATGCCGTCCTTAATATTCTTGATGATATCTTCTAAGAGCGCCTTCTCCGTCGGGTTTTCGCAATTTTTCTCTAAAAGCCTAAGGGCGCTGAGTAACTCCACGCGGGAGTTTATCAGGTTGTATAATTTTTGCGTAAAGAGGACCAGCTGTTTTAACCCCCACTTCCCGCTCCTAAACCTTAAAACCGGCTTCTTGACGGTCGTCGCTTCTGCGGGCGAATCTGGGGCGATTTTTATCTCTTGCGGCTCAACAGAAACCGGAACCAGGCCTTTTGACTGCAGCTCTTCAATAACCTGCTCAACGCTATCCTTTTCTAATCTACCTTCAACTATCTCATTTAAACTTTTTTTGGCTTTGTATAAAAATATCATTTATTACTCCAGCTCTACGACGCGCATTATTTCTTCCTTAGTAGTCAGGCCCTGCGCAACCAGCTGCATACCGTTCTCCATAAGCGTATGCATACCGTTTTTAATCGCCCTGGCTTTGATCTCTCCTGAACTCTTATGTTCGGTGATCATTGTGCGGATAGCGTCGTCAATCAACATTATTTCGTATATCGGCTTTCTGCCCTTAAACCCGGTTTCGCTGCAGGCCTCGCAGCCCTTGCCTTTACACTGCTGGCAAGTAAGGCGCACCAGCCTTTGGGCGATGATAACTTCCACCGAAGAAGCTAACAAATACGGCTCAACTCCCATATCCATAAGCCGGGCAATACCGGAAGCAGAATCATTAGTGTGCAGGGTGGAAAAAACCAGATGCCCGGTAAGCGACGAGCGTATGGCTAAATCCGCGGTCTCGGAATCGCGGATCTCTCCGATCATCATTATATCCGGGTCATGCCGCAGCACACTTCTTAAGGCGCTGGCAAAAGTAAGCCCGACCTTAGGGTTCACGTGTATCTGGGTTATGCCTTCAATGGCGTATTCAACCGGGTCCTCAATACTGATGATCTTGACTTCTTTGCGGTTCAGGCGGCTAAGGCAGGTATAAAGGGTGGTGGTCTTGCCGCTACCCGTCGGGCCGGTAATCAAAATAATCCCGTGCGGTTTTTGGATCAGCTTTACGATAATCTTTAAGTCGTCCGGTAAAAACCCTATTTTATCTAAATCCAAAAGGATATGCGTCGGCAGAATACGGATAACCACGTTTTCACCGTAATATCCCTGTAAAATGGAAACTCGCAAATCTACTTCCTGGCCGTCAAGCAAACGCACCTTGGCCCGGCCGTCCTGCGGTATGCGGTGCTCCACAACATCCAAATGGCACATGATCTTTATGCGGGAGACTATTGCCGGTTCTATATAATAGGCGTCGGAAGGCATACGCATCTCGCGTAATACCCCGTCAACGCGATAACGCAGGACTACCTTATTCACGTATATCTCGATGTGGATATCAGTAGCCCGCATCTTAATTGCTTCGCTGATTATCTGGTTGACCAGCTTGATTACCGAGGCCTCTTCCGCGTTCTTCTCAATATCTTCTACGCTTTCATCTTTAACATGCGTTCCCGGGCCCTGTTTTCCTTCCATTATCTTATCCACGGTGCCGGCAACAGAGCCGTAGTGTTTGAGTATCCCCTCTTCCACCTCGTGGCGCGTAGTCAAGACCCTGCGCACGCTAAAGCCAAGATTAAGTTTAATATTTTCCGCGAGCCATACATCCATAGGATTAAATACCGCCACCGTAAGAATTCCGTCCTCCAGGGTAAGCGGCATAAAACCATAATGCTGGACGAACTTTGCCGGGACAACCCTCACTGCTTCGGCAGAAATATTTATCTCTTTGAGGTGCGGATAATACGGGATATTGAACTGCTCGGAAAGCACCTTAAGTAAATCATCTTCTTTCAGCAGGCCCTTGCTTACAAGGGTCCGGCCAAGCATATCTTCCTGGCCTCCGGATTCTTTAAGCACCTGCATTAACTGCTCCTGCGTAATGTAGCCTTTTTTAACCAGAATTTCGCCTAATAGTTTATTGGCCATTTTTAATCTCCAGTTTGCCTATAGAATAGAGCTTGGCTTCATCCACCTTATCCAATTCTCCGCTCATTATCCTCTCGCAACCGCTGATCGTATCCTCCAGAGAAACATAGACTCCGGATTTTCCGGTATAAACCTCGGCGGTAAAAAACGGCTGGGAGAGAAAATTCTGCAGCTTTTTAGCCCGGTCAAAGATTATTCTCTCCTCTGAAGAAAGCTCTTCCTTGCCGATAATGGAAACGATCCTCTCCAGTTCATCGTAACGCCGGAAATGGCGCAATACATCCTGGGCCACATCAAAATGCCTTCGGCCTACAATAGCCGGGCTTAAAGAATTGGCTGATGACTGTAACGGGTCGATCGCCGGATACAGCCCCCGCTGGACGAGGGAACGCGAAAGCACGATTAAGTTATCCATATGCGCGAATATTGCCACAACCGCCGGGTCAGTAAGGTCATCCGCCGGCACATATACTGCTTCAATGGCGGTAATGCTTGAGCCTCTTTCCGAACGGATTTTTTCGTGCAGCTGGCTTATTTCGCTGGTCAGCGTAGATTGATAGCCTCCTTCGGAAGGAATACGGCCGAGGAGTATAGAGAGTTCGCTGCCTGCCTGGACAAAACGGAAAATATTATCCATAAAGAAGAGGACGTCTTTTCTCTGATGGAGCATATATTCGGCCAAGGCAACCGCGGTATGCGCCGCTTCAAAACGCATGCCCGGAGATTCGTTCATCTGCCCGAATATCAATATGGAACGCTTAAGCAGGTCCGCGCGGGAAAATTCATGGTAAAGTTCGTTGCCTTCGCGGATACGCTCTCCTACGCCGGCAAAAATACAGGTCCCGCTCTGGTAGCTGATTATATTATGGATGATTTCCAGGATAAGAATAGTCTTGCCGCAGGCAGCTCCTCCGAGCAGGCCGCTTTTAGAGCCTTTAAGCAAAGGAAACAAAAGATCGATCATTTTAATCCCGGTATAAATGACCTCGGGCTTTATTTCCACGTCTAAATTAACCTGCGCCTCAGAAGCTAAAGACAGGTTTTTTAAGGGTATGGAATCGGTAAGGTCAAATTCTCCTTTGTGATCAATGGGTTTGGCCAGGGCGTTCAACACTCTGCCGTAAAGTTTATTCAGGTCGGCAGGAATAGCTAATTCTTTATCCTGCAGGCTGACCGGCATATTGCGGCTGACGCCATAAGTAAACCCTAAGGCTATACACCGGCAGACATTGTTTCCGCGGTGCTCCACCACCTGCAATCCGATCTCCTTTTCTTCAGGCAGGCTTACTTTGAGCATCGCGCCAACGTTGGGCAGGGCAGAGTGCGCGTCAAATTGCGCGTCAACCACTGACCCATAAACCGCGACTACCTTAGCTGGGCAATTCTTATCTTCCATAGCTATTTATTCTTCTCCAACAGGCGCGAAGCCGAAAGTTCGCGTATGGATTTATCCGAGAGCCCGTGCAAATATTTAAAATATTCCATGCGTAAATGCGTATTGATCTTGCCTAATTCCTGGACGCTTCCCTCCAGATGCATGATCCGGGCGGCAAACTCCGCCAGCTTGGCCGACCAGAATATCTGATAAAATCTAAAGTCCAGCCAAAATTTAATCCAGCCTTTTATCACTGACCGGGCGTCCGGCTCAATCAAAAGATTGCTTAACGGCTTCCTGGAAGAAGACGCGTCCTGGGCCAGCGGCAACAACGCCTCCAGCTCCGTCTGCTGGGAAGTAATATTGATAAAACGCGAATAGATTACATAAACACTGCCCACTGCCCGGCTTAAATACTGCTTTAAAATATAATCCCTTATCTTGCCCAACCTTTCGGGATCGATCTTTTCCCCCGGAGAATCAAAAGACGAAAAATTCACCTCTATCTCTTTTAAGTAATGCGCGCCCTGCTCGCCGACGCAGACAACGCTATCCTGGGGCCTTTTAATATCCATAAGTTTATTCACCAGGAGGAAGTTTAATTCTCCCAGGAACCCCTCATCGGAACTTACCACGAGAATAAGCGCGGGCAGCGCTGCATTAGGCGTAAGCAAATCGCTTTTTATCCCTGATGCCAGCAGTACCGCGAAGACTTCATCCAGCATCCCGACAAAATCCAGCGAGGGTTCTTCGCGCAGGCGGAACTGATTAAACTGTGAAGTTGCCGCCAGTTTCATAACCTCGATCAAGTCCCCGAGGTTGCGGTTAAACTGCATGTTGGATTTCAACCTGCCAGCGGGTATCATTTATTTATCCTTTGCGTCATTGCGTGATTGCCGCGTCGTCCGCCTACGGCGGTCTCCTCGCAATGACGAGAGCTGCGTCATTGCGAGGCTGCTGCAGGCAGCCGAAGCAATCTCATAATTCATAATAAAGGTCTTTGAAATCAGGGTTAATAGAACTAATTAAATCTAACTTTTTCTTCCGCGAACCTGCTTTAATTTGTTTTTCCCTTGTGATTGCATCTTCTATACTATCAAATGCCTCATAATAAACCAATCTGTTAACATTATATTTCTTGGTAAAACCATTAACCAATTTTTCTTTATGTTCGTAAATTCTTTTTTGAAGGTCGCTTGTAACTCCTGTATAAATTACTGTATCCATTTTGTTTGTCATAAGATAAACAAAACCTGCTTTATTACCCATATTCAGAGATTGCTTCACCCCGCCATAGGCGGGGTTCGCAATGACGCAATCTTCTATCCTATCTTAGAGCTGCGGAAAAATTCTTTTATCGCCTTATCCAGCTGCATCTTCACATCTTCGCTCAAGTCGCCTTTTGTATTAAGCTGGTCAACGAGTTCGCCGTTATGGCTGGATAGATAAGAGAAAAAATTATTTTTAAAATACCTGACCTGCTCTATTCCTATAGCCTCCAGTATCTTTTGGTGAAAAGCGTAAAAAACAGCGATTTCTTCGGCCTGAGAAATAGGCGAGTTATTCTCCTGGATTAAAAGTTCATACAGGGCCTTGCCCCGCTGCAATTGTTCGGCTGCTTCCGGACTAAGCTTGGTTCTTAAACGCGTAAGCCGCAAGAGTGAACGGAAACGCACATATTCATAACGCAGGCCGGCGCTTAAAGTGCGGATTGCCGGGCACTGCACCTTACTTCCAATACGCGAAACTGAAAGTTCCAAATCTATAGCCGGCTTAAAACCTTCCTGGAATAGACCCGTATTTAAATAAATCTGCCCGTCGGTCATGGAGACTATATTGGAACATATATAACCGGTAATATCCCCCTGCAGCGTCTCGGCAAAAGGCAGAAAGGTCATTGAGCCGCCGCCAAATTCTTTTTTTAGCCTTCCGGCCCGCTCCATAAGCTGTGAATGCAGGAAGAATATATCGCCGGGATAGGCCTCTCTTCCCGGAGCGCGCTCAAGAAGCAGGGACATCTGCCGGTAGACCCAGCTGTGTTTGGTCAGGTCATCAAATATGACCAAAACATCCCTGCCGCTATTCATAAAATATTCGCCCAGCGCGGCGGCGGTGTAAGGGCAGATATATTGTTCAGATGTGGCTGAGCCGGCCGAAGCGCAAACTCCTAAGACATAATCCATTGCCCCGTGCTGGCGCAGAGTTTGAATTATCTTATTAAAGGCGGCGGAACTTCCGCCTATCCAGCAATAGATGCAGATAACGTTTTTGCCCTTCTGGTTGATTATCGTATCCAGGCCGATGGAGGTCTTGCCTATCTGACGGTCTCCGACGATAAGTTCGCGCTGGCCCTTGCCTAAAGGGACGAGCATATCAATTATTTTTATTCCGGTGTGCAAGGTTTGGTCTATGGGCTCCCTCTCCATTACCCCGGCTGCTTCGCGAAAAACCGGATGGAATTCGGATTCCTCAATTTTGCCTTTTCCGTCAATAGGTTGGGCCAGAGAATTCACCACCCGGCCGATAAACCCGTCTCCCACCGGGACATTCAGCAGGCCGCCGCGGCTGGAGACTGTATCACCGACTTTGATTTTGCGCTCATCGCCGAAAACAACGCCAAAGGCGTATTCCGGGTTAAATTCAATGATCATCCCCTTGAGCCCGTTTTCCAGCTCAATGACTTCCCCGTAAGAACAATTCGGCAGGCCGCTGATCTTCACAATCCCCTGCTTAAGCTCTTCTATTCTGCCGACTTCCCTTATGTCTAACGCGCCAACTTTCATATTTTATTTTTGCGTCATTGCGAGGAGCGTTTTTTGCGACGAAGCAATCTCGTTTTAAGGCGATTGCTTCAGCGCCTTCGGCGCTTCGCAATGACAATAGCTACTTCAGGTAAGGAATGATTCTTTGCAGCTTGTTCTTTAAGGTCCCGTCAATAACCATACCGCCTATATCCAGGATGAGCCCTCCGATAAGCTTGGGGTCTATCTGCTCTTTGATCTTAAAGGCCCCTTCTAATTTTTCGCCTAAAACCTTTTGCAACTCGTCTCTTTGCCTGTCCAGTAAAGGATAACTGGAGGTGACTTTTATGTCTTTGGCCTGGACGTTAAACTGCTCTTTGGGCAGGCGGGCAATCTCTGCAATTATCTCATTGGCAAACTGGTATTGCAGGGCAACTTTATCCGCTTCAATAAGCAGCTCAGAGATCATTCTGGAGGCCAATTCCACGCTCTGGCCTTGTATATCCTTGGACACACTCTCCTTCATTTTCTCGGCATCAACTTTACCCATAGCCACGATCTTGGCCGCTTGGGCCTTGGCCTCTTCTTCAAGGGTTAAGCGTATCCGCGTGGCTTCTTTTTTAGAGTCTTCAATAATGACCTCGGCCTCTTCTTTGCCTTTTTCTATTTCCGCCTGGCTCTCTTCTTTGGCCCTTTTCAACTCCTCATTCAGCTCTTCTTCTTTGGCCAGATTTTCTTCATGCAAGGTATTCAGCCTATCCAAGGCGACCTTAAGATGGCGCGAGAAAAGAAAACGCAATAAAAATATAATGGCTATGAAAGTGACTATCTGGATGGCTAAAAGCTGGACGAGCATAGTGTTTTTAAATAGGGACAGCGACCGTTTTTCTCTTAGCTGAGCGACCAGAAAAACGGTCGCTGTCCCTATTTATTCCTTACTTGGTAAAAAGATTATATAAAATCAGAAGCGCCAAAATCGCGATCGCTTCTGAAAAAATAAAAGCCAGAATCATGACTATGAATATTTTGGGGGAAGCGGAAGGATTACGCGCTATGGATTTGACAGCGGAAAAACCCACCAGGGCAATAACCGCGGCCGGGCCGGCAGTGCTTAAAATCATAACCAATATTAACGCGAACGTAGACATAGGTGTTTAGGATTGCTTCGTCGGGCTACGCCCTCCTCGCAATGACGTCATTGCGAGGCACGCAGTGCCGAAGCAATCTCGTTTTTAAGTCTGGGCGAAAACAGTCAAAGAATTTGAGCGCATAAAAGCGATGCCATCCTTGATCGGGATACCCGGTTGCCGAGCCGGAAGGTTCTCGCCGGAAAAAGTTATCTTGCCTTTAGCCAGCCTGACCACAAAAGGCTGGTGAAAATCCAGCACGCACATTTCTCCGTCGGCCGCCGGCAAAGTCACTTTCTTGGCCATCCCCTGCCAAATTGCCTTCTTCGGATCAAGTATCGCCAGGCGCATATTTTAAGCCGCGCACCATTTATTCTTGCCGCTCTTCTTGGCTTGATAAAGGGCGTCGTCCGCTTTCTGAATCAAGTCCTCCGCGCTTTGCGCGTCTTCCGGGAGCGTAGCGATACCAATACTGACCGTCGTCGGCAAATAAAGCCCGGTTTGCACGCGCAGCCGCTCAGCGATTATCTGGGCTACGGCCTTGGCTGTCTGCGGGAGCATTACAATAAATTCTTCTCCCCCGTAGCGACAGACCATATCCACCGCGCGCACGGAATTCTTAAAGACCTTGGCGGCTTTCTTAAGCAACTCGTCACCCGCCGGATGGCCTTGGGTATCATTATAATTTTTAAAATTGTCAATGTCAAGCATTAGTAGGGAAAGTGCTGCCGGCGTCCGCTTTATCCGGTTAATTTCAATATTAATTAACTCATTGAAATAGCGGCGGTTAAAAAGCCCGGTGAGCCCGTCGCGCACAGCCAAATCCACAAAATAGTCCTTTTCATCGCTGGTGGAAAGAAGGAAAAACCTTTCTGCCGCCCGTTCAACCACAATGCGTATCTCTGAACTGTTCAAGGGCTTGGTAATATAACCGTAGGCTCCGGCTTCCATGGCCTCAATCGCGGAATTGATAAAAGAATAAAGCGTGATAACCAATACATTCGTGCCCTGAGATATTTTATGCACTTCCTGAGTGAACTGAATGCCGTTCATTTTGGAAGAACGCAGCTCCGTAATCGCTACCGGAAAGGTGTTAGCCCGCAATAAATCCAGCGCTTCGCGCGCGGTTGTTGCCATCCAGACGCGGTAACCCGCGGATTTAAGGGCAGACTCCAACAGGCCGGCTGCGTCCAGATCGTCTTCAAAAACCAGGATATTTATCTCCTGCGGCATCAATCCTCCTTAATTAATTAGGGACAGCGACCATTTATCTCTTAGCTGAGCGACCAAAAAAATGGTCGCTGTCCCTATTTATTAAATTCTTTCCACTCCTTCTCCAATTCTTCCAGAGTCAAAAAATTATAAGTCTTTAATAAGGCGTTCTTCCAATCTACTCCGTCGCGTAAGGAGCGGCTAAAATCCAGGAAGCGCTCTCTTCCTTTGTCCCGGATAAGAAAAACGATCAAGGACGCCGCCTCTGAATAAAAAATATCCGGCGCGACAGTATCCTCTCCGGGCTTGCTTATTTCAGAAAACTTATCCAGTTTAATATACTGGTTTTTGGCGACCAGGTCTTTAGCTATTTGCATACGCGCGTAAAGATTGCTTTTCTCTTGAGAACTGGCTACACCCTCGTCAATCCAAAGAGGCAACGGAGTATTTACTCCGATAAACTCCCGGAATATAATGTGCGTCATTTCATGCGGTAGCAACGAGTCAAAAAAATGATCTTGCCCCACAAAAGTTTTCATTATTCGGTTACGCACCGAGACTACCGCTCCTGCCCAGGCGGAACGCTGGGTATCGGTATGAAAATCATCGGCATTTTTATAAAGATAGATTTTGGCGCGGTTATCCCAACTCCAGAAATCCATCCTCCGGTAGCCTAATTCATCAACAATGCCGTTATAATAGTTTTCGGCTTTATTAATAAGCTCGTCAACGAATCCGGCGGGGGCTTCCTGATAATAAATTATAAAATGCTGGGATTTGCTGGTCTGCCAATAGGAAGCAGTTACCTCAGCTTGGGCCAAAGAAGCCAGTGAAATGAGAAAACCAGTCATTGCGAACGAGCGTAGTGAGTAAAGCAATGACGAAATGTAACGCTCCTCGTAATGACGAGTTCTATTTTGCTCGTATCTCATACCCCTTTTTGCTTGACAGATAGGCATTAATATTATATACTTTTATTGAATCACGATGAGAGGTTAGCCAAAGGGTTCGTCCCGCGGCAATGCCTCTCTTTTTATTTATACTTCAACTTTTCCTTTAAGCCATTCATAAAAACCATATACTGGCCGAACTTCCTCAGAAGTGAAGAAAATTTATATTGATTTGGAATAACCAACTTGGCTAATTTATCTTGTCTTTTTAGGTAATCAATAAGGCAGTGGAAATCGCCGTCCCCGGTAACTACCAACGCCTTATCGTAATTCGGGTATTCTATCATTGCATGAAGCACTAACTCTGCGTCAATATTTCCCTTTACTCTGCCATCAGGTAAAGATAATGTTGGTTTAAAAATCAGAATATAACCGTCCTCTTGCAATGATGTATATAAACTTGCGTTTGTGGCAATATAACCTATAAAAAGAAATGCCTTGGTAACATCGTATTTATCCTCTAAATATTTTCTAAATCTCTTAAAATCAAGCTGCCAATCTTGTTCCCGTATAGCAAGATTCAAATTTTGGCTATCAATAAAGGCATAATTATTTTTCATTATTAATTAACAATAGGGACGGTTCTATGTTATGGCTTGCTTGTAAGGGAATTTATTCCTGCTGCTGGGGCTTTTGCTCTTCTTCCAACTTGGTCTGGCGCTGCCAGATAATAAAGAAACCCAAACCCAGCACTCCCAGAAAAACAACAATAAACAGGAAAATCTTCCAGGTAAACCTGGTCAGCCCCTTAGGCGCTACTTCAGACAAAAGTGTTTTCGCCGCCAGCAGGTCGGCCTTGGCGGAATTCAACAAGCTTAAACTATTGCGATAATTGGATATTTTATAACCGGGACTGGCGGCAGACAAGTCCTGCATCTGCTCTACCTCTTTAAGTTTCTTGTCTATCCCGCTATAAAGTAAAGTGGCCCGCTCAAGGTATTTAGTTTTCTCAAACGCGCCCAGGACCTCCTTGGCTTCCTGCCGTAAGAGGGCTATCTGCGACTCATCAATGAGCCAGACATCTTTAATCTCTATCTCTTTTTCTAAAGTCTCTTTGGGTTTCAGCTGGTATTCGCCGAAAACATAGTAACTCCCCTGTTGGGCGTCATAAGCGACCTCCAGGTCGCCTCTATAAATAACATCTTCGGGTTTTACTTCTAAGGGAAGGTAAACTTTAATCGGGACTGTCTGCTCTGAATCTGAAGGATTTACCGCCATCAGGCGCAAGGTTATACTATTGGCAGCCTGGGCTGAAGCGAAAATTAAAAATAAAATAAGGATTAAAAATGTGACCCGCATTTTCATATCCATAATTTGTATTTTAACAGATAAATTTTAATGTTCAATAGATTTTAATTAGGACCAGAAAAATGGTCGCTGTCCCTATTTATTATTTGAATTCAAACCAAGTCTGGACTACGGGTTTCTTGGCGACGTTCTCAATCATCTTCTGGTTGATCTCCATCGCGGCTTTCAACTCTTCGCTCTTATTCTTAATGTAAGTTATATCTTCTTTCTTATCTTTAGAAACCTCATAAAGTTTTTCCAAATTAATGCCCGTGGTCCCGCCGATATCCTTGATCTGCTTGCTCATATCCTCCAGCTGCTTAAAGGCGCTGGCTAAATCATTGACCGCGCTCTTAGCATCCCCGAGCTTGCCGGCGACATCTTTGCTGATCTTAGTCAGCAATTTATCCATATCGGTAAACTGCGCGCCTATTGTGTCGGTAACACCCTTTAACCCGGTGATGCCGGCGGTAGAACCCATTATGGCGGAGACATCATTAGAAACACTTTCTATATCGTATTGCCTGACAGTAATAACCAAGGCGTCCACTGTCCCCTTAGTCGGCTCAGAGCAAATTATCGTAAAATCGCCAACGCCCCACCCGGAAATGAAGGCCACCGAGTATTCATAAATACCGGTAACGCCTACCTCAGTCATCGCCTTGCTGGAAAGGAGCAGGACATCCCTGGGGCTATAGAGGTTTAAATACGGGGTTAAGCCGGTAGTCGTGCGGTAACGTATCTTGATGGTCGCGCCCTGCTTAACCGCAGTCTCGCGGTTAAGGATCCCGGATTTTACGCTCGGCTGCACTTCATTGACTACCTGGGTCTTGACTTCATCCAGTTTGGTCTGTAATGACTCTGTCCCCGTCGCCGTAAGTATTTGGGCTGTTTCGGTCTTGACATCCGTAATCTTCGGCACGATAACCTCATCAACTTGTTTCTTAATCTCATCCTTAACTACGCTCTTAATCTCGCTGGTCTGGCTGGCGATATTGGCGGTTACCGTTGAAATGGCGCTGGTCAGCGACTTTAAGGTCTGGCTGACGGTAACGCTAAAGGTCGTGCCGGCTTCATAGGCGCGCGCGTCGCCGCTGACTCCGCCGTAATTAATCTGCACTTTGGCAAAATAGGTCTTGCCGGAAGCCAGGTAGCTATTCGTTACCACATTAGCTATCTCGGTTAAATAAACTCCGCCGGTATTATTCGCTATGGTGATAGGTGTAAGCCACGTGCTGGTGGCGTCATTATAAATGTTTATGGTGGCCGCGCCCAGGCTATTAGCGCTATCGCTAACCACCAGTTTTCCGCGCTTATTGATCCAGGCCCTGATGGAAAGTTTATCCGTGCTCTCATCATAGACAAACGCGCTCCCCACCAGATAGTCGGAGGTCGCCTCCACCAGGCTCGTGGCGTTAACTGTCCAGGAAATCTTATCGTCATATTTTCCGTCCAGGTAATCCGCGTCTGCTCCGGCGGTCTTGACATCATTTTCATCCACATACTTATCTTTAGTCACGGTAAAAGTATATATTCCGTAAGGCAGGCTAAAGCTAAACGGGCTGTTGCCGCTCATCGGGAAACCTGCTACCGTTATTCCGTCTTTGACTGCTTTAAGCTGACATTCGGTCAGCGCCGTGCCGTCGGTATAGTCTTTAGCATTATAAGTAACCACGTATTGCTTATAAACCGTAACCGAGCTGGATGGCACGGTGCCAATTACCTGGCTCTGGCTATCTAACATTGCCGCGGTTACCGTTATCTTCTGGCCGTCAATCAGGTCCTTTATGGCAAAATTATAGAAAGTGGCCACGCCTGCCTGGGCATTGACTGTGGCGCCCGAGGAAGTGACTACAGTGCCGGCAGAAGGAGTAACGGTTACCTCCGTGGTGCTGGAAGAGGTATTGCCATAAGTATCCGCGGCTGTCACGCTGAATCCTGCCCACGGCGCGTTCTCTACTATCACTGCTTGCGGCTGGATGAGCCAGGATAAACTGGTGGCGCTGCCGCCGGAGACTGTCACGCCCAAGGCGCTACTATTGGCCGTGCTCAGATTGGGAGTGGTCCGCGTATCCGTGGCTTTAATCACCGCAACTTCGGCGGTATATAACTTCATCTCTACTGCTGAACTTGCGGCATTATTCAGGCCGTCCTTAAAGTTAATGGACGTTTCTGTGCCGAAAGCCGTATTATTTATCGTCGCAGCGTAACTATTAGGCGATAAGCTCGCGCCGCTAAAGGTCAAATATTTATCTCCGGTGTAATCCCAGTCAATGTTCGAGCGGGTATCCACCGCCTTGATGGAAATATTCTGCGCCTCGCCGGCGTTCATTATGGAGGAACCGGTGATAATGAAATTCGTCGCTACTACAGAGACCGCGGGTGAAGCGGTAATCACCGAGGCAGACGGGCTGAATTTTGAGCTGAGCGCGGCTAAAGTAATATTGGCGCTGGGATCCATCTTCAAAGCAATCACCTTGCCATCCGCGTGCGCCGGTAAAGTAGTCTTCAGGTATATACTTACGTTAAAGGTCTTGGGGTTGCCTTTGGCCACGGAATATATCGTGTCGTTGCCGGTGCCGAAGGTGATCTGGTTATTTTCCACCGCGTTAGAGGGTATTACGGTTGTCCCGTCGGTAATGGAAGCTCCCGCGATATAAGTGAGCCAGCCGGTAGTGGTGTCAGGAGTGCCACTGGTTGTATCGCGCTGAAGCGCGATCTGCTTAATGACGGTGCTATAGCCGTCAGTGCCGGCGTCGGTAACCACAAAATCCAAGATATTGACTTTCAGGTCCGAGGTATTGGCTAAGGCGGAAATCGTTGTCGGCTTTACGAGCGCCCCGGCAGTAAGCGTAGTGTCCGACGCGGTGCTAAAGGCTATCTGCGATGAATAGGCCGGAGTCAGGCTTGCGCCGGAAACCGTAGCCATCAGGAAGATAGTTTCCGGATAATTATAAGTCAGGCCGCTGTAAGTCGCTATGCCGCTGGCCGTAGCTACGGATAAATTACCAGCCGGGCTTAAAGCGCCGTTGGTCGCCGCTACATACGCGGTGTTATCCGACGAACGCACTACCGCCGCCAGGTCAACAGTGACCGGCGTCCCGGAGAACGGGTTGCCATACTGGTCGGCAGCCGCAACTTTCGGCTGTTGGGCCAAGGCCTGGGAAGTAATACAGCTGCTGGATGGCTGCTGGTTAAAGGTCAGCTTGGTGGCTGAATCTGAAATAACGGTAAATAAATTAGAAGGAACGTTGGTGCCGTTTAAATAGCCGGAGCTGCTGGCGACAATCTTCACAGCCTTAGCGTAGTAAAGCTGGGCGCTGAGGGTTACGCCGGAAACACCGCTGCTAAAAGTAATCGTCGTCGGGTTATTATAATACTGGTCCTGGAACTTATCTTTATCCGCGCCATCCGGGCTAAGCAGGGAAACGTCAGCGCCATTCTCGTCAACCAATTTAAAGCTGACCGGTATGGCCTGCGAGTAGGCTGTTGAGCCGTTCGCGCCGTCGCAGGTATTATCATAAGTATCCACGGCATTAAGATGAATACTCACTCCTCCTGTCCCTACTAATTCAAATCTCTGGCCGGCTGTCGGCGCAGCCACTATATTATTATCAAACTTCAGGTGGTTAGAGTCTCCGTGCCTGACCGTGAAACTGAATGTATCGTTGTTCACAGTAGTTACTGAGGTGCCGGGGATACTGACCTTAATCCAAGCAGGCGTCTCTGCCTTATAAAGCCTGACCCTGGCTGTGGCGTCTCCGGCTGTAAAATCTAAAGTAGTATTGCTGCCAAAATTTTGGGCGGCGTTATTCTTATCCGTGCAGGTCGCATACTGCCCGCTCGGCGCGGGAGCGGCGCCAGAGAGGACCACTGCTAAATCGTCGTTAAAATCAGTCATCTTATTGCCCTGGTCATCATAAAGGCTGATAGTGATATCTTTATATTCTCCGGTAACAATGGTGTCCGCGGCGTGGCTATCGCCGGTAACTTTAAAACTGCCGGAATTACCGGGGACGATGCTGATTGCCTGCACAGCGCTGGGCGCCGGAGTCACTACGGGAGAGGTCTGGGTTACCGTGATATTGGCGCTGCCGGTAACCGCATCCTTATACCAGAAAGTAGCCGTGCTGCCGCTGGCGATGTTTACTGATGAAATTGTTGCGCCTGTGCCGGCGCTATTGGAATAGAAAAGCCCGGAGCCGCTGGAGCTGCTTAAAGAGAACGCGCTGACGAGATTAGAATTATTGCTATATTCATCCTGGGTGGCAATGGTAAACGTATCCGAGACAATCCCCGCCTTGACTGAAGTTACCAGCGTCGGCACAAAAGCTACCTTGGTCGCGGGTTTGGGTGTTGCCGCGGCGCTAAACTCAGCAGGAGTAAGATTACCTGAGCTGGCAGTTACCTTGTAAGCGCCTAAAATCCCGGACTTAGTGCCCAGCGTAAAGGTGGTAGAAGCAAAACCGCTGGTGTCAGTAATCGCGCTAATCTGAGTAGTGCCGTCTGTCGTGCCTAATTTATAAAGGGTAGCTCCGTTAGGATACGCGGAAATAGCAAAGGTTACGACCTGGTTCTGGATGCCTAAAGGCGTTGCGGAATTATCCACTACTTTTACCTTTAACGGCAGAGTAAGCAATGCGGTAACTTGTCCGGACTGGTTGTTTCCACTGTCTATCTGTATAGAACCAAGGGTATAAGCTGTGGCGCTAAAATTAACCGGCGAGCCGCTTAATGCCGTGCCGTCCAGGCTGGCAGCTGCCGTCACCGGATAAGCGCCGGACTGATTGCCTAAAGTCAAAGTAACGGCTGCCTGTCCGTTGGAGCCGGTATTCACCGTAAGCTGGTGTGTATTGGCGACATCGCCTAATTTATAGCCGGTGGCGCCTGACGCGTTAGTCACCGTAAAAATAACCGGTACCGCGGAAACAGGGTTAGTGTAGATATCCGTAACGCCAGCCGTAAATACCGGCAGGGCCTGGTTCAGGCTCCCTGACTGGCTAGTCGCGCCTACGGCAGCAATAGTGTGCGCGGCCGCGGCATTGACCGTAATGCTTAAACCAAGCTGACTGTAAGCAGTGTGGTCAGTATCCTGCGCTAAAACTGAAGCTGCCTGCGCTTTATAGGCTGTAAGAGTCGCGGCATTAGACGGGCTGATAGTAGAACACCCGTTACTAAACGGTATGGCGATCAGGCTGCCAAACTGCGCGCTGCTGGAATTTACATAATTATTTATTGTCGGATAATAAATATCCGGGTCCACCCCCGCGCTGTCTAAACCGCTGAAGACGAAATTGTGGTTGCCCGTATAATGTATATCAATATTCTTGTTGGCGTCGGTTCCCCGCAGCATTAACTGGATAGGCGAGCCGGCAGTAGCCGTTGCCGTGCTTAAACCGTCGCTAGTAGCCACCTCAATAGCGGATACATTCACCTGGATAGTGCCGGTAACCGTAGTGACGCTAGAAGTATTGGCGCTCATCCTTGAGGATGTGCCCAGGTCTGTGCCGATATTACTCTCATTAATGCCGAAGGTATAGTTATTGCCTTCCACCGCGGTGAGCTTGCCGTGTTTCATATAAATATAGACGGTGAATTCTACTGAATCGCCTTCAGGAATGCTGTAAAGAGTAGCTGACGAATCGCTGTTCGGGCTGCTGCCAAAAGTAATGTAGTAGTTGTTGTCAATAGCGTCTTTGGCAATAGTCGCGGTCAGGTCCTCGCGCACCGGCGTAGCGCCGACATACAGGCCGGCCCAGGCCATATCAGTCGGGGCATTGACAGCGCCGGCTGTTCCGGCGATAGCCACTTTGATCTGGTCGATCAGCGTGTTAGTCACGTCGCCGCTATTATCATGCACCTTAAACTTAAGCACAATAAACTTATTTCCGTTGACATTGTCATACGTAGGTATCAGGTTAAAATCACCTTGCGCAGGGCTAGCCGCTTCCACCGTGGAAGTGGAAGTAGTATTTAAGCTAACCTTGACAGAGTAGGCCGAGGCCAGAAGGGTATTGGTGGTGTCTGTCGCGTAAAGGTAAATGTCCCCTACCGCGCTATATTGGATGCTGGCATAATCCGCTTCGCCGTTGGTTGCCGCCATAATGTTATCCGTAAGGCCGGTGGTTAAAGTGCCCGGCGCAGCCAAGAAAGACGGCGTGGTGCGGGTGGAAGCCTGTAGTCTAATATTATGGGTATCGGCAGTCTGGTTGCCATAGGTATCCCGGATGCTTACTTTCGGAGGAGTGGCAAAATTAGCGTTGATAATCGCGGGTGTGGACGGCTGCTGTTTAAAGGCCAGCTTGACCGCGCCCAGCGGATTGACCGTAAACTGGTTAGAGGCAACATTCGTTCCGGGAAGGGTATTCTCGCCGGAAGTTATATCCTTCGCGGTAAGCGTCGTGGCTTGGCTGCGATATAAAATAACGCTCAAGGTTGAAGGCGTGGGTGAAACGCCATTAGTAAAGGTAACCGGCGTAGCGCCAGTAAAATCATCGTTGGCGTTATTATCCGGCGCGTTGCTTGCTCCGCTTAAAATGTAGCTTATGGTTTTGCTGCCGGAATAAGCTGTCGCGCTGTAATCATTAGTCAAGGTATTGTCATAAGCATCCACTGCCACAATCTGCGGTAAGGTGAAAGCCACGCTGACCTGTTGCGTAGCAATGTTGTTGGTAACGAATTTCAAATGGTCGGGAATAGCGTGCTTGACATTGAGCGCGTCAGTGGCGTCAGCGATTCCGCTTGCGCCGTCCGCGGCTGTCGCGTTATCCGAAGCAGTGATAGTGTAAGCGCCCATCTTCTCATCGTAATAATAAACATTAACCGCGGACGCGCCTGGGCCAATAGTAATACTGGTAATCTTACTGCCGCCGGTTGCCGCGCCATAGAATCCGGCATTGACTCCGCTGGAAGTAGTATAGAGGTAGAATGTCTCCGCAATGGATGTGCTTAAGTTATTGAATTGGTCGTAGCGGGTCAAGGTATAAGCAGCGCGTGAGCCGCCGGCGGTAATATCATCCGGCGAATTTAAAGTAAGCGAGCTGCTGGAAGCGCTGATAATCAATGAGCCGGGGATAGAGGCAATCTTATCAATGCTGTAGCTGGCAGCGGTCTGCGTCTCAATACTGTAAGTGCCGGTAGTGCCGGCTGTTGTCGGGTTCTTCACATTGCTTAAAGTGATACGCTGGTTTCCCGCGGGAGTAGCTGTTCCGCCGCTGCGGGTTATGGTAACGACCTGTCCGTTAATACCTACGGTCAGCGTCCCGTCTATGGTTAAAGAAGTGGCGGTGGTGGTTGCGCCTGAACTAAGCGCAAAGCCCGCCGGGAAAGTAATAATAATCTTGCCATCTGCCGGAATGGGGTTAGCAGTAGTCAAGCTGATCCCTACATTCCCTACCGCTCCCGCAGCTAAACTCGGGCTGATTTTGGTTACGGTATTGGCGGTAGAATTCGTTACCCAGACAGAGCCGGTGTAAGTATCAAAGCTCACCCCAAACGCGCCGGCGCCGGTATTAAAAGTGCCCAGGGACGCGCCATCAGTAACACGCAAGCGCGAGACATTGCCTGAGCCGGAATTCGCCACCCACATTGAACTAGTCGCCGAGTCAAAGCAAATTCCTATCGGGCTGGTGCCGCCGGTGTTGGTAGTTGGAGGCGCAGCGAAGATTTCATAAGTAAAGGCTGCGCTGTTCGGGTCAAAGCTTGAGTCCTTATATGTCCAATTATAGGTTGGGCCAGCTTTAGTTGAGACAATAGTCACGCCGGTGGTTGAGGGTGCTGTAACTTGCTTGAGGGAGAAACTCTCCATAACCGCCGTTGTTGCGACTAAAGACCCGAAGTAGCCAGCTGTAAGCGTTGTGTTATCCTTAGACGCGCACCTGTAACCAGTATAAGTTTGCGCAGAAGTTAGTCCATCAACGGCGTCTCCTTGTATTGATGGAAATATGGTACCCTGAGTAACAGAATTAATCACTGCTACGCATTTATACAACTTTCCAAGAGGAGAAGAAAGAGTATCATTATCATAAAGCCCTGTGTAATCACCTTGGTTTGTGATTGTCGCCTGACCGCCTGAAATAGTCCACCCTGCAGCAACAGCCCACTTACTCGCATCATTAAATTCGGGATCAGTCACTAACTCCGCCGAATACGTCTCCCCTGTCCCCGCAGCCCTAATATAGCCTTCGGCGCGATAACCGGAGCTGTCTTTAACCACCAGGTATTTTCCTATATTAGAAGTAAGAATGTCGGCAGTAGAGAAATCCGCAAACGCCGTACCACTAACCAGGCTTAATTTGGTATTTATCCGGCTTATGGTCGGTGTTAGCGGAGCACTGTCATAAATCTGGTAAGTGTAGCCGCTGGCGTCATTCGGGCTAAAGCTGGAGTCCTTGTATGTCCAGTTATAAGTTGGGCCGGCTTTAGTTGAAACAATAGTTACGCCGGTGGTCGCGGGTGTAAGGACTTGTTTGAGGGAATTTGATGTAAGTGAACCATTGAGAGCTGAACTATTGCTTTTTAATGCAATTAAATATGGATATGATCCTGTTGAAGATATAGGGGTAAAATAAGTTGAATTTGCCCCAACGGTGAAACTTGCCGCAGATCTGTTTTGTACAGTATCTCCCATATACCACTGTAAGTTTGCCCCACTATTTTTTGTCCACGTTGCTTGATATAATAAAAGTTGCCCTACAGAAAGCGCAGGTTCATTTGAGTTCGCGTAATCTCCTGAACCTGTTGATATAATACTTGTTATATCTGTTCCTGAAGTTGTTAAAGTTGAGAAAGGATGGCTAGCATCATTCGCCCATGAAAGTATTCTTTCTACTCCATACGTCTCTCCTGTCCCGACTGCCTTAATCCAGCCTTCGGCGCGATAGCCAGAGCTATCCTTGACCACCAGATACTTACCTATATTAGCGGTGAGGATGTCGGCGGTAGAGAAATCCGCAAAGGCCGTGCCACCAACCAGGCTTAATTTGGTATTGGCCTGGGTTACGCTACTTGTTGGCGGAGCACTGTCATAAATCTGGTAAGTGTAGCCGCTTGCATCATTCGGGTTAAAACCGGTATCCTGTAAAGGCCAATTATAAGTCGTTCCGCCGGAAGTTGAAACAATAGTTACGCCGGTGGTTGATGGAGTAAGGACTTGTGTGACAGAAACATTGTCTATTGTTATCGTGCCAGCATTATTTTGTATAAATCCAGGAGCGTAGTTACCACCTGTGCTTGGTGCTGTCTTATAACCAGAATATGGGGCTGTAATATTTACAAATGAATTACCGTCAAGTTGGTAAAAACTTAGAGTAGGTGTTCCTGTTCTTGAGAAATTACCAACCACACACTTGTGTAATCCACCCAGTACTATTGTCTGCGTCTGATATATTCTGTCACTATCTGCAGCAAAGTTTCCTGTTCCACCCGATACTGTCGCCGTTCCAACCTTACCCCAATCCGTAGGAACTGCACCAGAAAAACCGGGGTCTTTTACCAACTCATTCCCCAACGTCTCCCCTGTGCCCGTAGCCTTAATCCAGCCGCCTAAGCGATTGCGGGAGCTGTCGGTTATCACCAGGTATTTTCCTATATATGGCGTGAGGGCTGCGCTGTTTGAAAAATCCACAAAGGCCGTGCCATTAACCAGGCTTAATTTGGTATTGGCCTGGCTTATGGTAGGCGTTGTCGGAGGAGTGTCGTAAATCTGGTAAGTGTAGCCGCTTGTATCATTCGGGTTAAAGCTGGTATCCTGCGCTGCCCAATCATAAGTTGAACCAGCGGAAGTTGAGACAATCGTTACGCCGGTGGTAGAGGGTGTGAGGACTTGTTTTAATGTATAATTATCAACATAGAATTCTGCTCCTGCACTTCCGTTTTGTCTAATAAGAGCGGCATATCCTCCACTTACTCCCGTAAAGTATTTTGTAAAAGTTGCATACGAAGAAGATGTTACTATTCCCGAATCGGCAGCTCCAAGCAAACCTACATCAATATTGCTTCCCGATATTTTCTTCGCATCAATAGCTGCTTTATAACAAAAACCCGTTGTCACCGGATAAGGCGTGGCATTTGCAATCCCACCCAATCCCTCAGTATTCTCTATATAATGTATATGGTAAGTTCCATTAGAGGGAGTTCCAGTGGATACAGATTCAAAAGTATCTCCTCCTCCCTGGGAATACCCGGAAAACGGCCCAACAGAATTAGTTTCTCCTGTAGGAGAAGTTGCGCCACTCGTGTTCTTTTCACTTCCCAACGTCTCCCCTGTTCCGGCAGCCTTAATCCAGCCTTCAATGCGCTTATGCGTGCTGTCAGTTACCACCAGGTATTTGCCGACAAAAGGCGTGAGCGTGCCGGCGGTAGAGAAATCCACGAAGGCGGTTCCGGCAACTGAACTTATCTTAGTATTTGCCTGGGTTAGCGTGCCGCTGGTCGGTGCGGTGTCGTAAATCTGGTAAGTGTATCCGGAGTCATTGCGGTTAAAACTCGGATCCTGCGTTTCCCAGCTATAAGTCGTCCCATCAGAAGTTGAAACAATGGTTACGCCGGTGGTCGCGGGCGTAAGGACTTGCTTGACAGAAGGATTGTTTATTACATATCCGGCAGCACTATTCCGGGTATGGAACCCTATTCCGCTCCATCCGCCGCTCTGGCCGCAGGCATACCGCACTTTATTCCCGGTTCCGCTGACTGGAATGTCTGTAGCAGTACTGCCCGGAGCGCCAAATCCTACATAATCGGATGAGTAAGAAACAACGTTAAAGGATACTTTATACAATTTACCGCTGTATGAGGTTGGAATGTTTGCCTGATATAACCAACAATCACCACAGACTGGTTGGGTTGCCACCCCGGAACCAATGGTCCAACCATTTAGAGTCCATCCGGTTGAGGAATTAAAAGTAGTATCGGCAGTAAAAATCTCGGCAGATAATGTCTCACCAGTGCCTACAGATTTAATCCAACCGGTTATCTTTTTGCCTGCGCTGTCGGATACAACCAGATATTTGCCCAGATACGGCGTAAGTTTGCTGGCGTTAGAGAAATCCACAAACGCCGTGCCGTTGACCGCGCTTAATTTCATATTTGTCTGCCCAATACTGCCACCTGAAACAACATTGACTTTAGTCGTGGTCCCTGAGCCATTGTTCGCTGCCCAGATAGAATAAGTGGAAGAATCAAACGCCACGCCATACGGGCTGACGTCGGTGGCGTAAGTAGCCAAGGTCGTGCCGTCGGTGGGCCGGACTTTGCTTAAATAATTAGAGCCGGAATTAGCCACCCAGATAGAATTAGTGGTTGAATCAAAAGCAATGCCGTAAGGGCTGGTGCCGACAGTAAAGGTGCCGACAGGAACGCCGTCGGTAGGCCTGATCTTACTTATGGTATTGGCCGCGCTATTGGTTATCCAGATAGAATTAGTTACCGAGTCAAAGGTAAGGTTGCGCGGGCTTGCGCCGACAGTATAGGTGCCGAGGATGCTGCCGTCGGTGGTGCGCACTTTATTTACCTTAGCCGAGCCGAAATTCGCGACCCAAATTGAATTAGTGTAAGATTCAAAAGCCACGCCTAAGGGGCTGGTGCCGATGTTGTAGGTACCCAGGTTTGCGCCGTCAGAAACGCGCAGTTTAGTTAAAGAGCTGGCGCCGGAATTTGCCACCCATATAGAATTAGTGATTGTGTCAAATGCCAGGCCTTGCGGAGTCGCGCCAGTGGCAAAATTATTATTGATGACATAATTTAATGGCGGAGTAATGCTGGCTGAGCTGATGCCTCCGGCGACCACCCCAAAGTTATTATCTGAGGCGTCGGTGATGGTGCCCTGCGCCGTGACCGTAGAGCTAAAGCCGATAGAGACGTCGGATAATGTGGGCGCGGCAGCCGGGCTGCTGGTAGTCAGCGTAACTTTATATTTAAGGTAACGGTAGCTGGTAAATGCCGCCGGGATACTCTGGCCGGAAGTAAAGTAAGTGGCGCTGGTTCCGCCCGGGCCGACAAAATCCGTCCAGGTGGAGTTGTCGCTGCTGCCGGAAATCTGGAATTGTATATTCGTGCCCGTCGGTAAACTAGCGGTGTAACTTACAGTGCTTAAGGTATTGCTTGCGCCGGTGTCAATTACGCGCGAAGTAAATGTGCCGGTGTTGGAATACGCGGCAACAGGGTATTTGGAGACGGTATTATTATCCCGATTTGTTACCCAGATGGAATTGGTGTAAGAATCAAATGCAATGTCAAAAGGGCTTGAGCCGGTAACGGTAGGATAATCCGCTAATTTCGCGCCGGTAGCAACGCTGAGTTTAGAAACAGTTGCACCAACATGATTTACCACCCAGATGGAGTTGGTGATTGGGTCAAGGGCAAGGTCGTGAGGGTATGCACCGACACCATAAGTACCAAGGTTTACACCGTCAGAAGCCCTAAGTTTAGAAACGGTGGCAGAACCATAATTCGCCACCCAGATGGAGTTGGTGATAGAGTCAAAGGCGATACCCTGTGGGTATGAACCAACACCATAAGTGCCGACAGAAACACCGTCAGTTGGCCTGAGTTTACTTACGGTGTTAGAGCCTTGATTCGCCACCCACAGAGAATGGGTAAACGGATCAAGGGCAGCGCCATGCGGGTTTGTGCCGGTAGAATAATCCGCTAATTTCGCGCCGTCAGAGGCGCGGAATTTGGAGATAGTATTGTCATTATAATTCGTCACCCAGATGGAATTGGTGAGAGAATCAAAGGTAACATCGTATGCGCCTGAGCCGAGAGTATAGGTACCGATATTATGGCCATCAGTAGTGCTAAGCTTGCTTAAGGTATTATCAGCAATATTTGTCACCCAGATGGAGTTGGTAAATGAGTCAAAAGCAACCCCAACAGGGTTTGAACCGACAGTAAAAGTGCCGACAGAAACACCGTCAGTTGGCCTGAGTTTACTTACGGTGTTAGAATTCCGATTCGTCACCCAGACGGAGTTGGTAGAGGGATCAAAGGTGACATAAGCTGGAGCTGTGCCAACAGTATAATCCCCGGCCTTGACAGTATCCAGCGCCTTGATTTTGGTTACGGTGCCGGAGTTACCATTTGCCACCCAGATGGAGTTGGTGGAAGAGTCAAAGGCAACGCTGTATGGTTGTGAGCCAGCAGGATAAACCGCAAGCTTAGTGCCATCAGACAAGCGAAGTTTGCTTACGGTGCTACCGCCCATATTCGCCACCCATACCGAGTTGGTGGAGGAGTCAAAGGCGATACCCTGTGGGCCTGAGCCAACGGCATAAGTGCCAAGGTTTATGCCGTCAGAAGCGCGGAGCTTGATTACGTTGTTAGAGTTACCATTCGCCACCCAGATGGAGTTAGTGGATGAGTCAAAGGCAACGTCGTATGGGGCAAAACTAACAGTGTAAGTACCAAGAATAGAGCAGTCAGAAGCGCGGAGTTTGGTTACGGTGGGACCCACATAATTTGCTACCCAGATAGAGTTGGTAGAAGAGTCAAAGGCAACGTTCCATGGTTTGGCAGCGGTATAAGTGCCAAGAATAACGCCGTCAGAAGCGCGCAGTTTGCTTAAGGTGCCGGGATTCGTATTTTGTCCTACCCATACCGAGTTGGTGGAAGAATCAAAGGCAATACCCCAAGCGCCAGCGGCATAAGTACCAAGGCTTGTGCCGTCAGAAGCGCGCAATTTGCTTACGCTGCTAGAATAATAATTCGCCACCCAGATAGAGTTAGTGGAGGAATCAAAGGCGATGCCACAGGGCCCTCCGCCGACGCCATAAGTGCCAAGGTTTATGCCGTCAGAAGCGCGCAGTTTGCTTACGGTTCCAGAACCCATATTTGTCACCCACACCGAGTTAGTGGAAGGATCAAAGATAACGCCGCGTGCGTCTGAACCAACAGTGAAAGGAGCAGGTCGGATTTCATAGGTGAAGCTTGCGCTATTCGGGTCAAAGCCGGAATCCTGCGTGCCCCAATTGTAAGTCGTGCCGGCGGAAGTAGAGACAATCGTTACGCCGGTTGCTGAAGGCGTGAGGACTTGTTTAAGTGTAGATGTTGTCGAAAAATTAGAAGCCTCTCCATTCCAAAAACTTATGTGTCTATTAGACGCGGATACACCGGAGAAATAAAACACGTTGCTGCCTGCGGAAAGGCTATTGTTTGTAATCTCTCCAGTAGCTATTCCAACGTCATTGACAATCGATCCGAACGGAGCAGTTCCGGAATTCAGAGTAAATACATGAGTTAATTTATATAAGCAACCAACAGTAAAACTTTGCGTATTGCTCATTGCCAAAGCATCTGCGGTTGTATTGATTGCCGAGTTAATATCATGACCATTGGCATTTACTGTTAATGTTTCATATAGTAAGGCCTCGTAATTGCTCCATCCAGTTATCAACTCGCTCCCATACGTCTCCCCTGTCCCTGCTGCCTTGATGTAGCCTTGAAGGGTCTTGCCTGCGCTGTCTTTAATCACTAAGTATTGGCCGATATAATTGGTCAGGACTCCGGCGCTTGAGAAATCCACGAACGCCGTACCATTGACGCTGGAAATCCTCATATTGCTCTGGGTTACCTGTCCGGCGGAACTTACGCTTAAAATCGGCGAGCTGGTGGCCGCAGCTAAGGTTACACTGCCGCTTCCGCCTGTGCCTGAGACGCTGATTCCGGAAGAAGCGCCTGAGCCAAACTCGCTATCCGAAGAATCTTTGAGCGCCTGATAGAAAGTGTCCTGAATTTTTACCTTATTGGTTGTGCCGGGAGCGGGTACCGCAGGAACAGTCCAAGAGTAGCTCTGCGGTGAATTGGCAATGCCGGAGGTAATGGAATTCCAGTTAGTGCCGCCGTCGGTAGAATAATAAAAACTGAGGTTGTTATCTATGGTGCCGACATTAGACCAGGTAATGGGATAGCTCTGGCCAACGCTTAAAGTTATGCTGGCGTCAGACGGAGTAAGTAAAGTTAAAGTAGGCACAATCATGGTATTGGCGCTGGCTGTGCCCTGGTCAATAAGCGCGCCGGAAGCGGTCTTGGTACGAATGGTATAAGTTCCGGTTGAGCCTAAGAGGCTGGGGTTCTTGATACCGGAGACAACGATGCTCACGGCAGTGTTAGCAGAAATAGGCGTGCCGACGGTAATAACCAGAGTATTACCGTTAATCACGCTGACGGTTGAGCTGGCGTTCCCGGAGACATAACCAAGCGTGCCGCTTAAATCATAGCCCGACGGAAAATCAACTTCAATCTTGCCGTTGGCGGCGATTGCATTTATAGTGGTAAAGCTGATAGTAGTTTTAGCAACAGTGGCTCCGGCAATATAATAATTATTGTCACTGGCATCTTTGTGCGTTATGCTTGTGCCGGTCAAATAGCCGCTAATAAAGCTGGCCGCCACCGCGTTATCAATATCAATCTTGCCGGTAGAAGTATCGCTGGAACTGGTGTTGGTTTGGATAGTGTAAGTGCCGGTTGAGCCGCCGGCAGTCGGATTCTTAATATAACTTAAGGTTATGGAATGATTAGGTAAAGTGGTCTGGGTACCTCCACTTCTGGTAATAGTAACGACCTGGCCGGTGATACTCACCGCTAGCGAACCGTCAAGGGTAGTGGAAGTAGCCGCGGTGGTGCCGCCGGAATTAAAGGTATAGCCCGACGGGAAAGTAATAATTATCTTACCGCTGGCGGGGATAGGATTAGCTAAAGTAAAGTTAGCCGTAACATTACCGACTGCTTCTGACAGTAGTGAAGCTGGCGTGACGCTGGTTGAGATAAGCGCTGCGCCGTTAGCGATGGCTGAGCCGGTAACGCCTGAGATAGAATCTACGGGGTAGCTTAAAGAGTTCTGGGTCTGAAGAGAATAAGTTCCGGTTGTGCCGGTATCCACAGGATTCTGGATATTGCTTAAGGTGATACTCTGAGCTCCGGCTGCTACGCTTGCGCCGCCTGCGCGGGTTATGGTAACGACCTGTCCGCTAATACTCACCGCCAGCGAGCCGCCAATTGTGCTGGAAGTAGCCGCGGTGGTAGCGCCGGAATTAAAAACAAAGTTCGCCGGGAAGGTTACGACAATCTTGCCGTCGTCCGGGATAGCATTGACATTGGTAAAAGCAACCGTAACATTGCCGGTTATGCCTGTAACCAGGGTTGCCGGTACAACGCTGGCTGTGGTAATTGGCGCAGCAGTAGCGCTGAAATTATTATCCGAGGTATCCACAACTGTGCTTGCCGGTATAGTCAACCCTGACCACTCCATCCCGAAACTATCCGGTATGCGGATACGTAACCCATAGAGCGCAGTCACCGCTCCTCCGTTTGTATCAGTTATGGTGATAGCCGCGCCCATTTTTTCAGTCAGGGCGGTGTTAAAATACTGGTCAGCCGCGCTGGAAATGGAAACATTCTTGCCGCCGAGCGCCAGGGAATCGGAATCCGCGCTCGCCCAGCCGTCTCCCGAGCCGCCGGAATACTGGTCGGCGTAAAGGCCATTGCCGGCAAACGCCCCCAGCAGAAACCCGCAAATTAGAACCGCCTTAAATAATTTTATCATCGTATCACCTCGCGCCCTTTTCCTTATCCTGCACCGTATCCTTTTAAAGCCTCAACTATAATCTGTAGTTTCTCCGTAAGAACCATTTTAGCTCCTTAATTTAAATTGTAATTAAGTACCCCCCCCCCCAGCAAGCAGCACATCTTTAAGCAAGCTGCCGAAAGGCGCATTTCTTTTCATCAACTCATTGCATATATTCAACCGCAAAGCGCCTGTGTCGGCATAGCTGCTATGCGCTGCCCAGCAACGCACAGAATCCTGCAGGCGAAGCTTGCTTAGTGAACCTTGCTCTAACAAAATTTTTTGTTTCTTCAGGCGCTTCCTAAAAGAGCGGACATTATACGTAGTAAGCCTGCGAAAATCACCGTAAAGCCTGAACCCCAGGAATTTTAATCCGTTAGAAGTCTCATAAATCTGCGACTTTTCCTCATGCAAACGCAATCTTAACCTGGCGTAAAGAAAGCTTCTCAACGCATTCCTTACATCCCGTAAGTAAACCTTGCTGGTTGAGAAAACCAGAAAATCATCCATATACCTCAAATAATACTTGAGCCCCATAATCTCCTTGGCAAAATAATCAAGCTCGTTAAGATACAAATTGGCAAAGAACTGGCTGGTAAGATTACCTATAGGTAATCCGCTACGCACTGTCAAGGCAGAATCAATAATTTCATCCAGCAGCCACAGCGTATCCTTATCTTCAATCCTGCCGCGGATAATACCCCTTAATACACGATGATCAATAGAAGAAAAATATTTGCGTATATCCGCATGCAGGCAGAATTTGTTAGCCCGCAAGAATTCCTGCGCCCTATCCAAGGCCTTGTGCGCGCCTTTATCCTTCCGGCAGGCGTAGGAATCATAGATAAAGGTGCGGTCAATAACAGGCTCTATAACATCGTGCACCGCATGATGCACAACCCTGTCCCGGAATGGCGCGGCTGCAATCAGCCTTTCTTTCGGTTCATAAATGGTAAAGAGCCGGTAGTCGCCGTGCCGGTAGGTTTTATCCGACAGTCCGCGGTGCAGCCGCCCGACTTCTTCTTCAAGCCTGAAGTTAAAATCCGCCGCTGATGGCCGGTAGCGCCGCGAACGCGCTGCCATCTGCGCTGCCCGGTAAAGGTTCGCTTTTGAAATTATCTGATTATATATGTTATTGAGCTTTTTCATGTCGCTTGCTCCTTTATTCATTTTTATCCGTAGCGGAGGCTCAAACCTCCGCTACGCTGCTAATCGGAGAAGTCTTGCAGAGCCGAACACCGTTATTGTTGTTGCGATTGGCGTTCGTGTTGCCGGCGTTGTTACGGTCCGAGACACGCAAGTTGCTGGAATCGTTGTTCCAATTGCCGCCGCGGATACCCCGGACACTTCTACGGCGCTCCACCTGTGCCAAAGCCATGCCGCAACAGACGCATCCATTCCGGCATATAATTACTTTTTTCTGACGCCTTGTCAGAAGGAGAGAACGCCTGGACTTCCCCTTTCTCTAAAAGCCGCTCCCCGCATCCTTAAACGCGAAGATCCTGGCTAATGCTTCTCAAAGAGCCGATGCTTTATTCCAACCGCCAACCATTTTTCCCACTTCAATGGCGGATTGGCAGAAAAAATCATAGCTTCTCAAATTTACATATTTCATATCCTTAGCCAAACGCATCATAAACCGCAGCACATCCAATTTCAGATTCACCTTTGCAAGAATCGCTTTCTTCTCTTTGGTGTACACTGCCTCTATTAATAGCTCTAAGATATCAAGCAAAAGTTCCTCAATCCTATCCGCCATCAAAAACCTCTGATCCTTTGGAAAATTTGCTATCTTCGGCAGCATCCAAAGTATCAACTGGTAATGTTTTTCAACTACAGGTGTTATTGTTCTCATTTTACAACCCTCTTTTTATTCCGTCATTGCACGAGATTGCTTCGCTCCCTTCGGTCGCTCGCAATGACGCGCTTCGGGCGCTTCGCGCCCTCGCAATAACGAACAAAAACCCAAAAGAACAAAGCTCTACGAAAACCTCCTATTGGGAAGTCCTGCAGAGCCGAACACCGCCATTGCTGATGCGACTGGCGTACGTGTAGCCGGCGTCGTTACGGTCCGAGACACGCAAGATGCTGGAACCGCCGTTCCAACTGCCGCCGCGGATACCCTTACCTGCAGAAGCATCCGGCCAGCTTGTCGGCCAAGCTACTGTGCCAGTTCCATTTTCCGGCTTTTGCGTCCAGGCGCAGTTTATAAGATGCTCCCAGTTGTTGCCCGCTAAATCCGTTACGCCATAAACTGATGCTCCTGTCTGGCTGCTTGAACGGGTTATATCTCCGGAAAGATAAAGGCCGACAGTTACCGGGCCGCCGGAGTTACCGCTATAAGCATAAGAAGCGTAATACGATGGCACACTAGTAGCTCCGTCAGGAGCGTAATTGGAATTCCCGGTTGCCGGATCCGTATTTCCCCAAGGGTAGATATTAGTATTGCTTGTGCCTCCTCCGCGGGCCGCTTTCTCAAACTCCATCTCAGTAGGCGGACGCATACCGCACCAAGAAGCGTATGCCCGGACATCATCCCACTTTGTCTGGTTCATTGCCCGGTTGGGTGAACTTGCCGCGTAACGAGAGCCGTAGGCATTGCCTGAATTATAAGTGATGGTATAGCGGTAATCGCTGCCGGTATAATAGCGGTTAGTGGCATCGCCTGTGCCTAACATATTCAGGAAATCCGCGTATTGGCCTTGCGAAACCTCATATTTGGCGATGTAAAAAGCGTTGTAGCCGTTGGGCCAGCCAATAGCGCAGCCTGTCGGCCCGTGCGTGGTATCAGTGTTGTCGCCGGTGACTGTAACCGGGCCGCTAACGTTAATCTGAGAAGTCCCTCCGTAGTTGGTAGAACAGGATGTTAAATTACCAATACCGCCGGCATTATACACAAACGCGCCGGTGGGAATGTAAACCACCTCTATGGCGCAGACGCGCGCTTTAATTGTGGCTGAGCCGCTCACTCCGTCACTTCCATAGTTCCACTTTAAGGTCTGGTTATTCCCCACCTGGGCAAACGCGCCTTTTCCGTCGGAAGCAGGAGCAAGGGTGCCGCCTGAAATAAGGTACAGGGCAGGCGACCAGCCGGTAGTTTCGCTATTTACGCCATCCACCCAGAATTTGACAAAAACCCAGGCGCGGTCGTAGAACTGGTTGTTGTTGGCGTCGGTGCCGGAGTAGGTATTATCCTGAGTAAGGTTAAATTTAATTTCTACCGTGCCCGCGACCAGGTTTTTATTCTGCAGGCTTACCGATGATACAGCCACATTGTTGGCAAAAGCCGTAGAGGCCAACAGGAGCGCTGCTATTGCTGTCAGAATCATCAATTTAGTTTTCATCTTAATCCCTCCTTAAAAAGTTGCCAGCGCCCGCTCGGCATAAGCCCAGCCGTCGCTTGAGCCGCCGCTAAATACCGGCGAACTTGCGCTAACCTGAATTATCCTGGCGTCGCTAGCGCCGTTGTCATAAAGGTCTAACCAGAGATGAGACGCATCGGAAACAGAGAAATTGCAAAACTTATGGCCTGAGATGACCAGTGTATCCCCCGCGCTAAAATCGCTTAAGACATCCATAAAAAGCGTTTTGCTTGATTCAAGATAGGCGACTCCCGACATCTTGGAAGCGGCTGTGCCGGATAAAGTCAGCGACGAAAATCCGGCTAAGCCGGTTGCCCTGACTTTTAGCTGGTCAGTGACAAAGAGGCCGTTTAAAGTCCAAGCGTAAGTGCCTGTGTTCGGGGCGCTGGCCGTAATTACATTCCAGGTTGTGCCGGCGTCGGTTGAATACTCAAGTTTAACCGCGGTAATCGCGGCTGAGTCGGTTGTCCAAGTTATATTATGCGTTGAGCCTACTGTCCAATTCTCCCATCCGTTGGGGCTGGTAATGGTGATTGACGGATAGGCTATGGTTAAATCTACGTCGGAAACGTCAAAGACCTGCGTATTATCGGCATCTTCAACTTTAATGCGCGCGTGCGTGCCGGCTTTAAAGGTTTGCGTAGCTGCAGGGTCAGGGCTGGTTAAAGTAAGCGGCACTGCTACTATGGTGGAGCCAGTAATGTTAGAAGCATTATCTATGATGTAGCCTGCTGAGGATTGGGTTTGCAAAGAATATGTGCCGGTCGTGCCTGCGGCGCTTGGATTCTGGATATTGCTTAAAGTAATGCTCTGGGCTCCGGCTGCTGTGCTTGAGCCGCCTGAGCGGGTAATGGTGATAGTCTGACTGCTGGTAGTTGGAGTTAAGATCCCGTCAAGGCCACCGGAGTTTTTAGTGGCAGTGTAGTTGCCGGTTGCCGGAAGTATAAAGCCCACCGGGAAAGTGATAACTACCTTGCCGTCGGCTGGAATAGCATTAACATTGGTAAAGCTGGCAGTAACATTGCCGGTTACGCCGACGACCAGGCTGGCAGGAGTAACGCTGGCTGTGCCGGAGCCAATGGCTGCCGAGGTAATGGTAAAGTTGGCGTTTGAGGCGTCGCTGATAGTCGTCTCAGAAGAAGTGCCTGAAGTAAAACTTATGGATGCGTCGGAAAGCGTAGGTGTTACCGCTGAATCGCTAGTTGTAAAGTAGGCCTTATATTTAAGGTAACGGTCGCTGGTAAGACTAGATGGAATACTTGCGCCTGAAGTTAAATAGGTTGCGCTGGTGTTATCAGAACCGATAAAGCTGGAGAAGTTAGTGCCGTCTGTGCTTCCGGCTACCTGAAGCTGCAGGGTGGTGTTCGCCGGAGTTGCAGCTGTATAACTCAAAGCGCTTAAAGTATTGCTCGCGCCCACGTCAATAGATCGCGAGGTAAAGTTGCCGACAGAATTATAGGGAGCCCGGGGAGAAAATTTTTGGATGGTGGAGTATTCCCACCAAGTCCCAACAGTTTCACTATAATTCGCCGTCCAGATAGAATTGGTAATGGGGTCAAAGGCAATGCTGAATGGACGGTTATCAGTAAAAAATATAGCTTCAACCGCAGTGTTTCCGCCAGCGCCGTTAAATCTCTCTAATACGCCACTATAATACTCCGCAACACCTGTTACCCAGATGGAGTTGGTGGATGAGTCAAAGGCGACGGCACCCGGGGCGCCGTCGTGACCCGGCCCGGCGAATGAGCTAATAAGAGAACCGTCATAAGCATTAAATTTATATACTTTCTGAGCAGAGCTGAAACCGTTATGATTTGCCACCCAGATGGAGTTGGTGGAAGAGTCAAAGGCAATACTAAGCGGGTAATAGCCTGTGCCGGTGGTATAAGTGCCGATATTATGGCCATCAGCGGCGCTGAGCTTGCTTACGGTGCCGGGGTTAGCGCCTTTATTGGTTATCCATATGGAGCCGGTAGATGAATCAAAGGCAAGGTTGCGCGGGTTTGCGCCGGCAGTATAAGTGCCCAAAATACTGCTATCAGAAGCCCTAATTTTGATTATTACGCCAGGGGAAGTATTAGTTGCCACCCAGATGGAGTTAGTTTGGGACTCATAAATAATACCGCATGGAGCCAGGCCTGTGCCAATGGTATAAGTACCGATCAAGGTGTTGTCAGTGGGCCTAATCTTGCTTATGGTGCCGGGGTTAGAGCCGATATTTGTTACCCAAAGAGAATTGGTATAAGGGTTAAGAACGAGGGCATACGGATTTGCGCCGACAGTTACTTCAGTAGTAGAACCATCAGTAACCCGCACTTTTGTTACGCTGCTGCGGTGATAATTTGCTACCCAGATGGAGTTACTTACCGGCTCAAAGGCAGTGCAATATGAATATGTAAGTGCGCCACTATTAGTATAAGTGCCGACCAGTTGAGTATCTACAGCCCTAAGTTTAATGACTTTATTATTTGCATAAACTGCTACCCACATTGAGCCAGTGGAGGGGTCAGAACAGAAGCCGACGGTATTATAATACCCGCCGGTAAGCAGAGAATACCGTTGAGTCTGAATGGCTCCGGAGGAGGCCTTGATTATTTCAAGGTAATTTGCCCTTTCGCTACTCCCAGCTTGCCAGATAGAGTTGGTGAGCGGGTCAAAGCCAATGCCCAGCCCATAATCAGATCCGTAATGACCGGTAATAGCGCCGCTAGTGGGGTCAATTTTAGCCACGGCGTTATAACACTTACCCATCCAGACAGAGTTAGTAGAGGGGTCAAAAACAAGATCTCCGTGCCTTTGAGAATCAGGATTAAAAGTATTAACCAGACTGCCGTCAGAGGCCTGAATTTTGTAGTAACTATTATTAGAGTAACCCACTGCCGTCCAGATAGAGTTGGTGTAGGAGTCAAAGCAAATAGTAGCGGTTCCGACGCCGGTAGTAGTGCTGAGAATAAAGCCGTCAGAAGCCCTATGTTTGATTACGCCGCTGCCGCTGGTTACCCAGATGGAGTTGGTGGAAGAATCAAAGTTAGCAAAGCGATACGGGGTGTTGCCGCTAGTATAAGTGCCCAGCCGGGAGCCGTCAGAAGCATTAAACCTGCTTATCGTGCCGGGGTTGCTTGCCCCGTTATTCGCTACCCAGATGGAATTATCTACAGAATTAAAGATAATGCCGCACGGGTTTGAGCCGACATAATAAGTACCAATCCGTTCGCCGTCGCTGGGCCGGAGTTTATTCACAAAGTTAGAGCTACCGTTGGTCACCCAGATAGAATTACTTATAGGGTCAAAGGCTAGGAAACGCGGGCCTGCGAAGTCGGTATAAGTAGTATAGGGTACAGTGCTCGCGCTAAGAACTACACTCCCACTCCATCCTGTGCCGGAAACAGCGGTTTGGACTAAGACGCCGCCGGTAAACTCTGCGCTGGAGGAATCTTTAAGCGTCTGGTAGAAGGTATCCTGAATTTTTACCTTATTGGTGGTGCCGGGAGCCGGAACCGCAGGAACGGTCCAGGAGTAGGTGCCGGAGTTAGATAAACCGTTAGCAATGGAATTGTAGGCAGTACCGCCATCAGTAGCATAGTAAAGGCCTAAGTTATTAGAGATAGCGCCGTTATAAGTCCAGGTAATGTTATGGGATGAACCCACTGTCCAATCCTCTGTGCCATTAGGGCTGGAGATAGTCAGGGTGGGGACAGTGATGGTCTGGGCTGTGACTCCGGTTACCTGGTCAATAAGAGCGCCGGCAGAGGACTTGGTGCGGATGGTGTAAGTGCCGGTTGAGCCTAAGAGACTGGGGTTCTTGATGCCGGAGATAACAATGCTTACCGCAGTGTTAGCAGAGATGGATGTATTTGAACCTAGGGTGATGACCAGGGTATTACCGTTGGTAACAGACGGAGTTATGCTGGTGCCGGTAACACCGGTGTTAGAGACATAAGCTAATGTTCCGCTTAAGTCATAGCTTGAGGGGAAGTCAACTTCAATGGTACCGTTAGCGCTAATGGCGTTGACAGTAGTAAAGGCTATGGTTGTGTTAGAGGTAGCGCCTGCGATATAAGAAACATGCGCTATGGAAGCTGAACTTAAGTAGCCATTGATAAAGCTGGCTGCAACCGCGTTATTATAGTCAATCTTACCGGTGGAGGTATCGTTTGAACTGGTGTTGGTCTGGATAGTGTAGGTGTTGGTTGCCCCACCGGCGGTCGGATTCTTAATATAGGTAAGGGTGATATTGTGCGCTCCTACACTAGCCTGAGTTCCGCCGCTTCTAGTTAGAGTTACTACCTGGTCGGCAATACTCACTCCGAGCGAGCCGTTAAGAGTCGTGGAAGAAGCAGTAGTTGTGCCCCCTGAGCTAAGCACATAGCCTGATGGGAAGGTGATGAGTATCTTACCGTTAGCTGGTATAGGATTAATTGTAGTAAAAGCAGCTGTGACATTACCTACAGCTGAAGTGAACAATGAAGCTGGTACGACGCTGGTTGAGGTAAGTGTTCCGCCGTTAGTGATGCTACTGCCGGAGACAGTTGCAGTATCTAAAAGATAACTTGAAGAGTTTTGGGTTTGGATAGTATAACTACCGGTAGTACAAGTATCAATAGGATTCTGGATATTGCTTAAGGTAATACTCTGGACTCCGGCTGCTGCGCTTGAGCCGCCTGAGCGGGTAATGGTGATGACCTGGCTGCTGGTAGTTGGAGTCAATGTTCCATCAAGACCGCCGGAATTTTTAGTGGCAGTGTAGTTGCCGGTTGAGGGAAGTGTAAAGTCCGCCGGGAAAGTGATAACTACCTTACCGTCAATAGGTATGGCATTGATATTGGTAAAGTTCACCGCGACATTGCCGCTTACGCCGACGACGAGGTTAGCAGGTGTAACGCTGGCTGAAGTAGCTCCAGCTGAGGTGATGGTAAAATTGGCGTTTGAAGCATCACTGATGGTGCCGTAGGAAGAATTAGTAGAACTAAATCCGATGGAGACATCAGAGAGCGTCGGGGTAATCAGCGGTTCACTGGTGGTAAGGAACGCCTTATATTTAAGGTATTGGCTGCTGGCAATGCCGGTGGGAATAGCTGTGCCGCTAGTTGTGAAATAAGTATTCGCTGTTCCGTCGGTTCCCACAAAACTCCAGGTAGAATTATCATTATTTGCCGCAACCTGGAACTTAAGCGTAGTATTAGTGGGAAGAGTAGCGGTGTAATTCAAAGTGCTTAAGGTATTGCTTGCTCCCACGTCAATTGCGCGAGAGGTAAAGTTGCCGTTGATATAATAAGGAGCAATGGGCAATTTGCTTACGGTATTAGAAGTCTTATTGGCCACCCAGATAGAATTAGTAAGTGGGTCAAAGGCAATGCCTCTTGGGCCTGTGCCGACAACATAATACGCAAGAATAGTTCCGTTAGAGGCCTGGAGTTTGCTTACGGTGGTACCAGCACCGCTACTGCCATAATTCGTCACCCACACTGAATTAGTAATAGAATCAAAGACAACGCTCCACGGACTTCCGCCGGTGGAATAAGTGCCCAGGCTTGCGCCGTCAGAGGCGCGGAGTTTGCTAACGGTGTTAGAATTAGAATTTACTACCCACACCGAGTTGGTGGAAGAGTCAAAGGCAACGCCGGCTGGGGCTGAGCCGACAGTATAAGTGCCAAGGTTAGCGCCGTCAGAGACGCGCAGTTTGCTTACATTGTCAGAAGTAGTATTTCCCACCCAGATAGAGTTGGTGGAAGAGTCAAAGGTAACGAATTGCGGGTTTGTGCCGGCGGCGTAAGTGCCCAGGTTTGCGCCGTCAGAGGCGCGCAGTTTGCTTAAGTTACTAGAAATATAATTCGCCACCCAGATAGAGTTGGTGGAAGAGTCAAAGGCAACGCTTGCCGGATATGAGCCAACACCATAATTGCCGAGGTTAGTGCCGTTAGCGGCGCTAAGTTTGCTTACGTTGGCAGACTCCCGATTTACCGCCCACACCGAGTTGGTGGAAGAGTCAAAGGCAATGCCCCATGGGCTTGAGCCGACATTATAAGTGCCAAGGTTTGCGCCGTTAGTGGCGTTAAGCTTGCTTACGTTGGCAGAGCCGGCATTGGTTACCCACACCGAGTTGGTAGAGGAGTCAAAGGCAACGCTGTCTGGGCTTGTACCAGTAGAATAATCCCCGGCCTTGACAATATCCAGCGCCCTGAGCTTGGTTATGGTATTAGAGCCATAATTCACTACCCAAATAGAATTACTGGAAGAATCAAAGGTAAAGTCCCATGGGTTTGTGCCGGTGGAATAATCCGCAAGCTTAGTACCAGTAGCGGCACTGAGTTTAGAGACGGTGTTACCACCGCTACCATTATAATTATTTGCCACCCAGATAGAATTAGTAAGAGGGTCAAAGGCAATGCCCAGCGGACTTGTGCCAGTGGTATAAGTGCCCAGGTTTGCGCCGTCAGAGGCCTGGAGTTTAGTTACAGTGGTAGAACCATAATTTGCCACCCAGATAGAGTTGGTGGAGGAATCAAAGGTAATGCGGTATGGCCCTGAGCCGACAGTATAAGTACCCAGAATAGCAGCGTCAGAGGCGCGCAGTTTAGTTACGTTATCAGTAGCGCCATTTGCCACCCATACCGAGTTGGTGGAAGAATCAAAAACAACACCGCGTGGATAGGTGGTAGTAGCGGTATAAGTGCCCAGGTTTGCGCCGTCAGAGCAGCGGAGCTTGCTTACGTCGTGAGAGGAATTATTTGCCACCCAGACAGAGTTGGTGGAAGAATCAAAGCAAACGCCTACCGGGCTTGTGCCGACAGTATAAGTACCGAGAATAGAGCTGTCCGAAACGCGCAGTTTAGTTACAGTGGTAGAACCATAATTTGTCACCCATACCGAGTTGGTGGAGGAATCAAAAACAATGCCGAGTGGAATTAAACCGACAGTATAAGTGCCCAGAATAGCAGCGTCAGAGGCGCGGAGCTTAGTTACAGTTATATCACCACCGTTTGTCACCCAAATGGAGTTAGTTACAGAATCAAAAGCCGCGCCGTATGGGTTTGTGCCGACAGTATAAGTCCCAAGTATGGGTGAGCTGGTATCAACTCCAAGTACCACACCAGCACTCCCTCCTGTCCCTGATATGACAGTGTTAAATAGTGTGCCTCCGGTGAAGTCTGTGTTTTGGGTATCAGTGAATGTCTGGTAGAAGGTATCCTGGATTTTTACCTTGTTGGTTGTGCCGGGCGCAGGAACTGCAGGAACGGTCCAGGAGTAAGTGCCGGAGTTAGATAAGCCGCTAGCAATAGTGTTGTAGCTAGTGCCGCCATCAGTAGCATAGTAAAGGCCTAAGTTGCCAGAGATAGTGCCGTTATAAGTCCAGGTAATATTATGGGATGAACCGACTGCCCAATCCTCTGCGCCATTAGGGCTGGTGATGGTCAGGGTGGGGACAGTGATTTTATCAACCGCTAACGAAGTTCCTACAACCTGATCAATAATTACGCCGGCAGCTGTTTTTGTGCGGATGGTAAAAGTGCCGGTTGAACCCAAGAGATTGGGATTCTTGATTCCGGAGACAACGATGCTCACCGCGGTGTTGGCAGAAATAGATGTGCCTGAGCCTAAGGCGATAACGAGAGTATTGCCGTTAGTAACGCTTAGGGTTATGTTGCTGCCGGTTACGCCGGTATTAGAAACATAGGCAAGTGTGCCGCTTAAGTCATAGCCCGAGGGAAAGTCCACTTCAATGGTGCCGTTAGTCGGGACCGCGTTTACAGTAGTAAAGTTGATGGTAGTGTTAGAAGTAGCGCCTGCCACAACAGAGGCAGTGGTAATTTTGGCGCTGGAAAGAGTGCCGCTTGCCGCTGCGCCGCTGCTGGTAACGCAACCTGTGCCCGCGCTCATTGTAGTCGTGCCGCTAAAAGTATTTGCCGCCGAAGAAGAAAGCCTTATCCTTCCGCCGCCGCCTGCGCCGCCTGCGCCGCCGCCGCTCCCGCCGTTAGCGCTAAAACTTCCGGAGCCGGCCAAAGTATCACAAATAGCCCAGATACTTCCGCCGCTTCCTGCGCCGCCGCCGACTACGCCGTCAGCTCCGTTAGCCGAGATTGTCCCGTCGTTGGTCAGGGTGCCGGCGACAACTAATTTCATCGCGCCTGCGCCTGCGCCGCCTGCGCCTTGTCCGCCGCCCATATGCAATAGAAGTTTGGTATAGGAATCGCTGGTATAGGGCGCTGTTGGCGGAGTGAAATTTTCCGTCCAGCGGGCAATGCCTTTGGAGATGCGCAGTTCATCTATGTAACCGTTTAAATAGTGTTCTACATTTTCCAGCGAATATCCTATTGTGAGAGGGGCAGAAGGATTGGCAATACTATTAGTTCCAATATCATCTGTAACAGTAACAATGATATTTCCATCAATGAACCAGGTAAAATTACCACTCGATCTAACAAGAGCAATATGATGCCAAGTATTATCTGTTAAGCTATGCACATCAGTAGTCAATGCCTTAGGTGTTCCTCCAACGGTGCTGACAAATCTAAACCTATTTTGCGCATAATAAGTATGTAGTGACCAATAATTATTACCATTCTCGTAATTGGCAAAAATCGGCTGATATGCGTCTGCATCCCAGTTCGCAAGATTAATCCAGAAATCAATAGTAAAATCTCCGGTACCAAAATTCCAGTCATCACTATCCGCTACGCTCAAATAACTCGCTGTCCCGGGAAAATAGGCTGAGACTGCTCCGAATTTATTCTGAGCGTTGGTAATCTTGGCATCGCCGTTGGCAGTGACGATTTTAGGCGTGGTTTCGCTATCTATAAAGGTAGTGCTGCTAAAGCCCGCGCCGCCGCCGCCTGAACCCAAAGTAATCGGCTCAGTCGCGCTGCCATAAGTAGTTGTGCCTCCTAAAGCTGAAACACCGTTGCCGCCGGCAGCTACATACGCTGCGCCGCCTGCGCCGCTGCCATCAGCGTGCATTAAAAGCTTAGTATAGGAATCACTGGTGTAGGGCGCTGTTGGCGGAGTGAAATTTGCCGTCCAGCGGGCGATGCCTTTAGAGATGCGGAATTCATCAATATAAGCGTCGGTATACTGGCTTGATCCGGCATAAGAACCAATTATTAGGCCTGATGTTAACCCGGTAATATTGCCGCTTAACGTCGTATCGGTCCCTAATTGCGTTCCATTAACAAACATCTTGGCAGTGCCCGATGCCCTGACAAATACCAGGTGATACCAGGTCCCAATTGACGGAGTCCAGTTAGCGTTTGTATTCTCACCAACTATATAAAAATATAACTTGAGCGTGCCGGAGGCATTATACAAGTTTACCTGGCTTCCTGAAGAATACCCCTCATTAGTAAACAGAGTCTGAGCAACTGACGTATCCGGCAAGGTATTAAACCTCACCCAGAAATCAATTGTAAAATCTCCTGTCCCAAAATCCCAGTCATCATTATCCGCCAAACTCAAATAATCCCCTGTCCCGTCAAGATAGGCCGAGCTTCCTCCGAATTTGCCTTGCAGAGGAGAAAGTTGGGCACCACCGTTGGCGGTTAAAGTTTTGGCTGTATCTTCGCTGTCCTTAAATTGAGTATTACTAAAGGCCGCGCCACCAATACCCGCGCCTGTGCCGCTACCGTCAGTGCAGCCATTCGCATGCAGTAAAAGTTTGGTATAGGAATCGCTGGTATAGGGCGCTGTTGGCGGAGTGAAATTTTCCGTCCAGCGGGCAACTCCTTTGGAGATGCGGATTTCGTCGAGGTAGCCGTTAAGATAATAACTTTCACCAAAACCAACTCGTAGAGGAAGAGTTGAATTATATATCGTAACGCCAGTCACATCGCCAGTTGAACCTACTTGTGTACCATTAACGTACACCTTAAGAGTCGTTCCGCTCCTAACAGCTGCTATATGGTACCAAGTATTTGCTGACGGTGTCCACGAGCAATTTAAAGAAATAAGAGTTGCGCCATTAGAACTATACATGAACCTTAATCTATTGCCATCTCCCTGATCATAAAATAGAAGCCATGAGGTATTATTACCAATGCTATCTATTTGCCCTACAAATTCAGCGGGAGCCACTGTATTAAACCGCAACCAAAAATCTACGGTAAAATCTCCACTGCCAAAATCCCAGTCAGCGCTATCCGCCAAGCTCAAATAATCCCCTGTCCCGTCAAAATACCCCGCCCCTCCCCCGAATTTACTCTGGACATTGGAAAGCTGGGCATTGCCGTTGGGGGTTACGGTCTTGGGAGTGGTTTCGCTGTCTACAAAAGAAATATTGCTCAGGCCTGTGCCGCCGCTATAACCCTTAGCGTCCGCGGAAATCTTTCCTCCGGAATTTACCGTAATGCTATCCGCGTTAATGGTTATTGGAGTGCCGGCGCTGGAATCTAAAGTAAGCGTGGAATTTACAGTCAGAGTGCCGCAATCTACTGTCTGGGTCCAGGTAGTAGGAACATCTATTGTGTAGTTAGTCCCGGAAGATTGGACATCCCTATGGTTAATAAGCAGAAGGGACACGCTTAAAAGCGTAAAGAGAATCAGTAATCCTATCTTCACTTTACCTTTTATTTTCTTAGACATCTCTCTGCCTCTCCCTATTTAAGCACTATTGAGCCCGGCTTTCCGTTAACCTTGGCCTTGCCGCCGTTAGCGTAGATTGTGCCGGTTATTGTTCCGCCCTTACCTATTATATTAATCTGGCCGCCATCGCCGCCAACTTCTGTTGCTGAGGCGCCTTCTGCGTGTATCGCGGCATTGCTGCCGCCGAATTTATCCGCACTTAAGGCTATTGAGCCACCGCTTGCGCCGCTGCCTTCTTTACCGTCAGCGGTAATGGAACTATAAATATAAAAATTTCCTGTCGCGCTAAGTTTAATCTGGCCGCCGCTATTATTATCTATTCCGCTGGCGTCAACCATAGATCCCGGTTCAATATTTATGCTATCGGCTGAAATATCCAATTTTGTGCCTGCTGTATGGGTCAATATGCCGGCTGACTTAACTGTAAGATTACCGTTGATAACTGTCTGCTCCTGGCCGTCCTGGATTAATCTACCGCCCTTACGCACGATTATCTCCTGGCAGCCCTTATTTACCCCGGCCTTAAGCATAAGCGTAGTCGTATTTTTTCCGCTGCCGTCGCCGATAGTCAAGCTGCGGAAAGAGACCGGCTGGTCAGCATAAATAGTGGCGTTGTTACTTAAGGTTACTTCCGTGCTTAATCCCGGCGTCTTCTTGCTGACCCACGCGCCAGCGTTGCTCCATTTGCCTGTGCCGGTAACTATATAATCGCTGGCTTCTACTGCCGCTTGCGTATTGAGCGTATTATCCGAAACATCAAAAATATTCGCGTCATTAGCGTCCACTATTTCAATCAACATATTTTTACCCTCAGCCACAGGATTCCAGAGGTAGTTTCCACTATTCGGAATGTTTTCGGCAATCAAGGTATAATTTTTCCCGCCATCGGTAGAATAGGCGGCGTTAAAAGGATAGCTGGTTTCATATTCCGAGGCGATCCAGGTAATTTCTTTTTCTGTCCCCGCGGCCCAGGTCTCTCCTCCGTTAGGAGAAATAATATTAATCTTGCCCGGCCGGTAATCTAAAGAAAACTTGGAGAGGCCGCCGGTTGCTAAAACAGCCCTTGGCCGCAAAATATCCAAGCGGACCTTAAGGCCTGTTCCCGGATCAAAATCTTTCTTAGACGCGTAATAGAATTTTTCGCTTTCACAGGATTTCTTATAGCTTTCTCCTTTATCCGCGGAAATTCTAACCTCTAGCTCCGCGCTATCAGACGCATCCATCTTCCAGGAAGGGATCATAATCCGGACAGGTAAACTGGCGGTAGATATATTACGTGAATAATAACCGCTGGTGGCGTCGTCTTTCAGGACCAGTTCTCCGTTGGACGCGATCTTGGTATCCACAAAAACAGGCGGGGTTACCCCTTCTTCCTTACCTATATTATATATTGCCGGTAAAGTGGCTGCGGCTTTACGCGCGCGGATAGCGCCAAAATAAATAATATTTTTTCCGCTTCCGTCGCCTCCTGAGCGTAAGGACAAATACCCGGCTTTAGGCATCGGGTCAATATTATATAAAGCGTTCGCCTGCGTCTCTTGATTAAGGCTATCCAGCCGTTGGAAAACAATCTTTCCGTTATCCAGGGTTATCCGGTAGTTATATTTTTCTCCGGCAACAGTCAGCTTAGCCAAAGAATCATTTACTTTTACAATGCCGTCAACCGCGATACAATGTTCAGCGCCTTTATAGATGGAGGCGTAGGCCAGCCAGATAGGGCTGTCATAAGATTCTTCATTTTTGTTCCGGATGTTTAAGCTGTTTTCAAAACCGCTTTCTGACGAACAGGAATACTCAATTATTCCTTCCTTAAATTGGAATTCTTTGGTGATTATTTCCGCCGCATCCAGTTTTATCGCGCCACTGGTCAACTCGGCGCTCCCTTTTGGCTCGGTATGCAAAACCCATTTATTTTTATCCAGAGTTGTAGCGGTAAAATCTTCGTAAAAATCAAAGGTCGCGTTGGGATCAGAAAGCCCTGCGGCCGCGTCATTGCCGTAATACAAATAAAAAATTACTCCCGTTGTCGGGATTTGCGGAACCTTGACCCAGACTGTAGCTGTGCGACTGCCGGTCGCGCCTTCTAAACTTTCCAGATAATAAGGCAGCGGGGTCTGTCCATCAGCCGCGCTAAAGCGGATATCCTTAAAATCCGCTAAGGTATGCCCCTCTAAATTGATATCGGCATCTTTAACTGTTTGCGCTTCGGCGATCTTTAATTTTAATTGGTAATTGTAGAGGTCCTGGCCGGAATAATTTTTTAAGACTACTTCTTTACGGTATAAAAATCCGCTTAAAGACGGCTCGCCGAAATTTCCCAATAATCCTTTAGTATCGGTGTAATTGATATTTACCGCGGAAAGTTTCGCGTCAGCGCTTAAAGCTGTGGCCCGCCAACGCAGGCGGTCGCCGCTGACAAAATTATTTTTTAAGGGTACGCCGTTAGTCACCGGATAATAATGCAGGCCGCTGTCCGCGCTGACTTCCAAACTGATTTTTCCTGAAGCTTGCCAGTTGGCGGTGAGGCTTTTTATCTGGCCGTCAGTGGCTATGAAATCCTGCGCTAAATAAACGCCTCCGGAAATTTCCGGCAGTTTATAATCGCTGGTCTTATCCGCGCTCCAGATTACGGATTTTTGCAGTGTGGCGACTTCGGCGAAGGCTAAGCTTACAAAAAGAAAAGAAAAGAAAAATATAAAAGCTATAGCAAATGAAACGAAGCCTGTCATTGCGAAGGCACGAAGTGCCTGAAGCAATCCCGTTTTCTGAGATTGCTTCGCTTCGCTCGCAATGACTGCATACTTATCTTTTATTATCTTTTCTCTCTTCATCTTATCCTCTTTATTAATCTCTATCATAATTATACTATTTGTCAATATAAATAACCATTGTAAAACTACTCAATAATCCTGCGCTTATTACTCTTTTTACCTTAGCCTCCACATTGGACATTTCAGAATGGACATTTTCCATCTTAAACCTCAAGCACCTTATTTTCAAAAGAATACTTAATCAGGTCGCTGGTTTTGTGTAAATTCAATTTTTTGAGTATGCTGTTCTTATAATTTTCAATTGTCCGCCGGCTTAAAAACAAAACCTCCGCCATCTCTTTGGCCGTCTTGCCTTCAGCCACCAAGCGCAATATATCCATTTCCCGTTCATTTAATATGTTTTCAATCGCCGATTTTTTGGGCTCTTTCACTGATTGAGCCAGATATTCGGCGGTAGTTTGGCCTAAATAAATTTTGCCGCTAGAAACTCTTCCCAACGCTATAATCAATTCTTCGGCCACATTGTCTTTATTCAGGTAACCGCTTACGCCCTGGCGCAAAGCTTTTAAGACATACGCCCCGAGCTTATGCACCGAAATAATAATTATTTTTGTTTGCGCGGATACCCGCTTGACTCTGGCTATAATATCCAGCCCTCCCAGCTTGGGCATGGAGATATCTAAAAGTAAAATGTCGGGCTTAAATTCTTCCGCGATCTTTAGCGCCTCTTCTCCGTTAGAGCCCTCAGCGCAGATTTCGTATTCAGAGTGCCCGGCCAATACGCTTTTGATCCCCGCGCGGATTATTCCGTGATCATCAATTATTGCGATCTTTATAGCCATATTTAAATTTTGATAACCTCCCAATGCCCGCCTTTATCAGGGCCAATTCTTCGTAGTAAATTTTCTTTCTTCATTTTATTTAAATTAAACTTGATTCCGGCATTACTTAAACCAATGGCCTTTGCAAGCTCCTCCCGCGTTATAGAGGAATTTTGACGCACTAAGTCTAATATTTTCTGGGTAGTTTTCTGGGTAGTTTTCTGGGTAGTTTTCACCACAGTCTGCTTCAAGGCATACTCGGGACTACGATAGAAAATTACTCTGAAGAAATTGGTCATTTCAAAATGCGGCTCTTTAAGACCGGCCTTGCGCATGAAATCTCTCATCCGCTTGATACCAGAACCAATTTTTTCCACCTTTGCCATCCTATGAAACATGTCTGCAATGATTAAATTTCTACGCACTGATGTCTTGCCGAAATCTTTCGGCGACAATCCAGGAGGAAGCCCTCCAGGATTTTCAATTTCGACCCGATCATCGAAGACGCTAACATAGATACTTGTCCCTCGCATACTGTAATCGCGGTGTATAATAGCGTTTACTAATGCTTCACGCAAAGCGTCAAGGGGAAGCTCATAGATATCGATACGATTCAACTCATGTATTTCGCTACGCACATTGAGCTGCCTCTTAATAAAGGCCATTGATTCGTTAAGCTGGGTAAATAGATCGTCGCGGACATCCTTGCGGTCATAAATATATGTTTTATCTACACCCTTAAATGCGCCAAGTATTACCTCAGAATAAGGGATAAATTTATTAATATCCTTGGCAAACATTAACGCGCCGGCATTATTTATTTTATCTGCTTTACAAATACCCAAGCTTAAAAGGAAGGAAGAAAGATTGTCCTTATTTACTTTAAACGAAGCTTTTGTCTCCCTGAGAAACACTTTCACTTTGCTCAAAGAAACATCCGCAAAAGTTAAATCTTTACATGACAGGCTTTCGAAAAATATATCCGTTGTCTCCCGGAATATCGTGCGGACTTCTTTTTGCGCCATCTTTTGAGTGACAGCGTCAAGCCGGCGAAAATAACCCGACGAACAACTATATGGCTTCTCATCACCTTCGGGAACCTCGATAACCGCAACATTGTCAACCTGAAAAACTCTTGAGATTGTTATGTGTGGCTCGCAGTTTCTGCCAAGTGACAGGATTTCTGCTTTCATATGATTAGTAAGTTTTTCACCAACTATCTTTCCCGTATCATTAACGCCAAGGACAATGAACCCGCCTTTAGCATTTGCCATTGCGACTATGTCCCGGTCAATCTTGGAAGTGTATCTTTCTTTGAATTCAACCATTAATCCTTCACCTTCTTTTATAATGAGTTTTATATCCTTGTTTCCCATTCTCCTGTTTTCTCTATGCGACCGGAAAAACGGTCGCTGTCCCTATTTAAATCGGGAGCGTGACCGCTACGCTCACTCCTTTTCCTAAACTGGAATTTATAAACATTGAGCCGTCCAGCACTTCCACTCTCTCTTTTAAACCCAGAAGCCCGAGGCGGAATTTATCTTCCTGCCGCCTTAAAAATTTATGCGCTGCCTGATTGTAATCAAAACCCTGGCCGTTATCGCGGTAAAATAATTCCACCGAGCCGGAGTTTCTCTTTATACTCACTTCCACATTTTTCGCCTTGGCGTATTTAGCCATATTCGTAAGCAACTCCTGCGTTATGCGATAAATAAGCAGGCTGAATTCCGGAGGAAGTTCCAATGAACTTTGCGGCTTTTGGAAAATATACTCTACTCCGGTAAGATGTTGTGATTCCAGAAGCAGGGACTCTAAGCTTTCTAACAACCCGACTTCGTCTAAATCCGGCGGCCGCAGCAAAAAGGAGATATTGTGGCTTTTCTCGATCAGGCCGGAAGTTATCTTTTTACATTCTTCCACTTTTGACTTTAACTCTTCGGGGCTGCCATATAATTCCTGCGAAAGGAGCCCCAGGTAGATCTTTAGCGCGCTTAAGCCCTGGCCCATCTCATCATGCACGGCGGTAGATAATTTTTGGCGTTCGCTCTCTTCTATATTAATCATCCGGTTAAAAAGCTGCTGGCGGTAATTGTGCTCTTTAAGCCTGCGCCGGTAGACGGAGACGGCGATCATTGTCCCGCTGGCCAAAGCGCCCAACAAAGTAAGCCTTAAGAAAAAAATCGCCTGCTCTTTATCGGCGTTAGCCATAAACATCTGCTGCTCTACTTCTTTTAAGTTAGCCTTACCCATAAAACTATCCAGAAATTCATCTATCTTATAAACGCGGTTCTCAAATACCATAAGTAAATTATTCGCGGCGTCGTTTATATTTTCCCCTGCGCTATTATCGGTTATCTCTACAATTCGCGCGCCTAGGGCGAGCAATTCGTTAAAAGAAACAGCGATAGAATCAGCCCATTCTTTTTGCTGGGTAAGATAAGCGCTATCGCGATAAAGCTTAAGCTGCTTTTTAAAATTCTCTCCGGCTGAAAGGATCTTGTTTAAGTTTATAGCCATGGGCGCCGCGCCCAGATAACGCGAGGCTTTCCAAAAAACGTAATTCCGGATACCCATAGCGTATATCGTGTTATTCACGCGCATCTCCAGCACTGCTCCCTCAAGCCTGATGTTATGTTTGCCTAAACTTTCAATGCTGCGGTTAAGCCGTTGGATCTGGGACATCCCGACCAGGCCGATAGCTAGCGTCAGCAAAATTAGAAAGGCGAACGCGAAGAGCAGTTTTTTTTCTTTAAAATTTACCGGCTTTATCCCTTCCATCTAATTCCTCGTGCTGTCATTATTTTTCCAGTTCCTTTATATGCTCAATCGCGCCCTTGGTCCAGTCATCCTCGGGGTCGCCATATGCAACGCGCTTGCGCCAGTAATCCAGGGCTTTAGCGGTATTGCCCCTCTCTTCGTTAATTAGAGCCAGGTTAGAGTATGCCGGCGCATACTGCGGGTCAACCGTAATAGCCTTAATATACATCTCTTCGGCTTTGTTCGGTTTACCCTGCTGCTCATAAATAATACCTAAATTATTATACGCCGCGGAAAATTGGTTATCTAACTCCACCGCCCTGAGGAAATATTCCGCCGCGGCTTGCGTATTGGCCTGGCTTTGCGCGCTTAATCCTTTTTGATAAAAATCTTTAGCGTTGAATTGCGTATCGGGTATGGATAAATCCACCTGAATCGCTTTTTCTGGCGCGCTCGGCTGACTTAAATTCAGGGCTACATCTTCCAAGGCTTCATCCCGGGTAACTTTATTCTGTAAATTTTCAGGCAGGTACTCCTTAGGGAGAATCTGCGTTATCTTTGCCCCTTGAAGATTAGCGTCAGCGCGCATGATATGCGGAGTAAGAAATATTATCACCTCGGTTTTAGTACTTACTTTTTCGCGGTTACCAAAAAAAATACCTACCAGAGGTATCCGGGAAAGCTTCGGCCAACCCGTGATAGAGTCAGTCTCCGTGTTCTTGGTCATCCCGGCGATCATGATCATCGTCCCGTCTTTTACTTTCACCACAGTTTCGGACTGGGAGGTCTGCACGATCGGGATACGGCTGCCCAGGGTGGTGGTGAGTGTCTCCGCGACAGAGCTGACTTCCGGTTTTAATTTCATAGTGATATATCCGTCAGCGCCGATGCGGGGAACAATCTTTAGTTTAACGCCCACATCCACAAATTCTACTGACTCCGAAGTAACCGTGGTCGAAGTTGCCTGGCTCTGGGTCTGAGTAATATAGGCGTCGCGTATGCCGACCATAAGGTTGGCTTCCTCATTATTGACCACGGCAATCCTAGGCTGCGAGATTATATTTGTCTTTCCATAAGTATTAAGGAACTTAATTACGGCGTGGTTGGTGCTGGTCGTTGTGTTCAGGGCGATTGTTTGATAGTTGGTCAGGGTAACCGGAAAATACCCGGTGAAAGTAAGCCCGTTCTTTACCGCTGATTCAAATACCTTCTGCCAGTCTATGCCTCTGGAGAATTCATTGTTTAAGGTAAGCTCTATTACGTCCGCTTCCACATAGACCTGCCGGGATTCTTCATCCAGTTCCCGGACCAGCATCCTTATCTTCTCCATTTTCTTAGGCAGGTCAGTTACTATGGCTTTCCCGCTTCTCTCATCAATAATCACTTCGCCGGTGCCTTGAGTTATCGCCGCATTCAACTGAGTCTTAGCGTCTGCCGGCTTGGCATAGTTAAGGTTGAAAACGGTTGTGCCTAACGGCTGGTCCAACTCGACTATCGTTTTCTGCAGCAACTCCAGCTTATCCGGGACGTCAATAAGTATTAATGTGCCGCTGGTTTCATCAACCACGATCTTGCCCACGTCAGATTTTAGCTGCCCCAGGGCGTTAAAAATTATAGAAGGTTTGGCATAAGCAAGCTTGACTGTCTCTATCTTTCTTAGGTCGGAGTAATCTTTGCCGTACATTTTTTTATATTCGGCTTCGGTCATTACATAATAGACGTCGCCTTTCTTATATAAGGAGAGCTGCTGGGTAAGCAGGATTATATCCAGGACATCGTCAAAGACTACATTGCTTAAATATATAGTTATGCGGCCGCTTATACCTTTACTGGGGACAATGGTCTTACCGGTCTTAAGCGATACGATACGCAGGAGCTCAACAATATCCACATTTTTAAGGTCAAGGGATATCTTGTCCGAAGAAGCGCTCTGCGCTACCGTCTGCTTTTCTTCAGCCGCATAAAATCTAAGCGGAGTAATTAAAACTAGTGCTAACGTCATTGCGAGGCACGCAGTGCCGAAGCAATCTCGCTTCCAGGGATTGCTTCGTCGGACTTCGTCCTCCTCGCAATGACTGCATTTTGAACAACTATTATCTATCTTCATATTTTTTCGCGGCCGGAATTACCGACTCCGGTGATGATCTTAGGGGTTATAAATATAACCAGTTCGGTTTTCGCATTCTCTTTTGTTATGCTGCCGAATAACGACCCTACAACAGGCATCCTTGATAATGTAGGATAGCCGACATTATCGCGGGTCTCGGTATTCTTCATAAGCCCGGTTATAATCAGGGTAGAGCCATCTTTGATCTTGACTACCGATTCTGACTGAGAAGTTGATACTATCGGCACCTGTGTGCCGGCGGCTGTTGTCAGGGTATCTATAACGGTAGAGACTTCCGGCTTTATCTTCATAGTTATATAACCGTCCGAACCTATCGTAGGAACAACAGTGAGCTTGACCCCCACATCAATAAACTGAACGCTCTCGGAGGTAACGGTAGTGGTCTCAGCCTGGCTCTGCGCCGATGTCACATAGGCTTCGCGGGTTCCTACAAGAAGCTTGGCTTCTTCTTTGTTTACCACTACAATCCTGGGGCGGGTCAAGACCCTGGTAGTGCCATAATCGTTAAGCATCTTGATAACTACATCATAATTATTATCCGCCAATGTCCCTAAGCTTATTTTACCGTAGCTAGAGAGCGTGGAGCTGACCGGGAAGTTCCCCACTAAGTCAAGGTTATGAAAATTTGAAAAAAGCTTCTCCCACTCTATACCGCTGCTAAATGTGTTGTTGAGCGTAATTTCAACTATCTCTCCCGTAATAAGCACCTGCCTGCTCTGCTCGTCAAGTTCTTCCATAAGCTTCTTTATCCTGACCAGCCTTTGCGGCAGGTCAGTAACTACGACTTTAGCGCTTCTTTCATCTACGATTATCTGGCCCACTCCCGGAGTGATTAAATCATTAAGGTAGCCTTTTAAATCCGCGAAACGCGCGTAATTAATATCAAAGACCGCCGACTCCAGCGGTTTATCCAGCTCTTTAATGGTATCTTCCAGAAGCGCTAATGATTGCGGTGTATCCGTAATAATGATTGTCCCGGTAGAATCATCCGAAATTATTTTTCCTAAATCCGATTTCAGGGAAGTGATCACGGTCATAACGTTAGCCGGCTTAGCGTAGGTGAGCCTTATGGTCCGGGTCTCTTTGCGCTCGTCAAATTTCTTACCGAAGGACTTTTCGTATTCAGCCTTGGTCATCACCTTAACTACGTTAGCTTTTTTTTCGTAAGCTAAATCCTGCATAGTCGCAACCACATCCAGCGCGTCGCTAAAAGAAAGGTTATCCATAAAAACAGTCACTCTTCCCTTTACTTCGGGCGTAGTAATAATCGTCATCCCGCTTTTCTCCGAAAGCACCTTAAAGAGTTCATTGACGTCTATGCCTTTTAAATCCAGCGAAATCTTTTTTTCTTCTGTTGGCAGAGGTTTTTCCAGTAGTTCGTTCATTTTAGCTTCTTTAGCGTCCTGGGCCAACAGGAAGTTAAAACTCAATAAACAGATGACCGTAAATATAAAAAAAGTTCGCAGCCGGCTCATCTTAACACATACTCGTTTACTCTACCGTCAATAGAAACTTCTAAGACCGCAAAGTTACGCGCAACATCCTTAACCTTAAATTGATCTCCGTTAAAAGAATCCCCTTTCTTTAAGGTATAGGTCCGGGAATCTTTTCCGTATTCAATCATTACCTCCGGGTTAGCTGACCAGATAATCCCGACTAATTTTAGGTCTTTAGCGACCTCGGTTACATTGGCGGAAGCGGCTTCTGTAAGCGAGGTGACCTTGGTTCCCGGAGCCAGGAAAACATTCCGCTTAATGTCCTGGCTTAATATATTTTTGCGGAGCAAACCCGGATTTTCTTTCGCGGATAATTGTTTGCCTACGGCCAAGACATCGGCAGAAGTAAAATATGCGGCATTAGAGGCTGAAAAGACCGGCCCGCTAAAAAGGCTATAGATCAGTATGACCGTGACTATTGCCGCCAGCACCATTAACCCCTTATTCAGGACGACGATATTGGGTTTAAACTCCTTGATCGCCTTCAAACTTAGATTAAATTTAGACTTCTGCATAAGCTCCACGAATGATTTTTTAGGGCTGATGCCGATATTTTGTTTGCGTTTAGCTTCGCCCGCGGCGCCACCTTCAATCAATTTAAGCAGTCTTTCGTCGGAAGTTCCCTTATCCATTGTTATACTGCGCTCCTGGCTATCAGGTCCCGCACTAAGGTAGTATCAATCACTGTCCGGTTAGAGGTGATCAGATTCCTTAGCGCGTTATGGCAAATCAGGTTGATCCTGCGCGGGTAACCCTGGCTATAGTGATGAATCTCGCTAATTGCCTCATCGGTAAAGAGTTTCAGCTCTGAGTTAAAGCCCGACTGCTGCAACCGAAAATTAATCATGTCCCTGGTCTCTTTTTCATCCAGAGGGTTAATAACATATTTAAGCACTATCCGGTCAAAAAAGTTTTTAATCTCTTTTATCCGGGGCAAAAGCTCCATCTGCGAGAATAAAACCAGCTGCAACAATTTATATTCATTAGTCTCATAATTTAATAAAACGCGTAGCATCTCCAAAGCAGCCGGATTAAGTTTTTGGGCTTCGTCTATAACAAAAACTATTGTTTTATTTTCCTCTACGCCTTTTTGAAAAAGAAATTTTTTGATCGCCTCTTTATAATCCAGTATGCTGGGTGAAGTTTTGAGCTCATCCTGGATATTAAACGTCCGCACTAATGACTCCAGAAATAGTTCTTCGTTGGGGGTAGTCGGGTCCAGCACCATATAAAAAAGTATATCCGGTCTTTCTTTAAGCATCTGGAAAAGCTTACGTGAAAGTGTGGTCTTACCAACGCCTACATCTCCTAAAATAACGCTTAAGCCCCGGCGCAGCCGTATTTCTACCAATACCCGCAGGAGACAGGCTTTATGCTCGTTGGACTCGTAGAAAAACTCCGGGTCGGGGCTGGTAGAAAAAGGTTCTTTATTCAGGCCTAATACCGAGTAATAGCTCATTGTTCTTTCATGACAATCCCGCGGATAAGATGCAAGGAATAACCCTGGCTCTTTAATTTCGTTATCCTGCTTAACCCCGAGCGCACTTCCCTGTTGTTATACAACCGGTTATTTCCTTCGCGCCGGCGCACTTTTAATAAACCCAGATTAGTGTAATAATTTATTGTTTGATAGGAGATGTTGTATTTTTTACTGATTTCAATAGGTGAGATTAAGGTTTTGTTCATTAGTGCTCCTTTTTTAAAATGCGGGACAAATAGCAGTATATAGTGTATTATAGTAAGTACTATAATATAATAACAAATGTTAAAGCATATTATACATTTTGTCAAGTAAAATCTTTGATTTTTCCGTCGGAAGCGGAGATTTTTGGGATTTTATAAATTTGAAGGGTTTATTTTGCTAAAAATAGCTATTTCGGGGTTTTGAAAGTAAACGGCGGTTTTGACGTATCCCTAATATTTACAATATCTTTTATTTCAGCTAAAACTTAAAAAATCGCAGCCCAGGGTCGATCCTCAAAAAATGAGCGCAATATGCGGGGTTAAGGCAAAAACCCGCGGGATTAAAAATATTTTAAATCAGCGGGTCAGGAAAGAAGAACTTACGAGTTTTCAGGAGTTTTATTTCGAAAGCACTTCGATGACGGTACTGGCGTCCGCGGAGGCGCCTTTTGCGTCTTTTATGGTAAGCGTGGCTATGAATTTACGCGAGCCGTAGGTTGTGCTCCAGTAGGTATTCATAGGATTTTTCTTTGCGGAGGTATCTCCGTCGCCAAAATCCCAAAGATAAGAGGTTATCTTGCCGTTGGAAGAAGAAGATTTGGAGCCGTAAAATTGCACAGTCAAAGGCGAAACCCCTTTCAGGGGTTTAGCAACAATAACCGCGTTAGGCGATGTTGTTTTCTGGTTAATCGCCTGATTGTCATTGCGAAGCGCCTGCTTCTCTACGCTCGCAGCAGGCTGCGGCGCTGAAGCAATCTCGCTCTTAGAGATTGCTTCGTCCTGCTTCGCTTCGCTCGCAGTTCCTCGCAATGACGCTTGTTGTGCAGGTTTCTCTGGTGGCAAAGATTCTTTTTTAACCGGTTCTGCGGTTGGCGCAAGAGCGACCGGCTCAATTTTCTCGCTTGCCGGCGCTAAAGCTACGACAGGCGTAACTACGCCTGCCTCTTTCTGTAAATCATTCTGAATGTAGGAGTTTAGTTTCTCCTTTAAAACCCTGAGCCGCTCTTTCTCAGCCTTATAGGCAGCATCTTCCTGTTTGTCTATCTTCTCTTTATATGCGGCATCGTGATTATATTTATAATCATTGATAGCTACCGATGGCATATAGAACACACCGGCTACAGCTTGAATCATAAAAAAAGGCGGGTCAATAAACATCTGCCTAAAACGGTTTTTAATATAACCCATTTTTTTATAATAAGCCTCGACTTCAATCCTACGCCTTTTGAAACGCTCTTTAGCTACCACTTCATCCGGGACAGAATTGTCTTTACCGATGGTATATTCCGGAAGCACTCTGCCGTATCTTGAGGCTACAAAACCGTTATTGTAGGGAGATTCGCCTTTTTTAAAACTATAGCAGGCGCAACCCGACAGGAATATAACCGCGAGGATTATGGAAACTTGAGTTTTAATTTTGGGCATCTTAGTTTTTTATTATTGGGTCAGTTAGATAATTAAAGATATGATACTACTTTGAACGGGGTATGTCAATCAACATTATAACTTGGAATAAATTGTCCTTAATACGAGGGGGATGGGTTTGATCGGATTATTTTTAAGCTTAAGGCCGGACCGATATTGAGCAGAAGACATTCGCGTTGACCAGACTACCTCTGCCTCTAAAGGTATCTCTTCTCCGTTATCCGGAATCTTAAGGCATAAAATTAAAGGGGTATTTACGGGAAGCTCCTCGGGAGTGATCAGGCCTACGCCTTGCGCGCTTATGTCATGAGTGCAGGAGGAGTTAAAGCTTCTCATGCTGATCTTAATGTGTTTTAAGGGTATAGTGATGAGAAAACGGACCAACTTCCTTTTTTCTTGAGGATAATTACCGGGCATCGGTTAACGCTCTCCTGTCTGGCGCAGGCATAATGGCCTGCTTGACTATGCATTACTAGTATGCCCTTGATTCCTACGGGTTTCAAGGGAATATCCAGTGTTTTAGAAAGCGCTTTCTTTAGGAGTTTTTCTCGGCAATCTCTCCGGCAACCGGCAGCTTGAAATATTCTCCGTTGTAGGCTTTAACCATAAGGAGAACCCAGATAACTATGCCTATTATGCCCAAAAGAGTGGAGATAGTCCAGCCTATTAGAGGTAAGAGTTTTACGACCATGTTTAAAACAAATAAAAACGCGAAAACCACGATTGATTGCATCGCGTGGAAACGCACAAACTTATTTTCTTTCTCCAAAGCGTAAAAGATTATCCCGGAGACAAAACCCAAAAGATAGCTTAAGAGCGCGGCAATATTGGCTTCCATCCCTATCGATGACTTACCTTGGCTTTTATGCGTCATAATATTCCTCCATCAGTCAGGGACGGTTCTCAACTCAAAGCAAAAGTGTCCCCTGTTAGGGGACACTTTGAGATTGGCTTGAGAACCGTCCCTAAGATTCTAAGATTTAATCAAAGCTAAGGCTTCTGAGCGCGTCTTTTCATTCTCTTTAAATATACCGCGCACGGCTGAGGTAATGGTAAGCGTCCCGGGTTTTCTTACTCCGCGCAAAGACATGCACATATGTTCGGCCTCAATAACCACCATTACCCCTAAGGGCCTTAATTTAGACATGATAATCTCGGCTATCTGAGTAGTCAGGCGCTCCTGTACTTGCGGCCGATGGGCTAAAATATCTACCACCCGGGCTAATTTACTCAAGCCCGTAACCCGGCCACTCTTAGGGATATAAGCTATGCTGGCCTTGCCCACAAAAGGAAGCAAATGATGTTCGCAGATCGAGTAGAGAGGTATCCCTTTGAGCAGAATGATTTCATGATGTTTCTGGTCTAAGATAACCTCTAACTCTTTCTCCGGATCCTGTTTGATACCGGAAAATATTTCTTCGTACATTTCAGCTACGCGCTTCGGAGTTTCCAGAAGGTCTTTTTTCTTCGGGTTCTCGCCTATCGCTTCCAATATAGCGTACACTGCCCTTTCAATTTTTTTCTTATTCATGATTCTCCCTGATTATTATTTGCCGATACAAAATTCCGAAAATATCTTATCCAATAAATCCTCGGAAAACTTCTTACCGGATACTTCATCCAGATACCCTAACGCCTCTTTTAAATCCTGAGCAATAAATTCCGCTGGCAGGCTATTATCTAACGATTTAGAGGCTTGCGCAATAATAATCTTCGCCTTTTGAATCATATTTCTGTGCCTTAAATTAGCTACCAGCAATGATTCAGCCTGGGCAACTGAGCCGCCGTAAACTAAATCCACGATGGCCTTTTCCAAAAGATCTATATTGATCAGTTTTTTAGCCGATATATCTATTACGCTCTTAAATATCTTTTCTAACCTTCCTTTTTCAATTTTCTGCTTAAGGTCGGACTTATTTATTAAAGCGATGACCTTTTTTTTCTTTAATTTCCGGATAAGAAAGAGGTCTTCCGGGGAGAGCTTGTGGCTGGCGTCAAATAAAATAATTATTAAATCCGCGGCGGCAATCTGTTCCTTTGAGCGCTTGACCGCTTCTTTTTCCACTAAATCCCGCGGCTCCAATATCCCGGCAGTATCCACTATCCTCACCGGTATTCCTTGAATATCTATCACCTCTTCTATCGTGTCGCGGGTAGTCCCGGCAATAGGAGTGACTATTGAGCGCTCCTCTTTAAGCAGCGCGTTTAAAAGGGATGATTTTCCGACGTTGGGTTTTCCGCAGATAACCACATGTATCCCTTCGCGTAATATCCTGGCCAGGCGGGAATCTTTAATCAACCCCTCCAAGCCATTATGAACCTCGTCTAGTTTTCTGGATATGGTTTTTAAATCGTCCGCGGAAACCACCTCTTCCGGAAAATCAATACCTGCCTCTAATTGCGTGAGTAGGTTTAATAAAAGTTCCCTGTATTTATTTATCTGCTTAGAGAGCGAGCCTTTTAGCTGCTCAATTCCCGTCTTTAAAGCGGAATCGGTTTTAGCCCGGATTATATCTAAGACTGCCTCGGCCTGCGTAAGGTCAATCCTGCCGTTTAGAAATGCGCGTTTGGTAAATTCTCCCGGCCTAGCCATACGCGCGCCGCTGGCTAAAACCAGATCCAGCACTCCCCGCAAAGCGACTATTCCGCCGTGGCAATTTATCTCAACTATATCTTCTTTAGTGTAAGACTTGGGGGAGCGCATAATCGTAAGGATGACTTCATCAATCACCTTTTTGTCCTTGACGATTGAACCATAATGCGTAGTATAAGTCTTAAGCGTTGACGGCAATTTTCCGGCGGGAGAAATAAATATCTTATCCGCGATAGCTAACGCCAGCTTACCGCTAATACGCACTATCCCTATCCCGCCCTCACCGACAGGGGTGGAAATAGCCGCGATGGTATCAGTTAAGTCGTAATTTATCATTTTTGAATTCGCCCACTACAAAAAGAGAACCGGTAACTAATATCAGGTCTGCTTTTTTAGCCAGCTTCTGGGCCAATATTTTAGCTTCGGCTATACTATTAGTAATATATTTATCTTTTTTTCTAAAATATCCGGCGAGGATTTCAGGATCGGTTGCCCGCGAATTATTCGCTTTGGTCAATATGACTGTACCGGCTAAAGCATAAAGCTCATCCGCGATCCCTTTTATATCTTTATCGTTAGAAACTCCGAGTATAAGAATGAGCCGCCTGTAGCAAAACCTTTCTTGAACCGCTTTTTTTAAAACTTTTGCCGAAGCGGCATTTTGCGCGCCATCCAGGATTATAAGAGGATTTTTAGCCACGACCTCGCATCTACCCGGCCATAAAGTATTATAGAGCCCTTTCTGGATAGAATCAATCCTGACTTTGATATTATGCTTACCGAGAGCGCTAACTGCGGCCAAGGCAACTGCGGCGTTCAGCACTTGATGCCGGCCGCATAATCTTATCTTCAAATCTTTGTATTCTGCGTAAGGGGTAGTGACTCTAAATTTATTCTCCGAGCCGCTGTATTTTATATCTTTTCCTACCAGGAATAGTTTGGCCTTTTCTTGCTTACATTTATTAGCGATAACTCTTGCTGCTTCTTTTACTTGCGGCGCGCAAATAACAATGGAATTTCTTTTAATAATTCCGGCTTTCTCCGACGCTATCTCTCTTAAAGTATGGCCTAATTTATCCATATGCTCATAACTTATGGGAGTAAGAACGCTCACCGCGGGCTCAACAACATTAGTGGCGTCTAGCTTTCCGCCTAATCCGGTCTCTAAAACCGCCAGGTCCACCCCCTCATCCTTGAAATATACAAAAGCTAACACTGTACATACTTCAAAAAAAGAAAGCGCGCCGTAAATTGAGACGCGGTTATATTTTTCTAGCGCGGGTTTTAATCTATCCACTAAGCTGGCCAGTTTGCGCTTAGAGATCATCTCTTCAAAATCAGCACCGGATATAATTTTCTTAGTCTTGGGGGTCAGTATCCTTATGCGTTCGCGGAAATCAATCAGGTGCGGAGAAGTATATAATCCGGTTTTAAACCCGGCTTCCCTTAATATATAGGTAATAAAAGCGCAGGTTGAGCCTTTGCCTTTTGTTCCGGCTACGTGGATAAATCTTAAGGAACGCTCGGGATTCTTGACTAAATTTAAAAAACCCTGAACGCGTTTTAAGTTTAAGGCTTCTTGATAAGGGTAGCTGGAAAACTTTTCGTAGTTGACAAAAGATTCCAGGTATCGGAGAGCTTCTGGGTAGGACATTTCATTAGTGCCTGAAGTGCCTTATGCCGGTAGTAACCATGGCAATTTTATATTTATCACAGGCCTGGATTATCTCCTGGTCGGCGATTGAGCCGCCGGGCTGGATTATCGCTTTAGCGCCGGCTTTATGGGCCCAGGAAATAGCGTCCGGCTTAGGGAAGAAGGCGTCGGAAGCTAAACAGGAATTGGCGCTTAACTTGCCGGATTTTTTCTGGGCAATCATAACTGAATCCACCCGGGACATCTGTCCCGCGCCGATACCGACGGCCCTTGTCCCTTTAGTCAAAACAATGGCGTTGGATTTTACATGCTTGGCCACTTTCCAACCAAAAATCAAGCTAGCCATCTCTTGCTTGGTCGGCTTTCTTTTAGTAACCACTTTCAGGTTATTTAAATCCAGGGTCGCCAGATCTTTATCCTGAAGCAATAACCCGCCGCTTACGCGTTTAAACTCCGGCTCGTTTATCGGTTCAAGCCCGTAAAATTCTAAAATGCGTAAGTTCTTTTTTTCTTTAAATAGCTCTAGCGTCCCCTGTTCAAACCCGGGAGCGATAATACATTCTAAGAATCCACTTTTAGCTATCACTTTAGCGGTTTTTAAATCCAGCTTACGGTTTAAAGCAACAATTCCGCCGAAAGCGGAGAGCGGGTCACACTTCCAGGCGTATAAAAATGCTTTTTCCAGAATCTTATCTTCAGCCACTCCGCAGGGATTATTATGTTTGACGATTACCGCGGCTGGTTGGCTGAATTCCCGCACTAATTCCAAAGCGGCATTTAAATCCAATATATTATTAAAAGATAACTCTTTACCCTGTAATTGCTTAAGGTTTATCAACCCTACTGACTTCCCTTTTTCTTTGTAGAAGGCTGCTTTTTGATGGGGATTCTCGCCGTAACGCAAATCCTGAATTTTTTCAAAAGATAAAGTAAGCGTATCGGGGAAAATGCCTATTGCTGCTGTTTTAGAGCCGTTATTCCATTTATTAAGATACGCAAATATCGCTCCATCGTATTGGGATGTGCGGCTAAAAACCTCAATGCCTAAATCGCGTAAAAGGCTATCCGGCAGGCAGCCGTTATTTTTCTTTAATTCTTCGATGACCTGGGGGTACCTTCCCGGATTACAGATAACCGCTACTGAGCGGTGATTTTTAGCGGCGGAGCGCAGCATAGACGGCCCGCCGATATCAATATTTTCAATCACCTCTTCTATCGCTACCCCGGGCTTTTGGGTGGTTTTTTCAAACGGATAAAGATTTACCGCCACCATATCTATTAAACCGATATCATGAGCTTTGAGCGTATCCATATGCTCGGGGTTATCCCGCAAAGCCAGGAGCCCGCCGTGTATTTTGGGATGCAGCGTTTTAACCCGGCCGTCCAGCATCTCCGGAAATCCCGTGTATTCGGATACTTCTTGTACCGGAATATTATTTTCGCGCAATAATTTTGCCGTGCCACCCGTAGAGAGGATTTCCACGCCGAATTTATTTAACTCTTTCGCGAAATCCAATATCCCTGTTTTATCCGATACGCTGATTAACGCCCGTTTAATCTTCACCATTATAATCTCTCCCTATTTATTAAACCTGAAATTAGCCAGATCACAGTCCTGCATGATGTATTCTTTGGGTTCCAGGCGCATTTTACCCGCCTGCTTAGCCTTGGATTCTCCGCCGCATTCCATAAAATCCTGGAAGGCGATAATTTCAGCCCGGATAAAACCTTGTTGTATATCCGAATGTATCGCGCCCGAAGCGACCCAGGCAGTATCTCCACATCTTATAAGCCAGGCCCGAGTCTCTTTTTCGCCGGTTGTAAAAAAGCTCAGAAAGCCTCCCTCTTTTAAGGCCCTGAGCAATAAACTATTCTGGTCTTCCAGGTCTTGCTCGCTAGCGACAATAACCGGTTTAGCGCTAAGTAAACCGTATTTAACCAATTCTTTTTTCTCGTCGGGGTTCAAAGCCGCGCGGGAGATAAATTCCTCTTTTTCCAGTATGCCCTTTAGTTTGTTAAATAAATTCTTTTCCGCTTCCTCGGTGGCGCGCGTAAGCCGCGTCTCCACAAATTCCAGGTCTTTTAAGATCAAGTCCGAGGATGAATTTTTGACGACTAAAATCGCGTCCGCGTCTATTGCCCCGTCTTCGGAAACGACTTCAACTTGAATGTAGGTCCTCTTCTTGGCTTTAGTTATGCTATCCACCTGATCCAGGCGCGGGTCCTTAATATTATGTTTTCCGGGGTTTAAGCCGGGCAGTCCGATTACACTAATCTTCACTATACACTACTCCTTATCTTATTGTTCTTCCTGTTTTTTGGTGGCTTGATATTGAGTGATTATTGATGCGGCAAACTTATGCGGCACTTCTTCGTAATGCGAAAAACGCATTGTGTAAGAGCCTTTGCCCGCGGTTATTGAACGCAGGTCATTGGCGTACTTAAACATCTCCGCTAGCGGCGCCTGCACTTTGACTACCTGTTGTTTGCCTTTTATCTCCATACCCATGATCCTGCCCCGGCGGGAATTAATATCTCCGGAAATCGTTCCCAGGCATTCTTCCGGAATATATATCTCAATATCCATTATCGGCTCTAATAATACCGGGCCGGCTTCCATAACCGCCTTGCGTAAAGCCATCGCCCCGGCGATTTGAAAAGCCATATCCGAAGAATCCACCTCATGGTATGAACCGTCAACTAAAGTCACCCGGATATCTTCAATGGGGTAACCCGCGACCGCGCCTTCTAAGGAAGCCTGGCGCACGCCTTTTTCCACCGAAGGAATAAAATTGCGCGGTATTGCCCCTCCGACTATCTTATCTACGAACTCCAGGCCCTTGCCCCGTCCTAAAGGGCTTACCTCTAACCAGCAATCTCCGTATTGGCCGCGACCGCCGGATTGGCGCTTGAATTTACCCTGCACCTTAGCGCTTTTAGAAATCGTCTCTTTATAGGATACTTTCGGCGTGCCTAAATCCACCGCGACATTAAATCTTTTTTTCATCCTGCCGACCATAACCGCTAAGTGCAAGTCGCCCAGCCCTGAAACAACCAACTCTTTGGTCTGCGGGTCGTGCCTGACCCCGAACGTATGGTCTTCCGCCGCCAGTTTATGCAAGGCGTCAGAAATTTTTTCTTCGTCCTCGCGGGATTTGGGCTTGACCGACGCTGATATCGCCGGCTCGGGGAAAACAATCGGCTCAAATAAAAACTGCTCTTTTTCCTGGGCGAGCGAGTCCGAAACTCCCGTATTCTTTAATTTAGCGATAGCGACAATATCCCCGCAATGCGCGCTGTCCACTTGGCGTTCACCCTTGCCCTGCAGGAAATATATCGGCCCTATTCTTTCTTTAAGACTGCGGCTTACGTTGTAAAAACCCGAATTTGCCGCAAGCATGCCGGAAAAAACGCGCAACAACGTAAGCTGGCCGACAAAAGGGTCTGAAATATTCTTAAAGACAAACGCTGAGAAAGACGCCTCTTCTTTTAAAATAACTTCTTTTTTCTCACCCGTTTTTAACGGATTATCCGCTATTACGGGAGCCCTATCCAGAGGACTGGGCAGATATTGTAAAACATCGTCCAGCAAATCTTTAATCCCTTTATCGGTTAGCGCCGAACCAACCACAACGGGGAAGAGCTTACGTTGCATAACCGCCTGAGCCAGACCGCTTTTTATCTCTTCCAGGGAGAGCCTTAAAACCGCCAGATATTTTTCCAAAAGGCTGTCGTCGCTCTCAGCGATTGCTTCCATTAAAAGCGGGTCTTCCAAAGATTCTATGATTACGCAATTTTTGGAAAGGCTGGATTTTAGGTCCGCTAAAACTTTATTCACATCCGCGCCTTCTTTATCCATCTTATTGATAAAAATCATGCAGGGAAGGTTATTTTCCTGGGCGATATCCCAGGCGCGCTCAGTCCCTACCTGGACACCGGCTGTGGCGTCCACCACAATAAGAGCGCTATCTACCGCCCGGGCTCCGGCGACAACCTCACCGAAGAAATCCGCGTAACCGGGTGTATCCACAATCTGGATCTGGTTACCCTGATATTCACAAAAGAGCAGGCTTAAATTGATGGAATTTTTCTTTTCTATCTCGTCAAAGCTGTAGTCGCTGACAGTCGTCCCATCTTCAACTTTGCCTTTACGGGTGGTGGCCTTAGAGAAATAAAGCATGCTTTCCGCGAGTGTGGTCTTACCGGACTGGGCATGCCCTAAAAGGATAAAATTTCGTTTATTCCTGACATCCATAGCTCTCTACTCTCCGAAGAGATTCCTAAGACTAATGGACAAAAAACGAACAGTTTATTCCAGGTAGGTATAAATCTTGCCTTTGTAGTTACGCAGGACGTACTTTCCCTTGGCCTGGGAAAGAATATAATTCGGCCCGACGGGTATTTTCCCGCCGCCTCCCGGACCGTCAATGACATAAGTCGGGACAGCGTAGCCGGAAGTATGCCCGCGTAATTTTTCCATAATATTGATCCCGACGGCAACCGGGGTCCGGAAATGCTGGGTCCCCCGCACAGGATCGCATTGATAAATATAATACGGCCTGACTCTAATCTGCAGTAATTCGTGGACCAGTTTTTTCATTATATACGGCCGGTCATTGATCCCTTTTAAAAGCACAGTCTGGCTGCCCAAAGGAATCCCGGCTTCCGCTAACATATCGCAGGCGATCTTAGCGCGTTTGGTTATCTCTTTCGGATGGTTAAAATGAATGCTTACCCAAAGCGGCGAATATTTTTTCATTATATTCACCAAGTTTTCCGTAATGCGCTGCGGAAGCGTGACGGGTATGCGCGTGCCCAGCCGTAAGAATTCTATATGGGATATAGAGCGGATTTTCCCGAGCAGATCATCCAACTCCTCGTCTTCCAGGGTTAACGGGTCGCCTCCGGATATCAACACGTCCCTTATTTTACGGTTAGCTTTTATATATTCTATAGCGGCATCAAACCTGTCGGGAGAATTAGAATTTTTTTCTTCATGGTCTCCGACCAGGCGCCGGCGCGTGCAGTGGCGGCAGTACATTGCGCAGTGGTCTGTAGCCAATAATAAAACCCTGTCCGGGTAACGATGCACCAGGTGCGGGGCCGGAGAATCCCGGTCTTCCGCGCAAGGATCAGTCATTTCATGGGGAGAAATCATTAATTCCTGGACCACCGGGACAGCCTGGCGCCTTAGAGGGCAATCGGCGTCTTCCGGATCAAGCAACGTTCCCCAATAAGGAGTTATGGCCATGGATAATCTTCCTTTGGCCTTATCAATACCTTTCTCCTCGTCGGGAGTTAAATTTATAATCTGCGCTAAAATATCTTTAGAACAAATCCTGTTTTTTATCTGCCAATGCCAATCTTCCCAGTCCAGAGGATTGACATCTTTATAAATTGCTATCTGCTGATAATCGCGCGGTTTCTTGGTACTGCGTACTACAGGAGAGCTCTCCTGTTGCAATTTCTGGTTTTCAATTGCCTGTACGTTACTCAATTTAGCCCTTTCCTTTCTGAGGCGCTCAAGATTATGGCCTCAATAAGATCTTCGTATTGCATACCGGCGGCGTAAGCCATAATCGGGAAGTTGGATTCTTTGGGGTCTAATCCCGGTAAGGGATTTATCTCTAACACATACGGAACATTAAATTTATCCAAACGGATATCGGTGCGCGAGATGTCCGCGCAGCCAATCGCGCGGTGAGTCCTCAGCGCCACTTCTTTGACCCGCTCCTCAATATCTTTATCCAGCCGCGCCGGGCAATGAAAGGCCGGAACTAACCCTAGATCTTTATCCCCCTGATACTCCTTCATCTTCCAGGAATAAAAATATTCTCCGCTATTCTTACAGGTAGAGAAATCTATCTCTAAAATCGGCAGGGCTTTTGTCTTGCCGTTTTCTAATATCCCGACAGTAAGCTCTTTGCCTTCAATAAATTCTTCGGCTAAGGCCTCCTGATTATAAACTTCTAACGTCTCTTTCACTCTCTTATATAAATCCTTAGAATTATTCACCACATTGGCCTTAGAGATACCTTTGGCGGAACCCTCGCAATTCGGCTTGACTATTAACGGGAACCTTAACGCTGGATCCAGCTCTTCGTTTCCTTTTATGAAAAGTTGAAAATTCGGCGTGGGGATATTTTCCGCTTTGAGGATTTTTTTGGTAATGGCTTTATTTAAAGCTAAAGCTAGGGAGAAGGTATCCGAGCCTGTATAGGGGATATTCAGGTAATCCAGGATTGCCGGCACTTCCGATTCGCGGAACTTCCCGGATTTGCCCTCGGCAATATTAAAAACCATATCCACGGAATTTTTTCGGAAATAAGAGAGCAACTTAGGGTATTCCACGTCTATAGCTTCAACATCATGGCCTTTTTTTCGGATAGCGTTGGTAATCGCGTTGATCGTATCCGCGGAATCGCATTCCGAGAAATAATCCGCCGGTTTGCTTTCGTCTTTTTGCTTCAGGTTATAAGTCAAAGCTATTTTCATTCTCTTAAAGATTATGCCTCTTGATCGCGCTATTTAAAATTTTACCGATCATCTGTTCATAAGTTATGCCGATATTTTTCGCCAACAGCATAAATACATCTTCCGTAGAAAGTGAGGGCAGAGGGTTAATCTCTAAGACATAAGGATTGCCTTCATTATCCACGCGAAAATCCACCCGGCCGAAATCCCGGCACTCTACCGACTTATAAGTCTTTAAGGCCAACTTGTCGATTGTTTTCTTTAACTCCTTGGAGATCTTCGCCGGACAGATATATTCTAATCTATCCGAAGTGATCCGGGCAAAAGTATAGAACTTGTCGTTTAATTTTAACCTCCCGTCAATCTTGATCTGGACGATCGGAAGGACCTCAACCGGATCGTTTCCGACTAAAGCTACGGTAAACTCTTGCCCTGAGATAAATTCTTCCACTAATGCCGGTTGTTTATAGGCGCTTATAACATACTCAACCTGCTTAGCCAACTCTTCTCTGGTTTCTACCCGGGAACTCTCGCTTAAACCCTTGGAAGAACCCTCAAAGCGCGGCTTGACTATTAACGGAAACTTATGATGGTTAAGATTGGTCAGCTCGCCGACAGAACTGACTTCAAAGAATTTCGGGGTGGGTATTTTTTCGGAGATAAAAATCTTTTTGGCCATTACCTTATCTAAAGTCAGACCCAGGGTCAAGGCGTCTGCTCCCACAAATGGGATACCGGCCATTTCCAGTAGAATAGGGACCTGTGACTCCCGGTTCCTTCCGGTGAGGCCTTCGGAAATATTAAAAACTATATCTACTTTTAAAGAAGAGATCTTATCCAGAAGATTTCCGGCATTCCCGATGCGTTCTACTTTAAAACCGTTGGCCGCAATGGCGTCAGCAATAACATCAATAGTTGAAGGATGGTCAAATTCGGCGTTGGCATCCAGAGGATCGCCTTCTTTAAACTGATAATCTGTCCTTAAATCGTAGGTTAATCCGACTATTTTCATATTATTATAAAAAAAGGCTCTTAATCTGCTAAAGAGCCCTCCTGCTTACGCCTATTTTTCCAATTTAAGTTTAATACCTCCTAAAAGATTACGCTAAATATGGTATTTATAATGTTTTTTTATCACAATATACTGTGCTTGTCAAGAAATTTTAACGGACAAACTCCACCTTTCCCCAGGTCATCAGATTATTCTTTAAAATAATGACTACTCCTAAAACCCCTTTAATGGAGCGCGCGAAGTCCAAGGCCCTCTGTAAATCTTCTTTAGAATTTATGCGGTTGGCTGTCGCGGTAGCTACGGCATCAGCCAAGGAAGCGCTCTTAGAAATAATCACTACGCTGTCAGCGCAACCAAAACTTAAGGAATGACCGATCGTACCCGAAGACGTGCAAATACCCAAAGGCGTATCTTTGGGTTTTATCTCTAACTGCAACTTGCTCCACAATTTTGAACGGCCCACATATACGCCGACCCGACGGACTTTACGGGTTTTTAAGAAGATGTCCCCCCCGTTTTCTATAATCACTTCTTTGTATCCGGCTTTTAATAAATCTCTCCCTAGGAATTCGGCGATTGCCCCGGCAACGGTGCTCATCGGACCGACATTCGCCATTTGCGCCTGTTTGCTCATATCTTTTACGATCAAGGCGGCGTTAATTTCAACGGGAATAGGTTTTAAGGCGGTAAGGAAGCGGTGGTCTTTGTTGATGTAATTTTCTATATCCCAACGGTAAGAGCGTATCCTCTCTTCAACAAAATCCGGCTTTAAGGGCTTGTTGGTAAAAATCTGCAGGTCTGTTTCTTTCGCGGTCACCCGCGTAGAATAAAGTTCTTTGGCCTTGGCCCAATCGCGATAGAATCGCCGCATATATCTGGATGATTTCATTTTAACATATCCTCGGTAAAGTTTGCGCGGTCAACATATCCAAAACGCGTTCCGCGTTAAAAACAGTACGCAGTAATAACCTGCCCTGGGGTTCTTTGACTATTTCGCCGATGATCTTTGAACGGCGGCCTAACGGGTGTCTTCTTAAAAAACGGACGATTCTAGCGGCCTCTTTAGGCTCAACCACTAATAACGCTTTTCCTTCATTAGCGACATATAAGGGGTCTATGCCTAATAGCTCGCAGGCAACCCTGACCTTTGCGGAAACCGGAATATCTTTCTCGTGGATGACTACGCCAAGATTTGTACCCTCGGCGACTTCATTTAAGGTTGTAGCGACACCTCCGCGGGTGGGGTCGCGCATAAATTTTACTCCCGGGCATTTTTTTAAAAGCGGGATAATTAATCCGTTTAAAGGATTGCAATCACTTTTAATGTTAAACCCTAAATCCAGTTCCTTTCTTTTAGCCAACACGCTTAAGCCGTGTTCGGCGATATTGCCGGTGATAATGATTAAATCCCGCGGCGCGATATTTTTTAAACCAAGCCTTTTCGCGGATACAAGCCGGCCTATCCCGGAGGTGTTGATAAATAATTTATCTACGGCGCCTCTCTCTACTACTTTCGTATCTCCGGTAACAATGCTTACCCCGGATTTTTTGGCGTAAAAAGATATGGAAGAAATTATCTTTTCCAAAATAGCCTGATCAAGCCCTTCTTCCATAATTAAAGCTAAAGAAAGATACTCCGGGATAGCCCCCAGCATGACCAGGTCATTTAGCGTGCCGGTTACCGCCAGCTTTCCAATATCTCCGCCGGGAAAAAATAACGGGCTGACTACAAAAGAATCCGTGGTAAAAGCGATTTTTTCTTTATAGTCGATGACGGCGCTATCGGAGAGTTCCCTAAGGATAGGATTATTTAACTTTTTAAGCAAGACCTCTTTTATGAGGTTATGGGTCAGTCTTCCGCCGCTTCCGTGCCCAAGCAATATTCTTTTGGTCAGCATATTAGTTAACGGTAATATTTAAGCTTAACAAATCGGCCTTAAGCCGCCGGACTCCGCTAAAAACAAAAGCCTGGAGCCCCAATTCTTTAGCGCTTTGAACCAGGTCTATCCTATCGTCGGTATAAAATACTCTCTGCGCCGGGACATTCAAAACTTGGAGAGCTTTTTGATAAATCAAATGATCCGGCTTAATTAATCCTAATTCGCAGGATACAAATACATTATGAAAAATATTAAATACGGGAAAATGTTTTTTTAAATACTCATAGTGCAAAATATTGGTATTAGAGATCAGGGCCACCTTATAATACTCTCTTAAATAGTTAACCAGGCTAAAAACGCCGCGGTTTTTCGCGCTCAAGAAAAAAACCTCGTTCCAGATCGGGACAAAGGCTTCGTAAGAGAGTTTTAGATCCAACATCTCTTTGACCTGGCCAAAAAAATCTTGGGGCGAGATCTTTCCTGTTTCAAAAGAAACCGCGGCCCCGGATGAAAAAAATAGTTTAATGATGTCTTCCGGGGACTTGGCGCAAAAATGAGAAATTCTTTTAGCGCTGATTCTATAATCAAAATCAACCAGGACATTGCCTAAATCCAACAAAACTACTTCTATACGCTCATCCATCAATTATTCTTTTCGCCTGTCTTTTTAAACAAATCCAGGAACCTGTCTTCATATTCTTTATAAACACTCCACTTATCCAGCTCAACCTTTAACTCTCTGGCCTTGGAGATCTCTGTCTTGGCCTCAGAGAAAAGCTGCTCTATCCTTTCCTTTATGGAAACAGGCAGCTTAGTAAGTTGGTTTAAGGTCTTTTTTATTTTTTCTATATCCTCTTCGCCGATCGGCTGCGCGGCGGCGGGAGCGAGTTTTAAAAATTCTAAAAGTTTATTGATCTCTTCTTCCATAGTCTGCGCCTGCGCGATAAGTCCGGATGTCTCAATATGTATGCCGGTAATCATGGCTAAGGCGCTTAAGACCGCGGCAGATGCTTTAGGATTTTCAATCTGAATGGTATAAAGCGGGATCTCGCCTAAAAGACAGAGTCCCTCAAGCCCCTCTCTCTTAGCCATACCCAGAAAGAGGCCGTTCATGCCGCTGATTTGGCCCTCTTTTAAACTATTCAGATGTAATTTTTTAAGGCTACTGTTTAAATCCGGCGAAGTAGCGGCAAACCATACTCCGGAATCCTGAGTATGATCAACAGCCAGGGGCATAGAAGCAAAACTAATCACCTTATCCGTCTTCAGGCTCTTGGCCACCTGGATAATTATCTTGGAATAGCTTTCCGCCCGGGCTAAATCCGGCTGGGCATTGCTTAAAAAGATAATCAGGTCATTTTTACCTTCTTTATTCTTCCAGAAATAAAATTTACTCTCCGGGAGAAGCGGCACGTTTAATAAACCGTCCTTGACTACGCTTCCAGCCAGATAAAAGAAATCCTCAGGATTTATGGAAGCGAACTCCTGCGCCTTTAATTGCTCTACAAGGTAAGAGGCGGCCTTAAAAGCTACCTCTCCCATCCCCGGCCAGGCAACAATAAGATACGGTTTTTTTAAGCGCGGCCTTTTAAGAATTTTTATCCCTTCCATCATCGCTCCTTTGATAAATAGTCCGTAAGAAATTTTTCTAAAACTTGCGCGCCCCGGTAAAGATTATCAATCTTTACATATTCATTACGGGTATGCGCCTGCCCGCTTGAGCCGAATCCCGAGGCGATTGCCGGAATGTTTTTATGCTGAAAAAAGGTGATTACCGTCGCTCCCGCGGAGCCTTCTATGGCCGGCGTAATTTTTTGGCTGGCCATCGCCTTTTTTAAATAACCGACTAAAGGGTGCTTTTCGGATATTTGATAAGGCTGCTGGATCCCGGCAATTTCTATTTTGTATTTTTTGGCGTATTTCTTTAAAATACTTTTAAGCCGGTTTAATATATCTTTCGGCCGCATACCCGGCAAGAACCTGAAATCCAATTCAAATTCGCACCAGTCAGCTACAACATTCACCTTATCTCCTCCCCTGATTGTGCCAATATTGACCGTAGGGGCTTGGAGGTATTTATTTTTAGAATAATTAAACTTGTGGTTTTTTATCTGCCCTATAACTTCCAGGGCCAAGTCAATGGCATTAGTACCCAGATGAGGATAGGCGCCGTGAGCTCTTTTGCCTTCTATTTTTACTTTAAGATGTATAAGGCCTTTCTGCGCAACAATGATTTCAAAATCTTCGCAGTCCAAGACTAACGCGGCGTCGGGCTTTAAGATCTTCTTATCCAAAAGCGGGATCAACCCTAAGCCTGAACCGCTCTCTTCATCGGCAGTAGCCGCAAATATAAGGTTATAACCCAAAACTCTTCCGTCTTGAACTAGGCTGTTTATCGCTTCCATAGCGCAAGCCAGATTACCCTTACAATCAGTTGCGCCTAAGCCATAAATCCTGCCGTTGGCTATCTTGCCCGTAAAAGGATTGAATTTCCAATTCTTTCCGGCGGGGACAGTATCCAGGTGTGGCGTAATAAGCAGCACGTGCTTGCTTCCGGGGCTTTCTAAATACGCCACCACGTTAGAGCGCCTATCCTTAAATTCATAAATCCTGGTCTTAACCTTAAGCCTTTTAAGATAGTCCTGCACAAACTCAGCTAGCGGCCTTTCATCACGGAGGGGATTTTCAGAATTTATCCGGATAAGCTTACGGGTAAGACTGATAAGGCGTGTTTTATTAATCATCTTAAATTACTCTAATCTTATTATAACAAAATATTAGGGAAAATCCAGTGGGCAAACAGAACATTTGGGCTTGGACTTACGGCAATAGGCTTTGGCCAACGCTACCAGAAGAGCGTGGTATTCATTAAATAATCGCGCGTCCTTTTTTAACCCCGACATAAATAAACTTTGCGCTTGCGGATAACCACAGTCCGGCGGCAGTAATTTATGGCGGGAGAATATCCTCTTAGTGTAGGCGTCAATGACAAAAACGGGTTTGTTTAAAGCATAAAGCAGGATCGAATCCGCTGTTTCCGGACCTATTCCTTTTACCATAAGCAGCTCTTTACGCAGAGAAACGGACTTGGTCTGAGAAATTTTTTTTACACTCGCGTCATATTTATTGATAAAAAACTTCAAGAACTCTTTCAGGCGCCTGGCTTTTAGATTATAGTAGCCAGTGCTGCGTATTAACCGAGCGAGCTTAGCCTGTGTTAAATTATAAATTTTACGCGGGTTTAATACTTGGTGTTTTTTTAAATTGGCTATCGCCTTCTCTACATTTTGCCAGCTGGTATTCTGGGTAAGGATCGCGCCGACCATGACCTCAAAAGGGCTCTCTGCCGGCCACCAATGTTGCGGCCCAAAATGGGAATGAAGTTTACTGTAAATTAAGCCTAATCTATTTCTCACTTAAATTCCAGGGGATTGTAGTTATAGTAGGCGAAAATCGTGTACGCGGTCCCGGAAACCGAACCGGTATCTTTACCCTTGGGAGTAAACCAGCCGTGCCCCGTATCTACGAAATCCTGGCTGGCGTAAGGAAGACAGCTCTCCCCCTGGCCCGACGGAGAAGGGCTGGATATAATCATATTCCCTAAAGAAGAGAGGTACTCATCCGCTTTCAACTGATAATCATTCCCTTTAGCGCTCATTCCTTTCTTTAGATAATAATCCGCCATTATCTTAAAAGAGATGACCATTTGCGCGGTCCATTCTGACGAAACCACCCCGCCGCGGGCCACGTGCTTTTGAGGCGCGAAATCAAAACCCTTTATCCTGACTCTCTGGCCATCGGGCTTGGTATAAGTAACCTCGGCTACGCAGGTATTTTCGGCAAACTCCATAATCCTCTCCGGACTCATTCCTAAGTCTTTGAGCTTCTTTGGGCCTATAGCCGCAATCGACCAGGCATAAGTATCTGTGGCTATAGTGGAATCGCCCCTGCCGCGTTTAACCGGTATATCCATTTTATCATAGGTATGCTTGACTAACCAACCAAGGATCTTATCGCGCGCAGCAAGATATTGTTGATTATTCGTCAGGCTATATAGCATATTAAAAAACGCATAGGCATCCAGGTTATGCTCCGTAGCATACCACTCTACGCTCGGGCCGCCGCGCAGGCCACCGTCTTTATCCTGGTTCTGCAGGCTAATAATACCTCCGGCGATATCTTCGGCCAGATTAAGATATTTTCTATCCTTAGTCTTATGGGTATACTGGGCTATGGCAATACCCAGCCACAGGTTGGGCCCGCTATGCACTATAAATTCCGCGGGAGTGCCGTCATTAACATAATAAGCGTTCATCAATAAACCGTCTTTTCTCTTGGCCTTGTTACTAAAAAAATCCAGCATTTTTTGCGCGCGCTCAAAATCTCCGAAGTTGGTAAAAGCCTGCGCAGCCAGGGATTGGTCATATATAAACGCCCATTCGCTTATATCGCTGTCACCCTCAAAGCTCATGACTAACCCGGTGCGCGGATTCTGATGCACCTTTATCCATTGGTACATATTATCCAGATTCGCCTTTTCTAATGTCGCTTTCTTTTTATCTATTAGAAAAAGCTCTTCGGATATAACGCTCTCTTTGATCTTAACCGAGGCCAGCTGTTGTTTAAGGCTCTCTTTTTCCTGAGATAACTGCCGGAGCAAGATATTAAATTCATTTATCTTCTGGGATTTTTCCGATATCTTCCGGGATTGCTCGGTGATTTCAACGCTGGTATTATCCTTAAGCTTAGCCCGCTCATCTTCGGTTGCCTTAATCCGCGACTCTAACCCCTGGATCTTTCCCTGTAAACTTTCTTTCTCCTGGCTGACATCCTTTATTTTTTGCTTGGCTAGACCGGCTTCCTGGATAACACTGGCGAGCTTGCGGACCAAAGCCCTGTTCCCTTCTTCCAGTTTATTATTTATAAAACTGTTTAAGGCCAGGCCCAACCCTAATAAAATAATCGCCGTTAAAGCAACCGGGATAAATAACTTCCTGCCCCAAGCATAACGCATCAGCTTACTGTTGGCGGCCTTATCAATAAACTCATAATGCAGACCGATGTAACATTTATTGCCGCTCGTAAGATCTTCTTTTAACCAGGCTGCGCAAGCTACGGCGCAGATAGGTTTTTTGGCAACAGGTATATCTATGATTAAAGAGATATTTGCCTTGTGTTCTTTGAGCAATTGCGCTGATTGGGAATCAAGGTTATGCACAGACAAACATATCCCGCCTTTACTCAAATTGTTAGTAAAGCCCTGCAACTCTGCGGATAAAGTGCTTTTTCCATCAAGGCTAATCAAATAGAATTGTACCGGAAAGACCGTGTCTAAACGTACGTACCGGCGTTTTTCTTTTCCTAAATAGTCGCTTTTAGGCATACCTTAGTTACCTTTCTTAGTTCCTGAACCTGTAATACGCGTTGCACGAGCCTTCGCTAGAAACCATACACGGGCCTATTGGGCTATCCGGCCTGCACCGGCGAGCAAATAATAAGCAGCTGGTCGGGGAAATAATCCCCTTTAAGATATCCGCGCATCTGCAAAGCCTCGCAAATTTTGATTTGCTCTTTAAGCGGAGAGGAAAAACTTGCGCGGTGTTCAAGCTCGCAAATTCTTTTCTTAACTCCAGGCCGCTATCCGCTATTATCCCAAAACCGCGCCAGTTGGAATCACTTATTTTAAAAACCCTATTCATTATTTTCTTAGCTTTTGTATTCCCCGTCTTAGTGACTATGCGCGAATATTGATTGGCGACATAAGGTTTATGCCGGACTATCTGCTCAAGGATCATATATACCCCTTCCAAAATATCCACCGGCTCAAATCCCGTAACGCAACAAGCTAGCTTATATTTTTTCGGGATAAATGCATAATCTTTTGTCCCGATGATTGCCGAGACATGCCCGGGGCACAAAAAGCCGTCTAGCTTAAGCCGTTTATCCAGCAATAAATAAGCAATAGCCGCCGGGATCAGCTTTAACGCGGAAAAAAAAGAGATATTCTGGAGCTTACCATTTTTGGCGGCCAGGACGCTTAAGGCTATTGCCGGAGCGGTAGTCTCAAACCCTACCGCTAAAAATACTATTTTTTTATCCGGATTAGCGGCAGCTAATCTAACCGCGTCCAGTGGAGAGTATACCACAACCACGTTTCCGGATTTCGCTTTTTCTTTTTCCAGGCTGGACGCGCTTCCGGGTATGCGCAGCATATCGCCGAAAGTAGCGATAATGATATTTTTGTTTTTGGCTAATTCGATAGCGGCATCAATGTAAGACTGCGGGCTTACGCAAACCGGACAACCCGGCCCAGAAATCAATTTTATATTTTTAGGTAAGAGCTTATTTAATCCGAAACGGAAGAAATTATGCGTATGCGTTCCGCAGACTTCCATAATATTAATATTCTTCCCGGGGTTTAGAGCGGTAATCTTAGCGGCGATTTTCTCAACCAGCCGGGGAGAGCGGAATTCATCAACGTATTTCATCGACTATCCTCAAAGTTTCTTTGGCCCGGGCCGGGTCAACTTTTTGAATGGCGAAACCGGCGTGGACCAAGACATAATCCCCCGATTTTAACCCGGAGAGCATCTGGATATTGATATTACGCAAGAGCCTGCCGGATTCAACCTCGGCAGAATCAGCGTTGATCTTTCTGATCTTCATGGGTATGCCTAAACACATAGTTTAACCTCGGCAGCCGCTAATAACGGCCTGCCCCAAAGAAATGCCCGCGTCATTACAAGACAACTGCTGATGCGTAAAAACTTTAAAACCTTGCTTATATAATAAGTCTAAACAGATGCTAAGTAAAAGTTTATTTTGGAATACCCCTCCGGACAAAACAACCTTATTGATCTTACTTTGCCGCCTTAAGATTAAACAGGTCTTTAAAATCACCTCCGCTACTCCCGCATGAAACTTTTGGGCGATCTGCTCCCGGGGTTTTTTCGTTTTTAAATCCCTGACTATCTGTTTAAAAATGCCGGACGGGTCTAAAATATAGCCCTCTTTGGATTTGCTAATTTTAAACTTATAGCCTGAAGTTTTAAGATAATTTTTGGCGGCTAATTTTTCCAGCTCAATCGCCAATTCTGCCTCAAATTTTGCTTTTTCTTGGCCTAAAATAAGGCTCCCGGCAGCATCAAATAACCGACCCATGCTGCTAGCTAAGGGAGAATTTATCCCGCAGAGGTATATTTTCCGGAACAACTGCTTTTTATCTATTGCCTGATCAAAATTAAGCCAAGCCGCCACTAATCTTCTCGGCTCTAATATGGCGCGCTCTCCTCCTACGAGTGGAATTTCTTTTAAATGCGCCACGCGGGAAAAATTTTTATAATCACAGAGTAAAAATTCCGCTCCCCATATAGTGTTGTCCACGCCTAAGCCGGTCCCGTCAAAAGCTACGCCGATTATCTTTTGGTTCTTTAACCCATTTTCCGCCATGCAGGAAGCGATATGGGCGTGGTGGTGTTGGATAGGCCAGATGGGGTATCTATTCTGTAGAGAAAAAGCGTAGCGGGTTGACTGATACTCCGGATGTAAATCGCAGGCAATAATTTTAGGGCGTTTTCTTAGAAAATATTTTGCGCATCTTTCAAAATCAGATAGGCTTTTGTGTATACTTAAATCTCCGTGTAGCGGACTGACCCAGGCTCTATCTGCCTTAGCCCAACAAATTGTATTCTTGGTCTGCGGGCCTAAGGCCAAAACCGATTTCTTAAGCTTAAAAGGAAGCTTAATTTCCAGTGTTTTCATTAACGATCTCTATATGCAATATATTATCAATCCTAAACGAGCGCTCCTGGCGCTTCAGGCAGCAGTAACCCACTAAATAGTCTTTGCCGTTCTCGCGTTTAATTTCTTTCGGAACCACCTCGCGCCGGGTAACCTGAGCGCTGGAAACAGAAATATATTCAATTTTAATCTGCGCCCTTAAGTTTAAGGCTTCCTGGATTTGGGCGATCTTTTGGTTATTGATATTTTCCAGCAACGCGGGATTAACGCTAAATAACCCAAGGTATTTATTGAAATCCGTTATTCCCTTGGTCTTAAGAATATCTTTTAATTTATTAAAGACAGCTAAGGTCAGTTCTACGTCGGAGAACGCCCGGTGCTGTTGCTTTATTTTTATACCCAGGGTATCCGCGACAAACCAGAGCGCGTAACGCTCTAAGCCCGGAAGAACGCGCTTGGCCATCTTCAGCGCGTCAATTATCAGGATATCTTTTAACGCCGGCAGGTTTAAAACTTTTAATTCATTATTTAAAAATTCCAGGTCAAAACAGGCATTGTAAGAACAAACGCAAGAACCCTGAATAAAATCTAGAAATTTAGGGATTACTGCTTCGGGAAGAGGAGCGTCTTTAAGCATTTCCGCGCTGATTTTATTGACCGCAAAGGCTGCCTCGGATACCGGCTTACCCGGGTTGACCAGTGCTTGAAACTCGGATATTTTTTCCAGGCCTTTAAATTTTAAAGCCGCCAACTCCACTATCCTATCCCCGGAAGACGGATCAAGGCCGGTGGTTTCAGTGTCAAAAATTACAAATTCTATTTCATCTATATTCATATCAGATTAGGGACGGTTCTCGAGCCAATCTTAAAGTGTCCCCTTAATGGGGACACTTTTGCTTTGAGTTGAGAACCGTCCCTGAAGTTGGTTTTCTTCTAGCAATATACGCCGGAACCAATTTCTCCGGGTGATACGATAATTTTACTTTCTTTAAATTTTCTAGCCCAGAGTCATCCATTATATTGATATATTTGTAACTCTTAAGTTCCTGGGCGAAGGAGCGAAAGATAAATTGGGCCAGGCCTTTTACGGATAAATCGGTTATCTCGTATAATATACAAAAGGTATCCGGGCTTAAAGGAAACCCGAAAGTAAAACCCTTCACCTCTTTATCTATTTTTACTACCGCGCCCTGAAAACCTAAAGCGGAGTAATTAACCAACGCTTCTTTTAAGGAAACCCGACTATCGGATAACATACCCTGATAAATATGATCCGGGTTACCTAAGTTACGCTGTTTAGCCCAGAGGTCATATAATTTAAAACAGCTACCCTTCTCTTTTAAGGTAAGCTTGGCGTAACTAAAATCGTAGCGCTTGGTAAAAAAATTGCAGCTGGAGCGTTTAGATTTAAATTTATTCCCGCGTAACTGCGCCAGTTCCGTTCTGCGGCAAAGATAATCATATGATTTAAACGCGCATTCTAACCCTAAGCCTTCGTAAAACCCTTTATCTCTCTCCTCAATATTTTCTATATGCGCAAACTCCGGATTCTTATTCAAACGCTCCAGGATTTTGAAAGCTTCCTGCACTACTTGCGGATCCCGGGTTTTTCCTAAGGGCGGGATATATAAAAAAGAACCGATCTTGTCCTGAAAAAATACGCACAGGCTGCCGGCAATTTCCGCCCAGCGGATATCAAAGAATTTTTTCCAGATATAAATATTGGCGAAGGCATAGACTGCTAACGCGTGTCTTTCCAGGCTTAAATAAGAACTAAATTTATTCTTATCGCGCAGGAAGAGTTTATTTAGGCGCATCGGGAAACTTAAGTTCTATCAGATCCGTAACATCCTCATAGGCCTGGATAATCTGGGGGTTATCCATCAACATCTCCAACTGCTCTTTGGAATTAAGGTAGGCGGCTAAATATTCCGCGTACTCCTTAAATTCCTTTTTATTGATAGCCTCTTTGATGTAGGGGCAATTTAAATCTACCGTCAGCACTACTTTTTTATTCCGCAGGTTAATCAGGAAAGGATAAAGCTGGCACTCAAAAGGCCGCAGATTATAAATCTTGCATTTATTGCTTTGAGCTTCCAGAAAAGCGCAGAGAAACCCTTCTCCTTTAGGATCGGGGACTGGTTGGATCTTTCTTTGCATATTTATATACGCCGCGGGGATATCCTTATCCAGTAGATCCTGCACCTCTTCTTCTAACAGGCAAGGCGTCCAGACTGAGTCAATTTCCTTAAATCTGCAGCAGCCCTGGCATTTAAGGCAGGCCTCCTGCGGGACAAATTGTTTGATCACTTGACTACGCTCCCTAATTTTAACGGCCTCTCGGGGATTATAATAGTAAGACCTGACTCATCCGAACCAGCCAAAACCATCCCTTGACTCTCTACTCCCCTTAAAACCGCGGGGTCAAGATTATCCACTACTACCACAAATTTACCTAAAAGTGTTTCTTTGGTATAAAAATTTTTTATCCCGGCAACTACCTGTTTAGTCTTATCCCCCAAATCCACGGTCAAGACCAAAAGTTTTTCCGCGTTAGGATGTTCGTTAACCTCTTTAATTTGAGCTATTTTTAACTCTAATTTCCGGAAATCTTCAATAGTAGCCATAATTCCTCCTTTTAGTTCTAAATGTTTATATTGTACCACAATAAAAAACTCCGTAAAGTGCTTACGGAGTAATTTACTCTATCCTGCGCTGCGCCAAAGGCGGATTTTAAGTGGCGGGGCCGACGAGATTCGGACTCGCGATCTCCTCCGTGACAGGGAGGCGCTTTAAACCAGGCTAAGCTACGACCCCACGAGCATAAGGATGTAAATTTTAGCTTAAATACAGCTAACTTGCAACAAGTTTTTCTTCTAAATTAATGGTGGGCGGTACAGGACTTGAACCTGTAAACCTCCTGAATGTAAATCAGGCGCGCTAACCAATTGCGCCAACCGCCCGAATATTAATCCATTTCTCTAAGCCTTGAATCCAACCCCTAATCTTTGCTTGAAGTCGAGTATCACATATTATTATATTAAAAGTACCTAATGGCAATGTATCCCTTTTGTGTTTACTCGCCCTGCTAATTCCGAATTGAGTTTTATGAAATTGTGTTAGCGGAATACCGCTAACCTTCGACCAAAACTTCTCAGCTTTTATTTTATCTAAATGCGGATGGATATGTACTCCGCCACGGAATTTAATTTCTGGCACTTTGCATATTTCTCTGAAAAACTTCATCATCAAAGCCACCATTTTAGAATCAGAATTGCTAAAGCTAACCATGTTAACTACTGCCTTATATCCTTCGCCCCAATATAATGCGGTTCCGATAACTTTTAGCGCCAAGCTGGAAGGAACCGCCGGAATTTCTTTAACAGCAGAAATTACAATATCATTGCGTATTTTAGCCCAAACCTGCTTAGGACTGTTGGGATGATTAGCGGCATTCGCGCGTCCCCTATCCTGCTTTGACTTAAGCCTTGCGATTTGCTCAGTAGTAAGAGGAATATCGCGCACCCATCCACTTACTGAGCTCTTAGAACATTCGATTTTCTCGGAGATTTCTCTAAGAGATAAACCTTGCGCGCGAAGCTTTCTTGCTTTTATTCTTTCTTCTGCCCTCAATCCGAACCCCCATATTTATATATTTATATTATACTACTTAGGGGTTCGTAATGTCAATTTATTTCATATCAAAAGAACAAATTTTTTATATTAGAGCCGTTCGGTAATGCCTTTTAAGATCCTATCCGCTGCTTCCTTATTGCTTATGATTGTGCCTACCCTTACTTCAATGCGTGACCTGGTTTCGGTAATCTTATGGATATCTATCCGGATTTTTTCACCGCTGGCCTCTCTGCTTCTTATCTGCACTACGTCATGCCCTGAAGAAGAAACTTCTTTGGTCATTATGGCCATATTGCGGGATTGCAGCGAGTCTTTAGCAACTTTGGTGACCTGCTCCAGAGGAGCGTTTACATATTGGGTCATTTTTCCAGAAAGCCAAACCGCTGTCCCGGCTCCTCCGGCAGCGCCGCCGGCTATTAAAGCGACACAACCGCAGATATTCACTAATAACATAACCGAAAAAATAAACACTGCAATTTTTTTAAACATGCCTAGCTCCTTTTAAAGGATTGCGCCGCCTTAAGCGGGTCTTTGGCCTCTAATATCGGCCGACCAATGACTAAAAAATTACTTCCGGATTCAATCGCCTCGTCGACAGTAGCGGTCCGTTTTTGGTCGTTCTTGGCTACTCCCTGGGGCCTGATCCCCGGAGTAATTATCACAAATTTTCTTTTGATTTTGTTCCTTAAATTTCTGGCTTCTTGCGCCGAGCAAACTACTCCCTCTAACCCATACTGAATCCCGGCCTTGGCCAGGCTAAGTACGGCGCTGGGATGAGTTTTTTTACTGGTCAAAACCGTAACTCCGATTAATAAGGGTTTTTTAATTTTTAGTTTTTTGGCTTCATCTTTAGCGGCAGATACCGCGGCCTTAAGCATCTCTTCACCGCCGGAAATATGCAGAGTGAACATCTTAACTTTATGCCGGACAGCCTCGCGCACTGCCTTAGCCACGGTGTTGGGAATATCGAGAAATTTTAAATCTAGAAAAACCTGTGCCCCTTTTTTATGGATCATTTGGATTATCTTTGGGCCTAGGGCGGTATAAAGCTGCATACCAACTTTAAATATTTTTATCTTAGGATAAAGTTTATTGACAAAATATTTTGCCTTACTAAAACTATCCACATCCAAAGCTAAAATTATCTCTGGTTTCATACCTTTAAGCTCCCGACAAGTTCTTGAATATCGGCTATTTTGTTTCTGGCTAAGTATTCTTTTAATCCGGATATTACTTCTACGCTTATTTTGGGATTAATAAAATTCGCTGTTCCGACGCTTACCGCGCTTGCTCCGGCAATAATAAATTCCAGGGCGCTGGAGGTATCCATTATCCCGCCCATACCGATAATCGGGATCTTCACCTTATTAAAAACTTCCCAGACCATCTTTACGGCTACCGGCCGGATTGCCGGTCCGCTTAAACCCGCTATTCCGGCGGCAATCTTGGGCCTTCTCTTATCTATATCTATGCTCATCGCGCTTAAGGTATTAATCAAGGCCACCGCGTCGCTCCCGGCGTCTTCGGCAGCCTGGGCAATATCACCGATAGAAGTAACATTGGGAGAAAGCTTGGTAATAAGCGTTTTGCTGGTAATTTTGCGCACTTCTTGAACGATTTTATAAGTAGCCGCGGGATCCTGCGCAATCAAGCTCTCCTTTCCCTGAACATTAGGACAAGAGATGTTTAATTCAATTGCCGCGACTTCTTCAATGATATTTAGTTGCGCGACTAACTTCAGGAATTCTTCGGGTTTTTCTTCGGAAGCTACACTAATGATTATCGGGACGCCTGTCTTTTTTAAGAAAGGAAGTTTATCCCGGATAAAAATTGCCAAACCCGGATTCTCTAATCCGATGGAATTAAGCATGCCGCCGGTAGTCTCACAGGTGCGCGGCGCTAAATTCCCTTGGCGCGGTTTTAAGGTCAGGGTTTTAGTAACAATGGCGCCGAGTTTTTTTACATCCATAAAATCCTTAAATTCTTCGGCATAACCAAAAGTGCCCGAGGCCACCATAACCGGGTTATTTAATTTAAGTTTGCCTATTTCTACGGAAATTTTAGCTTTCATCATTTTACCAGATTAAATCCTGCGCCTTAAAAACCGGGCCTTCTTGACAAACCCGCTTTAAGCCTTCCTTTGTTTTCACTACGCAACCTAAACATGCGCCAAAACCGCAACTCATATGTTCTTCTAAGGATACCTGCGCCGGGATATTATATTCGCTGGAAATATCTGAAATTACCTTAAGCATGGGCTTAGGCCCGCAGGCGTATAGCGCGCAGCCCTTAGTCAAGTTATTCCTTAATAACTCGGTTACCCTGCCCTTGAATCCCAGCGAACCATCATCGGTAGAAATCTTTACGCTACAACCCAATTTTTTAAACTCCTGGACACAGAGCAAGTCTTTTTTGGTCTTTGCTCCAATCAAGACTAAGCTGGGGACTTTTAATTTTTCCGCCAGAAACATCAGCGGCGCGACGCCCATTCCTCCCGCTACTAATATCTGTCTTCTGTCTTCTGTCTTCTGTCTTTCCAGATCAAAGCCATTGCCCAAAGGCCCGATAATATCCAAAAACTCGCCTTTTTTCTTACGCGCTAAGATTTCCGTGGCCTTGCCTACTACTTCATAAACAATCTTTACCTCGGCTGCGCTGACTCCGTGTAGGCTAATCGGCCTTCTTAAAAGCGGGTCAAAATTATCGCTTACCCGGATATTGATAAATTGTCCGGGCAGGGCATTTTTAGCGATTTGCGGAGCGCTGAATTCACAATGCCAGTAGTTATCCTTTATTTTGGTTTGCGCCAATATTTTTGCTTTTAGTTGAAAATTTTTCATCTTCTCCAGAGAAAAAACGCCACAATTAATATTAAAAGCGGGATTATCGAGTTGATCTCTTTTTTAAACCAAACTGGTTTTACCGGTAAATATTCCCTGCCGCTTTCCTTAATTAAACTAGCGAGCCGCGGGATCATTCGGGGAACCCGGCGACAATACGCCTCATAAGTCCCGGGGAACATATTCTGCAATTTCTTCTCTTCGCTAAGTATTAACGGAAAGTAGCGGCTAGCAAAAATTAACAGAAATAGCAGGACTACCCACCAGTTAAAAAGCATAAGCACTACGCCCAGCCCGATTAAAAGGATCCCCAAATACATAGGATTACGCACAATTTTATAGGGCCCGCCTTCAATCAAAGCGTGGCTATTATTAGAATGCTCGGCTTTGTAACCTCTGGCTGAGACGCGGATAAGCTGACCCAAAAATATAGCCAGCAGCCCTATTACCCTTAGAGAATTTTCCAGCCACCCCGGATTGCTCTGGCGGAAAAATGCTTCCCGGAAGAGCACGACCAGGATAATGGCCAAAGCCATAATTGTTCCGTTAATCTTTATTCTTTTCTTCATTCCTTACTTTTGGCACCTGGGGCAAAAATAGGTGCCTCTTCCTCCCTGATTGATCTTTTTAATTATCGTTTTACACCCTAAACAAGGTTTGCCTGCCCGGCCATAAACCTTATGCTGCCTCGCATATCCGCCATTCTCTCCGGAAACCCGGACATAATCGTCAACTGACGAGCCTCCGGCAAGGATCGCCGCCTTCAAAATATCATTGATCGCCTGAAAGAGCAATCTCTTTTCTTTATCCGATAGTTCGCTTGCCCGACGTTCAGGATGAATCTTGGCGCGGAATAAGATTTCCGCGGCGTAGATATTCCCGATACCGGAAATAAAAGCCTGATCCATTAATAAAGGTTTAATCTTGGTTTTTTTATTTCTGAGCATTGCTTTAAATTGCTCTAAGCTTAAATCCGCCGGCTCCGGGCCCAATCCTTGAACAAATTTTAAAGAATGCCAGTCATCTAAAAGCCGGAGTTCCGCGAATAATCTTTGGTCATTAAAATCCAGAATCTTGCCGCCGGATAAATGAAAGGCTACCCGGCTATTCTTGGCGCCTCCGGGATAGACTAACTGTCCGGTCATTTTAAGGTGGATTGCCAAAGATTTCCCATTGGATAATTCCAAGATTAAGAGCTTGGCCCGGCGTAAGATATTTCTGATTGTCGCGCCCTCCAGGCCTTTTTTAAAAGCTGCGACTTTCGGCTCGCGGATAACCTTAGGATTATGCACGCAGACTTCAATGATCTTTTTGCCTAAAATCACCTTTTCTAAATCGCGCTTGATCGTTTCTACTTCCGGTAGTTCCGGCATTAATTCTCCTTCTTTAACAACTCCCGGACTTTATTGACTACTTCATCTACAGAATCTAATTTGATTACTCCGGGAATATCCCAGGAATTCAGGGTAATCACCGGTATCCCAAATTGAATACAATAAGCAATTTCCGAAAGGGTTCCTGCCCTTCCCGCCAAAGCAATAACTACATCCGCGGCCTTAACTACTAAAACATTTCTGGCTAATCCTAATCCTGTAGGCAAGGCTATATCTACAAACTTATTGGCGTCATTTTTATTGTAACTTGGTATAATGCCTACAGTTAGGCCTCCGCCAGCCTTAAAACCCGAGCAAACCGCCTCCATTACTCCACTTAGACCCCCACAAACGAGTATATCCGCCACTTTTGAGAGTTTTTTGCCTAATTCTTGGGCAATTATCTCCACTTCGGGTGTACAATTTCTACCGCCAATTACACTTATAACTTTCTTCATATTGCTCCTTATAGGCTATTTTTATGCGCCTGGACAGAATTGAACTGTCACATCCAGCTCCGGAGGCTGGCGCCCTATCCGTTGGGCCACAGGCGCTTATAAACCACAGGCGCTTTAAAATAAACTCAATTGTTCTTCGTTTTTCTTACCGGGCTCTTCATTCCCGAAAATAGAGATGATCCCATATTCGCCATCATAGCCAGCCTTGATATCTACTTTTCCTTCGCGCACTCTTAAAACTCCTTCGGCGACCTTAGGAGGCAGGCCTTTCATTAAGTCCGGCTTTGGCGCGCGCATCAAAATCTCAAACTCTGTCCCGAATTTCGCCAGGCAACTATGGTAATCCCGTTCAACGGATACGCTGGCCTTACCCACTCCTTTGGCATCGGCGATTATTTCTTCTAAAGGTATAAGGTTTTTAAAAGGTACAGCGTTCTCTGGCCGGAAACCTTCCGGACGGTCCGCCAGCTTCTCTACGCGGTTAACTACTCCGACAGTAACGGGCTTACCGCATTTCGAGCACTTGCCAGCGTGTTCTTTTGTTTCCTTCGGCGACCAACGGATACCGCAAAGCCGGTGCCCGTCAAAATGATACTTCCCCTCTTCCGGGAAAAATTCTATGGTGTATAAAAACCGTTTCCTATCTTTTGTCTTTAAAACTTCCCTTATGGTTTTATAATCCAACTCGCAGTCAAATACATTCGCCTCGCGTCCGAGTTTTTGAGGCGAGTGGGAATCGCTGTTAGAGATAAGCGTGAATTGATCTAACGCGCTTAATCTCCAGTTCATTGCCGGGTCGCTGGATAATCCGGTTTCCAGGGCGAAGATTTTAGGCGTCTGCTCTTCAAAACAATCTTCTATCCGGTCAAACCCGGACATAGAGCCAAAGAGGGAAAACCAGGGCGTCCAGATATGCCCGGGGACAAGTATACAGTTTTCATCAATACCAAAGACAATCCGCGCCAGTTCCGCGGCATCCAAGCCTAATATAGGTCTTCCGTCGCTGGCCAGGTTGCCCAGCCGGCCGAGCTTGTCATTTATTTTATCCACGGTTTTAAATGACGGAGCGATGATGACATTGTGTATGCGGTAGGTTTTATTCCTTTTGGAATATATGCTGCTTACCTCGGCAGTCAGGATAAAATAGACCCCGTTATGCTGGTATAACCCATTCCCGCAATCTTCTAAGGTATGTTTTAGTTCTTCCAGCCACAAATGATGCGTAAAATCTCCCGTACCTACAAGGGTGATTCCTTTTAACTTCGCCCATTCGCTTAAATTCTTGACATCCATATTGCGGCTGGTAGCCCGCGAGTATTTAGAATGGATATGAAAATCGGCTATGAATTCCATCTATGCACCTTCCCTTGGCAAAGCGTGTATTCTACAAAACCCTTAAGCGAACGGCCGATAAAAGATGAGTTTTTAGACTTGGAATAGAAATTTTCTTTTTTTACTATCCATTCTCTTTCCGGGTCAACTACTATAATATCCGCGTCAGCGCCGACGTTTAATGTGCCTTTATTCAGGCCTAAAATCCGGCTGGGATTTAACGACATTTTGAGGACCAGTTTACTCCAGTCCAATAAGTTATTGCCTAGCAACTCTGTGATAGCCGCGGCTAATTCGGTTTCTAAGCCGATGACCCCGCATTCCGCGCGTTCAAACTCAATATCCTTTTCATTTTCAGTATGCGGAGCGTGGTCCGAAGCAATCACGTCTATTAAACCGTCGGCCAAGCCTTTACGGATAGCCAGCATATCCTCTTTAGAGCGTAGCGGCGGGTTCATTTTAAAATTAGGATCATAACCTAAGACCGCTTCTTCATTAAAAGTAAAATAATGCGGCGCGCTCTCGCAGGTGACCCTGACCTTATTTTTTTTGGCCCGGGCAATAATTTCCAGCGATTCTTGGCAGCTTACGTGGGCAATATGCACCCTGGCGCCGGTTTCTTTAGCTAACCTTATGTCGCGCTCAACCCTTTTATATTCTGACTCGGTTGATATGCCGCGCAACCCCAGACGCGTAGAAGTAAAACCTAAATTTACTACCCCGCCAGCTGCCAGCTGCTTATCTTCGCTATGGCAGATTACCAGAATATCCTCTTTTTTGGCTTGCTTAAACGCCTCCAGCATAAGGGCGTCCTTATCTACCGACGAGCCGTCATCAGAGAGGGCGATCGCGCCTTCTTTTTTAAGGCTGGCGAAATCGCTTAACTCTTCTCCCAACCTGCCTTTAGTAATAGCGGCGCAGATGAAACAATTGGCCTGGGCGCTTTTTTGGATAGCTGTTTTTATAATTTTAATATTTTCTTTTGAGTCTATTGCCGGAGAGGTATTGGGCATGGCCAGGACACTGGTCACTCCGCCGGCTAAAGCAGCCTTTGAGCCGCTGCAGATTGTTTCTTTATCTTCCCTGCCCGGCTCCCGCAAATGCACATGCATATCTACAAGTCCCGGCAGAACAATTTTGCCCTGCGCGTCAATTATCTTATCCGCCGCGGCTTGAATATTTTTAGCTACTTTGGATATCTTAGAATCTTCCACTAATATATCCATTAGCGCATCAATTTTATTCGCCGGGTCAATTACCCTGCCAGCCTTAATTAACGTCTTCATTGTTTTTTATTTTTTCGTTGGCTTGGGCTACCAAAAATAAAACCGCCATTCTCACCGCGATACCATTGGTGACCTGCTCCAATATTACCGAATTTGCCCCATCCGCCACATCGCTAGACATCTCAATCCCGCGGTTTATCGGCCCCGGGTGCATTACGATGATATCTTTTTTAGCTTTCTTCAACCTCTCCTGCGTGATCCCAAACTCCTTAAAATATTCCAACTGCTTAGGGAACGCGGTTTCTCCGTCGCGTTCAAACTGCATCCTTAAGACATTTACGGCGTCCGCGTTGCTTAAGGCCTCATCTATATCGCTGGTAACCGCTACGCCCATCTTTTCTATCGCCACCGGAATGAGCATCTTGGGCGCGCAGACAGTGACCTTGACTCCCAGTTTAGTCAACCCCCATATATTTGAGCGGGCTACCCGCGAATGCGCGATATCTCCGACTATGCTTACCTGCAAACCCTCAAGCTTACCCAGCTTTTCCTTTAAGGTAAAAATATCCAGGAGGGCCTGGGTAGGATGTTCATGCCAGCCGTCTCCGGCATTGACTACGCTTAAATTAACGTGGCGAGCGAGCATGACTGCCGCGCCGCTAAAATTATGGCGCATAACTATAATATCGGCTTTCAGCGCCTCAATATTCCTGCCGGTATCAATAAGCGTCTCGCCCTTTTTGACGCTTGAGGTTTCGGTAGCGATATTAATTACGTCGGCGGAGAGCCTTTTGGCAGCCACCTCAAAGGAAACACGGGTGCGCGTGGAGGGTTCGTAGAATAAATTTACCACGGTCTTGCCGCGTAACGCCGGAACTTTCTTAATCTCGCGGCTAGAAACCTCTTTAAAACTCTCGGCGGTAGAAAGAATCAGCTCTAATTCTTCTTTACTTAGTTCTTCCAGCCCCAACAAGTCTTTTCTTATCCAACCCATTTAATTTTTCTCAACAATTACGACTTCATCTACGCCTTCGGTCTCCTGCAGGCGTACCTCTACTGCCTCGTCCTTGGAAGTCGGGATATTTTTACCGGCGTAATCCGCCCGGATCGGCAATTCCCGGTGGCCGCGGTCAATTAGAACCGCCAGCGATATGGATTTTGGCCGGCCGAAGTCAATCAACGCATCCAAGGCCGCCCTTACCGTGCGCCCGGTATATAAAACATCATCCACCAAAACCAGGTTTTTACCGTTAATATCAAAATCTATCTCGGTCTTACGCACCAATGGCTGACCGGAAGCCAGGGCCAGATCATCCCGGTATAAAGTTATATCCAGCGCTCCGGTAGGAATATCCGCGCCTTCAATATTTTTAATACATTTGGCTAAACGCTGGGCTAAATAAACCCCGCGGTTCCGTATCCCAATAAGGCAGAGATTCTCTACACCTTTATTCTTTTCAACTATTTCATGGGAGATACGCGTCGCGATTCTGGCAATCGCGTCTTTATCTAATATTTTGGCTTTTTCTTTCATTTTTCATTCTCCCGCCCGATTCTATCGAATGAATCGGTGTGTCGCCCTCTGCGACAAAAAAATACCCTCGGAGTGTTTTCCAAGGGTTATGATATTATAGTTTAGCTGCATTTTCTCTCCACCTTGCCAGCCTCTCAAGGGCTGGGGCTTAAAGGTTATCTTGAATTTGTTTAAGTATAGCATATCTGCCTCTCTTGTCAAGGCTAAATAAATAGGGACAGCGACCATTTTTCTCTTCTAGGCGACCAAGAAAAATGGTCGCTGTCCCTATTTATTAAATTACAATTACAAATTCCCCGCGAGGTTTAAGGTTACGGAACTTTTCAATTATGGACTGGGGTGCCGCGCGGATAACTTCTTCAAATTTCTTGGTTAATTCCCGGGCAACTACGATCTCTTTGTTATCAAAAACCTCTCCTATATCTTGCAGGCTGGCTAAGATGCGATGGCTTGATTCATAACAAATAACCGTACATTTTAAGTCGCTTAATTCCTGCAGCTTGTTCTTACGGGATATTTTTTTATTCGGCAGGAAACCGGCAAAATAGAATTCGTGGGCGGGTTTTCCCGAAAGCACCAAAGCATTGACAAAAGCTGCGGGCCCCGGAATAAAAGTCAGCTCTATAGCGTTCTTGATAGCCAGATTAATCAGATTATACCCGGGATCCAGTATCCCGGGCGTGCCGGCATCCGAAACAAGGGCCACGTTTTTGCCTTCTTTTAAAAGCCCGAGCAGATATTCGGCCTTGGTAAATCTATTATGCTGAAAGAAACTCGTGGTGGGCTTAGTAATACCATAGTGATCCAGAAGGATCTTGGTATGCCGGGTATCTTCACAGGCAATCAAATCCACGCTCTTGAATACTTCGATAGCGCGAAAGGTTATGTCCTTTAGATTACCTATAGGGGTAGCGACTATATAAAGCATTACTCAACGGTTACGGACTTAGCTAAATTGCGCGGCTGGTCCACGTCGCAGCCGCGTTTTACGGCAATGTGGTAAGCTATCAACTGCAGGGGAAAAGCCACTAAAAGAGGAGAGAATAATTCTTCGGACTTAGGGATATAAATGACTTCTTTGGTTAACTCCGTAATTTCTTTGTCCCCTACGCTGGCAATAGCGATAATTTTTCCGTGCCGGGAGCGGATCTCCTGGATATTAGAGACCATCTTTTCATAAACTTTAGAGGCAGGAGCAATACAAACTACCGCCCGGTACTCATCAATTAAGGCAATGGGCCCATGCTTCATCTCTCCGGCGGCATAGCCTTCAGCGGGGATATAAGAGATCTCTTTCAGTTTAAGCGCTCCTTCCAGGGCTGAAGGATAATTAATGTTCCTACCCAAATACAAAAATGAGCCCAAATGCGAATGTTTTCGAGCCAGCCTGGCAATATTATTTTGCTCTTTCAGAATTAACTCCTGCTGGTGGGGAATTTTGCGCAGGTCATCCAGGTATTTCCTGATTTTAGCCGAGGGAAGAATGTTCCTGATACCGGCAAGATAAAAAGCGAATAAATACAGGGCGGTTAACTGGGCGGTATAAGCCTTGGTCGAGGCAACCCCGATTTCCGGGCCGGCGTGCGTATAAATTATACCGTCGGATTCGCGGGTCAAAGTCGAACCTAAAACATTGCAGATAGAGATTACGCTGGCGCCGTGTTTTTTGGCCTCCCTTACCCCGGCCAGGGTATCCGCGGTCTCTCCGGACTGACTTATGGCCATAACCAGGGTATCCGGACCGATTAAAAGTTCGCGATAGCGGAATTCGCTGGAAACGTCTATCTGTGTCGGGATAGCGCAGAGGGATTCTAAAACATACTTTCCCACCAAACCGGCGTGATACGCTGTGCCGCAGGCAACTATAAAAATATTTTTTATATTTTTAAGCTTTTCTTCAGGGATGTTTTGTTCTTCAAAATCTATCTTGCCGGATTCCCTGTTGATCCTGGAATTTATCAGGCTTTCCAGGATTTTCGGCTGCTCATTGATTTCTTTCAACATAAAATGTTCAAAGCCGTTTTTCTGAGCCTGGGTAATATCCCAATTAATGCGTACGGATTTTTTAGCGCTTGGCCTGCCTTCCAGGTCCGTAACCTGAAAGCCCTCCTTGGTTAAAACCACTACTTCGTTTTCATCTAGAAAGACAATTTCTTTGGTTGACTCTAAAACCGCGGGCGCATCCGAAGCGAGAAAATTCTCATTCTTACCTAAACCTAAAATTAAAGGGCTGCCGGAACGCGCTCCGACTAACTTTCCCGGTTCTCTTGATGAAATAACCCCGATGGCGAAAGAACCCACCAGTAGTTTAAGGCTGCGCCGCACTGCTTCTTCCAGCGGAATATTCTTATAAAACTTTTCGATTAAATGGACGATTACTTCGGTGTCTGTCTGGCTGCGGAAGGTATGGCCTTCTTTAATCAGGCGGTTTTTGAGGATCTCAAAATTCTCAATAATCCCGTTATGCACCAGGGCGATCTCGCCTTGACAATCCTGGTGGGGATGGGCATTAGGCTGGGTGGGAGCGCCGTGCGTCGCCCAACGGGTATGGGCTATACCAACAGTGCCGGATAAGGGCCTGGCTTTGACTAACCTTTCTAACGCGCTGATTTTGCCGGGAGATTTTTTTAAGGATATGGCGCTTTTCTTAGAGTTAATTACGGCGATACCGCTTGAGTCGTAACCACGGTATTCTAGGCGCTTCAGGCCGCTTAACAAAATACCCTGAGCTTCCCTCTCTCCGACGTATCCGACTATTCCGCACATAAATTTTCCCTTTATTAACCTTAGAAATTTTACACAAAAATGCATGCATTTTTGTGTAAAATTACGCCAAGTTGATAGCCGGTAATTTTATGACCCCGACGGGATTTGAACCCGTGTCGAGAGCTTGAAAAGCTCTTGTCCTAGACCAGGCTAGACGACGGGGTCGTAAGGTTATTCTTCCTCTTCGGCAATTACCGGAGCAACACAGGCAACCCGGTCTTTAGCCTGCAGCTTTATCAGGCGTACGCCTTGGGCAGAGCGCCCGGTTTCTCGGATATCTTTTATCGCGCAGCGTAAAAATATACCATTTTGGGTAATGACCATCAGCTCATCATTATCATTTACACTTTTTAAATTTACTGCCTCGCCATTCTTAGCGGTGACTTTAATGTTAATCACGCCTTTGCCGCCGCGGCTGGTTAAACGATATTCGTCTATAGTTGTGCGCTTGGCAAAGCCTAAACTAGTCACTGTAAGGATAGTGGAATCTTTTTGGGGGACAACCATATCAATAACTTCGTCCTTTTTACCCAGAGATATCGCGCGTACCCCGTGCGCGCCTCTACCCATATCGCGCACGTTCTCTTCGGAAAATCTCACCGCTTTGCCCTGCCGGGTCCCGATCAGTAATTCTTGCTTACCGTCGGTCATTTCGACGCCGATCAAAGCATCATCCTTATCCAGGGTAATCCCGATAATCCCGCCTTTACGCGGATTACCATAAGCCTCTAACTTAGTTTTCTTGATTTGCCCGAGTTTAGTCACCATGACCAAATATTTATCCGGTGAAAAATCTTTGACCGGGATAGTAGAACTGATTTTCGCTACCTGCTCCATCTGCACCAAATTCACAATAGCCTTACCCTTAGAAACGCGGCTAGCTTGGGGTATCTCATAAACCTTTAACCAATGCACCTGCCCCTTGTCCGTAAAAATCAAAAGGTAATCTTTGGTGGAAGCCACAAAAAGATGCTCGCTAAAATCTTCCTCTTTTAACTCCGCTCCGGTTGCCCCGGTGCCCCCGCGTTTTTGCTTGCGGTATGAACCTACGGGAAGCCGCTTAATGTAACCGCCGTGGCTGATCGTCACCACCACATCCTCTTCGGCAATTAAATCCTCTACCTCTAACTCCTCTGCTTCACCCACTATATCCGTCCGCCTTTCATCGCCGAATTTTTTCTTTAAATTCTCCAGCTCTTCCTTAATGATCCCTTCGATTTTTTTCTCCGAAGCTAAAATCGACCGGCAGATCTCGATTTTCTTTAAAAGCTCGGCATACTCCGCGTCAATTTTATCGCGCTCTAAGGCGGTTAAGCGCTGCAACTGCATTTCCAGAATCGCCTGCGACTGCAGCTCCGAAAGCTCAAACTCCTTCATTAAATTTACTTTGGCCGCTTCCACGCTCTTTGATGTTTTGATTACCTTAATGATCCGGTCAATAAATTTAAGGGCTATCTTGAGACCTTCTAAAATATGCGCTCTCCTTAAAGCCTTGTCTAATTCAAACTGGGTGCGCCGGCGGATCACAATCTTACGATGCTCGATATAACAATCTAAGACCTGGCGTAGATTTAACACCTTGGGCCGGTTATCCACCAGGGCCAGCATAATGATGCCAAAAGTGGTTTCCAGCTGGGTATGTTTAAAAAGTTGATTCAAGACAATCTGGGATTCAATATCGCGCTTAAGTTCAACCACAATGCGCATACCGTCCTTATCTGATTCATCGCGGATATCCGATATGCCTTCAATTTTTTTATCATCAACCAAAGCCGCGATAGCTTCAATAAGCCCGGATTTCTGCGCCTGGTAAGGAATTTCAGTAATAATAATTAAATCTTTGCCATTCTTTTGATGCTCTACGGTTGCCCGGGAACGTATGAGTAACTTGCCTCTTCCGGTAGTATACGCGTCTTTAATCCCCGCCTTGCCGCAGATTAACCCTCCGGTAGGAAAATCCGGCCCCTTGATATAACGCATCAGGTCCTTAATCTCTGCCTCGGGATGATCCAGCAGATAAATAATAGCGTCGCAAACTTCATTTAAATTATGCGGCGGTATATTGGTGGCCATGCCTACGGCAATACCGCTTGAACCGTTCACTAACAGATTCGGTAAACTCGCTGGTAAAAGTAACGGCTCCTTTAAAGAAGAGTCAAAGTTCGGGCCAAAATTAACGGTTTCTTTTTCAATATCACCGAGCATCTCTTCAGAAACCGCGGCCAGGCGCGCCTCGGTATAACGCATCGCCGCGGCTGCGTCTCCATCAACCGAGCCAAAGTTGCCCTGACCATCGACTAAGGGGTAACGCAAAGAAAAATCCTGCGCCATGCGCACCAGGGTATCATAGATAGCCACATCGCCATGCGGATGATACTTACCCATGGTTTCACCGACGATACGCGCGCATTTCTTATAAGGCTTAGAGTGTTCCAGGCTAAGCTCTTGCATAGCATAAAGAATCCGGCGATGCACGGGCTTTAACCCATCGCGGACATCCGGCAGGGCCCGGCCGACGATTACGCTCATCGCGTAATTCAAATAAGAGTCTTTAACTTCGTCCTCAATATAAACCGGAATTATTTTTTCGTTGCGCGTATACATATTAGATATCCAGATTCTTTACTTGATGCGCGTAATCTTCGATAAATTGACGGCGCGGCTCAACCTGGTCGCCCATTAAAACCGTAAACATCTTATCCGCCTCCACCGCGTCCTCTAACTTCACCTGTAAAATCGTTCTTTTCTCCGGATCCATAGTCGTATCCCAAAGCTGTTGAGGATTCATTTCACCTAAACCTTTATACCTTTGGATATGCATTCCCTTGGTAGCCACTTCTTTAATATATGCCAGCAGTTCTCTTAAACTAAAAACCTCTTTAGTATCTTCCTCATTAGTAACGCGATAAACTGCTTTCAGTTTTTTCTCTGCTTCCTTAACCACGCCACTCTTAGGAAGAATAATGCTACTAAAATAGCTCTCGATCTCCAGCCCAAGTTTTTCAATCTTAGCTACTACCTCCTCAATCTCCTGAGATTCAAAGAGCTGCAAAACATCCTGCTCTAGCTCTTTACCTTCTTTCTCAGTGAGGGCGGCCAGCTCTTTATCAGAGTAGAGAAAATGGTCTTTTCCCTCCACTTTTACCCTATAAACTGGCATTTTTTTGGTCTTTGGATGCCTGAAACTGAGGTATTCTCTAAAATCTACTCCCTTTTTATCCAAATACCTGCCTAGCTTATCCAGTTCAACTAATAACTTTAATAGCTCTTTAAACTGATTGTCGGTAAAAGTTTGCTTATCCTTTACCCTTAATAATTTATGGCCTTCCCGGCCTAAATCTAAAAGCAACTCATCCATCTGTTGCTCAGTCTGAATATATTCTTCGCGCTGCCCTCTTTTAATTTTATAAAGCGGGGGCTGAGTAATATAAACATGGCCTTCCTCCACCAGCTTGGGCATTTGCCGGTAGAGTAAAGTCAAAAGCAAGGTGCGGATATGCGAACCATCGATATCCGCATCGGCCATAAGCATTAATTTATGGTATCTTAGCTTGGACAAGTCAAACTCCTCGCCGATACCCGTGCCTAAGGCGGTAATGATGGTGCGGATCTCTTCGTTGGATAAAATTTTGTCTAGCCGCGATTTTTCGACATTCAGAATCTTACCCTTAATCGGGAGAATCGCCTGAAATCTTCTGTCTCGGCCCTGCTTGGCGCTATTGTGAACAAAGACGCCGCTAGCTAAGGCAAAATTATGGGTCTCCAGCACTTCAATATCGTAAACATCTACCTTTTCTTCAACTTTTTCTATACGCTTAATTTTATGGTTGTAGTTTACGACCGCCTCTAAAAGCGCGCCTTGATTGGCGTTAAAAAATCTGCCTACTAGCGTATCGTATTTTAATAAAGTGGTGTCGCGTCGGGGGAGTACGCTTCTTTCGTCATCATATAGTTCAAGGCCGCCATGGTCCTCATATACCAATCTCGCAAAGGCTAGGCTCCTATCTAAATAAGTATTATTGTAGGCAACCTTTCGTTTGTCCCGGAATTCTTGGCTCCACTGCTGGCTTGTTTTGACTCTTCTCCAACTCACAAGGTTTTTATTGGACCATTCTACCTTGGCTTTTTTGGCTAAATGTTTTTTCGTTTCAGGATGAAGTTCAAAATATTTTTTAACTCTTTCGGCTTGTTTTCCCCGATGCTCCTCTTGAGACCAATAATTCTTCTGGGCCAGATCCAAGGCTTGATTATTTCTCTTTTGATATTCGGGGTGACTACGATAAAATTCTAAGAATTTCTTAACCATAAAAGCTTTGTAGGCTGGATTTTCCCACTGCTTCTTTGCGTTTTTGCTAAAAAGATCCCTTTTTTCCAGGCTTTTCTTGCGAGCCTTATTTCTAAATGTATCTGTCCGTTTTTGTTCTGCTGACTTTATTTTTACGTCAGGACGATGTAGAGTATGCTCTAGGTGATCATAATGAACCTGCATATGTTGCTTATAAGGAACACGCTGAATGTTGGTTGGGTTATTGTTAAGTTTATTAAAATCTATGTGATGGCGGTGTTTCCCAGCAGAAGAAACATAAATACTATTTGTAAGATTAAAAATATCCGCTAAAACATGCGTATAGATCCATTTTTGAGACTTGGGATCAAAAACCAGTTCATATCCATCTAGAGAACGATTGCCTTCTTTTTTGGAGATCTTTCTATAAAGAGGCGCTAGACTGTGATTAGGAGTAAGTTTGGCAGCGGGAATATATGTGCCATCTACTAATCTAAATGGATGATCCGGTGTGCATATTAATACTTCTTCATTGTCCAAAATAATCTTTATTACCTGCGCGCCTTGCTTAGTTATACGAGGATTGAGAATGGGCGCAATGCCAATATGTCCATTATCAAACACGGTATAACAAAAATTTTGTTTCCCATTTTTATCTTCTTCAACCAACTCTTTGAAAGAAATATTTCTTCCGTCGGCTAACGCTACTTTCGTTTCTCCAAACCAACATCCGCCGGCGGAATCGCCCTCGACAATATACAATTCGCATAAAGCCGCGTCGCGTTCCGAGCAATCCGCTAATTTTCCCGGCAGCCCGGCGCCTTCTAACGCGCCTTTTCTACGGGTTAATTCGCGGGCCTTACGCGCGGCTTCGCGCGCCCGGGAAGCTACGATTACTTTATCAATAATTTTATTGGCAACGGAAGGATTCTCTTCAAAATAACTGGCCAGCGCATCTAGGCTGGATGAGGCAACCAAACCATCTACCTCAGAGTTTCCCAGCTTAGTCTTGGTTTGCCCTTCAAATTGCGGATTAGGAACTTTTACGCTAATGACCGCGGTCAACCCCTCGCGCGCGTCTTCACCCGTAATCGCTATTTCATCCTTAATTAAATTCTTGGCCTTGGCGTATTGATTGATTGCCCGGGTCAGCGCGGATTTGAAACCCGATAGATGCGTCCCGCCTTCTATGGTATTAATATTATTGGCGAAAGAAAAAATTGTTTCGGCGTAGCCGTCATTATACTGCAGGGCCACTTCCACATTAATATTATCCTGCAGCTTTTCAAAATAAACCACTTTATTATGCAACGGATTTTTGTTCTTATTTAAATACTCGACAAAAGAAACGATCCCGCCGGAAAATTCAAATACCGATTCTTTATCCGTGCGCTCATCTTCTAATTTTATCTTTAGGCCTTTATTTAAAAAAGCTAACTCCCTTAGGCGCTGGGAAAGGATATCGTAAGAATAATCTACCTTGTTAAATATTGTCTTATCCGGCTTAAAGGTGATTTTTGTCCCGGTATTAGTGCTTTTGCCGATAACCGTTAATTTAGAAACCGTCTTGCCCCGCTCGTAACGCTGATGATAAATCTTCCCGTCCCTCTTGACTTCTACCTCCAGCCAGTCGGATAACGCGTTAACGCAGCTGACGCCAACGCCATGCAAGCCTCCGGAAACTTTATAAGAACGATGGTCAAATTTTCCTCCGGCATGGAGTGTAGTCAGGGCGACTTCCACCGCGGGTTTCTTTTCCGTTTTATGCATATCTACCGGAATGCCGCGGCCGTTATCAACAACCGTAACACTATTATCGTTATGCACCGCTACCGCTATTGCGTCGCAATAACCGCCCAGGGCTTCATCCACGCTATTATCTACGACTTCATAAACCAGATGATGCAGCCCGCGCACAGCGGTATCGCCGATATACATCGCCGGCCGCCTTCTCACCGCCTCTATTCCCTCAAGGACCTGGATACTTGTGGCATCGTAGGCCTTAGCCGTATCTGCTGCCTTAGGGCCTTGCCGCAACGTTTCTTTTGTCTTTTTCGCTTTGCTCACCTTAAGTCTCCGATATTAAAACGGATGTCTTTTATATCCTGCGAACATTTTTTTAACTTACTCAGTAAAGCTTCTTTTTTCAGATTCAGGCTATACATCCAGCTGGATGAATCTACGCTTAACCCCAGTATTCCTTTTCTAAAATATTGTAACTTTATATGCCCCAACTCCTTTTTTGTCAAGACCTTTCTTATCCAGGCTTGCGGGCCTTCGTCATTGAGGCCGCTTTTTTTGGATAATAAATCCTGGATCACCAGCTCAATCGTATCTTTAATTTTCTCCATTAAATGAGCGCGTTAACTCAGGCGCATAGGTAACACAATATAAACATATCCGTTAATCCGGATAACCCCGGGTTTTTCCGCGTCAGTCAATTCCAAGTCTAGCTCCTCAACGTTTAAGTTTTTTAAAACATCTATCAAATAAGCGGGATTAAAACCTATGGCCAGCTCTTTACCTTGATAGACAACCGCTAACTCTTCCCGCGATTCTCCCACATCAGGAGTAGATTTAGAAACCACTAATTTATTCTTAAAAACTTCGAACTTGACCGCTTGATAATCCGGCGTAGATAATAAAGCCGCTCTTTTGACTGCTAATAAAAACTGTTCCTTATTCAGGCGCACCTTATTTTCAGATGCTGCAGGAATAACTTGTTTGTAGTCCGGAAATTCGCCCTCGATTAAGCGCGAAATCACTATAACGCTCCCTAAATCAAATAACACCTGGTTGCTCCCCAACACCAAAGACACCTCTCCACTTTCTTTTAAGTTCCGGTTTAATTCATGGATGGTTTTCACCGGTACAATGATACTAATGTCTCTTTCCGGGTTAGAGTTTAACTTCTTCTCCATAATCGCCAACCTCTTACCGTCGGTAGCCACTAAAATAAGATTGTTTTTATTCACCTTAAAAAGGATCCCATTTAAAATATAGCGCGATTCATCAATAGAGACAGCAAAGGAAGTCAGGTTTAAGGCCTCTTTTAATAATGCCTGATCTAGTTTAATAACCTCCTTATCTTTAAATTCCGGTAGTTTAGGAAACTCTTCTTTAGCTAACCCCATAATTTTAAATTGGCACAGGTCGGTTTCAATATTAACCTGGTTATTTTTTTTAGTGGTTATAATAATACTATCTGCGGGTAATTCCTTAATAATATCACTAAATCTTTTAGCTGGAAGGGTGATCGCTCCCTGCTCCTGCACATCAACAGGTATTACACAACTTATCCCAATATCTAAATCTGTAGCTGTAAGCCTTAAGCTGCTACCTTGAGCCTCAATTAAAATATTAGATAATATAGGTAAAGTAGCTTTAGTGATAATGACGTTTTGTACGGTTTGTATCCCCCCCAATAAAATACTTTTGTCCACCTTAAGCTTCATTTTCTTTCTCCTTACTATTTATTATTTAATATAATACTTAAAAAGCAACAGTAGTAAGATACTAAGAAACCTGTTCAAAACCCCCCAACTCCCCTAACTTAGGCTCACTAAAACCAAAAATCACCTTGTATAACCTGGGGATTTAATGTTTGACTATTTGTATAATGCGTTCTACCTTTTCCTGTAAAGACGGGTTCTCCCCCAACTCCCCCTTTATTTTATTATAAGAATGCAAGACAGTTGTATGGTCTTTGCCCCCAAAAAACTGGCCGATCTCAGGCAAGGATAGATCCGTTAACTCCCTGCTTAAATACATAGCTATTTGCCGGGGTAAGACTATAGTCTTATTTCTTTTTTTGGCCTTGAGTTCTCCAAAAGCAATACCAAAGTCTTCGGCAACGCAGCGTTGAATAAAATCCACGGTTATTAATTTCTTAGGTTCTTTCAAGAGGTCTTTGAGGACCTCTTTAGTTAAATTAAGAGTGATGGGTTTTTCTTCCATTAAAGAATAAGCCATGGTCCTGACTAAAGCGCCTTCCAGTTCCCGGATATTAGTTTTAATTAACTGGGCGATGAAAAATATAACGTCGTCGGGTACAGAGACCGGCTCGCGCTCAATTTTTTTCTTTAATATCGCCACTCGCGTTTCCAGGTCCGGAGGTTGTATATCTGTGGTCAGCCCCCAGCCAAAACGCGAAACCAGCCGGTCCTGCAAATCCGCGATTTCCTTGGGCGGTCTGTCCGATGATAAAATTATTTGCTTGTGCGCGTCATATAGCGCGTTAAAGGTATTAAAGAATTCTTCCTGGGTAGAATCTTTCCCGCCGAAAAAATGCACATCATCAATAACCAGGACGTCAGTGTTGCGGTATTTTTGCCGGAAAGCCGCTGTGGAGTGGCGCTGTATGGCGCTAATAAGCTCATTGGTAAATTGTTCTGATGGCAGATAGGCAATTTTTAAACTATCTCCCAGTTTATTTTTTATTTGATGGCAGATGGCCTGGATTAAGTGCGTTTTGCCTAACCCCACTCCGCCGTAGATAAATAAGGGATTGTAGGTTTTGGCCAGAGAATCCGCCACGGCTATAGAGTAGGCGTGGGCATGCCGGTTAGAAGGCCCGATAACAAAATTGTCAAACGTGTAGCGGCTGTTTAAGTTTAAACCGTACTGATTATCGCGGGTAGCCTGGATTAGGGTTTTAGCCGGTAGTTCCCGGTCGGGTTCAGCGCTCACCGCGCTGCTGGCTTCTACCTCCACTTTAATTTTTCCCAAACCCGCCGCGCTAAAGGCGTTCTCAATGATTGAACTGTAATTTTTCTTCACCCAGTCCCTAAAGAAAGTATCCGGCGCCTCTAAAACCAATAAGTCCTGGTTCAGGGATATTGCCTTAAGTGGTAAAATCCAAGTTTCAAAGATGGTTAAGCCCAGGGCTTCTTGGATCTGCTCCTGAACCTGTTTCCATGCTTGAGTGATTTCAGTCATTTTCTCGTTATTAACAGTTTATTAACACCTTGAATAAATCTGTGGAAAATAAATTCTTCTTTGCGGGTATAGCTTAACCTAAATTTTTGCCTAAAATTTCCTTACCAACAGGTCTTCTCTATAGCCGTTTCCTTCTCCGGTTCAATAATTATAGCAGAAGCGAAACAACTTGCAAGTAAAAAAGATAAACGCCAATCATTATACAATAATTTGTCAGCGCGTCAATAAGAAAGAAGATCGCCCAAAAGAAAGTACGGGCAAAAAATAATGCCCTAAAAAAATTACAGCCGGGCGTTGCGTTTCCGTTAACCCCGGGAATGGTTTTCCCGACGGAATTGGGGATAACTCCTGAATAAATGTGCGCAATGCCCCTGGCCGGCCAAATTACTGGTTGACGGCAAAAGCGTTTATGTTATAATTAAAAACCATTCTAAGCGTAAGGTAAAGGAGTAATATAATGAAGAAAAATCTTAAGACCCCCACAAATATTGTCGGGAAAAGACGCCATGGGTTTCGCAGTAAGATGGCTACTAAGAACGGCCGTAAGCTATTGGCCAGGCGCCGGCAAAAAGGCAGAAAAAGGCTTACTATTTAATGTTGACCCGGGTGTCACTTGGCCTGATTAAGGCCTATCAGGTGTATTTAAGAGGCTATTTACCTACCTCTTGCCGCTTCAGTCCCTCATGTTCGGAATATACCCGGCAGGCGATTTTAAAATACGGATTTTGGAGAGGATCATTTAAGGGGTCTAGGAGATTATTAGCCTGTCACCCTTTTTCCGGCAGATCCGGATATGATCCATTGGAGTAATTATGGAAAAACGTTTATTGCTGGCGATCGGACTTTCTTTAGTAGTCTTGTTGAGTTGGTCCGCTTGGGTGTCCAAGACACAAGTAGTTGAAAACAAAATAGTTACATCAAATTATACAGAGCAAAAAGAACCTGTTCAGGTTAAAAAAGAAATTGTTCATCAGGACCTGTCTGTTGAAGAGCCCAAGCAACCCTTATTTAAGCTAAGCCGTAAGAATACCGAGATCTTTTTTAATGAGCAGCGCGCCGCCATTAACAAGGTAGTTTTCAAAATGGAGCGCGATGAGCCCTTCCCTCTTAAATTGGGATTTTTGGTTGATGATGGAAGTCTAAAGTATGTAAAAGTAAATAGTAACCAGAATGAAATTACTTTTGTTGCTCAAGATGGCGCAAAGAAGGTCACCAAGAATTTTTTATTCTCTAACTCTAATTATGCCTTAGACTTACAGATTAAAATTCAAAACATTTCTTCCTCTCCAATTGAGATCAACTCCCCCCTTGTTCTGGGAATTATGGATTTATCGAGCAAGAATGAGCAACTCCGTTATCAAGATATCTATTTCTCCGCGCCAGAAAAATCTTTTCATAAGCCCGCAGCCAAAGAATACAAATCCGATAAGTTAAAAGTAATGGGTTTAAGAGACCGTTATTTTTGTCTGATTGTTCAGCCGGAAAATAATACTTATTACGGTTTTATTAAAAAGCTTGGCCAGGCCGAATCTGAAATTGGGTTAAGCACAGATGCTCTGACTTTGCAACCCGGAGCTCAGATTGGACATTTATTTCATATTTACCTGGGACCCCAAGACTTAAAAGCAATAAATCAAGTTAATCCAGATTGGGCCGGTATTATCAATTTTGGAACATTTGACTTTATTTCGCAAATACTTTTACAGGCGCTGGAATTCTTATATCGCCTAGTTCATAATTGGGGCTTAGCCATCATTATCTTAAGTATCCTGGTCTATCTATTGCTTTATCCGCTTTCCTTGAAACAAATGCGCTCGATGAAGGAAATGCAGGCTATTCAACCAAAAGTAGAGGAAATTAGGAAGCAATATAAGGATAACCCCCAGAAAATGAATAAAGAAATAATGGAACTTTATAAACTGCATAAGGTTAATCCTTTTGGGGGATGCTTACCCTTAATATTGCAAATGCCGATATTTTTTGCTCTGTATAATGCTCTTATGCGCTCTGTAGCTTTAAGAGGAGCCAGGTTCCTCTGGATTAAGGATTTATCCGAACCGGATCGCTTGTTTACCTTACCGGTATCTTTACCGGTATTAGGTAATGAATTGAATATTTTACCCATAATAATGGCTATTGGTATGTTCTTCCAGCAGAAGATTTCTTCAGCAGCGTCCGGCGGAGCTTCCGCAGAACAGCAAAAGATGATGCTCATTATTATGCCGGTTATGTTCGGTTTTATCTTTTATCGTATGCCTTCCGGCTTAGTTTTATACTGGCTTATTAATAGTATTCTTATGTTGTTATTCCAACTCCGGATGAATAGGGCAAAATGACCAGCAGAAAAAGCATAGAGATAGAAGGTAAGACTGTAGAAGAGGCGATTAAGAAGGCCCTTCACCAACTGCAACTTCCCCGCAATAAAGTAAAAATAGAGATTCTTGCTGATGAAGAGAAGGGGCTTTTTGGTATGCCCGGCGCCAAGCCAGCTATGGTCCGCGTGAGTGTTATTAAAGACAAATAATGCTTGACAATCTTCGTAAGTTTAAGATAATAAGACTAAATAATATTTAAAATGTTCCCCGTGAAAATGTCTACATGGAAACAATTTCGATACGGAGATAAGCATGCTAGATCCTTGGTATATAACTGGTTTTTGCGACGGAGAAGCAGCGTTCACTTATAGTAGGGGCGGTGCCAGTTTGGCTTTATATTTTGGAGTTAATCAGAGAGAAGATAACCGGCAAATTATTGATGATATACGCGCATTCTTTGACTATGTTGGCAAGGTTTATTATCGCGCAGAATCTAAAGGTGGCCCAAAAAGTGGATTTTCACAACCAGCCGCTTACTATAGAGTAACTAAGATTAGTGAGCTTCAGCGGATTGTTAAACATTTTGATAAGTATCCTTTACAAAGCAGCAAGAAGCAAGAGGCTTATCTTGTTTGGCGGCAAATGGTTATGTATAAATTAGAGCATTATCGGGATATAGATTATAATATTCTTCAGGATTTGGCAGGGAAATTGTCCAAACTAAATTTACAAAGCAGAGCTTTTAAAGTGCACAAAAAATAATGGGTAAGATAATTACAATCTGTAATCAGAAGGGCGGAACAGGCAAAACTACCTCAGCTATTAATATTGCTGTATATCTTGCTGTGGCCGGCAAGAGAGTTATGCTTATAGATTTAGATCCCCAAGCAAATACCACTAGCGGCAGCGGCCTGAATAAACATAATATTGTAAAAAGCACTTATCATGTCCTTCTGGAAGAATTGGACATTAAAGATGTCCTTCAGCCCACCGCAGTTCCCAACCTTTTAATCGCGCCATCCAATTTGGACCTTACCGGAGCAGAGGTGGAGCTTGTCGGCTCTCTGGGTAGAGAATACCGGTTAAAAAAGGCGCTGGAAAAAGTCAAGCCGGAATTTGATTTTATTATTATTGATTCTCCGCCGTCGCTGAGCCTGCTGACGATCAATGGCCTCTGCGCGGCGGATTCAGTCCTCATACCGGTACAGTGCGAATATTACGCCTTAGAAGGATTATCGCAACTGAATAACACCATTAAGCTGGTGAGAGATAATATTAATCCCAAGCTTACTATTGAAGGCGTTCTTTTAACCATGGCTGACTTTAGGACGAATCTGACTAAGGAAGTCATCCAAGAAGTGAGGAAGCATTTCAAAGATAAAGTTTATACTACCGTAATTCCGCGCAACATCCGCTTAACCGAGGCCCCGAGTTTTGGCAAGCCGATTTACCTTTACGATAAAGATTCATTGGGGGCGCAGAAGTATCAAGAATTATGCCGGGAGATTATGGGGTTACCCTTAGATCCGGATTTAGCTAAATCAAAAGGAGAGTCTTAATGGAGAGAAAAGCCTTAGGTAAAGGCATTACCGCGTTAATCCCGGAAAAAGAAGCAGCTGCTAAAAACGAAATACTTTATGTCCAATCTGATCAGATAAAACCTAATCCTTTTCAACCCCGGGAAGAGTTTAACCAAGAGCATATTGCAGAGCTGGCCCAATCCATAAAAGAAAAAGGAGTGATCCAGCCTCTTTTAGTCAGGAGGCGAGGCGATAATTATGAATTAATTGCCGGCGAGAGAAGATTACGTGCTTGTAACTTGTTGGGGCTCAAAGAGATACCACTTATTGTTAAAGATGTTGACGACCGGGATGCCTTGGAATACGCCTTAATAGAAAATATCCAAAGAGAGAGTTTAAACCCTATTGAAGAGGCGCACGCCTATCAGCATCTGATAGATAAATTTCAAGTGACTCAGGAGAAAATAAGTGAGGCGCTGGGTAAGGCTCGGACAACCATTGCCAACACTTTACGTTTACTGAAGCTTCCGCACGAAATACAAGAAGAGTTAAAAAAAGGCCGTATTTCTTTTGCGCATGGCCGGGCCCTTCTGGAAATAGAAGATGCGAACGTCCAGCGCAGGCTCACCCAGGAGATAATTTCAAAAGGGCTCTCGGTAAGGGAGCTAGAAAATTTAATTAAGACGCATAGGCCTAAGACTCTCAGGCGCAGGGTTTCTTCCGGCCGCGAGCCGTTCCTGGCAGTCCTGGAGGAAGAATTGCAGCACGCCTTGTCCACCAAGGTGAGAATAAGCAAAATGAAAAAACGGGGGCACATTTTTATTGAATTTTATTCGCAGGAAGACTTAGAAAGAATAGCCAGTATTATCAGAGGAGGTAAAAAATAATGAATCAGGCAGTTTTAATACTCATTAAGCCCGACGGGCTTATAAAATCTCTGACCGGGAATATTTTAACCCGCTTATCCGAGACCAAGCTGGAAATTGTCGCGGCTAAAATTGTCCGCGTTTCGCGGGAATTAGCCCAAGAGCATTACAAACATTTGAAAGAGAAGCCCTTTTTTAATGAGCTGGTTAAATACCTGCAAGGCGAAATCCATGACCGGAAAAAGGTGCTGGCTTTGGTTTATTGGGGAGAGGACGCGATAAAAAAATGCCGGGAACTGGCCGGGGCTACTAATCCCGAAGAAGCAGAGCCTACTTCCATACGCGGCTCTTATGGCCGCATCACTACGTCGGGGGTTTATGAAAATGTTATCCATGTCTCTTCCAACGAGCCTGAAGCGAACAGGGAGATAAAGCTTTGGTTTGAGCCGCAAGAGATCATCGTGGAGCTGTATCCCCAGAAAGAACTCTTATACAAAGAACACAAAGTGAAAACCTGGGCTTAAAAAAGAGGATAATTAAAATGATCCAAAGTATGACCGGATTTGGAAGCTACGAAACAATAATTCCCGCGCTGGGCAAGGTAGCGGTGGAATTAAGAAGCACCAACCATAAGTTCCTGGAGATATTATTACATCTGCCCGAGGGATCATTATCGCTGGAAGAGAGGATTAAAAAGGCTATTGAGTCTAAGATCAAGAGGGGCAGGGTTACCTGCAGCCTGAATATAAGCAGCCGCAGGGCCGGCGATGTCTTTATTAATAAAGCTTTGTTGAAGAAATATTTGGCGAAGATAGACGGCATCAAGAAAGAATTTAGAATCGAAGAGAGGTTAAATATCAATACCCTGATCCATTTGCCCGGCGTATTGGCCCTGGAGGAAGAGCGGGTTTCGCCGGAAAGCATCTGGCCGAAATTAAAAATAGCCGTAGAAGAAGCGGTGAATAATTTAGCCAAGACGCGGCTAAAAGAAGGAAGGGCCCTGCAGGGTTATTTGCGCAAACAAGCGGATGAACTCAAAGAAACGCTGGCAGGCATCAAGCTGCGGCTGAAAACTGCCCTGAAGGAGAAACTAAAAGCGCTTACCTGCGATGAAGAGCGGGCTAATTTTATAAAAGAGACCGATACGACTGAAGAGATAGACAGGCTGGTTTTTCATATCCGGAATTTCAAAAACAAGCTTTCGCTGGGCGGCTCAGTCGGAAAAGAGCTGGATTTTATCGCGCAGGAGATGCAGAGGGAGGCGAATACTTTGGCTGCCAAGACCTTTGATATCCGCGTATCCGCGCAGGTCCTGAAAATGAAAAGTTTGATTGAGAAAATCCGCGAACAGGCGCAGAATATAGAGTAGTGAAAGACAACGCGAATAAAAAACGGGGTTTAATCTTTATTATTTCCGGGCCTTCAGGGTCAGGGAAAACCACGCTGCTTAAACGGGTCCTGGCTAACCGGCTGTTGAAGGGCAAGCTGGCTAAATCCGTATCCGTAACTACCCGGGTCAAGCGTTCAGGGGAGCGTCATTCCAAAGACTATTTTTTTATTAAGCCGCAAGATTTCCACCGTCTGGATAAAGGTAAAAAAATCCTTGAATGGACCCGGTATTTAGGTTATTATTACGGCACTAAAAAAGACTTTCTGGAGGCGAGGTTAAAAGAGGGTAAGCATCTTGCTCTTTGCCTGGACTTGAAAGGCGCGCTTAAACTAAAGAAGCTATATCCGCACAGCGCCGTAACGATATTCGTTATTCCTCCGTCTATAAAAGAGCTGCGCAAGAGGATAGAGGGCCGTTGTTCTAAGACCAAACAGGAGGAAGTAAATAAGAGGATTAAACTTGCCCGGGATGAGCTGAGAAATTCCCGTAGATACGATTACGTTTTAAAAAATGAGAATTTGTCGCAAAGCGCAGGGAGGCTAAAGGAGATTATATTAAAGGAAATTGGTTTTAAGACAATAGCGGGGGGATAAGGAATGGGATACATGGAAAGAGAGAAGATGCTGGATAAAAGCGAAAAATCAATTTATAAGCTGGTAAATTTAGCGGCCAAGAGGGCATTAGAAATAGCCGAAGGACAGCCCAAACTTGTAGACGACAAAGCGAATATTAAGCCTTCTACTGTTGCCTTGCATGAAATTTCCGCTGGCAAGATCGAAGCTAAAAAAATAAAAGGAAAAGAATAATTTATGCCGGCAAAAGTTAAAAATATTGTTTTAGGCGTAACCGCGAGCATCGCGATTTATAAAGCCTGCGATATAATCCGCCGGCTAAGAGACGCAGGCTATGCGGTTACCGTAATCCAGACGCCGGAATCGGAAGAACTTATAAGGCCGGTTGTCTTTGAAAGCCTTTCCGGGAATAAAGTTTACCGGGGATTATTTACAGGCCCGCAGGCCTGGAATATTGAACATATCTCTTTAGCTACAAAGGCGGATTTAATTCTTATTGCTCCGGCAACCGCCAATATTATCGCTAAAATCGCCTGCGGTATTTGCGATGATTTGTTGACTTGCGTGATATGCGCCTCCAAAGCTCCCGTGTTAATCGCCCCGGCGATGAATGAGAATATGTATAGTAATAAAATTACCCAAGCCAATATCGGAAAATTAAAATCATTAGGTTATAAATTTATTGGGCCCCGAAAAGGAAGACTGGCTTGTGGTTCTACGGGCGTCGGCTGCTTGGCAGAGATTGACTTAATAGTAAAAGAGGTAAAGTTAAGCGTTTAATTTTTGGCGACGTAGCCAAGTGGTAAGGCAGCTCTCTGCAAAAGAGCTATACAGCGGTTCGAATCCGCTCGTCGCCTATAGGATAAGCATCGGGGCAAGTGGTGGAATGGCATACACGACAGACTTAAAATCTGTTGGCCGCAAGGTCGTGAGGGTCCGACTCCCTCCTTGCCCACAAAAATAGAGGGCTCATAGCTCAGTTGGTTAGAGCGTTGCGTTGACATCGCAAAGGTCAGAGGTTCAAGTCCTCTTGGGCCCACCATCAAGGAAGTGAATGATAAAATGAATTTGGAAATTTTAAGACATTCTTGTTCCCATGTAATGGCAGAAGCTGTCAAAGAGCTTTGGCCTGATGTAAAGTTAGCCATTGGGCCGGCGATAGAGGACGGATTCTACTATGACTTTGACAAAAAAGAGGCTTTTACCGACGAGGACTTAGCCAGGATTGAAAAGAAGATGGCCGAAATCATCTCCAAGGACGAGCCATTTATCAGGGAAGAGCTGGATAAAAAGTCAGCCTTGGATTTATTTAAGAAACTAAATGAGCCTTATAAAATAGAGTTAATCAACGCCTTGCCCGAGACAAAAGTCTCAATTTATAGGACAGGCAAGGGTTTCCTGGATTTATGCCGCGGCCCGCATATTGAATCCACCGGAAAAATTAAGGCTTTTAAACTATTATCAGTTGCCGGGGCGTATTGGCACGGCATAGAAACTAATCCGATGCTCCAGAGGATTTACGGTACTTGTTTTGAGAGCAAAAAAGAACTGGAGGAGCATTTAAAGAATTTAGAGGAAGCAAAATTACGCGACCATAGAAAATTGGGCCCTAGCTTAGAGCTCTTTGACATTTATCATGAAGAAGCGGGGGCGGGGCTGGTATTCTATCATCCCAAAGGCGCCATCTTACGCACTATTATTGAGGATTATGAAAGGAAAGAACATCTTAAGCGCGGCTACGAAATCGTCATTACTCCGCACATTATGCAGGCAGGCTTATGGAAGACCAGCGGCCACTACGATTACTACAAAGATAATATGTTTACCCTCAAAGTTGATGAGCAGGAATATGTTTTAAAGCCGATGAACTGCCCGGGGCATATTTTAATTTATAAATCCAAAACCAGAAGCTATAAAGATTTACCCATCCGTTTATTTGAATTGGGCACAGTTTACCGCCGGGAAAAAGCCGGGGTCTTGCACGGATTACTGCGGGTGCGCGGGTTTACCCAGGATGATGCCCATATTTTTTGTTTGCCGGAGCAATTGAAGCCGGAGATAAAAGCAGTCATCGATTTTGTTTTTGAGACGATGAAAGTCTTTGGGTTCAATGACGCAAGCATTGAATTAAGCACCCGGCCGGAAAAATATATCGGCTCAGAAGAAGATTGGAAATTGGCGACCCAAGCGCTGGAAGAGGCCCTGAAAGAAAAAGGCCTGGCCTATGCTATTAATGAAGGGGACGGAGCTTTTTACGGGCCAAAGATCGATATAAAATTAAAAGATGCCTTAAAAAGATCCTGGCAATGCGCTACCATACAATGCGACTTTGCTCTTCCCAAGAGGTTTAACTTAGCTTATATTGATAAAGAAGGGAAAGAGCGGCAACCCATAATGCTGCACCGGGTTCTCTTGGGGAGCCTGGAGCGTTTTGTGGGAGCCTTGGTCGAACATTATAACGGGGATCTGCCTTTATGGCTGGCGCCGGTGCAGGTATTGGTCATTCCGATTAAAGATACGGTGATGGATTACACCGCAAAAATAGAGCAAGCCCTCAAACTTGAAGGTATCCGCGTGGAAGTAGATAGCCGCAATGAAACCTTAGATAAAAGAATACGCAATGCCGAACTAAGCAAGGTTCCTTATTGCCTGGTAGTGGGGGAGCGCGAGGAAAAAACCGGCGCGGTCGCGTTAAGAAAAAAAGGCCAGGGGAACCTGGGCACAATGAGCCTGGATGAATTTATAAATAAGGCTAAAAAGGAAATAGAAGATAAAGTTGTTTAACCAACAAGAAAGAGGAGGTGGTTGCTATAAAAAAGTTTATCCGCATTAACGATAGGATCAGGGTCCCGCAGGTCAGGGTGGTCGGCCCGGACGGCAATCAGTTAGGGGTAATGGCGATACAAAGGGCTTTAGATTTAGCTAATCAGTCGGAGTTGGATTTAGTGGAGGTGGCGCCTTCGGCCAATCCTCCGGTCTGCCGCATAGTTGACTACAGTAAATTTAAATACGACGAGGAGAAGAAGGAGCGCGAGGCCAAGAAACACCAGAAGCAGGGTAAGTTGAAAGAGATCCGGCTAAAGCCCAATATCGATGACCATGACTTTGAGACCAAAGTAAAACAGGCGGTTAGTTTTTTAAAGAAAAAAGATAAAGTCAGGATCAACCTTTTTTTCCGCGGAAGGCAGATGGAGCATGTGGACTTAGGAAGAAAGGTTTTAGATAAATTCATTCAGGATGTGCAAACCGACGGACAGGTGGAGAAGCCGCCAATGATGGAAGGCAGGATTATGTCCTTTGTGGTTGCGCCTAAATAATTAAAGGGGATAAAATGGGAAAACTAAAGACTAAAAAAGGGGTTGCTAAAAGATTTAAGCTTACTAAAAAAGGAAAAATTAAGTATTCTCGCGGCGGCAAGAGCCATCTTGCTTCCAGCAAGAAGATGAAGAGGATCAGGAAGCTGAGAAAAAGAGATATTTTAGATAACAAAAAAGAAACAAAATACCTTAAGCGGATGTTGCCTTACGGTTAAAGAACACCCCGCGCTTATAAGGAATTGCGCGGGTGTGCCCTTGTGGGCAAGGAGAAATCATGGCAAAGATCAAACACAGCACAGCTACACGCAGAAGAAAAAAGAGAGTATTAAAAAAGGCTAAAGGCTTTTTTGGGGATAGGTCCAAGCAGTTTCAACAGGCCCGCCGCGCGCTTCTGCACGCCTTAAAATACGCTTATCGCGACAGGCGAAACAAGAAAAGAGAGATTCGCGCTCTTTGGATCGCGCGGATTAACGCCGCGGCCCGCGCCGAAGGCCTAAGTTACAGCGTTTTTATGAACGGCCTTAAAAAAGCCAAAATAAACCTGGACCGCAAGATTTTAGCGGATTTGGCAGTGAGAGATAACGCGGCCTTTAAGAAAATAGTCAGCCTGGCCAAAAAATAGAATGGATATTAACGCTATTTCTACCCAGATAGACCTGGATATTCAGGGCGTGCATTCTTCCGAAGGACTGGAAGAATTCCGCCTGAAATATTTAGGAAGAAAAGGGGTAATCGCCGAATTGACCAGCACCATACCGTCTTTATCTAAAGATGAACGGGCCGCGTTTGGCCAGCAGGTTAACTCGCTTAAGAACAGGCTGCTGGCGCTAGTTGAAGATAAGCAAAAGACCCTTTCCGTTCAATCCGAAAATACAACCTACACTTCTTTTGATATTGGCATGCCGGGTATTGCCCAAGGTTTAGGCCACTTGCATCCGGTTACCCAAATAACCGATGAAATCTGCTCCATATTCAGCCGCTTGGGTTTTTCTATTGTCGACGGCCCGGAGATAGAAACCGAATATAATAATTTTACCGGATTAAATATACCGCTGGAACATCCTTCCCGAGAGGCATTTGATACTTTTTACCTTAAAAATTACGCTAAGTTACTTTTGCGCAGCCATACCTCTCCGGTGCAGGTGCGCGCGATGCAAGAGCGTAAACCGCCGTTAGCGATAGTGGTCCCCGGCCGGGTGTACAGGCCTGACGCGGTGGATGCCGCGCACTCTTTTATGTTTCATCAGATAGAGGGTTTTATGGTAGACGAGGGGATAAAGTTTTCTGACCTGAAGGGCGTTTTGGAAAAATTCGCTAAGGCGGTTTTCGGTAAGGCTATAAATATGCGTTTTCGTCCGCACTTTTTTCCTTTTACCGAGCCTTCGGCAGAAGTAGATATATCCTGCATAATCTGTAAAGGTAAGGGCTGCTCTGTTTGCGGGAGAAAGGGCTGGCTGGAAATTCTGGGTTCAGGCATGATCCACCCGCATGTTTTTAAACATGTAGGGATTGATGCTAAAAAATATACGGGGTTTGCCTTTGGCCTGGGAGTAGAAAGGATAGCCATGCTTAAATACGGTATCAACGATATAAGATTATTTTTTGAGAATGACCTCAGGTTTTTGAAACAATTCTAAAATGAAAATAACCTATAATTGGCTAAAGGACTTTGTAGATATTAAAATACCGGCTCAAGAACTGGCCGCTAAATTGACCATGGCCGGATTAGAGGTAGTAGCCTTGGAAGAAAAGGCCGGGGATTTTGTTTTAGAGATCGAAATTACCCCTAACCGGCCGGATTGGTTAAGTGTTTTAGGCGTGGCCCGGGAAATAGCCGCGATAACAAATACAAAACTTAAAATCCAGAATCCAAAAGGCAAAGCCCGGTCAGCCAAAGGCAATTTTAAAATTGAAATTGAAGATAAGAAAGATTGCCCTCTTTATAGCGCAAGGATAATCAGAAATGTGCGGGTGGCCCCCTCGCCGGAATGGCTAAGAAAAAGGTTGGAGTTGATTGGCTGCCGCAGCGTGAATAATGTCGTGGATATCACAAATTATGTATTATTTGAATTGGGCGAGCCGTTGCACGCCTTTGACCTGGATAAGCTGAGCCAGGATAAAATAATCGTGCGCCGGGCGAAAGATAGCGAGAAGTTATTGGCCATAGATGAAGAAGAGAGAAATTTAAAAAGCAAGGTTTTGGTTATTGCCGATAGAAATAGACCGGTGGCTATTGCCGGAGTCATGGGCGGTAAAGAGACTGAAGTTACTACCAGTACCCGGAATGTTTTATTAGAGGCCGCGATTTTTGATCCGGTGGTGGTCCGTCGCGGCAGGCAGGCGCTGGGTTTACAGAGCGAAGCAAGTTACAGGTTTGAGCGGGGGATAGATTTCGCTATGGTTGAAAAAGCTTCTGCCCGGGCAGCGCAGTTAATCCAAGAAATTTGCGGGGGAGAAGATATTTTATTTTTATCCAGTGGGTTAACCAAGCCCAAAGAAATACGGGTGGATTTAGACACAGCTTATGTTGCCAAGATATTAGGGGTAAATATAGCGCGGGCTAAGATTAAACAGATTCTCTGCGGGCTGGGGTTTAAGGTAAGGCAAAAATCCAAGGAAGTTTTTAAGGTAGGAGTTCCGTCTTTTAGGCAGGATGTAAAGCTGCAGGTGGATTTGATTGAAGAGGTGGCCCGGGTTTTTGGTTATGATAATATTCCGGCCAGCCTGCCGGCGGTAAAACCCGCTATAACCATAAGAGAGAAAAGGGATTTGGTTTCCGCTATCAAAGCGATTCTGGTTGGTTTGGGAGTAAGCGAGGTAGCTACTTATAGCCTCTTGGATAAGGCGGTATTAAATAATTTAGGCCTGAATCTAGCTAAGCCCATAGAGATCCTGAATCCTTTAAGCCAGGACCAGGAAATTCTCAGGCCTACACTTATACCCGGATTGGGCCGGGCGGTCAGCTTTAATATTAATCAGAAGCAGGATTATGTTTCTATTTTTGAAATCGGCAATATTTTCCTCGGTGAAACCAAGCCTAGAGAAGAGCTGGTTTTAGGTTTAGCCTTAAGCGGTACAAATTCTTTTCTGCTTGAGCAGGGTTTAGTCAAGGATGAGGCAGGTTTGCTCAATCTAAAAGGTACATTAGAAACAATCTTCCTTAGGTTGGGTATTCAGGGCTATGAATTTAATAACCAAGGTGCCTTAAACTGCGCAATCCGTATCCAAAATGAAAAAATAGGTTTAATGTTGCGCCTTAGCCCTAAAGCGCTGGAGGGGTTGAGCATAAAGAACCGGGAAGTTTTCGCGCTTGAGGTTTCACTGGATAAACTCTTTTCCTTTATCCGGCCGGGTAAGAAATTTACGCCACTTCCTAAGTATCCCGGTATCACCAGGGATATCAGTTTTGTTTTAAAAGACGATCTTTCAGTAAAAGATATACTGTTGGCATTAAACCAGAAGGGTAAACCCTTATTAAGCGATATCCGGATTACGGATTATTATAAAGGTAAGCAGATACCCGCGGGCTTTAGGGGGTTGACTTTATCCTGTTTCTATAGTTCTAATGAACGCACTTTGACCGAGAAAGAGATTCAACCGGTTCAGGATTTACTTTGTGAGACGCTTATGCAAACCTTTGGGGTCAAGATGAGGTAATCTTGATTTTCCTGCGGTATGTGTTATACTTTTAATTGGAAAGAAACGTTCTTTTAGATATCCCTGCAGTGCTCGTTGGAAATTTGATAATTGTTGAACCAACACTAATTTCAAGGGAGCCCAATAGGGCGCCCACCTGAAAGCAAATGGTTCAGACTATTCATTCCAACGGCACTTACGCGGGGATTTTTTTTGCGCAGAAAGCGCACGCCGAACCATCCGATAGGTTCGGGCGATAGGTAGATTATGGATTTCTTTATAGAAGACAAAAAAACCGACTTAAGTAAATTACCCCTGGCTGTGCGCATGCGGCCAAAAACCCTGGATGAATTTAGGGGCCAGAGCCATATTTTGGGCAAAGGTAAGCTCCTGCGCCGGGCGATAGAGGCAGACCGTTTAAGCTCCTTGATTTTGTTTGGCCCGCCGGGAGTGGGGAAGACTTCCCTAGCCTGGTGCGTCGCCAACCTGACTAAAGCGCATTACCTATCTATTAACGCCACTACTTCTAATGTCGAGGAATTAAGGAAGGTAATCTCGGTGGCAAAACAAAGAGAGTCGAATTCCGGACAAAAGACTATCCTTTTTATCGACGAGATACACCGTTTTAACAAGGCCCAGCAGGATGTCCTCTTGCCGGATGTAGAAGACGGCAACCCCATATTAATCGGAGCCACTGTTCATAATCCTTTTTTTTCTCTCGCTGCCCCGCTGCTTTCCCGCTCGCTGGTCTGTGAATTAAAATCCCTCAAAGAGAATGAAGTTTTAGTTATTTTAAATTCCGCGCTAAAAGACAAAGAGCGGGGATTAGACAACTTAAAGGTTAACGCGGATAAGCAAGCCCTGGAGTTTCTGGCTAAAACTTCTGAAGGCGACGCCCGGCGCGCCCTTAACGCTTTGGAGGTAGGGGTTTTAACTACACCTAAATCTAAAGATGGGTATATTAATTTTAATTTAGAGGTGGCCCAGGAATCAATTCAGAAAAAAGCCGTTGTCTATGATAAAGATGAAGACGGCCATTACGATACCGCTTCCGCCTTCATTAAGTCTATGCGCGGCTCTGACCCGGACGCGGCCATTTACTGGATGGCGAAAATGCTTTATTCCGGAGAAGACCCCAGGTTTATAGCCCGCCGGGTCTGTATCCTGGCAGCCGAGGATGTAGGTAATGCCGATCCGCTGGCTTTGGTGTTAGCCAACGCCGCATTACAAATCGCGGAATTTGTGGGCCTGCCTGAAGCGCGTATTCCTTTGGCTCAGGCGGTAATTTATGTTTCCTGCGCGCCAAAATCCAACGCCAGCTATTTAGCGATTGACAAAGCGCTGCAAGACATAGAGAATAAAAAGGTTCAGGATGTTCCGGACCATCTTAAAGATGCTTCTTTGGACGAGGAAGCCCTGGGACACGGTAAGGGTTATAAATATGCCCATGATTATCCGGGCCATTACGTGAAACAAAAGTATACCCGGAAAAAGGTCCGCTACTATGAGCCGACGCAAATAGGTTATGAAGCAAAAATTAAAGAGCGCCTGGATAAGTTACGCAAGGCTCAAGGATGATCTAAAATGATTTTAATAATAGTACTCTTTGTATCAGGAGTGGGATTGGTTATCTACGCCCTCCTTTCGGTCTTTTCCACCGGGAGCCAAGGGCAGGCGCCGAAGGCCAAGAAGAAAACCGGGCTTCCCGCGGATGGCCCCATGTCCGAACTAAAAGAGAAGAAAATATTAAGGCTAGAGGAAGAAATCAAGAGCATAAAGGTGGATGCTGAAAAGGCTAAATCCGAATATGAAAAAGAGAAGACCCAATTTCAGGAAGCAATAAATAAACACGAGCAGCTGGAGCAAGAATTAAAGCGCAGGCAGGAGTGGGTGGCTACCTCCGAGGAGATGCTAAATAAAGTTAAGGCGGAAAACGCCGAGCTGAAGAAAAGTTTTGTCGTAAAAGAAAAAGAGCTGCAGAGTGAATTTACCAAGAATGTAAATGCCGTGCGGGACGTAAGAGAGCTGAATAACAGGATTAAGGAGTTGGAAGACATCATCCGGGAGAAGTCCGAACAAATAGAGATACAAAAACATCAGATCGAAAAACATCTTCAGGAGATTAAGGCTCACGAAGCTAAGCTTACGGAATTTAATAAAAAAGAAAAGATAAGCGAGTGGGTCCCTAAGGCCGAGTTTGCTCAGCTCAACGAAGAATATACCGAGTTAGAAAAAGAGTTGGAATCAAAAGAAGCAAAATTACAGGGTTTGGTTGAAGAGTTCACGCGTTTAAAAAAAGAGCTGGAAGAGAAATCGCTGAATTTAAATAAGCCTATTGCGCAAGAGAAACCAAAAGAAATCATTATTGAAGAAAAACCCAAAGAAGAGCCTATCCAGGAAATAGTCTCCGAAGTTAAACCAGAGATAGTTGTTGAGCAAAAAGAGGAGAAGGCGATAGTTGAGGAAAAACCCGTTAAGGATAGCCCAAAGCCAGTTCCTAAATACTCGTTAGAAAAAACACGGAATATCGGGATTATGGCGCATATTGACGCCGGTAAAACTACGACTACGGAAAGAATCCTTTTTTATACCGGCAAATCGCATAAAATTGGCGAGGTGCATGATGGACTAGCCACGATGGACTGGATGAAGCAGGAGCAGGAGCGCGGGATTACCATAACCTCGGCGGCAACTACCTGTTTTTGGAAAGAGCACCGGATAAATATTATTGATACTCCCGGCCATATAGATTTTACGGCTGAGGTGGAGAGGTCTTTACGCGTTTTAGACGGAGCAGTGGCAGTTTTTTGCGCCGTAGGAGGAATTGAGCCGCAATCCGAGACAGTTTGGCACCAATCCAATAAATATAATGTTCCTAAGCTCTGTTTTGTAAATAAGATGGACCGCACCGGCGCGGATTTTTACGCGGTATTAAAAGGAATCGAGGAAGATTTAGGGGGTAACGCCATACCTTTGGAAATACCTTTGGGGCAGGAGGAGAATTTTAAGGGCGTAATTGATTTGTTAGAGATGAAGGCTTATTTTTATGAGGAAGAGTCGTTGGGTCAAGAATACCGCGTAGAAGAAATTCCCGCGGATTATCTGGAGCAAGCTAAAAAATACCGGCATATTATGGTGGAGAGGGCCTCGGCTTTTGATGAAGGGCTAATGAAAAAATATCTTGAGGCAGGCGAGGGAGTAATTAATACCCAGGAATTAATCAGCGCTATCCGCCGGGGGACCATAACCAATAAAGCCGTGCCTGTTCTTTGCGGAGCGGCTTTTAAGAATAAGGGGATCCAAAAGCTGTTGGATGCCGTAAATCTGTATTTACCTTCGCCTTTAGATATGCCGGCGATCATAGGCCATGATGTAGAAGAGAGCGCAAAGGAGATTCTGCGCCATCCGGATATAAATGAGCCGTTTTCAGGGCTGGCTTTTAAAGTGCAGGCTGATCCGCATATGGGAAAGTTGGTTTATGTGCGCGTTTACTCCGGGTTCTTAGATACCGGAAGTTATGTTTTGAATTCTACCAAAAATAAAAAAGAGAGAGTAGCGCGTATAGTGCAGATGCACGCTAATCAGAGGGAGAATATTGAATACGCCTTTGCCGGAGATATTGTAGCGGTAGTCGGCCTGGGAGATACCATAACCGGAGATACGCTTTGTGATCAGGATAACCCGATACTTTTAGAGGCCATTAAATTTCCGACTCCGGTTGTATCTTTAAGTATTGTTCCCAAGAGCCGCTCGGACCAGGATAAACTTGGGAGAGGCTTGGCCAAGTTAACCGAAGAGGACCCGACATTTTTGGTGAATACCGACGCGGAGACTAAAGAAGTTGTCCTTACCGGAATGGGCGAGCTGCACTTAGAGATTGTCGTGGACAGGTTAAAAACCGAATTCGGAGTGGAAGCGATTGTCGGCCAGCCTAAAGTCGCGTACCGGGAGACCATACTGGAAAAATCCGAAGGTGAAGGTAAATATATCAAGCAATCCGGCGGACGCGGCCAATACGGCCATGTTTTATTAAAATTGATTCCTGCTCAAACCGGAGAGGGTTTTGAGTTTATTGATAATATAAAAGGAGGGGCAATCCCCCGTTCATTTATCCCGGCAGTAGAAAAAGGCGTGATTGAAGCTATGCAAAATGGCGTATATGTGGGGTTCCCGGTGGTCGATGTGAAAGTAGAGTTGTATGACGGCTCGTTCCATGAAGTAGATTCCTCGGAGCTGGCTTTTAAAATGGCCGGCATCTTTGGTTTTAAGGAGGCGTTTATGAAGGCGTCCCCGATTTTGCTTGAGCCGTATATGTCCCTGGAAGTTGTGACCCCCGAAGAATATCTTAATGCCTGTATCGGCTATATCTGTTCGCGCCGCGGCAAGATCCTGGGTATGACTGCCAAAGGCAAACAGGAAGTTATCAGCGCCGAAGCCCCTTTATCCGAAATGTTTGGTTACGCCACGGCTTTCCGCTCTCTATCCAGCGGCCGGGCCAATGCCACGATGGAGTTTTCTAAATACCAGCCAGTCCCGCAGGAGATCACCCAGAAACTTCTTGAAGAAAAGCAGAAGCAAAAGAAAGATTCGTGAAAAAAATAGACTATAAAAACGAACTGAATCCGGCGCAGCTGGAAGCCGTGGAATCAATTGACGGCTCATACCTGGTGATTGCCGGAGCAGGCAGCGGAAAGACGCGTGTATTGGTGCACCGGGTGGCCCATCTGGTGGAAAAGGGGGTGAAGCCGGACGAGATCCTGCTTTTGACCTTTACCCGCCGCGCAGCCGAAGAGATGTTGCGCCGGGCGACTCTGCTTTTGGATGAGCGCTGCTCGCGGGTTAGCGGAGGGACCTTCCATTCATTTGCCAATGCTACCCTGAGAAGACACGCCAGGGTATTGGGCCTCTCAAGCAGTTTTTCTATTCTGGATGAATCTGACGCCGAAGATACCATTAATTTAATCCGCACCCAATTGGGTTTTAATAAAACTGAAAAACGCTTTCCCCGGAAAAGAGCCATTTTAGAGGTGATTTCTAAGAGTATCAATAAATCTGAGAAACTGGAAGATGTTTTATATGATGAATACCCGCAGTTTTTAGAATTTGGCGATGAGATTAAGAGAATCCGCGCAGAATACCGCAAATACAAGGCCGCCAAATCGCTTTTAGATTATGATGATCTGTTGGTTTATTTAAAAAACCTTTTAAGTGATCACGAAGATGTCCGTTTCTACCTTTCCCGCAAATACAAATATATCATGGTTGACGAATATCAGGATACCAATAAACTTCAGGCGCATATTACCTGCCTTCTGGCTTCGGTCCATAAAAACATCATGGTTGTCGGCGACGATGCCCAGAGTATCTATTCTTTCAGAGGGGCAAATTTTAAAAATATTATGGATTTCCCCAAACTATTTAAAGATACCAAGATTATAACTCTGGAAGAAAACTATCGTTCCACCCAGCCGATCCTGAATCTGACCAATGAGGTGATTAGAAGAGCCAAAGAAAAATTTGAAAAAAATCTCTATACAAGAAAAAAAGGCGAAAAACAGCCGGTTTTCGTGGACGCCGAGGATGAAAACAGCCAATCCCGGTATGTCGCGGATAAAATATTGGAGTTGAGGGAAGAAGGGGTGGATTTAAAACATATGGCGGTCTTGTTTCGTTCAGGCTGGCACTCCAATGACTTAGAAGTAGAATTGGCCAGTCGCAATATTCCGTTTGTCAAATATGGCGGACAAAAATTTGTGGAGGCGGCGCATATTAAAGATGTAATTTCATATTTACGCATTGTCTATAATGCCTCAGACCAGGTAAGCTGGCTGCGCGCTCTTCTTTTAATCCCCGGGATAGGTCCGAAAAGCGCCGAAAAAATTATTAATAACATTGTTATAGATAAAGGTAAGGTTATTCAGACAAATGCCCTAAAAAAAGAAGAAGTAACCAAGCTTTTTGATATCTTAAAAGGCATTGATTCGAGTAAACAAAATCCAGCCAAAATCATTGAGATATTTTTGGGATATTATCAACCCTTACTTAAAAATAAATACGATGATTTTCATAAAAGAATCAATGATTTGGATTCGCTTTTACGCATCGCCTCCCGTTATAAATCCCTGGAACAATTTTTAACGGATATGGCCTTAGAGCCTCCGGAGCGCAGTATTTTTGAGGCGGGCTTGAAAGATAAAGGTGACTCCGCGCTTACACTTTCAACAATACACTCGGCCAAGGGCTTAGAGTGGCATACGGTATTTCTTATTTATGTTGCCGAAGGACACTTACCTTCATATTTATCTTTAGAGGATGAAGAGGGTATTGAAGAAGAACGCCGGCTCTTTTATGTTGCGGCGACCCGGGCAAAAGAAAACCTGTTTTTACTTAAGCCGCATATTGACCGTTCGCCCAGAAGTTTTATGGATGGAGCGGGCACAGTCTTTACGCAGCTCTCGCGTTTTCTGGATGAAGGCGGGATTATGGATAAGTTTGTTCAGATAGAAGACGCGGGCAACGAATATGACGCTGCCTGTGAAGAATTTAGCGCTGCTGCGGATAAGAAAAGCGCAACCGATAAAGAATTCTTAGAAATGATGAAACAGTATTTCCGCGATAAAGAAGATTATTAAGCCCTTCCTCGTTCACTTTTCCCTTGCTCTGGCCTTTAAATGGTGGTAAAATTTTTACATGATTATAACAGAGTTAAAACCCATTCAGGATATTATAGATAGCTTAAAAGGCTATACCAAAATTTTTCTGGTCGGCTGCGGCGAATGCGCGACCACCTGTAAAACAGGAGGAGAGCCGGAAATCCTGAAGATGAAGCGGGATTTAGAGGCTCAAGGCAAGATTGTTTTAGGTTTTTGCATACCATCCGCGCCCTGCGTAGCCGCTAAGCTTAAAACAGAACTGGCCAAAAATATGTCTGTCTTGCGGGGGGCGGAAGCTATTTTAGTTTTATCCTGCGGCCTGGGCGTACAATCAGTCAAAGATAATGACCGGCTGGGCTTAGCGGTTTATCCTGCCTGCAATAGCATCTTTGGCGCGGTAATGGACGCGCAAGGCGATTTTTACGAAAAATGTTCTTTGTGCGCCGAGTGTGTTTTGCAGGTGACCGGCGGCATCTGTCCGATTACGCTTTGCGCCAAAGGCCTGCTTAACGGGCCTTGTGGCGGTATGAATAAGGGTAAGTGCGAGGTAGATAAAGATAGAGATTGCGCCTGGGTTTTAATCTATAAGGAATTAGAGAAAAAGAATAAATTAGAATCCTTAAAAGAAATCCGCGGCCCAAAAGATTTTAAGAAATCCGGCAAACCGCATAAGTTATTAATGAGTAAATAGAATGGCAGAACAATTACCCTATAGCGAAAAAGTAATGGATCATTTTCTGCATCCGCGCAATGTCGGAGAGATTCCCAACGCTAGCGGTATCGGCACCGTCGGGAATCCCATCTGCGGGGATGTGATGAAGATGTTCCTAAAGATTGAAAATGATATTATCGTAGATGTCAAATTCAAGACCTTTGGTTGCGGAGCGGCGGTCGCCACGAGTTCCATGGTCACCGAGATGGTCAAGGGAAAACCGATTGCGGAAGCGTTAAAGATTACCAATAAGGCGGTAGCTGAGGCGTTAGGGGGTTTACCGGCGATTAAAATGCACTGTTCGGTTTTAGCGGAAGAAGCCTTACGTTCGGCATTAAAAGATTATTATACTAAACGGGGATTGCCTATTCCTTTTGATTCTAAGGAGCATAAGCATGAAGGCGAAACCTGTTTGTAGGATTTAGGTATGTTGACAAAGCGAGCATTACGTAGTAAAATTCTATATAAGCTTCAAACACAGAAGGAGGAGGACCGTAAACAAAAAAGCAGGTTAATTAGGAGTAAACTTTTAAGACAAACGGAATTTAGAAAAGCGAAGAAGATAATGTTTTACATCGCCATGAAGGGCGAGGTGGATACGCGCGAAATGATAGAAACAGCGAAAAGATTAGGTAAGATTATTGCCGTGCCAGTTTGTGTGAAAAATAGAGCGTCATTAAGGCCAGCTATATTAGATAGTCATGCCCACTTGAAAAAAGGCCCTTATGGAGTGCCTGAGCCTGTGATCAGCAGATTTATCAGGCCCGAGGATTTGGATCTAGTGATTACGCCGGGAGTCGCTTTTGATAAAGAAGGCAACCGCCTGGGCAGAGGAAAAGGTTATTACGACCGTTTCTTAAGCAAAATCCCTAAAGACACTCCTTCTATCGGTTTGGCATTTAATCTTCAGATCTTGCGAGTTATCCCCACTTCACCCCACGATGTAAGCGTTAAAAAAGTACTCTTCGCTTAAAAACAAAAGTTCAGTTTTCAAATCGTTCATAGTCATTGCGAGCCCCGCCGGAGGCGGTGGCGAAGCAATCCCTGAAAAAAGAGATTACTTCGTCGGGCTAAAGCCCTCCTCGTAATGACAGCCGTTTAAGGAGGTAGTCTATGTTATTAACCATATTGATAGTTTTAGTTGTCGCCTGCGCCTCTATTTTTGCGGGCTATGTTTTTAGAAAGCATGTAGCTGAGAAAAAATTCAGGATGCCGAGTCTAAGGCCCAGCATATCCTGGAGCAGGCTAGAAAAGAAGCTCAGGATAAGCGCCGGGAAGTAGAGCTGGAAGCCAAAGACCTGCTTTATCGCGTGCGTCAGGATTTTGAGCGCGAAACAAAGGATAGGCGCCAGGAAATCTCCAATATGGAGAAGAGGTTAGCCCAAAAAGAAGAAAACATCGACCGTAGGCTGGATCTTTTGGAGAAAAAAGAAAAAGAGTTGGAATCCAAGCATGAGAATATCCGGAAGCAGGACGAAACGCTAAAAGCAAAAGACGCGCAATTGCACGCGCTGATTGCCGAGGAAAAAGAAAGGCTGCAGAAGATTTCTTCTTTATCGGCGGATGAGGCAAAGCAGATTTTACTAAACCGGGTCAGCGAAGAATTAAATAACGAAAAGGCGGCTTTGATTAAGAAACAGGAAGAAGAGGTGCGCAGCCTCTCGGATAAAAAAGCCAGGGAGATATTAAGCCTGGCCATACAAAAGTGCGCGGCAGAGCATACCGTGGAATCTACGGTAAGCGTGGTGACTTTACCGAACGATGAAATGAAGGGCCGGGTCATCGGCCGCGAAGGAAGGAATATCCGCGCCCTGGAAATGGCCACGGGTGTGGATGTGATCATTGACGACACCCCGGAAGCGGTAACTATTTCTGCTTTTGACGCTGTGCGCCGCGAGATCGCGCGCTTAAGCCTGGAGAAACTTCTTGCCGACGGCAGGATACATCCGGGAAGAATCGAAGAGATTGTAGAAAAAACAAAAAAGGAAATGGATGAGAAGATCCGCGAAGAAGGAGAACGCGCGGCATTTGAGGCAGGGGTGAACGGCCTGCATCCGGAGTTGATTAAATTACTTGGCCGCCTGAAATATCGCACCAGCTTCGGGCAGAACGCCCTGCAACACTCCAAAGAAGCGTCATTCTTATTGGGAGCTATGGCTTCTGAAATGGGCCTGGATTTTAAGTTATCCCGTAGGATCGGCCTCCTGCATGACATAGGCAAGGCGGTTGACCATCAGGTTGAAGGCACGCACGCTAAATTGGGAGCGGATTTAGCCAGGAAATACGGGGAATCCCCGGATGTGGTTATGGCTATTGAAGCCCATCATGAAGAGACGGCTCCCCAGAGCTTATACGCGGTGTTAGCCATAGCCGCAGACGCTATCAGCGCTGCCCGTCCCGGGGCCCGGCGGGAAACCTTAGAAACTTATATTAAGCGTTTAGAAAAGCTGGAGTCTATCGCTAATCTTTTTAAGGGAGTAGAAAAATCTTTTGCCATCCAGGCCGGACGCGAAATACGCGTAATAGTCCAACCGGAAAAGATTACTGACGCTGAAGCTATTAATATGTCCAGAGAAATCCGCAAAAAAATAGAAGAAGGCATGGAATATCCGGGACAGATCAAAGTTACGGTTATCCGTGAAACCAGGGCGATAGAGTACGCAAAATGAAAATATTATTTATCGGCGACATCGTGGGTAGCCCCGGAAGAAGGGCGATTAATAAACTCCTCCCGGGCCTAAAAGAGGAATATGCGCTGGATTTTGTTATTGCTAACGCTGAAAATGCTTCCGGCGGTTCCGGGATCATCCCTAAGGTAGCGGATGAATTATTTGATTCCGGAGTGGATGTGCTTACTTCCGGGGACCATATCTGGAAGAGAAAAGAAATATATGAATTAATCAGCCATGAAAAAAGAATATTAAGGCCTTTAAATTTCCCGGCTTTAGCCCCCGGACGGGGGAGCGGCGTTTTTAAAACTAAAGGCGCTAAGCCGGTCGGCGTAATCAATGTCAACGGCCGGGTTTTTATGGACGCTTTGGAGTGTCCCTTTAAAACAACGCTGGCCGCCCAACAGGAGATTATTCAGCAAACAAAGATAATTATTGTGGATATCCATGCCGAAGCTACTTCTGAAAAGGTAGCTTTGGGTTGGTATCTTGATGGCAAGGTTTCGGCAGTCTTAGGTACGCACACCCATATTCAGACCGCGGATGAAAGGATCCTCCCGCAGGGCACAGCCTATCTGACCGATGTAGGTATGTGCGGGCCCTACGATTCAGTTATCGGTAGGAACGTAGATAATGTTTTAGAGAGGTTTTTAACTGGTTTGCCGGTCAGGTTTGAAGTAGCGGATAAGAATATTAAGCTCTGCGCCGCGGTAGTGGATATAGATGAAAAAACCGGCCGGGCTAATGCCATTACCAGGATTCAAAAGAGCCTTTTAGATGAATAAATTTATTTTAGCCGTAGTTCTGGGTTTAGGCGTATGCGCATTAGCGGATCGCGGCTCCTGCCAGCAAACCGACGATTTAGAATTTACATTGGATATTGCTTCCAACACCATTCCTACCCCTAAGATCTTTAAACCCAACTTGGATTTAAGCGGACGCGGTTTTCACCACGAAAGCGCCTGGCCCCAAGCCCTGGCTTCCAGAGAAACCCTGGAAACCTGGAAAAAAGATATCGGCTTTGACGGATTTTACCGCATCCAGTTTAATCTTTGGGATATTACCCAGTTGGAAAAAGAGAAAGGGGCTAAGGAAAAAATCCTGGCTAATTACGAAAGCGTGATTAAAAGCGTCAGTGATTCCGGCGGAACGGTGATTTTGGATATATTCGGCACACCCGCGGGAATGGGTAAGATTTTAGACAAAAAAAGCGCGCCGGTGAACATTCCGGCATTTAAAGAGCTGATCAAGAATACAATGAAAGATCTAAGCTGCGATAAGAAATATAATATATGGTATGAAGTGTGGAATGCCCCGGATTTAGAGGGCTTCTTTTTAGGGGGCCAGCAGGAGTATTTTAATCTTTATCGGGCGGTGAGCGAAAGCGCGAAAGAGTTGGAATCCCAGTATAAAGTGCGCCTACCCGTTGGCGCGCCGGGCGCCAGTTGGTGGTTCCATAATATTGAGGGGAATACCATTCTTACCCCCGAGGACAGCCTTATTTACGGGTTAATCAAATTTTGTTATCGTAACCGCTTAAGCCTGGATTTTATAACCTGGCACGGTTTTTCTACTGATCCTAAGGCGGAGAAAGAAATGACCGTCTATAACAAAAGCGCGGTGGATTTAGTGCGCGATTGGTTGTCCTATTTTAGCTTTGACAAAAACACGCCCCTGATTATTGATGAATGGAATTATGATCGCCACGCCAACCTTCTGCCGGAACGCAAAGATAAATCTTACATTTCAGCCAGTTACATACCCAGCCGCATAAAAAATATGTATGAAGCCGGGATAGATAACCAGGTATATTTTTGTTTAGAGGATTTCCAGAATAATAAAGAAGGGGTGACCCGCAATGTCGGAGTTTTTTATTTTGGCGCTAATCATGCCCAGGGTAAGGGCGGCCCGAAAGCAGCCTATAATGTTTTTAAGATGCTTAACAGTTTAGGCGCGGATACCTTCCCGGTTAAATTTAATGATGAATTTGTAGGGGTAATCGCGGCTAAATCCGAAGACAAGATAACCATTTTAATTTATAATTACATTGATCCTGAGATAGTAAGGAATTCCCTCTCAGAAAATATTGCCGGGCTGACTCCCGCGGAGACAAGATTCTTGCTGGGCATTATCCGCTCTGACGAGCTGTTTAAGATTATCGCGCAGCCTGAAGAGATGGGCAAGCTGCCTACCACTAACAGGGTAAAGTCTTTATTAAAGAATGCGCAGGAGCTCAGTATTCAAGCTAAACGTTGGGAGCAGGAAAAGAGAAAAATTAAGATTAGCTTAAAGAACTTAAAAGGGGAATATCTTTACAGCCTTTTTGCGATGGACGCGGCCTGTAACCTAAACTGCGAGTTTAAGGCTGCGCAAGAAAAAGAAATAACCGCTCAAGAGCCTTATCAGGAAGAATTTCTTTTAAGCCCATATTCGGTTAACCTTATAATCTTAAAGAAGAAACCGGAACCGCCTAAAGTAGAGCCGGTTCAGGCAGAGCCCCTTAAGCCAGAACCGCCTAAGGGAGACGCTGTTAAGGACGCTAATGCCGCTGGAAAATAAACATATCTATACTGTTTCCCAAGTAACTCAAGAGATCGGGGTAATCTTTGAGAATACTTTTGGCAACGGAGTCTGGGTCGAAGGAGAGGTATCCAATTTTAAGGCGGCGACATCAGGGCATTTTTATTTTTCGCTTAAAGATAGCAACGCTGTTTTGGCTGCCGCGATGTTTGTCCGGGCGAACCGGGAATTAAAATTTAAGCTTGAGGATGGGATTAAAGTAATTTGTTTCGGTAAAATTGATGTTTACGGCCCGCGCGGACAATACCAGATGATTGTTGAGAGGGTTGAGCCAAAAGGTATTGGCGCGCGTCAACTGGCTTTTGAGCAGTTAAAGGGAAAATTACTTAAAGAAGGATTATTAGACGCGTCCCATAAGCGGGAACTTCCGTTTATGCCTTTTAGGGTAGGGATAGTTACTTCTAGCGCCGGCGCGGCTCTGCGTGATATCCTGGGGATACTTAAAAAAGGCGCTCCTTGCGTGGATGTAGTGATCCGTTCAGCGCGCGTGCAGGGCGAAGGCGCGGCCGCAGAGATAGCGTCGGGGATTGAAGAGTTAAATCAATTTAATAGAGTTGACCTGATTATTGTAAGTCGCGGCGGCGGTAGTACCGAGGATCTCTGGTCTTTTAATGAAGAAATTGTGGCCAGGGCAGTCTATAATTCCCGGATTCCGGTCATTTCAGCAGTCGGCCACCAGATCAATACCAGCCTCTGTGATTTAGTCGCGGATATCTTTGTGGAGACGCCCACGGCGGCAGCTAAAATAATCGCGGACAAAAGAGCCGCTTTATTGGCTGAACTGGACAATTTAAGGCGAGAGTCCGGTTTTATCCTTCTAGATCTTATCAGCGCGCTTAAAAATAATCTCACCGGTTTGGCTCACGCGCTTAAGAGTCCGCTGGACCGGCTGCAGGAGAAGGCGCAGATGCTTGACGATTTATCTTCGGGGTTAAGCCAGAACATGCGCCATCTGATTAATCTTACCCGCGAAAGGTTCTCTTCGCTTATCCAGAGATTACAGGCGCTTAGCCCGTTAGCGGTTTTATCCCGCGGCTACAGCTTAAGCCTGCTGATGACCGATTCTTCGGTGATTAAAAATGTGGCTCAGATTAAAAAAGACGATAAGGTTAAAACAATTTTAGGCGACGGCGGTTTTATCAGTTCAGTCGAGGAGGTCATAAATGACAAAAGAAAAACAGTCCTTTGAAGATGACGTAAAAAAATTACAAAAGATCGTGGAAGAATTATCCGCGGGTAAGCTTAACCTCGGAGAGTCGCTTAAAAAATATGAGGAAGGGATAAAGCTGGCCGAAAGTTGCTCCCGGGTCTTGCAAGAGGCAGAGCGTAAAGTAGAGTCATTAATGAAAAAAGACGGGAAGCTTTCTTTAAAAGAATTTGCAGAAAACGCGGAAGGGAAAGATTAGCCATGCTATTGGATGGGATTAATTCGCCGCAGGATTTAAAGAAGCTTAAAATAGAGGAACTGCCGAAGCTTGCTCTGGAAGTAAGGCAGAGGATGACCGAAGTCGTGGCGGTTAACGGCGGGCATCTTGCCTCAAGCCTGGGCGCGGTAGAATTGATTATTGCCCTGCATTACTGTTTAAACCTGCCTGCGGATAAAATTATCTTTGATGTCGGACACCAGGCTTACGCCCATAAAATACTGACCGGCAGAAACAAAGAATTTTCGACTCTTAGGAGATACCAGGGCCTCTCCGGATTTCCGTCCAAAGATGAATCAGTTTTTGATTGTTTTACTACAGGTCACTCTTCCAGCGCGGTATCTTTAGCTTTAGGGTTAGCTTGCGCCCGCGACCAGCTGGACTCATCTGAACATTTTAAAGTCGTGGCGGTAATCGGCGACGGGTCTTTAAGCGGGGGATTATGTTTTGAAGGTTTAAATAACGTCGGGCACCTAAAGAAAGATATTTTGGTGATTTTAAATACCAATGAGTTAAGTATTTCTCCCAATGTCGGAGCCATAAGCAACTATTTGAATAAAATAATATCCCTGCCTGTTTATAACCGCTTTAAGGAATCCCTGGCAAATTTTCTTACTTCGCGCGGCCCGCGCGCCAACCGGCTATTTAACCTGGTAAATAAGTTTGAAGAAGGGCTCAAGGGTTTATTTATTCCGGGTGTCTTATTTGAAGAATTGGGTTTTCGTTATTTTGGGCCTTTGGACGGCCACAATATTGAGCTGTTAATTCCCGCCCTGAAAAACATTATTGGCATGAAGGGGCCGCGGATTGTGCACGTGGTTACTAAAAAAGGCAAAGGTTATTTCGCGGCTGAGAATGAACCGGTAAGATTTCACGGCACGGGCCCTTTTGATATCCAGACCGGAGGAGCTTTAACTAAATCTTCGGGAGCTAAGACTTATACCGAAACCTTCGGCGATAAATTGGTGGAATTAGCGGCTAAGGACAAGCGGATTGTTGCCATAACCGCGGCGATGCCCGAAGGAACCGGATTGGATAAATTCCATAACGCGTTTGCGGACAGATTTTTTGATTGCGGTATTGCTGAGGCCCACGCTACCTGCTTTGCCGCCGGATTAGCCAGGGGTGGTTTTAAGCCGGTGATCGCGGTATATTCTACTTTTTTACAGAGAGCCTATGATCAGATCATCGAAGACGTCGCTTTACAAAACTTGCCGGTCATCTTTTGCGTTGACCGCGCCGGGATCGTCGGAGAGGATGGCGCGACGCATCAGGGCATATTTGATCTAAGTTTCCTGAATACGGTCCCGAACCTGGTGATTATGGCCCCCAAGGATGCGCAAGAACTGGAGATGATGCTGGAGTTTTCCCTCGGGTTAAATAAACCTGTGGCGATAAGGTATCCTAAGGGCAGGTCAGAGAACCTGGGGCAGAAGATCCAAAAAATTGAACTGGGCAAATCCGAGATCTTGACGCAGGGAAAAGATTTTATTATTCTGTCTTTAGGAAGTATGGTCGCGCCTGCCTGGGAAGCGCTGGAGTTGCTTAAAAAAGAGGGTTTATCCGGGACGCTAATCAACAGCCGCTTTGCCAAACCCTTAGACAGGGAATTATTCCTGGAGCTATGCGCGAAGCAAAAACATATTTTTACGCTGGAAGAAGGAATTACCAATGGCGGTTTTGGAAGCTCGGTTGAAGATGCGTTAGGCAAGCCGGTAGTAAAGATTGGGTTACCGTGCAGTTTTATCAGCCACGGTAAGAGAGAGCTATTACTGGAAAAATACGGATTGACCGCGGCCAGAATTGCGGATAAGATTAAAGAAATAGTATGCCCAAGATAAGCATTAATAAAGATAAATGTAAAGGTTGCCTTTTATGCGTTAGCGTTTGCCCGCAAGGATTAATCGTGGTTAACGAAGAGCTTAATCTGCGCGGGGTAAAGCCGGTAAAATTTAAATCCGAAGGTAAATGCGTAGGCTGCGCGCTGTGCGCCCTGATTTGCCCGGATTGCTGTATTGAGGTGTATAAATAAAATGTCCAAAATATTAATGAGCGGTAATGACGCCATTGCTGAAGGAGCGATCCAGGCCGGATGTTCTTTTTACGCCGGATATCCGATTACTCCGCAAAATGAACTCACGGCTTATATGGCTAATAATATGGAAAAAAGAGGTGGAGTATTTATCCAGGCAGAAGCAGAGGTGGCCGCGATAAATATGGTCTTTGGCGCTTCGGCGGCGGGAGCCCGGGCAATGACTTCTTCTTCCAGCCCCGGGATAAGCCTGAAACAGGAAGGTATCTCTTATATAGCCGGAGCAGAGTTACCGGCAGTCATTGTAAATGTTATGCGCGGCGGCCCGGGATTAGGGAATATTGCTCCTTCCCAGGCGGATTATTTTCAGGCTACGCGTTCAGGAGGCCACGGCGATTATCACTGTATAGTTTTGGCGCCTTCCAGCGTACAGGAGAGTTATGATTTAACTTACCTGGCGTTTAATCTGGCGGATAAGTACCGCGCGCCGGCTATAATCCTGGGGGATGGAATGCTTGGGCAAATGATGGAGCCTCTTAAGCTTACGACTCAAAGCCCTAAGCTTAAAGCTAAACCCTGGGCCCTGACCGGTTGTAAAGGCAGAAAAGCTAATGTCGTAAAATCATTTTATTTAAAAGAAGGAGATTTAGAAAAATTAAACCTTAAATTACAGAAAAAATATAAAGAGATAGCCGCGAAAGAGCAGCGCTGGGAAGAATTACTTTTGGGTGACGCTAAGGTTGTTTTAGTCGCTTACGGAAGTATGAGCCGGATCGCCAAGGCTGCGCTAAAAGTCTTAAGAAGTAAAGGTAAGCGGGTTGGATTGATCCGTCCGATTTCGCTTTGGCCGTTTCCCAAAAAAGCGTTCGCTAGAGTGAAAAATAAATACCTGGTAATTGAAATGTCTTACGGCCAGATGCTGGAAGATGTGCAGTTGGCTCTTGGCGGCAGGGCGAAGGTTGATTTTTTAGGCCGTTCCGGTGGAGGAGTGCCTTCGGAAGAAGAGATAATCTTGAAGGTAAATAAAATATATAATGGATAAAATATATTCGCATCCCCAAGCATTAAGAGATGTCTCTACGCACTATTGCCCGGGTTGCGGCCATGGCCTGGCCCACAGGCTTATCGCCGAAGTAGTGGATGAATTAAAAATAAGAGAGCGGGTCATCGCGGTGGCTCCGGTTGGCTGCGCGGTGATCGCCTACGACTATTGGGATTTTGATTGTTCGGAAGCCGCGCATGGCCGGGCACTGGCAGTCGCAACCGCGATAAAAAGAGTCCGGCCGCAAAATATTGTTTTTACTTATCAGGGCGACGGGGATTTAGCGGCCATCGGGACTAATGAAACCATCCATGCGGCTAACCGGGGAGAAAATCTTTCGGTTTTCTTCATCAATAACGCTGTTTATGGTATGACCGGCGGCCAGATGGCCCCCACGACTTTATTAAACCAAAAGACCTCTACTACTCCTTTAGGGCGATGCGCGCAAGCCCAGGGCTACCCTTTAAAGATTTCCGAGATGTTAGCTCTTTTGCCTGGGGTTAAATATATTGAACGCGTTTCGCTGGGTTCAGCGCCGGATATTATAAAAGCGAAAAAGGCAATAAAGAAGGCGTTGGTAAATCAGATGGAAGGAGTCGGTTTTTCCTTAGTTGAAATGCTTTCTGCGTGCCCGACTTATTGGGGCTTATCCCCTAAAGAGTCGCTGGATTGGATTCAAAACACTATGACCAAAGAATTTCCTCTAGGAGTGATTAAATGACCGAGCGGGTTATCATAGCCGGCAGCGGCGGGCAGGGCATAATGTTGTTGGGAAAGGTTTTGGCTGAAGGAGCGCTGCTGGAGAATAAATTTGTCACCTGGCTTCCTGCTTATGGCCCGGAGGTCCGCGGGGGAGCGGCGCATTGCATGGTAACGATATCGGACGCTGAAATCGGCTCTCCGCATATCTATAAAGCCGATACCCTGATCGCGATGAACCAAATGTCGCTGGATAAATTCAAAAACCGCCTGAAAAATACCGGGCTTATGCTGGTTAACACTTCTCTTACAAAACCGGATCATAATATTAAAGCTAAAACTGTGACGGGAAAATTCACGGATATAGCGATAGATTTAGGCAATATTAAAGTAGCGAATATGGTAGCCTTAGGCAGCTGCCTGGCGATGAAAAAAGTCGTTTCTATAGAAAATATATTAAGGGTTATTAAGAAGATGGCGCCTAAGGATAAGCCCGAATTACTTAAAGTGAACATTGAAGCCCTAAATAAAGGTAGGGAATTATAAAAATGGTTAGAGTCAGATTTGCTCCTAGTCCGACCGGGAATTTGCATATCGGCGGAGCGCGCACAGCTTTATTTAATTGGCTTTATGCCCGGGCCAAGGCCGGAAAATTTATTTTAAGGATAGAAGATACGGATAGCGCCCGCTCAAAACAGGAATTCGTGGATGAGATCTTAAACAGCTTGAGCTGGCTGGGTTTTAACTGGGATGAGATTTATTATCAGAGCAAGAGGTTGGATATTTATAATGAATACGCTCAAAAATTGCTGAAAGAAGGTAAAGCTTATAAGGAAAAGGCAATAGACAAACCCCAGGAAGCGATAATCTTTAAGGTCCCGCCGCAAAAAATCAAAATCCAGGATTTAATCCGCGGTGAAATTGAATTTGATACTGCCGTGATTAAGGACCAGGTTTTAATAAAATCCGACGGAACGCCGACTTATAATTTCGCCTGCGTGGTTGATGACGCGGATATGAAGATTACCCATGTGATAAGAGGGGATGATCATATATCCAATACGCCTAAGCAGGCGCTCTTATATGAGGCGTTGGGTTTTACTATACCTAAGTTTGCGCATCTGCCTTTGATTATGGGGATGGAAGGGGGCAGACTTTCTAAGAGGACCGGGGCTACCGCTATAAGCGATTACCGTAAAATGGGTTATCTGGCTCCGGCCTTGGTAAATTACCTGCTGCTTTTGAGTTGGGCTCCGGGAGGCAATGTCGAACTTATTGATATTAACCAAGCGCTAAAATTATTTGATGTTACGCAGGTAAATAAAACCTCGGCTACATTTGACCTGAAGAAACTTAACTGGATGAACAATCAGTATCTTAAAAGTGAGGATTCCGAAAAACTTACGGATGTATTGATCCCCTTGCTTATTGAGAAAAATTATATCAGTGCGGATGGTTTTGACAGGGATTACCTGGTTTCTTTAGTAAAGCTATTCCAGCCGCGCCTGACCACGCTAAACGATTTTTGCGATTGGGCGGATTTTTTCTTTGTTCAAGAACTTAAAATTGAAGAGGAAGCGGAGAAGAAGTTCTTAGGCGGTGATCTGTCGCGGGAATTCCGGCTTTTTATAGAAAAGCTTGATAAATTGGAAAAATTTGATATCCTTAACATAGAAGCAGGATTCCGGGAAGTAGTTAAGGAATTGAATATTGAGTCTAAAGCGTTAATTCACCCGATAAGGGTGGCCCTTACCGGAAAGACCATAGGCCCGGGGCTCTTTGAAGTGATATATTATTTAGGGAAAGAACTCACCAAGAAGAGATTAGGCCGTTGGATAAATGGAGGAAGCAATGCTTAAAAAAGCATTTTTGTCGGCTGTTCTTCTAGTTTTTGTTTTCTTGAGCAGCGGCTGCGGGACATTGTATAAAGGCGCTCAAGGGATGAAAGAGGGAGCTAAAGAAGATTGGGCGTGGCTAAAGAAATCCGATGGCTGGTTCAAGGATAATCTTTGGTAGCCTTTAAAAGAATAAATTAACGTCGGTTCTTCCTCAATTAACTAAAGCCGGGTTTACTCCCGGCTAATCCATTCCTGGGAATCATTTGCCCTGTCGTCTAATCGGTAGGACTTCAGATTCTGGATCTGACTATCATGGTTCGATTCCATGCGGGGCAGCTTATCTATGAATAGAAAGATAATTTTCCTTCTCTGCGCATTCTTTTTTATTCAATTACCCGCCTACGCTCAAGAAGCATCCCCGATTTCAATTTTGGTAGCCCAATTACAGGAACCCGGTCCGCTTTCATCCCGGGATGAAATATCAAAATTAGTGGATTTATCCGGTAAAGTAGAGGCAAGAATTCTTTTTGTCCAGGTTTATCGCGCCAACCAAGCTTGGTTTTATTCAAGGTTTGCCGATTCCAAACCTTATAGAGCCTGTTTGGATAAACTACAGGAGGACCCGCTCCATCTTCTCATTAAACAAGCCCACAGCAAAGGCATAAAGGTATACGCCTGGCTTAACCTGCTTAGTTTGAGCGATAATAAGGGCGCCTTTATTTTGCAAAAGTATGGGGCCGATGTTTTAACCAGAAATCTTAAAGCAAAGAAGAGCCTGGATGATTATAAAATAGATGATCAGTTTTTTCTTGAGCCGGGAGATACGCGCGTTCGGCAGGAGCTTTGCTCTATAACGCAAGAATTGATCAGCGCTTATCCCGGATTAGACGGGATATTATTTGATTATATACGTTATCCGGATAAAGACCCTGATTACGGTTATACAAAAACAAACATTGAGCGTTTTAAAAAGGCAACAGGAGCTAAAGATATTAGTAAGGGCCTGTCAATTTGGAATGATTGGAAAAGAACGCAAGTAGAGGAGTTACTTGCGTTGCTTGTGAATAAGGCGCGCTCAATGCGCCCGGATATCCGGATAGGCTCAACCGGCTGCGTTCCATTTGTCCGGGCGTATTATGAAGCCTATCAGAATTGGCCGGTATGGGTAAATGAGGGCCGGGTTGATTTCGTTTTGCTGATGAGCTATCCTAAAGATTCCGGGGAATTTAACCGAAATATTCAGGAGGCGAAAGAGAAGGTAAGAGATTTTAAGAAGGTATATATCGGGTTACCAGCTTATAAATTGGTGCGCGCAGCTAAAGTTTTTAGAGATGAGCTCCAAATCGCCAGGTCTGCCGGGGCTGGCAGCTATACAATCTTTCATTACAATAGTTTGCTGGAAAATTCCGGCTTGGTTAATATTTTAGAAGAGAAAACCGGATATTAGGATATATAATCTCTTGATATCCATTTCGTTTATTGTATTATAATGATTAGAAAAGTTGAGTTCTTTCAGTAATCATTTATTTTAGAAAGGAAGAAGAATGCATAGAGTAGCCTTAGCTTTCCTGATTTTAGCTTTTGCTGCGGCTGTCCCGGCATCAGCCGAAGATAGCGATGACAAGACTATTTCCGGAACAGTATCTTCTGTAGATTGGGTAAAATCAGCGGTAGTTGTGCGTTGCTATATCCCTTACACCGGAAATATGGATGAGCTTTCTCTTAAGGTTACCAGCGATTCTGAACTTTCCAGGGGCAGCGAGTCCATCTCTTTAGCCGACATTGAACAGAGCGATCCGGTCACGGTTACCTATTACCGCGATGATTTAAGCGGTTTGAAGATTAGACGCCTTACTGATTTAAACGATGCGAATGAATAGTTTTTATCCCACCTGATAAGATAGGAATAATATGGTAGCGTTTATAGCGTCTTTTATTTTTGTGCTCCTGGCTGAAATGGGGGATAAGACCCAGCTTTTAGCAATGGCTTTTGCCGCTAAATATAGCGTGTATAAAGTGCTAATTGCTGTATTCATCGCCACACTTTTAAACCATACGCTGGCGGTATTGCTGGGCAATTTCTTAACCACTATTATACCGGTATATACCATTTCTTTGATTGCGGCCGTATCCTTTATAGGCTTTGGCTTATGGACCATCCGGGGCGATAAGCTGGAGGGCGGAGAGAAGAGAAGATCTTGTTTTGGTCCGATACTTACAGTCAGTATCGCATTTTTTCTGGCTGAAATGGGGGATAAGACCCAACTGGCCACCATAAGCCTGGCCGTGGAATATCGGAATATGCTCAGCGTGTTAATGGGGACCACCCTGGCTATGGTTTCGGCAGATGCTCTGGGCATAATTATCGGTATTATGATGCGTAAGCATATACCGGAAAAAACGATTAAGTGGATATCGGCAGTTATATTTATATTATTCGGTTTAAGCGGGGTGTATAAGGGTATAGCGCCCCGGATGGATATAGCTTATGTTTGGTTAATCATTTTATTTATTAGCGCAGGCACAATTTATGGGGCGTATTATATTTCCAGGCCTGGCAATATAAAAATGGAGAAGTTATGCAGTTCTTAATGTGGTCAGGGTTTATTATTTTTATTTTCATTATGCTTGCTATTGACCTGTTGGTTTTTCAACGCCAGCCGCATGAAATAAAACTCAAAGAGGCCCTTATCTGGAGCGCTGTCTGGATAAGTTTGGCGCTTATTTTTAATCTGGGGGTTTATGTCTGGGGAGGCCGGCAGCAGGCGCTGGAGTTTTTAACCGGGTATCTGCTGGAAAAATCCTTAAGCGTGGATAATATTTTTGTATTCCTGATAATTTTCTCCTACTTTAAGGTGCCCCAGAAATACCAGCATGAAGTCTTATTTTGGGGTATTTTAGGGGCTCTTTTTATGCGGGCGGCGTTTATCGCCGGAGGGATCGCTTTAATTAACCATTTTCATTGGGTTATTTATGTATTCGGCGCCTTCCTCATTTTTACCGGTATCAAAATGGCTTTTAGTAAAGAAAAGGAAGTCCATCCTGAAAAGAGCCTTGTTTTGCGTCTTTTTAACCGGGTTATCCCGGTTAAAAAGGATTATGCTGGGGATAAGTTTTTTATCAGGATCGGCGCGCGGTGGTTTGCAACTCCGTTATTTGTAGTCCTTTTGATTATTGAAACCACCGACGTAATCTTTGCCTTTGATTCAATTCCGGCTATACTTGCCATTACCCGCAAGCCTTTTATCGTTTATACGTCAAATGTCTTTGCGATTTTGGGGTTGCGCGCGCTTTATTTTGCCTTGGCCGGAATAATGCGCTATTTCCATTACCTCAATTACGGGCTTTCTCTTATTTTAGTTTTTGTCGGCGTAAAGATGCTTTTAGCCGGCGTATACAAAATTCCTATTGGTGTTTCGCTTTTAGTGATCGCCTGTATCCTGTTAGTTTCTATTATCATCTCTATTCTCTGGCCAAAGGATAAAGAACCTCTTTGATATTTGATGAGGCTATTGTATAATCACTCCTTGATATATTAAATTACGCGCGGGTGGCGGAATGGCAGACGCACAAGCATGAGGGGCTTGCGCCGCAAGGCTTGGGGGTTCAACTCCCCCCTCGCGCACCAATAAATAGGGACAGCGACCATTTTTCTAACCGTCACCTGATTGAAAAATGGTCGCTGTCCCTATTTATCTATCCTCTACGCGCCTGTCCTTTACGTAATTGCTTCTTTCCAGGCTCTTGGCGTAAGATTTTAATTCTGCGCCTATCTCGCCGATTTGAGCCACGTGGGTTATTGTCCGGTATTGATTAGTCACTATACCTATGGATATGGATAAAAGCGGGATTTTCTGCTCTTGCCCCTGCCGGTCCTTACCGACTATATAGCCGTTTTTCCTGTCTTTTTCATTATAGAAAGAGGGGGCCAGGTTTTCAAAATCCAGGATTACCTTTTGGCAGAGAGCGTCGGTTTTATCCGGGGTAGTGATAATCACAAAATCATCCCCGCCGATATGGCCGACAAAATCGCCGTGGTTACCGTACTCCTGGGTCGCGCGTATAAGCAGGCGGGCAGTCTCCCGGATTACTTCATCCCCGTGTTCAAACCCGTACTTATCATTATAAGACTTAAATTTATCTAAATCCAGGTAGCATACGGCTAGCGCAGATTTATTTTCTATGTGTTTGGATAGTTCTTTTAAAATAGAGATGTTTCCGGGCAGCCGGGTCAGAGGATTGGCCTCAAGGTCGCGTTCGGTATGCCTTAAGATCATGCGTATGTGCGCCAGTAATTCCTTAGGCTCAAAGGGTTTGACTACATAATCATCCGCTCCGGCGTCAATGCCGTCAACTTTATCGCTTATATCGCCTTTGCCGGTGACCATAATTATGGGTAGGTGCCTAAGGAGTAAATCTTTCTTTATCCTGCGGCAGACTTCGCGGCCGTCAACCTTGGGTATTTTATAATCCAGCAATATCAGGTCCGGCTGATTAGCGTGGATAATTTTCAGGGCTTCTTCTCCGTCAGCCGCCTCAAGTATTTCGTAATTCTCTTCGGAGAGGGTCAGCTTTAATACATCCCGGATATCCGGGTCATCGTCAACAATAAGTATTTTTATCGCCATATATTTATGATGTTTGGGGTAAGGCAAAACTAAAGGTTGAGCCTAAGCCGACCTTACTCTTGACCCAAATTTTTCCTCCGTGAGCTTCAACTATATATTTTACCAGAGACAGCCCCAGGCCTGTGCCTTTTACTTCCTGGTTTATCGCGTTATCCACCCGGTAGAATTCCTCAAATATAGCTTCCTGGGCTTCTTCGGGTATGCCGCAGCCCGTATCGGAAACATTTACCTCTGCCATTTTCTCCGTTTTACGGGCATGAATAGTTATTTTACCTTCGGCAGGAGTGAATTTCATCGCGTTGCCGATAAGGTTAATAAATACGCGCTCTATTTGTGTCCGGTCAGCCATAACCAGGTTGGCTTCGGGAGGGATCTCTATATTTAAAGATAGTTTTCTTTCTTTTAATTGCCCGCTTAATAAGTCTTCTGCTTTGCTCGCAATTTCTTGCAGGTTACAGATTTCTGTTTTCATGGTTACTTTTCCCGATTCAATACGGGATATGTCAAGTAGGTCATTAACCATGTGTACCAGCTCATCGCTGTGCCGGTTTATTTTCTCCAGGCGCTCCCGCACCTCTTTAGGGAGTTCGCCTAATTTCCCGGTAAGTAATATCGCGGCGTAGCCCTTTACGGAAGTAAGAGGGGTCCTTAATTCATGGGAGACACTGGAGACAAAGTTTGTTTTACGGGCACTTATCTTTTTGACTTCTTCCATGGCTACGGTCAGTTCGCGGGTCCTCTCGGTTACCTTTTTCTCTAACTCCTGCTGCGCCCTCCAGGTTTTTTCAAATAAACGGGCATTTTCCAGGGCCTGCGCCAGCTGCGTAGCCAGTATTTTGATTAATTCCTCGTCTCCTTCAGTGACCAGCATCTCAACATTTTTTGTTCCGACAAAAATCAATCCTCGGTTATCTTTCTGAGGCGCAAGAGGGGAGACAATAAACGCGTGCGCCTTAAAAATATCGCTTAACTGTTGGGGGGTAATTAAATTATTGGATTCCGATATAGAAGAGAGGGTTTTCTCGCTGGTTATAAAATTAAGGCAGCGCTCCTTGTTATTATTAATGAACAGCTGTATCTCTTTGGTTTCGTCATCAGAATAACCTAGGCAAAAATGCAGGATAAATTGTTTTTTTGCGTCATCCCAGAGAAAACCGAATGCCTTTTCAAACCCTAAGTCGCTTAAATACTCCGGCTGTATCCTTTTAAAGATCTGTTCTTCTTCCAGGGTCATACTGATTATGCGGGATAATCTTTGCAGCGCGTAGAGGCCGACTATTTTCTTATCCAGCTCTTCCTGCAGCTTATTTAGTTCCATATCCGTGCGCACAATAAGCTTGGCCTGTTCATCCATATCATCCAGGGATTTCTTTAAAGAGTTGACCTGTGATTGCGACTGGTTTAGGCCCTGGACTTTATAAATCAGCAGAAGGGTCAGAGGTATGACGGTTAAGGCGTAGATCAAGAGTATAAGCATATTTATTAAAATAAAATTCCTTAGTTGGCGATAGTTAATACAGCAATGGAATTATTATGAAAATAGGTTTTCCCCAAAGAGTAACTAATAAAACCCAGGGGCGCCTCTTCCGCAGAGGTGTATAGGCCGGCCATCGGCACATTCTCTCCAAGAATCTCCCGGACAATTTTAATCTCTTGAGTTGCCTGTCTGCCCAAAAGAGTGTACCTGGATAAAGAGTCTAATACAAGCGCAAATTTTATTTTTTTGCCCTCCATATTCTTTACCGCTGCTTCAGCCGCTTTGCGCGCGCTGGCTAAACAGGATTCCTTGGAACTGATCATTAGCCTTACCGCGCTCCCCTGCGGGACTTCTCCTTGAAAAACCAGGGAACCGTCGTTTCTTATTGCTACAACGCTTCTTAAGAGGTACTCTTTTTTCTCGGAAATACTTATACCCAACGGATAAAATACCGAAATGCGCTTTAGTTCTCTTTTTAACTCGGGGATTTCTTTGGCAAAATATTCTTTATATAAATCGACCGCTGCCTGGCCGTCTATTTCCTGCACAACGTCTGCCGTTGCCTTGGTGACATAACGGGGTTTACCCAGCGGTTGCCAGCCATGCTCAATACCTAAATTAAAGTTGAGTTTTCCTCCCCAGAGTATGCCGCAGGAGGCGTTATTTAATATTTCCGCATTAAAATAAAGCGAGTTTTCTTGATGGTCGACATTTCTGGGTATAGACGCCCCGATTAAAGGAAAACTTTTCCCCAATTTTTCCTGTAGCCCCGTGATAAGTCCTGAACTCTGGGCCGCTTCAGTATTCGAAAATATAACGCTTAGGTTACGGCGGACATTTTTGCAGCCGTAAAGAAGTTTTTCTCCCAGTTCCAGACCCGCGGTTAAGGTGCTTTTTGCGGCGATATCCTTGACCAGGCCAGCGTTAAAATAAACGCCCTCGGTAACGCTAAACAGGATAATAACCAGCCCATGTTTTAAGGGGCCCTGACTAGATATTATTGTTGTGCTGCTTGCGCCCAGCAGCGGGACAGGCCCGATTATGCCGGCGATTGTCTGTAATACCAGGGGGTGGCTAAATTCTCCCGTAGTAAACAGAAGCGCAAAATCCACCTTTCCCGCGTTCAAGCTCAGCCTGGCTTTTCCGACAGCTTCCCGAACAGCTTTTAGGTGGTCCTGTTGCGTGCTTACGCCAACTCCTGCTTGCATGTTTTGTATTATAAGCGCTTTTAAATCCAGGGTCAATAAAATTATTGACTAAATCCTTGGCTATAGTAGAATACCTTATATTTTAGAATGGCCCCATCGTCTAGCCTGGTCTAGGACGTCAGCTTCTCAGGCTGTAAACACCGGTTCAAATCCGGTTGGGGCTATAGAAATTCTCAACCGGCCCCCGCAGGGGGCATGGTTGGGGCTATAAAATGAAGATTTCTCTTGCTATTTCCCGGCGTTTATGATAAAAAATTATATAACCAGGAGGGTCAATGCGTGAACATTTAGGTTTTTTGAAAGCTTCCAGTACAGTGGTGAAAGTCGCTGCCTGGATTTTTTTATTTTTCGGAATTTTAGGGGGTTTGTCCATTATTTTTGGCGCGGCACCCGGCAGTTCCCGTTGGATGGGCGCTATAGTCTTGGTAGTGTACACCTTTTTCTTCTTTTTTCTTTTCCTTATTGCTAAGATCGCTGATTTATTGATCCGTATAATTAACGAAATAAAAAAGGAATAGAGGAGGAGTGATGAAATACCGGATAATTCTGCCGTCAATCTGCATTTTTATTTTAGCGTTTTTAATAGGTTGCGATAAAATCGGTCTGACTAAGCCTAAACTTAAAGAGGCCTTTATTCCTACCGCCTCGGTTAAGGGGACAGTGGTAGCCAAAGTCAATAATCAGCCGATAACCTTGGATGATTTAAATAAGGAAATAGAAGCTTACAATTCCGTGGTTCCCGACGATAAACCGGAAGCCAAGATCACCACCCGGGATAAAAAAATAGAATACCTTAAAAATGAAATGGTCCGCCGCACGCTTCTTTATCAGGAAGCTTTAAACAGGGGCCTGGAACGTAACGAAGAGATTATCCAGGCGCTTGAGAAAACCAAACAGGATCTTTTAGTGATGGAACTGGTGCGTAAGGAAGCGGAGAAGGTAGAGGTAAGCTCTAAGGAGATAGAGGATTATTATAATAATTATAAGGACCAACTTAAGGAGCCCGAAGAGAGGCAGTTACGCGAAATAGTGGTTAGCTCTGAGCAGGATGCCAAAGATATCCTGATCCTGCTTTTACAGGGAACAGATTTTGCTACTTTAGCCAAAGACCGCTCTAAATCCGCCAGCGCCAAAGACGCGGGGGATTTAGGGTTTATTAAAAAGGGCCAAAAGTCCGCTCAATTTGATGCCGTAGCTTTTTCCGATTCGCTGGAGGCAGGTAAAATCAGCAGTATTTTTAAAAGCTCCGAAGGTTATTGTATCGTCAAGCTGGAAGCCAAGCGCGGCGGAAAACAAAAATCCCTTAATGAAATGTGGGATGATATCAAAAGAGGCCTGACGTTTTTAAAGCAACAGAAAAAAATTGAAGATCTGCTGGGGAAACTTTCCCGCGACTCAAAATTGGAATTTTACGAGGGAGAGATAAAGTAGATGCAAAGACAAAAGATCATCATAATAATCGGTGTTCTCCTGGCTTTAATGGCCGTATTTATGACTAAGGCCTATATTGACCAGCAGCGCCAGCAGGTGATTGATGAGTCCAAAAAAAAGATAGCCAGCCTGGAAAAAAATATATCCAAGCACGAAGTCAAGGTATTGATAGCCAATAAAGACATCCCCCGCGGCGCAGCTATCGCGGCGGAAAGCCTGGAGACAATTATTATCCCCGACCAATATCTACAGCCGCAGGCAGTTTCTTCGGCAGATAGGATCTTAGGGATGGTCGCGGTTGTAGCCATATCCAAAGGCGAACAGATATCTTTAAGTAAATTAGTCCAACCCAGGCAATTAGGCGGTTTAGCCGAAGGCACGCCAGTCGGCAAAAGGGCGATCACCATATCAGTGGACAATATTTCGGCATTGGGCGGAATGATCAAACCCGGAGATTATGTTGATGTAATGGCGCTTGTCCCTGTGCCGGTGCAGACTGCCGATGGTAAACAGGTAAATCAGATGGCGGTAATGCCCTTATTCCAGAATGTCCTGGTTTTGGCCGTCGGACAGGATACAGGTTCGATCTCCGCAGCCAGCGCCGGGAAGAAAGAAGTGGAGAGAAGAAGCGAGAATTCTCCGTTGATTACCCTGGCCCTTGGTCCTCAAGAAGCCAACCTCATTGCTTTTGTCCAGGAACAGGGTAAGTTGAGACTCACCCTGCGTTCACCGGCGGATTCTCAAATGCAGGCAACCCAACCTGCCAGTTGGGAGACATTATTCAGATATGTTATGCCGGCCCAGAATGAATTAGCCAAGTCTCAGGACAAAGACGCACCGGCTACAGAGTATGTTGAAATATACCGAGGCTTAAACAAAGAAAAGATGCCTTTATCTAAATGAGAGAAGGAAGGATAATGAAGAAGATATTTTTGTTCCTTTTTTTAGCCGGCGCGGCTTGCGTTATTCAGCCGGGGAATATTTATACTTTAGATACTGCTGCGGATAATACTTCCGAAATCATCAGAATATATATGGGCGGATTTAGAACTATGTCTACAAACAACCCCAGCCGTATTGTTATCGGTAACCCCGCCATAGTTGACGTTGCTAATGTAACTAAGCAGGGAATAACTTTAACTCCTAAATCTCCAGGAACCACTACTTTGGTATATTGGGATAATTTTGGCGAACAGTCATATAAGATAAAAGTATTAGCCGAAGATGTTAACGCGTTAAAAATACGGGCAGATAATCTATTGGGGAAACTCGACCTCCCTGAGGTTTATTCTCAGGCGGAAGAAGATGAAGGAAAAGTCCTTATTTTAGGCAGGGTGAAGACATCGCAGGATAGGGAAAGGATCTTTACTGTTTTAGCCGGTTTAAAAGACAAGCTGGTAGATTTAGTCCAGGTCAAAGAAGAAGAAGCATTATTAGATATAGATGTGCAGATTATGGAACTGAACAAAGACGCGACCAATACCTTAGGCTTTACCTGGCCCGGCTCAGTTACTTTTACGGAAGTTGGCTCTCCCGCGCTGGCCGCAGCCGGGACAACTTGGGGCAAGGTATTTAAGGTATCTGATATTATGCGCTCCACAGGCGGAACAGCCACGCCTTTTACGCTTAAACTGGATGCTTTGATTCAGGAAGGCAAAGCCCAGCTTCTTTCCCGTCCACGTATCGCCTGTCAGAGCGGTAAAGAAGCGGAATTGATTGTCGGAGGAGAACAGCCGATATTTACTACTCAAATAGCCGCGACTACAGGTAATCAGGGAACCAGCGTTGAATATAAAGAGTACGGCATTAAACTGAAGATAAAACCCGTCTTAACTGACGATAAACGGATAAAATTGGGCGTGAATGTAGAAGTCAGCGATATAGGGACAGTCCAGACAATCGGGACAACCAGCGCTAGCACTACCACTACTACTGCCCAGGCTTATCCTTTGTCCAAGCGCAGCGCTTCCACCGAACTTTTCCTGGATAGCGGACAGAGTATGGTTATCGGGGGTTTAATCCGGAAAAAGAAAGAAGAAACAGTTACCCGGACTCCCTTCTTAAGCGATGTCCCTATTTTAGGCGCTCTCTTTAGGCAAAAAGTTACTAAAACAGGTGGAGGCATCGGCCAAAAAGTGGATACCGAACTTTTTATTATCCTTACGCCGACGATAGCCTCTTTGGAAAAGGCTAGAGCGCCTAAGACGCAACCCCAAAATATTCCGCAGGAAGAACAACAGCCTGTTGATCCCACCACGCAATACGCCAAGATTATCCAAGAACGCATATTGGCCAATTTTACTTATCCTCAGGAGATTAAAGATAGCGGTTATCAGGGGACAGTGAAATTAAGGCTGCATGTTTTATATACCGGTGAACTTTTGGATGTCGCTATAAAAGAGCCTTCGGATTATCAGCTTCTGAATGACCAGGCAGTTGCTATGGCCAAGGAGATAAGTTCTTACCCTCCCTTCCCTGCCTCTATAGAAGAGAGGGAGCTTTGGATTGATGTTCCGGTAACCTTTCAGTTAAAATAAAAAAATGTCCAGGAAAATAGTAATATTCAGCACTAAAGGCGGAGTAGGCAAGACCCTGATCGCTACTAACCTCGCTGTTTCTTTAGCCAAAGAGCAGGCGCAAAAAGTTTGCCTGGTGGATTTGGATCTGCAGGCCGTCGGCGATATGGCGCGCATGCTGGACATTAAACCGGATAAGAATATGGTTGACCTTATCCAGTCTTACAGGAAAGATCCGGCGGGATCAAATAAGAAAGATTTTTTGAGCCACAGTTATGCGGGGGTTGATTTATTATGCGGGATAACCAAGCCGCCCCAGGCCCCGCACCTTAAGCCGGAGAATGTCAAGGAGGCCTTTAGCTTACTGGAAAAAGATTATGATTATATAGTGGTTGATGCCGGAAAGAGTTTTAGCGATGTCCTCATCGCTACCTTAAACCAGGCCAACCTCATTATTTTAGTAGTCACCCCCGATATACTTTCCATATACCAGGCCGAATGGACCATAGATACGCTGCAGTTTCTGCAATTTCCTTTGTCTATGGTGAAGATAATCCTGAATAGGGCAGAGTCCATCTCTAGTATCAGCTGGCAGGAGATAAGGGTAAACTTAGCTTGCGATATTCTTTATCAGATCCCTTCCGAAGGCAAAGCCGTCGGGCTAGCCGTAAACCGGGGGATACCCGTGATAGTCGATGCTCCCCGCTCAAGATTTAGCCAGGCAATCAATAAACTTAGCGAACAGTTGGTCAAGGATAAGAATATATTTACCCAAAACCAGGAGATAGACCAGTTGCGCGTGCAGCAGTTGGCCTTGGAAAAACCGGCGAAATTATGGGAAGAGCAGGGCTTAACCGAGCCTTTGATTGAAGAGCTGGCCGCTAAAGATGAGAAGGCAGACGACATAATAATCCTTAAGAGTAAAATACATAGCCGGCTTATCGATGAACTGAACATCAAGAGGCTGGATTTAAAAGTTTTTAGCGATACTAAAAAAGCGCAAGGACTAAGGAGCAGGGCCGAGGCTATGGTCAGCCGCTTTTTAGTCGAAGAGGCAGGAAGTTTTATTTCTTCCCCGGAGGTGCGCAGAAAACTGGTGAAGGAAATTCTGGATGAAGCCCTGGGGTTTGGCCCGCTGGAAGACCTGTTAATGATGCCGGATATTACCGATATTATGGTCAACAATAAAGACGAAATATATATTGAGAGAAAGGGTAAGATAGAGTTAACCAGCAAAAAATTTATCTCCAACGAACAGGTCAAGACCATTATTGAAAGAATCATCGCTCCCATCGGTAAAAGGGTAGATGAATCTGTGCCAATGGTGGACGCCCGCCTTCCCGACGGTTCCCGCGTTAACGCTATAATCCCGCCTTTGGCTTTAACCGGCCCAAGCCTGACAATAAGGAAATTCCGGAAGGAAAAATTTAAGATTGAGGATTTAATCCAACTTAAGGCTTTAAGTTGCGATATGGCGGAATTTATCCGGGCCTGTGTCCTTTGCAGAAAAAATATAATTGTCTCCGGCGGGACAGGAAGCGGAAAAACTACGGTATTAAATGTTCTTTCCGGGTTTATCCCCGAGAGCGAGCGTATTATTACAATAGAAGACGCGGCAGAATTAAAACTTGACCAGCGCCATTGGATCAGGCTGGAGTCCCGTTCTCCCAATATTGAAGGCAGGGGAGGCGTAAGTATAAGAGACCTTTTCAGGAATACGCTCAGGATGCGGCCTGACCGTATAATCATAGGCGAATGCCGCGGCATTGAAGCGTTGGATATGCTCCAGGCGATGAATACCGGGCATGACGGCTCAATGACCACAATTCACGCCAATTCCACGCAAGATGTCTTATCCCGGCTTGATTCGATGATTCTAATGGGCGGGGTAGAGCTGCCGATGCGAGCGATACGGGAGATGATCGCCTCGGCAATAGACCTGATTATCCATACTGCCAGGTTATCCGACGGCTCAAGAAAAGTTATACAGGTGACCGAGGTAACCGGGATGAAGGACGAACTGCATATAAATTTAAGCGACATCTTTGCTTTTAAGCAAACCGGCATTGACTCCCAGGGTAATGTCTTAGGTAATTTCCGGGCTAGCGGATATAAACCTTCCGTAATTGAAGAAATCAAAATAAAAGGCATCAAGCTTTCAGATAATATTTTCCAGGATAAATAGGGACAGCGACTATTTTTCTTCTAAGGTTAACTGGGAAAAATAGTCGCTGTCCCTAATAAAAATGAAAATATTTAACGCGACGCGCAAAACCCTATTGGCTGACAACGCCCTTATGGCTAATACTTTCTTAAAACGGGCTAAGGGTTTATTGGGCAAGAGAGAATTTCATTATGGACAGGCCCTTGTGCTGAACCCCTGTAATTCAGTGCACACCTGTTTTATGCGTTTTCCGATCGATCTCCTGTTTGTAAGTAAAAACAATACAGTAATTAAGGCTATTCCTAAGCTTATGCCGTTTCGTTTAAGCCCTATCTCTGCGCAAAGCAGGTTGGTTATTGAGCTTCCCCTTGGCACAATAAAATTCACTTCCACCGGCCTCGGCGACCAACTAATTTTAGATAAATAGGGACAGCGACCATTTTTCTGGTTTCTTTAGAGAAAAATAGTCGCTGTCCCTATTTATCTTGACATAATCTTGTTCATAAACTATATTATTTGTATAGGGAAATGTCCAATCTGGGGGTTGTATGGGTGTAATTTACAAAATCAAACCAGAAGTAAGAGATTTCATTATAGAGCAAAAGAATAAGAGCCCTTCCTTAAGCTGCCGTAAGTTGACCGCGCTTGTTTTGGATAATTTCAAGATAGAACTATCTAAATCCAGCATCAATATGATTATAAAAGAAGCCGGATTAAGCGCGCCCGTAGGCAGGACTCCCAAAAAGAAGAGGCGCCATATCGCTATGCCTAATTTACCTATTCTGCTTGAGGATGCATCTGTCCGGCAAGTAGAGAGAACAGGCCAGGAAGAAGAGGAAAAAGCCCGGGAAGAAGCGGAGAGGAAAGCCAAAGAAGAAGCAGAGCGAAAAGCTCAAGAAGAAGAATTAAACAAAGCTCGGGAAGAAGCAATTAGGAAAGAACAAGAAGAGCTTTTGGCGCAAGAAGAAAAGCGTAAAGCCGAAGAAGAAGAGAAATTAAAACTTAAGCAGTTGGAAGAAGAAAAACTCAAATCCGAGGAAGAAGTAGCCAGAAAGATTGAAGAAGAGAAATGGGCGAGGATTGCTGAAGAAGAAAGATTGGCTAAAGAATCCCGAGAGGAAGCAGAGCGAAAAGCTCAAGAAGAAGAATTAAGCAAGGCCCGGGAAGAGGAAGAGAGGAAAGCGCAAGTAGAAGCAATAGCCCATCCAGTATCCAATGTTGAAAAATTTCAGCAAATAGAAGGTAGCGGAATTATATTACTGGAGGCGGCAGACTATATTATAGGCGCAAGCAAACTCATTGCCGCGGCAATTAAAAGCCGGCTTCCTGAGGCGCTAGGCAATCTGGAAGATTTAGTGGAAAACCTCATTTATCTGCCCTTGTTTCAGGAAAAAGCCGAAAAAGCATTTATAGATAAATTATCCGGTTATTTAGAAAAGATAGAGAATATCAAGGTCATTAATCTGGATATTTCCCGGATCATCGCCTCAAGCTTACAAGAGGCCAGATGCGTCAAGGTCATCCTCTCCGACGGAGCCAATCTCTATCTGGATGCCTCAATGTATTCGGTCTGGTCTTCGCCGCACATCCCGTATGATTTTGCCTCTCCTATCCATAACCTAAAAAAGTATATCAACCAATATTTCAACGAAGATTATCCTCTGGTAATTTTTAACGCCCCCGGATATGATATGCCTTCGCAGGAATTCTTTAATCTTTTGGAAGCGCTTGATGGTCGAGGGAATGCGATCACTAACCTGGTGATTTCGGGAAACAAATTTGAAGAGTTAGAGGTTTTGCCGATAAATCAGGCTAAAAAACGTTTTTTTGTTTTCGGCGTCTGGCCCTGGCAGTTTACCGAATGCCGCAGGGTTAAGAGTCTAGGCGAATTTAGGCTCTTTCGCCTGGAGGAGCAGAATAAAGATCTTTATATCGCCGATATAGAGATGGAGCTAAGGCAACCCACTAAAGCTAAACAGATAGTCCTTAACGGCTGCGTTCTAAAAACGAGCCTTACTGAAAAAACCCGCTTGGTCTTATTAAGCAATTTTAGCGTTGGGACTAAAAAGGCCGAAGAACTGGTTGCTCTATATTTTAATCATTGGCCTAATCTGGAAGAGGCCTTCCAGGATTACAGCCGTAAAATAGAACTTTTTACTTATACCGCCAATTCTCAGCGTTATTTTAGCGCGGAAAATATAAACTTAGGACTAGCCCAGGTTTCAACGGTTAAAGACTTATTCGCCAGCTACCTGGCGGCAGTAGATGCCTATGTGCGCTGGCATCTATTGCCCTCAGGATATGAAGATAAGGAATTTACAGCCACCAGAGAACGGTTCTATAATTTGATTACGGAACCAACCCGAAAGAGGACAAGCTGTTTAATGAAATTTGTCCTGCCTCCGGCGTATGCTTTTGACAAAGACTTAAGTTATTTATGCCGCCGGATAAACGAGAAAGAGGTTGTTTTATCCAGTGGCCACAAGTTATATCTGACTACTGAATAGAAAGCGTTTTCCGCGCAGGTTTTAATAGCCTTGACGCTTGTTAGGCAAGGTGATATTATTTAAATATAACGCTTGAATAATGACGGCAGGGGTTAACCCTGATATGGAGGTATCAGGATGCGTATGGCCACGGGGCAGGCTGCGGTAGAATATTTTATTTTATTCGCTATTATAGCCTGTTTAACGGTTTTATCTTTCAGCACTTTTTTGCCTAAGGTTAAAGAGGCGATCCAGGGCTCAAGTGAAAAAGAAGGCCTTTTCCAGAAAGCAGCGACGGAAATAACTAAATAAGCAAGAGAGCACAGAGATGAAGAAGGCGCAGAGTATCTTAGAATACGCGTTGATTATTTCCGTAGTCGTGGCGGCACTGGCGGCAATGAGCATCTATGTGCAGCGCTCAGCCCAGGCTAACCTTAAAATAATTGAAGACCAGATTAATGCTGAACCGGTCGTTACCAATAAATAATCAAGGAGGTAGAAAGATGTCGCGGAGAAATAAGGCCCAAAGCACATTAGAATATATCGCGGTATTTGCGGCTATTGTCGGGGCAATCATTGTTTTCGCTTACGCTAAATTAAAACCGGCGGTAGAAAAGGTGATGGATTCTTCGGCGACCAAGATCACCGACGCCAGCAGTAATTTTACCCAATCGAAATGATAGTTTTTAAGGGAGGTGAAAGATGTTAAGGGGGAAAAGAGCCCAGAGCACTATGGAATACGCGCTTTTAATCGCGGTAGTCATCGGGGTATTTAGCGCCATGCAGATTTATATGCGCAGGTCCATGCAGGCTAAGATAAAGTCCGGCTCAGACAATGCGGCTACTGTAGCCTTGCAGGGAACAGAGGCTGAAGCTAAGACCGCGACTTTATTCGGCACGGAAAAACAATATGAGCCCTACTATATCAGAAAGGGTGAGTATCAGTTTAATACTGAATCCACCGAAGGCACAGAAACCGAAACAGCTTCCAGTACTGGCGGCAAAAAAGAAGTTAGCGGCGCAACCATTAAGCGCACCGGCACCCAGCAGATTACCGGCGCAGAAGAGGATATAAGCACAAGTAAATAAAATTTAACGAGCAGGGGGTGAATAATGTTTAGGGGAAAAAGAGCCCAAAGCACCTTGGAATATGCCTTGATTATCGCGGCAGTAATCGGCGCCTTATTGGCAATAAATGCTTATATGAAAAGAGGGGTCCAGGGAAGGCTAAGGGAGTCTAGCGATCAAATCGGCAAGCAGTTTGACGCTTCAAATTTTACTTCTACCCGTACGACAGTGGGTGGCGGCACTACTGTAACTACTGAGACACGAGATACCTCTACCGGAAGCACTACCAGCCAGGTATCCCAAGGGGAAACAGTGACCAGGTCAGAAAACGAAACCTGGAATACTGAAGCGAAATAGTAAAAAATGCGCAGAGTAAAAACCCGGGGGCAAAGTTTAACGGAAGTTGCTTTATGTTTGGCGGCGGTAGTAGCGATAATTATGACCGTGCGTATTTATATCCAACGCAGCCTCCAGGCTAGATATAAAGGGAGCGCAGATTATTTAATCTCCGAGATAAAAAATACGGCTATAGATAAAGGTGTCCCTAATTTTACAAAGATTAAACAACAGTATGACCCTTATTACCGGGAGTCAGATACTATTGAGGTTAAAAGCGGGTCCTCTGCTACGGGATTTCCGGATACATCCATAGACCAGACAACTACCCGTAGCGGCTGGGAAAAGACCGGTTCAGCCCCGGATGCGGATTAAAATGCGCAAAGCTCAAAGTATTTTAGAATACGCCATAGTATTGGTTTTGGTAGCCCTGGCTTTAGCAGGTATGGCCATGTATTTTCGCCGGGGGATACAATCCGTGGTAAAAATAGCAGCAGATGAAGCAGGCAACCAAAAAGACGCTGAAGAAATAGACCCGCTTAAAGGAATCAAAACTTCTTCGGCAGTGAGCCGGCAGTCAGAGCTAACTCAGAGGAAGAGGATAGAAAAGGGTGGCGGCCAGAGTAGCGATTTCAGCGCGGTTACTACAGGCAGCGGGAGCTCGGCTTCAGTTTCTACCAGAGAGAAATAAAATGCGCAAAGCTCAAAGTGTCTTAGAATACGCCATAGTCATATTTGCTATTATTGCCGCGTTATTGGCCATGCAGGTTTATATCCGCCGAGGCCTTCAGGGAAGGTTGCGCCAGGGCGCGGATGAGTTAAGCGCGCAGCATTATGAACCTAAAAATACGGTTTCAGATATTACCATTACGCAGAAAAGCGATATAACTACGCAGACTAATACTGTTGAGGTGGACGATAGATATAAAACTACAACAACTACTGATATTAATTCTCAGGAAGAGCACCGTTCCGGAACCGAGCATATCTCGCCGGAGGAATGATGAAAAAAGGGGGAGAATCCTTATTAGAAGTAGCGATCTTTGGGGCGATAATCGTCATGCTTTTAGGCGTTCTTATTAGTTACGGTTTAAGGTATAATTACCAGCAGAAAATGATGCAGCAGGCATTCAGGAAGTCTTTAACCCACGCAGTAAACCAACCGGGCACCTCTATTTCTAATGTAGTAATCAGCGATAAACATATCCCTAATCCTTCCGATACTTTTGGCGTAGGTTCGGTTACTCCGATGACCGGCTCAGCCGGAGGCATTGCCCGCGACTATAGATTAGGCGAGACCGCTGATACGGAGAGCGAATTACCCCGGGTAGCGGTTAACATCAACGGAAAGGAATTTACCTATACCACTGCTGGGTTTAGGGATGAATCTAATGTTCCGGAAAGCAGCTTAGGTAGGTATCAAGTGATCTACGGCGGCGGAAATGTCTGGAATACAGGTGACGGAGAATGTTTAGGAGAAGAGAGTACGTCAATTAATCCTAATACCGGAGAACCGGAAGGCACCACCTGCTCCCAACCCAGTAAAAATATCCGCATAATTGATTATTGCGACGGAGAAATTATAGATTACGGCAGCGCAGTCAAGCAGTGCCGGATGATTGTGGATGCGGATGCCTGCGTAAAAGAATGCAGCCGGGACCCTTCAGCAGACTGCAGCGTCTGCGCTCAACCGATAAATATACCCTGGTATTGTGCTAATTATACGGAGACCGACACCACAAGCCATACGTATAATTTCCCGGCATTAGAGCAGCTCTTTAGTCTTGCCGGCTTAAAAGCTATGGGGTTACAGCAGGATTATGAACAGAAGACCTTAACCGATAATACCTTAAGAAAGACCGAAGATACGTCAGGCATTACCACGACGGATAATATTGACTGGAAGACGCAGACCAAAAGAAAAATTATTACTAAGCCCTATGGTTCAACCAGTAGCGCCACTAATACCGAGGAGGTTGTCAGTGAAGTCTCGCAGGAAAAAGTTGATTCCCGCAACTCTGGGTGGTAAAACTGCGCAAGTCTCCTTAGAATTAGCTGCCAGTTTAGTGGTAGTTTTTATCTTATTATTCGGGGCATTACAGTTATTTCTCTGGATGAATAAAAGCCTGGTGCAAAGGCAAAAGGATTACGAAGCCCAAAGGGTGACTGCCGGAAATAGCGGAAGCGAAGTCCAGGTAGATGAATCTGATCAAAGCAAATATCCGAAATTAAATATTTTCGGGCAGTAGCAATAGGGACGGTTCTATTCGTATAGCCATAAGCATAGAACCGTCCCTAAAGAAGGATAGTCAATGTTAAGCAGTTTTTATAAAAAGTTTTCTCTTGGTAGCCTGAAAAACGATAAGCCTCGGGGCCAAATCGCCACCTTACTTATCTTAATGATTGTGGTTATCCTGATTATGATTTTAACCACGGTAAACTTGGGCCAGCTTTCTCTTTCCAGCACTAATCTTTCTAATGTCGCGGATTCCGCCAGCCTTTATTTAGCCTCGCAATTAGCCACCCGTTCTTATGGTTTATACAAGTCATTAGGCAATACTACTTGCAGGTGCCAAAGCGGCGCCGGGGGTTTTGGCGGCATTATAGGCTCTATTGTCGGAGCAGTCTTAGCTATAGTTGCCGTAGTTATGATCTGGAATCCTGTAGGTTGGGTGGCGGCAGCTGCGTTCGTTGCTGCAGGTGCTGTTGGAGGTGCTGTTGGAGGTGCTGTTGGTTCTGCTGCAACAGGAGGAGATGTTGGAAAAGGAGCGGTTAGTGGTTTTATGATTGGCGCAGCAATTGGGGCTGCGTATGCTACTTTTGGCGCGCCGGTTGGCGGAGAGGAAGGTGCAATTGTTCTCGAAGGCGCAGAATTAACAGAGGTAGCGGAAGGAACAACGCTGGTAGCTGAAGGAGGGGAAACTATAGTAGCTGGTTCCGAAGGAGGTGTAGTAGCAGTAAATGGAGGAGCAGAAGTTGTGGGAGGATCCGAAATAACTATGGCAGCGAATAGTCAGTTAACTCTAGCCCCAGGGACTACTTATACAGCTGCGGGAGTAACAATCGTTCCTGCTAACGTACCGATAACTACAGTGGCTGCAGGTGCAGCCATACCTACAGGTTCAACCGTAATAGCAGGAGGTGTTGCTATAGCTCCAACTCTTAGCGCAGCAGCCGCTATGACATTATCTGCTAGTTCAAGTCTTTATAATGCCTACGTTGCTGAACAGAATCAGGCCGCAGCTTTTGCCGCGGCAGCCCGGATGTTAAACGGCTTGCCGGATTATGACCATTTTCGTGAGAGCATATTATTGCAGGTTTTTTCCCAGACCGTGGATGACCCGAATAAAGATATAGATTACGATGATTTAAGCGGGGATGGCAAGATTAATGACAAGGTATCGCATTTTCTATATTATTGGGCTGGCCGGATGAAATATTTAAAAAGCGTTATTCCTACTTTACAGGGTATTACCAGTTCCTTTTTTAACGGGACCCTAAAAGATGCTGAGGATTATATTCAAGCTGAAATCAAAGGCTCGCTTGCTAAGCTAGGGGACACAAAGGATATTACGCAGGACGGCTCTATTGCCAGAATAGCCCGGGCCTTAAACCCGGATTTCTGGAATCCTAAAAATGACGGCTCTTTTGACGCTATAGTCAGCGGGTTTAAAAGCTTTATCGCCGACAGCGAAGCACTAGAAAAAATAGATATTAACCAGTTAACCGCCCAGTGGCAGACTTACATTAAGATTTTCTATAATCAGGATACCGGGAAGAAAACCGAAGATGGCAATATAATTACGGATTATTATTATACTTTGGGAGAATTAAAGGGGTACCTCTCAGATTGGAAAACGGAAATTATAGCAAAAAGAAATCAGCTCCCTTCCTGTAAAGTAGGAACTTTTGGCTCTATAGGAGATGAAAGTCCAGCCTGTCAACCTTGCAATAGCACTTACTGTGCCAACGATTGTATTGTCAGTTTCGGGCCGGAAATCAGCCCCCTACCCTGTAAATTTAACTTTACCCTTCAGGGAGGCAGCTTGGATTATAATATAGATGATGAAGTTACCCCTGCTTTAAATGACATTGATAGCTTAATTAGCAAGATTAACGGTTTTCAGAACGCGATTAAACAATACGTTAAGGATATGGAGAATACTTATAGCGCGCTAGAAAGCGGTTATGGCGGCCTGAACCCGGCAACTTACAGTTGGACAGATAGCCGGGGTGACCACAGTATAAAAGTCGGAGTCGGCCCTTACCAGTTAGCCAGGACGATTAAAACGGAAAGCGGAGGCAGCTGGTCAAAGACAATTTGTATACGCATGGTAGATTATACTGATGATGGTAATTGTTGGGTACAGATAACCAAGCAGGAGCCTAAAGACAAAGAGCTAAAATCCGGAAGAGTAAGTTTAGGGATGTGGAATCCCTTCTTTAGTGGTATAATTACTAAAAAGAGCAAGGCCTATTATAGTTACGATACAGTGGGATTAACACAGTGATAAATAAAGACAAAAAAGATACCCCGATTTTAGAATACACAATTCTGGCAGGAATTATCATTGTTTTCCTTTTGTTTATCTTCCAGCTAAAAACCGGGGATGTCAACCTATGCCGGGCTATCTTTAGCGACTTGGTTAATGGCCGTTATGGGGTCCAGAAATATATTGATTGGGAAAACCTCAATGCCTTACAGGTAGATGTCGGCCGGGAATATCAACAGTCTACCGGCGAGAAACAAAGGGTAGGTTATAAAAAGGCATTTATTCAGAGTTTTTCCCGGGGTTTTCAAGGAGTAGGAGGGAAATTTAGAGCATTTGTCAATTGGCGTATTTACAATAAGGTTGATAACCAGACAATTGTCGCCGCGGATTATCAAGGCCACAATAAAACTCTATTATTTACCCTCTCAAGCTCGGGAAAAAAGAGATTGACCTCCTTGCAATGGAAAGGTAGTTATCCAGACGTCATTGCGAGGAAGACGAAGTCCGGCGAAGCAATCACCTTAAAAGCAAAATTGCTTCCTGCTTCAGTTTCACCTCGTAGTCGCAATGACGCTTTGAATAATGAATAAAAAAACTGGTTTTCTATCCCTGGAATATGCGCTGCTGATAGCGATAGTCATAGCGGCATTAATCGGAATGGCGCTTTATTTCCAGCGCTCTTTAAGCGGAAAATGGCGGGATGCCGGGGATAATTTTGGTTTTGGCCGGCAATATAAGCGTTAAATAAAGGTTATTTATGCAACTATTGATTATTTTAGGATTAATCGCCGCCGCGATAGTATTAATCGGCAGCCAGCTTCTTCCTGCATTTCTGCAGCGAGCGAGCACCCTGCATACTCAAAAAGTAGCGGAAGCGGAGAAGCAGCTGGATAAAATGTTTATTGAGGTTAACCGCCAGAAACTGGTCTTGTGGTATACGGTTACGCCTCTGGTTATCGGTATATTGGCATTTTTTTTCTTAAGAAATTTAGGTTTCTCCCTGCTTGCCGGGCTAGTCAGTTTTATCATCCCTTCAATAGTTATTAAAAATTTAAAAAACCAACGCCGCTCGCGTTTCCAAAGCCAGCTTCCTGACGGGATAATGGTCCTTTCTTCTTCGCTCAAAGGAGGGCTTTCTTTAATGCAGGCTCTGGAAGTAGTGGTAGAAGAGGTCCCGGCGCCTTTTTCCCAGGAATTCGGGTTGGTCTTAAGAGAAAATAAAATCGGAGTTCCTTTAGAAGAAAGCCTTAAGCATTTACATGATAGGATGCATCTGGAAGAATTGGATTTAATAATTAATTCTATTCTTGTGTCTAAAGAGACCGGCGGAGATTTAACTAAGGTTTTAGCCCATCTCTCCATTACCCTGCGGGATAACCGGAAATTAAAAGAAAGCATTAAAACACTTACTCTCCAGGGCAAGCTTCAGGGGATAATTATGTCGGCTTTGCCGTTTATCTTTGTGGCCTGGGTTTTAAGTTTTAACCGTAATCACTTTGATATTATGTTTAACTCGGAGTTAGGCCGTACACTCTTAATAACAGCAGTTTGTTTGCAGGCAGTGGGGATATTTTTAATCTATAAATTCAGCAAAATAGATGTCTAAAGGAGAATAGATGCTTTTTTTGATTTTCTTATTTATAGTGGCTGCGGTTGCGCTTATAATTATTGGAATAAGGTCTATGCCTCGGGTAGGCGGGGCAAAGCCGGCTTTTACCCCGGAAACAACCAGGAGTAAAAGCTTTAAGACCAGTTTTCTAGCCGGCGTCGTTCCTTTTACCGCGGTTATCCTGGATAAATTAAACTTAGATGCAAAGATTAAATTGAGATTGACTGCCGCCCATTTAAGGCTTTCTCCGACGGAGTTTATCAATTTCAAATTATTGTTTACCGCGGCCTTAATGATCCTTGCCCCTTTTGTCTCGGGAAAGATTGGGCCAATAGGATTTGTTATGGCGCTTGTCTTAGGGTATCTGCTGCCGGAAATATGGCTGAACAAAAGAATAGGCCAGCGTAAATATGCTATTGCCAGGGTGCTTCCCGAAACAATAGATTTATTGAGTTTGTGCGTGGACGCCGGGCTGGATTTTGTCGCGGCAATAGAATGGTTAATTAAAAAAGGAGTTTCGACTAACCCGATGATTCAGGAGTTGGCCTTTGTTTTGGAAGAAATCCAGTGGGGAAAATCCCGCACCCAGGCCTTAAAAGATATGGCCAAAAGGCTAAATATTCAGGAAGTGAACTCTTTTATCCAGACTTTGGTTCAGGCTGAACGTATGGGGACTCCGGTTGCCGAAGCTTTTGCGACGCTTTCTGAAGACGCCCGTTTGCAGCGCTTTCACCGCGGAGAGAGGTTCGCGATGAAGGCTCCGATTAAAATTCTCCTTCCTTTGATTTTTTGTATCCTGCCGGTCATAGGCATTATTATCGGCGGGCCCATATTCCTGCAGTTTACCCAAGGCAAGATGTTCCAGGGATTTTAATCAAAAGACAATATAAATAAAACTTGATTTTAGCTATTTCTATGTTAACTTAATGCTAACAGGTTAACATAGGTTAATTGGAGGTGAAAATGATGGTCGGCAATAGACAAAGAGAGCACCTTACCATCCCGCAGGTGGCTAAAATTTTAGGTTTAAGCAGGATCGCTATTTTTAAGAAGGTTAAGAACGGTGAAATTAAAGCGGTAAAGATAGGCAGGAATTACGCTATTTCCAGGAAACATTTTGACTCTATCCTAGGCAAGAGTTTGAATGCGGAAGATAAAAGGGAAATAGAGACTGCCGTAAGAAAGACAGTCTCTGAGTATGGCCGGACTTTGAAGCTTCTAGGGAAGAATTAATGAAAAAATTAAATGTAAAAGAAGTAGAGTATATTGCCTTCCGGCTGGCCAAGGAACTACTATCTTTTAATGAGCCTATACCCGGATTTTCTACGCGCTATCCTAACGTTCTAGAAAGCTCTTTAGCCGCGCCTTTCCAGACCTTTACCGGGAAATCTCTTTATTCCGGTCTTGTCGCTAAAGCCGGAATTCTGTTTTATCTGATGATTAAAAATCATCCTTTTCAAAACGGGAATAAAAGAATCGCTATGACCGCCCTATTTGTTTTCCTGCATAAAAACAGGAAATGGCTGGAGGTTGACACGCAGGAACTTTATAATTTTACGATGTGGATCGCCCAGAGCCCTCCGAAATTTAAGAAGGAAACCCTAAGGGCGATACAGAAATTTTTGAAGGAAAATATAATTGCGCTTAAATAATGTTCATATTCTCCTCGTCACCTTAATCCTATCCTTATTTCCCCAACCTTCTTACGCAGCGCGTACACCTTTAGAGGTATCTGAGCAGGAAGAAAAGAAAGTCGAAATGTCCCCCGTAGATAGCTGGCTTAAAGACTTTGACGCGCAAAGGGAGAGCTTTGCCGAAAAATACGGGACAAGGTTTGCTTTCCTTTTTAATTACACTCAACAGGCGATAATCAAGAGTAAACACGATGAAGGTAAGTCCCGCGGCCCCTGGTATTGGGACTTTGAAATTGAACAGAAGCTTTGGCCGGGAGGAGCGCTCTTCGCCGAGTTTGAGATGGATAAAGGAAAGGGCGTGGACAAATTTTTACCTACTTACTCAGTATTTAGTGATAATGCAGGCAAAAGCGCCTGGTTTTATTTACCCGCGCTGTATATAGAGCAGAAACTTTTTAAAGATGAAATAACTTTTACCGCCGGTAAACTGGATTTATCCGATTGGTTTGATTATAATGAAGCCGCGGGTAGCGGGGATACGCAATTTTCATCCAGCGCGCTGGTAAATAACCCGACCATTCCTTTTCCTTATATAGGGATAGCCGCGTTGGTAAATTTTAAGCCCTCCGAATGGCTCTATTTTCAGTCCGGCACAGGCACGGCCAAGGTCAGTTACACAAAAACAGGCTTAAGCGATGCGTTTAACAGCGCGTTTTTTATCAATGAGCTCGGTTTAACTCCTAAGTTCGGCTCCTTGCAGGGTAATTACCGTTTTATCTTCTATACTAATCATCAAAAGCTAGACTACCTTAATTCTGACGAAACCAAGAAGAACGATTCCGGGTTTGCTTTGAGTTTTGACCAGGCAATAACCAAGAGCGTAACCCTCTTTTTCCGCTACGGAGTTGCTGATCCCAAAGTCAGGGATATTGAATATTTCTGGTCTTGCGGCGGTCAAATTACTGAACCTTTTCCAGGACGTAAATTTGACTGTCTGGGAATAGGAGTAGCCCAATCTATTGTTGGCGATGACTATCGGGAAGTAAATGGCTACGATGAAACCTGGCGCGCCGAAACTATGTATGAAGCCTATTACAGTTATTATCTAAACGGATGTATGGCTCTGACTCCCAACCTCCAAGTAGTTACTCATCCCAGCGTTGATAAGGCAGAAGGCACTGAGATAGTCTGCGGCCTAAGGTTCCTACTCAGTTTCTAATTTTTTATCGTCCAATCTGCAATTATTAATGTCCATTCTTATCGAGAATCACCTAAAAATGTCCACTCTATAAATAGGGACAGCGACCGTTTTTCCAAAGTAAGCATAAATAGGGGAAAACGGTCGCTGTCCCTATTTATCATTGCGCAAACTACTCATTTTCGGCATTACGAGCCATTAAAATGGCAAAATAATCGCGTTTTTAGGGATTAAATGCGTTTCAAAAAGTGCGATTTTAGCCCACTTTTTTAACTATAATTAGGCCGGGTTTTGATATTGAAAGCGCTACCAAAATAAGCCCTTTTTTAGCTTGACAGCGACGAGCTATATGTTATACTCTGGTTGTAGTTGAGGCAAGTAACGAAATGGCAAACCCGGAGAAATCCGGGGGCGCAAAGCCGCGGGTCCCAAAGAAGTAAAATAGTGCCTATCAAAGGATAGCCGGGCTGCCGAATTACCGACGGAAATTTGACAGTTCGGTTTTTCTTTTTAGAAGCTTAGTAAGGGATTTTACAAACGCTTTATAAAACAAAATATGAAAGACTCTCACTCGCAAGCTAAAAAGAGTAATGGGGTAAAGGGGAACTTTTATTTTGCATTTTATGTATATAGTAATATAAAAATAAAATGATAAAGCCAAGAGCCAATATAGAAGACAAGGTAGTTACCAAAGAAGCGGCCAAGGAAAAATTCCACTCCAGTTTTAAGCCTTGGATCCGCGTGGCAGCTTTTGTTGTTGCCGTAGTCTTCTTGCCTGAACAGGCAGCTCAAGCGGTAGAATATGACTGGCGCGTAATCTGGAATAAACCCGCTATCGGCCTCCCTTCCAACAACGTATTTGCCCCAAATTACCTTAAAAATGTCCAAAATCTTAATATTCCTCAAGCAGTAAAAAGTATCCTCAAAGATATAGCCAATAAACCCATAACTGCTATAAAGGTTTCAGAGAATCTGACCATAACTCTGGATAAACCTCTGAAAATGTCCAATCAGAGGATAGATGAGTTGTTTAACTGGTTGGTGGGTAAACCTTGCGGTTCTAAAGCGCTTTATGACTTCCTAAGCTATAAAGGGGTTAAGGTAGAAGAGCAGGATATCGCGGTTTTTGCCTTAACCATAGATATCTTAAATGACGTAGTCAAGCCGGAAGGTAATCCTGCAGTAATCAAGAATTCCCTTTATGCTTTGTCCAAGGCTTCAGAATTTTTTGGGAATAAACTTTACCCGGTTAAGTTATCCGAGTTATCCGCAGATTTAGCTCCGTTCATTGCTCACCTAAACGGCGACCACTATGTTTTAATCACTAAAATTAGCGGTGAAAAAATTTACTTCTTAGATGAACACAAAGAAGAATTCCTGCCAATAGAGAAATTCCTTAAAGATTTTTCCGGTTATGCCTTAATACAGGGACTGTCCCCGAAGGGGACTGTCCCTTTGACTGATGCCGAAGCCAAACAAGTTTTAGGCGCCAGATCCAACAAGCAAGGATATGCCGATGTCTCTTCTTTATTTAAAGAACCTTCTGACGGGGATATGTGGCTGGGGTTAGGGATTACGGTTGCTTCTGTCGCCGTACCAGCCGCCTGTTCTTATTTCTCAGTAGCCGGAACAGCATCTACTCTTAGTGCTGGCGAGGCACTAGGTAAGGGAGTTACTTCTTTTGGCCAGGCAATGCTCTATAGCCAAATTGCCCAGGCAGCGACTAACGTAGCAGTGCAGAACTTCGGGATGGATCCTACTTCTGCCGGAATATTAAGTACTGTGACAATCGCCGCCTTGTCCGGAGCAACCACTGCTTATTACCAACCAAACAGTACTCTTTCTACAATTGGTATGGGCGCCTTAAGAGGAACACTTTTAGGCGCTGCCAAAGCCGGCGCCAGCGTATTTGCCTATGAGGCGTTGAAAGATACCAGTTTATTTAAGAATAATCCTTATGTTGGCCGGCAGTTTGCTAATCTCGCCGGGAACGCTATAGGTTATGAAGCGTTTGGCCTCGCAATGGGTGCTGCCTCTGGCACTGTTTTCGATATGGGACATCAAGCCAAGACCGAAGTAACACCGAGACAAGTAACAACAATAATAGATGAAAACGGCCCTGACGATATCAGCAATATAAAGACGGAGACGCAGTATTACGCGTTTGGTAGTTACAGAGATGGCGGTATGAATGTGACAAATGATATATCTGGAAAAATCTTTCAAGAAAACGGGAAATCTTACGCCTACGTGGCTCCTTCGACAACTTATCAGGGCGCTCTATATGCCCTACAGGATATGAAAGGCTCTTTAATCTCTCAGGGCGTAGGTTTGGCTGTTGAATATGCCGCTTCTCGGGGTGTGTTCGGTAGCGAACTTCAAAAACATCCTAACTATAGCCGTTTATTAGGCGAGCCCTTAGGAGGCATAGCCGGAGCAAATGCCAACAAACTGACTTGGGATCAAGCGGCTTTTAACGGCCTTCTATCGGGCGGCGTTTCAGCAGGGCTGAATGCTTTAGGCGGAGATTTTGACAAAGTTACAGATAAAAATAAATGGGGCCTGACCCGCTTGCAAATGGAGGGGGTTAACTGGTTAGGAACAGCCACTCTTTATTCTGCGGCCGGCACAATTATCGCTGCGAATAAATCAACTGCAGAATTAGGCGAAAAATCTTGGGTAGGGTACGCGGGAAGATTATTTAATAAACGGTTTGAGGAATTCGCCACTAATTATGTTTCTTTAGGCGGCACCTCTCCGGTATATACCAAAGGCGCAGGCGGTTGGTCTGAAGTCCAATATATAGAAAAAATTGCCCAGCTTGCCGGAACCTCTGATTTTAAAGCCAATGCCGATTATTTAATGAAACAAAAAGGTTATACTGACTGGGGTAAGTTTATTGATGATGGGAACCTCAGTTCGCTTCTGCCTTCCGCGTCTTATTCTTTAGTTAATTACGCCAAGTCTACCTTGCATTTTGCGTCAGTAAATAACCTGGTCGGCTTAGGCAGGGACATAATCTATCCGACCTTCTTTCCTACGATAATCAAGGCTAAGGAATCAGGCATTACTTCTACTATTAACATCAAGATGGTGCCGGCAGTTTTATGGGGAGATACAGGCTTATATCAATATTTTAACGAAAAGGATATTGTGGAGTATGTTTCAGGGTATCGCAGTGAATTTAACGGTAACTCGCTTTCTAATAAATATGACTCTCAAGCAAATAAGGATTTCATAAAGAAGAATATATCCATTAGCCCTAATGATATAGATGGGAGCGTTAGCTTAAAGCTGCTGCTTCCAGAGACTAGTGCTTATAATACTAATGCCAGTTCTAAACCCCGAGATCAAGCAGGAAATAAAAAGCTGTCGGAAGATAGCTATCCTGCTGCTGATTATCTTGATAGGGCCAAAAAATTTAAAGCATCTCTACCTTCCTGGTCAGGAGCATTCTTAAATAATAATCCAGAAAATTCTGGGCCGGCGGCGGGTGTTGAAACAACTGAAACAGAAAAGTGGTTAACTGGGGTTGTAAAGAACGTAGGATCGCCATTCTTAGATTATACTAAGAGCCTTTATGGGCCTGGGTCTGGTGTGGTAGTGGATGTTGAATCCGCGTCAGCCGAAGTTAACAAGATGACCGGGACCGTAGGGGTTTTGGTGCATAATAAAGACGGCCAGTTAAGTTTAGATCCTAATTCTTTAAACTATGCCAAGGGCGCTCAATGGAAAGTTCCGGAATTTGCAATTAGGGGTAAAGACAATATAATAGGCCAGGCTTATTACGCTGACAAATATACGGGCGTGCGTTTTGATAGCAGCAGGTATCTGGGGCATCTAAAAGAACAATCCGGAGAGATTACCATTGGCGACGGCAATTTTTACGGCGACGGAGCTTTTATAAATGAAATAATTAAACCCGGCGACACCAAGGAGTTTAAAAACATCAAAGATGTAAACGGCGTAGAGGCCGACCTTACATTAAGACAGTTAGATTATCTATACACCTTTGATGTGCTTGGCAAGCAGACTTTGAACGCCAAGCTTTCTTATGCCCGGGGAGAATATGAGCAGCGTTATAGACAGGAAATTATGTCTTCTAAGCCTGCTGATAACTTTCTAGAAAGTAAACTAGGTGGCGAATCTCTTATGACTCCAGTCCCTAAGCAAGACGTTCTCAGCGCACTGTTTGATAATAAATCAATAGTTGCAAAGACAAAAGGCACTATTTATGACTTAGGTGAGTTTGGCGGCAACCCTATTTTGCTTGTAAACGGAGACTTAATTATACCAACGCCCAAAGCCGGCGGCGAGGGGAAAGAATCTCCACAGACTGACATGGTAGCGTTAACAAGAGCAGGTTCTTTTCAAGATTCTAACAAAATACCCATGACTACTGCCAGGGGTTTTGGCGGCTGGGTGGCCAGCATTGATCACCAGAATGGTAATATTGTAGGGTTGGATTTAAGCAGCCTTAATTTTGCCAAAGGAGCAAAATGGACGGGAGAAAACGGATTTGAGATGGTCCGAGATAACTCAAAAGGCGATAATACTCCGATTGCAGAAGGAGATAGGAATACGCGCCTGGTTACTTCTTACTCTGTGCATAAAGACGGAAGCGTTACTTTTAATTCTTTAGGCATAAGGCCGGGAGGCGACAAAGAGAATAAAGGTATTCTTACAATTGGCGTGAATGACAGTACGCTTTCGGAAACATGGCTCAAAGAGAAAGTAACAGAGAAATTATTCTTTAGCCCGGAGTTAATAGAGAAGATAGATAGAGATTTTAAAGCAGGCCAGACAGCAGTAATAGCAGCAGCAGAAAAAGGAGAGTTTACTGATGCAAAAGGCGGGAAGATAAAAGACTCCCGGCTTCAGGCTAAACTAATAGGGGAAATCAAGAATATAAACTCAGCCGAAAAACTTAAAGAGTTTCTCAGTAACGGCGTTAGCTATATTATAAGTTCTTGGGCTGCGTATAGAATCGGAAATGAAATTCCCGATGAGGTAATCTTTGGGAATGCTGTGCAAAAGGGGCATAGTCTTGATTGGGAAGTAGCCAGGCAAACAGGTAAAGATACCTCCGAAGTAGTTTTAAAAGGCAACTCACCTTTAGTCGGCCAGTTAGCGTTCAAGGGAACAGACGCTGCAACAAGCAAAGAATTTAATATCAGGCCTATCCAGCATTGGGGCGGTCCAGCTCCTTTAGTTTTTTCCGGCGCAGTTAATCCTTCAATATCTCGTGGCCTTGAGAATAGCGCTTCTTTATATGAGAAAAATGGTCCTCTAGAAGGTTGGAAATTACAAGAATCAACTAAAGACGGAGTAAAAGAGAGCTACCTTATTAATGATAATGATAAGGAAAAAAAGGTTAAAGTAACTGTGGCTAAGGATCAGGCGGGAAAAGATATTATTTCTGTTCCCTGGGATGACAGTAAAAACGAACTAAGAGTTCAAAATAATTCCGAGTCTCTCCCTAAATTATCCAGAGATTTTACTTATGAAATAGATCATGAACGTTATCAGCAAAATCCAACCGGCCCGGTATATTTTAGTAAAAGCGGAATATTAACGGGTATGGATTTTGATAAGGAGGATAAATTCAAATTTGACCTGGTTACCGAGGCGCAGGGTATAAAGTATAGCGGCGCCAGGACCTCCAAATCCTATGAGATTAATAAAGATAAGACCGTAGAGACATACGAAGGCGTTTATAAATTAGCGCAAGACCAAAAGACCAAGAAATATAACCTTATTGACCCTGCAAGTAAAGCAGTCATTTACGATAATGTAGAGGTTTCTAAGGGGAGAGTTATAGTCGCGGGTTTAGATTTCCCTGATGGTATGAGTCTGCTCCGTAATGTGGCAATAAATTTAGGCCCGGACGGCAAGATTAGCCATGTAAACCTTCATTGGATAGGCGCTAACTATAATCAAAAAGAGGCGGAGATTACTTTTAAAGCAAATGGTGAGATTGAAGGCGTTGGCCAGCTTAGCGAAACTTTTCTCGCCAAACCTTACCTGAAAGATTCTGAGCCGGGTAGCAAAATAGATACCAAGAATAAAGATAGAATTATTATTAATGGAGTAGGCAGCAAAGCCGGCGTTCTGCATATCGTTTCATCTTTCGCTAATTACGCGGTTCAGGAAAAGGATAAGGCCGGCGTATGGAATTGGGTCACTCCGAAAGATAAGATTTTATTTGATTCTGAATTGCAGGATAGGCATCAGGTTATCTGGGCTTTGACCAATGTGAAAGATGGAGGAAAGGCAGGGGTAGGCACATCGCCTATTATCGGCCAAGAGCTGCTGGTGAATAAGGAAGACGGCATAGCGCGCCCGGCCCTTTTAATCAAGGCTTTGCCGTTTATGAATGAAGGTATGGAAGGGTCTAAGGCAGATAAGCTAGGAGAGAAAGTAAAAACATTAAAAGAGGTTTTAAAGAAAGAAATCAATGTTAAAAATGATAAGGACGCCAGCTTTATTCAGGCAGTGAAGGAATTGCAAAAGAAATTAGGGGTAAAAGAGGATGGTATCTGGGGTCAGAAAACCGATGCCGCGCTGAATAAAGATAAATATTTTGTCTTGGGCGAAAAAGGCGAAACCCAGGTGGTAAAAGTCAAAGATAGATTAGGGGCAGTTATTCTTCCTTCTGAAGAGAGTTCCGTTCCGGTAATGTTGGGCGTGGGTATTAACGGCGATGTGCAATACAAGGTTATTACTCAGGCTGAAGGTTTAGCTTATGCCGCTCCTAAGGGATTTAAGATGCCTTGGTCTTTAAGCACGGATGAGAAAAAAGGAGTAGCCAGTATAACTTATCTTCAATCCACTAAGGCTTCGGGAACGATTGATTTTCCTAACGGCCAGCCTTCTAAGAATGAGATGAGCCAAAAGAACTATTCGTTAAAGACTAGTGAAGAAGTTTATTTTACGAAGGAGGATGGCAAAGAGAAATTTGTTACAAAGAAGGAAATGAGGGAGAATTTAGAGAAGCCGCTGAAGGAATTAGAAAAATCAAACGAGACTAAAAAAGACGAAAAAATTAAAGGCCTTTTAGAGAAAGCGCGGAAATCGCTTGATAAAGAAGACTTTAACGGCGCAGGCAAACTTTTGAATAGCGCGATTGCAATTGACGCCTTATTTAGTCTTAAGGCTCGTCCTGAAAATGATCCAGTAAGAATCGCCTTTATGAAAGATCTATTAGGTAAATGGAAAACGGAAGATGCGGTTAAATCAGATCTAGCTGACGTAAACAGCAAAACAGGCTTAGCTGAGTATATGCGCACTTATTCTAAGAAAGTTGCGTTTTACGATATCAGCCAGCTCAAAGGGTTTAATAAAGCAGAAGCTGAAAAAGCAGGATTAACCGAAGAAGTTTATGTTAAGGGCAAGCTTAATGATGAACAAAGGGCAGTTATTAAGAAAGCCGAATTCGCACAAAGAAGCGCGGCTCTACAGCAAGTTACAAAAATTTATAATGATACAGGCGATTCTAGGTTCAATCCCGGTTCGAATGGAGAAAACTTAGGTGTCGCTATCAATAATCTCAACAAGGCTATCGAGGGTGGAGAATTCAAAGACAAGCTTAGCCCCGCCGGAATTTCAATTCCCCTAGAGGATACATCTTGGGGTAAAACTAAGAATTATCTTGCCGCGTTTAATTCGGGTACCGTTGCAATGGTAGATATACTGGGTGCGCCGTTAGTTTACCCAATAGACAAACTGAATGAATGGTTAGGCGTAAAGCCTAATTATTGGAGGGATCGTTTGTTTGATAATGCTGATAAGCTTATTACGCAAAGGGAAAAATTGCTTAATAATGAGATACAGGCGCCCGGAGAATATTTGGCAGTAGAGGCATTAGGGTGGGCTTCGCTGATACCTATGTTTAGTTGGGGAAAAGCTAAAGTCGGGGCAGGTTTCTTTAAAGAACTACTTGATGTCACGAATATGAGCAGTAAAGTTCAGAAATTCATTCCCGGAGCCGCATCACTAATAGAATGGGCAGGGGATAATAGCGCTAAGAAAATTATCGCAGGCGCAATAATTAGCGCAGAAGTAGGAGCGTCCACAGGCGGAATTACATATACTGCATACAATGTTTCAAATTACCTTGCGACCGGCGAGAATAAATTTACAGTTTCGGGATTATTAACCTCGATTGCAGGAGGCGCTTTAATAGCTTCAGCTCCCTATGCTTTAGCTGCTGTAAGCTCAATGGGGCCCATTTCAGGAGATACGTGGTTGGGTAGGGCAATCAATACGGTTGCCAGCCCTATGAGTAATAATGCGTTCCAGACCGCAACTAATGCTTATGCAAGAAGCGCAATTAATACTGCTATATCCAGCGCAATGGTAGCTACAGTAGGCACAGGGATTGCAGAAGTAGGCACAAGGGTTTTTAATGATAATAAAGGGTTATCTTTGCCGCAAATATCATCTGTCTTTGCTACTATTTTTGGAGCAAATACAGCCAGAGTTTTAGTAGGAGCTTTTGCGAATAAGGTAGCGGATAATGCCTTGAAAGGCGCAATAGGGAAAGGATACGCTGCTGTTACTACGCCTTTAAACTATGGCGTCCAGCTTGGTACTATTGGCGGAAGCTGGGGCGTGATTATCAACCAATGGAAGCAAGGAATGAATGGGGATAGCTTCTCAAGTAATCTCAGTAGAGATTTTACGGCTTTCACTGATGCTTTCTATACGCCATTTCTTATTGGCGCCAGCTTAGGCGCGTATTCTTCTGTCAGGAGTCTCTTCCCCGGGGCAAGTAACCTCCTTAGTAAAGCCTTCTCGCCTACAAAATGGCATTCATATATTACGTGGCCTACGGCCGCAGGAGTAGGAAGATTTAGTTATGGCTTAACTCAGAGTCAAGGTTTTAGGGATAATTTTGAAGCCTCCGTTGATTGGGCAAAGTTTGCTCTCGGCGCGCGTTTCTTGGCAGGCAGGACTAATTTAGCCAAATATTTTACCAGCACAGACATAAAAGGGTTAACCTTGGCAAACATCGGCCGCTATGCAGCCTTATTTGGCACAGGCGCAACCGTTAACGTAACAACAGAATTCGCGAAAGGTTATATTGAAAAAGGATTAGGTTATAGCGGTAAAGATATACACGGAATTACTTTTTCGGATAATAATTTAGAGAATAAGATAGGAGCCGCAGTGTTTCGCGGCGGTTTCTGGACGGTTATGGCTGGTTTAGGAGTTAGTTCTGCTAAAGGTATTTTCAACCAAATAGACGCTAAGTTCGGTTCGCTTGCTCCTAAAGCAATAGAAGGGGCAGGGGTTAGAGGCATAGATGGTTTAGTCTTAACCGGCGCTGAAAAGTTTGCTTGGAGCGGCGCAATCGGCGGGCTGAAATGGATTGCCGTAGGCACACAATTCCCCATATATACAGGTATATATAAATCAGTGGCGTATCTCTTTGAAAACCACCGGTTGCCGTATGGCACAATATTTAATTATGAAGTGGCCAATATGCGTGGGTTTGCGGATGAACAGGTGGAGAAAGGTTTGATAGATGTTAAGGGTTTGGCGCCAATATTGGGTTCAAACGGTAGCTTTGAAAAGGGTTTTAAGGAAACTATTAGGACCGCAGCCATTAATTCTCCTCTTGACGGTGTTTATCTAAATCCGCTTTTAGCAGGGGCTACGGTTACCAAGACAATCGGGCGTGAGCCTGTTAATCTGGCAGAGAAAGCAGCAGCGAGATTTGCAAAATGGAATGAGTCTATTAGTGCTAGTCCTTTAAAGAGAGCCCTAATAGGCGAACCTATGGGGCTAGCTAAGGTTGCAAGCGTTGTAACCGGAATTGATACATTAGTGGAGGTTACTTCTACTGAGAGAGTTGTTCCATCTGGCAAAGGAGCAAGTGCTTCTAATATTGATTACAGTAAGGCGCAGCTTTGGGTTAAAGATGGTGTTGTTACCGGTGCTCCTCTCGGATACAAGCTTGATAAGGAAGGTTATACTGAATTAAAAGGGGAAACCGCGGATGTAACCATAAGAGAACAGCTCTCTACGGGTATGAATAAGACAGAGCGAGGTACTGCGGGTTGGACAGCGCTTATCTTGGCAGTAAGGCCTTCTCGGTATAAACCTCAAGGTGAGACAGGCGATATACTTACTCTTGCAGGCGGCGGTAGAGTAAAAGTTGAGCCAGCGGTTGAAGGCAAGCCTGTCCTGGGAAGATTTGTTGATGAATCGGGAACAGCAATTGATGGCAAACCAAAGGTCTCTATAACTCCTATTGAAGGCGACAAAGTGGCTGTTAAGTCTTACTATGAAGTCGGCGATACTATGCAGTTTGAAGATGGCTTTAAGCCCAAGGTTCTTGAAGTCAACGAACAGAACCAACCTACAATGGTAGATATTAACGGCCAGTGCCATTCTGTAATTGCCAATGAAAGTGGTTATAAATTTGCCCCCTACTATAAAGAAGGTGATTCCATCTCTATGAAATCAGGAGATAAGATAGAGATTACTCAAGCGTACCAAGGCGAAGCAGTGGCGGGACAACTTAACGGCCAGGATGTTGTTTTCGGCCGCGATGGTTCCATTAATCCTTATCCAACTAAAGTAGGCGATCTTATAGCTACTTCTAACGGCGAGAAGATAGAAGTAACCCAGGCGCATAAAGGTGAAGCTGTGATGGGGAAACTTAACGGGCAAGATGTTGTCTTTGGTCTTGACCAGTCCCTTACTCCTTATAGGCAAGTTTCAGCTGAAAATAGAGCTTCTCAGTGGTCTGCAAGCGACAATCCTGTTACTCAATTTGTAGAAGCCGTAAAGAGAGCACAAGTACTTGAAAATGAATTGGGCCAGCTTGGCAAGTCAGATCCAGCTTATCAATCCTTAAGAGATAATTTAAAAAATGCTAATGGTACAGTTATAGATTTACAGGAAGCTTTAGTAGCATATTATAGGAAAAATGGTTTGGAAAAATTATATGAACATAATGATATTTTATTATCAGGGTTGCAGGGAAAGCGCAGTGAGATAATGGAAGATGCTGCTAATTATGATAAGAAGATTCAAGGAAAGGGTTACCCTGATGCCGGTGAATATAAAATATTAAAACCTGAGCCAGCCTCAAGAGTAGAAGCCATAAATAAAGATATACATATTCTTAGTTTACTTGGCCCAACATTTGAGATGTTAAAAGGTGAACAGGAAAATGAAGGTAGTTCAAAAGGCCCGGGCACAGGCGAGGGGCCGGGCACACCAAGCGCAAAACAAGGCCCAGATGCAAGCAGAATCGACCCGGCTAAATACAATGTAGGAGTTGATGGTGAAGGTAATCGATTTGCTATTCCTAAAGGAATGGAGCTTCCTGCCGGAGTTACCCTTGTTAATGAAGGCCCTGCGACAGCAGAGCAAGCCAAATACGCCGGGCTTTCTGCTAATGGTTCAGAAAGAGTAGAAAAAGGTAATAATAGGTTAGGCTTCTTTGAAGAGAGCCACAATTTAGCAAGGGGTAATGATTATAATGAAGGAAAAGGGAGATTACAAATAGGTGCCGCAGAAATTTTAACTCGTCCTTACGGTCCAATAGATCAAGGGATACTTACGGCAATAGATAATGGTAAAGGTAAAACATTTGCAGTGACCGATGCCCAGCTTTACCTTGCCATTAAAGAAGGATACAACGCTATAATATTAGCAGCCAATAGCACATTGTGTCCTGCTTATGTCTCTGAGGACAGGTCAGTCGGGTTTAAGCTTTCTAACAGAGAGTTTGTTAAACAAAGAAGCGCGAAAGAGGGCCGTCAGTTAGATATCGTTAATATGGATACAGAGATAGATAGGTTGCACGACCTGGAAAAAGCAGGAGATGTTGCCGGGGCTAAGGTTCAGGCTAGCGAGATAGCTAGAAAATTATTAGATAGAGATATCATTAAGGTTGTTTCAATAAAAGCCTTCGGATTTTTGCATCTTACTGCAGAGGGATATCTAAAAGATGCCCCTGGACTTATGGATGCCCTCAAGAGATTGAGGGATGAGAGTCAAAAAGTAAGCCTTATAGCGGATGAAGTGGATACTATTGGTATGGAGAATATTCAATTTACCCAGTCAACCGGTCATACCACTCTTAGCGTCGCAGGCAAAGAATATCAATATCCCGCTCAACAGGTTCAAGGAATATTTACTAAGGCGCGTGCGATGCTGGAAAAGGGAGAAATTACAAAAACAGATCTTCTTGAACAGCAAAGAGGAGGCCAGAAGGAAAGTTTTGAAGAATTAGCTTCAAAGGGTATGAAAGTGTTTTATCGCGATGGCATGGAAGGAACGGGTAATATCACCAGTGGAAGATTGCTTTTATCAAAGGCCATCTTTGAGGCATTTAAGGGATATGAAGAAGGTTTGGTCCAGAGCGTATTTGAAGGCATGTTGGACACTTTTGGCGCAAGAGACTTCTTGACTTTATATGTAGATAAAGAAGACGGAAAACCGCGATTAGTTTCAGCAGTAGATCAAGGAATAGCAGATCCTGAGCTTGTTCAGTCTAATTTCGTAAAAGTCGTTGCCGCAACCCTTGAGTATAATGCTCGTCATGGGACAAATCTGGATGTTGGCGATATAAGGATAACTACCCAGACAAGCCGAAGGGCCTTTTCTTTACAACAGTTCACCGGCAAAAGGGTGGCAGGGATAACCGCTACCCCAGAATCTTCTATTCCTGCCTTGGAAGCTAAGTTGGGGTTGCGATATGTGGAGCAGGAAGGGCTATATCAGGAAGCAGGTTCTTTGCCCAAACATGTAGAATTCAGAGTAGTAGAAAATACCGATGTTCAAACAACTATAGGAGTTATCCAGGAATTTTTAAATCAAGGGCAGAGAGTCATTCTGCTTTATCCTGAGACCGATTCTGTAATACGTATGGAAAAAGCGCTTACTGAAGCAGGCCTTGGAAAATTGGTTCAAGTATTTGATAGTAAAGATGTAGAAAGTATACGAAAAGGAGAAGATACTTCGAAGAAAATTATTTTGGCAGGTCCCGAGGCTGGCCGCGGAGTCAATTTTGAAGATAATCCCGCTATAGTGGTTATCGGCGGAGAAAGGGTTTCTTCTGAAGAGATGCGTCATTGGGCTAATAGAACCAATAGAAACGAAGGACTATTCCAAGCAGGCAAACAGGGTAAGGCTATTATTTTGCTATCAAGAGGTGAACTTGAGAGCGCTTATTTAGAGGCAAAAACAAAAGCGCAAACATTAGCTAAGAATAGAGAAGGTGCAGATTTGTTACTCCTGAGTTTATTTGAAAACCAAGAGGTAAATAATGCCTTTGCTACGATACATAATAATGCTGCCGACGCAGTATCTCAAGCACAAGCAGCGCAAAGGCTGTGGAGAGTAACAGCTAAGTATGCGGAAGTTACAAAGGTTTCTCAGAGCGCTGATAGAGCTGTTGCGAATCAATTCTATGAAACAAGAATAGCGGATCTTTTACAGTTCTATAGAAGTGAAGGTTTTAGTGAACAAGATATACCGTTCGTCGTACATATTATAAGCCGCGCTGAAAGAGGTAAATATTCTGATGTTCCTGAACTCAAAGATAGCATATTATCTCAGAGCGAAAGAACTCGCTTGGTTTCCGAGGCTTCTTGGAAACAGACCGTAAAGATGCTTAATGAACTCTTAGATTTAGAGATTGATGGCAAGAGGTTAAGCCCTGAAGGTAGAGCGCTTATTGAGGCCGAATTACAAGTGGCTCAACGGATGATGATAGGGGAAGCTAAGGGATTTGAAGGCCTTCCTAAAGAGCCATCAAATTGGAATGCCTGGAGAACAACAGTATCCCGGGCAAGGGAATTCTTACAGCAAGATGGAAAGGTTGATACAGAAAGATTCTTCCAGAGAGTCTCCGAAGGGCACACAGATTCCATTATTATAGCCAAGAAGCTGGGAGAGAAGATTATTCCTTCACGGATTGTTGAGAGCAACCTCAACCAAACGGCATCCCAGGTTATTGGTAAAGGCGCTGAGAATGTAATGTCGAGGCTTCGCGATACAACGGATGCTCCAAAGATTCCTGCCAGCGTAGAAGATTTATCTAGCCGTATGGATAGGGATATGGCAGGGGTTATGGCTAAGAGAAGCGGAGAAATAGAAGGGGAATATCAGGTAAGAAAAGATGGTTATTTCCAAAGGAAACAGGCTGTTGAGAACTGGCTTGCGCATTATGGAGTTAGCGCTAGCGGCGTACTTTTGCCCGGTATTGTTAGAGGAGTAGCCGCATTAACTACTGCTAGTAAAGATGAACGCAGAGACATTAACCGAGGAATACAGGAAATTGATCTACCAACGGGAGTTTCTATGCCTGTTCTTCCCGAAGATAGACGGGTAACAATGCTTGAAGCCTTGGAGTTTATGAAAGGAGTTATGGGTTCAGGCGTCCTGAATATAGGTGACGTTAATTCAGGGATTAATGGTGGCTTGGATATGTTGCAGAATCTTGGCACAGGTTCTGCGGTATTGCGCGGGCATATTGGAACAGCAATGAGGCATTTTTCGATGGATAACTTTAATGAATATAAAACCGCTTATTTAACCGATAACCGGGAGAGAATGCTTATCTTAATTAAAGATTTATTATCGGAAAAAGATGAACAGGCAATTAAAGTCCGCTCTGTGCTTGATGATATTTTAACCCAAAGACGCGCGGAAAGGACTAAATTCGTTAGCTTAGATAAAGAACCCACTTCTTATGAATACCGGAGTGGTTGGGCAAAAGCCAATAGCGTAACGGTAGATGCTTTACTCAAATTATCCTCAGCATTGCGTATAGATAATGGCCAGAATATACAACAGGGCGTCTTGAGGCTACTCGGTTTATTTTCTCCGGTATCTTCCTTTAATAATGAGTCATGGAAGAAATACGCAAAAGAGCTAAACAGGCTATTTCATAATGTTTCCTCCGGAATTAATGAAGGGCTTGCCCGTTCGTTAACCGTCAATGCTTATAATCCCCAAATGCTATGGTCAGCATTAATACATGAAGTGAACTTAGGAGATAAAATTAAAGAGCCTATTTTTGCCCAGGCTTTAGAATCGGGAAAACAAGAAGCATTCTTAAATTCCCCCTTTAGCTTTCCTGTATTTGGTACTATACCAATATCAACAAAAGAGGATAAGGATAATGAACAAGCGCGCCAACAGTTAGAGCAGGAGAAGAAAGAAGGAGTTGCGGCGAAAAGGATGTTATTGGAGTTGATGATAGGCCGTTCATTAACCAATATAACCTATAGGCAAATCTTACAGGCCTATGATGCTATCAGCGGGTATCCTAATATAGTAATCAAAAAGGCCATTGAACAAATGCCGATAGCCGTTTTCTTAGGCAGAGATGTTTCTGACACCTACCGGTATTTGTTAAACTACCTCCAGGAAAAGAAATTAGGAAAAACTAAAGAGGCTTCGGCATTAACGATGGCTCTTCTCTCTAAATTGAACCACATTGATACTCTTAGCGATAGGCCGAATAGTAAAGATAATTTATTGACAATGGGCGATATACAGAAAATTATTGCCCAGTTTAAAGTTGATGGGAGGCTCTTTGGTTTCAATCCCGGTAAGAAAGCTAGCAAGGAAAGAGAAGATTTGCTGAAAAAAGCGCATTCAATTTCTGCTTATGAAAGCAGGTCGGAATTAACCGCGCAACAGATAAGAGAAGCAAAAATAGATAGAATTCCCGTAGACTCTTTTCTTTTCCCTAACGAGAAGATTAGAAAAATCCAATTCGACTTAGATATAGATTGGGCTTATCCGATTATTATTGAAGAGACAAAAGATGTATTCGCTAAAACACTAATACGGGAGTATCAAGTTTCTGATTCTGATAGCGTTGTTATAGTTGATGACTTGTTTAAGACTAAAGACAATGAGAAATGGGAGCAAGATTCCAAGGTTCCTTCAGTATTGCAAGATAAATACAAGGGTCCAAAAGAATTGTGGTTTGCTATGGGAGCGCTAGCAATAGAACAGTTGGATAGTAATATTTCAGATGAAGATATCCGTAAGCATATAGAAGGTTATTTTGGTGAGCGCCTGGAGGATATTCCGATTAATTATGTCCGGGTGAGGCAGGTAATTGAAGGAATAAAGAACCCAGCTGCGGGGTATTCAGAATTAACTAAGAACTTGAAAGATATCCACGCTCCCCGGCTTAGCAGGGAATTTAACGCTGTAGGTAATGATACGTTTAAGTTACAGCTTGAGCCTGTATTCGTCAGGCCTGGAGAAATGATTAGAAAGGGAAGTGCTTTATCGGAATCCGCTGTTTTGGCGGAGAATTCCTACGGCTTTATGGTAAATTCCAGGTCTTTTAAGGCTAAGAGCGGAAAAGCAAAGCGCTACCAGGATTGGTTTGATATGCCTCATGAGACGTATCATGTTTATACAGACCGTTTGAGTAGGCTGGATCAGAATTCGCTTAAGTTGTTATATGCTTCTAATGGATTAGATGAGATTTATGGAGAAGGCGCGACTCAAAACTTAATAACCCCAGAAGGTAAGTTAAAATACGACTTAAAATTCGGTGGCAATGGCTCTATGAATGAATTACTGGCTACCATTGCCGGCTTAAGATATGTAGCTAAAAATTATACAGATACAAGAGATCCCGAGGTGTTGTGGATTATAGATAATTTGACTAGCAAAAAGAGCAGTGATTTACCATTCCACTTGATCGCAAACATGCCATATGCGGAATTGAAATATACAATTGAGTCGGCAAGGGAAGATTTAAGAGTAATAAGCCAGAAGGATGCGGATACCAGGGCAGATGAGTTAGTAGGCAAGGTAAAAGACGCTGAAGTATTAGCAGCAGCGTTGGCAGCGGTAATAGAAGGTGCTCGAATTGTTAAGACAGCAGCTGATTTAGAAAAAGTAAAACAAGAAGCTAATCAGTTGCTTACTAATAATATAAGTAAGCTTAATGAGGAAACTGTATCTAGGGTTCTGGATGCTCTAAGTCAAGCTGAGGAGCGCATTGCGCAGCCGCAGCAGCCGATTCAAATTCTTGGCAATCTCCGCCTGAATGGTTCCGGAGAAGTGACAGCCGGTTTTAATAAGGATAATGATTTAGTGTTAATAGGAAGAACTAAAGCGGGTAAAGCTGTGGTGATGACGTATGACAAGCGAATTACCCAAATGCTTACCCAGAGAAATGGAAGGAAATTAGACGGAGCATTATTTGGGGCTGATAAAGATTATACCTTACGTTTCTTCAACGGTCAAATAAACCAGTGGCTTATTACTCAAGATTCGCCTAACGCTTCAGAAATTATTGCAAGATTTGAGCAACCAAATAATTCTTCTCCTTTAACCGCCTATTCTAGGGAAAAGGTTTTAGAGCAAGTAGTGAGAACGCTAACCGGTACGAGGATTATCTCTTCGCCGATTACAGAAACCGGCGCGACATTAGAGTATATAGGTAAGATTGTAAATAGATTATTTGGGGCTGTAGCAAGAATGTTTGGTGGACAGAAGCGAAATAATACTGCTACTTCGCCTTGGGAAGAGCGGCTACCAATGTTGCCCGTAGCTGGAGCTGTGATTAGCGGTGTAGGCACTTCCAGCCCAGTTACCAGAGCCTTAACAGCCTTAGATTTAAGCCCGGCAAGCCTACTCTATGCCGGTAAAGTCATACAATTCAATACGATTGCTACTCCTAATCCAGTTGTTGGAACCGGAACCGGCGTTGCTCCGCCTGCCAGCTCACCGACGAACTCTCGCTCAAAGTTTGTTGGTGTCCAGGACATCAGAGCGTATAAATTAGGCGCAATTGAAGCAAAGGAATTTAATAGTTTGGCAGGTTCCATAAGTGTAAGCAGAAGCAGCAAAGAAACCCGTGGTTCTCTTCGTGTTACCTCAAAATCCGTAAGTTCCCCCATAGATTTCGGCGAATTAGTATGTAAAACAGTGGAACAATCCGCACGCGTGCAAGCCCACATCTCTCGTGAAGAACTTATTAAAAGAGGCGTGGTAAACGGAACCAACACGCACTTACAAGATTTCTTCGCAGCCCGCAAAGATGTCCTCAAGAAACTCGAAGGCGAAATAACTAAAGATATAGATAATCGTATAGCAGAAATCAGGGATAATTCCGTTACCATAGATTCTTTAATGGTTGATTTAGCCGGTTGGTTAAATGGAGTTCCGAGTAATGATTCAGAGCTGGATAAGTTTAGCCCGAGTAATAAATTTTTAATGCAGGGAGTAAAATCTTTGGCGAAGCTTCTTATAGCCGCGGCTCAAGTAGACTTAGATTTAAGGGATAAAAAATTTGACCCGAAATTCGAGCCCATACTGGAAGACAAAGATATTAATGGAGAAATATTACCCTTGCTAGGTATAGCTTATAAAGCTGTTAGTGATTCCATTAAGCAAGAAAAGAGTGAAAAGCAGTTGGAGAGCATAAAAGAAGATATTGCTAACAGAGAAGAAGATATTGCTAACAGAGATGCTGCTATAGAAGAAGCTATGGGAATCTTGTCTCAGCAATTTACAGAGGGTATAGGTGAAGTAAAAACTGAGCAGCAGAAACAGGGAAAAGCCATAAAAGCCCAATCACGCTCTATACTTAAAAAGTCACTCCAGGCTATGATTATAGATGTTATAAAGAGTGCTCATGGGAAGATGGCGAGGAAGGATATAATAGAGGAAGTAAGAAAATTGTTCTTAGCTGAGAAAGAAAAAGAGGGTAGTAAGAGTATAGAGATATTCGAATTTGCAGAGCAACTTAAAGTTGGTACAGAAAGTGTTGAAGATTATGTTCTTAAGAACATAAAAGAATTAGCTAACTCCCGGGAATCAATGGTAGAAGTAATTAGACAGAAGATTGACGATATAATCCAAGGGTCGGAAAAAGAGTTAAGTGAAAAAAATATCCAAGAAGAAGTAATGGACTGGCTTGAAATGGCGCAATGGATTGACGGAGGAATTATAGAAGGGCGAATGGGCGAGCTTGAAGATGTTATGCCACTGATTAAGTCCGGGATTGAGTCTGCAGGAGATAAGATAAAAATATTTAATCGATTGGCAGGCGTAGAGAAAACTGCCAACGAAGCCAAAAAAGATGCAACAACTGCTAAACGAGCCACAGAAATAGCGTTTGAAACATATGAGGGGAAAGGTAATGACTGTGTAGAAAATATAGATCTTTTGGCAAAGACAGAAGAACAAAAAGGAGAAGCAAAACAGAAGATAGGGGAGATGAGAAAAGAAGGAAAGATAGGTTTTAAAAAGCTTTTAGAGAATTTATCTTTTATTAGGGCTGTTTTTGGGGATATAGAAACAATTAAAGGATTATTGAAATCTATTAAAATAGGAGTTTTAAAGAAGGTAGGAGAAAAATATCATTTTGGAATTGTTGTTGGAATAGATAGGGATGAAAAAGGGTGGTTTTTAAAAATAATAGAAAGTAACTTTGATAAGAAAAATGCGGTAGCTGATCGTAATTGGTACCTTTCTGAACTTGTTCAAGGTTTAGATGGCAAGATTCTGATGATAATAAATAAAGATGATGTGGATAAAGTTAAAGAGTTAGGTGGAAGGGAACTTACGCAAGGAGAGGTAGAGGAATTTTCCAAAAAGATTAGAGACATAGAGGGAGAAGGTAATGGCAGTACTGGTCCAACCGGCGCTGCTGTACCAGGTAATGGCGGAGCACCTGCTGGTCCAAAAGGCACAGGTACGGGTAAAGGTAAAGGTGGCTTTGGTGAAGGGCCGGAAGTCACGGATTTTAACTCTACAAATGGAGCAGGCGAAGCTTACGGAATAGTAGACTGGTTGAACATTATTAATGAAGACAGAAAGAGAGTCAGCGGCCTTGCTCCTCCAGCAGTTATTCTTAGTTCAAGCCCTGCAGTAAACATTAGAAACATCTTTTCTAATATAAGCAACGCATATCTTACAGCCGGAATTTTCCTATTTGTCTCTCTAGTTCTTCCTATCCAGTCATTTGCCGCTACCGCAGTGAATAATATTCTTACCGTAGAAAAAGGCGATACCTGGGGTCATATAGTATTAAAGCATTTTATGAAGCCAGGTGCGAAATTATGGGGTGAAAAAGGCCGGGCAATTGAAACTTGGAGACAGGTTAAAGGCGCAAATCAGTCCTATGGCGCTATGGATCATATTAATGCCGGCCAGCAGATTGATGTCTCTAAGATATTAAATGCCGCTAAGCAGAATGTACCCGACAACACAGTTCCTCCTCTTCCCGCGCCTAACGCTCCTAAAGGCGAAGAGTCAATTTTAAACAAAATTTTAGACTATTTTATTGCAAATCCCAAGTTTATCTGGGCTATTGTAGTAATCATTGTCCTCGGTCTCATAATAGTTAAGATTTATCTTAATCATAAAGCAGAAAAAGCACGCAAGATAAACCAAGGTGCCGAGGGACAGTCTTCGACGAGGGCGGTTTCTGGCGCAGCTAATTTAGGTCCGGAAGTTGATATTGAAAATATCGTAAAAGATTCATCTGTGTCTCAGGATAAGTTTAATTCTACGGAAGCGGTTGCGAGGGAAGTGACTGAAGATATAGCAGTAGAAAGCGTGGCGGCAGAAGTTGCTAAGAATGCTCAAGAAGGAGTTAGTGAACAAGCCCTCGCTTCAGTTGATGTTACAGAGACGGAAGATGCCGACCAAGTAAGAAAAGATGGTGCCGAGGTTAGCGCTCAAGGTGAAACGGGCAACAGAAAGTTATCTATCGATACTTTAGTTGCTTTGGGAGATGGTTATTTTACTGAAAAGAAATATGCTGATGCGCTTAAGGAATATGAAGAGGCCGTAGATGCAATTACGAAGAGAACTCTTGAATTGAATACTAAAGCAAATGGCTCTGATATTGATGAGGCTGATAAAGCTACTTTGTTTAACCAGAGAGATGTGTTAAAAGCTAAATTAACTGAAGTTCAGCACAAGATAAAGGATTGTGGGGAAAAGATCTCGGAAAAGGCGTCAAATAATATTAATCGCCTTAACGGTGGCAATAAAGATTCTTCTCCGGTCAGCGAAGTACCGGTTTCCGCAAACATACCCGTAAGAACCGTAACAGTAACCGGCTCTCCTATTAACAAATTAGTTAGCGCTTCATTCTTAAGCGTATTAAGGAATATACTTGAAAAAGGCCGCAACTATTTCAGATTAGAAGCTTCAATAACAGCCCAGCCGAAAGAAACCGGCGTAGGCATCACCAATCTTTCCCTCGCTCCTCCATTGGCCCGCATTGCTGCATCTGTGAGCAACTTCTTGATTCAAATGTACAGGGTCATAATTGGAGGAGGGAAAAATGGGAAACCTAATGTTGAAATTCCAGGAAGAGATGAAAAGGATCGAATCAGAGTATTTGAGGGAAGAATTAGCCGCTCGTCGCTTAAGAGCTATTCAAATGAGCTTAGAGGACAGAGGCATTATAGAACCGAAACTCCCTCATTAATAAGAAGGCTATTAGAATTTATATTTAGCTGGCTAACTGATAAATACGCTCGGCTTCGTAGCGGACGTGCTCCGCCTTGTGCAGCCTTAATAGCTGAACTGCTCAATTCCGCAGTAGTTATTTCCTTATTACTCGTCTTATCCTTTACAAATTCCGATATAAATAACCTTATAAATTTAACCCGGCCGTTAGCTTTTTCCGTGGCAGGAGAGCTTGCGGCCTATGTTGTTGTTAATGGCGGCGCAGGAGCCCTCCTCCAGGGATTGACCCCTCTTGTTGCCGCCATTACAACAATAATAGAAGGAGGTGTACCATGTGTCCTATCAATGTTGATGATATTAGGATTGATCACATTGTTGACTTCGCCAAGGACCACACTACTTTTGCCGCAGCTCGTGAGAACGCCAGCGGTCATCTCAGGATCTTCCTCATTAACGATGTTACGGGAACTATCTACACGCGCAACGGACGTGCTGATAGTTGGGAAGAGCTCATCGGCGTTAAAAGCGAGCTCATTCGTGTCAAGATTAGCGACGCAAGAGGATGTGTTCCAATCTACAAAGTCAACGGCACGCACAACTAAGAACAGGGACGGTTCAGTCAGAGAGCCGTCCCTTGCGGTTGGCTCCAGTCCGGTAAAAGATTTTTCTCAAGGCTATAGGCATGGGCTAAAGAATAATCGCAGGAATTCAGCAACTAAGTTCAAGATTATAAAACTTACGGTAGTGGTTGTGATAATCGCCGCTATTATTTTGGGTATATTAGCGTTAAAAGATAAATATTTTACTCCTCACAAGGCCAAAGCAGTAAAATCTGAAACCCAGAATATTACGGACGAAGAAAAATTATTGCAAGATTTCTCAAACTTTTACGGTGCATCCGCGGATTTAAAATACAGGAAAGATTTTGAGCTTAGCTTCCGTATAGAAGGAAATGAGATAATCTTTGAAGAAATAAGCTATAGCGGTTCAGTTGCTCCTGCTAAGGGCGAAATTATCGTACATTTCGAGTCTTCTGGCGGCAGGGATCCGCGGACTTTTATTCCTTCCGTTCCGGATTTAATAGCCGCTACCGGAAAAAAGAAAAGCTATGTCGTTATGTCTCGCGAAGATACAGTGGCTTTAGTTAATAATGCCCAGACTAAAAACAAGGCGTTCATTGAAATGCTGCGTCTGAAAAATGAAGGGATAGTCGAATTTTTATCAAGTAAGAAGCAATATACAAAAGAAGCGCATCAGCGTTTATTAGAGGCAGAAGTAGCGGAAATATTTAAGCTCATGCCTAACCTAGAAGCATTTGATTTTATGGGTAGGACTTATAACCCCAATACCGCTGCAGTGCTGGCGCAATTATTAGGCCTTGAGTACAACGCATATTATATAAAAGGTACTAATACAAGAAACTTAGGATCCCGCCTTGATAATGGGGATAAGAAGAAAATAGAGGGTTTCATCAAGAATAAATCCTCCTCCAGCCCCGCTATTAATCCTTCACAGGAAATGCTTAGTTCAATACTTAAATATTATAATGAGCTCATTAAGGAAAAATATACCTACCCGGAATTTGAACAAGGGATAAAAGATATTCATGCAAAGTTAGCTGATATAAAAGAAACAGAGTTATCATCCGGAGAGCTAGAAGGCCTCAATAGAATAAGAATAGTAATAGAACGGATTATATCATCGCCAGCACGGCTTAGTTTAATTAGAGCTTTAAAAGAGCGCCAGAATGTAGAATACCCTAGTCTTAATGCCGAAGGGCTTAGTATGTCTTTCATAGAAATGGTAATTCTTGCCGTATTATTGGCTTGGTTATTTTTTGGTTGTACTCTTGACTCCGGCTCTTTTGTGGCTGGCACGCTGATGATGACTAAAATGAAGATGACCTCTATCTCGCTTAAGATTAAAGATATTATCCGGTCTATTCTTAGGGAGATAGCGCTTACCCGCTACTATAAGTCGCTTCGTAAGAGCAGAATTAAAGATGATACAGAAAAATGGGCTAAAGTAAGAAACAGCTTAGCAAGAAAGCAACTAGAACAAGCGATAGAACAGCTAGATAAAGAAATAAAGGGAAAATCCTCCAGCCCAGTTAATATGTCCTATAAAAATGTAATAAAGGAAGAACAGTATAGTCTTACAATCAAAGATGTATTGATGGATATCTGGGCGGCTGGATTAGGGCTTAGGAGATCTGACCAGGAGGCGGTACAGCAGATGGTAAGAGAAATTATTGCGCTTACCTATGAGGCATCTTCGCTTGATAAAGAGCAAGCTCCGGTATCATATAATATTAGGGCTCTTGCTTTATTTAAGGTAGGAGACTATGCAAACGCAAAGACTAACTTTGGACGGGCTATAGAAGCAGATAAAGCTAATCTTACCTCTTATCGTAATCTTGCTTTATTACTGGTTAGAGAGGGTAGGTTTATAGAAGCGATACGTAAATATTTTGAAGGGATTTCTACGGTAAGGGCAGAGGCGAAAAAACGAGCTCGTATTACAGAAATAGCTAGAGATGCCCTAAAGAAACTTGGTAAGAGCGATAAATATGAGTTGTCCCTCCAACATAAAGAAGGATCTTCCAGCTCGATTGACGAAATAAAGAGAATATATAAGGTAACTGATTCTACAAGCAAACCAAAAGAACCTCCGGCAACCGTAGGGCCTAAGGTTGATCGCAGCAGCCAGCCAAAGCCAGTTGAGGATAAAGTTACCCTTAGGCCCGCAGCAGTAAGATTATCTAAAGCATTATTAAGGTATTCTTCCGAACTGAGGGAAGAAGCGGCTACTACTACGATACTTGATAAAGAACCAGACACCTTCAGCTCCGCAACTACTGTATCTTTTGATCCTGACAGAAGAAAACTTCTTAAGTTCTTAGGTTTTGGCGCTGTGGGTTTAATGTGGCCAGCTTTATTTGCCTGCGAGGGCAAACCGACCTCAGAATCGGATATCCTCAACAATTATTTAAGTCCTAAAGACAGATATCCAATCGAACGTGAGGATATATTCAAGCTGCTATATCATATTTATGGTTCTTCCCAAGTCATGCGTCCATTGGGTTGCGCTGTCCTGATAACCAACGACTATTTCTTGACAGCATACCATGTAATCGATGAATTGGCGGAAGGGAATAACGATAATAAAGGGTTTATCGCAAGGGGAATTTTGTCAGATTTTTATCCTTTTAGAGTGGTGGCTATTGATAAAGAAAATGATTTAGCCCTTCTTAAAATCACAGAAAAAAGCTTCGGTAATAGAACAATCTTATATTTAAGCAATAGAGAGCTAAAGGCTAGCGATGTTGTTTCCCATTTCTCGAAGGGAAATACGGCTAAAGAAGATTATGACCTTATTCTCTATGGAGAAAATATTATTAATGGTAGTTACAAAGTTATAAATGAGATAAGGGAGGCAAGAAAGGAAGTTGAGTGGGGCAGATTAATAATGCCTAAAGGATCAAGATTATTTGAAACTCAGGGTAGGATTTTACCTTATGAGGCAGGAGTAAGATTAAGTAATCAGATAAAGGAAAGAAAGGGAAGAGAAATAAGGCCTTGTATAGGCTCGCAAAATGAATCATTCTCTTCCTTAATGGCTTATAATGGCGATAGCGGGGCTCCCGTATTTATAAGATTGCCTGATGGAAAGTTTGAATTTATAGGCATACTTAAGAGTGCAGTAGGAGCACCGCTTTTTATTACAACTCCGAACAATCCTCAGAACTCTCCGGGCCAGCAGCAAGTAGCAACATTTTTTGCTAATAATAATGCTATAAGAAGATTAATAATGACTCATTTAAAATCTTTGAATAATAAGCCAAGCGGTAAAAACTCTTCCAGTTCGGTGGGAGCGGTAGTGGCCGTAGTCGGCAAAGTTGTCTCTAGTTCCATAAACAATCCACCTAAAATGGAAGAAATTGAATCTGCAATCAAAGAAGCCGTGGTAATCTCGGCATTAGAGTCTAACGGTAATTACAATAGATTTATTAAGAATATAATCAGCCTGGTTAATGACACATATCCTAACCTTGTCACGATTGCGCTCGAGAGGCTTGGTATTGACGATTTAGATTTCTATATTATCTATGTAATTAACCAGCTCATAGGGGAAGGAAATGTCAGGCCGTCTTTTGGCCAGGTGAAAGGTGAGATAAATAAGATAGACGCCAGGAAAGGCCGGGAAATCACCTATGAATTATTACAAGCAAAATTAGAGAATATCAGTAAAGGTTTGGGGCTCCATTATTACATATATTTAAGCCCTAGCGATAATAAAGAATTAACCCGCGTAAATAAGCCAGCTACGGAGTTGCTTTTAGAGAGAATTAATGACGGCTTATCTAAGAATGGCCTGCCGCTATATGCCTGGAGAGCATTTTTCAAGGAAGTATTAAAGCCAGGCGCCCATTATGTATTAGGAGTTTCTCCATATGCTTCAAAGGAAGAAATCCAAAGGCAATTCTTGGGAAAAATGAAGAGCATGGAAGCCATGAGGTTAAAGGGCGCAGAGGCCAGCCATCAATACAATAAAGAGGCTGCTTTATTCAGAAGAAAAATCAGGGCTGCGTATTTCTCGCTTACTGATGATATCGCCAAGATGTATTATGAAGAATCCCGGACAAGAAACGGCTTTGCAAAAATAGATAAGCGCGGCGGCACCTCCAGCCCGGTGAAACGAATCCTGATTGTGGATGATGAGGACTATAATTTAGATAATTTAAGAGAGGAATTAGAAAGTAGGGGTTATTCAGTAGAAGAAGCAGAAAATGGAAAAGTAGCTTTAGAAAGAATAAACAAAGAAAAGTTTGACCTAGTAATAACAGATAAAGATATGCCAGAGATGGACGGTATAGAACTTATTAAAGAACTGCGTAAGGCAGGTAATCTTGTACTAGTTATCCTTGTGACTGCTCGGGCGCTTTTAATGCAGCCAGCACAATTAAAACAATTAGAGGATGAGCATAATATTCAGGGTGTTATTGCCAAACCGTTTAAAATTAAAGAGCAACTTATTCCGAAAGTTGAAGAATTAATAGGCCTACCCAGAGAATCTACCTCTAGTTCGGTAGGGAAGGCGGATTTAGCAAAAGGAAATATTGAGCAATATAGCGTCTTCATTGAAGACTTTGTGGGAAATTATAAAGTTATTATTACGAATGATGACACAGAAAAGTTACTTAATATGCCATTAGGTACTCGTCTTAACCTTTTTAATGAATTATGGGAGCGCTACTTCACAAATAGCACAGAAGAGCAGAAATTACAAATAATGCTGGAAGCAGTGTTTGATTTAAAGGCGGGACAACATTACACAATTATCTGGCCAGCCGCAAATAAGGCGGAAAAGAAGATAAATGAACAAGAAGTAGAATTTGTCGGAATAGAAAAAAGCGATTCCGGCGCCAATTATCTTAGATTTACATACATTGGCCGGGAGAATGCGTCTTTGCTAGTGCATGAAGAAGATATCAGCCGTATTACTTTAATTAAGAAAACCACCTCCAGCCCGGCTGATTCCCTTAGGTTTAGCATTGAGGACAAGATTATTTCTTTAAGAGAATTAGGAATAGAGGAGCGGTTAACCGGCCCTCAAGCTATAATCATAAAGGCTTTCAGTAGCGACTATATTCGTGTTATGGACAATATAATTAGCCGGGAAGAAATAGATAATTTTGCTAAGTTTATTCAGGATAAGAGCGTTAAGGACTCAATAAATTATCTTAAAAATATACGGTATAGAATTGATTCTGATCTTTTCAGGAATAAGCAGGATATAGCGGAAAGTATAGTCAATGCCTGCGAATTATTGCCTTATCTAAAGTGGTTAAGGGAGCTGCAAATTTCCTCCAGCACGGTATTAGATGCCAAATTCGTTTCGCCCATCTTTATGGAGTTAGCTGTACCCTATTATTCTAAGGAGAGAATTATGAGGGGTGAGCCAATAGAATATGAGGTATTCAGGGCGAATATGGCGGATCTGAAAGGCTTTGACGCAAGCGGCCTAAGCAATACGCGCATCGCGGTCCTGGAGAAGTCCAGGTATCTTTTTGAAATTGATCCCGCAAATAACTTAATTGGCATAGACGAGGCCTTATTGAACTTTGAAAACGGTCCTGTCAAAACAGTTTTACTCAAGCTAGGCCTGTGGTTTGCATCAGAAGTTATCATTAGCCGTATGGACAGGAACCAGGCTAACCTGATAAGCAACTTGTACGCTGTGCCCGTAGCAAGGAAATTTATTGCCGATGCCAACATAAGCTTGAGCGAGTTCGTTGGCGCCGTTGATAATAAATTGATTAGCTGGAAATCTTATTTAGTGCGCGACCTGGAACGTGACAATAAAACGACTGTAAGCGTCGCTAATTTAGAGGAAAATTTACAATCTGAAGAGATAGGTATTCGTAGCGGCGCTCTAAAAACAATTGCGGACGAAGGATTAGAGCATAAATTTGTTGAGGGGCTTATAAATGTGGTCCGGCACCCCGAAGACCAAAGGTATAATCTGGAAGATAAAGAAGTAGGAGAAGCCTGGTATCACACGAAGAAAGTAGCTGTCTATCTTCTCAGCCAGTTATCTCTGAAAGATCTAGGGTGGGATAAGTTTATTCAAATCTTCGCGCTTATCGATAGTGATTTCGGGACCGGGAGCAAGGCGGTTTGCGTAGCTAACTTGTCAGCTGAATTAGTCATAGGTTTGAAAGAAAAGTCGCTGGAAGAATTTGGTTTAGCTCCGTATATCCGCTCCTCCAGCCCGGTTAAGCATAACCTCGGCGCGGTGACAAAAATAGAGGACAACCAGGTTTCAGTCTCCAGCTCGATACATTTGAAGGATGTCATGAACAAGGGTTTGCTGAAGGCAGGGCCAATAGCTAGTTCTTCGGTCGTACAAGAAATTCCGAATATACCACAATGGGTATTGTTGATTTTACCACCATTGGTTAATTATTATATTGGGAAAATTGTAGGTAAAATATTTTTTAAGATATGGAAATCTAAATTTGCATTCGACGGGCCATTGCCAAGTAGAAAAACCGCAGAAAAAGCCTGTGCTATTCTGTCAACCCTCTGGCTTATTACATTAATGTCAGCATGGGTAGGTTACATTATTACTTACATATTATCTTATTCTAAGCCAGGATTATCCCAAATTATACCTAATCAAAGAGAAATAGTAATGTCGTTATGGATGTTTTTCCCAGTTATACGTGCTTTCTTCAACATATTTGCGTTTACTGTTTTGTTGCATGAGAAGATAGAAGATGGAACAATGGAGGAGTTAATAAAAGAATCGAAAAAGAAGTTCGACAACGAAAAAACATCTTCGCCAATTACCATCTCTGTCCTTTCGATTAAGAAGGCAATTACCGAAGAGAAACTGGGTAGGGCTAAGAGTAAAGCTGAATCTCTTACAATGAGAAATAGCCAAGAATGGAAAGTCGCTATTATAGAAACAACTTCTCTTGCTTCCTCTTCATTGAACCTCAAGGAGGCGATAAAGACTAAGAGTGCTTCTAGCGTCATTCATTTGAAAGATATTGTTACTAAGGGCTTAAATAGGGCCGGACCATATTTAGAGAAAATATTTAACTTCCTAAAATCAGCGCTTCCGCTACAAATATTCGTAGCTACCTTTATCGCATATTCCATAGCATATAAAACTATTTGTACCAGTATTCCTTTCTTAGCCTCGCCTTATGTTGCTATCGGACTAATCATTGCCTATGTTAGTTTGTCACTTTTCATCAGTTATAGACAAGACGCCATTCAGTCAAGAAATCTGCTTGTTTTGAACTCTTTGTTGGGATTAGCCGCTTTTACAGTTTTAGCAGCAGTAATTATTCCGCTAATCCCGGCATCAGTAATGATCCATTGGATTTACGGAAGAGCCATAACTTTTGCCCTTGCTTTCGGTAGCATCCGCTTCATTACTTCTTTAGTTGTAAATTATAAGGGTGGTTACAGACCTTTAGATTTACCAGGCCTTTCAATAGAGGAGACAAGAAAAGAAATATTAAGGCTCATTCCAGAGAAAGAGCTAAAAGAGGCAGAGGAGTTAGTTAATAATACTACTAACATAGTCACGCTACAACGGATTCTCCGCCAATTATTAGAGATAGCCAAGCGTTCGCCGGTTGCAAAGATAGAGTTTCAAGAGGCACGAGGAATTTTTGCTAAGCTGGGTGCAACCGGAGTCGAATTAGCTGAGGAACTATTCCAGTCTTATCAAGAAAGCAGAAAACTCTTGGCTGATTTTATTGGTAGTCGTCAAGGTGTCGGAAAAATTTTAAACTGGATAATTGGCATTCCTTTATATGGGGCCTACTTCTTCTTAAGAGTAATCATTCTCTTTTTTACCAGACATGCCTTGAGGAGTGCTGATTTATTAAGGAGAATCGGCAATGGCTCGATAGAAGTCGATAATGCGGTTAAGCATATTAAATCCATAATACTTCAATCGAAAAAAGAATATAGGTTTACTCATAAACTCGGAGATAAATGGTTTGACTCTACCTTAAAATTCCCTATCGGCACTGGTAACTTAGAGTTCATAGCCTTGAGAGCGCTCCTTGCACTATTTACCGGATATTTAAGCCAGCTCATCGGTTTAGCGTGGGGAATGGGTAAACCTGTCGGATTTATGGTAGCCTTTTACGGAATATTAGGTCAATTATTCGGCCAATCAGCAGAACAATTCTTCACAACGCATCTTATGCCTACGTGGGCAAACCTAATAGGCATTCATATGCTGAATTACCTCTTGTCTGCACGAACCTCTATTAGAGAAATTTGGCGCGTGCGGCTGAATACTTTGATTGCACCCAAATCAAAATACGGATTGTATACTTATAATAAAGATAATCAAAAAGTTCACACCTTAGAATTGGAGGCCATATTATCAACATTAGATAGATTAGGGGAAGAAAAAAACTCAGCGGAAAAGGAAAAATTAATGCTTGGGCTTAAGAGGGCTTATGAAGACGGATTTCTCTATAGCCGTAACAATCCTTATCTGTTTAATCTTTTGGAAGAACAGTTCGGAGAACGCAATAGTTCTACATATCGCAGGAGATTCTTGGCTTTCTTACCCAAAGGTATATTTGTATACATAGTGAATCCTTATTTACCTCTCTGTACTTTCGTAAGGCTTTTGCATAAAACTCGCCTCATAAAGAATCAGGAAACCATAAGAAATTATTATAATTTTACCTATCAGTTATATAGGTTAAGAGTCGGTTTTTGGTCAGGAGATTTAGGCCTTAGTATTATTGGGCTTGAGATTGGTTTAGCTCAATGGGGAGGCGAGACTGTAGGCGGGCCTTTTGAAATGATTGTTTGTCCATGGGAAGGAAGCCAAAGCGGATATCCATTTCGCTACCCCATTCTTAATATCGGTGGGGATATCATAGGCGCACATGAGGCAGGGGTTGATTTTATCTCAAGAGAGTTATTATCTGCTGAGCCGAGCTTTAGCTTTAACCTAAAGAATACAATATTTCATTTGGTCGGAGGCAAGGGCGACTTTGCATATATGTCTCAGCTTGACAGGATGGTTTCTACGTTACCAAGCAATCTAAGGCCGAGGGCGATAGAGATTGCCCGGGAGTTGTCCCAGATTGATACCACTAAAAAAGATTTAACGCCGCAAGAGCAATATAAATACATGAGCCTGCAAAAAGAATTATCAGAATTACTTGCTGTTGCGAAAACCGAAGAATTAAAGGTTAAGATTACTGAACTGAACGCTAAATCGTCCAGGAGCGTTCAGGAAGAGATAACGCTGGCGAAGATGAAGATAGCTATAAGGAATATTGAACAGGATAGCGTCATGGGCAATAGGCGCAGGGATATTTTAGGCGCTTTGGATTCTACCAATGATATGAAAGAACTTGAAAAGATGGAGATAGAGGCAAAGAGATTAGAGGCGAGAAGGGTAGAAATAGATAAAGAAATAGGGGATATCAAGGTCGAATTATCAACCAGATTGCAACAAGCTAAAGCATCGGTAGATAGCGTTGGGCTGAACTGGTGGAATAAAATTTCGGGCTTGGCGAGCAAGGACACAGAGTTGCTTAATTACCTCTTGGAAGAAGCAGGTTATGGTAGCCCCGAGATTTTCTTTAAAGCAAATCTTTTAATAAAGGAGGGGGAGAAGGAACCTTCCGTATTTGAAAAATCGCATTGGCAGATACTTATCGATGAATTAATTTCCAGGGAATCTGGAAAGACAAACCCTGCGCAGGAAGTAGTTGAAAGAAGGAAGAAGCTTTTGAATCAACTTTCCCAGATAGAGAATATTCGGCCGGAATTAAGAGGATTTGGAAAGGAAATCATTGATGCTAAGTTCAAGACTCTGGAATTAGAGCAACAAAAAGATAATCAAAAGCAGCTTGAAAAAGCTCGCCAGGATCTAAAGACAGCCCAATTAAATTTCGAAAAAGAAAACGCCGAATTGCAGATAAAAGAATTACTGCGGCTTAAAGGTAAATTGTTAGATAGCGAATATAAATCAGAAGAGCTAAGATTAAAAATACAGAAAAAAGAAACTGAAATCGGATTGGAAACCGCTAAGAATACAAAAGAATCGCTTGTAAAGGAATTAGAAGGCTTGAAGCAGGAGCAGAGATTAAACACGCTTAATTCAGATAAAGATGGGTTAGAAAAAGCTAAATTTATCAAGAGTAATAATGAATCGTATCAGGTTGGCTATAAGGGTTGGGAGGTAAATCAGATCCGCGGTACACTTAAACTCTGGTTAGAAAAGAGCGGGTTATTTGGTTTAAGCGGAGGTTTATTCGGGATGTCTGAAGACCCATTTATGTTGGAGACGTATATGGGTAGTAATGACCGCTTTACCCCCGTCTTAAAGTCAAAGATTGAACTTATACAAAAGTTGTTAGAGATAACTCCTACTGGTATATGGGATAGAACTACGCAGGATAAAGTCATTGAAGATATTAAGGCTAAATTGGATAAGGAGATAAAGACGCTGTCTGTTGAGGTGGAGAAGCAAAATAAACAAGCCCCAGCCCAACCGCAACCTAATTTAGGTACACGCGTATGGAACTATTTCAAATGGTTTATTTCCAGCGTATCTGCCATAGTTCCTTCTACGGCTAACGAATTATATGCTGCTAATGATGAAAAATTAGTTCAAGATACCAGTAAATATCAGCCGCCTAAGACCGGTCCTCCCGAAGAAGCAAAAGTTACAAAAACTCCCGAAGAAAAACCATCCCCGACATCAGTTCCTCAGGATTTACAGTTAACCCCGCCGCTTTTAGTAGCTTATACGACTCCCCAAAAGGGCAAATTTGGTGCTGGGCGTCCTAATAATGCATACGGTATGGCGCATACCGGCTTAGATTTATATACTGATTTAGGAGCTGATATACGCCCAGTGCGAAAAGGCGTAGTCTTCTATATAGGCAACGATGACACTAATGGATATGGGAAGAGAATAATAATTAGGCACGAAGATAATTCCTATAGTTTATATGCGCACCTCCAAGAATATAATTCTAAGCTCGAAGTAGGCAAGTTGGTAGGGACTAATGATATAATCGGCACGGTCGGCCATAGTGGGAATGCTGAACAAGAAGGAGATATGCTCCACCTTGAAATAATACATGCCTTCAAAGATTTTGAAACAGCTACCGATTTAATAGCGGCATTAAAGGAAGCTAAAATATCAAGAAGTTTTAAGACTGAAAAGATAGCATATTTAGACCCCGAAAAAGTTTTAGGTAGAGAGCTAGCTATAGAAACAAAACCCGCTTTAACCTCTGTTGAGCAGAAAAGACAGGAAATAAAAAATATTTTATTTACCGGGCACAGAAAAGAGTTAGAGAAGAAACTTAAAGATTTGTTTAGAAGGGCCGGTAATAAGGTTAACTATTCTGACGATATACAATGGTGGAAGAACCGTATTGCCAGCGGCGAGAACTGGAAAGAACTGGAGAAAGAATACAATATTGAAAATAAGAAAGGCATTGTTATTTTCTCGGTCAAGGATGGCCATCTGTATGAACCGATCAGGGAGATTTCCGGCGCGAAAGAACTTTTTAAATTAATCCGTAGCCCCAAAACAGAAATTGAGATTTTCCCTGTTCCTATCTATAAAAATAAAACTCCTGATTTAACCAAGGCGCTTGAAGAATGGCGAACTGAGACCAGTCCGCAAAAGATTGAAGAAGCGGAAAAGAAATTGCAGCATTTTTATGTTTGGGTCAGCGGCGAAGACAAAAAAGGCCATTTTGAGGGGATGATGTTCTTTGGCAGGGAAGCGGCTAAGGAGCGCCTGGAATTAAGCAGGGCATATGTAGAGCATACAAATTTTATGTATAACCTTAACATAATATTAAGTACCAACGACCCCTATAAACAGGTCAAGGAGATAAAGAGCCGTTTAGGCATGGATGTTTCTGTTACGGTAGACGCAACAGGGGTAGCTCATCCGTTTGTTGCAGTTGACCTGGGAGAGCGTAATGACTTTGGTATGATTACCAAAGTAAAGAGGTTTATTATAGACAATAAGATTAAACAGTCCAGAAGAAAAGAGTCGCGGTTAGAACGGGTAGAGCTTTATATTGAGGAAGATAATGGCACGAAGACTTGGATTAAATATTGGCCCATGGAAAAATCAGATATGCCGATGGTATTTAGTAAAAAGATAAAAGCTGAACTGGACGCCGAAGAGCGAATTCCTTATCGAGGAGATAGATATTTTGAGGATGAAAAAGACCCTCTGACCAGAGGCGAGATTATTTTGGGAGAAAACTTCTTTAAATCCCGCTACATAGAGGCTATTGCATTAGAGCAAATTCTGCACAGAGAAAGAAAATCCTTAATAGAATACCGCGAATATCTGGATAAAAGGCATGTTTTGGAGACAATGTTGGCATTAGTTAACGTAACTTTATTCTTAACAGGCGTAGATTTGCCTCTAGGGGGGATACTTACTAACGCAACAAGGTTAGTTTTTGACGCTATTTTAAGGCCGGATAAGATATTACCCGGCCGGCCAAGCCCAGAAGAGCGTAATGAATTCTTTGCTACCTATATACTTTTAGAAGAAAAGGAAGAACAAACAAATAAAAGATACCTTACTCTCCCTGAGCAAGAAAGAAAGATTTGGGAAGATGAGGCCAGGGCCCAGTGGGAACAGCTGTTAAAGAATAAGGATAGCAAAAAATATAAGGATACTCTCGCAAAGAGCGAAAAACGATTAAAGGAATTTGTTCATCCGGAAGACGTAGAAAAGATGTACTATTATCTGGATAGGCGCAAAAACGAAAATACCGCGCGGCACATTATGAACTTGATATCCCTGGTTTCGAATATCGGCGGTTCGGTTATGGCCCTGGATCAGAAAGAGGTCAATACCGGTAAATTTGAAGGGGTAATGGAGATAGTATATAAGGAGCCTAAAGACAGGGTCCTGGTGGAAGTTTTAACCCAAAAATACATCTCTTTCAACGGTGAAGTAAATATCGCGGAGATGACTTCTCTTATTCTTCGCGGAAAAGGGTTAACCGGAGTGCCGTTCAAAGACCTTGGCAACAGCTCTTTCTCGGTAGCGGATAAATTCTTTGCGCTTACCGGGTTAGGCGTAACAGCCGATATCCCGACCATAATTAATGATCTTTATAGTATCTTTGCTCCTGCGCCGAGGGCTTGGGATGAACCTATTAAGACCGCAACTGCCGGGCCGCGATTTAAGTTTTATTTCTTCGGTTACCCATTTTCCATTAAGCTTGAGAAAGAGTTGGTTAAAGCTATAGAATCGGCAATGGATAATGATTTTGGATGGGAAGTGAAGAGAGGAAATGTTCAATCTGAGGTAATCACTTATCCGCAAGAGAGAGATTTTAATATGTTACCCAAGATGGAAGAAGATAAATGGATACCCGTAGGCCGTATGTCAATATCGGATAGAAAGCAAATAACAGTACCCATATATTTAGTCCTGGATGAAGCGCCGGATGGAAAACGCGTATATAGATTTGTTATGTTAGGTAAAAAAGGCTTAGAGAAAAAGAAGCAATTAGTAGAGAATGACCTTAAAAGGTATATGAAATACGCCAGGTCAATGCAGGAAGCAGGACGGGTAATCCAGAAGTCTCCTTGGGCAGGGACCTATTGGCAGAGGTTATATAATAACTTGGTAGTCGGGCATGATTATGAGGATACATTATTCAGGGCAAGCAGTTACAGTTGGGATAACTTAATCCGCGGGCATAGATTAATGCTCTCCAGCGATGCTGATGATAAAGAAATTGTTAAAGGGACTCTTAATTTCTATAAGCAATATGCAGCTAACCAGATGAAGTTTAAGCAAAAGGATTTCCGGGGATTACCAACAGCGTTTAACGCTTATACAGAGAATTCGGTGGAAAGTTCGGATATCGCGGTTACTGCCACCTTAGGCTTGGAGTTGCTCTTTTATGAAGCGCGGACTGGCGATAAGGAATTCCGCTACATTGAGGTAAGGGGCAAAAAGATAGATTTAATTAATGAGATTAATACCTGGCTGGCAGGTATACAAAATGAATCAAGGGATATGCTGGGAGAAGGCGGGTTGCGGCAATTTGCCAAGAAATATGAAGATTATAAGAGTCTAACCTGGAGGTTCGGCGAGCCCAATGCCATTGTTTACTCTTTCTTTAAGGCTTTCGGAAATAACGAAGGCGCCCAGGCAATTGAGGGCTGGCTGAAAAATAGGATGTGGGATAGTCAGAGAGGGTTAATTCGGGCTGAAGAAGGAACGAGTAAGTATTCTCTGGATGCCCAGACCCGCTGGATTTTAGCTTTAGGTATTGAGCGGTTTATGCAGGTATTCTCCATGACGCCGCAGGATTTTAAAAATTACATTATGCGCCTGGAAAAAGAATTTAGCGTTACGGAAGAAAGCTATCGTTTACGCAACGGGACGATGGTAAGAAATATCCAAGGATTTGATTTAGCTAATGACCATACTGCCCGCCAGGCCAGAAAAATAGATGAAAATAATAATGTCCAGCGGGCCATATTCCCGGAGGTTACCGGCGAGACGATATTAGTGCTTCAGCAGGCAGCTGAGTATTTTAAGGATAAATGGTTTGCTGAAAAGGCCGATTTTTATAATAAGGAATTAGACAGGATAGAAAATAAAGAAGAGCATAGCTGGCCGCAATCCACCAAACAAGGCATGAAGACCGGTTTTGGAGAAACACATACGCCTTTAGGTTTTTCAGCTATTGCTTCAGCCCTGCAGATTGACCTTGCCCGCTACGGAGATAATATCTTAACTCCTTTCAAGATTGAGAAAAAAGACGGCGCGCAAATGCCGGCTGTTACTAAAGACCCCAGATTCCCGAAGGTAATCTTGGCCAAAGAGGAACTTATTGATTTTGATATTATGTTGGGTAAAGAATTGCGCGATAAAGAAAAGGATTTGTCCGGGGAGTTAATAGAGAGAAGGAATTTAAGGAAGCTATTGAGCGAGGGAAGAAACCTGACTAAAGAGCAACGCTCGCGTTTAGCAAAATTAGAAGAAAGAAAAGAATACCTGGTTTCTTTTGATGTTTACGATGGCAGCCAGATTGTTTATGTAAATCAAGACGGGGTAAGAATCCGCGACGTATTTTTATACTCTCTAGATGAAACACTGGATGGTTTTAAGCGGGCCAAAAAACAAGATAAAGCGAGTTCGGATAGATCAGCCGCTTTAAAAGAGAACGGGGGGGTGATTTTTAGCGAGGTTAAAGAAGTGGATGGAAGGTTAGAAGTCGGCGCGCCAATCCCGGATATGGGAGGCAATATCATAAGATTAGGAAAAGAAATTGTAGATGAGATATTGAAAATAGTCGGGAATTTGGATATGGTTCAGCGGAGTATCATTAACTATCAACACTTTACTGATTTCCTGTTGATTATTGACGGCAAGAAGGTCCATGTATCGGTTATCTTCCCCTTGGATAAGGTGGTGTGGCCGGAGGAAATGTATAATCCTATAAGCAATAGGTATGAATCAAATGCTTATCAGAATGGATTATGGAAATATTCAGTTGATGATGACAGGATTAGGATTTTTGATTATAACAGCGACAAGATTGAAACTAATTCTTTAACCTATGCTAATCCGTTTAAGGATAGGCGCAAAGCCAAGGAATTAATTGAGAAATATGGTTCCGATGAAAAAGCGTTAAAGGAGTGGTTGGAAAAGCAGGAACGCCTTGAGGAGACAATGACTATTGCTGCCTGGCCGAGAGACTTAAGCAAGGAGGTAAAACTCAATCTCTACCAGCCGATGCTTATGAAGTTAAAAGTTAACTATAAGACCGGCGAGATATCCCTGGAGACCTTTGGCTTATTCCCCGAGCCGGTAAAATTAGTGAACGACCAGTATATCAGCGAACCAAAATATAATAATTACGGTATACCTGTTGGCGGTACGGCAAGGGATAACGGCAAGACCAAAGAAGATTTTGAGCGTCCGTTTGCGGATAAGATATTGAATCCGATTCCGGGCAAGCCGCGTTTTGAATTCAAATCCACCATTAAAGCGGATAAGCTCAAGGATTTAAAGAGCCTTAAAGAATATGGTTATAAGACTACAATGACCAGGACAGATTTGGTCAAGAAGCTGACCAAAAATATTACCTTTGATAACACCAACTTTGGGAGGAAAATTGGGGAACTCTATACAGATGACTTATTAGACGGAAGGAAATTCAATGTTAAATCTGAAAGCAAATATTTTAAGGATTTAGATGCAGCTACCCAAAATGAACTCAAGGCTAAAGGCCTGGATACGCTTTTTGAATATATCCCTTATAGTACTATTGTGACCAGCGCAGATACCGGTAAATTCCTCTTTAATATCGTGACCATCGGCTATAATCCAGATACCCGGAAGCTAATTGGCAGAAAAACTGACTATACCGGCAAAGTTAGTATAGAAACCTTTGATTATCGCTGGGAAGCTCCAGTTGGAATTAAAAGTGAAGACGGCAAATGGGTCATTACACTAAAGCACAACCGCGAAGAAACTAATACAACTTCCCACATAGATTATTATATTAAGCCTGGTTTAAGTGTGCGTGTGATTGATTCCAGATCAGAGTATAGTAACGGCTCCTGGATTAAAAAAGACCAATATTGGCACTGGGGATTGGATAAGGTAAGGGTCGCCTTAAAAGAAGAGAGCCGGATGAGCGCTTACGGAAAATTGATTGAAAAAGTAGCTAGGTATGATAGGGATAATATACATCGCCGGTATAATCCTTTATATGATAGAAGCGGGAAAGAAAATAGCGGTAAAGGATTTAAATATAATCCTCAGGATAAAAAATGGGAACATGAGTTTAATTATAAGGACTACAATTTTGATAAAGGAGGATTATCCAGGAGGCGGACAGGGCTTTTGAAGGGTAGTGCTGAGACTAAGGAGTCCTTTGATGCGCAGGGTTTACCTAAAACAGAGACGCCTATAATAGTCTATCTTAAAGATAGTTATGATAAAAATAAAGAAGGAAATGTAATCGGCAGGGTTGAGGTTGAAATAGAATATATCAATAACGGCAATGGATTAGGCTGTCCTTTAATTGCCGAAGGAGGAAGGACAAAGTTAAAAGTTTATAAATATTTTAAGGATGGCAAGGGAGAGCGCAAAGAGAAACTAGTTAGAGTTATAGACTGGGTTGAGGCTAAAACCGTGGATTTTAAAGACGGAATTCTGGAAATAAAACTCTCTGACCGGCTAAAGAAATTAATCTGGTATGAGAGTAAAGACATTTTCCGCCGCAGCCGGCCGGTGAGCGCTGATAAATATTTTGATTTTTACGGCAGGACGGTAGACAAAAAAGATAGCTGGTTGGTTAGACAAACCATGAGTCAGGGGTATGATGATAAAAATATATTACCCTTTACATTCTACGATGTCCCTAAAGAATCCCAGGTTTTGAACTCTTATCCTGACGGCACAAAAGACACAAATCCTGACGGAAAAGTAAAATATTATAAAGAATCTTTTGCCATAGAATATACTCCTTCCACCGGAATACTTAAGACCCAGATAAATAATAATTATTTTCTGCGTGTCTATCAGGAAATCAAGGATAAGCATGATAGGTTAGTGAAGGTATTAAATGGAGAGATAATCAACGGGAAGTTCAATCCTGAAGAAGAAAGGATTTTTGACTTTAAAGGCATTCCTGCGGCAATGAGCATTCCTCCTATCGGCGGCGCAATTGCCACTTCGGGGGAGAAAGGGTCTTTGGTTGCCCAAAAAGACAGGTTAAAGTTAGAGGGCGGGCATTCAGAATTGTTAGGTAAAGACGGCAGATATATAGACCTTAATTCTCCTGAAGATATAGAGGGCAGGTTATTTGATAATAGAGGAAGGGTTAGATATGGGAATGAAGAACACTTCAGTATAGACGGCCGGGAAGCCGAACCCGAAATTACCAATATCATAACCAATAATTTAGGCAATCCTGAAGAAAAGATATTCTTCTATAAGAAAGACGGCAAGTTATTGCCTATGTCTAATACCAATTCCTTCTATGAGTATGGCAAGGGTAAATACGGCCAATATGACACCATTGAATCTTCAGTAATGGTTGTATTTGATAGAAAACAAAATAAATATATTCATTCCATATCCAACAATACAGAGTTAAGGCCGAGCGGTTATCTTGAATTTAAGACCAAGAAAGGATTAGAGATAACTGCCCAGGGGGTTATTATATCCAGAAATAATCTTGATTATGAATCTTTAAGGGCAACCTATAAAAACCTGCCGAATTTCTTTACTGTACATAGCATCAAAGAAATTCTGGATAATTACGGAAGACTGGAAATTATCTTAGATGGTTATCCCAAAGTAGCCAAAGATGGTTTCTTTGATGCTAATACCACTCCTCTATGGGTTAGCCGTCGGCTCTACCCCTCTTATAAATATATCCCGATTAGTACAGAATCTTATACCTATAGATATGATAAAGCCAAAGGTGAGGATATTGATAAATACCGCACTAAATCTAAATACTTCTTTTTCGGCAAACCTTATTTAGCAGATTGGAAAGATAGCAATTGGGCAGCAAATACAAATAACCTCGGGTTCAGGGATATAAACTATAATGAGGGGGCGTTTACTACTTTCAAATATGATGTTAGAGATACAAGGAGAGAAACAGAAGGCTACGGGTTAAGGGAAGTTTATCTTAGGTTTGATGGAATGGTAGTTAATAAAACCTTTGAAGGCATGCAGGGTTCTGACCCTAAATGGATGATAGGGGTATTCGATGAATTGGAACGGTTAACAATAACATATAAAGATGAAGAATCAACAGCTATAAACGAAGTCTCTACTCATCCTGAAAGGAGAAAGCTTTACCAGAAGCATTTAAATAATTACTATCTCTCTGACAATTTACCGTTTGTGTCAGTGTTAACCTTGTATAAAGATAAAGATTCAATGTCTAATACAAACCGGGCAAAAACCCAAGCCCGCCTTTACCTTAATGGAAATCTAGTGATGAAAGGATGGGATATTGACGGCACAGGTATGATGCAGCAGGAGTTATTCTTGAAGGTATTTGATGATGTAAAGGGTGGTAGCACTGAACTTCTTCTTCCTCTCTGGGTATCCAAGAGCAAGAACACTTTGATAAGGCAAGCAATTAACCTACTTAATGAGGGAAAGTTGATTAAGGAAGAAGCGATATTCCACATCATGTTAGCTAGGGCTTTTGAAGAAGCCGGACAAAAAGAGGATATAGCATTTGCTTCGATTAGTAAAGATACTTTTATGGGAGATAAATCTATATCCAGGATATCCCCGGTTAATTTGGCTATTATAGGATTAGCCGGCGTAGTCATTTTGACCATGATATTCTATAAGGCATTCAGCGGACTCTTTAAGAGAAAAGATGCGCTTACTGTAGGCACAATAATATTTGCCTCTTATCTAGTAACCCTATTTGGCATGCTCACCTATGGTTTATGGTTAAGCCCGGATACAGCAGCTATTATTACCCATAAATTTGTAAAACTGCAATGGCATATTATCATTGGTTTAGGCTTACCGGCATTAATTTATGGGATAAATAAAGCTTTGGGTGCCTATTGGAATACCCAGGCAGATAGAGAGAGGGTCAAGAAGAATATTAATTTCTACCGCGATAGCGAAGAAATAATATCACTTTTAATGGGAGAAAAGCTAGAAAAAGAACTTGCTGAAAAATTAGCCAAAGAGATTATTAAACATCGGCGTATTTATGGATTTTTCAGGACCAAAGAAGACTGGGAGAGATTCTTAAATAGCCAAGGAGTAAACCTGCCTGGCATTAGTGTTAATGATAAGGTGCCGCATAATTGGAGTGAAGATGAACCGGCTAATAATCCTGTCCGCGCTCCTATTTTGACCGAAAACAAAGCCGATGAAATACTGGAAACTCTAATTTCTGCGGTAGAAACTTATGAGAGAGGTTATGAGAGAGATAAAGATAAAAACTTTAGCAAATTAGAGGATGTATTACGCGAGAATTTAAAATATGCGGATAATGTGGAATCCCCGGGTACAGATAAAGAGAGAACTAAGCTTTATATCTCACTTATAATTTCCCGCATTCTTAATCCCGAAGATTTAGGACTCTTAAAAATTTCTGATTTTAGACAAATTCTCACAGATTTAAAATCAGCAGAAATAGTCTATGGAGAATATGGTAAATTTATGAAGAGATATCTCTACCGTTTTTTATTGGAAAAGGTGATAGAAGAAGCTTTTGAGCCGAAGATGCAGGAGTATGTTAGAGATTTAGCCTTAGATCAGCTCGATGAGAATAAATTCACCCGTAACGAAATTAAGACTTGGGCCGATAGATTTATAAAAGAAACCTTGGCTCGTATAACCGACCTCTTTATAAATGAGCCTTATTTCATTACTAAAGATAAAACTGAAGACCTGGGTGAATTTAAACTTACACCTTTAGAGGATTTAGGAGTAGATATTAAAAATCGTCTTCCTCTCGCAGCTAAGGAGTATCAAGAGACCTTACGGAATCTTTTATATTTCCGTATTTTCAGCCTTCCTTATCTCTGGGGTTTAAGCGGAGCCGCGTTTAACCGCCATCCGGCTATCTTGGAATATGTTTTCCGTAGGACAAGAGAGTTACAGAGGGCAAATCAAAATAATGAAGTCCTTCCTTTTGTCTATACGATGGGTAGATTTATAACTTATATCCTGCAATATAATGTGGATTTTAAGCTGGAAGCTTATCGCAGGCACGCTTTGGATAAGGTTAAGATAACTTTTCCTGCTAACGGGGAGGTCTATTTCAAGGAAGCGGACAAGAGGAAAGAAGGGGTAAAATTCCACGACATCCTTAAAGATTATGACTTAGAAAGCCTATTCCGTTACGGGGAAGATTTATATGCTAATTTACATATAGACAGTGAAGTAAAGGAGATAGAAAGGATATTGTTCCAGATTAGTAAAATGAAAGATAGCAAAGAAGTAAAAGTTGTTAATGGTAAATTATATTGGGTACCAAGGGATCAGGAAACCAAAAAGGCTATCAATAAAGATGTAGACCAGTATTTCTTTAGTAATAGCAGTGAAATAGGCAATGCTTCAGTTGAGTTGACTAAGAGAATGGAGCAGATTTCTCGGAAGCTTAAAAAAGCAGTGGAAGAGAAGCTAAAAGAAAAGGAAAAATATCTTAGCGAAGACCAGGGTTGGTGGGCTTTCATAAAGGCAACATTCAGGGTTTATATGTATGGTACAGCTATCATAGTGGCCCGTATATCAAAGTTCTTTGGGAAGAAATTTAATGAAGATTCCCGCTTCTACCGTTTCTGGTCTCCGGATGCCCGTGGTGAAGATTATAATAGTATCAAGACTAAACATGCCAAATTATTCTGGGTATCTATGTTAATGCTCTCTTTCTTATTTGCCGGTTATATGGGATACATAGGATTTGAGTTCTTCTGGTTGTGGATTAATGCTACGGGAGACCTGATGTATCTATTAAGCCTTATTCCTGCCATCCTTATGCTTCCTTTGGCTTATCTTACCGTAAGAGATACAGGTAAATTCTTGGCCAGTTTAAAACAGATGCGCCAGGAGAAACTCTCGGTAATGCGCTTCTGGCTCTTCTCCTGGCCCAAAAACAGGATAAGGAAAGAGTTAAAGAATATATTCTTCATAGACAAAAGCTTTAATATCTTGAGAATAGAGCCGACCACTGGAAAGACTTATGTAGAAATATGGAATGAAAAGGTAGTGAAATTCTATTCTTTAAAGACTATTATTTCAGACAAGGAAGAGCAAGATTATTATATCAAGGAGAATACTCCTCGCGAGGTTCTGGCTAAAATTAACCAGATGGAATTAGTTGCTCCTGTTGATTCTGATGCTAGGACAGGAATTTTACGCTGGATAAATATATTCCATCAGAGAAAACCTAATATTGATCCTCTGGATAAAATGCTTTCTTTGACTGTTATGATTTTAGCCGGTGGCGGAGAGCATTACAGCTATACCTTCAAGGAAGCAGCTGAAATTTTTGATAGGCCAGAGATGAAAGAATTAAAGCTGTTCCAAAATAGTTATCTTTATACCTGGATGCTTAAGTTCAGAGGCGGTAAGATAAGAGAAGCGTTCAAAAATAAAGAAGATGCGTGGAAAAATAGAATAGAGGGCTTAACTAGTAAAGAAGATAAGCAGGCCATAGGTGAGTTTATAAACGAAGTAAAAAGAAATATTAATTCTATTTATTTGAAAATACCAGCTAAAGTAGTTAAATTTGCTATAGTAGCTGTTCTTCCCACTATCTCTTTATGGTTTGGTGCTCCTTGGTGGATGGCGCTGGTTGTTTTATTTATTGGCGGATTAATTATTAAGATATTATGTCCTCAGGAATTAAATGAAGATAAATTAAAGGCCATAAGGGAAAAATTAACTAGTAGTTCAGGGAAAGAGACTTTTGATCAGGTAATAAAAGATATAGAGACGATATGCTTGGAAAATATGCCTACTCAGTTAGGGTATCTTAAACAGAGATACGCTAATCGCTACGATAACCTTATTAAGAAATTAGAATCTAGGGTAAAAAATAGCAAAATTAGTGCCGAAGATAAAAAGGTATTAGATAATTTCATAGCCAAGTTGGAAAAGATTAGCCTTTCCAGAAATTCAGGTAATTTGCGTATTACTCAAGATGAAATATATGGTATAGATGGTTTAGCTAAGAAAATACAGGCAGATTCGCAAACTATTCTAAAAGGGATAATAAAAGACGTAGAAGACTGGACAAACAGCCATCTATCTACTAACTGGCGCTGGCTGCGGGCTTGGGGATGGGTCAAAGACACTTACCGCGAAACAATTGAGAATTATTATTATGATCAAAAATACCAAGATATTAAGGAGGCTATCAAAGAAATTAGATTAAAATTAACGAAAAACGAGATACTAACACCAGAAGAAAAGAAATTTTTAACGGAAAATGAGGAATACTTTGATTCGATAGATAAGTTTTATGAAGATAAGCTAAAAGAGAAATTCCAGGTTATTTTAAATGATAATGCTCTAATCGGAATAAAACCAGAAGATGCAAAAGAAGTATTCTCAAAAGAAAAGAATCCCGAACAAATCGCACGACTTAAGGACATGATAAATTACGGTTTCGAATGGTTTTATTCTCCAGGACAGCCTGAGTTTACAAGAAGGTCTAAGATGGGCCAGGTATCCCGTATGCTCTATGGCTCAAGAGGAGAAGCTTTTGTAATTTCGGATTCCCACTTGGATATGGACCGTTTTGAGACTTTGGGAGTCTTAAGAATGGTTACAGAATTTGGCCGCGACCCGCAACTGGCTATTATCAATACCAAATTAATGATATTCGTAGAGAAATTAACCAGATTAGGGAAGAACCTCAGTATGGCAGAAGGCGCCTGGACAGGAATTTTAATGCCTTTAAAGAATATTCTCGGTATGGCTGCCTGTTACGGAAGATTCTTTGTCGTAAGGTTAAGAGTCCTATTAAAGTCAGGCGGTTTGGTGACAGACGGTTTGGTAAGCGAAGACATTGCCCACGGTTTTATTGCCGAATACAGCGGATACCGGACTAAAAATCTGGCTTATTGGGCCCTCTGGTGGAGATTACCGTCTTCTATGATGACAATGTTAACCCCATTGGTAAAGTGGTGCGCCGGAGCAATAGAATTCTTACTGACGCATCCTTACCAAAGATTTCTCTATTCAAAAACTGTGCCTTGGAATGAAAAATTTGAGATTCATGATATCGCTACTCATTATCTTAAAAAGCCCTTTGTTTTAGCCTATTCTTTGGCATTTGTATTCATTGGTGCGATACTTACCGGCTTAGTCATAATCCTTAATCCTTATATCTCGCTGCCTTCGCCTGTATTCTGGGTATTTATCGGCGTATTGTTCTTTGCCTTAACTATTACTTTAGCGGCTTATCTTTTTAACTGGGAACAACAGGGTGGCCTTCCCCGGGCTATTGTCGCTTCCATATTCGGGGTAATAGGCGGCGCTCCATTCTACAGCCTTCTTATTGCTATCTATGTAGCCTTCGCTATAAAAGAAGGCGTTGATTTAAGGCCGGTATATCCTTATACCCAGAAATTATTGTCCCTTAACACTGAACATCCTTCCAAGATAAGCGAAAATTATCTCTTCTGGCCTTCAATTGTCGCGGCAATGTTCCTACCCGTATTATTCTTTGCCGTGCCTTCTACGATTTTATGGTGGGTTGCCTGGGGATTGTTTATTTTATCTCTCTTTGGCTTTGTGTTTGGTTTATATATCCATAATTTCTATCCTACCCGTACTGAATTCAAGGATACAGGTTTCTTCCAAGGCATAGCCCACGCCTTAAGAGAGGTCTATTGGTTGCCTTGGCAGTTCTGGTTAGGGTTGTTCTTCTTCTGGACAGCTGCCCCAGCAGTTTCTGTAGAGGCAGCAGTCTGGGTCACTGCCGTGGGTTTGGCGGTGGGGATATTAGCTCCTCTTATATGCCATTTCAAAAAGCTTGCCGGGCCATTTAAAATAATTTATGATGTTCTCATTGGCATCAAAAACAATATTTTCCCTCCTAAAGCACAAAAGGAAGATAAAACTACACTACAGGATTTGATAAGTGAATTTAAGGAGCTTAAAGAAGAATTAAAAGAGGTTGCTCCTAAGGAATTATTGGATAAATTAATTGGGGTTATAAAAGACGAAAGCAAGTCTAACCTATTGAGGCAGCAGGCAGCAATTGTCCTTGCCAACATAAACCCGGCTCAAAAAGTAGTTGAGGCATTAACCGAAGTGTTAGGTCAAGAAAGAAGACAGATTCGCGATAAATTTGGTATATGGTTGATTGATTTTGTCGTACCATTTAACCAAGAAGAAATAGCTTTGATTAAGGAAACGTTAGAAAATGATATTCCCAAACATCATTTAATGGATACAAGGAAGAATAAGACTACTGTGACAGTAGTTAAGACTGATTTAGACGACCCTGACTTAGAAAAATGGCATAAGGAAGATATATGGATAGCAGAGTCACAGCCGGCTGAGGGCACAGTTGTGTTTGATTGGGGACGGAGCGTATCTTTAGGTTGCTATCTTAAAAATATAAGGACAGTTAAGTTAGCAAAGATAGACAAAGATATCTTAACGCATGAAATAGGCCACGGAGTTCACCATTACTATTTGACTCCTGAGCAATGGAATAAATTCTCTTCCCTTAGTAGAAAAACTATTGAAGATTTATGCCAGCGTCATACACTGGGGAAGATGGGGCAATCAATAGATTTTTCAGATTTTGCTACAACCTATGGCGTAACTAATGAGAAAGAAGATTTCGCTACCATCTATGAACATTGGATATTGCATCGAAAACAATTGTACGATAAGGCAAAGGGTACACTACTTGAAGAAAAGCTTAAATTATTAGAGCCAATTTTAGTAACTCCTCAAGATATTTTATCTCTTGAAATTAAGATTCCTGTTTCGGGTGAAAAGCCGAAAGAAGAAAAGCCTGAACCTCAACCACGAACATCAAAGCAGCAAGCTTCACCTGAAAACAAAGCTACTGTTGAAGAAAAAGCGGAGGTAAATGAACAAGATAATTCACGAGTAAAAGCTTCAAAGGAACCTATATTCGATTCACGAAAGAGCCAACCTCAGCGAGAACACAGCCCTCCAGATAAAGATATAAGTATTCGTATAGTAAATGGTGTAGGAATTGACGATTTTATTAAAGAGAGCATCGTCCATATCAATAGAACCGTAGATGCTCTTTGGACACCTTATATAAGAGATACAGAGACAATAATTGCTATAGCCCGCCACGAATTCAACCGTACAATCCTTGTTTATTCTGGCGATATAATTGTAGGATATCTTATTGTTGGGCCGCATATATCTTATCCCAGTTATATTTTCTTTGCTGCTGTAGAAAGAGGTTATCAATACAGAGGCCTCGGAAAGTTATTATTTGAAAATTTAGTTAAAATTGCCTTATTTGATAATATAAATAAGATAACTCTTCATGTAAGTGAAAATAATCCTGCCAAATATTTTTACGTTAAGCTCGAAGATAGATTTGAAGAGATTATCAATCTGGACAGCCAGAAAGAGGGAATTGCCCCTGATGGAAGCAATAATATAAGATTTGAGTTTGAAATAGATAAAATAACCAGTACAAGTTCACCTTTAATGGAAGCGGAACAACTCCAAGATAAACTTTGGGAATATTTAAGAGCCGAGAAAGAAGAACTGCTTAAGGCGGCCCAGGAAGAGTTAAGGGCTCAGGGAGTTGAAATATTGTATGTTAATAAGGACCTAGAAAAAGCGGGTGAATTAATACGTAGAGTTTTGATATCCATTGATCCTCAGAAGATAGATGAGTTGAAAAATATAGCCTACAGGTTAGGCGTTACTGAAGCCGATTTATCAATATTTCCAGCTATATTTACAAACATATCTACTTTCGCCATCCTTATTCATGAACTTGCGTCTAATATATGGAAATTCGCTCAAGAAGGATACATCTTAATTCGAAAAATATCCGATAATAGAGGAGAAGGCGTAGAAATAGTTGCTATAGATAGAGGTAGGGGTATTAAATGGGAGCAGATAAGCTTTGAGATACCGCCCATTGGTTCTTACGGAAATGGCTTCCCCAGGATGGCAATATGCACAGACAAATTTGAGTTAATTTCTGCTGCTGAAGGCAATAAGATAACTTTAGTAAAATGGTTCGAACCTAAAGAAGAACAAAGATTTATAAGAGTAAATGAGGAAGATGGAATATTGCGGGTAGCGATAGCATCTGTTGAATATTATATTGGCGCTCTAAAAAATAAAAATTGGTTAGTTCGTATAGCAGCGGTAGAAAAGTTAGGAGTCTTGGGAGACTCTAGAGCCATAGAACCCCTGATTAATGTTTTGCTAAATAGTGAAGAAGATTGGTTAATACGTTATTATGCCGTAGAATCTTTAACTAAATTTAAAGACGAAAGAATTTTGGATGCTTTTATAGAAGTTTTTAATGATATAGAATTTAGCAAGCTTTATATGCCGACTATGTGGATAGATCCTGATGCGCCTCAGAATATACGCGCGGCTGTAACTGAAGGCTTAGGCCAGTATGAAAAATCTCAGGTTTTTACGTATCTAATCAAGGCATTAGAAGAAATTGATTGGGAGGTTTGTTTCGCAGCAATTAAAGTATTAGGTAAATTCAATGATGAGAGGGCTATCGACCCAATAATTGAAACATTAATCCATCCAGAGCAGCGTGTTCGTAGAGCTGCATTTGATACCTTGATGAAAATTGGCGATGATGTCATTAAGAATGCAATTAAACATTTAGACAGTACAGAAAAGCAAGATGTGTTTGAAGCCTTTAAGATATTAAAAGAAATAAGAAAGATAAAATTAGAATTAAGTAGTTCTGCTGTGAAGGCTGACGAAGATAAATTATTTTTCCAAGAAGTTCCTCTTTTAGGGTCGAAATTATATTATGCTTCAGGGGAATTAAAACCGCACAATAAGGTAAGCATTAAATTTATTGAACTTCTGCAAAGAAAAATTAATAAAATTGTCGAAATAACTTCTACAACAAAGGCTTTAGATATAGGCACCGGCTCAGGCGTTTTAGCAATTGCAATAGCCCAAGAAGGGGCCAAAGAAGTCAAGGCCATTGATATTAAATCTTCCAATGTTTTAGCTGCACAACACAATGTGGATAAACTTAATTTTTCAGATAGGGTTAGAGTGTTTGAAGGCGATTTATTTCATAGTGAAGGCATCCTTAAGGGTGAAAAGTTTGATTTAATTACAGCAGCGCTTCCTTTTAAAGAAGAAGCGCCAATGTTAGCTGAACATTTTTTGCGAGATTTACCCAGATTTCTTGCTTTAGGCGGAAAAGCACTTGTGTTTTTATTAATCGATAGAGATATTGAACATAAAGATATAAAGCGTCGCGGAGGCCTGGATAATTTTAAAGGTTTTTACGAAGACCTGATAAGAAATTCTGGTTTATCATATACTCGTCTGTCATATTTGGAATTTTACTATTTTGATTTCTCCTATAATTATTATTGTATTTATCTTATACAGCATATTAATAGTGATCAAACTATTGCAACTTTACCTTGTAAAGGGGCATCTTCTTCCGTCGGCGTCTTAGTTAACATGCGAGGAAGATATCAGTACGAACCTAATTCCAGCAGCCCGGTTGAAGAAGTAAAGAAAAAAGATTTTGTTGAACATTATATTGGTGCTCTGCAAAATGAAAATTGGAAAGTCCGCAAAGTAGCGGCAATAAGGTTAGGAGAGTTGATGGATCCCAGGGCAGTAGAGTATCTTATTAATATTTTATTAAATAATAAAGAAGAATATGAAGTACGCTACTCCGCTGCTGAATCTTTGATTAAATTCAAAGATCCAAGAATTTTAGATGCTTTTATGAAAGTTTTATCAAAAGAACAAGATAGGAATATTCGTTTGGATATCCGTAAAATAGCAGTAATAAGATCGGGAGATTTAAAAGACCCCAGGGCTATAGAGCCTTTGCTTAATATTTTATTGGATAGTCAGAAACATAAAGATGATGTCATGAGCTATTATGCCGCGGAATCTTTACGGAAATTCAAAGATCCAAGAATCCGCGATGCATTTATAGAAGTTTTAAATGATGTAGAATTCGGTCATTATTTTGTTATGGGTACTTTTTTACAGACGTGTAGTGGGTCTATGAATGTCCGCAAGTCTGCAGCCGAGGGCTTAGGCCAGTATGGGAAATCACAGGCTTTTAACCGTCTAATCGAGGCATTAAGTGATGTAGATTGGCAGGTTAGTTTAGCTGCAGTTGAAGTATTAGGCGAGTTCAATGATGAGAGGGCTATTGATCCAATAATTGAAGCATTGCCTATTGGGGAATACTATTTTCATAACATAATTGCTTTAGAAGTCTTGAAGAAAATAGGTGATGATGTTATTAAGGAGACAATTAATAGTTTAGGGTGGAATTTATCAAACCGCACAGAAGAAGAAATATTTGAAATTATTAGGATATTAAAAGAGATAAGGAAGATAAAATCTAGCTCCAGCAGCCCGATGAAAGAAAGAGAGAGAAATAATAAGATTGATAGAGGATATACTGGATTAACACAAAAAGAAATTGAAAAGCAATTAAAGAGTTATAAACAGCAAGGCGCGGCATTTGAAGTGTTAGAGAATGAAGTTTCTTATAAGGCTTTTGAAGAATCTTTAGTGTATATGAAAGAAAGGGGAAAGATAAACCTAAGCCGCGCTCCACCGACCGTACTCGTTATTAACTCTAATCAAACTACTTTCGGCGCAGCCTATATTCAAGAAGAAAACATTATTTACATTGAACAGGCCCTACTCAGTAAAGTATTAAATTCCTTCATTCCGCAAATCCGTTTATCTGCCGTATTTGTCCACGAATTAAATCAAGGAAGCCATCGCGCTAATCAATTAGCCGAAATCCGCTTTATCATTTTATCTGTTATCAAGAGAATCTTTCTTCTAAGGCCTGGAAAGTCTACAAATTTACCAACCCGCATAGCACTTACAGCAGAAGAGGCTAAGGCGATTATAGACGTAGCCGCAGAAGAATTAAGAACATTTTACAGGTTTGTCAATAATCCGCATGAAGGCTCGGATTATGCTCAAGGGCAGACTATTGAAGAAATCCAAAGGCAGCTTAATTCCGAAGTGCGGCAATTATCGATTGAGTTTGCCGCTAATCCTTCTAAATTGAATGATGAAATTCTGCTGGTTCAAGGCAGCAAATTGATTCCAGAAGAACCTGCTCGTATTGAAGTAAGCGGTTCTTTAGAATCAGATAATGTTCCTCAAATTATCATCAGAGGTATTCCGGGTGGATTTCGCTCAATTGCCATACGCCACATAAAGGAGAGGTTTGGTAAGGATAAGGACTATATTTATATCGGTTATGCCGGGCGCATGAGCATGGAAGTCCGTAGAAAAGGCGTTGATAAGTCTATAGCGATTGCTTATGCCGAAAATAATTTTGACCAGCTACTTGATGCTATGAGATATGAGGCCGGAGAGTATATTGATGTCCGCCAAACAAGGACAATTATAATAACAGATGCCGATGGGACAATTTACTGGCCCCCTGAGGCGGGTAGTTTACCGTCATTGTCTAAAAGTGAAGCAAAGGATGCTATTCTTGCTTATTTAGATGCAGGCGGTATTCTTATGGTGACAACCGGCAATACAATAGAAAGAACATTACAGAGAATAGAAGATTTGCCTCAATCATCCAAGCGCAAAATTATTCTTGTGGCACATGGCGGAGCAAGTATGTATATTTTTGGCGAAGAAGGCCACTTAATTGAAATAGAAGATTACAGATTGAATTCACTACGACAATTTACATACAGAAAGGTTAGTAATTTAGACGTTGTCTATATCGGCGATGATGCCAACCGGCGCGGCAATGATTATCCTGCATTTGCTAAAGTTGGATTTTCCCGTTCTTTATTAGTAACAGGCAAGTCAGTGGATGAAATTCCCTATGAATTGCAGCGTTCTTACATCGGCGGGCATATTGAAGGAACGAGGAAGATATTTGAGGTTGTTGTGAGAATGCTAAAAAACAGAAGTCTAGATAATAAAGGAAATGTTTTTGATAATGATGCCGTAAACCAGATTAGATCGGATATTCTTAAAAACTGCCTTGATATTATTCCGAATAACATAGCGCTGGCCGGAACAAAAACATCAGTGATTGTTGAACGAGCTATTAAAGTGTTGTCAATCAAGAATAATATTATCCTCATTCAGGGGGAAGGTAAAGATGGAGACCGGGGAGCGCTTGAAATCGCTCAAAGACTAATACTGAACGGGAATTATACAAAAGCCTACAGGATCAATATTGATCTCGTTAATGCTGCTGATACACGGGTGCGCGACGCCATCTACAAAACTATAATAATGAATTTGCCTATGCAAGGCAAGGTTGTTTTTGTTATTCAGGCATTAGATAAGATTAATATGGATGGATTTTTAAGGAAGTTAATTAATCATCCTCAAATCATTCTCATTGGAACAACAAGCTTTGAAGGATATCGTAAGCTTGAGTGCGACCGCGATACTGCCAAGGATATGCAATTTATTGTTACAGAACCGCAGAGGCGTCTAGACGAAGAAGAAAAGCGAATTGTCATTATCGGGGCAACCGGTTTCTTGGGCAATAAAGCTTATAAAATGTTCGCTAGAGTAGCCAAAGATAAATCAAATGTATTGGGAACGGGATTTAGCAAAGCTAAATTTGAGTCGTTAGACATAACTAATGAGAGCGCTATTCAGGATTATTTTAGAAATAACAATAGGATTGATGTAGTTATCTATGCCGCGGGCGAGGCAGATGCGGATAGGGCTAAGAACGATATTAAAAGAGCAAGGGCATTAAATAGCGATGTCGTGAGGATAATCCGTAAATACTTTAATGGTAAATTTATTTATATTTCTACAGAATATATTTTTGACGGAAAGGACGAAACAGCTCCTTATGCTACTATAAGCCCCGGGAATCCCTGCAATGAATATGGATTAACAAAATTGGAAGCAGAAGATATCGTAAAAACAGAATTCAGTGACTACATCATTTTAAGAATCGGTGTCCTCTATGGTTACAATGGACCGGAAGATAAAAATCACTACGCAAAAGATGTGGTAGCTAAATTAAAAAGTGGACAGGATTTTGAAGCTGATGATAAACAAATTAAACGCCCGGTTATGTTAGAAGATGTCGTAATAATGATTCAAAAGTTGGTTCAGCATAATACAAGCGGAACTTTTCATATCAATGGTTTTGAACCAATGACAAAATATAGGGAAGCTCAGGCAATAGCCGATGTTTATTACCAAATGTATCCGCAGGAAAAGCGCGTTAGGATTATCCCAACATATAAAGAATATAGCGCTCCCAGGCCGCTTAATACGTTTATGATTAACTCCGATATGCCCAGGTTATTTAAGAAGGGCATTAGAGAAATGCTTCTGCAGCAAGCCTCTACAGAAGATGTTTATAGGCTTGGGGAGCAAGGGGAAGGAGAATTTACATTAAGGACAGAGCTTGAGGTTATTTTTGATGAAATAAGAGCTGGTTATTCTTCCCAGCTTAGTATTATGAACTACACATATCAGCCAAAAGAAGCGATATTTGAGACAGATGAAGGATTAAGGTTTAGTATCATTCTTAATGATGGACGATATCAATATGTTCAGAGGACAGGAGGGCTTAAGCCTACTGTGGTAAGCTCGCAGAAATCAAAAGATGAGAATGTAAAAAAGGAGATTAAACAAACTGTGCTTCCCCATATGCCTCCCCCTGGGCAAAAAAAATGTCCTTTCTGCAATGAGGAAGATATCAAAAGTAGAAAGCTTAAAACAGTTATGTATGACGGCAAAAGATATTATCTAATTATTAATCCTAATCCATGGGCGGACAATCATTTCTTATTCATAAGTAAAGAAGAGATAGGCCAAATCGTTCGAGCTCGTGAAATGGAGGCCTCATTCCAGTTGCTCAAAGAGCTTGGGATGGAGTACGAAGGATTATTTAACGGCGTATATGCGGCAGCAAGTATCTATCATTTCCATATCCAATTCCATAAAGCAGAGACACAAATTTGGCAAAATCTTTTTAGGGGGACTATTAAAACCGGAGATATGGTTGCTTCGACAGAAAAAACAAAGGTTTATGAATTAGAGGGGTGGCCATCAAAGACGCTTTATGTTGTCTCAGAAGATGCCAAAGACATCAGCGAGACAATAGAAAAATTTGTTTTTGCTATGGAGGCCGGTAACGTTCCTTATAATATTTCCTTTAGATATCGTAGCGGTCAATTTGTTGCTATTATTTTCCCGCGGACATTAGATACAGATCGTCCGGAAGGATTAAATTCATATGCTGATTCGTGGTCGCGATGGGGCGGTAAAGAAATAGGCGGTACAGTCTTTATTATGACCAAAGATGGTTTTGACGAGATGCAAAGATTAGGCTCAAAGCGCTCGGTAAATAATATCATAAAAGGTGCAAGGCAGCTAAGTATCAAGGAAGCGCAATATCAAAAAATAAAAAGTAGTTTTGTTCAGAAAGTCAAAGAAGAATTAACTAGAACTCATGAAGAACGGAATCGTATTTTGATTGATAAAGGTGAACAGAGCCTACTTGATTATGTTCAGGAAGAAATACGAGAAGGGCGTTTAACCCCTTCATCTTTTGAAGAATACATACGGGCTAAAGAAAATGTTGTCCCCTTTGAGAAAGTAGAAAAGTTACCTATTGCGGATTCGGAAGAATTTAAAGCTTTGGCCGAGATGGGTAAATCGCCGCAAGGTAAGGATGTAGTTGGATTCTCTATGGGTGGTTTAGCTACAAGGTCTCAAGGACGAATTCGTCTAGGCTATAGAATTAGAATTCCGCAATTGGATGGTAAATCCCATTCTATTATTGAATGGAAACTGGGTAATGTACGGCATGTTAACCTAAGTGAAGGCGCGGGAAAGCCCGTTGTAATTATGGTTAGTCAGGAAACAAGGAGTATCTATGAAGATATCGCATATATTATGGATAATTTTGATTTAAAGCAGACTGGCCTCCATACAATTATAAATGGCATACAGAAGCGTTTAAGCTGGGATCCATCTTTAGGAGCAATAGGTGATCTTATACAAAACAAAGATGGTTCGGAGATAACAAACCCAGCCGGACACTATCATTTTATGCGTGAATTAGTAATAAGCGGTTTAATGGCTCGTTTAAAGCGCGAAGGATTTATCTTTGTTTACCATTCTAATATGAATAATTTCGGAGCAATCCTGGATAATGAGTATGATGCATTACGCGGCTTATTCCTACAGAGAATTAAAGAAGCAAGGGCGAATAATGAGCCAGTTCCTGTAACTTTAGTTGAAGCAGTAATAAACGATAATCAACGCTTAGGGACATATCCTGTTATGTTGGGGGATAAATTTGCCATGTTAAGGAAAGAAGCGCTCCCAGAAGGGATAGACACAAAAACCCTGCCTTATTTTAATACGGGCAATTATCTATTTTATATAGACGCTATTTTAGATTACTTGGGCTACGATGAAGAATATGATATGAAATACACAAGAGAAGAGATTATGTTTAACTTTGATAGTATGTTTAAAGTTAAGCCTACGTTGTCTGTAAAGGATATACGCCTTGCCGATGACCAGAAGAACGAAATTATTAGGAAGACATTACAGATTGAGCGGAGCCTGGATGATTTAATTTCCACAATGCCCGTAGTTGTTGCGGTAGTTTCTAATAAACGCCTGATCGCAATTAAGACGCAAGATGCTCTTGGGTTAGAGAAGCAAAATATTATTAAGGCGTTGAAGGGCAACATTAATATGCAATACGGCCCATACCGGCCATTTGAGATTACTCAGGAGGATAAAGATAAGGTTACGCATTCTTTTATTCGTTTCAGGGATTTTATACGTAACCAAATCTGGGGAGGGGATTGGATCCTTCGTCTAAAACGCCTTATTTGGAATGATGGGACAATTGCTTCAGAAAGCTGGGAAGCATCTTCTCATCCTGAATATCCATCTATACTAATTTTAGACAGTGGGAAAAGAATAGAAGTCACAGATATTATTAAGCATGGTTTTGCAAAGGAATTTTATGGCGAGAAAATCATCGAGCATTATGGGGATGGGGTTATACCATTTTTGGCTAAGTTCTTGGATGCACAAAAAGCACTTTCTATCCAAGTACATCCTGCTACTGAGATTGCTAAGAAATATAGTAAGGATGGCGATGAGATAGGAAAAGAGGAAACCTTCTTTATTATTAATGCGCAGGAAGATAATGAGTTTATCTTGGGGCTCAAAGAAGGAGTAACTGAGGAGCAATTTAAAAATGCCGTCAGGTCCGGCACGGAAGATATCGAAAGCCTTCTTTATCACACTAAAGTGCTACCCGGAGAGGTTTATCGTATCCCACCTGGTACAGTACATGCGTTCTTACGAGGTATTCAGGCAATTGAGCTCGGGCACGTTTCAGATATTACCTATAGACTTTATGATTATAATCGGCAGGTTGAGGGGCGCGGATTGCACATAGAAGAGGGATTGAGCGCAGTTAACTTTGATGCTCTTCAAGGCGAAGAACTGGTTAATTATTTAAGGAAAAAATGGAAATTAATACAGGAATTACCAAATGAAGCCGGCTCTATTCAGACCGTTAATGTTCACCCCGATTTTTATATAGAAAGATTTGTCTTTACCGGCTTGGGGGATAAGAAGGGGAGAATTGTTAATAAAATTGAGTACGAGACAAAGACGACTGACCGTTTCCATATTCTTATGGGAGTAGAAGGTTCGGTGATATTGCAAAACACTGCGACAGAAGAGGAGATTGTGTTGAGTAGCGGACAAACAGTTTTTATACCAGCCGCGTTAGGCAAGTACAAAATCATTACTCGCGATAGCCATCCAACGACAGTGTACCGTATTTATCCGCAATTTAAAGAAGAATTCCCAAAGTATAATATCGGCATTAGCATCGGTGGAAGTAAATTCCAGCTTGGCCTTGTGGATGAGGAGGGCAATGTCTATGCAAATAATAAATTTAACTGGCGCGCAAGATTAAATGAGAATGCTGCAACTGCCGAAAACATTATTGAATTAATTCTAGAAGAGATTGATTTGTTATTAAGACGTTATGCTATTCTGCCGCAGCAGATTGAGCAGATCGGTATTGCCTGGCCAGGACCGATAAATTACCATCTTCGGAGGGTAAGCGCTACAAATTTAAATTTTGAAAGTTACCCATTACATGACCAGATAGAGACTAAATTCAAAATTAGATATGGCCATAAAATTGAGGTTTTTGTAATCCTAGATGTTTTGGCAGATGTTCTCGGAGAACGGAAATCAAAGATAGGCGGACTTTATAATCAGAAAAACGGAATTGTTATTAATAGTGCGACAGGTATTGCAGCAGGAATTCTAGTTGATAACGAGATATTAGACAGCATTGAGTATCTACCTCAGGATGGTTCCGAAGCTCTATATATTCAATCAAGCTTAGGACAGATTGGCCGTCATTTGATTCGAAATATACGTGGCCCTGGCACAAATTGGAAGTATCAGCCGACTACTGATGGTTCAATACCGAAATTTAGCGAGGCCCAGGAACGCTTAAGTAAACTTATAGGTGGTCCGTTTATTGCGCAGCGTTTTATCGGTAAGTTAATTAGTAAGCTTGGAAAGGATGATCAGGATTATTTTACTGGAATTACTGATTTGACTCTTGGTGAGATAGGTAAAAAATTATTAAAAAGGGGAGAAGATTATGAGGCCGTTGATTTAGAGGGCAAAATATTAGCGGAAATTACAAAAAAGGCTTATGAGAATGAACGATTGGCTAAGCAATTTGTTAAAGGGATAGGTAGAGAATTAGGTTCCGCAATAACAACATTTATTCTCGCGCATATAAATCTCATGCGCAATCATCAAAATAGCTGGAGTATTGTTTTGACTGGAAGCGTGGGAACGAAATTCGGTAATCCTAAAGAAGCAGGTGGAGTTTATGAAAACAAAGAAGATATTTTTATAAATGAATTTTTGAAAATTATGCGGGCTAGGGGAATAACAAATATAACACTTAAACGTTCTGTTATGAATGACGACAGAGAAATTATTGCTTTTTGGAAGCAAAAAGATTTCCATATAGAAATAGATAAGCTTGAGAAAATGCCTACATTACAACAATATCATGACAGTTTTTATGCCTTACGGGAAATATCTCAGAGTTATGCGTGGGTGCCGATTTCTCTGTTTACCCAAGATATTTGCGGAGTAAGAAGAGAAATAAGGATTGTCATCCCGAAGCGCATGCTAGAAGAAGACTCCCTAAAGACTTATGTGCTTAATTATTTAGCAACTCTTTTGAATATACAAGGTGAGTTAAAAGGATTATCAGCTTATTGGGTTAGAGTTTGGGGCAGCGTTGATTATAAATTACAGGATAGTCTAAGAAAGGTTTTGCAAGAAAATTTTGTTGGGACATCGGCTCGTGTTAACTACGGTAAAAATATTGCCTTTGAAGAACAGTCACAAGATAAATATAATGCTCAGGCCTTTAAAATTAAACCTGATGTTAATTATTCTATTCCGAGTAAGAGAATAGGCGTAGATATGGGAGCCACTAATATCAAAATTGTTATCCTGCAGAAGGGTCAAATTATTGATGAGCACATGATTAGCCAAGGTAGCTTTTATATCGAAGGAGGGGAATACGGAAAAATCTTGTGGGGTAAACTAAAAGATTTGGCCTTAGAGCATGGGATAGACAATCTCGATTTTAAACATATGGTTATCGGTATCCCCGGTTCAGTTAATCCGGAAGGAATGATAGTGGACCTGCCGAATTTAGAAGGTGAATTTAAAGGAATAGTCGCATCTCTTAATCGGCTGAAGAAAGAACACGCCAATATTATATTTATTAATGACGCAGATCTTATAGCGGAATATCTGGTACGAAGTCAAGGGATTACAGATGAAGTCGTTGTTGTTAATACTTTAGGCACAGGATTAGGAACGGCAGCTATTATTCAAAATCAATTAGCGCAAGGTTTAGCAGCTGCGCATATTCGCGTTGATTTTTCTGATGAGGCGAAGATTGATGGAGCAGGTATTAAAGGCAGTTTGGAAGATCTAGCAAATGCTGGTTTTATAGTTAGGCAGGCAGAGCGGCTTATAAAAGAATATGGGGTTCAATTTAGTGGCCGTATCAATGCCGAAATGGTTGGAAAATGGCTTAGCGAAGATAACGCTGGAAAATTAAATGAAATTGCCAGGCAAATTTTTAAGGAATTTGGACAAAATCTTATCCTGCTCTATCGGGAGTTTGTCCGTTTATATGAGGTTAAACAGATTGATCGTCTAATTTTAACGGGAGGCATAGCCCAAGGGGGGGCAGGTAGACACATTATTCAGGCTATCGCTGAAGAGGCGACCAAGCAAGGAATTAAAATTATTAAAATTGAATTGGGTGTAACGGAGAGTGAGGCAAATAGCTACCGTAATGTTCCGTTACAAAGGCAGGGTGCAGTCGGAGCAGCGCTATTAGCCATAGATTTGGATGTATCAAGCAGCCCTCTCGGTTCCTTGGTTAGAACACAATCTGGAACCACCTCCAGTCCTTTATCGCCGCTTGCCATCAAGTTAATCACTCTCAGTAAAGAGCTAGATCTTTCTAACCTCGCTGATAATATTCAGGCAGGCATTATAATTAAAGAAGATCACTTGGCTATCCTTAAACTTCTATTGGGCTTGAAACAGTTCCATCTTTTTGCTCAATGGGATGCACTAGGGGTTAATGATGACTTAAAACGCGCTTTCTTAGACCAGCTTATTACTGTCGATACTAATTATCCGGGTGGCCTTAAGGCTTATCAAGATAACGCCAAAGTATTGTTAATAGATTCCCAAAAAGGCAACAATCCTTTTGATGGGTTTACTCCTAAAGTTCCTCAAGGAATAGAATTGACTAAGATAGATGATAATTTCCATCGTTTAGAAAGCGTAGGCTTAAAAGCAGCTAATAAATTAAGCGTAGTTATGGTAGCTGGCGGCCTAGGTGAGCGCTTGGGGTATGAAGGCATTAAAGTAGCCATACCGTTATCTTTAACCACTATGCATACTTATCTAGAGATATATATATTAAGTATTTTAGCTATCCAGGAATCCTCTAACCGTTTAAACAATACCAATGAAAAGATTCCATTTATAATCATGACTTCCAATGACACCAATGAACTTACAGTAGACTTACTGAAGTCAATGGATTTTGAGCCGCGAGAAGCAAAAAGCAACTATTCTCGCTATACAAGGTATGATTTGGATATAGAAATTATCAAACAAGGGGCAGTTCCGGCTATTATTAATAATAATGCTGACTTTTGTTTGGAGGATGACAATATTTATCAACTCCAAGTTAAGCCTCATGGTCATGGCGATGTGCATATGTTGATTTATCAATACGGTATTGCTGATAGATGGGCAAAAGAAGGCAGGACTCATACTATATTCATCCAGGATACTAATGGCCAGGTATTTAACGGCATACTTCCTGGTTTAGCTGTGTCCATAGAAGAGAATATGGATTTTAACTTCCTAACTGTTCCTAGGGAAGTAAAAGAATCTGCAGGTTCAATCACAGAATTAGTCAGAGAAGACGGGGCTTATATTATCTGTAATGTAGAATACAATCAGCTTGGCCCTCTCCTAGAGAAGACCATCAGTCCCCAAGGCGATGTCCCAGATCCTAAGACAGGGAAATCTCCTTTCCCGGCTAACTTAAATGTATATATAGTCAAGAATTCTACCTATAATGAAGTCTTAAGCAAGAGTAAAGGCATTATCGCTGAATTCATTAATCCCAAATATGCCGATAAAGAAAAGACCAGTTTTAAGCCTGCCCGCTTAGAGACAATGATGCAGGATTTAGCTAAAGAAATGGGTAGAAATGCCAGGATAGGCTTTACTAACTTTGAGAAAAGGGACGTGTTTTCACCGGTAAAAAATAACTTAGCCACCGGCTCTGAGCTTCCGAAGAAGGGAGTTTATCCTGATACCATGCTTACAGGCGAATCAGACTTTTACAAGTATTTCCGTAAGCTCTTAAATCTTACCGGAATGGAAATTAATGTAGAAGGAGAAACTACCTATACTCAGGGCGTTCCTTATCAAGGCGGCGCTAAAGTAGTTTTCAATCCTTCTTTTGCCGTTACCACCAAAGATGTAATCAAAAAAATACAAGGTGGTTCCATATCCGATAGGTCAACTTTGATCGTTGATGGCGAAGATGTCTCAATTATTAATCTTGTCCTTAATGGTACCCTGATCATCAGGGCTGGACCAGGAGTAAAACTTACTATTAGAGACCTTACCGTAGTAAATGCTGGTTGGGAGTTTATAGATTTAACTGAAGAAGAAATGCAATCTACTGCTACACCCGCCTATCTTAAAATCCGCGGACTCAAGTTAGTGGAACATGAAGAACATGTCATTAATATAACTGAACCCGGGACCTATGAGATAAGAGAAGGAAAAATAATTAATATACGTTCCAGTTCGCCTGTGCAATTTAATGATACCTTTGGATGTCTAACTAGAGGTTTGTTTACCCAGCGCCATGGCTTAAGTAATTCTATTCTTTATTCCAGTTCGTCGGTGGGAAATGATACCTCAAGGGAAATGCAGGATAGGATAGATGAATTTATGCTAAAAAGCGTGGCCTTGAGATACCCCAAAGTAGGTCAAATAATAAGAATCCAGAGAGAAAGAGAAGATGCCTTGGTTAAGCTTTTAAGGGAGGAAGAAGAGGCTTTTAAGAGCGGTAAGCTAGGAAATGCGCCAGCGGAAGCAAAAGAGAGAGGGGAATATACTCTGCCTTTATTTTATCAAAGGCAAGATTCGCAGGGATACCTTGGGGAGGGGTTAGCTAGGGTACTACTAAAACCAGAAATTTTTGAACAATATAGACAACGGCTAGAAGAGATTTACAAAAAATTGGAGACTGAGCGCCGAGAAACAATAGCGGTAATTGAAGAACTATGGGGGTCTTTTAGCGATGAAATACGCAAGGGATTAAAAGAAGAAAAGGAAAAAATAGACGAATGGTTGTCATCAAATACTACGGATAGGGTAAGATGGGGAAGCTCCAGCTCGCCGGTGGAATTTAAGCTATTGATGAATGGCGACCGTTCCAGCGTTTTATTTTTTACGCCCGGAAGGAAAACGTTTTCTTCCGCCTCGCCGGTTGAAGCCATTGACGCGATTGAAGTTACTCTGGATAAGGGCGATATCGGCCGTAAGACTTATACAGTTAGGTTGTCAAAGGAGCCTGTGCAAGAACGAGTTCGTGAGGGGGCAATCGCAATATATGATTTATTGATGGCCAACCAAGCTGCGCAGGTAATCCTCAAATGCTCTACGGATGATTTTAAAGACATTACGAATGCATTCTATGAGATAGATAATCAGAATCAGATCAGAAAGAGAATTGAGATTCTTTTTGGCAAGCCTTTTGAATTCGTGCATACCTTTGATTCAGTACGCAACGACGATGTTCCTGACCGCATTCTTTGGAATCTCAAGCATCAGCCGAAATTCAATAACAGTGATATTTTTGTCGGTCTTAATATTGGTTCTACGTATACCAGATGCGCGATTATGCAGGGTGAGCGGATCATCGCAAAAACAAGCCGCATTCTCTGGAACACGGACGCTGATGAGCATACGTTGGGCCGCGCGAGCACGTATGATGAATTTATTGGTGGTATCGAGCTTCTAATCAGGCAAACCGTTGACGAGGCCGGTATTCGTCTTAGCGATGTTAAAGCAATTGGTATTGGTAGTGTCGGTTTCGTCAAGGATGGCGCTATCTTAACCAGGGCCAATGTTACCCGTCTTCTCCCTGACCGTGATTTTGCAAAAGTTGCTGGCTTGAGCGAAGACTTATCTTTGCGCTTAGGAGGCATACCTGTTGATATTGAAATGGATAACAAGGTCGCAGCCCTCGGCGAACGTTGCGTAGCGAATATAAAAAATGCTCTTGTAGTAAAATTAGGGACTGCGTTGGCAGGCAAGACGATAGATAAGGATGGTAACATTACCGATAACTTTGAAGAGGTGCGCCAGATTATAGTTGAGACTTCCGATGACGCATTAATCAATCCGCTTACATTGGTTAGGGGATCTTTAAGGAGTTATGGTACGGCCGAAGGCATAGAAGATCTTTCTATGCTGGTTTTCGGAGAGAAGATGACATATCGCAAGGTTGTATCTTTATTGAAGTCGGACGACTCCGAGATACGGGAAAAAGCGCGCCAGGTTTTTGAACTTAACGGTAGATATCTGGCGCGGGGCTTTGCAAAATTACACAGGATATTCGGTAATCAGTATGTAATTATCTCCGGTAAGAACTTAGAAGGTCCGCAGGGCGAGGTGATTATGAACGCTTTGCTTCGTACGCTTAAAGATGAATATCCCGGCATCGGTTTAGAGGTTAAAAAAAGTGTCACTGACGTTGACTATTCCGTAGCTGTAGGCGCCGCGTATCTTGCCGGGGTTAATTATTTACAGCGTAAACGATATGAGCGGTTAGGTACTTTGTATGGCCTTTCTGCCCAGGACATTGAAGACGCCAGATTTGTGCAGGAACAGTTCGGTATTGTAGTACTAAAGGGGAAAAAGAGATTTTTTATTACTAACCTTATTGTTAAGGAAAGGCCATTTGCTGTTTTACGCGAGAACATGGCGTTTCTTGGCCGTCAGAAAATATGGCGGGCGATGAGGGAAGCGCGTTCACAGCGCGTTGAGGATGTGTTAAAAGTCGTGCGATATACCAATATGCGGCTTTTTCTAATGCAGGCCGGCGGTTTAGTCAAGCACCTTGATGATTTGTACGCCGGATATGACTCGGCTCTTGTTAACCAGCTTAAAAAAGCGCTGATTCAGTTGTTTAAGGCCCGGGCAAACGACGGACGCTACTATAAGACGGAATATTTACGTGCTCCCAAGATGAATATTGAGTTGTATACAGGCCTAGATATCTTTAAGGCATGGGGTTCGTTAAAAGATGTTACTGTTTCTATTTGGGGTTGTTTATTCGGTTTTGAGAGACAATTAAGAAAAGTTGTCAAACTTGAAGAAAAACTCGGGGTAAGGATCAAGGGTGATACGTATAAAATAAGATTTTACCGTAGGTCAGGCCAGTGGCTTGATTTCAGTGTTGACCCCTACACTAAGTGCGTTATGCCCGAGCGCCAGGCACTTTCCTTGTATGAAGGAGTAGGAATCTTACGTGGCAAAATTATTTCCCAACTTAAGAATCAGCCTGGCCGTCCGGTGGTGGTCAGGATTGACGGAAGACCGGGTAACCGTAAGTCGCATTCGATAAGTCTTATTAAAGCTCAGTTGAAAGAATATGTCAGCGCAGACGAAATTACGCTTATCGAGGTCAATGATTATAAGTACCCTAATCTCTGGCTGTATGATGTAGAAGCTTTCCAGCGTGCTTATGAACGAGCGCTTTCAAGCGGGCGATATAAAGTAATCCTCGTAGAAGGAACGATTATTGAATTGTATGTCCCGCAGCCATTACCGAACGGAGACTTGAGTATCTTTGTTGAGTCGGATGAGCGCCGGAGAACGGAGTATCTACTTAACGGCGAGGACAAAGAACGGCTTGAGTATTTTCTGCGTTACCACCAGTATCATAACATACTTCTTCGGTATCAAACTGATCCGGCGCGAGAATCAGCGGACGTGATTATAGATACATATCTTATTCCGCAGCAAGCAGTGACTTCAATTCAGCAAAGATCGCGCGTGGATGAATTAGAAAATATGCTAACCAGCGAGTATTATTTTACCGATGATGATTTTAATAAGCAGAATATCCTTCCAATCCATGCTACTGAAGCAATTAACCGTCAACGCGTACTTGGCGCTGCCTTGCGTTGGTTAAGCACAAGAGAATTGGTTAGCCCATCACAAAAAGTCCGTTTTAACCTTTACGCTAATCATGGTTTTATCGCAGGCTATGACGATAGAGGCATAGGTTTATTTCATGGCATTTTAAGCGAAGGGCAGCTTACTGATGAAGAACGCATGAATCTGGCTATATTCTGTTTCTATATATTGTTTAAAGATAAAGCGTTGTCAGTCAATTCCATGGAAGGTGAGCCGATTAAGAAAGCCGTGATGGTAGAAGCCATTGCGTTGTATCGTTTCATTACCGATGTACTCGTGCGAAACAATCACGACTATAATCTTGAGGCGCTTATTTCCGGTTTAAAAACTTTAGATGTTAATCAGCGGCAGATCAGTGAATTTATGCGCGTTGTTGATGAGGCGCGGCACTCTGGGAAGAAAGCGCTCGGTTCGGTTTTTGATTACGTTTCACGCTATAATCAAACATTTAACAAGCAGCTTTACACCGTCGATCTGAAATCGGTTAATGTTGGCAGGCTTGTTAAAGTAATGGAGCGGTCTCTAGGTCGTAGTAGTTCGTCTATAGAAGAAACAGGCCGGTATAATGCAAAAGAGTTTGTTGGCCCCTTAGATAGTGAATATGTAGTACGTTTTACTTTTACTACGCTGGTGATTCCACCCGACCAGATCGACCTGCAGGTTTTTGAAAAAGCCAAGGTGTTTATTGATGAAGTTATTGCCGTAGCTATAGAAGAAGGTAAGAAACCACGGTTTGCTCTAAGTATCCTTGGTTTGCCGAATATGCTGCCCCTTGAAACCATATATTCCTTCTTGCAGACAATTATAACGACTACGGATGCGGCTCAGGTTCCGGTTGTAGGAGGTCATACTGTTGAGAGCGAGAGTCTCATCTATACATTGATATTGACAGAGATTGTGCCTCACTTGGAAGTTATTAGTGATAAACAACCCATAATAAGTACTCAAAAAGATACCATAGAGCCGCGGTTCAATGAAGAGGATCGCCTGCTTAACAATTTTCGCTCCCAGGGCTGCGCAGCCAAATATCCTCCGGACAAGCTTGATCTTATTGCTTCATATGCTATCACCAAACTGCCGCGCGCCGATTTTGCGGAGCTCTTTCTCAAAGACGATGTTGTATTATATCATCTCGATGAACAAAGAGCGGTTGCGTTTACCGTTGATATCATACGGTCAATGATTGGCTCCGGAAAAGTCTACGCCAGGATTGCCATTGAGCATGCGGCTAATGATTTGTACGCGAAGGGCATTATGCCTTCTGGCGCGGTTGAGGTGCTTTTTGATGATCGTGCAAATATTCCTACAGTTGTTTCGGAAAATATTACTACCGCCGGTAAAGCTGAGATACAGAAACTTTCGGCAGAGCATCTGGGGGCTTATGCCATGAACATTAATCAGCTTTTCTACGGCGCATTATTCTACGGCATGTGTTTACCGGTTAAATTTATCAGCAATGCCGGAGCAAAGGCCGGCGATGTCTTGGTACTCACTAAGCCGTTGGGAGCGGGTGTTATCGCCACATACTCTTCTCTGAAGATGTATGCTTTATCACCGGAAGAGAATATTGCGTACACAACGTTAATCGATACGTTGACGACACCCACTGAGGCTGTTGCGCGCGCCATGACGGCCGTGGGTGTTAATGCCGCAACGGATATTACGGGTTTTGGCCTGGTCGGCCACTTAAAAGAAATGGCGGATGCGGCAGGAGTAAGCGCTCGGATTTTTGTTGATCGTGTTCCGTACATGCCTAAGGCGATAGATTTCTACAAACGGATTGGGCATATTCTTTGCAGTGTCAATCGTAACCTGCATTATCTTGAAGAGTTTGTTGATAAGTATAGCGAATCGCCCGAAGAAAAACTTCTTTATGACGCACAGACCTCGGGAGGTATTCTTATCTCTGTTGCTGCGGATCGTGCCGGGCAGCTAATCAATCTTCTTGCGAAAGACGGCGTTAAGGCTGTTGCTGTTGGCGAAATTATACCGAGGGGAAAATTCGCCATTGAAATAGAGGCAAATGAGCATGCAAGTTCACCGGTTAGAAGGATAAAAACCCCTATTTTCCTATTTGATCTTGATGGTACCGTCTATAACAACAGCATATTAAGCGGCTTATACGCGCAGGTGCGGTATCGGTATATTTCCGATTTTTTAGGTATTACAATTGAGGCGGCCCAGCAGCGTTACGCACAGATTTTTGCGCGATTACCTACGGACATTGTTTCCGAAGCTGCGACGTTGAAAGAATTAGGCCTTCCAAACAAAGGTTGGAATCAATACAGGGATAAGCATTTTGACTCGCGGGAGTATCTTACGCCGAACCCTAGGCTGCAAAATGTTATAGCCGCGTTGTATCAAATGGGCACTTTAGTGGTATTAACGCATAACAGCCGTCTTCAGGCCGAGCGGATTCTTGAGGCAGTAGGGATTCTTCAATATTTCTTCCGGATATTTACTTCCGATGAGATTGGTGTTCGAAAACCCGACCCTATGGCGTTTAACATAGTAATGGAATCCCTCGGCGTTGAGGCTAAAGACTGTATCAGTATCGGCGACCGCGATCACATTGATATTGCTCCTGCCAAGGCGCTTGGGATGAGAACGCTACACGTACGCGGCCCCGAGGAGATCATTTTGGACGCTATATTCAGAGCCAGCTTGCCGGTGTTAGAAATAATACAATTCAGTAAACCACTTGTATTGAACTTTGAACAGGATCTTTTAGATATTGAATCGGAACGATATCATCTATGGAAGATAGCCCGTTTCTTAGAGGAAGAAAGAGAAAGCACTAAGGCGCCCTTGGAAGGCAAATGGGAACTTAGCAAGTTAGCAGTCCTTCAAGGCAAAGCCGTAGGCTATCTGATAGGTATTTCCCCTAACGAAGATTACCCTGAGTGTGCGAGAGACGGGCTGGTTATTTTTAGAATAGGAGTGCACCCTGGATTTAGAAATAACGGTATCGGAACAATATTGGTACATTCTTTCACTCAAGAAGCATTGGTGCGCAAGAGCCCAAGAATTAATCTCCATGCCCTCCAGATAAATAGTCCGGCGCGCAGGTTTTACGAAAAAAGAGGTTTTAGAAAAATAGGTGAATATTTGAATAAGAATCGCAATCAGGTATATATAAAATATGGAGGAATAACTCAAGAAGTAGCAGAAGGCACAAGGACCAGCTCGCCGGTGAAGAAAAGTAGAGCATTAAATGGTACTGATGATATCATGCACCAGCTAAGTAATATAGCTTTGGTCAAAAGTATCGAAGAAGTTAAAAGAATATTAGGCGATGAGTTATTTTGTATTGTTGTAGCCCATGGTATTTTCGATTTAATATTAAAAGACGGTAAAATTACATTTAATAAATATGCTGGTAGTATAGGGCCTGCTCTAACTGAAATTTTGAAAAAGACCAACGGGGGGATAGTTTTTGCTATTCCAACAACTGAAGTCGAAAGAATGATAGCGAAACAAGAAAAATTGGTAAGTATTAGTGATAATATTTGGATAAAATATCTAGACATTCCCCAAAATGAATATGAATTATATATGGATAAATTTGCTAATCCCGGTCTTTGGTTAATTCATCACTATATGCATGACAAATTGTTAAAAGATACTGCTGATTTAAGCAAGGGCTTAAGCAATATTATTTTTGACCAAGAATTGATAAATGCGTATGAAGAAGGCTATAAGGCAGTAAATAGACTTGTTGCCAGAAAAGTTTATAATGCTATCGGAGATGTAAAAAGCGCCAAAATTGCTATACAGGACTACAATTTATATTTATTAGCTAAATTTTTACGAGAATATGGGATGGTATCGAATTTAAGTATATTCATTCATATACCATGGCCCCGGGTTGATTATTTATCAAAAACGGTGACAAAAGATATAGAAAAAGAAATATTAGAAGGTATGTTGTCGAACGATGTTGTAATCTTTCAAACCTTGAAGGACGTTAAAAATTTCTTTAATATATGTGAAATTTTATTAGATGCTGCGGTTGACTTTGATAAAAATTGTGTAGATTATAAAGAGAGAAAGACGAAGGTAGAGTTTAATCCTATTTCAATTAATACAAATTATTTGCAAGAACTTGCTCTTGGAGAAGCTTTAATATATACACAGAAGATAAAAGATAAAGTTAAGGATAAAATACTTATAGTTAAAGTTGAAAGAGTAGACTTTACTAAGGGGACATTAGAAGGTTTTGTAGCAATAAGATCACTTTTGATACGGTATCCGGAGCTCAAGAATAGAATAGTTATGTTAGTTTTATTAAATCCATCTCCTGGTAGAATACCGCAATATAGAAAGCTACAAGAAGAAATTCAGCAAGAGGTAGAGAATATTAATAAAGAGTTTACTCCTGATATTGGATGGGATGGAATTATCAAAGATGATAATGAATTTACAAATAGCTTCAAACTACAATGGCCATTGATTGTACTTAATTTGAGACCAAAACCATATTTTGAAACTATTGGAACAGAGATGGCAGCTGATATAGGCTTTGTCAATTCTCTATGTGATGGTATGAATTTAGTAGCGAAAGAATTCGCGGCAGTGAACGACCCAGGGATTATTAAAGGAGCGAACAGTAAACTCGCTGAAATGTTTAAAGAAAAGGCCATTACTTTAACAAGCGCCGTTATCATTGTCTCAAATACAATAGGGGCTTATGAAGAGCTAAGGGATGGGATTATAAGCGTGGACCCCGCATCTTTAGATAATACAGTTGAAGCTTTATATAGCGCTATTTTATTAACACCACAGATTAATTATAAAGTCGTAGAAAACGAGAGAAAAAGGGAAGAAATGTCGCTGATTTTAGCCAAGCAAGTTAGAGAAAATGATATTATTGCTTGGGTAGATAGATATCTTGCAATTCTAAATAGTTGTGGGATAAAAATAGATAATACCGAACCAGGCTTCTTTAGTTCATCGCCACTGGATTTTAAAGATTCACGCGAAGCAGCTATATATATGAGTGAACTGTTGGCGAACAGAAAACCAGTAAGCGAAGAGCTTAAGTATTCAATCTTAAAGTTACAGGAAGAAGAGACAAAAGAATTCGCTATTGAAGATTGGAAATATCCAGATATAAATGATGAACAAGTTCAGGATGCTTTAAGAGGCGCAAGGTTAAAATATGATTCAGAAGGTAAGGTGGTAAGATTTGAGGGCGTCACCACAGTGGCGAATATCGGGGAAGAGTCAAAGTCCCTTAGGGATTTAATTCGCTCTATTATTGGCAATAGAGATAACCCTCAAGAATATAAGGAGTTAACTGGTGGTATTCCTAGCCTTAGTACATACCAAGGTAAACAGAATAGTAAATGGGTAGCTACTGTAGCTATCGGGTCAGAACATGTAACAACCTATGATGGAATATGTGTAGAAGAATTGATGATGGATGACTGGACGAATAGTTCAAAGTTTAAACAATTTAATAGTGCAACTCGGAAAGTAATAGAAGAGGAAATTGAGAAGAGAAAAGAACATTTTAAGTACAAATTGCAGTCTATTGTTTACGATATAGTTGAAAAAAGAATCAAGATAGCATTATCAGAATTTAATGCGGTTAAAAAGCCGATATTTAAGCCATGGGGTATAGCGGCTTTTGGACCCCATCAATTTGGAAGCGGGAAAGTTTGTATTATTATGAGAATGCTTCCTGTTGAGGCCGAAGATTTAGTAGTTTTAACCCAGATGCAGGAAGCAATAAGAAGAGCAACTGGCATCAAAAACTTTTGGAAATTCACGGGACATGTCACTTTGGGTTATTGTGTAAATAAATTTAATAACGAAGAAGAATTTAAACAATTCAAAGCATATTTGGTAAAAGTGAGCAGTTATATAAAATCAATATCTAATGATCCAGCGTATCATTTCGAAATGCCCTCTATAGAAGTTTCACAGTTTAGCAATATGGAAAGTTTTCCATCTGTTGCTTCGTTTAAATGGGTAAAGGATTCTTTATCCAGCTCGCCGGTGGGAGAGAGAGATTTATCTGTAATAATCCGTAATAGTAATAATGAATATTGCTTACCTATTAATCAAACTATCATTAGCCGTTACGCTCCTCAAATTCAATGGTTTATGGAGCGTCTGAAGAAATCTACGGCTGGTGTACGCGGCACAACCTTAGCCTTAGTAGACGCCCAATGGAAAAATGAATTAGCCAAACAGACGCCAGCAAAGCGCGTTAGCCACCTAAAGAGGAAATATGAACAAGTTAGAAATGGCGAAGAAGAATCTCCGCAACTACATCCTTTTATTGTAGCTCTTTTCACCCAGGCCTACGTTAACTACATAAAAAATAAATTCCCGCGTAATCAGCAGGGCATGTTTATCGGTCACGATGAAAGATTTTTCTCTTTAGAATATGCGGATATTGTAACTCGCGTGTTAGCGGGCAACGGTTTAAGGGCCTTACGCGACATAGATGGTTCTACACCCACGCCGGTCAGCTCCTATATGGGCTATTTTAATAGTCTGGCAGGCTCCATGGAAATTACCTCGAGTCATAATCCACCTTATCAGAACGGCATGAAGTCAGCGACTTGTTACGGCGGGGTTGATACTGACGATATCTCAGACCAGATTGCGCAGGAAGTAAGCAAGCTTTATAACGAAGGTAAGGGAAAGGGCAAGATCAGGTTCGGCTCTTTAGATAATGAAGAGCTAATTTTAAGGGTTGACGCCAAGAAGATTTATTCTGAAAATTACGTAATGAAACTGTATCCTCCGGAAGTGATTGAGACTATTAAGCAGGCTATGGATAAGGGCGCGAGATTTATCTTTGACGGTATCTGCGGAGTTGGTGGTAAGACAATGAGATACTATCTGGATAAATTATTCGGCAATTATAAGTGGCAAGGCAAGATTATTATTATGAATGATAAGCCGGATCCTACGATGAAAGGCATTATCAAGCCCGACCCCAGCATAGTCGATACTCTGAAATACACCGGCGCCCTTGATGAATTGTCCAAGAATCACGATGTCTTAATCAGCGCTACTGCGGATATGGACGCGGATAGGATCGGCACTGCCGTAATCGTTGATGATAAAGATGTTTCCAGGGCCAGAAAATTCGGGTTGGTCGTGAAAAAGGAAAACGGCGTAAATATAGTATGTTTTACACCCAGCCAGATTTTTACACTCATCGGTTATGAGAGGGCTTTACAACTGATTGAGGAGAGATTAGGAACGCGTAGCATCCAAGAGATCAAGACGAAGATATCGGAAGGTAAGCTTAATCCACAGAACCTACATTTAATGACTTCTATTCCGACATCCAAGATTGCCAAGGCAATGATTGAGAGTATCGGCGGGAAGCCGCATCTTCTTGCGGTAGGATTCAAGAATTTAGGTAAAGAAGCTTATGAAATCGAAGAGAGAGAAAAAGATGCGGTAGTTATTATGTTGATGGAAGAATCAGGGGGAGGACAAATTGGCCTTTTGGGCGAGCGCGATAACAGGAATAGCGGCATACATAAAGATAAAGATACTTGCATATTAACGTTAGCTCTTTATGCGGCAGCCTCAAAATTATTCCTGGATAATAGAAAGAATCTAGTTGATTTCTATATTGATATGGCAGAGAATTTAGGCGGCCTTTTTTATTATGAAAGAGTTGATGTGGAATTAAGCGATGACAAAGCAGGAGAAGATAGAAAAGGTTTTATCAAAGGCCAGGCCGAGGGTTTAGAGGATCCAGCTAATAAGAACATCCTGATAAGTTTATTCGACAAGGAAAAGATATCCGAAGAAAAGGAAGTAATTATTCCGAATACGTCATTATTGCATAAAGATGCGAAAGGCAATTGGACACTCCATCAACCCAAAGGTATGCTCTATAGGTTTGAAGATAATGAAACACTGGAGATCTTCCACGCTGGTGAAGGGCCAATGATTAGTTTGTATGATAAGAACGGTAGTATAAAAGGATGGATATTAGTAAGGCCTTCGGGAACAGAAAATACCGTGCGCGTTTATCTGGAAATTTTTGAAGATTTCCATAATCCACAGCCGGAACATTTGTATACTTATTTTGAAAAACTTATGTTCTATTTGGGGCTTAATGCTTCGCCGAAAGAAGGCGAGTTAGATTATATTACCAAATTGAAAGATACAGTCATAGGCAATTACTGCTCTAGTTCCCCAGTTTTTGCGAGAACTTTCTCCTCGCCCATTGAATCCCCGGAAGAAAAATTACTAAATAGCAAGAACAAATTATTGTCGAACTTCTGTATAGTGTTTCCTGAGCATAAGGAATATTTTAAGGTAACACAGGTAATTAAGCCAGTGATTGATTATCTTACCAATGGATTAAACGCGGCTTTAAATAAGACAGGCTACAGGCCGTTACAAAGCGAAAAGAAATTAGCCGGTATTGTCCAGGGAATTTTGAATAACAGTTCTTTCAATGCATCCTGGCTCAAAAAGAACCAGCCGGAATTATGGGTAAAGGGTTTTCGTGCCCAAGTTGATGTTGGCTTTAAGATAGTAAGCGATAGCCTGCGTATATCAATAAGCGTTAATAGAGAAGATATTTTAGATAGGGATTTATCCCTAGTAAAGATGGAAATCAAGTCAATTTATCCTAACGCCAGTTTTCCGTCTAAGGAAAATGCTTCTCTTACCGCAAGAACATTCGCCATAGAAGTACCTTTAGAGAAAAATAAGGCCAGTTCGCCGGTGGGGATTACGCCTGAACGAATTGCAGAGATAGAGAAAATCCTGGATAATGAATCCCAAGGTAAAAGATTCCCTTCGGGCGAGACATATTTTGTGCATACAAAAAGAGTGGCGGGAAAAGTTACGGAATTAACCTCTATCGAAGAAATTATTTACGCCGCTTATTTACACAAAGATCCGTTGAAAAAGCAAAAAGAGATACTTAAGGAAAAGTTAGGGATCACTGATAAGGATAAAGTAAAAAGAATTACGGGCTATATAAGAAAATTGATGCATATAGTCTATCTGCCGTACGGTTTAGATTATAAGGATAAAGCAGTCATTGATAAACGTATCAATCTTATTATAAAACTTGCCGGAACAATTGAGGTTTTATATTTGGTATTAGCGGATAAGTTCGTAAGTATTTCTGCTTATGCGGGGGAAAAGAATTTATTAGAGGAGATAGCCTGTATTTATTCTCCCTTAGCAGAAAAACTCGGTTTAGATGAGCTAGCTGGGGATTTTCTGGAGGAAGTATTCAGAAATTACGCTAACCGTACTTATACTGTTATAGAAAGAGAAATTGAGACAGCTATTAGAATGAACCGCCAGTATGCAAAGAAATACTTAAATGAGTTAACTACAGCCTTAAAATATAAACTAGCCAGGGATAAAATGAAAGTAAGGGTTTTAAGCAGAGTTAAAAGCGCCGTTACCTCTTGGTTGAAAATAAACAGAGATGACAAAAAATATACTGAAATAAAAGCTTTGCCTGACCTTTTGGGTATAACCGTTATTGTAAAAAAGGATATAGATGTTCATGGCGCGGTATACCATATCGGAAACTTTCTAGAAAAGAAATTTAATATAACGATAGGCGAAAGAGATATAGATAGAAAAGATATAGTACTTGAAAGCGGGAAAGTAATACCGGGGCAAAAATACCATATAGACTTTGAGGATAAGTGGGGCGTAAAACATGAAATACAGATTTATTCAGAAGAAACTTATAGGGAAATGCGTTTGGGTAAAGCCGCGCATTGGGCGCATAAACTTAAAAAAATAGACGCATTAAAAAATCAAAAATTTGAAGAGACACCGGGATTAGAGCGGGCGGAAGAAACTTCAGGAATATTTTCTATAATTTTACGCGACCTTAATGAATATAAGTATATTAATGTTATCAGGCTATGGCATGATAAAAAAGTTCCTCTTAGCATAAAAACCTTACGCTATCCGGTAGCAAGTAAAATAGGCAACATAGCAGAAAGCCTAAGCGTAAAAGTATCAGAAATCAGTATTTGTCCCGCGGGCGAATATTTTTCTGATAATAAAGGCGATTTATCTATGAAATGTAGGATGAGGCGAGGGAAAGACTATTCAGTCCAAGATGGAGATTTAATCGTTATTTCGGATCAAGCTGAACTTAAACCGCAGGTAGTCCCGCTGTTACATAATAAAAATATTCTTGCCAGAATTTCGTTTAGCTCCAGTCCGCTTGCTTCCAGTCAATCCTCACCCATTGAATCCCCGGAAGAAAAACTATATGGTATTCTAGGCAATGTTCAAAAGCAATTGGATATAATTGTTACTGCCCGTACTTCAAAAGCAAGAATAAAAGCCAGAGTTACTCTGGATGAGTTAGATGAAGACCTAACAGTTGCTATTGTAAAATATCTTAGAGCAAGGACCAGCTCGCCGGTAGGAAAAAATAACCTTGAAGAAAAAGCGTTTAGGAGACTTCTAAGCGATGATAGAAAAAAAATACACATATATGAAGATATTCAGGCATCTATTGAAAGAGTAGGCCAAGCCCTAGAGCAGACAAAGAAGTTGATAGCTGATATTCCGGAGATACTTAGAATAGATAATACTATGTTCCTTCCCGGCTTTGCTCAGGTTTTGAACAAAAAACAGCTAAAAGTTATAACTACACGCCTCAGCGGAATACAGGATATATTAGGAAAGATGACAGGGACTAAGAATAAAAATCAGGTATTCAAGGCTTCCGAAAGGATTGAAGAAATTTTAGAGCAGATAAAAAGACCGGAAGGAATAACCGAAGAAGCGCTGGTTAAGCAAATGGAGGAGATAAAAACAGTCCTAATACTAGTAAAAGACAGACAGGAAGATTTGAAGAATCAAAAACTATGGCGCCAGGAAGAGGCCGAGGTTACGATTCCGGAACAAATAAAAAAGATAAAACTTAAATTATCCACAGAAGGAATAGTTTGGGGAAAATACGTACCGCTTGTATCAAGGGGTTATCTTGCCCAGATTACTGAGAGCGGTTTAGTTTCAGAGCAGTTAGCTGTATTGGGCAGCAGGATAACCAAGATAGATTTTATCTGGCCGGAAGAGGTAAATTTAAAAACGTTATACACATATCCAAGCAGTAGAGTCAAGGGTGGAGTAAGGCGGGAAGTAACAAAATATAAATATATCCGGGATTTATCAGAAGAACAGGTGCGTAAACGCCTACACGCTATTTGCGGGGAACCATTTAAGGGCAGTAAGGGAGCGGCTTATTTAGCATATGATAGTGTAATGCAGCAGAAAATAATCCGGGAGTATATACTAACAGAATATCCAGAGCAAACCTACGTAGTGGCGCGCAGGCATAATAACATAGAAAAATCATTCAGGGTTACTCTTGTAAAAATTGGTTTGGGCCTATCCGGATACGGAGAAAACTTAGTGCGCTTAGAAGATAAAACTAAGACCTATGCCGGCTTTATTGCCGAAGGCGCCGCATCAATAGACCTTAAAAATTCCCCTGCGCGAATCGGCCGGATTATAAATAAGATTATGCCTGAAGCTAATACTAGACGAAGTTCATCTTCCGTTAAAAAAAATATCCTGCCGGGAAGTTACCTGGATTGGTTAAAAGAGAATGGAGGGCAAGGGATTTCTTGGCACAGGAGAGATTATTTTGAATATCTGTCTACCGGAGACAATAATTTTTCAGAAATTTCAATATTAAATCTTTTAGAGAGAAATGGAAAAGTTTCAATTTTAGACTTAGGGATAAGCAAAGAGATGGATTTTCTTTTAAGCATTCATTATCTTGCTAGAAACAAAGGGCTTAGCGCAAAGGTGGAGTTATTCGGTATAGATATAATGGACTATCCATACTTTGAAGTTTTGCGTAATAAAGGAATATTTGCTTACGGAGGAATTACAGCAGAAAATCTTCCGGAAAAATGGAGTGGTAGGTTTAAGCTAGTAGTTTCTCTTTGGGGAGCCTCGTATTACTCAAAGCTTCCGTTACGTTTATTTGAAGAGGTCTTTAGGGTACTTGACGTTAGAGGTCATGCCCGCCTACATATAGAAAATGATAGGTTGCCTGTGATGGATAATGAGGGAGGAGTAGGGCTAATTAATATTAAGGATATTTTTCACGATATTCAACAGCGCCAAGGCATAAATATTCGGATAGACAAGAGTCTTATTAAACAGCAAGATTGGTTTGTGTCCATGGAGCGTGAAAGTGCAGAGCAAACACTAAAGTTTCCTTTTACTACAGATTTTACTATAGAGAGAAAATTAGGTATACGTAAGTTTATCTTAAATAAATCTAAGCAATCCAGCTCGCCGGTGCAGGGTAAAGATCATAAAGATCCCAGAGTTTTATTTTTTAGGCCCGAAGAGAAAGCGGTTTCTTATCCCTATATGCCCCGCGCCCCTAACGTTATTACGCGCGTCATCCTTCCTTTCTTTATCGGTATAATAGCCTTATTTATGCTTACTTTCGCCAACATTCAAACCGCAGCAGCTCATACCTTTAGCCTTGCCGACAATAAGCCAAAAGTTACTATAGGAAACTGGAATTCCCAAAAGCCCGGTGATGATACTATTTCCGGAATTGTCCGCGATATAAGCCAGATGCAGTTAGCCGCCGGTGAAAAAACCCCCAATAAAACCGTAATGACCAAGACAATTAAAAAACAAAACCGGATTTCCGATCCTAAGAAATTATATCCCGGACAGGTGCTCGATCTTTCCAAATTAGGACTAAGCAAGGCGGTTAAAGAAAAATTAGCCGGGAAAGTAATAATAATTCCCGAAGTCAAGGCAGCGCAGGAGAAAGTCGCTACCGCAACAAAAGTTATGGAAAAACAAAAGCCAGCTCAAAAATTAGTTGAGGAACAAATCACAGCCGAAGTAAAGAAGATACAAGATAGGGCTTGGACATTGCCTAAAGTCACCGGCATAGTTATGGATAAGACTAACGATATAAAGCAGGCAGTAGTAACTAATGTCGCTAAAATCAATCAAAGCTACCTGCATTCGCTAACCATCATTTTGGGTATAGCTACTTTACTTTGGATTTTATTGGGAGGCAGCAGGAAAAAGGAGCAGGTGGCTAAGGTTACAAAAGAGACAAGAATCAGGGGAAAACAGGTCAAAGCGGAAGTAAAAGCTGAAACAAGAAAAGCCAGAGAAACCGAAACATTAAGAAAATTAGTGAAATGGCATCGTAATGCTGTAGAGATGAAAAGAAAAGTAGCGGAGGAGAAAGTTAAGGTTGAGGTTAAGAGTGAGAAGTTAGCGAAATTTATGGAAGCATGGAAGGGTATCAATGAAAGAATAAAACAGGCAAGCGACGACAAAGAAAAAAATAGATATGTCGGAATACTCACAGCGCTTAAGCAATATAATGAGCGGTTAGGATTAACAGATTCTATTGGGTTTAATTATGCCAGTTCGTCTATAGATTTGTCCCGTTGGGAAGTTATTAATAAAAAGCCTTGCTTTACCTTCCGTGGCTGGTGGGGAGCAATGCTACTTTCCAACGGGGCATTAGAATATTTATATAAATTACTGCGTAAAGAAGCAAAAAGGTCCTGGAATAAACACTATAAGATACTGGATGTGACAAGGATAGTCGCGCTTATGATAATCAACGCGCTGCGTGAAGAGGCTAGGGAATCCTGCGCTAATTATCTACTTACTCCTCCTTTAGCCAAAGAGCGTTTGAATTCACTAAAAGAAACAGGGGAAGCAGGGATTAGATTTTGTCTAGCTAAGACTATGCCGCCGTTATATAGAGAGGCTAAGAGGTCTTGGGGGAGTGAGGAAGTGCAGGACAGGAAAAAAGGGAAAACCAGCTCGCCGGTGGTTAAAAGTATGCTCAAAGAAGACGTAAAAACTTTGCTTAAGGAATTGGTTTCTTGTTTACGCTCTCCCAATGACTTAGACCCAGCAGCGCTTATTGAGTTCCTAAAACAGGCTGACCAGACAGTACGGGAAGGCATGAGTATTGATATGAATTCAGAGAAGCTTAGAGCAGAGATTATGGAATGCGCCAGAAAAATATGGGTTATTGACGGTAAGCATGAGAATGAATCCCGAGAAATACAAGATCATAGGTATGCTTTGGCCGCGCTTGATATTGTAACACAATATAGCCCTAAAGCTTATACTGCTCCGATAGAAAGCCGTTACCCTGTGCTCAAGGCAGTAACGTTTTTAAGCAAAGAGGAAGAGGATGTATTGCTTAAACATTTAAAAACCGTAGTGAGTGAACAACCTTATCTGCGCCAGATTCCTTTGATTGACTTTATACTTTTAAAACTTGGCGATATTCCTGAAGATTGGGCTGAGAAGCAAGTCCCGCACCTTAAGGGTAAAGTAATCTTTGTTGTGTCTCCTGAGGGTCGTAAGGTCTGGAAAGGCGGCTTGGGCCCGGTGATTACTTTTCATGGCGATGCCCTGCAGCGCCTCTTAGGCAGTTCTGCCCGTGTCATACATATTGAAGCTGACTATGGATATATCCGGGATAAATCCGGCGCTTTACGCGATTTACACTTTGGCCAGAATACTTCTACGGAAATCAATAATGTTGGGCGTTTGGCCGAAGCAGATTTTATGATGGATTTTGACGGTAAATTTAATGGGGAAAAGGTGAAAGTTGAAGTTAAAAGAGGAGTCAGTCTCGCAGGGGCTGAGGCAGTTTTCCTAAAGCACATGCCTGAAGGGCTTAACCATAACTATACTAAAGTAGTATATGATTATGAGGCTCCTGATAATGAGATAAGCTGGGGAGATTTCAGCCGTTTCTACAGCCTTGCAACCTTACGTTTTATGGCCTGGTTTATAGAGCAGAATGGCCTAAATTGCAAAGACGTAGTAATTTTTGCCAATGACGGCCAGTCGGCATTAGTTAATGTTTTTATAGATATATCTGACGATGAAAATAATAACGGCCTTTTAAAATTTGCCATGCCGAATTTATTATCTACGATAGTCAACCTTAAGAAGCAGGCTTTAAAGGCTATGGTAACACACACTTATTTGAATCGTCATTGCTACGAAAATGCATGGTGGAAGAGGCAGACTGTAAAATGGATGACCGGGATTAGCGATGACTGGCTCCTGGATAAGATTTTTTTACGCCAAGACCATTGTAGCGGTAAGAATTTTTTAGATATTACTACCGGCGGCTTACGCACCGCGAATTGGCGAGGCGCAGTAGCTTATAAACACGCGCTTGACGTTATGAGGTTATTCGATTGCGAACTGGATATTATCGGCGTAACTAACGGCACTTATCTTAAGTGGTTAGATAAATTATTCCATGATCATTTAAATATGTTAGTAAGGGATGGTATTTTTCAGGAAGAAGAAGTTGATTTTAGCCGGCCCACGGCTATACAGGTATTAAAAAGCGGGGAAAGAGCGAAAAGAGAATTTTTAAAAGCGCTTATTGAAGAAGAAGCCAGGGTGCGGGCTTATGTAAGATGGGAGAACGAAGGCCGTAACTCAGAAGACCCGGCGGTTGCGACAGTGAGGTATTTAGATGTAGAAAAAGATATTATGCATGAATATAGGGAGGTGTTTGCTTTAGACCCTGATAGGTTAACTATAGGTTATGTCGGCCGCCTGACACCTGAAAAAATTAATCTGGCGAGGGCCTGGAGAGAAGATAATATCAGGGCATACATTAATGCAGGTGTAGATGTATTAATCGGCGGCGCTATCCTGAATACGGATGGTCGGAGCGTAGATATAGCAAAAAGATTGCACCGCCTCCAGAAAAAATTATTAAAAGAAAAGAAGAGCGGCCAGGGAAATTTTATCTTTATAGACAATTTTGACTCCAAGGTAAAACAGGCTATGTTAGCGGCTTTAGATATAATAGTTTTAGATTCTGACGAGGATAGCGAGGCAAGCGGTTTTACGGAAGTCCCGGCTCCCAGGGCGTTAGTCCTGGCGCCTCCCTACCGCAATGGAGAAGGCACTATACGCAGTCAGGGAATTCCGATTAATTTTGACATACCGAGAGAGGGTAATACCTTAATTCCTGAGAATCGGTCTCCCGAAGCCTACCGTGAAATAGTATTTAGAGCTATTGAGATATGGAAATACGAGCGACTTAAATTCGCCGCTTACCAGGCTACCTCAGTGCGGCTTAAGAGTGTTATCAACGCATTATTTACCGCCGCAACTTACGCGAAGGAATTTGATAAATTTTTTGCCCAAGTTGATAATAAAGCCAGCTCTTCGGTAGGCGCGGTGGTCAAGGGTTTTGGTGTTGCCTCCAGCTCGCCGGTGAAAAGGAGTCCGGTTGAAAATGGTTATAGAGATGTTTATATCCCGGAGCGGGAAGTCAATTCTAATACGTTTTTCCGGGCAGAGAATTATTACGCTTACAGGAATCCCCGTATCAGTCAGAGGTTCCGGGGATTGTCCGAGATTATATATAATCTGGCAAAAGTTAAATATCTTAGTGATTCTGGAAAATTAACCGGGCCTCCTACTCCTGCCTCTATAGAGAAGGCCTTTAATAGAGCCCTGCCCAAGCTAGACGTAAAAGAAGTAAATAAGCTGAAAGAGGAAATAAAAAGTTATCCTTTTGCCACCGCTGTAAAGTGGAATGAAGATAAGCAGGAAACAGAGCGGATTCTTAAAGCATTAGGGTATCGCCGCGAGACAATAAAACGGATAGTTTCCTACATAGATTTGCATCTTCAGTGCCCCACCGAAAAAAAAGCAACCAGGGCCATAGCCAAAACGTTCAGAAGAGGGTTTTGGGAAAAAATAGAGAGAAGGTTTTTTTCCTGGAAGGTCCTTATAGCGTTAATCGCCGTATCTTTTTTCATCGCCACTTCTTTCGTTACTTGTTGCGGTTGTGCAAATCAACCAGCCAGCGGTATTAAATTACCCAGCCTCCCGATTACCGGTAATAAAAAATCCAGTTCGCCGCTAAGCGCGGTAGAGAGGCATATCCGCGAGCTTCTTATTAGCGTAAACCAGGAAGCCAGAGCAAGATTAGAGGCATTGGGTTACCAGGTTTTTATTATTCCGGGCTTTAAACTTGACCGCAAGGCCGTAAAGCATATCCGCAACTATTTTGAAAAAATAAGATTTGGGGGCTTTAAGATTTTAGTAGAAGATGAATTAGCCCAGCTATTGACTTATGGCCTTCGTTCGCAAAAGGAAGTTACCCTTGCCCAGGCCTTATTCAGTAGCGTTGAGGAATTAGTCAATAATTTTGAGCATGCCCGCTCTTTGTTTTCCGGAGCCGTTCTACTTAAGGAGCTTACAGTCGGACAGGATAAAGGGGTAGTGATTATAATCCGGGATAAAGGCATAGGCATAGAAGATATTAATTGGAGTATGGAGGAAGACCGCTCCAGCGTCCAGGGAAAAGGCTCTTTATTTAGAAGGGGTTATGGGTTGCCCCTTTCCCGCGATATCGTAGTCCGGGCAGGAGGGACTTTTATTGTTGAATCAAAAGGCAGCGGCCTTATCTTTACGCAAAATTTAAAAGGAATAAGAATTAAAAGTGAAGTTGACACGGGCACGCGCATCATTGCCCAAGTTTTTCTTCCGGATAAACCTAAAGAAACCTGGTTGCTGGATAAGATTAAAAGAATAGTATCAAGCAAAGGTTCTTCCAGCGTCTCCAGTCCTCTCTCAAAAATTAATAATGTTGTTAAACTCGACCTGCAGTTGCCATACCTGAAGGCTGAAGAACTAATAAGGCTATTAGGTCATAGCGATAAGGCATTCGAAGATTTTAAGAGTTGGGTAGATACTCTCCGGGATAAGAAAGGGATTCCCTTATTAAAACGCAGTTACGCGGCATTAACAAAAGCCCGCCAGGATTTTCAAGAAGGAAGAATAGATCAAGAAAAGTTAGCTGATATTGAGGCAGGAACCGTCTTAAATGAAATATTTTTAACTCTGAACGATAAATTCAAGCGCTCCGAACACAACTTTAATCTGCAGTCCGCTATTCGTTTTAAGACAGCTACTCCCTTTTCATTAGCGGAGATTTTTTACATTATCGGAGAAGCCGTTGGATTTAATAGTTCTTTAATTCTAATCAGAGAAACTTGTAACGCTGAAAAAAAGTTTTTTCATACCGCGTCACTCTTTGAGTTATCCGATAAGAGAAAAGTAATGGCAGACTTCGTTTATGGGTTTACGAGCGATGTGTTTGATATAAATAAGCTGTTTATCAAGAAGGATAATTATTGGGTGTTGCAGGATGATTTTATTGAGTATAGCCTGCATAAGAAGTTTAAAGAGCTAAGCCTTACGGAATGGTCAGCGCTGCGGTTTATCCATGCAGCCGATTTCGTATTAAAAGGCGTGGACGAACCCGGTTTCCCCGAATCCTATGTAAGGACTTCCGTGAAATACCTTAATCAAGCCTTGAGAATTAATCCAGAAGAGAGCAGGGCTTATATTAAACGGGCCTGTTGTTTTGCGGTACTGGGGAAAGAGAAATGGGCGGAAGCAGACCTAAGAAAAGCATTGGAAATAGATCCGGAATGGTCGGATAGGGTTGAGAAAATAAGAGAGGGTATCAAAGTTAAAAACAAGGGCTTGCGGCTTATCTACTCCAGCTCGCCGGTGGGGGCAACGGTTTGCACAAGTTCGTCCAGTATTACAATCGTACCCGCTGACAGCGATATGGTCACTAAGATTGAGCATAAGTCCGAGGAAGAATATAGCGAGATTTACCGTCAACTCGTCCAGGATTTCTTTGAGGATATCTACACACAGATTGGATATAGCGGCGTATCTCATTTCGGTAGATATTACATCAATGCTTTAAACTCTTTAAATGAAGATATCGTTTCTTTATTTAAGGCCCATTACTTTAACTACCCAGCGGTTTACCAGCTTCTTTTAAGCCAGGCCCTGAAGTTTAATGCTGATTATTTTACCAGGTCCATAGAAGGACAACGGCTATATTTTAGCGATATCTATGAGTTATTTAACCAGTTCCCCGAGATTCGACGCACCCACAACGGCCTAGGGGCTGAAAGCCTGACAAAAACACCTTCTGAGGTTGTCTATAAGTCCAAATTACTGCATCTTAAGCGCTATATACCTGAAAAACTTAACAATAAGACGCCTCTGCTTTTAATCTATTCCTGGATCGGCGGTTCACATATCTTTAATCTTGTCCGTAGAAGCATGATTCAGTATCTCCTTGGACGCGGTTTTGAAGTCTACCTGACTGATTGGCAGGGAGTAACTCAGGAGAATAAAGACCTGGCTACTTTTGAGGGCTATATCGCAGAGATTCTTAATTCCTACCAGAAGATTAATCAATTGACCGGTGAAGATAAGATTGACGTTGGCGGCTACTGTATTGGAGGAACGCTATCCCTGGTTTTTACCAGTCTTTATTCCCAACTGGTCAGGAAATTAACGATTTTTACCGGCGCAGCGACAGTGAAAGTCGGTAAAGATGCCGGCGGCCTCATCTATGCCCTGACCCAGGCAGCTCTTGAGAGCGGGGTTGTGGATGACATCTTTAAACAGAGCGGAGGAATTTTTCCCGGCCTTAGCCTGGATACTTTCTTCAACCTTATTCAGCCTCTAAAAAATGAGGAAATCGTTCATGCGGGTATTGCTAATCTACTTAACCGGTATTGGCAAGGCCAAGTGTCCGATAATTACCTGGTTTTGTGGAGCTACCTAACTGCCCGGCACGTCGGCTCAGCCCACCTGCGTTATCTTAAAGATATCATTCAACGCGATTTTCTTGCCAAAGGCCTTTTTGAAGTGGGAGGAAGGCGCGTAGACCTTAGTCGAATCACCCAACCTTGTTTAATAATAGGCGCCCTCGGTGACCATATTGTATCCTGGCCCTGCGTTTTTGAGACAGTCAACCTAATCGGAACTCCCAAAGATAAAATTCTGTTGGCTCTGGCCAAGAGAGGCCACCTGGGAGGCGTTATAGATAACGAACTCTTTGCTATTTTTGCGGATTTTCTGGAAGAAGGACTCTCTATCTCTTCCAGCCCTGTAAAATCACTGGTATTATCCAGGCCTAAGATTAGCGTTGAGCTTAATCTTCAGTGCGGCATATCTTCCGGTTTCTGGTTTGCTAATGAATCTATGTCATTTACCTGTAAAGGATGTCCGTTGGCAATATTTTTTGTAAAGGACACAGGCATTTATCTGGGGCATATAGATCTCGATGATTTTAAAAAAGGAACCCTTATTGGAGAATGGGATAAGCAGACTACATATGGTATAAGAAATATCTTTCAAGATAGCGAGCAAATCGTTATTGCTCACCAGGATCGGCCTACGGTGGTTACCGATAGGCTCCGATGGTCATTTAACCAGCAGTTCTTTAAGGGTGGGGAGAAAAAAATAATAATAATAGATCCTGCGCCTAAAGATATAGAAATAAAATACATGACTGCTTATGTTTGGCCGCAGCTAAACGAGGCCTTAGTCCAGTATGAGCAGAAGTCAGACGATGGTGATTATAAAATCGTCAGGGAAAATCTTTACGCTGATTATTCCAGCCTTCTATCCAGCAGCCCGCTGGATTCCAGGGTCAAAAATGCGTTACGGTCTCCTGCTGAATTGGCCCGGCAGCGGCGCCAGTCGGATCATTCAGTATTCTCACCGTTTATCTTTGTCTCGGATAGACTGCCGTTTGACCCTTGGGGTAATGAAGCAGGTTTACCGCCGTTAAAGGCGAATCAAATCTTTTATCGTACATGGCCTCCTCCTCCTGCCAGTTGGGAAAAGACATCCTCTCCAGCCAATATATGGAAATTTACTGCTGACTATATATTCCATAATTATCCCCTTGCGAGAAAAATTATTGAAATCGGCATCTCTCAATATACTGAAGCCGCAGTAAGGCTTAGGGAGGTGTTTCCTTCCGACATAATGATAGTGGTAACTGATATTGCGCCAGCAGCGCTAAAGGAAGTTAAAGTGCGCTATCCCGGAATTGACACAGCGTTGGATAATGTATATCAGCCAGATCTTGCATTGTATAAAGATGCAGATGTTGTCTATGCTATAAGGCCGTATCCAGGGCTAGCAAGGTATATGCTTAAAGTCGCAGTGCTTGTCGGAGCGGATTTAATTTTGGCTATTCCCCCTGGCGATGAAATGGATACTCTTTCCTGGACTGGCTTACCCGATGCTACCATATTCAATAGTGCAGGCAGTTTATTTGTTTATAAGGTCAGAGATTTCGTTAATATGCACAAAGGTAAGATTGAAAAGGACAGCCGTGGGGTGGTCTGCGCTTCGCCGATTCGCTTCAACTTGCCGCTCGCAGAAAAGGGCATTACAAAGAAATTTACCCTGTTTCGCAAAAAGAAAGAGCCTATAGAGGTTTTGCTGGAAAGAGTCAGGGTTGAAATGGGGCATAACCAGTCCTTTTTTAACCTCAATTTTCAATTGAGGGATAATCAGGATGGACATGTAGGATACTTAAGTTTTTATGCCTATAACGATACTAGGACAATTGAGCCGCATCACTGGTTTGTATCTACCGGCTTTCGCCAGGAAAGATATTCTTACTTATTTTTGTACGCTTTGTTTAATATTATCCGGCAAACCGAAGAATTAAAAGACTATACGCTGTATCAAACATCTTCAGTATATCATCCTTTTATGGCGGAAGTCCTTCAAAAAGTAGGATTTATGCCTGATCCCGAATATAGAGGTACCAAATGCATTCTTGGTAAGACAGATGAGCAGGGCAAAGTCCCCATATTTTTAAAAGACCAAAATGGGCGCCAGGCATTTGAGAGCCGGATGAAGAATAAGGGCACGGCATCTGATTTTGGAATTTTTCAAATATCAAACAAGCCGTTGGACGATCCCCAGGCAGTAGTCGTTATTGATACGCCGTACATCGTAGCTAACCTTAAGCTTAATAAGGTATTGCTACGCATCTCCAGCTCGCCGCTCCATAGGGATATCGAAGCTTATTATGAAATGACTGATACTCCTTTAAGCAGGTATACCCGGGACGGGATATTTGCGCCTACTCCCTTTGAAGATATCAAAGCATTATTGGCGTATTTAAACTTAAAAAGAAAACAATACTTTATGGATCTAATTAAGGCAGTTGAATTAGGAAGCGGAGACGGTAGATTGGCAATAAGCTTGACCGAACTGGAAGGCATAGTTAAAATTATTGGCTATGAAACCGATAAGGAACTATTTGATTTCAGCAAGACGGCCTGGCAGGCATTAGGTAACAATGAAAAAGTAGAGTTTAGGAGGCAGGATTTTCTATCGCAAGATTTAACTCCTTATAACCTTTGTTTCTGCGGCGGTAAAGGAACTGATAACTGGTCTGGCTTAGGAGAAAAATTGATTAAAGATTTATCGGTTGGGTCTTTGGTATTGATTTATCAATATCGATTAGACAATCTATTCCTTTTCTTAAATAAAAACGGATTTAAGCTTATCGAAACAATAATTTTTCCTCACGTTAGCCTGGTAGATGGAATTAGCGCAACGAGTTTTGCAATCATGCAAAAAACATCTTCTGCGGATATTCCTGTCGCTTCACTGCCTCGCCGCACCAGTTCGTCAATACAAGAACCAGCGTTACCGACATCCCATCGTGTCATTGATTCAGTCGCGTTCACAAAGGCGGATGTTCCTAATAACATTGATAATAAGAGTGAGGAATTTATTAAATTTCTGAATAGTTTAGATTTGACTCGCGCTAAGGGATATTTTGATTTTTGTGAAGGTATGCACGAAGCTATTTTACCGAAGCGATTTAGGAATTGCAGAGAGTTTATCCTTAGTATTTTACACGAGTTAGAAAAGAATTTAAGCGCGTATGTGTATGGGGAACAGCCTTATGCCGATTTCTATATGCGGCTTGAAAAGATAGAGGATAGTAACGGTGCCCATGGGATTAGGCTACTTTCTGTAGATAACGGCCAGGGGATTAGGATACCGGATATTTTTGAGAATCCGTCAATAAGTGCCTATACCTATCCGGAAACAACTCGTATGTCTATCAGGGGAATTTTCTTAGCAGGATTAAAGAAAATGGCGCAGACACACGAAGAAATAGTTTTAGAGGCAACAAGTAATGGGAGGAGAGTAAAATATTCCTGTAAATCAGGAAAAGGCGATAAGGAATTATTCGTATGGCCGGGCAACCAAACAATAGTAGCCGTTACCGTTTTTCCAGTTTATCATGATTGGAATGAAGATGCTCCTGGAGCCGCCTCGCCGATCCATAAGAATATTTCTGCCACTGCAAATGATTTAGAGTTGCGTAAAATTATGCAAGAAAGATTTGATAGCGCCATTGGCGAGTACTTTAGAGCAATAATCAGCGATTTTGATGGGACGCTCTTTGAAGGCATATTTCAGGCTGAAATGTTTACAGCGATGGATAGAAATCTGGAGATAGAAAAAGACTTTGCGATAGCAACAGGCGGTTCGCCGGAGTATATAGAAACTGTCTTAAGGCCACAATTAAAAGCATGGACACTGGATAGTAAAAAGCTCAACAGGGTTCATCTCTATCATTCGGGCGGGGCAGTCGGTTATAATATGGGAACAAGAGAAATTTATTATGAAATAATATTTGCTGATGGGCTGCGTAGAGAAATTGTAAGATTCATAAAGACAGGACCGGCGTTAGTTTGTCAAAAGTCTTCCTGGCAGGCATATTTTACAAAACCTAAATATTCAGATGCCTTAGATTTTAGTTATTGGTCCGCGTCCTTAACTAATCATAAAATTACCCTCGTTCCACCTCAAAAGAATCTGATAGCCTACCAACAGAGGCACCTGGAAGAATTATTTCTAAAGTATCAAATTGCTGCTCACGCAAAAGGGACAAGCATAGCCATAGAAATTTTACCTCTAGAGGTAAATAAAGGATTACCCCTAAAAGATTTATCTTTGAGGTTAGGGGTTCCCATTGACGCTATAGTAAAAATAGGAGATAGGGCTGGCCGTAGAGGTAATGATTTTGAGTTGCTTCAGGGGAAATTAAGTTTTTCAGTAGATGAGTATGACCCGGATAGTAGCAACCAGATTTGTATTCCTTTAATAAATGGCCTTAAGCGCATACCCGCGACTATTTGGTTGATGAATGAACTGACTTGCCATTCCAGTTCAACGGTGAGAAGGAATGGGTCAATAGTGGTTATGGATTCGGGTAGAGGTGGCCTAAATGTATTCTATGGAGTTTACCTGCAATTGCCTCACAAATATATATTTTATTGGGATATGCAACAAGCGCCTCTTGGCTCTAAGCCCGCAGCAGAAATCCAGCGCCTTACCTGTGAAGCAATTGAAGATATTGTAAAACGATATGATCCTTTCAAAATCGTCATCGCCTGTGGAACGATCACAGCCCATTTTCCGGAAGAGGCACGAGAATTGCTTGAAAAATACCGCATAGAAGTATTCGGTTTCATTGATCCCGCGGTAAAAGCTGCCCTAGCCCTAGAATTACCCCAGAGTAAAAAAATTGGAGTAATTGCTACCACACGGACTATTCAAAGCGGCGCATTTGAGGATGCCTTAATAAGAGGGAATAGCGAACTAAGCGTATTTTCCAAGGCTCTTCCCGATGCAGTAGTAAAAACAATAGAACGCACCATGAGGGAGTCTGTATTAATCCAGGCTTGGGGAAGAGCTGAAATAAAAAGATTAATTAAGGAACCCTTAGAAGAACTAAAGTCGTTGGGGATAAAAGTTTTGATTTTAGGATGTAGCCACTACAGTTCTATCAAAGATCCAATTGAGGATATTTTAGGCAAAGACATAAAAGTTATAGACGCCTCTGAGGAGTTAGTTAATTACCTTGTGGACAAATTAAATAACGGCACCAGCTCGTCAATTAACTCGGTGAATACGGAAGAGCTTTATAACAGACATGAAGGTTTATGGTCCCGTATTTGGAAAAATAGAAGATTACCTCAGAGCGAATTTTTAGGTAGGTTGTTAAATGAAGAGTTGATTAAAAAAGGCCAAAAGGTGCTTGATTTAGGTTGCGGCTGCAGGCAGGACGCCGTTATTTTAGCGCAAATGGGTTGTTTGGTAACAGCTACGGATATTTCTCCGGTTTGTCTAGATTATATGTCTAAGGAAGCAAGTAAACATAATATCACGGACAGGTTGTTTGCCCGTATTCAAGATTTTCTAAAACCTTTCCCCTTTCCTGATGAAGAATTTGATGTAGTCATTGCCAATGCCAGCCTCTATTTTTTAAATGATAGCCAGATGAGGCACACAGTTGATGAAATTCGGCGGGTGCTTAAGCCTGGAGGGAAGGTTTTTGTTATAGTGTATTCTAAATCCGATAAAAGATATGGCAGGGGTTTGCGGATTAATGAAGACCTGTTCGTTATTCACAGAGAAATTATTTATCGGTTCTTCGACTATGAATCTTTAGGGAAGGCGTTTGAAGGTTTTACAGATATTGAAATAAAGAATGCCAGGGTTAAAAGTCAGAATTTAGACATAAGTAAAATGTTGGAATTACGGGCTAAGAAGCCCGGTTTTGTTTTATCCAGCTCGCCGATGGAAGAAAAAAATCTTTCTCAGGAAATTAAAAATAAGTTATTTGAGTGGGCTGCCGGAAATGAAGTAAGGGAAGGCAAAATAGATAATATCCTACAATTTTTCCACAAGTTACCAGACCCCTTAGCGGCTTGGCTTGGTATTTTACAATTAAGTAAGCAAGCAGAAAACAAGGCGCATTTTATCCAGGTAGAGCTATGGCAAATACTTGAACCTTATGATGCCAGCCTATTATGGTATGGAAAATTGGAAACATACTTACAATATATACCTCAGATAATAGAGTTTAAACGTAAACGCTGGTATCCTGGTTTAACTATTGGGGAAGTCCAGGAGAAAGCCCGGGTTCAAGATGAAATTATAGGAAAAAAGGCATTACCTCAGGGCATAAATAGGTATGTTAGTGGTGGTAAAGAATCAAAAAGCCGTATCAGCCTTAATATAGATAGGGGGCTTGAGGAATTTGATGGTTCTTTTGATTATTTAGTTACTGAATTTATCTTTGATTTTATTAATAAAGGGACTAAGCCTAAAATTCTGGTAGTGGGTCCCGGCAGAGGCAAGCTAATTTATGACTTATTAAGGAGATACGAAGACAGCGTAGCAATTATTTCTATAGGTACAGAGAGCATAGAAGATGAAGAGGAAGACATAATCCATAATGAATTTAGCCTGGTTGAGCAGGTATCTCAAATAAGGGGTCGCAGGAGGGATGAGCCTCCTTTGGATAGGATAAATGCCCAAAGGTATATACAAAGAATACGACAGAGGTACAAATCCGGAGACGTACATTATCTGGATGAGCCTTCTGGGGCTTTTGATTTAGTTTTGATTAGCCAGGGTTGCGTTCGGTATTTTCAGGATAAACTGAAGGCGTTTAACGAAAGTAGGAGAATATTAAATAGGAATGGTATTGGTTTTGCCGTAGACATTGTTGATTTTAATATTAAGAACAGTAGGATTGATAGATTTTTTAATAGTATTTCAGAAGAGAAATTCAGGGTGAAAAGCCAGGTAAATCAGGGGATTCAACTCTATAAGATGATTTTTAAGAATACAAATCCTTATTTTTCTATCCCCCTTATGCCTGTCTTAGGGGAGAATTATTGTAATCAGGAATCTTTGATTCCGGGTAGATATATTAATACTTATCAAATAGCCAGCTCGCCGGTAGTAAACCTCATCAATCCGTCTACTAAAGAGAGCTTATACTTAGATGCTATAGCTTATGCCCAAGAAGCTAAGAATGATATAGAGAATAGAGAAGGCACTTTTGGCGGAGTCCGGTATAACCTTAACCAAGCCATTGAAATAGCAGAAAAGTTAGAAGGAATAGATATAAGCTTAGCCTATGAAATCTATAACTTCCTTATAGAAGTAGGGTATCCCAAAGCTTCATTAGCAGCCTATCTTGCTGCCAGAAGGTTTATAACTAACTATCCCCGCTTAGCCAAAGCGCTTCTGCTTAAACTCCAAAATCCGCGATTTCCCGGCCTTGCCTACAGCCACTGGCTGCATATTAACGTGTACTTGGGCTCATGTAAATCAAACAAGCCTGGCTCCAGCCCAGTGGTTCACTCCGCTATACCTAAAAGTTGGGAAGAAGCCAAGAGGCTGCCCCTCATAGAACAAGAAGGCGCAGAGTCATGGTTAAATATCTATAAATTTTGGACGATTCTTAAAGAGATATCTAAAATAACTAAAGAATGCCTGGGTATCCCTGAAGCCATAAAAAATGTAGAGTTATTTGGCAGTGCGCTCTACCGGGCGGAAGACGGACGGGTTAATATGAGAGATATAGAAGATATAGATATTAATTTAATAGTCAATCCCAGAGCACTATCTACTGATACTAAACCGATCTCTGTTAATGATATAGGTGATAAGTATAGAGAATTACTTTTCAATCACAGGGAGAAGAATGTTACATTTCTTTACCCTTTTAATGAGGTCTGGGATATATGTATTGAAAGCGGCCAGGAAAGGAAAATAATAGAAATCGTGGCTTGTGAAGAAGGCTTTTGGTGGGACCGCTCCGGATTATGTTCTTATATAGATAAACTAATTTGTAATCTTGAAAAAAAATATCATGAGGGCTTTTGGATTTTACGATTAATCAATATCCCTTCCCGCTTTGCCTATCCTGATAATATTGGAAAACCGGCCAGGAAAGATTTGATTGATTTAAGAGAATACTTAAATTATCTCCAAGATAAAATTACAGAAGGCGAAATCGTTATCACAGAAAAGATGATTAAAGATAGATTTTCACCACCACATCTTATTATAGCTCCATATGGTACCAGCTCGCCGGCGGGCGCGTTAGTGAATACTTACGGCTATCAATTTTATCTTTTTAACGAAGGGCCTACGGGAAGAGGAGGCGGTGTATTCGGGATGCTTCGCCGCGAGGTCTGTTTTCGTATCTTAAAGCGCCTTAAGGATAAAGAAATCAGCGAGATTCGGGTGCTCAGTTTTGGAGCTATACGGGTAATCGACGATATCCCCACTTTGGCTGAACCTCACCGGGTGGTAATCGCATTCTTAGAATGCGCAAAAGAAATGGGCCTAGATCTCAACCAAAACAATTTTAAAGTTATAGCTGTTGATTATAACGATGAGGAACTTAAAAAGGCAGAGCAGGGTTTCTATATGATCAAGCATTTCAAAACCTTGGGTAGAGAACGTCTGCTAACTGATGATACTAGAGAAATCCTTAGGAAATATTTTGTTGAAAAAGAAGGCGGGGCTTGGCAGGTCAGCGATGAGGTGAAAAAATACATTGAAGTCCGCCAGGGAAATTTAATCATATTCACTCCTAAGGGGAAATATGACCTTATTCTCTATAACTACGTAGAGTATACTCTTGAAGATAAATCGGGGGATTCCCATTATATTAATACTTTTATCATTGCCTCTGAATTTCAGCGCGGATTAAAGCCGGAAGGGTATTTATTGACCACTGGAAGAAAGTGGTTTCGTTTTTTCCCGGAGTTAAAACAAATACACCAAGCTAAAGCCACCTTCTTGGAAAAAGGCATTTCTTCTATCGACATCCTCCTTTATCAATACCGGTCCATTACTGATTTTGAGGCATGGTTTAAGGAGAGCTGTACAAGGTTAGAAAAAAACCTTTTTAAAATAATGTCCGGACGGGACATAATGCTTCCTTATTTTACTTATAAATTTGCCAAACGAATACATCGTAATGGCGTCCGCGAGTTCCTGAACTATCCATACTTTATGCATTCTTTAGGAGTTACTTTAGACGAAGTAGATAAAATCTTGGAAAGTGAGAAATTTAAACATAATCTCATTGCTTTAGGATTGCCTTTAAATGTTTATATTGCTGCTACTCTATTACATGATGTTATTGAGGAATATCGAGATGAAGGAAAATTAGTGCCCTGGTTATGGATACAGCTCTGCGTCAGGTTATTTATTAATTCGGGTTTTAGTTTTAGAAAGACTAATCAGATTTATAGAATTTTAGAAATTGTTACCAAGAGGCCGGGTGAAACAGAAAAAGAGTATTTAAATAGGATCATAGCGGAGAGATTGCCTTATCACGCAGCAGCGCAAATAATTAAGGTTTTTGACCGCGTTTATAATCTTACCTTACCGCGTTTTCGATGGACTGCTCAGGACGTAACAGACTATGCCGAAGACATAAGGAATATTATTAAAGACTCGCGCGCCCTGAACGACGAACTCAAGGATTATCTAATGGGCTACTTTAATGAGATTTATATTGAGTTGTTCGTCAAGGAATTGGATAAGGAAGCGATCAAGGCGGATAGTCGCTTGAGCGAGGGCCTTTCCAGCTCGCCGGTTAAAAAAGAAGAATTATTAAAAGCACTCGAAGATGATTTTATAGAGGGATATAAAGACAATCCTGATGCCCGACGTGATTATGCAGGCATTTCTCATAGATGGAAAAAATACTTAGAGGATAAAGGGATAGAATGGTTAGAGATAGTTAGCGCCCTTATTTTTGATTTTAGAGAAAATTATGGTGATTCCTGGAGTTATGAAAGGTGCCCGCTTTATTCCTGGTTAAGATTAATAAAAGACATAAAAGAATTAAGGATAGTTAGTTTGCTGATCTCTGACCACAGGAAAAGAGGCGATTATACTAGTAGCTACGAACAGACAACTCTTCCCTCTTGGTTAAAGCGAGTAAAAGATTTAGAGTTATTAAAAGGCATAGCAAACCACACCGTGAAATTCAGGGGTGCATTTTTAAATTCTGGTTATCAAGAAAGAATAATCTACCCTCTCTTACTGAAAGAAATAAACGATATAGAGGCATTGAAAAAAATATTCCGCGTTTGCCAAACTACCGGGCATCTGATCGTCTCTAAGCCAGAAATCAGGCTGCTTAGGGATTTCTTAAAAGAAGAAGCCGCCAATGCTACGGAAGAAAAATTACAGGTTTTCTTTGAAGAAATTGATCCTGGCGCCCGGTATTCCAGGTTACCGCTAACTATAAGCGCAAAATTAGATTATAAGAAAGAGAGTGCTTTCGATGATAGAATTTTTGCTTTGGAATATTCGGGTTTAATAAGTTTTGACAGGACTGACACACAGGAAGAAGAGAGTATTCTTATTCCGCCTTGCTCTACCCCGCAGGAATTCGTATCCTTTTTAAAGTGGTTAAATAAAGAATGTTTTAAGCCAGGTATTTCCTTGCGCTTTCAGTTAACCCTGAACACTTTAATGGCTGCCGGCAAACTCGACCTACCTGATTTAACGCTAACTACGATTCTAGATCCCATAAACCTCGATGAATATGTTGGAAAAATAGAAGAGGCAATAGCAGTAGGCCTTAAGGCTTTAAGCCCACAACAAATTTCTAGTCCTACCAGCTCGCCGATAGACGTCTCTAGTGATATAAAAGATAAGATAAAAATAGCAGTGTTGAATGAATTATTATCAGTTAGATTGTTTCCTAAGATGAAAAGGATAGATGCGGCTGATATCGGCAGAATAACGAAAGCATTAACTGAAAGGTTTAAAGTAGAATTTGACTTAATTGATAGTTTTGTTCGAGAGGAACATTCCAAGCTTAGCGAAATGCGGCCATTAAGATTAACCAAGGCAATCTCTTTACTGTATGGCGATGATTATGGCCTGGCTATTTCCGGGATAAGGAAAGAGTTAGCAAAGCGTTTTATATTGACTAGGTATTATATGGCTACTGCGCCTCCGGAGTATATTCTTATAGCCGACCATTCCTTAATGCGCTTTTTAATTAGCCCCTACCTTTTTACATTACCAGAACAAAAACAAATAGAAATATTGGAGTCAGTAGTGGAGTCTTGTTTACATTCTACTGCCTCGCCACTGGCTCAGTCAAGTTCGCCGGTAAAATTAAATAAAAATAGCCGAGTTGACGAATTAGGGCATTTTGAGCGTGAAATCATCCGGGCGAATGATTTAGAGCTTAGAGAAGGGAGAGTTAATTTTAGAGGCAAGTACTGGCAGACTGCGGTGGATAAGACAGAAGTAAACCTCAACTATTTGCGAGTCGGGCCCAATATAGTTTTAACCAAAAAACTAAACAATCCGGTCAGGCCTAGCCCGAGTTTAGCCAGGCAGTTATTTTTTGTCGGAAATCAGCTTCTTTATGACAGGTATTTGATACCTACTATTGCGTTAATGTTGGCTCAGAACTTGAATAATAAAGTAGTAGAGATCGATGGTATTGGCGAAGGCTTGTTGGCTCTGATGGCCTTACGCTTAGGCTCAAAACGAGTTATAGGGATTGATAGAGAAGAAGAGGTTTTGCGGGAGTCGGAAGAGAACTTAAAACGAGAAGGGTATCGGGGAGAGTATATCCGTATGGAAGATATAGCTTCTTTTAACGTTAAACCATCGAGCCAATATGTTTTAATTTGCGGTGATCTTAATTATTGGTATGGAGCAACTGTATCAGTCCGCCAACAGGTCAGGGGAACAGGTATCCATATTAGAATTGATGATATGGGTCCGTATTACGAAATTTATAGGGATTGTATGAGGGATATTGTTTTGGATACAGCAGTCTTTTTTGCTATTTTAGGAAATTATACAGAGCTTAGTAAGAAATTGCAGACGATTCCCGGTATTGATGCCCTAAGGCATAGCGATAGAAGAGTCGTTGAACAATTCAACGGCTATGGTTGGAATACCAAGCGCGCGGTTTACAGAGAAAAGGATAAACTATTCACGGCGGTGGTAGCCTTTCCAATGACCGTTGCCTCGCCGGTGGTTCAGTCCAGCTCGCCGGCAGCAGAAGACAATTCTCTTTTGGAAGCGCTGGAACAGAAAAAGAATATTTATTCTTTAGCTCCAGCTACAGGTACTCTGATAATTGAATTTAATGATTTTCTAATTCATCGTGCCTACTATGATGGTGAGCTTCGTGAGAAAAATAAAATAATTATTTCTAGCATTGATTCCAGAACCATTTTTGCTACTGAGGGATGTTGTTGGTGTATTGGAGCTATCGGCGTAACGTTAGGTCCACAATTTTTAGCTGATGATGGCTTTGTGCTGCATCAAAAGCAACTGCCTCTTACCACAAGGGAGGTAAGCAACTATTGGTTGAGTGCCCTAGAGTCTTGTAAACAAGAATTCAGGGATTTAGTGGCCGAATTTGAGCAAGATAGGCCAAATGGTGATAAGCCAAGGGTAATCATTATTAGCTATAGGGGTGATGTTGAAATGAATATGCAGGTTTTAAAAATGTATTTTGAAAAAGAAGGTTTATTTGCCCCTTACCGCTTCCTCTTTATAAGGCGTGGCGAAAATGCCAGGGTTATCGGGACCCAGGAAGGTTACGTATTTTCAATAGAAGATAGCATAGATAAAGCTAGGCGCGGGACTGTTCCCTTACTCTGGCGGGAAGTAGTAGGGTTAATCAGGGAGACAAGATTTACCTTTACGGAATACTTAGATAATACCATATCTATTATAAGCTGTTCCAGCTCGCCGGCAGCTCCAAATTCTAGCAACTCTCTTGAAAACAATAGCGTGCCGCAAAGAGATAAATTCCTCGAGTTTATCGACCGCTACCTTGATAAACTTCCCAAGCAGCAGCAGAAGGTCTATAAGGAATTAAAGGGTATTTTTAAGCTTATTGAGACAGTCGGCCTGGTAAAATATTCAAGTATTATTTCCATATTTGTCGGTAGCTTTATCGGATACCCAGTTCTTGGCTTGATCATTGGCGTCATTATGTTTTTTATTTGCGGTATCTGTCGTATTATCGTTACTCTGGTTTTTATGCGTATATATCCCCAGGTGCCTTTTAATAGAATTCTCCACCCTTTCGTCTTAATACCTGTTCATATTGGATTTTTCTACGGAATGTGGGCACTAACCTCAATGCGGCATAGCTTTTTAGACTTCCTGGCTTTAAGGAATATAACCCATAAGATAGAATTAAGTCTCTATTATTCCCCGAATTATAAAGGGAGTCTTTCGACAGCCGAATTAAACGCATTGAAAGAGAATCTTTTTGAGGTAGCCGAGAGTATCCTGCATTACCAAAATCAGTATCTTAAAAGATTTAATCCGGGTAAACATAAGTTTTTTGTCATACGCTCAACGCAGTGGGACGAGAAGAAAATTCATACCCATCTGAAAGCCGGAAAATCGATTCTATTTATTGATTCAAAAGCACGCATTAAAGAACTTGAAAAGCTTTTGGCGTCGAAGTTCGGAACGGAATACTTAAGAAGGATTTATTATTTCAACATAGAAGATTTCTTAAAAAATTGTCAAAAGACTCCCCTTCCGTCTAAGAAAAAGACTTTTATTAAGCATATGTTTATTGTCCCGGCGAAAGCACATACGCAAGAAAGATTTCCTTCTACTTTAGGGCGGCTGATATTGTTGAGGGTATTAAAGAGGATAAATAAATACCATGATGTGGAGTTAAAAATAGGGGCAGTCCGCGACGATATCCACTCCGGCCTTCCCAATAAAGATAATCCTAGTCCAACTTACGGCACTTATTGTTGGGCTCTAGAGGTAGGTTTTAACAATCAAGATGCCAGGATTATCGCTATTGCCAATAGCCGGGTTGACTCGGTATTAAGAATGAAATACTTTGTTTTATCTCGCCATTTTAATAAGAATTCACAAAGGGCGGATTCAAGGCTGGAATGGGCAGAAAAGGAGTTTAAGAAGGCTTTAAATATTTCTTGCGGTAGTGGAAGAGGAGATATAAAGGCTTTAATACATTTAGGTTATGGTTTACATAGCATTCAGGATATAGTAGCCCACAATGACTATAGGGTTATTCTCTTTGGTTTAAATAGGTTTCATCCCTATTGGTATGATAATGTTTTTATTAATGGAGTGGATGAATATGGCAGGTTAATCCCCGGAACAAAAAGATTAAAAGAAACCGAAGAATTAAGCAAGGCCTATTTGCGCAGGTATCTTCAGGGAATATCATCTTCGCGCAACCCTACCAGCTCGCCGATGGAGAATAGGTATCTTTTAGAGAGATTAGAAGAAAAAGAGAAGATTTATTTTTCTTTCGCTAACCATAAATTTATAAATCCTAATGAAAAAATGAAAATTAAATTTAATAATTTCCTGATTCATCAGGTCTTCTATGATAAGTTGGCCAGGAAGAATCAAAAAGTTATTTCTAATATTAGTTCTGAGACCATTTTTGCTAGCAAGGGATGTTGCATTTGTCTCGGGGTTATCGCCGTAATGATAAATTCGCAATTTTTAGCTAAAAAGGCGTTTCTGCTGCATCAAAACCAACCCTATCTTAACCTTGACACGCCCGAAGAGGATCAGGAAAAAAGGAAGGATTGGCTGACTAAGCTGGCGCTTTGTAAAAAAGAACTTAGGGAATTAACAGTCAAGGCCAATTTAAATAAAGATAAGCAAAAGATAATCATTATCGCCTATCGGGATGATGTGGAGAGCAACATATTGAATTTAAAAAATGATTTTGAAGGGAATAGTTTATTTACTGGCTTCCAGGCTATCTTTATTAAACGAGGCAGAGAGGCAGCGGTTGTCGGGGCCCAAGAAGGCTATATACTTTGGGTAAGAGACAGCGCTCATCCAGGGATTTTTCTATTAACTTGGCAGAGAGCCGCAGAATTGGTTAAGGGAGATAAGCTTATCTTTATGGAATATAAAAATAAAGCTTTATTGCCTATGCCTATTCCTACAAAATCCAGCTCGCCGCTAAACGCTAAAGAAATCGTAGAAAATTTGAATAACGCCATTCAAGTTTCAAAAAAAGGATATGTTACATTCATGATTATATTAAGCGGACCAAATCCTTTTTTCGCGATTACCGGAAGGTGTCATCCGGATTGCACGTTTGATTCCGCAATTACAGGTTTAGTGCGTGGTACTATTTCGCTTAAAGCGATACGTCTAGACGTACCTTTTTCAATTGATGAATTTTTAAAACAAGTATTGGGTTTAGCAACGAGATGCGAGTTGACTGTAGAACAAATAAAGAATTCAAATTATTTTCTTATCGAAGAGTATATTAGAATTATTCGATTTATTACGGAACATGTAGATCTTAATATGCAGCTTACAATCCTTCTTGATCGTCCTCTTAGCAATGAGGAGATATTCATAAAACGTTTGCTGAATCTCCCAAGCGAATTTTCCATAAAGCAATTTCTAGCGGCCGTTAAAAACTATGAAATTTTAATAGAAAAGAACGCCAGCTCGCCGGTGGGAAAGAAAGTTCTTCTTGCTGACGATGACGATTTTATAAGATTAGCACTTACTAGGCCCCTAAGGCGCGAGGGCTATGAAGTGGTGGGTGCTATTAATGGCGAGGAGGCATTGGAATTATACAGTAGATATAATGGCAACTTTGACTATCTGATTACTGATAAGCGTATGCCAAAAACGGATGGGATAGAGCTGATTAAGAAAATTCGTGAATCCAGGATAGCATCTGGACAGGAAGAAATACCTATAATATTGATTAGTGCTGATTTTGATGCAGCTTCAGCTGAGATTTATGCCAAGAAGTTAGGCGGTAAGATTATTGTTTCCGATAAAGCAACTCCTATTATTACCTTAATAGAAAAGTTAAATGAGCTGCCTACCGTCGCCTCGCCGGTGGCAGCATTTAAAGATGAACTCCTAGAAGATTTTTATCGCTACGAAGGCATTGTTTACTATCCTTTCGCGTTAACTGATTTAACCAGTGTCGTAAGTTTAAGTAAATTATTCCCCCAGGCTCAATTATTACTCAGCGATGGCTTTGTACCTAGGGAAGCAGATTGGGTAGACCGGATGCCTAACCGGGATAACTTAGATGAAATTGTGAGTTTTTTGAAACAAGAATTCACTTTTAGTTTTGGAGTAGCAAAGACCGAGATCAAAATTATAGACTCAAATGATAAATTATTAGAGATGCGGATTAAATTTATACCTAGATTTAGCGATTACCCGATAGTCCTTACTTCGCAATACCGCAGTAAATTAGGCAAAGAAGAAATTTGTTTTCAATATCAGGTAGGCTTATTTGAAGAGATAAAATTACGCGCCGGAATAATACTAATTAAGGGGGCGGGTTTTAATAACCGATATGCGTATCTACCTGATTTCTGGGACAATGTTTATAAAAGAATGGATTGTCCGGGTTATGTTTTAGTAAGCGCGGATTATACCATTGGCAAAGGTCGTTTTGATCCTAAGGTTCCCGATAGTTTATTCGGGTTTAAAGAGAAGATGGGTTATTTTACATTAATACGCTCGGCAAAAATAGAAGATTGTTTATCAATCGGGGCAGGGTTCGATGATTGTCCTGCGTCCGTATTTAAAGCGTACCCTTCTATTATTAAATCCAGCTCGCCGGCGGATATTCAGGCATCCGGAATTTTAGGAGAAAGAAAGATATCTTTTATAAATATCCTTAATCCTAAAGTAACCATCGAACTAATTCTAGAAGAACCAGTAAAGATTAGCCACGGAGCTTCTTTGCCGTATTCTATAGTCCTTGAGAAAGAATCCTTCAGCAGCGGCAACCAGGTAAAGATTATATTAAATTCGGAAGATAAAGAGATAGAAGTTTCTGTTATATATACAGCTAACTCTCCCGGAGATGAGAAGGTTAAAGGTATAGCCTTGAGTATTTTCGCGTATTTACGCCTTGAGGCTAAGCGCTTAGCATACTCGGGGCGTTTTACCAAAGTTCAAAGCCTTAAGCTTACAGAGTTGATTGAGGTATTTTTCAAAGATTTAAAACAAGCCCCGGATAAAGTAAAAGGTTATGATCCCGGGGCTATTAGTTGGCAGGAGGGATGGCTGAATTGCACCATACTCGGCCTTCCTAAAGATGATAATGAGGTGATAATTTCCAGCTCGCCGGTAAATAGATCAGCCGCGGTTATTTTGGCGTTTTTTGCTTATAGCTTAGGTATTGATTTTAATGTACCTAAGTCTTATGCCCAGCCGGCTGAAATGTCTAATGTTCGAATTGAATCCGAGAATTATTTGCCACCTATTCTGGAAGGGGCGATAACTTTTTATCAGGTTAGCGAGCCGGTCTCTTTAAAAGAACTAGGTCAAAGATTCAATATGACTCCAGAGTTACTGAAGAAATTAAATAATCTTCGTTCAGGTTTGTTAGTTAACGGGCAGATTATTAAGGTTATTAATTTTAGTTATGAAATAATTGTCAGCCGAACGGATAAAAAGCTTTATTTATATGTGAAGGACGGTAGATTAATCAGGGAATATAACGTTGGTGTGGGGAAGAAGAGAACAAAAACGCCCTTAGGGACGTTTGAGGTAACTGAACGTATTACGCGTAAACTATATTGGTATAAGCCTCATAGCAATAATAAGGTCTGGTATGGACATAAGAATTATCCTTTTGGGAAGTTAGGCATATTTATCAGGATTAGCCCGGATATGGGCATACATTCAACAACCTGGCCCGGGTCTGTTGGTAAAGAAGAGAGCCACGGCTGCATCCGCATGCGGGATGAGGACGTTGAAGAGATTTATTCCATTGTTCCCCTTGGTACGGAAGTGATTATCAAGGATTCTTATGAGCATAAATCCAGCTCGCCGGCCGCCGCCTCGCCGGTATCTAGGGATGTGGGATTCTACAAGATGTTCGGATATAAAAACATTACGGAATTCACAGATTTGTTTAAGGAAGAGCTTTCGAGCCGGCCGGAATTTACTTTGGATAATGTAGCCGCAACACTGCGTTCCGCCGGGAGAATTACAGTAAGAAAGACCAGTAAATTTTCTTTAGGTCAGGGATTAGATGCTACCCAGTATCTTATAGCAATGAATATCGAAAGGAAAAAATTCGGTTTGGATATATATGTTGTAGCGGAAAATGAATTATTGCGCCAGATTTTTATAAAATTACAAATCAGCCATCTAAACGACGTATTAAGGATAAGCTTAACCAGAGATGCCTTAAAAATCGAAAAAAGCGCTTATTCTTGGAAGAAAAAACTGGATTATCTTACCCATGTGGAATTAGCAGACGGCATAATTAAGGCTTTAGGCTTAAATTATTCCAGCTCGCCAGTAGAGAGTAAAATTTCTGTTTTAAGCTCTCTTCAGACTGTAGATGAGCTACTTCTTGAAACAGAAAAATCCATGGTTCCCTATTGGCTCAAAGGACATAATTGGGAAAGGTTTAACGCTATAGTAAGAGAGTTAAAAACAATGCCTGAATTAGAAATTTGGCTTATTGCTGGTTATCAGATGGAGCAGGTAGACATAAAGGGAGTAGATTGTCGATGTAAAAAATACGATCACTATCAGTCCTTGCTTTATAAATACCGTAGTTTTCACGTTCCGGGAAGGTCTAAATTAGATGGTTTCTCGAGAGGAGCACTATTTTTATCCCATACACTAGATAATATCAACCAACATGTTTCTAGGGGATTAGGCTTAGTTGTAATACAAAGCTTAAACCGTGAGTCTTTAAGAATAACAGTGATGGATAACGGAGAAGGTTTTAGAGATAGGAAGAACAATAATATAACTATCCAAAAGGCGTTAATAGCGGGAAACAGATACGGAGAAAGAAGCCGTTGTGGGTTAGGCTTGACTTTATCGGTTGCAGGCGGGATAGGCGCTAATCTGACAATGGTAAAACACGTAGGGGAGTGGGCGATTATTGAGGAAGGCATCTTGAACGATGATTTATATAAGCCAAATATAACACACGCAGGAGTAAATAATAAGTGGTTTGGCGTCATAGTAGAAGGATATTTCCATAAAGAATTTGCTTATAGAGGTAGGCGGCAATATAAAAATAGGTGGAGGAATGAGATAGCAGAATGTTTACTCGCAAGAATTAAAAAAGAATCCGCCGAAATTTCTCAGTCCAGCTCGCCGGTGGTGAATTTGTTTGGAGCGAATGTAGCGACGCGTGGAGAAAGCAGGAATATAGGCTGGCAGATAAATAGGGAGCCGTTGGCCCCAATAAAACTATTTAAAAATTTATTTGTTGCAGAATCGGGAAAATAGAAGGATAATGGTGGTAAGTTAGCTTGCCTCAGTAGGTTAGGGCAAAGAGGAGCGATGGAAGAACGTAGAAGCGTAGCGCGGTGGCAGATTAATCAAGAAGCAGAGTTGACCTTTGAAGAAGGGGTCAGGCCTATCCCTTGTGTTGTGGAAGACATCAGCACCCGCGGTATGCGCGTTTCTTTGAACAAGAATCTTTTTCCCGAAGCTTTCTCAAATTTTAATCTGGCTCTGGCTGAAGATTTAGTATTTAATGCCGGAGCGCACGTAGCTTGGCAGGATAACGCGTGCGAAAGAAATATCTACGGCCTTTCTTTTAACCGGATTGAAGAAGCGGTAAAGAACAGGATAGGCCAGTATGTTCAGGAGAATTTTCCCGGCGAGTTAGTTAAACAATGGTGGAGAGGCGCATAAATGCAGGAACGCAGGAAGTTATCAAGATGGCAGGTAAATAAAAAGGCCAAGATTAAGCTGGATGGCGCTCTCTCTGAAGTAGCCTGTCAGATCAAGGATATTAATTTTAAAGGCATGCAGGTTATTTTGAATGTAAAACTTGCCTTGGATACCTATGTAAAATTTGACCTTACCCTATCCGAAGGAGTTTCTATCCGGGCTAAGGCCTGGGTCGCCTGGCACAAGCAGGTAGAAGGCTATAATACCTACGGCCTTTATTTTACGGATCTGCTTGACCCGGATAAAGAGAAGATCTACAAGTTTGTTTATGATAGCGTCCCGATGGAGATTATAAAAGGTGGGGAGAAAAAAGAAGGAGGCGAGAATATGGAAGACCGCAGGATATTCCAGAGGTTTAACGTAAGGCTTCCGGCAACGCTCCTTGATCTTAATAGTGGGGTAGAAATGCAGGCTGAAACCAGCGACATAAGCGCTAAAGGCCTAGGCCTGGCGCTTAAGCAGGAGCTGAAAGTGAATACTCCGCTGGAGGCCTGGCTGCATGTCCCGGATAAAGGAGAGCCGCTTTACGCCAGGGGGCTGGCAGTCTGGTCAGGTCGTGACGGTGACGGATATCGTATCGGCATGGACTTAGAAAGGGCAGATCTTATGGGTTTGTCCAGAATTTTAAGAGTTTAAAAAAGAGCTTAAAAAACCTTGCTTTTGTTTTGAAAATATGTTAAATTTTATGTTCTCACCTATAATAGGTAAGGAATAAAATTTAACATAATGAGAAAGGCTGGAATGACAACTATGGGTAAAGGAAGATTATTCGCAGTTTTAGGGTTGATTTCTTTAATTCTGACCGCAGGTTGCTCCTCTAAATCCAATTCCGGAAAATCTATTTCGGTATGGCACTGGATGACTGACCGTGAACCGGCATTCAGGGAGCTAGCCAAAAGATACGCAGCTAAGTCCGGAATAAAAGTAGACTTTGAACTTTATGCCCCATCCGACGCCTATTCACAGAAGGTGCGCGCGGCAGCTCAAGGTTCAAATTTACCGGATATCTTCGGGATATTAGGCGAGAAAAGGGATTTTTCTTCATTCATCAAAGCCGGTTTTATCCTCGATCTTACTCCTTACATGCTGGAAGATAACGCTAAGTGGAAGAATAGTTTTTTTGCCAAGGCCTTAGCGGTAAATGAATTCGGCGAAGGGAACAGTTATGGTGTCGCGCCGGGTATCTACGGAACGCCGATTGATATAATGACCATACAAATGGTCTATAGCAAGTCTTTATTCAGGCAATTAGGGCTCAATCCTAACCGTCCTCCGCAGAATTTCTCAGAATTTTTAGAAATCGGCAAGAAAATCCAAGCGGCTAATTTGCAGGGGTTAGTTTCGGGCTGGGGCGAGATCTGGATGATCGATTGCTTAGCTAATAATTACGCTTTTAATATAATGGGCAAAGATAAGGTCATCGCCACAATAAAGGGCGAAGTTCCTTATACTGATCCGGATTGGATCAAGGTCTTATCTTTATTTAAAGATATGCAGGAATCCGGCCTCTTGGCCAGCGGATTGGTTACGATGGTCAATAAAACCGCCGAACAATTGTTTGCCAATGACAAAGCGGTTTTTGGTTTTAACGGTTCCTGGTGCGTGAATGTTTATAAGGGGATGAATCCGAATCTTGAATACGGCGCGTTCCTTCCGCCTAAGGCTTCGGATAAATTTCCGATGGCTATCTGGGGCGGGGCAGGTTCGTCTTTCATGATCAACGCCCGTTCAAAAAATAAAGAAGAGGCGGTTAAATTTTTGCGCTGGCTCACTGAAGCGCCGCAACAGGCATATCTGGCAGAGAGTACAAATAATCTTCCGGCAAATAAGGAGAGCATAAATAAAATTTCAGATGTTATGGCCAATTTTGCCCGGGCTATGGATTATGCCACGCATCCGAATGTCTGGGGGGTTTCGGAATTTTCTCCGGTAATTGAGTCGCTGGATAAAGGAATCCAATCTATAATCATCGGCGAAAAAACTCCTGAGCAGGTAGCGGCCGAAGTGCAGAAAATCAAAGAGCGCGAATTAGCCAAAAAGAGATGAAATTAAAAACCACTTTAGAAAATTACCTATTTGTTTTTCCCGCAGTACTGATTTTCGCTGTATTTTATATAATTCCTTTTATTTCGGTCTTTCAACTCGCGTTTTTTGACTGGGACGGGATATTGCCCACCAAGATATTTGTCGGTTTAAGCAATTTTAAGGAGATTATCGCCGATAAAATATGGTGGCAGTCTTTATGGCAGTCAGGCTATATTACTTTGATCGCGCTTACTTTTCAGAACGCGCTCGCGTTTTTATTAGCCTGGGCCTGTGACCGCGAAATCCGGATGAAGAATTTTTACCGGGTCATATTTTTTATCCCTCCGGTCTTATCAGAAGTAGTGGTCGGCCTGGTCTGGCAGTGGATCTTAAACGGCAATTACGGGATATTAAATCATTGGCTCACCCATTTTGGTTTCACGAATTTAACCCGTAACTGGCTCTCTGACCCGAATACGGCCTTAACTACTGTCGCGGTTGTGCATTGCTGGAAAGGTTTTGGCTGGGGATTTTTATTGTTTTTGGCCGGGCTGCAGACTATTCCGCGTGAGCTTTACGAAGCCGCGCGCGTAGACGGAGCAAACGCCTGGAATTCTTTTAAGAATGTTACCATTCCGCTTATGATACCGGTTGTCGTGCTGGTGGCGATACTTACGATTTTAGGGACGATGCAGGTTTTTGTCCTTATTTATACTATGACCGGCGGCGGCCCGGGATACCACACGGAGGTGCCGGTATTAAGGATACTGGCTTCCATGCGCGGATCTAGCCGTTTTGGCTACGCCTGCGCCCAGGGTATAACTTTCGGCGTAATTTTGTGCATGATCTCTTTTGCCCAATATCTGGTTAATAAGAAAGCTAAGGCTTAAGAACTACGAAGATAAGAAAGGAAAGTTAAGAGTGCGCTCTACCCTTTATTACAAAACCAAAAAAACAAGCGTAAATGTAATCATCCATTTATTTATGCTGACCGTAGCAGTGACCTGCCTTTTTCCTTTGCTCTGGATGATTTCCTCAAGCCTAAAAACCCAAGAGACAATTTTTAAGGATATGTCGCTTATTCCTAAAGTCCTCCACTTTGAAAATTATTATCAGGCCTGGATAGAGGGCGGGTTCGGCAGATATTTTTTAAATAGCCTTCTTTATACTACTGTAGTTGTTATCGGCATAATCATTATTTCTTCCCTGGCTGCTTACGCTTTCTCCCGCCTGAAGTTTCCCGGCAAGAACATAATTTTCTTTATGTTTATCGCGGCAATGATGATCCCTATTCAGGGGAGTTTCGTGGCCCTCTATGTCCTTTTAAATAAATTACATTTAAGGAACACTCCTATAGGCTATATTTTGTGTATGATCAACGTGGGTTTATCTACCAGTATATTTTTGCTGAAAACTTTTTTTGATAAGATGCCCAAAGAGCTGGAAGACGCTGCCCGTATTGACGGTTGTTCCAAGTTCGGCATCTGGTGGCACGTGGCCCTGCCTTTGGCTAAGCCGGTATTGGCGGTAGTCGTCGTCTTAAACGCGCTGAATGTCTGGAATGAATTTATTCTTGCTCTGCTTATCTTTGATTCCCGGCCGCTTATGCCGCTACAGGTCGCCCTGATGACTTTTCAGGGAGAGTTCGTCACGCGTTATCCGCTGTTAATGGCCGGGCTGACTATTGCGGTCTTGCCCATAATAGGGCTTTATCTTTTGATGCAGAAGTATATTGTTAAAGGAGTGACCCAAGGAGCGGTTGTCGGATGAGAAAGATTTTTACTTATATCTTGGCTCTAACATTTTTAGGCGCGGCAATTTCTTTTGCTGAAAGCCCCGTGGTTAACGCTAAGCCATCTAGCGGTGAGTTGATTAATAAATCTTGGGCAGCCCACGGAAAAAAAGATATAGAAGCTACTTTTAAATATACGCAGGAGCTGATCGATCTATATAAAGACGAGGCGGATAAAGAAGAGGCGACTTTAAAGGCCCTGCCTAAGGCCAAGAATGAAATTGAAGATGTCCAGGTATTAAATGATGTGGCCACCGCCTACTTTATCCAGGCAGAGTCTTTAATGCGCCAGGAAAAGACGGGAGAAGCCAAGAAAATATTTAAATTAATCATTAACAAATATCCCTTTGCCCAGGCCTGGGACCCGCGAGGCTGGTTTTGGTCTATAAAGTTGGCTTCCGAGCAGAGCGTTAAGAAGATTGAAACCGGCTCCATTGAAGTCGAGCAGAAGAAGAAGGTGAGCCAGCTTCCCACTAAAGTTGTTCTTTATGACCCGGGGACGGAAGATATCGTAAATTACGAGAAATACGGCGAGTTTAAAAATATTAGCACAAGAGATTATAAATATATTGTTAAGGACCAGGAAGGCTTAATGGCTGCCGTGGGAGAGGGCATTTATCCCAATACCAGTTCAGTAAGATGGGATCCGGAGCTAAAGAAAGCCCAAAAAGAAAAACGCCTGGAGGGAGATATCTGGGATTTTTCGCATTCTCCGGATTTAGAAGCCGCCTTCTTAAAATGGGCAACAGCGTCTGAACCGCAGGGAGTAAGGTTATTTTATACCGCGCTGATCTTAGAAAAGTCAGGATTAATAAAACAGGCGCTTAAATGTTATTACTCAATAGTCGTGCATTATCCGGCCAGCTACGGCTGGACCTATTGGCATACCCCCTGGTACGTAGGCCAGGCCGCGATTGCCAAGATAAACTTTATCCTGCGCAATAATCCGCAGCTCGGATATAAATTAGAAGGAGCGGATATTAAAATAATCAATGGCTACGATAATGATGTGGCTAATGATATAGCATTTGCCAACCCCGGAAAATTTGTTAAGTCCGGGAAGACAGATAGAGTAACAACTAAGCCTAAACAGAACCTCACAAAAATTATAAAAAGATCCGGAGAAGGGAAAGTTTATGCAGCGAAATATGAAAACGGGGACTGGCAGCTTGTGGTAGAGGGTTCGCCGTATATAATTAAAGGTATTACTTATTCTCCGACTAAAGTAGGGCAGTCTCCTGACGAAGGGACGCAGACAAGCTGGATGGAGGATGATTTTAACCAGAACGGCCGGGCTGACGGCCCGTATGATTCTTATTTGGATGTTGATCCGAGAAAGACCCCCACAGGCGATTTTAAATTTATGCAGAGTATGGGAGTAAATACCATACGGCTTTATCATCATCCGGGCAAAGTCGATAAAAAAGTTTTACGGGATATGTATGAAAATTACGGGATCCGCGTAATAATGGGCGATTTCCTCGGGAAATACGCTTTGGGTTCAGGCGCGGCCTGGAATCCGGGGACCGATTACAATAATGAAGAGCAAAAAACTAAGATGATTGAATCAGTAAAAGGTATGGTCAATGAATATAAGGATGAGCCGTTTATACTATTCTGGCTTTTAGGAAACGAGAACGTCTACGGTTACGCCTGTAACGCCAATACCGAACCGGATGCCTTTTTTAAATTCGCTAATGAAGTAGCGAAAATAATTAAATCCATTGACCCGGATCATCCCGTGGCCATATGCAGCGGCGATATTTTGTTCCTGGATAAATTCGGTAAAGACGCTCCCGATATCGATATATTCGGCACCAATGCTTACCGGGGAGATTATGGCTTTGGCCGTTTATGGAAGAGCGTGAAAGAAGAAGCGGATAGACCGGCTTTCATTACTGAATTTGGCTGTCCGGCTTACGCCGAAGGAAAAACTCCTGAAGAAGGAGAAGACGGGCAAGCCGCGTATCATAAGGCTTCCTGGGAGAACATCGAAGATAATATGGCCTATAGTTTAGGCGCCGGGAATGCCATAGGCGGCGTTGTATTTGAATGGCTGGATGAATGGTGGAAGGCCTATGAGCCTTCGCTACATGATACCAAAGGTTTATGGGCCGGCCCGTTTCCCGACGGTTTCATGCATGAGGAATGGTTGGGGCTATCCTCTCAAGGCAACGGAAAAGAGAGCCCGTTTTTGCGGCATTTAAGAAAAGCTTATTATACATATCAGAGACTTTGGAGATAATCAGTCAGGAGGAGAAAGGAGACATTTTAATAACGCGCAACTTACAACTTACAACTTATAATTAAAAAAAGGGAGGTGTTTATGAAAAGGTTAGTTATGTTTTTAGCGGTGTTGTTTTTAGCCCTGCCGATTTTGGCCTCGGCTCAAGAACAAGCAACAGATACGCCAAAGGAGTTTGGAGTTTATAGCGACAAAAACGCCAAAACCAACCATTTTATTCCTTCGGGCTGGATGGGTGATTACGGCGATATAAAGATGAATGATCAATCAGCGGATAATCCTCATGGCGGCACGACCAGTATCCAGTTTATTTACAGCGCGAAGAAAACCCAGAATCAGGGTTGGGCAGGCGTTTATTGGCAGAACCCGGCGAATAACTGGGGAAACAAAAAAGGCGGTTTTGATTTAAGCGGTATGAATAAACTCACCTTTTGGGCCCGTGGCTTAAAAGGCGGGGAAGTGATACAAAAGGTGATGGTCGGCGGTATAAAGGGCACTTATCCGGATACAGCAGCTGTAGAGATGGGCCCTATTGAATTGACCGATACCTGGAAGCAATACACCGTCAATCTGGCCGGTAGGGATGTTTCCTATATTAACGGCGGATTCGGCTGGGCCACGAACGCGGATTTAAATCCCGAGGGAGCGACATTCTACATCGATGATATTAAATTTGAGTCGGATCCCGCGTTAAAACCGGAAAGCAAAAAACAGGAAGCTTTGCCTTTCTATGTTTTTTCTGACCGCTCTTCAGCCAGGAATCATTTTATTCCTTCGGGCTGGATGGGTGATTACGGCGATATAAAGTATGAAGGCGCGTCCAAAGAGGATCCTTATTTAGGGGATACTTGTATCAAAGTAATCTACAATGGTCTTAAGGCGCAAGGTTCAGGCTGGGCAGGCATATTCTGGCAGAACCCGGCGAATAACTGGGGTACTGTTGACGGAGGATTCGATTTATCCAAAGCAACCAAGCTTACCTTTTGGGCCCGCGGTTTAAAAGGCGGCGAGCGCATTGAAGAGTTTAAGGTTGGCGGCATAATGGGCGAATTCTCGGATTCAGACAGCGCGGTTATCGGCCCGGTAATCCTGGAAAAAGAGTGGAAGCAATACAGCATTGATTTAAAGGGCAAGGATATGTCTTATATTATCGGCGGTTTCTGCTGGTCGGCAAACGTTGATAATAATCCTGAAGGCGCTACTTTCTATTTGGATGAGATCAAGTACGAATAAAAAACAACTTAGGGACGGTTCTCAACACAAGGCAAAAGTGTCCCCCTATAGGGGACGCTTTAAGATTGACTTGAGAACCGTCCCTATTGTTATCGTCTTTTTATTTTTTCTTTCCGGCTGCCAGGCAGGGCCGAAGGTTTATATTAAACACCTGAAGAATAATGATTATCAGCTTATGGTTAACCGCCGTCCCTATATTGTAAAAGGCGTTTGCTATAATCCTATTCTTATCGGTAAAAATCATGAACATGATTGGTGGTCTGACCCGCATAAGCCCTGGCTGGTTGATGGTAAACTGATGAAAGAGATGGGTATTAATACCATCAGGCTTTACCAGTCCCACGAAGATATTGAAGAGGTAAAAACGGTAATCCGGGATTTATACGAAAAATACGGCATCCGCACGATCATAGGCAGTTGGCTGGGTTTTTGGGAATATCCCTGTCCTTTCTATGGAGACAAAAAATTTCAGGATAAAGTAAAGGAAGAAGTATTATATATGGTTGCTTCTCTTAAAGATGAACCCGGTATATTGCTTTGGATATTGGGGAACGAGAACAATTATTCCTGCATAGGCAGCGTTAATCCCTGGTCAAGCGATGAGATTGATAAAGAACCCGATCCGCAAAAACAAAAAGCCATGCGGGCCAAGACTTATTATTCTTTTGTAAATGAGATTGCTAAAGAGATACATAAGATCGATCCGAATCACCCGGTTGCCCTGGGTAACGGTGAATTAGCGGGTCTGGAATACGCGAATAAAGTAGCGCCGGATGTGGATCTGGTAGCTTGCATTATCTATCGGGGCAAGACTTTCGGCAATCTTTTCCGGTCCTTAAGGGCGACATTTGATAAGCCAATTCTTATTTCGGAATTTGGCGCGGATTGCTATGACGCGTATTTAAAGAAAGAAAACCAGAATATGCAGGCTTTTTTCTTAGAGTCCCAGTGGCGCCAGATTTACGAGAATCTCGGCCGGGTAAAAGGGGGAGCGGGCAATTGTCTCGGTGGGACAATGTTTGAATGGTCTGATGAATGGTGGAAGCATGACGAGAGTAATCCTGATTCCTGGAAAGCCCACGATACGGTTTCTAACTGGTCTAACGGAAGCTATTATTTTGATATTCAGGCCGAAGGCAATAAGAATATGAATGAAGAGTGGTTTGGCCTGGTGGCCATATCCGGCGACCCAAATAGCGGCCTGGATATACGCACTCCGCGCAAGGCTTATTATGTGATCCGGGAGTTTTGGAAAAACCCGCAATTAAAACACAATAACAAAAAGAGAAAATAAAATGCGAAAAAATCTTGCTTTCCTAACGGCTTTATTCCTAATTACCTTTATTTCTTCGCCCGCAGTTTATGCTCAGGAAGCAAAAGAGGCCAACGAGTTGACTCAATGTATCGGCGCGGCTAAAACAGGAGAGAGCCCCTGCCTTGTCGCCTTAAAAGATAAATACTTTAAGGACAATAAATATTCTGAATTCGCGGAAGCCTTAAAGGCCCTTAGTTCGGATAATAAAGCGGTCCAGGCATTGCTGGATTACTATGTTGCCTTGACGCGTTATTCCCAGCTTAAATATTTGGAAGAGACTAAAGCCTGGGATGAATATTTCGCTAAAGGCAATGATTACCGAGAGGATATTGTGAATAGCTCCCAGAAAGCCATAATTTCCAGCAGCTCTAAGGATGCGGTGAATATTTATTCCAAGCTGCTGATCTATCAGTTCCATAAAGACCAGCAGGATACTTTTAGCGATGCCGCCTTAACGGATTTGCTGAGTTCTGTCCCGGAATACGCGCAAGCAAACAGTGATATCAACACTATTAAGGAAATCGCGGATAAGCTTCTGGTCTACGGCGAAAACTCAAAAGCCAAAGAATTATATAAAATCTATACCGCTAAGTTATCCGGGCCGGAAATAAAAGACGCGCAGTTAAAAGCTATCGCCGAAGGTTTCTATAAAGACGGCCACTTGGAATTAGCCGAGAATATTTATAATTCCTACATTCAAAGGCTCTTAAAAAGCGGCATCCCCAAAGAGAAATTAATCCCGGAATTAATCGCTATAGCTAAAGATTTCGCTTATCGGGATAACGCGCCTTGCGATATGCTTTATGCCGAGGAGATATTTCAGAAGATAGAGGAAATCGGAGGCGAAAAAGCTTTTGATGAGAAGCTAATGTACTTGCGGGGCTTTAACTTAGAGAAAGCTAAAGCTTTCGCGCCAGCCAAGGATATTTATGTTAATTTTCTTAAATCATTCCCGGAAAGCAGCTATTCCGACCAGCTTACTTATAAAACAGGTATTATTTTTATTTATATGTTAAGAGACCTTAAAGCCGGAAGGGGTTATTTGGAAACGCTCGCTCAGAAGAGCGTTGTTTCGCCTTATACATTAGCCAGCTTATACCAACTTGGACTCTTAAAGCAATGGGAGGGGGATTCTCCCGCGGCCAAGGAATATTATGATCTAATAGTGGCCAAAGGTCAGGATATCGACCAGGAAAGGTTACTTTTAGCTCAAAGCCGGTTAAACGAGATAGAGCAGGCTAAGCTCCTGGACTACAATATTACAATCAGCCTGGATACGGCATTAAAAGAAGAATATGCTAACCTGGATATGAGTAAAATTAACCTGAGAGCCAGCTTGTACCTACCCGAAAAAGATAAAGAGTTGACTATTTCTTCTTCCGCATCTTTGGGCCCTAGCGGCTGCTTACAAGTTGAATTACAATATCTGTGGTCAGGCGATATGGGTGGGGTTAAGGCCGGTATAAACCAGCCTGAATTTAAAACTTCCTATAAATCAGGCGGCACCAAGCTCATAATTATGGTTTTGGTTTCTCCGGAAGGCATAACTGAGCGGAGTGTTGATCTGATTGACGCGCATTAACCGCCTTTCTTTCTTACCCGTTAAAATTACTTGACTTATAATCTGATTGGTAGTATAAATAACTAAGAATAATCGCCACGGAAAAAGGATTGCGCATTTATGCGTGAGATAGACTTACAAAAAGAAGTACTTAGCGAAAAAGAGAAACGCAATATAGAGATTTTGGATATATTAAGGAAGCGCGGACCCATAAGCCGTCCGGATATTTCGCGGGATATGGGTATAAATGTCGTAACCATATCCAGCTATATTGATGAATTCATAAGACATAATCTGGTCTTTGAAAAAGATCTGGATGTTTCTGAGGGCGGCAGAAGGCCGGTCCTTTTGGATCTCAATCCGCAAGCGGGTTTTGTTATCGGAGTGGGCCTGAATCTTATGAGTATGGTCGGACTCCTGGTGGACCTAAAAGGGAACATAATCACCAAGACTCAAAGCGCTCGGCCCCAGCCAACGGTTAAAGAAATCTCGGAATGCGTCTTGGATATTGTGCGTGAAATATTGCGGCGCTCAAAAGAATATACCGCCAATATCCAGGGTATCGGCGTAGGGATAGCCGGCTTGATCAATAAAGGCAATGGCCTTATACATTGGCCGCAGAAGACCGACCATTATTATACCTACGCGACGCTGGATGTGCCGTTAAGGGCCCTGATGGAGAAAGAGTTTAATCTGCCGACCTTGGTTGAGAATGACGCGACCAGCGCCTGTTTCGGCGAGCACTGGCTGCATTTAGAGCAGGGTTATAAAAACGTTATTTATATGTTCTCCGGAGTAGGCTGCGGTATAATGATCAATGGCGAGGTCTACCGCGGGGCACTTGGGTATGCCGGGGAAACCTCGGTTTATAATTACAAAGAGCAGGATGATTTTAATTGTAAGGCCGGGAATTCCTGTTTTCTTAAACGCTGGGATATAGACTTAGGGATAGTTGAAGAGGTAAAGAAAAATTTACTTAAGGACAAAGAGAAGGAGCAAGATTTTATTCAGCTTACCTCTATCCCTATAGAAAATATAAATTTGAAGAATGTATTTAGCGCCGCCCGGGCAAGAAACAGTACAGCTTGTGAAGCTTTGGATAAAGCCGGGAAGATGCTCGGGATTAAAATCGCTTCTTTAGTCAATCTGCTTAATCCGGAAGTAGTTGTCATAGGCGGAGGCCTGGAAGAGGCCGGCGAGGAGTTCTTAAAGAAAGTCAGCTCTACGGTTAAAGACTGGGCTTTCAGGGAATCAGCGGAAGACTTAAAGATATTTTATTCCCAGCTCAGAGAGAATGCTGTTGCTTTTGGAGCGGCAAGTTTGGTAATGCAAAGGGTCTTTGCGCAGTTATAATCCGTAAGGAGGATAAATGGAGCAGAAGGCAAAGTTCATTATTATCGGCCTTGCTATATTTACGTTAGTTTGCCTTATTCTTTTTGTGCAGGCGTTCAGTGTCCGGCAGAATCTTATACGCGAGAGGGATGATTTAAAAACCGAGAATACGACTCTCAATGTCAAGGTGGATAAGCTGACCAGCTCCCTGCGCGGTTATGAAAGTAAGATAACCTCTTTAAATAAGGATTTTGAGAATGTTACTCAACAGAAACAGGAGTTGGAAAATAAATACGAAGAAGCGAATAAGGCCAAAGAAGAGTTAGCCAAGCAATTAAAGGAACAAGCCTCGCAAATAGAATCATCAGCCTCGCGTCAGGAAGAATCGGCTCTCCCGCAAACTAATGACGCTTATTGGGCCGAGGTATTGAAAACAAAGGGAGAGTTGGAATTACAGATCAGCTCCTTACGCGACGATTTTAAATCATTACAGATAGCCAACGAACAGGTGCAGAGAGAGAAGAACAGCCTGGTGCTGGACCTGAATAACCTTAAAAGGGAAAATACGGATTTAAAACGGCAGTTTGAGTACAACCAGAAATTGATGGATAGCCTGGCTCAGGAATTGGTCAGAGAGAAAAATGATAAGACCCAGATCCAGGATAATTATAAGACGATCAAGAATGAAAACGCGGCCTTAAGCCGGGAACTTCAGGGCCTTAATTCCCGCAAGATAAGTTTAGAGAAAAGGGTCCAGGAACTTAAGGAAAGCAAGGATGAGTTAGCCCGCCGGCTCTCGGAGATGGAAATAATGCTTACCGAAGGAGTTACTCAGATAGGCGGCCTTAAGCAGCGCATCGACAGCATTAAAAGCGGGGCCAAGACAGAATACTTCAATAAGCAGGAGAAGAAAGATTCAGTTGAGTTACCGGCAATAGTCGTGCGGCCGCAGCCAGATTCATCAGCGCTAAAGGCAGGAAGCGCTGAGGCTAGCGTAGTAGGCAAGGTTTTGGCGGTGAACAGGGATAATAATTTTGTTATTGTAGATCTAGGCCAGGACGCCGGCCTAAAAATCGGAGATACCCTTAAAGTATATAGAGGAGAGAGGGCCATTGCCGGTATTGAGGCAATTCAGATCCGGCGCAATATCTCCGCCTGCGATATAAAAAGAGAAGCTGATCCGATTAAAATCGGCGATATAGTTAAATGACGCGCACCAAGAAAACTCCTTCCGGGAATAAATCCATTACCGACGTCGCCCGCCTCGCCGGAGTCTCCATAACCACGGTATCGCGCGTGATTAACAAAGTGGGAGCGGTAAAGGAAAAAAACCGCGCCAAGGTAGTCGACGCCGTAAAAGAATTAAAATTCCAGCCTTCCATATTTGCCCAGAGGTTAGCCACAGGTAAAAGCAATGTGGTCGCTCTGCTTATTCCCCGTTATGAAGGGGTTTTTTATTCGTTCTACGCTTTGGAATTGATCCGCGCGACCGGTACACTCTGCGAAGCATTTAAACTGGATCTACTATTGCATTTGACCGATAGCCACACCAAGGAGCCGCTTAATTTAAGAGGGGTGGGAGGGGTAATTTTTTCGGATATAATCGGCACCCGCTTTCAGATCGAAGATGCCCTGAAACTGGGTATCCCCTGCGTGGTGATTAATAATTACGTTGAGGATCTACCGGTAAGCTGTGTAGCTATCGATAATTCCGGCGGAGCCAGGAGCGCGGTTGATTACTTAGTCAGCCTGGGTCATGAAAGAATAGCCCATATAAGCGGAGATATAGCTACTCAGGCCGCGGCCAAACGCCTGGAAGGCTATGTGGCCGAGTTAAGGAAAAAACATATACCGGTAAAAGAAGAATATATATTTAAAACGGATTATTCCCGGGGCCAGGCCCGCCAGGCCGCCGAGAAATTATTTAAAATTCCCGATCCTCCTACCGCTGTATTTGTGGCCTCGGATTCTATGGCCCTGGAGGTAATGGCGGTAGCCAGGGAACTGGGGAAAAATATTCCGCAAGATTTATCTATTGTAGGATTTGATGATAACCCTTCAGGGCTATACGGGCCGGTAGCTTTAACCACCGTAAGGCAGCCTTTGATTAAGATGGCCGAAGAAGGAGTCAAGGAATTAAACCGCTTAATGAAGTCCCCTAAAGGGGAAGCGGTTAAAAAAATAATTCTTCCGACGGAGTTAGTGGTACGGGAATCCTGCCGGACAATAAAGTAAGCTCTGAACACAATCCATTGTATAAGCTTAAAACTAATCATACAATATATTGTAATTTTTCATTGACAAGAAACGTGAAGGCGTGTTATTATTGCTTGTTCAAATCAAAGCGGACTTTTTATTTTTTTTCTAAAGGAGACTTAAAAAAATGAACCTCAAACTATCTGAAAACGCCTTAACGGTTTTGAAGAGGAGGTATCTCAAGAAAGATGAGGAAGGTAAAACAATTGAGACACCCGAAGAATTATTCAGGCGCGTTGCCCAAGCTATAGCGGTAGCGGATAAGTTTTACGGCGGAAGTGAAAAAGAGATCCGGAAGTTAGAAGATGATTTTTACCGGGCGATGAGCTCTTTAGAGTTTCTGCCTAACTCTCCCTGCCTTATGAATGCCGGAAAAGATATGGGGCAGCTGAGCGCTTGTTTCGTCCTGCCGATTGAAGACTCCATGGAATCTATTTTTGAAAGTTTAAAAACTACGGCGATGATCCATAAATCCGGCGGCGGCACGGGATTTTCTTTCTCGCGCCTGCGCCCGAAGAACGCTGTGGTTAAGACAACCGGCGGCATCGCCTCCGGGCCTATTTCATTTATGCGTGTATATGACGCGGCAACCGAAGCGGTAAAACAGGGAGGGACTCGCCGGGGAGCGAATATGGGGATTTTAAGGGTCGACCATCCGGATGTCATGGAATTTTCCACCTGCAAAGAAAATAACAAGCAGATTACTAATTTCAACATATCTATCGCGATGACCGATGAATTCATGCGCAAGCTTGAGAAGGGCGAAAATTACGATTTGATCGATCCCCATACGCATAAACCCGTAAAACAAGTCAGCTCTAAAGAAGTATTTGATTTAGTGGTCAAGCAGGCGCATAAAAACGGAGAACCGGGGATTATTTTTATTGACCGGATGAATGAATTTAACCCTACGCCGAAACTTGGAAAATATGAGTCAACTAATCCTTGCGGCGAGCAAGTCCTCCTTCCTTATGAAAGCTGCGACCTGGGTTCTCTAAACTTAGACCAGATGTGCAAAAGAACAAACGGGCGCTATGAAATTGATTGGGATAAAATAAAAGAGGTTACGCGGTTGGCCGTGCACTTCCTGGACAACTTAATCGATGTAAATAAATTCCCGCTGCCGCAAATTGAAAAGGCGACCAAAGCCACGCGTAAAATCGGACTGGGCGTTATGGGTTGGGCAAGCCTATTGATCCGCCTGAATATTCCTTATAATAGCGATGAGGCGGTTGCCTTGGCGGAAAAAGTAATGTCGTTTATCCTGAATGAAGCCACCAAGAAATCTTTGGAATTGGGTAAGTCTAAAGGCACATTCCCCGCTTTTAAAGGGAGTATTTATGACCGTAAAGACGGCACAACCCGGATGCGTAACGCCACACTTACGACCATCGCCCCTACCGGGACCATAAGTATTATAGCCGGCCCCTGTTCTTCGGGAATTGAACCCTTGTTTGCCATATCCTATTACCGTAATGTTATGGATAATGATAAATTAGTGGAAGTTGAACCCTTGTTTGAAGAGGTGGCCAAAGATAGAGGATTTTATAGCCGGGAATTAATGGAGAAGATCGCCGAGAGCGGCTCAATCCAGCATATTGAAGGCGTGCCCGAAGATGTAAAGAGGGTATTTGTTACCGCGCATGATATAGCCCCCGAATGGCACGTGCGCATGCAGGCGGCATTTCAGAAATATGTGCATAACGCCACCTCCAAGACCATAAATTTTCCTCACGATGCTTCAGTTGAAGATGTGCGCAAGGCTTATTTATTGGCTTATCAGTTAGATTGTAAGGGTATTACGGTTTATCGGGATAAATCCCGCGAAGAGCAGGTTTTAAATATCGGTTCTTCTGAGCAAAAGAAAGACGCAAAGTCTCAAAATCTTATCCTCGCGGATTCTAAGAAAGAGATTGCTCCCCGGCCGCGGCCGGAAGTCATTATCGGGACTACGACCAAAGTCTCCACTGGCTGCGGGAACCTTTATGTCACGATAAATGTGGATGAAGAAGGAAGGCCGTTTGAGTTATTTACTCAGATGGGTAAGGCTGGCGGTTGCGCCGCGAGCCAATTGGAAGCTATCGGACGTTTAGTTTCTTTGGCTTTTCGCGCCGGAATCGAAGTTAAATCCATTATGGAGCAGTTGCGCAATATCCGTTGCCCTTCGCCTTCCTGGGAAAAGGGGCAGCGTATATTTTCCTGCGCCGATGCTATTGCCCGCGTGGTTGAACGCAGGCTGGTAAATAAGCAAACGGTAAAAGCGACCCTAGAGGCTACGCCTATTCCGATGAAACATTCGTATGATGATGAGCCGGTTGTTTCTGATACAGGTAATTCTTCAGGGGGAGATATTGTCGGAGTATGCCCTGACTGCGGAGGAGCCCTGCGCCACGAAGAAGGTTGTATGAAGTGCCACGCCTGCGGATTTTCAAAGTGCTAAGATGAAAAAAATATTATACATAGTTTTAGATGGTTTAGGAGATCTGCCTTTAAAACAGTTGGGCGATAAGACGCCGCTTGAGGCAGCGCTTACCCCAAATATGGATCGCCTTGCCCAAATCGGCCAGACCGGCATAGTTTATCCTGTCGGTAAGGGTATTGCTCCTGAATCGGATATCGCGGTAATAAGCTTGTTGGGGTATGACGCGCATAAATATTATACCGGCCGCGGGCCCTTAGAATCATTCGCCGAAGGATTAGAAGTCAATGACGGGGATGTGGCTTTCCGCGTAAATTTTGCTACAGTCGCTGAAGACGGAAAGACTATTAAAGACAGGCGGGTGGGCAGGAATTTGACTACCGAGGAAGCGGTAGCTTTAGCCAAAGAAATTAATTCTAAAGTCACGCTTTCCAGCGCTACTTTTGAATTTAAAAGCACGATCGGCCACCGCGGTATTTTAGTGATCAGAGGCATGCATCAGAAATTATCCGGCTGGATCACTAATACTGACCCTGCTTACGACCGCGAGGGCGTATTTGGGGTAGCCAAAGAAAAATTTGAGAATATAGTCGCGGTTTCGGAAGCTATGCCCGGGTATGAAAACTCTCCGGAAGCCCAGGAAGCGGCTAAACTGCTTAATGAGTTTACCGAGAAGTCAATGCAGGTTTTAAATGCGGCAGCGATAAATAAGAAAAGGATAAGCGAAGGCAAAATGCCCGGGAATTTAATTTTATCAAGAGATGCCGGAGACCATCTGCCGAAATTTCCTCCAATTCAGGAAGAATTTAATTTAAGATTCGGTTCGTTTGTGCAGATGCCGGTTGAAAAGGGGATCGCCCTCTTAACGGGAATTGATATTATTGATGTCCCGCAGTCCAGCGGCCACCTGGATGTGGATTATCCTGTCTGGGCCAAGATCGCCCTGGACTCCATCCAAAAATATGACGGGATTTATGTGCATATTAAAGGCCCGGATGAACCGGCGCACGATGGGGATTTTCAGAAGAAGAAAGAAAGCATAGAGGCGATTGACAAATATTTCTTCTCCAGCCTTTTAAGTAAAATAGACCTGGCTAATACGATTATCGCGATAACCGCGGATCACTCTACTGTTTGCGCAGTCAAGGCGCATACCGCGGATCCGGTCCCTCTACTTGTTTGCGGCGGGAATATCAAACCGGATGGCTCAATGAGTTTTTCCGAAAAAGCAGCTAAGCTTGGCTCAATCGGAGAGATGCTTGGCCGCCAGATCCTACCCTTCCTAGTAAAGCTCGCCAAAGAATAATCAGGGACGGTTCTCAACTCAATCGTAAAGCGTCCCCTACAAAGAAAATAGACTGTCAACTAGTTCGTTGTTTGTCCCCCTAAAATTATAACTACTCCAACCATATTCATTTATGTGTGATGACAAGGATGCTCTTACTGGGTTAGATTCGACATAGTTTATGCATTCTAAAAGGTAAGCATCCTTTTCTATGATTTTACTCTTGAATCGGTCCTGCCAGAGGTGTCCAACCTTTTTATATTTGAAATTAAAATATCGAGTATAGCTTAAATTTAAACCACGCATAATTCTATTGAGAATAGAAGGATTATTTAACTCAATGATAAGGTGCACATGATTAGGCATTAAACAAAAGCAGTATAACTTAAATTTGAACTTCTTCTTATATTTTACAAGAAAGCTTAAATATTTCTCATAATCATAAGGCTTCAGGAAAACAGATTGTTTCTGGTTTCCTCTTGTGATAATATGATAACAACCATTTTCTATGGTAATTCTTGCTGTTCTTGGCATATTTACCACCTCCTAGTACAATAGACGCATAATCTACTGATTTCTAACATAAAAAAGGGACGCTTTTGCTTTGGCTTGAGAACCGTCCCTAATTAGAAGATGAATAATTACGATGTTATAGTTGTGGGCGCGGGGCATGCGGGTATTGAAGCGGCTTTGGCGAGCGCGCGAATGGGCTGTAAAACGCTTATGCTGACGATGGATATTCATTCTATCGGACGCATGAGCTGTAATCCGGCAATCGGAGGAGTCGGTAAGGGCCAGCTGGTCAAAGAAATTGACGCTTTAGGCGGCGAAATGGCTAAAGCAGCTGATGCCTGCGGTATACAATTCAGAATTCTTAATGCTTCCAAAGGCCGGGCAGTGCAGTCTTCGCGGGCTCAGATTGATTTGGATTTGTATAATCAGCATATGCAAGAGTTGGTTACGCATATTCCTAACTTAGAGGTCAAAGAAGGAGAAGCTAAGAAGTTAATTGTTACGGGTAACCAGGTAAGAGGTGTCGTCACCGCTAAAGATGAGGAGATCAGGGCGAGCGCGTTGGTACTTTCTCCCGGGACTTTTTTAGACGGTTTAATCCATATAGGTTTAGAACACCATAGCGGTGGCCGCCTTAACGAACGCGCGGCAATTGGCTTGGCTGATAGCTTGAAGTCTTTTGGGTTTAACCTCTTAAGGTTTAAAACCGGGACCTGCCCGCGCCTGGACAAAAAGACAATAGATTATTCTAAACTTATAATTCAATATGGCGATAATCCGCCCAGCCCGTTTGCGTTTTCAACAATAAAGCTTGCGCAGGAACAAATTCCCTGCCATATCACCTACACTAATCCACAGACGCATAAGATTATTCTGAAGAACCTGGATCGTTCACCGCTTTATTCAGGGATAATTAAGGCTGCCGGCGTGCGCTACTGCCCGTCAATCGAAGATAAAATTGTGAAGTTCAAAGATAAATTGAGGCATCAAGTGTTCTTGGAGCCGCAGGGGTTAAGTACGGATGAAGTCTATCCCAATGGTCTTTCCACAAGCTTGCCTGAAGATGTCCAGCTTAAGATGATTCGTTCTATCGAGGGATTAGAGGAGGCCAAGGTAATCCGTTTTGGTTACGGCATAGAGTATTTTATGGCTGAACCCACCCAGTTGTATCCTACGTTAGAGACTAAGCTAGTGAAGAATTTATATTTAGCCGGTCAAATTAACGGGACTACCGGTTATGAGGAGGCGGCAGCTCAAGGTTTGCTTGCCGGGATTAACGCGGCATTAAAAATAAGGAAAAAAGAGCCGTTTATTTTAGACCGCGCTTCCAGTTACCTAGGAGTTTTAATTGATGATTTGACTACTAAAGGCACAAATGAGCCGTATAGGATGTTTACCTCCCGGGTAGAATACCGCCTGATCTTACGTGAAGATAACGCGGATACGCGTTTAAGTAAAATAGGATATGACTTAGGATTATTGGGCAAAGAAAGTTATAAGCTGGCGCAGAAAAAGATTGAAGATACCGCTAAAGGGATAAAGTTCCTTAAAAACACCCGGATAAAACCGTCTGCAAAAATTAACGCGGCATTGGCTCTCCTCAATACAGCTTGGTTAAAGAAGGAAATGACGCTAGAAGAGTTGCTGAAAAGGCCGCAGGTGAGTTTAAACGATATCCAGTCTTGGGTTAGTCTCCCGGAATTCGCTATTGCTAAAGAGGTTGAAATTGAGGTAAAATATAAAGGGTTTATTCAGCGGCAGTTAAAGGATGTGGAGAAATTTAAGAATCTGGAAAAAATCAAAATTCCCGCCGCGCTTGATTATACAAAAATACCCAGCCTTTCGCGGGAAATAAAAGAGAAGCTGGATAAACTCAAGCCGCTTAACCTGGGCCAAGCCTCGCGCATATCCGGGGTGACTCCGGCGGCAATATCAATTTTGATGGTTTATTTAAGGAAGTTCATGGCTTTGGCAAAATGATGCCAAACCATGGCCCTCTGGCCAATGGATAAAAATAAGAATTATGCAGCTTTAAAGAAGTTCGCTATTGCTCAGGGGATTTCTTTATTCGGGGTGGCGGATATCCAGGGAATAAAGAGCGATTTTAAACTATCTGAAAAATCGCTGGTAAAATTAGATAAGGCTGTTTGTTTAGGTTTGAGATTAGCGCAGGGCATCCTGGATGAGATTTCCTGCGCCCCTACGCGGCTTTATTTCCACCACTACCGCACGGTAAACGCGTCTTTAGACCAGGCGGCATTAAGGATCGCAAATTTTATACAAAATAAAGGTTTTAGGACTCTACCAATCCCGGCTTCCATAATTTTAGACTGGGAAAACCAGAAGGCGCATCTTTCGCATAAAAAATTGGGTGTTTTAGCTGGCCTGGGCTGGATAGGCAGGAATAATTTACTGGTAAATAAAAAATTAGGGAGCCAGTTCCGTCTGGTTACGATTTTAACCGATATGCCCTTAAAGACAGATACGCAAACAAAAGATGGTTGCGGGGCTTGCCGTTTGTGTGTTAAAATATGCCCGGCAGAAGCAATTAAGGAAAGCCCGGGAGACTTTGACCATCTAAAGTGTTTTGAGAAACTCAAAGATTTTCAGAAGCGAAAGCTGGTTGACCAGTATATTTGCGGAGTTTGCGTCAACGCCTGTAAAGGAAAATAAATTATGGCCGATTTATATTTGACTAAAGCCGGACACCAAAAATTGGTTGAGGAGTTGGAATATTTGAAGAATACCAAGCGCAAAGCTCTTTCTAAGGCTATAGGAGAGGCCCGGGCTCACGGAGATATATCCGAGAATGCCGAATATGACGCGGCCAAGGACGCTCAAGGGCTAAATGAAAAAAGAATTGCCGAATTGGAGCAAAAACTCTCTTGCGCGCGTCTTCTGGATGATAATATCTCTGCGGATGAAGTCTTAATCGGCGCGAGAGTAAGGCTTAAAGATTTAGATACTGGCGAAGAAGTGGAGTATTTTCTTGTTTCCGGGGAAGAGGCGGATTATGAGCAGGGTAAGATTTCTATTTCTTCTCCTATTGGAAGCGGACTATTGAATCACAAATTAAACGAGAAAATTGAGATTAAAATCCCCGCCGGCACCCTCAAATACAAAATCCTTAAGATATCCAGAGATTAGTTTGGCTATCCCTATTTACCCTTGACCCTCATCCCAATTTGAGGTAAGATAAGCTTTAAATTACAAATCAACGTTAAGATACCGTTTCTATGAAAGATAAAATCGTTGTTTGGATAAGAAAGCAAGTCAAAGAAGCAAATGCCCAGGGTATTGTTTTAGGGCTATCCGGAGGCATAGATTCCGCGGTAGTCTGCGCTTTGGCAAAAGAAGCGGTAGGTAAAGAGAATGTATTGGGCCTATTTATGCCTTGTCAGAGCCAGGCTCAGGATATAAAAGACGCCAAAATAGTAGCTGGAAAGCTTAAGGTAAGGACTAAGACCGTGGATTTATCCGCTATTTACGGTAGTTTCTTAAAAGTCCTGCCTAAAGCCTCAAATTTAGCTTATGCCAACTTGCGGCCGCGCTTAAGAATGACGGTTTTGTATTATTTTGCCAATAAATTTAATTATCTGGTCTGCGGCACAGGAAATAAATCCGAATTAATGGCCGGGTATTTTACTAAATACGGGGATGGCGGAGTAGATATATTGCCTATAGCCGGTTTATTAAAAAAAGATGTGCGCTCGCTGGCTAAAGAGCTGGGTATCCCGGGGCATATAATTACGAAGGCGCCTACTGCCGGGCTTTGGCCGGGCCAGACTGATGAAGGAGAGATGGGTATAACTTATGATGAATTAGATGATATACTCTATAGATTGGAACACCGGCAAAAACAGAGAGCAGGAAAAGAGAAAGTCGCTAAAGTCAAAAGTATGATAGCCAGGTCAGGGCATAAAAGAAAAATACCTGAGATTTGTAACCTTTAACGAAAAAGCGGAGGGCTAAATGGAAGAAATATTGGAGATATTGGAAAAAGACGGCCGAGCTACTCCTGAGGAGATAGCCAAGATGTTAAAGAAAAAGCCCCAGGAAATAAAGAGCGCGATTAAAAAATATGAAAAAGAGGGCGTGATCTTAAAATATAAAGCGGTAGTGAATAGAGATTTAGTCAGGAATGAGGATGCGGGGTTACGCGCGCTCATTGAGGTCAATATTATACCGCAGAAAGACGCCGGGTTTGATAAAATCGCGGAGAGGATTTATTCGTTCCCGGAGGTTTCCAGCTGTTATTTAATTTCAGGCACATATGACCTTTTGGTAATTGTAGAGGGCAAGAATATACATACAGTTTCTAGTTTTGTCGCCGAGAAACTCTCCTGCCTGGAGAATGTCCGCGGCACAACTACGCACTTTTTGCTTAAGAAGTACAAGGAAGACGGAGTGATTTTAAAGCACAGAGAAGAGAATAAGAGGATAGCCATATCGTATTAAACTAGACATAGGTAAAGAAATGAAAATATCTAAAAAAGTAGACCAGATGCAGCCTTCCGGTATCCGGGCTTTTTTTGACCTGGTCCTGGGGATGAAAGACGTTATATCCTTAGGAGTAGGCGAGCCGGATTTTGTCACGCCCTGGGCAATACGTGAAGCAGGCATATATTCGCTGGAGCAGGGTTTTACCAGCTATACCTCAAATAAGGGCTTATATAAATTACGCCTGGGATTGCACCGCTATTTAAAGTCTAAGTATGACCTGGATTATTCTCCGGATGATGAAATGCTGATAACCGTGGGAGTAAGCGAAGGCCTGGACCTGGTTTTAAGGACACTCATCAATCCCGGGGATAAAATAATCATCCCAGAGCCTGGCTATGTCTCTTACGGCCCGGTGACAGAATTAGCCGGAGGTTCAGCCGTATATATAGACACTACAAAAGATAATTTTAAGTTGACGCCTGAAAAACTGGAAAAGGCGATTGATAAAAAGACCAAGGGTATAATTTTAAATTATCCGACTAATCCTACCGGTGTAAGTTATCGTAAAAAAGAATTAGAGGCTTTAAGCAAAGTGATATTAAAGCATAATCTTATTTGCATTTCGGATGAGGTTTATGGCGACCTGACTTATGACTTTGAGCATACTCCTTTTCCCACCTTACCCGGGTCAAAGAAAAATACTGTTTATTTTAACGGATTTTCTAAGTCCTTCGCGATGACCGGATGGCGCGTGGGATTTGCTTGCGGGCCAAAAGATATTATCGCGGGAATGACTAAAATCCATCAATATACGATTATGTGCGTGCCGATAACTAGTCAAATGGCCGCGGCAGAAGCCCTGGTAAGCGGAAAGAAACCAGTGGAAGAGATGAAACGGGAATATCGCCGCCGCCGCGAGTTGGTGGTGGATGAGCTTAACCAGATGGGATTAGTTTGTAATAAGCCCCAGGGAGCTTTTTATGTGTTTCCCTCAATAAAGAAAACCGGATTAAAGTCGTTAGAATTTTCTCAGAAACTTCTTAAAGAAGAGAAGGTGGCTGTTGTCCCGGGAACGGCTTTTGGCCAATGCGCAGAGGGTTATATCAGGATTTCTTATGCCTCCAGCCTGGAGAATTTAAAAGAAGCATTGCGCAGGATAAGCAACTTTTTAAATAAAAGTTAAAAATGCCCAAAAAGAAAACCACCCGTTATGAAATTTACACCAGGCAGATTGAGGTCTTAGCCAAGGTAGCTAACCTGATTAATTCCGGGATGTACCTGGAAGAATTATTGCGTTTAATAGTCCAGGTTACCGCTGAAATAATGAATTCTAAGATATCTTCGTTAATGCTGCTTGACCCGGATAAGAAGGAGCTGGTGGTTAAGGCAACGCAATCTATTTCTGAGGCCTATAATAAGAAGCCGAATATTCGCCTGGGCGAAGGGATTGCCGGCATTGTGGCTAAAGAAAATAAGCCGTTGTGTGTTTTGAATGTTAATGATGATGAGCGCTACTTAAATAGAGATATTGCTAAAAAAGAAAAACTTTGTTCATTGGCCTGCGTGCCTCTGGCGGTAAAGGGGAGAGTTATCGGAGTCCTGAATTGTTATACTTCCAAAAAACATGTATTTTCTAAGCAGGAGTTAAATCTTCTGGCCGCGTTAGCCAATCAAGCGGCAATCGCGATTGAGAATGCCGAGCTGGATTTAAGGGCGCGTTCTGCCGAAGAGGCTTTAACTACCCGTAAGCTGGTGGAGCGGGCTAAAGATATCTTATCTCAGGAAGCAGATATTCTTCCGTCAGAGGCATACAGGTTAATACAAAAGCAGAGTATGGATTCGCGTAAGTCTATGCGGGAAGTTGCCGAGGCTATTATTTTAGCCAAGGATATAAGAGGTAAAAAGGCCGGCGTAGAGAATAAATAATTAAATATGCAAAGGGGGAAGAGATGAGTATGAGACAGAAAGTTTTACTTAAAATTAAGAGCGTAGAACTGGATAAGGTTGATGCTCCCCAAAAGGTATCCTCTTACTTCGGTGAAAATACTTTTAATATGGAGGCCATGCAAAAGCATATCTCCAAAAATACATTTGCGGCTTTTAAGACCTGGATATCCGAAGGTAGAACCATAACCTTGGAGCAGGCAAATGAGATAGCCAACGCCATGAAAGATTGGGCGATTTCTAAGGGCGCCAGCTATTATACCCATTGGTTCCAGCCGATGACCGGGCTTACCGCCGAGAAGCACGATAGTTTTATTTCTATCGCCAGGCCCGGAAAAGTAATTGAAAAGTTTTCCGGAAATAAATTGATTCAGGGAGAGCCGGATGCCTCTAGTTTTCCTTCCGGAGGGATCCGGGCCACATTTGAGGCCCGGGGTTATACTGCCTGGGATCCGTCAAGCCCGGCGTTTATCATTGAAAGTAAGCTCGGCAAAACCCTCTGCATACCGACTATATTTATTTCTTACCATGGCGAAGCGTTAGATAAGAAACTTCCTCTTTTACGTTCTGACGAGGCGCTGAATAAAGCGGCATTAAGTTTGTTAAAGCTCTTTGGGCATAAAGATATTAAGAAGGTATTTTCCACTTGCGGCCCGGAGCAGGAATATTTCCTTATTGATAAGAATTACTATAACCTGCGCCAGGATATGGTGATGACTGGCAGGACCTTGGTCGGAGCGCCTTCGCCAAAAGGCCAGCAGCTTGAAGATCAGTATTTTGGAACGATCAAGGAGAGGGTAGTTAATTTTATGTTTGAGGTTGCCGAAGAGGCGTATAAGCTGGGTATTCCCTTAATGACCCGGCACAATGAAGTTGCTCCGCATCAGTATGAATTTGCTCCTATTTTTGAAGAGTCAAATCTGGCGGCAGACCATAACCAGCTTTTAATGGAGTTAATGAAGAAAATTGCCCTTAGACATGATATGGTCTGTCTTTTGCATGAGAAGCCGTTTGCCGGGATAAATGGAAGCGGTAAGCACTTAAACTGGTCTTTGTCCGATGATAAGGGAAACAATTTACTCAACCCCGGTCAAACCCCGGAAGATAATTTACAATTCCTGGCGCTATTGGCTGCGGTGTTGCGCGCGGTATATTTACATGCCGATCTTTTGCGCGCATCCGTGGCTATGGCTGGTAACGAACACCGCCTAGGCGCAAATGAGGCTCCGCCGGCAATTATCAGCGTATTCTTGGGCCAGCAATTGACTGAAATACTGAATATGATTGAAAAAGGCGTAAAATCCAAGGTTTCTAAGAATGATATTATGGACTTAGGGATCGGCCGCCTGCCGAAATTCAATAAAGATACGACCGATAGGAACCGTACTTCGCCCTTTGCCTTTACGGGGGCTAAGTTTGAGTTCCGCGCAGTCGGTTCGTCCCAGAATATCTCTACACCTATCGCGGTAGTTAATACTATTATTGCCGAAAGCCTGGATTATGTCGCCGAAAAGATTAAAAAAGCTTCCAGCGGCAAAGATTTCAATACCGCGGTCCTTAAGGTTATCTCTGAGATAGCCAAAGAGACCAAGGATATCCGTTTTGAAGGAAATAATTACGCGGAAGCGTGGATTAAAGAAGCCAAGAAGCGCTCTCTTCCTAATGTAGCGGCAACTTATGAGGCCCTGGAGGCTTTAACTAAAGAAAAAAATATAGCGCTCTTTGAAAAATACAAAGTATTCTCCAAAGAAGAGCTCATTGCCCGTTACCATATCTGGATCCATATGTATAACCTGACCCTTGAGATTGAGGCGAATACCTTAAAAGAAATGGTCAACGCTTCGGTAGTTCCGGCGGGCTATAGATATGAAAAGTTATTGGCGCGCACTTTGCAGGAATTGGTAGCCTTGAAAAAAACAGCAGACTTAGCGCTTGACGCCGGCGCGTTAAAAGATAAAAAGGAACACCTTATCGAGGTAGTCTCAAAAATTTACTATGTCCGGCGCAATGCTTTGGAGATGGATAAACTGCTGGCGAAAGCGCAGAAAACAAACGATGAAAAGCGGGCTGAACTTTATTTTAAGGAGCTCAAGCCCTTAATGGAGCATATCCGAAAACACGTGGATGAGCTTGAGTGCGTAGTTCCCGATGACGCCTGGGAATTGCCTAAGTATCGCGAAATGTTGTTTATAAAATAGAATAGATTTAATTACTTAGCTTGACAGCTGGGCTATTTTTGCTAAAATACTACCCAATTCGTCTTAACTGACCTTTCTGCAAGGTTTTTCGGGCCTGCCTGAAATGATTCAGAAGGATGCTAAACAAGGGATGAAGTATGAATTATAGTACTTTGGTTTTGGGTATCATTTTTATTCCTGTTATTGGCGCGTTCTGCCTGCCTTGGGTGGCTAAGTTCTCTGGCCGCCTGAGAAATATACTGTCTTTTGTCTTTATTCTAAGTTCGTTCATTCTTTCCTTAAAGCTCATTCCTTTTGTCTTATCCGGTAAAACTATTCTTATCCAACAGCCCTTTGCTCTCGGCCTTAATTTTACCCTGCTTGCCGATAATCTCGCGGTATTTATGGCTTGTATATCCAGCCTGATCAGCGCGGTCATTGTTTTGTATTCATTCAGCTATGTCAGCCACTACGAGAATCAGAATGAATATTATTGTATGGTCACTCTTTTCTTAGGCTCGATGATGGGTTTGGTTTTCTCCGCTAACCTGATCCTTATGTATATATTCTGGGAGATTACCGCCATAACCAGCTGGCGGCTGATCGGATTCTTTAGAGACAAGCCTTATGTTTTAAAGGCGGATAAGGCATTTTTAGTGACGGTTTTTGGAAGTTTGGTAATGTTAATCGGTTTCATCAGTATTTATCAACAGACCGGCTCTTTTGATTTACCTGTTATTAAAGAGGTCCTAAAGGCCCAAGGCAATATCTCCAATCTGGTCGTCGCCTTGATTCTGGTCGGTATACTCTCTAAATCCGCGACCCTGCCGTTTCATACCTGGCTACCTGACGCCGGTGTCGCGCCCAGCCCGGTTACCGCACTTTTGCACGCCGCGGTCTTAGTTAAAATAGGCGTTTATGTTTACGCGCGTATTTTTATCGTGAATATTACTCCCGATGTTTTATGGCATACGCTTCTGCCTTTGATCGCCGGCCTAAGCGCGATTGTTTCGGCGGGCGCGGCATTAATCGAAACAGATTTAAAGAGGATCATCGCTTATTCTACGATTAGCCAGATTGGTTTTATCTTTTTTGGTTTAGCTATCGGCAATGAAATCGCGGTTTTAGGCGCGCTCCTTTTTATTTTGATGCACGGTTTGGCTAAGGCCGGCTTATTCCTTTGCGCCGGGATAGTGGAGCAAAATACTAAGACTAAGGACATTACTAAGTTGGGTGGATTGATTTCTACTATGCCGTTTACGGCAATAGCGTTTCTGGCTTGCGCTTTTTCAGTAATGGGAATACCTCCGTTCGGAGGTTTTTTCAGTAAATACCTGGTTTTTAGCGGCGCGTTAGCCTCGGGGAGGCTTTGGGTGGTGCTCATATTCTTAATCGGCGCCTTTTTGACTATTATTTATCTTTTTCGAGTATTTAATATGGTCTTTCTGGGTAAGGTAAATGTCGCGGGCAAGGAAGCCAGCCCCGTAATGGTGGCCAGCGTGGTTAGCTTAGCCCTGCTATCTCTAGCCGCCGGATTTTTGATCTATTACCCGTATAAATTTGCGCAAGGAGCTGTTGGGCAGATGTTGGGAGTGATTAAATGATAGCTAAGGCATTATTACTTACGATAATTATTCCTTTATTCTCCGGAGTGATCATGTTTTTTCTTCCGGAAAAACTGCGTAAAATAAAAGAGAACCTGTTAGTATTTTCCAGCTTTACTAGCTTACTTCTGGCCATCTTCTTATTCCGACAGAATCTCACCTTTACTTTACCCTGGATCGGCCCAGGACTGGAATTATCCTTTAGATTATATCAGTTTAGCTCTTTTATGCTTTTAGCCACCGCGTTTTTTGGCTTTTTTATCGCCTTATATTCTGTTGTTTTTATGCGGGGGAGGAGTTTTCTGAACCAGTTCTACGGTTATTTCCTTTTGACATTAGCTTTTAGCAACGGGGTATTTTTATCCGATAATCTGCTGGTCCTCTTTTTCTTCTGGGAGGCTTTTTTGCTTTTACTCTTCGGGATGATCGCCGTCGGGAATAAGGAAGCCTTTAAGACTGCCACCAAAGCCTTTATTATCGTAGGTATAACCGATTTATGTATGATGCTGGGTATTGCTCTGACCGGGCATTTAAGCGGGACGCTCGTAATTTCCAAAATGAATCTTCCTTTAAATAATGGCGTTACGAACCTGGCCTTTATACTTCTTATGATCGGCGCGATTTCAAAAGGCGGGGCAATGCCTTTTCATAGCTGGATTCCGGACGCCGCTACCGACGCCCCACTTCCTTTTATGAGCTTTGTCCCGGCGGCGTTAGAGAAGCTTTTAGGTATATATTTTCTGACCAGGATCTCGCTGGATATGTTTCAGATGACTACAAAATCCGGAGTCAGTATTTTGCTTATGACGGTAGGCGCGATAACTATAATCCTGGCTGTTCTGATGGCTTTGATCCAGAAGGATTATAAGCGCCTCTTGTCGTATCACGCCGTTAGCCAGGTAGGATATATGATCCTGGGTATTGGTACGGCAGTCCCGGCCGGTATTGTCGGCGGGCTTTTTCATATGATTAACAACGCGTTGTATAAAAGCGGATTATTCCTTAGCGCTGGCAGCGTGGAAAAGCAGGTAGGCACGACTAATTTGGAGAAATTAGGAGGGTTAGCTAAGAAGATGCCGGTAACTTTTAGCTGTTTCTTAATTACCGCTGTCGCTATATCCGGAGTCTGGCCGTTTAACGGATTTTTCTCCAAAGAATTGGTTTATGAGGGCGCGATTGAGCGGGGATGGATATTTTATTTTATCGCGGTGTTAGGTTCATTTTTTACTGCCGCGTCATTTTTAAAATTAGGCCATGCTGCTTTTCTAGGTAAGCTTAGCCCGGAGAACGCCAAGACTAAGGAAGCGTGTTTTAGTATGTTGATCCCGATGATTGTTATCGCGCTCGTTTGCCTGGTCTTTGGCGTTTTTAACCAGCTGCCATTAAATCACCTGGTTCAGCCAATACTAGGGATAAGGTTAGCCGGGCATAATTTCAGCGGTTTCCCGGCCAGTATCTGGATGGTAGTAGTTACTTTCGCGGTTTTATTTTTAGCCGTAGCTAATCACCTTTTTGGCGTAAAGATTAAAGGAAGCGGTTTGCACGCCCTGGACCATATCCGTTACGCTCCGTTTATGGTCAAGATTTATGATTTGGCCGAAAAAAGATTTTTTGACCCCTATAATTGGGGTTTAGGCATAGTAAGTATTATTTCCCGGATTAGTTTAGGTATAGATAAAGCGGTAAATTGGCTTTCCGATGGATTGAGCGTTTGGTTAGCGAACGGTTTATCTTTAGGGATCAGGAGGCTGCATACGGGTAATTACTCTATTTATTTAGCCTGGTCCCTGGTGGGTATGCTGGTTATCTTCGGAGTGTTGGTTATTTTATAGAAAGAAGAGAATATTTAAATGAGCGCGTTATTGATTTTAGTCCCATTTTTTAGCGTCCTTATCCTGAATCTGCCGCTTAAGGGAATCCGGAAGCTGGCTTTCGGAGGCGCTATTTGCCTATCTTTACTTCAGATGGCGGCGGTGTTTATTCCGGATTCAGCTTTTTGGAAGATCAACCCGCACGCCTTCGGCAGTATATTTAGCTTTGAGTTGAGCGCCGATAGCTTAAGCAAAGTTATTTTATTCTGTATCGGTTTGGTCTCTTTTAGCGCTCTTTTTGCTACCCGGCAAACCCTTAAAGAAAGCGCAGGGCGGTTTAATTTTATTAATATAATTTTAATTGCTGTGGCCGGGATGAACGGCGTAGCGTTAGCGCAGGATATTTTTTCTCTGTATATATATTTAGAGATTACCGCGGTTTCTTCCTTTATTCTCATAGCCTTTAACCGGGATATTTTAGGGTTAGAAGGAGCGTTCAAATATATTCTACTTTCCGGAGTAGCCACAGTTTTAATGCTTGCCGGTATCGCTCTGTTTATGCTCATTGCCGGGAGCACCAGCTTTGCGGTTATCCATGCAGTCCTGCTTAATCATAATAAGGATTTTTTAATCAGCTTAGGGATAGGCTTATTTATTGTGGCCCTGTTTATTAAATCCGGGCTTATGCCTTTTCACGGTTGGCTGCCGGACGCTTATACTGCGGCGCCGGCTGCGGCCTCGGTATTATTGGCGGGCGTAGTCACTAAGATTGCCGGGGTATATGTTTTAATCAGGATATTGGTATCGGTGATTAGTTTTAGCCCGGCAATAAAAAGCATTCTTTTGTTTGTGGGCGCTCTTTCGGCGATTCTGGCGGCAATAGCCGCGCTTACCCAAAGCGATTTTAAGCGGATGCTTAGCTATTCCAGTATCAGCCAGGTCGGCTATATTATTTTAGGCGTAGGAAGCGGTTCGGTTTTAGGTATAGCCGGAGCGGCCCTGCATATTTTTAATCATGCCGCCTTTAAATCCCTTCTTTTCATAAATTCCGCAGCGGTTGAGTGCCAGCTTGGTTCAAGAGATATAGAAGAGATGGGCGGTTTAGCTAAACAGATGCCGGTAACCAGCCTAACTTCAATTATCGGAAGTTTATCTTGCGCCGGGATTCCGCCATTAGCCGGTTTCTGGAGCAAGTTGGTTATAGTGATTGCGCTCTGGATGGCTGGTTTCCGGGCTTATGCGGTGATCGCGGTCTTAGGCAGTATTTTAACCTTGACCTATTTTCTAATTTTACAAAGGAAAGTTTTCTTTGGAAAACCCAACGCTGAATTTAAGGATATAAAAGAAGCGGGATTCAGCCTCACCTTCCCCGCGTTAATACTAGCGGCTTTAATTATTGGAGCAGGGATTTTTACGCCTTTTATACTGAATAGATTTATTTTAAGTTTTAATTCCATATTAGGAGGGTAATTTGTTTCTGGATCTACTCAGTTTAATATTATTGGTTAGTGCGGCGTTATGGACAGTAATGACCCGCAGCCTTTTGCGTTCCGCTATAGGCCTGGCTCTTACCAGCGCGATACTTACGGTAATAATGTTTAAGATGGAAGCCAATTTAGCGGCGGTCTTTGAATTATCTGTTTGCGCGGGGTTAATCCCGGTTTTATTCGTGAGCGTAGTCAGTCTTACCCAGCCGTATACGCATCAGGAAATCCTGGAACGGATGAAGTCTATGTTCGCGCGTTTCCGGCTCCTGCCGGTTATTCTTATCGGCATCGGGCTGATACTTGTTTTGCTGGGGCCGCATTCCCAAGCCAAGCTTCCCTTACCGGAAAGCGGAGAAAATACGCGTTTCATATTGTGGCACCTGAGGCAGTTGGACTTATTGGGCCAGGTCATTATACTCTTAGGCGGAGTTTTTGGCGTAGAGGTATTATTTAAAGAAAGGAAGAAGAGTGCTTAGCGCGATTTTTGTCGTCTTGCTTTTTATCATCGGCATATACTGTATAATGGCCAGTTATAATCTGGTGCGCGCCTTGATCGGGTTAGAGATTTTGATTAAAGCCGTAACGCTTTTGATTATAGCCGCAGGCGCAAAAAGCGGGCACCTGCATTTAGCTCAGGCCCTGGTAATTACGGTGATTGTCGTGGAAGTAGTCATGATTACGATAGCCGTGGGGGTAGTCGTAGGTATTCATATTCATAATAATTCACTGGATGTCCGGAAAGTCAGAAGGTTGAAAGGGTAACTTTTTATGCATAATTGGTTAATCAACCCGGCGGTTGTTTTTATAATAATATTGGCTTTACTCTTTATCTTAAACCGTTTAGGTAAGGAGATAGCCTTTCATTCCGATAAGTTTAAGCCGGGCTGCTCTAAATCTTATGCCTGCGGGGAGAATAATTTTGACAATACTGCCCAGCCGGACTACAGCACCTTTTTCCCTTTTGCCTTTTTCTTTACGCTGGCGCACGTGGCTACCCTGATTATTACTACTATGCCTATTGCCGACGCAGGGATATTGGTTATGGCCGCACTCTATATTATCGGCGGGATTATGGGTTTATACATATTGCTAAGAAAATAGGAAGAGCGTTATGAGCCTGATTAAAAAAATAATTACCTGGGCCAGGATTAAGTCTCCGTGGATCCTGCATTTTAACACCGGGGCCTGCAATGCCTGCGATATTGAAATCATCGCCGCGCTTACTCCCCGGTATGACCTGGAGCGTTTTGGTGTGGTGTTAAAAGGTACACCGCGCCATGCGGATGTCCTGGTTTGTTCAGGGCCGGTGACTAAACAGATAGAAGACAGATTATGCCGGATTTATGAGCAGATGCCTGAGCCCAAGTTTGTAGTAGCGGTAGGCGCCTGCGCTTGTTCCGGAGGCGTGGTTCGCGGCTGTTATAACGTGGCTTCGGGTATAGATAAGGTTATCCCTGTTGCAGCGTATATTCCGGGTTGCCCGGCCAGCCCCAAGGCGATTATCGACGGCGTGGTTAAACTTTTAGCCAGCCTGGAAGAAAAAGAAGAAGTTAAAAAGGACAGGAGGTAATATTATGTCCCCTGAAGAAAGAATTAAAGAAAGCCTGCTTAAAGAATTTAATTATCTGGAAGGCTCTATTAATATAGTCCGGCCGCGGCGTATGTCTATTGAAGTAAGCCTGGATAATTTTATGCCGGTATTCGCTTATTTAGCCAAGGAATTAGAGCTCACGCATTTATGCACTATAACCGGCCTGGATGAGCAGGAGAGGCTGGGATTTATATATCATTTGACCGGCGAATCCAGAGTCATGGTCAATTTAAAGACCAGCGTAGCCAAAGCCAATCCTTTGATTAAAACCGTCACTTCTTATTTCCCGGGAGCTGAGATCTATGAAAGGGAATTAGAGGATTTATTCGGAGCCAAGGTCGAGGGCCTCCCGCAAGGGAACCGTTATCCGCTGACTGATGATTGGCCGGTTGAGCAGTTTCCTTTAAGAAAAGACTGGAAACCCGCTTTAGATACAGAGCAGGGGGTAGACAAAAATGCATAATTCTAAAGATTTTAAGATTCCTATTGGCCCGCAGCATCCGGCATTAAAAGAGCCGGAAGGTTTTAGCGTGGCCCTTAAAGGCGAGAAGATCCTGGGTGTGGATATCCGTTTAGGCTATAACCACCGCGGAATAGAAAAGGCTGCCGAAGAGAGGACTTATATACAGGATATTTACCTTATTGAGCGCGTCTGCGGAATATGTTCGCATTCACACTCTACCTGTTTTATTCAGGCGGTTGAAGAGATTGCCGGATTAGCTGTCCCGCGGCGCGCGCTGTATATCCGTACTATTATCGGCGAATTAGAAAGAATTCACAGCCACCTTCTGTGGCTGGGAGTGGCCGGCCATGAAATCGGATTTGATACCCTGCTTATGTATTCCTGGAGAGATAGGGAAGTAGTAATGGATATCCTGGCTTCGATTACCGGCAACCGGGTTAATTACGGTATGAATACAATAGGAGGGGTAAGGCGCGATATAAGTCCTGAACAATCCCAGGAGATACTTATAGCTTTAGATATACTTGAAGAGAGGACAAAGTATTATATTGAAATTGCTACGCAGGAGTCAACTATAATCAAAAGGTTATCCGGAGTAGGAGTCCTTTCCCGCGAAGATGTCTTGCGCCTGGATGCGGTAGGCCCGACTGCCCGCGCATCCGGTGTTAAGCGCGACGTAAGAGCGGATGATCCCTACGCTGCCTATGGCGAACTAGAATTTAAGGTGATTACGGATGAGCGTTGTGACGTTTATGGCCGGACAGTGGTCCGGGTTAAAGAGTTGATGGAATCTTATAAAATAATCCGCCAGGCCCTGAAAAATTTACCCGACGGGCCTATAGCGATTAAGGCCCCGCGTAAGATTCCCGCCGGGGAAGCCTTAAGCCGTTACGAAGCTCCGCGCGGAGAAGACGTGCATTATGTCCGGGCCAACGGCACGGAGAAGCCGGAAAGAGTCAAAATTAGGGCGCCTACTTTAGCCAATATCCAGGCGGTAAAACATATGCTGCGCGATAGATACTTGGCGGATATGCCTATTGTCATCGCGGCGATTGACCCGTGTTTTTCCTGCACCGACCGCAGGATCGCTCTCAAAGAGCAGGAAAGCGCTACGGGTAAGATAATCAGCTGGCCGGCTTTGCATGCTTACAGTCTAGAATGGTACAAGAAGCAGGGGATAGATTTCACCGCGCTTAATAAAAAACTAAGGGCAAAGGGGTTAACGGAATAATTATGTTAGGGGAATTAGTTTATATTTTTATATTTCCGGGGTTTGTTTTTCTGATTAATTTCGCCTGGATCGCGGAATTTATTGACCGCAAGATCTATGCCCGGCTGCAAAACAGGGTCGGACCGCCCTGGTTTCAACCGGTAGCGGATTTTATCAAGCTTTTAAGCAAAGAGGATATTGTGCCGGCTGCATCTAATCCGAAGATGTTTAAAATAGCTCCGCTATTCGCGTTAGCTTCAGCCATAACCGCCTTTTTTTATATTCCTCTGTGGAAGGTGGACGCGCTTTTTTCTTTTAACGGGGATGTCATAGTTGTCCTGTATCTATTAACCCTGCCTACCTTGGCCTTCTTCATCGGAGGCTGGTATTCAACTTCGTTATATTCCCGGATCGGCTCAGTACGTTCGCTTATGCAATTATTCGCTTACGAGGTTCCTTTGTTTATGGGTATCCTCTCTTCGGCGCTTTTGGCAGATACCTGGTCGTTAAGAGAGATAGCTGTTTTTTATACCCGCCATCCTTATGTTTGGATGTTTAACCTATTGGGTTTTGCCATAGCCTTAGTCAGCCTGTTAGGTAAGCTGGAAAAAGTTCCCTTTGATATCCCGGAAGCAGAAACAGAAGTGGTTGCCGGAGGGTTTACTGAATACAGCGGAAGAATGCTGGCTTTCTTGAGGATGACCCTGGACGTGGAGATGATTGTGGGAAGCGCGCTGCTAGCTTTAGTTTTTTTTCCTTTTGGTTTAAATCTCCATCCGGTTATAGGATTCTTGATTTTTATTATTAAGATCCTCTTTATTATAAGCTTGGTTTCATTATTACGCACGGTTGTCGCCAGGCTGCGTATGGACCAGATGATTAATTTTTGCTGGAAATACCTGGTTCCGCTGGCCTTGCTGCAGCTTTTGTTTAATCTGGCTATGAAAGGAATATTTTTTAGATGAGACCGGGAAAAATGTTAAGAGAGGTGCTCGGGTCTATTTTTAAGAAACCGGCTACGAATCTGTATCCGGCTCAAAAGTTAGATATGCCGGACAGGTTCCGCGGCAAGCTTAAGTTTTACCCCGAAAGGTGCATCGGTTGTAAAATGTGCATGCGCGACTGCCCGACTAACGCTATTACCATTAATAAGGTCGCGGATAATAAATTTGAGGCGGTATTTGATTTAAGCAGATGCATATATTGCGCGCAGTGCGTGGATTCCTGCCCGAAGAAAGCGCTTGAGCCGACAAAAGAAGTAGAGTTGGCCCAGTTGGATAAGAATAAACTTAGGGTGGTATTCTCTTATAAAGAGAATAAATAGGGACAGCGACCATTTATAAAATGGTCGCTGTCCCTATTTAAAGAAAAACGAGGGCATTTGTGGATTATTCCGCTGTTTTACAGAATGATTTAACCGCGTTAATTGTCAGGTTCGGCGATTTAGGCGTATTTCTGGCTATGTTTTTGGAGTCCTGCGTAGTCCCTATACCTTCCGAGGTGATTATAATCGGCGCCGGGGCAATAGGTATACCTTTGGCTGCGGTGCTTATTTTTGGGTCCCTGGGTTCAACCTTAGGGGCTATGGTGGGATATGCCCTGGGTAGGTATGCCGCTATGCCGGTGTTATTGAAGTTCGGCAGGTTCATACTTATCAAGCCGCATCATATTTATAAGGCGGAAGAATTTGCTAAAAAGTACGGCGTGGCCAGCGTATTTATCGGAAGGGTTCTGCCGATAATCCCTTTTAAAGTTTTTTCCATCGCCGCGGGCATTACCCGTATCCCGTTTATACCGTTTGTATTATGCACGTTAGCCGGGGTTTTGCCGAGGATATTTCTGTTGGCTCTTTTTGGCGCCGCAATTGTTAAATACACAAAAGTAGTTTTTATTTTAATACTCTTTGCGGTATTAATATTTTTGGCTTTCAGATTTACGCGTTTTTTCTACACTAAGAAAAAAACAAATATCAGAGGAGGCTCCAGATGACTATATGGCAGATGCTTAAAAGCGGCGGCCTGACGATTTATGTTCTTTTAGCTTGTTCGGTCTTATCGCTGGCTATTATTATAGAAAGGTATGTTTACTACCGCAGAAGGTCCAAGATAAAGAGGCCGGATTTTATGTTAAGAGTTAGCCGGGAGTTGGCAAAGGGCGATATTCTTAAGGCTCTGGAGACCTGTAAAGCTACGGATACCCCGTTTTCCAGCGTAGTCTATTCGGGCCTTAATCTGCATGGCCATAACGAGATGCTTATATCCAATACCATGGAGAGAGAGATAACTATTGAGACGACTAAATTAGAAAAATTCACCAGCATAGTCGGCACTATAGGCAGCACCGCTGTTTACATAGGGCTTTTTGGCACTGTCTTAGGGATCATCCGGGCGTTTCACGATATATCTATGAGCGGTTCCGGCGGTATAAGTGTGGTCATCAGCGGAATATCCGAGTCGTTAGCCTGCACAGCTATGGGTTTATGCGTCGCGGTCCCGGCGGTTATCGCCTATAATTATTTTACCAAGAAAATCGATAATTTTATTACCGATATGGAGCTCTGCGCCTCCGAAACAATGGACTTATTGACGGTTAAACAAAAATGAACTTACGCGCTCATAAACAAAGATTAATAGCCGAGATTAACATAACCCCTTTTACCGACGTTATCCTGGTCCTCTTGATAATATTCATGATAACCACGCCTTTGATCTTACAGTCCAGCCTGAAGGTCAATCTTCCGCAGGCTGCCAGCGCCCTTCCGGTAAAGGAGATGGGGCCGCTAAATATAACTATAACCAATGAAGGAACAATATATCTGGACGGTTCGATGGTCACCCGTAAGGAATTAAAGGATAAGGTCATTGCCAGGCATGAAAAGGATCCGTCTTTAGGCGTTATTGTCAGTTCAGACAGGCTGGTGCGTTTTAAGGATATCGTAGGCGTACTGGATATTTTAAATACAGCAGGAATAAGAAATCTGAATATTGCGGCAACAACTCAAGGATAAGAAAGGAGAAGTAGCAAAATGTTAGGTTTAATGAACGCAAGTGTTTTTGAAGTGGTCGCGATTTGGGGCGTGCTTTTAATTGCTTTTTTAGGATTAGGCTATGCCTTGTTATTGCGCAAACAGGTTTTAGCTCACGATAAAGGGACTCAGGGTATGCAGGATGTCTGGAACGCGATACGCACAGGCGCGGATACTTACCTTTCCCGTCAGTTAAAAAGTATCTTACCTTTAATTTTAGTCCTTACCGGTGTTTTATTTTTCTCGGTCTATATCATCCCGCCGAGCGATGAGGCGTTAAAACGTTTTAGTAATTTTAACCCGGATATGGTCCGTCTTATTGTCGGTTTGGGTAGGGCAGCGGCATTTGTTATGGGAGCTTTCTTTTCCCTTACCGTAGGCCAATTCGGCATGCGCATGGCAGTTGAAGGCAACGTGCGCGTAGCTTCTGCATCCCGCAGAAGTTTTGCCGAGGCCTTAAAGATTGCTTACCGCACCGGCACTATTACCGGTATGCTTACCGACGGACTTGGCCTTTTAGGCGGCACGATGATATTTATTATTTTTGGTATCGCTTCTCCCGACGTATTATTAGGTTTTGGTTTCGGCGGGACACTCCTGGCGCTCTTTATGCGTGTCGGAGGCGGCATCTATACCAAGGCAGCGGATGTCGGAGCTGACCTTGTAGGTAAGGTAGAAAAGAATATTCCCGAAGATGACCCCAGAAACGCCGCGGTCATCGCTGACCTGGTAGGCGATAATGTCGGTGATTGCGCGGGTATGGCCGCGGATATTTTTGAATCTTACGAAGTAACTATTGTCTCCGGTTTGATCTTAGGTTTAGCGTTGGTTTCTATCACCGGCGAATTAAAGTGGATAGTCTTTCCGTTATTAGTGCGCGGTATCGGAGTCCTTTCTTCGATTATCGGTACGTATCTGGTAAAGGGAAGCAAGAAAGAAGACGGCAAAGGTCAGGACGCGTTTAAGAGCATTAACCGCGGGTTTTATTCATCTGCCGCGATTTCAATAATCGCGTTTTTATTTCTAGCCCATTACTATATGCACGAATGGAGGGCGTTTTTCTCCGTAGCCATGGGTATAGTTCTGGCTATTGTCATTGACGAAATAACCAAATATTTTACCCATACGCATCACGCTCCGGTTAAAGAGATCGCTAATTCCTCCAGGACGGGCGCGGCGACTTTGATCTTACGCGGGCTATCTATAGGCCTTGAGTCCAGCGCTTGGCAATTTATAGTTATCGCGCTTACTATTATGGCTGCTATTGTGATTTATTGGGGACAACCCGTTGTGTTTATTCTTTACGGGGTAGCGATGACCGGTATAGGCATGCTTACTTTGACCGGAAATAACGTGGCTATGGATTCATTCGGACCGATAGCGGATAATGCTAACGGTATCGGAGAAATGGCGCATTTGGAACCAAAGGCCCGCCAGATCATGGCTGACCTGGATGCCGTAGGAAATACCACTAAGGCAATTACTAAAGGCGTTGCTATAGGTTCAGCGGTAATCGCCGCGGTTTCCTTGTTCGGCGCTTTTCTGACCGATGTTACCAAAGTGCAGGCGCAGATGGGCATAGCCGAATCTTTACGGCTTTTGACCACAGGTATCCGGGTCTCGGAGCCGATTGTTTTTGTCGGTTTACTTATTGGCGCGGCAATCCCCTGTTTATTCTCCAGCCTGATGATTAATTCGGTGGCCCGGGCAGCAGCCCTGATTGTTGATGAAGTGCGCAGGCAATTTCATACCCCGGGTTTGATGGAAGGAAAAGTCAAGCCGGATTATAAAAAAGCGGTGGATATCTGCACCATAGCCGCGCAGAAAGAACTGGTCGGTTTGGCTTTGATTGCCGTATTAAGCCCGATTTTAATCGGTATGGTCTTAAGGGTTGAGGCTTTAGGCGGGTTTTTGGCCGGCGTAATTGTTGCCGGTCAGCTTTTGGCGGTCTTTATGGCTACCGCCGGCGGCGCCTGGGATAATGCCAAGAAGACTATTGAAGACGGTTTATACGGAGGCAAGGGTTCCGAAGCGCATAAGGCTTCGGTTGTCGGCGACACCGTTGGAGATCCTTTAAAAGATACTTCCGGCCCGGCCTTAAACCCGATGATCAAAGTAATCAACATGGTTTCGCTATTAGCCGCTCCTATAATTATTCACTATCGTATAACTAACGCTGGTGTTATAATTAGTATCGCGCTTTGTGTGATTGTGATATTTGGGGCTATTCTATATTCAAAGCACGGGGCTTTAAGCTTTAGGAAGAAGAGCGAAGCAGATTTCTAAAAATGTCCGTTATCCAACGCATAAAAAATATTATTATAGGGAAATCGCGGAATCCTCAGGACTCCGCGATTTTCCATAAAATATCGCTGATAGCCTTTTTTGCCTGGATAGGCTTAGGGGCCGATGGTTTATCTTCATCATGTTACGGCCCGCAAGAAGCATTCCTCGCCTTAGGGTCACACACTTACCTAAGTATTTTTGTCGCTTTAGGAACAGTGCTGACCATTTTTATTATCAGTTCAAGTTATTCCCAGATAGTTGAGCTTTTCCCCGGCGGCGGCGGCGGATACCTGGTCGCCAGTAAATTATTGTCGCCTACCTTGGGGATGGTTTCCGGATGCGCGCTGCTTATTGATTATGTGCTGACTATTACGGTATCCATAGCCAGCGGCGCCGACGCGCTCTTTAGCCTTTTACCTATGCAGTGGCACGCGTATAGGCTGGGTTTTGCTATTGTGGTGCTTATAGCGCTTATGGTGTTGAATATGCGCGGAGTCAAAGAATCAGTTTTAGCGCTTACCCCTATTTTTATCGTTTTTTTGATTACGCACGTTTTTATTATCATTTACGCTTTTTGCAAGAATTCTTCTAATTTTGGGCAGTTAAGCGCCTCTACCGCGGGTGATTTACATAACACGGTTTCGCAAATCGGGATATGGGGGACTATCTTTTTAGTCCTTAAAGCGTATAGCATGGGAGCGGGAACTTATACCGGCATTGAGGCTGTCAGTAATGGAGTTCCGGTCCTGCGCGAACCAAAGGTTCAGACCGCCCGGCATACTATGCGCTATATGGCCTTTTCGCTCTCTTTTGTGGTTTTGGGTTTAATGGTGGCTTACTTGTTTTATAATATCCACATTCAAACCGGAAAGACTTTAAACGCGATTCTTTTTGAACAGGTCACCTCAGGTTGGGGCAAGTCCGGATTTATTTTTGTCCTTATAATCCTGCTTTCGGAAGCCACGCTACTTTTTGTGGCTGCCCAGACCGGTTTTCTTGACGGCCCGCGGGTTTTGGCGAATATGGCCAATGACCGCTGGTTTCCTACCAAGTTTTCAACTTTAAGCGATAGATTGGTGACTCAAAACGGCATCTTGATTATGGGCGTTTTGGCTTTGATACTTATGAGCGTTACCGGCGGCTCGGTCAGATTCCTGGTGGTTTTATACAGTATTAACGTTTTTATTACCTTCTGTTTGTCTCAGGCAGGTATGGTCCGCCATTGGTGGCAGATGCGTTCTAAAATCAAGGGATGGTTTAAGAAATTGTTCATAAACGGTTTAGGCCTCTCCTTAAGCGCTTTTATACTTGTATCCATGATTGTGATGAAACTGAACGAGGGCGGCTGGATCACTTTATTTATTACCGGCGCCTTAATTGCGGTAGCTCTCTTAATAAAAAGGCATTATTATCAGACCGCAAAACTCCTGCACAGGTTAAATAATTTGGTTACCGTGGCCGAATCAGCGGAGGATACGCTGTTAAGACCGACTCTAAATATCGCGCAGGACTTAAAACCTGAGCCTAAAGCCAAGACCGCGGTTTTACTGGTGAGCGGTTTTAATGGTATTGGCTTACATACTCTTTTTGGAATCATAAGGTTATTCGGAGGGGTATTCAAGAATTTTGTTTTTGTCCAGATTGGAATAGTTGACGCCGGTAATTTTAAGGGCAGGGATGAAGTAGGCAGGGTAGAATCCGAAGTCAAGACGGATATTACCCGTTACGTTAAATTTATGAATAAACAGGGGTTTTACGCCGAAGGGATATTCGAGGTAGGCACAGATGTGGTGGAAGAGGTAAGCAATATCGCGCCCCGCATTCTTAAGCGTTTTCCAAATTCGGTATTTTTCGGCGGCCAACTTATCTTTCCCCAAGATTCATTTGCCATAAGGTTCCTGCATAACTATACGGTTTTCGCGATGCAGAAGAAATTATACCGCGAAGGCATCCCTTTTGTCATATTGCCGATCAGGGTCTAGAGTGGCCGATAAAGAAGAGCTCTATAAGAGGATTAAGATAGCCGGGATGGTTTCATATATCCCGGTAATCTTAGCCACTTCTTCTTTAGCCGGTTTTTTCCTAGGCGATTATCTACAAAAAAAATTCCATCTGCCTTTTTATTTTATGGTCATTTGCGCCGCAGCGGGAATTGTCTTAGGGATAAGGGAATCAGTAAGGATAATCAGGTTAGTTTTAAGAATAGATAAAAAGGTCTAAAGATGCGGGAGCATTTAATTTACGGCGCGGGTATTTTAGTCGGAGCCAGCTGGTTAATGGCCAATTTTTTGTTCACCCTTAATTTACTGGAGATCGCCATTCTTAAAAGGCCAAAACAGAAGCTTTTGCTATTGCTTTTGATAAAATTTCCAGTATTATATTTATTAGGATTTTTAATACTGGCTTTAAAGATTTTTCCCGCTGTAAGTTTGCTTTTAGGCATGTCTTCGATTTTATTAGTACTAGGAGTATTGAATATATGGTCGAAGCTCACCAAACCCAAACTGAACTGCCGAATTTAGTTACGTTTTTAGCCGAGGCAGTCGGCAAAGCTACCCATTTAGGCGAACAGCTATATCTGTGGCAAAATGTCATCTTTTCCCTGCTTATTGTTTTTATTATTTCTTTGATCGCGTATCTGGCGTCCCGTAAGCCGAAGATGATCCCCGGAAGGCTGCAGAACGCAATAGAGTTAGTAGTGGGAGGCCTGGATGATTTTGTCCGCGGGATATTAGGCAAACAAGGCAGAAGGTATACCCCTTTTATCGGCACGCTTTTTATCTACATACTTTTCATGAATTTATCCGGAATAATCCCTTTTCTGAAATCTCCGACAGCCAGCTGGTCAACGACTCTGGGGCTGGCCCTTTGCGTTTTTGTTTACGTGCAATACGCCGCTTTTAAAGAATTAGGTTTCTTAGGTTACTTAGACCATATGTTGGGTAAACCGCGGGGGATCCTGGCTTTTTCCGTGTTTATTCCGCTGATGATGTTTATCCTGCATATTGTTTCGGAATTAGTCCGGCCGCTAAGCCTGTCTTTGCGTTTACGCAGCAATATCTGGGGCGATGATCTGCTTTTAACTGTTCTGGCCGGCTTTGGCCCCGCGGGTATTCCGCTTTTGGTATTCAGCGCGTTATTGGCAATCTTAGCCGCGGTAGTCCAGGCGGTGGTTTTTAGCCTTTTAACAACAATATATTTTTCACTGGTCTTAACCCACGAGGAGGTGTAAAGATGGATTATAAAGTAATGTTGGCGCTGGCTATTCCGTTAGGATTAGGCATAGTCGCGGTCGGTTCCGCGCTAGCCTTAGGTAAGGCAGTTTCTTCGGCAATGGAAGCGACAGGCAGGCAGCCGGAAGCGGCAAATAAGATATTAATCAATATGGCGACAGGTTGCGCTTTTATTGAAGCGTTGACGATTTACGCGCTGGTGTTCGCGTTTGTGTTAGCGGGTAAATTATAAATTTAAATAGGGACAGCGACCATTTTTCTTGGTCGCAGAGAAGAGAAAAATGGTCGCTGTCCCTAATAAAAAATGGAATTACTTAAACTCTTAAGTACTAATGAGATTATCGCCCAGGTCTTGGGGTTCCTTATCTTGTTGACCCTGCTGAGGGTTTTTGCCTGGAAGAGGGTGTTGGGAGTTTTAGATAAGCGCAAAGAGCGCATTGCCCAGGAGTTTAAGAAGATAGAAGAAACTAAGGCGGATATTGAAAAACTAAAAACGGATTATAATGCTAAGCTCGGGTCAATTGAAGAAGCGGCTAAAGATAGAATGCACGCGGCCTCGCTTGAGTCAAAAATAATTTTAGAGGATGCGCGTAAAGCAGCGTATATACAAGCCCAGGGGATTATCGATAACGCCAAGGCCAGCATTAAATACGAATTGGCCAAAGCCAAAGATGAGCTTAAAAACGAGATTGTTGATTTAACCCTGAAGGCCACCGAAAACGTAATAAAAGAAAAACTTAACCAGGAAGGGGATAAAAAGCTGGTCAGGGAATTTCTGGAAGGAGTAGATAAGCTTTAATGAAAGAAAGGCTGGTAGTCAAAAGGTACGCCGAGGCATTTATGGATTTTTCAAAAGAAACCGTGGGGTTAGAGCGGGCGGCCCAGGATTTTAAAGGCTTAAAACTTCTTATGCAGGAAAATCCGGGGTTCCAGGAGATCCTCAGCAGCCTGGATGTAGCGCTGACTGAAAAGGAAGATTTTATAGATAAGGTTTTAGGCGCGGATTTCTCCAAAGAATTCCGGCAGTTCTTAAAACTTCTTTTAGAAAAGCAGCGTATAGATAAGATTATTGATATTGCTGATTATGTAAGAGTGGCTTACGCGCACCTGGGAGAGACCGAGGCGATATTAAGAACAAGTTTTCCTTTAGATTTAGATTTGGTGCGGGAGATAAAAGATAGGCTAGAGAAGAAATTTAACCGCCGGTTCAGGTTTTACATAAATCTGGATGGAAGTATGCTGGGGGGCGTGCAGGTGATCATAGGCAATACCATTATTGATGGAACGGTGCGCCGGCGTTTAAGCGACCTTAAAGAAAAACTATTGTCATTGAAGGTATAATATGCCACTAAGGCCAGAAGAAATAAGTTCGGTTATCCGGCAGGAACTGGAGAGATATAAGACCCGCATGCGTTCGGAGTCTATCGGTACGGTTATCCAGGTTGGGGATACGATTGCCAGGATCCACGGTTTGGACGATGTGATGGTAGGAGAGCTAGTCCAATTTTCAGAGAAGGTTATGGGTATGGTTTTAAATCTGGAAGAAGAGAGCGTCGGCGTAGTCATCTTTGGCACAGATAATCCCGATAAAGATATTAAAGAAGGTGATATTGTCAAGAGGACGGGAAAAATAGTAGAGGTCCCGGTAGGAGAGGGGCTAGTTGGCCGGGTAGTCAATGCTTTAGGTAAGCCCATTGACGGGAAGGGGCCGTTGAACACCAATAAATTCCGGCCAATAGAATCCAAGGCGCCTAATGTGGTTGAGCGCCAGCCGGTAACCGAATCTCTTGAGACGGGTATTAAAGCTATTGACGCCCTTACGCCTATAGGCCGCGGGCAGCGGGAATTAATTATAGCTGACCGCCAAACCGGCAAGACCGCGCTCACTATTGATACAATTATCAACCAAAAAGGCAAAGGAGTATATTGTATTTATGTGGCGATCGGTCAAAAACTTTCCAGCATCGTTACGATCTCGGAGATCTTGCAGAAATACGGGGCAATGGAGTATACCACTATTGTCAGCGCTTCCAGCCGCGCGTCAGCGTCTTTACAATACCTGGCTCCTTATTCGGGTTGCGCGATAGGAGAAGAGCTGCTTTATTCCGGAAAGCACGTATTGGTGATTTATGATGACCTGACTAAACATGCCCAGGCCTACCGGCAGCTTTCCTTGCTTTTAAGAAGGCCTCCGGGAAGAGAGGCGTATCCCGGGGATGTCTTCTATTTACACTCTAGATTATTAGAGAGAGCGGCCAAGCTTAATAACGCCCTGGGAGCCGGCTCGCTTACCGCGATACCCATAATTGAAACTCAAGCCGGAGATATTACCAGTTATATCCCTACAAATGTAATCTCAATTACCGACGGACAGATCTATCTGGAGAATGACCTTTTTTACGCCGGCGTGCGTCCGGCGATAAACGTGGGTTTATCAGTTTCCCGAGTCGGCGGTAAGGCCCAGGTAAAAGCTATGCGCCAAGTTGCCAGCAGGCTCAGGCTTGACCTGGCGCAATACCGCGAATTAGTCGCCTTTACCCAATTCGGCACAGAGTTAGATAAGGCCACCCAGGCGCAACTTATCCGCGGCGAGAGAATGGTAGAAATCCTAAAGCAGGAGCAGTATAGTCCGCTGCCTATTTCTAAACAGGTGCTGATTATTTATTGCGGCACGCGGGGATTTCTGGATGACCTGGCGGTAGGAATAATCAAAAAATTTGAGGGAGAATTCTTTAAATATATGGATAAGTACCATCCGGATATTGCCGCTGAGATAGAAGCCAAAAAAGAACTAAGTAATGCCCTCATACTACGCCTGGATACGGCAATAGCCGCTTTCAAATCCGGGTTTATAAGAGAAAATAAATTATGATTCAGTCGCTGAAAACTATAAAAAACAGGATCCGCAGCATCGAGAATACCAAAAAAGTTACCGCGGCCATGGAAATGGTTTCGGTAGCAAAATTAAACCGTATCGAAAAGAGCTTGTTTCTTTTAAGACCCTACGTCCTAGGGCTTAAGGAGTTAATGCAAAATCTTATTAATAGCCAGCCTGGGATCACCCATGCGCTCCTGGAAGCCGGGCCGCTTACGGAGAAAATAGCCCTCTGTCTAATAACTTCGGATAGCGGGCTGTGCGGAACTTATAATAACAATATCCTGCGCCTGGCCGAAGAATTCATCAATACGCACGGCAGGGAAAAGATAAAATTAGTTTGTATAGGCAGAAAGGGCTTTAATTATTTTAAGCAAAAAGGCCTGGAGGTATTGAATACCTATATCGGCTTAAACGGCCGTTATTCCGCAGAAACCTTAAACGAAATTAGCGCTAACCTGGTTAATATATTCACCTTAAGGGAAGCCGCGCAGGTCTACGTTGCTTATACTTGTTTTAAAACAGCGTTATTCCAGAAACCGCTGATCGAGAAATTCCTTAATCTAGAGCGGCCGGCGCAAGAGGAGAGAGAATATATTCTAGAGCCGGATAGCCAGACTATCTTAAATGAGATTATTCCAAAGTACATTTCTATGAAATTAAGACTGATTATCTTAGAGTCATTTACCGCTGAGCATTCAGCCAGGATCGTAGCGATGAAGACAGCAACAGATAATGCCAAGGAGTTATTGGAGGATTTAATTTTGTTTAGGAATAAAGTCCGCCAGGCAAATATCACCCAGGAATTAATGGAGATCATCTCTTCGTCAGAGGCATTGCGAGGTTAAAATTTATGGGCAAGGGACAGATTATACAGGTCATCGGGCCGATTGTGGATATAAAATATCCGGAGAAAGAAATTCCGCAGCTTTTAAGCGCCATCAAGATCAATTATCCGCAGGCGCATATTGATTTGACTTTAGAAGTGGCTCAGGATATCGGTAACAATACCGTGCGTTGTATTGCCTTAGGCCATACTGACGGGTTATCCCGAGGCATGATTGCGGTTGATACGGGCTCGCCCATTACCGTCCCTATAGGCAAGCAGACCTTAGGCAGAATATTTAATTTATTAGGAGAGCCTATTGATGGCCAGGGCCCATTACCTGAGCCGGGGAAACGAAATCCCATCCACAGGCAATCGCCTAACTTTACGGAGCAAGTTCCGACAACCTCCATTTTAGAGACCGGTTTAAAGGTCATTGATTTATTAGCGCCTATACCTAAAGGAAGCAAGGTCGGTTTATTCGGCGGCGCCGGAGTCGGTAAGACGGTCATTGTCATGGAATTGATCCGGACTATCGCCACCGAACACGGAGGAGTTTCGGTATTTGCCGGAGTCGGCGAAAGGACAAGGGAAGGAAACGAGCTGTGGTTAGAATTAAACGCGTCCGGAGTCATAAAAAATAGCGCGCTTGTTTTTGGGCAAATGAATGAGCCTCCGGGAGCACGCTTACGCGTCGGCCTCTCCGCGCTTACGCTAGCGGAATATTTTCGCGACGAAGAGAGAAAAGACGTGCTTTTATTTATTGATAATGTCTTTAGGTATGTTCAGGCCGGCTCAGAAGTATCTACGCTTCTAGGCCGTATGCCTTCGGCAGTAGGATACCAGCCGAACCTCTCTACCGAAGTTGCCCAGCTTGAAGAGAGGATCGCTTCCACGCGCAACGGTTCAATTACTTCTATTCAGGCGATCTATGTGCCGGCGGATGACCTGACCGATCCCGCGCCGGCAGCGATATTCTCGCATCTGGACGCGAAAATCGTACTTAGCCGGCAAATCGCCGAACTCGGTATTTATCCGGCAGTTGATCCTCTGGATTCAACCTCGCGGGTCATGGATCCTAAAGTTGTAGGCGAAGAGCATTATACTGTAGCCCTGGCGGCGCAGAAAATTTTACAACGTTATAAAGACTTAAAGGACATCATTTCCATATTAGGTATGGATGAATTATCGGATGAAGATAAATTGATTGTCTCGCGGGCCAGAAAAATCCAGCGTTTTTTCTCGCAGCCGTTTTTCGTAGCGGAAAACTTTACCGGAAGAAAAGGTAAATACGTAAAATTAGAAGATACCATAAAAGGGATAAAGATGATTAGCGCTGGCCAACTGGATAATCTGCCGGAACAGGCATTTTATATGGTCGGTACGATTGAGGAGGCAATAGAGAAATCCCAACAGATGGAGAATAACGCTAATGCCGTTTAACGTTGATATTCTGACTCCGCAGGAGAAGATTTTTGAAGGGACTGCTTTTTCGCTGATTGTCCCGGCAGCGTTAGGATACCTGGGGATACTGGCGAACCACGCCCCGCTCCTAGCCAGCCTTAGGCCCGGGAAAATAATCTACCAAGAAAAACAAGGCAGGCAATCCGTAATCTATAACAAAGGAAAAGGCTTTATCGAAGTCCTGGATAATAAGGCGACTATTCTCCTTGAGGCTGTGGAAAAGCTTTAAGGCGGGAGTAAAATAAAAATCCGATGGTTAAAGAAGAGGCCTTAATCGAGTTTTTAAAAGGGTTACGCATTGCCATTAATAATTCTCTCGCTTATTCCCGCCAGCACCCTTATTTCCTAAAGTCCGCTCAAGAATTCCAAGAAAAAATAGAGAGTCTATTCAATTTCCTCGACCCCATAAAAGTCAACGTTATGCCTAAGTCGTTATTGCTGGACGGTAAAGACTGCCAAAAGTTAGCCTTTGTGCCGGAACTGGCTAATATTTTACATCAGCGCAAAATAAAAAGCGTGGAATTCAGGTCCGGATTAACCGCGGGCGAATTGGCTGATTTCTTAAGCGTATTATCCAGGCAGCCAAAAGAGATAATTAAAAACGGCGGCCTGGCGCGCCTCTTGATCGAAGCCGGGATCCGGCACATCCGCGCGGAAGACCTGGATTATTCCGTGTTATTGGGCTCGCAAGGCCAAGAGGCCAAAGATGTCTGGATGTATCTATTTAAGGACACGATAGAAAGCCAAAATGCCCGCAAAATTAATGAATTAGCGGCTAATTTCTCAAAAGGCATAAACAATTTAAACGTGAAGAAGGTCATTGAAGACGATAAGTTAAGGGAGGATTTGCGCAATTTCCTGCGTTATTTAAAAGAGACAAAAAATGAGAACTTCGCTAAATGCTCCCAGGAGCTCTCCAGCCTCATAATATCTTCGGGTGATCAGTTTAGCGCTGATAATATAGGAAGATTAAAGGAGGTATTTCAGGACCTGGATAATAATGATTTCTCGGATATCCTGTTATCCCGGTTATCTGATGAGAAAGACTTAAATCCTTTAAGCCTGGAGTTATTCTCCCGTCTGGCGGGAGAGGATAGAGTGGATAAGATTGCTTCAGGCCTGGAAGGCAGAGTTAGCGTAAAGGCCGGCTTAAAAAATAAAACAGTTTTACTTAAGAAGATCAAAGACCTCTTATCTGACCCTGATAATACGACTGTTTCTCCCGTATACCGTAGAGCCCTGAGCGCCTTGCTTAAGAATATTTCTTCTACGGAAATCCTTTCTTTTGAGCGCGAACAGCTACGCTCTAATTACCATATGATTATCCTTAATTTATTAGCTCAGGAAGATAATGCTAGCGGCCTGGATTTACTGTTGAGCAGGTTAAATAAAGAATGGGAGAATATAACCGAGGAAAAAGATTACCGCTTCCTTAAGTATCTCTTGGATACATTGAAACAAAAAAAAGAAAGGCTCTCCCCGGATTCATTGGAGACTATCAAAAAGCAGATTACCTTGATAGTTGAGAATAATATATGGGGGCAGAACCCTTCTTTAGGCCTAGTTTGTCTAGCCGATTCTTTGGAGAAAAGCTATTCCGCGGCGTCTTTCTACTTGGATAAGATATTCCAGGAGAAAAAATTTAGTCCGCCGGGATTAAAATTATTTTTAAGACTCTTCCCTTCCCAGCTGAATATCTTCTATGAGCACCTTAAGCAGGAACTTTCGGACTTAGAATTCTTGAGCCAGATTATAGAAGCCCTGGCGCTTATTGACTTGCCGGTTGCCGCGGCTGTTTTGAAAGCAATATTCTCTCTTGGCAATGAGCTGGTTAAAATTGAAACGCTTAAAGCAATGCGGTCCGCAAAAGAATTTGACCCGGATTTCCTATTTTCGATCCTTAAAGGAAAAAGCCGGATTTTAAAGAAAGAGGCCTTAGCCGTCCTGCTTAGAGACAGCGTTACTCAGCAAAGGGCTATAGATATACTTTTAGGCATCAAGAGCCCGTGGGGCAGAAAAAATAAGCTGATTTTAGAAAATATTATGATTATCGAGGAATTAAACGTAAATGTAGCCAGCAGCTATATGCTTTCTTTTAGCCAAAAGAAATTCTTCTGGAACAGGCAATTAAGGAATGCGGCGCTTAAAGTCCTGGAGAAGTGGAAATGACCGGAAAAATAGAAGATTCTTTTAAGGATTTGCTAGCTTCCCTGCAAACAGCCAAGCTTTATGGCCCGGACCATCCTATTACTAGGAAATCCGTGGAAAAGGCTTACCTTAGCCTGCAGGAGGCCTTAACGGATAAAGGCGAACTGGTTATTGGAATAATTGGAGAAGAGCTTGCTTTTGAGAAAGAGATATTCTTTGATTTAAGCAAATTCTTAAGGCAGACGATCCTTTACCTTAAAGATAGAGGGATAGAGAGGATTGCTTTTAACCGCGCTCTGGAACTGGATGAACTGAACAAGTTTATTGAATTCTTAACTTTGCCTAAAGAGGCGATAAAAGACGATCCTGCGGAATTCTTAAAGTTAACCGGAGTAAGAAATATAGCTATAGGTAAGGTCAAGGCTGTGCCAGGTGCAAGCGCTAAGGAGCAGATCCCGGATTTATTAAATTTCTATCAGGCGGCCTTGAGTAACATCGCGCATCCGTTAACTAAAATAATGAATAAGGAAGCCGTAGATGAGGTTAGTTTGAAGCTGGCGATAGGCAATATTGTCAATAATTTAGGTTCTTATTTTGAGCAGTTGTTTAAGCTGGCTACTTTAAAAAGATATGACACCGGGACTTTCACCCATCTTTTAAATGTCTCCATATTAAGCATGTATTTTTCTTCCAAACTCGGGTTTGCTAAGGATGCGGTCATGGATATAGGGTTATCCGCGTTGTTCCATGATATCGGAAAGCTGCATATTTCGCGTAAAACTATCCGTAAGCCAGGACAGCTCAGCGCCCAGGAGTTTTCCCAGATGGAGAGCCATACCGTTTTGGGAGCCAAGCTCCTGATGCAATATGTGGACTCGATAGGGATAACTCCGGTGGTAGTTTGTTTTGAGCACCATTTAAAATATGATTTAAGCGGCTACCCCCGGGTTCCTTTCAAAAGTAAACAGCACATTGCCTCAGCCATTGTCTCCATCTGTGATGTTTATGACGCGCTAGCGCAGAGGAGAAGTTATAAAACAGATTATCCTCCGGATATGATTCATAATTTAATGATGCGCGGCAGCGGCTCGACCTTTGACCCGGGATTATTAGCTGTTTTTTTCAAGGCGATCGGTGTCTGGCCTCTGGGTTCAATTGTTTCTTTAAGCGATAAGCGGGTAGGGGTAGTCGTAGGGGAGAACGAAGATAACATGTTCCTCCCGTTGGTTAAGATAATTTCTCCCCAGAATTCCCAGGAGATAATTAACCTTAAACAGGTTAAGGATACCCTTAAAATAGAGCGTTACTTAAGCCCCTGGAGCGAGGGGAAAGAATTTCTGCATTTGATTTAAGAAGAACTGTAAAATCTAACCAGGGCGTTTTTAGGCGAACCCCTTACAAAGGGGCGATTAGATACTATAATGTGCTTAAAAATTAAGCAGAGGAGAATATATGTCTAAAGCCGGTTTTGATAACGAAAAATACCTGAAAGAACAGACTCAGGCGATAATCGAGCGGATGAAGAAATTTGATAACAAACTGTATCTGGAATTCGGCGGAAAGCTTTGTTTTGATTATCACGCCGCGCGCGTCCTGCCCGGGTATGACCCCAACGTAAAAATAAGGCTCTTGCAATCTTTAAAAGATAAAATAGATATTGTTTTGGCTATCTATTCCGGGGATATTGAAAAAGGAAGGGTCCGCGGCGATTTCGGCATTACTTATGATGTGGCGACCTTGAAATTGATAGATGACCTGCGTAAATGGGGCCTGGATATCCTGGCCGTAGTCATCACCCGTTTTAATAACCAGTCTTCAGCGGTAAACTTCAAAAATAAACTGGAACGCCGCGGGGTCAAGGTCTATTTACATTATCCGATAGAGGGTTACCCTTCTAACGTGGACGCTATCATAAGCGACAAAGGTTTCGGGAAGAACGAGTTTATAGAGACTAAAAACCCGATGTGTGTGGTGACTGCTCCCGGGCCGAACAGCGGAAAGCTGGCGGTTTGTTTATCTCAGCTGTATCAGGAGCATAAGCGCGGGGTAAATGCCGGTTATGCCAAGTTTGAGACATTCCCCATCTGGAACCTGCCTTTAAAACATCCGGTGAACGTGGCCTATGAAGCAGCCACCGCCGATATACAGGATTTTAACCTGGTTGACCCGTTTCATCTGGGTAAATACAATAAGACCTCTATAAATTATAACCGCGATGTAGAAAGTTTCCCGATTTTAAAGTTGATACTCAGCCGGATTTTTGACAAAAATGTGAATCTGCCGATGTACAATTCTCCGACTGATATGGGCGTTAACCGCGCGGGTTTTGGGATTGTGGATGACAGAATAGTCCAGGAGGCGGCTAAACAGGAATTGATCCGTAGGTATTTCCGGTATAATGCCGAATATGTTTTAGGCGTAGAGAGGAAAGAGACGGCAGAGAGGGTCAGCCTGCTTATGGAAGAACTGGGGGTTAAGCTGCTTGACCGGACAGTGGTTGGCATAGCCAGAAAGACCGCGGAAGAGGCGGAAAGCAAAGGTAAGGGCAATGACGGTATATATTGCGGGGCGGCTATTCAATTAAACGACGGCCGTATTGTTACCGGCAAGAATTCCAAACTGATGCACGCGGCGTCCAGCCTGATTTTAAATTCCGTAAAAGTTTTGGCGAATATACCCGATGCGATTTTGCTTCTTTCTCCGCATATCATTGCTCAAATCGGTAAATTAAAAGAAGGGATACTGGACGCGGAGTCCGAGAGCCTGGATTTAGAGGAAACATTAATAGCGTTGGCCATAAGCGCGACCACTAATCACACCGCGGAGCTGGCTATGCAAAGATTAGTAGAATTAAAAGGATGTGAAGTGCATATGACGCATATCCCTACTCCCGGAGACGAAGTCGGTTTAAAGAGGCTGGGAGTAAATATGACCACCGACGGTAAATTCTCTTCGCATAATCTTTTTGTTACCTGATTTTTATGGCGATAAAATTAAAATTCTTAGGAGGCGTTAAGACCGTTACCGGTTCCAGCCATCTTTTAACAGTTGGTAAGACCGAGGTCTTGCTAGACGCCGGACTCTTTCAGGGGCACCGCGATGAGTCTTATAAAATAAATACGACTTTTAGTTTTAATCCGCGCTCAATCAACGCGCTCGTGCTTTCGCACGCACATATTGACCACTGCGGGAATATCCCCAGCTTAATAAAAAAAGGCCTGCGCTGTAAGATTTATACGACCCTGGCCACAAAAGCCCTGGCTCAGCTTATGCTGGAAGATTCCGGCAAGATCCAGGAAGAAGATGTAAATTATGTTAATAAAATAAATAAAAGGATAGGCCTGCCTGAAAGAAAACCGCTTTATACCAAGAAAGAAGCGGCCAAGGCTACAAAAATATTCCGGCCGATCTCCTATAATCAAAAGTTCTGCATAGCTCAGGGGGTCTCGGCGACACTTATTGACGCCGGGCATATATTAGGTTCAGCCGTAATTGTGCTGGATATCAAAGATGATAACCGCAGTATGCGCGTTGGCTACGCTGTGGATTTAGGGAGAGAGAACCTGCCGTTACTTAATGACCCGGTCATTCCTAAGGGTCTGGATTATCTGATTATAGAGAGCACTTACGGTGGACGAACGCATGCCCCGATTGAAGAAGCGCAATCTAAATTAAGAGAGGCGATATCCCGGACTTTGCGCCGGGGAGGCAAGGTACTTATCCCTTCTTTTACATTAGAACGCACTCAGGAGATAGTTTATTTTCTGAATGAATTATTAAAAGAAAAACTCATCCCCAATGTCCCCATATATGTGGATAGCCCGCTAGCCACCGAAATAACCGAAGTTTTTGAGACTTATCCTGATTATCTGGATGAAGAGACCCGTCAGGCAATCGCCAGGGGAGAGAGTCCTTTTGCGTTTTTAAACTTAAGGTTTATCCGTGAACAGAGAGAGTCCAAAGCCTTAAACGCGGATAAACGGCCGATGATCATCATTGCTGGTTCCGGGATGTGCGAGTCCGGCAGGATACTCCATCACCTGCAGAATAATATTGAAGACTCCAGAAATATGATTCTGGTGGTAGGCTACATGGCCCGCGATACCTTAGGCAGGAGAATAGTGGATAAGCAAAAAATTGTGCGTATATTCGGGATAGAATATGAACTTAACACCGAGGTTGTAATCATTAACGCCCTATCGGGCCATGCGGATAAGGATGAGCTGATGAAATTTATATCAGGGTGCCTTCCCTTAAAACGTATTTTCTTAGTCCATGGGGAAGAAGAGCAGGCTCAGGCTCTCCTTACTACGCTTACTCAGCAAGGCCTTAACGCCTATATCCCGTCAAAAGATGAAGAAGTGTTGCTTGATTGAGTAGGGATTATGTGGTAATATGCTTCATAAAAGAATTTAACAAGGAGATTAAAATGACAGGTGGATTTTCAACCCCCAAAAAAGACAAAGCGAATAAAGTTTCCGAAGGTATGCAGGTTTTAACCGGCCAGGTTTTAATAAGGGGAGTAGATAGTTATAAGTCCGGGATTAATGTCCAAGGCTTAGGCACATTGTTTGCCCGGTGCGCGGGTAAGGTTTATTTTACCAAGAAGAAGACCAGCCACGGCAAGGTGCGCACCTTTGTAAATGTCAAGCCAGTCCAGAAAAAGGCTAAATAAGCGCTTTTTGGTTCATGCAAGATAGGGCCAAGCAATATTCCAACCTTAAGTATATATTGGAAATTGTGGGTATAATCTATACCCTTATTCTCGTTATTTTATTCCTGAGATCAGGTTTATCCCAAAAACTCGTCCTTGCTCTAAGCAAACACTCCTTAACTTTTTTAGTCATTCCTTTATACTTGTTTATAATATCCCTGGGCTACTATTTGTTAGACTTCCCGCTTAATCTTTATCAAGCGTATATTTTGGAGCACAAATTTTCTTTATCTACTCAAGGGCTGCGGGATTGGTTTAAAGACCAGCTTAAGGCCGGCGGAGTTTCTTATTTGATTATTTTAATATTGATCACGGTGTTCTATTTTATTCTGGAACATAATCCCGGCAACTGGTGGCTCTTTGTTTCCATATTTTGGATATTCTTTAGCGTTGTTTTGGCTAAGCTTATGCCGGTGCTGATTATTCCGCTCTTCTTTAAATATAAAAAACTTAGCGACGAAAATTTGCGCGCACGGATTATGAAATTAGCGGCTAAAATGAAGATCAAGCTACTGGATTGTTTTGAGATTGACTTTAGCAAAAAGACCTTAAAAGCTAACGCCGCTTTTGTGGGAATAGGAAATACGCGCAGGGTGATTCTAGCGGATACCCTAAAAGATAAATATACCTACGCTGAGATTGAGGTGATCCTGGCGCATGAATTCGCGCACTATCAGTTAAAACATCTGCTCAAACTGATTGTGGTAAATTCTTTAACCACATTAATAATTTTTTACCTGATTTTTAGGACCAGCTCTTATACTTTAAATTTATTCGGCCTGTATTCTTTGAGTGAGGTTGCGGCGTTGCCGGTAATTTTAATTTATTTTATGGTTTTTGGCATAATTACCCAGCCGTTGGAAGCCTTTGTCAGCAGGAGTTTTGAGAGAAGCGCGGATAGCCTGGCGTTAGAAACTACCGGTTTAAAAGACGCCTTTATTTCAACAATGGATAAACTCGCCCAGCAAAACCTTTCCGATAGATCCCCTCACCCGCTAATCAAATTTTTCTTCTTTGACCATCCGCCGATTGATGAGCGTATCAAAATGGCCAAATCGTTTTAGTATTGGGGACAGTTTTGCTTTGTTTTGAGAACCGTCCCTAATTTTTTAGGAAGTCGACTATGATTTTGGCGGCGCGGTGAGCTGCCCCAGGTTGGCCTAATAAAGATTTGACTGCGGCCAGTTCGACCCGCATATTCTCCAACTTAATGCGGTTATTCAGTAGTTCCAAGGCGTTGGCGGCTATTTTTTCCGGTGCTGCCCCGAATTGTATATATTCCGGGATAATTTTTCTGCCGGCCACGATATTGACTATCCCGATAAAAGGGATTTTTACCTGCGGCCGGTAGAGTAGGTAATTCAATAGGCCCATTTTATAAATTATCAGGAAAGGTTTCTCCATTATAGCGGTTTCCAGCGTCGCTGTCCCTGAACAGACGAGGGCAAAATCCGCGATATTTAGGGCGTCATAGGTATTTCCTTCCACAAACTTAACCTCAACCTTGAATTTAGCGGTTATCCGGTCATAAATTCCCCAATCGGTTTGTTTGGGCTTGGCGATTACAAACTGCGCGTTGATTTTCTGGTTTATTAATTGCGCTGTTTTAAGCATTATGGGCAGGATCTTATTTATCTCCTGTTTTCTTGACCCCGGCAGGAGGGCTATAGTTGTTTTGTCATTTGCCAGGCTTAATTTATGCAATAGTTCATCTTTCCCCATACTCGGCTTGACGACATCCAGAAGCGCATGCCCTACGCAATCCGCGTCCAAGCCATGTTTCATATAAAATTCTTTTTCAAATTCAAAAAGCACGATCATTTTACGGATGTATTTTTTTATTACCTCAATCCTTCTGGCTCGTGAGGCCCAGACCTGGGGGCTTACGTAATAAATCGTCGGGACACTGTTATTGATCGCTTTAGCGAGTCTCAGGTTAAATCCGGAGAAATCCACGAAGATTACCGCGTCAAACTTACCCTGTTTTATTTTATCCAGGATCAGTTGTTTTAATAATATAAATTTAGGAAGTTTTTTCAGGACATCAAAAAGGCCCATGACACTTAAGCCTTTCGTATCAAAGATTATTTCGGCTCCTGCCTGGGCCAGCAACGAACTTCCGACGCCGGAAATCTTGATTTCCGGGCTTAATTTTTTTATTTCAGTGGCGAGCAAACTGGCGTGCAGTTCGCCGGAAGGCTCGCCGCAGATAATCAGGATTTGTTTTTTTGCCATATCTGATCTTGGATTTCCAACGCTACTTTTAAGGCTTGGCGGGCGACAACGCCCGATACAAGAGGTTCTTTTTTATCTATTACGCAGTTGACAAATGCCTGGAGTTCTTTTTGCAGGGGTTGTTCTTTTTCAATCGGCAGGATTTCTTTTGAAATTTTCAGGAGGCCTTTGCGATAGACCCAGGCTTCGGCGTTTTTATAATCCAGCGAAATATAGGTATTCTCCTGAAAGATACGGATCTTGCGCATTGTTTCGTCGGAAATGCGGCTAGCCGTAAGGTTAGCTACGCAGCCGTTCTTAAAGGTGATCCTGGCGTTAGCAATATCTTCGAAATGCGTAAGCACATTTATGCCTACGGATTCGATCCGCTCTACGGGCGAGTCTACCAAGCCTAAGATTATATCAATATCATGGATCATGATGTCTAAAACCACGCCTACATCCAGCGAGCGGTTGGGAAAAGAAGAGAGGCGGTGGCATTCAATAAACTTTGGGTTCCTGATTATTTTTTGCGTAGCGCTAAAGGCAGAATTAAACCTTTCAATATGGCCGACCTGAAGGATTAAACCATTGTCTTTGGCTATTTTAATCAGCTCGTCAGCTTCTTTTAGGGTAGGAGTAAAGGGTTTCTCGACTAAGGCGTGTAGATTATGCTTTAAGCATTCGCTGGCGACAGCGTAATGTGATTTTGTGGGAGTAGCTACGCTTACGGCATCTACTTTTCCGAAGATTTCGCGGTAATCCCGGTATCCGGTTACATTTAAGCTTTTGCTGACCGTATCCAGCCGAGCCTTATCCGTATCGCAGACAGCAACAAGTGAACAATTGGGGAGTTCCTGGTATATTTTAGCATGAATACTGCCCAGATGACCTACTCCAATCACCGCCACTTTTAATTTATCCATAAGGGAATAATAGCAAACCGCCTGCTTTATTGCAACTATAATCTTTTAGAGATATAAGGCAACACCCGGGCTTATCGGAGTGCCCGGTGTGCCGCCTCCTGCGGCAATAAAAAAGTTGCTTGAGGTGGGAAGATATGCTACAATACTTTTCCTTTTGAGGAGGAGCGAAAAATGCGTGATTACTTGAAGTTACTGCGATTTATTAAGCCATATTTAGGGATGTTTTCCCTGGCTACCGTTTGTATGGTCTTTTCCGCTATATTTGACGGGGTTTCTTTAGCTATGATGGTCCCGTTGGCGGATAAGGTCCTCACCAATAGAAAAATCATCATACCCGCTAAACTACCTGCGTTTTTAGCTAATTTTGTGGATAAGATCAATAGTATTGAACCGGTAGTACTTCTGAATTATATGGCCGTAGGCATTGTATTGCTCTTTGTGCTTAAAGGGTTTTTTAACTTCTTGCAGAGCTATCTTATGTCGGATATTGGCCAGCGTATTGTAAGGGATATAAAGGCCAGGCTTTACGCTAAATTCCAGTCGCTTTCTTTGGATTATTTTACCCATAAACGCGGCGGAGAGATGATTTCGCGCATTACTAATGACGTCAAGCTGGTAGAGAACGCTGTTTCTTATGGCTCAACCGATATCGTCTATCAGGGGGCGCAGGTAGTCATATTCTTCTCGCTGACCATGTTTATTTACGCCAAATTCGTTATTTTTATCGTTCCTCCTTTGGCGATCCTGGGCTATCTGATTGCTGTCGTAGGCAAGAAGCTCAGAAAATTATCCAAGACTTCGCAGGAGAAGATGGCGGATACAAACTCCATACTTTACGAGACGATTATCGGCGCGCGTATTGTTAAAGGTTTTAATATGGAGGATTACGAAATAAAGAAATTCAATAAGGTAAATAATGATTATTACCGTGTTTCTATGAAATCTATCAAGCGCATGCTGCTTTTAAGCCCGGCAACCGAGATCTTAGGCTGTATCGCCGGAGTAGCTATATTCTTCTTAGGGGGGAGGGAAGTCATCGCCGGAAAAATCTCTTTCGGCGTCTTTGGATTATTCCTCGGCGCGCTTCTATCCACTATCCGGCCTTTTAAGAAATTAAGCCAGGTAAATTCCTTAAACCAGCAGGCGGTGGCTGCCAGCGAGCGCATATATGAAGTCTTGGAAACAGAGCCCAGCGTAGTGGAATCCCTTACGGTTAAAGAATTACAAGGATTTAAAAATAATGTTGTCTTTGAGAATGTCTGGTTTAGTTATGGCGATAATCAGGTTCTTAAAGGAGTAAGTTTAGATGTTCCGTATGGTTCAGTCCTGGCTATCGTCGGGCCCAGCGGGACAGGCAAGACCACGCTTTTGGATTTAATCCCGCGCTTCTATGACCCTAAAAAGGGGAGGGTTTTAATTGATGGGACGGATATAAAAGATGTTAGCCTAAAGTCGTTACGCCAGCTCGTCGGCATTGTTACCCAGGAGACTATACTTTTTAATGATACCATTAAGGCGAATATCGCTTACGGTAAACCTGGGGCGACAGATGAAGAGATTAAACAGGCAGCGCTGCAGGCCAATGCCCATGATTTTATTAGTAACCTGCCCCAAGGCTATGCTACAGTTATCGGGGATAGGGGTATGTGTATTTCAGGAGGCGAACGCCAGAGGATCGCTATAGCCCGCGCCCTGCTTAAAAATCCGCCTATTTTAATCCTGGATGAGGCTACTTCCCAATTGGATTCGGAGTCAGAGCGGATAGTCCAGGACGCTTTAGACAGGCTTATCCGGGGCCGCACCGTATTTGTCATCGCCCACAGGCTTTCTACGGTCAGAAGCGCGAATAAAATTGTGGTCTTGGACAAAGGCGCTATTGCCGAATCCGGGCCCCATGAAGAGCTTTTAAAGAGGGATGGTTTGTATAAGCGGCTTTATTCAATGCAAGAGTTACGAAAATAGTTGCAAATTCAGGGAAATTTGAGTATAATAATAGAATTAAACTGTTCCCGGGAGGCTTCGGGGGCAGTACATATTAACAATCTAAAAGGGGGAATAGTAAAGTGCCATCAGATTTAATCAAGCAATTACTGGAAGCAGGGGTGCATTTTGGGCATCAGACTAAGCGCTGGAACCCGAAAATGAAGAAATTTATCTTCGGTTCAAGGAGCGGTATCTATATTATTGACCTTGAGAAGACCGAAGAATGTATAAACAAGGCCAGGGATTTTCTGTCGGATATAACCTCAAAAGGCGAATATGTGCTTTTTGTGGGGACTAAGAAGCAGGCGCAGGAGGTAATGCTTGCGGAAGCGCAGCGATCCGGCATGTATTACGTGACTGACCGCTGGCCGGGCGGGCTTTTAACAAATTTTTCTACTATAAAGAAGAGCATCAACCGCCTGAAAGATATAGAAAAGATGCGCGTAGATGGGACATTCGCCAAGCTTACTAAAAAGGAAGTGGCGGGCCTGGAGAAAGAATTAGCTAAATTGAATAAGAATTTCTCCGGGATTGTCCCTATGGAGCGTATGCCTAAGGCAATGTTTGTGGTGGACACAAGCAAGGAAGATACCGCGGTAAAGGAAGCCAGGCGCCTGGGTATACCTATCATAGCCCTTATTGATACCAACTCTAACCCGGATTTAGTGGATTATCCTATCCCCGGAAATGACGACGCTACCAAGTCTATTAAGGCGGTAGCTAACATCATCACCGATACGATTATTGAAGGCCGGAAGAAATTCCTCTCTTATATGTCTCAGGAAGGCGTAAAGATTAAAGAGGAACCGGCTAAGATAGACGCAGAGGTAGTATTGTTACCCGAAGAAGAGATCAAGATAAAAGAGATTGAGGAGATAGTAGAAACCAGCGAGCCTATTAATGAAGATGCCAAACTTATTAAGAAGGGACATGTTAAGCCGGCGATAGACGCAAAAGGAAAGGGTAAAAGAAAGATATGAGTAAAATGAGTATAGCCATAGAATTAATCAAAGAATTAAGGGAGATGACTTCTTCCAGCGTAGCTCACTGTAAGAAAGCGCTTGAGGAGACAAAAGGGGATGTTAAGAAGGCCGCCGAGTTATTACGCAGGCAGGGTTTAGAGATTGCCGCTAAGAAACAATCCCGGCTAGCCAAGGATGGAAGAATAGAAGCCTACGTGCATCATGGGAATAAGGTCGGAGTATTGCTGGAAGTTGACTGTGAATCGGATTTTGTCGCTAAGAACGAAGAATTTGCCCGGTTTACCAAAGACCTGGCTATGCATATAACCGCGACCAGCCCGTTATATATAAAGAAAGAAGATGTCCCGGCGGAAGTTGTTGAACACGAAAAAAATAAAGATGATTTTTACAAAAACCACTGTTTAATGGAACAGCCTTTTGTCAAAGACCCGGCCATTACTATTAAAGATTATTTAGGCAGCATTGTCGCCAAGATCGGCGAGAATATCGTGGTGCGCAGGTTTGCGCGTTTTAAAGTCGGCGAATAATACCAATGGGTTCAGTATATAAGAGAATAGTCCTTAAGTTAAGCGGCGAAGCCCTCCAGGGAAGGAAATCCCACGGGATAGACCAGGCAGTCTTGATATCTATCTCCCGCCAGATAAAAGAAATCCGTGATTTAAAGGTGGATGTGGCAATAGTTTTAGGCGCGGGGAATATTTTTCGGGGTCAGGAAAATACCGGTTCGCGCGGCCTGGACATGGATAGGTCCGTAGCCGATTATATGGGAATGCTGGCTACCGTAATTAACGGTTTGGCCTTGCAGGATTCTCTGGAAAAAGCAGGAGTGCCGACCAGAGTTATGACCGCGATAGATATGGAGCGGATCGCCGAACCTTATATTAGAAGGCGGGCCATACGCCATTTGGAAAAGGGAAGGGTGGTCATATTTGTCGCCGGTACCGGTAATCCGTATTTTACCACGGATACGGCAGCCGCGCTGCGGGCGATGGAGATTAATGCCGACGCTATACTTAAAGCTACCCAGGTAGACGGAGTTTATTCGGCAGACCCCTTAAAAGTTAAAGGCGCCCGGAAATTTACGCATTTAAAATATATCGATGTATTAAAGAAAGGTTTAAAAGTTATGGACGCTACCGCGGTCAGCCTTTGTATGGATAATAAACTTCCGATAGTAGTCTTTGACCTCGGCAAAAAAGGCAATATTAAGCGGGTAGTGTTGGGCGAAAAGATAGGGACAGTGGTTCAGTGTTAACCTTTTAAGGAGACTTACCTATGACTGCCAAAGAAATCTTACATGCTACCGAAGAAAAAATGAAAAAGGCCATTGAGTCAGTGACCAGACAATTCGGCGAAATCCGCACCGGCCGGGCCAGCCCTACGCTGGTTGAGGGCATACACGTTGATTATTACGGAACGCCTACATTATTAAAACAACTGGCTTCTATTTCAACTACCGGCGCGCATATGTTGACTCTCCAACCCTGGGATATATCCGCTATCGCCGAAATTGAAAAGGCGATCTTAAAATCTAATTTAGGGGTTAACCCTTCTAATGACGGAAAAATAATCCGATTATTATTTCCGGAGTTATCCAAAGAAAGGCGCCAGGAACTGGCTAAGATGATTCATAAGATGTCCGAAGAAGGCAGGGTGTCTTTAAGGACCATAAGGCGTGACGCCAAAGAGCATATTGAGAAGCTGGAAAAAGATAAAATTGTTTCCGAAGACGATAAATTCCGCGCTTTAGATGAACTGCAGAAATCGGTGGATAAATATATCGCCAAGGTTGACGAAATTTTAAAGAATAAAGAAAAAGAAGTTTTGGAATTCTAGATTTCGGGCCTCTAGCTCATCTGGTAGAGCAGCGGCTTTTTAAGCCGCGTGTGCCGAGTTCGAGTCTCGGGAGGCTCATGTAATTTTGACAACTTGTGGCTTTGCTCGCGCGCGAAATTTTTCGCCGTGTGCTACGGTTTACGGCTCGTTCCGGCAGCGCAGTGTTCCGCATGCTTTAAAGGTATTGCCTGCTCTCGCCGTAAATCCTTGCACACATTTGCCGAAAAATTTCTAATGCACGCTCACAAGCCCCCAAGTTGTTAAAATATTTTCGTTTTAAGGAAGCGGTGAGAGGTTGTGAGGGCGGATGGCGGAATTGGCATACGCGATAGCCTTAGGAGCTATTGGGGCAACCCTTGGAGGTTCAAATCCTCTTCCGCCCACTAAAATTTTCCGATAAAGTATTCAAGCAGTACCCGGCGCTAATAGGAATTGCGCCGGTACGCAATAGGTATTGCGGGAGTAGCTCAGCTGGTAGAGCGCAACCTTGCCAAGGTTGATGTCACGGGTTCGAATCCCGCCTCCCGCTCCAAGAATATTGCCCAAACATTGAAAGGAGAACCAATATGCAGATTATGGATTTCTTATCCAAGAAAGCTATTATCACCGATATAAAATCCACCAAGAAAGAGGATGTTATAAAAGAACTGGTCGATACCCTTATTACTGCCGGCGATATTGAAAAACGCAGCCGGAATAAGCTTATTGAATCGCTTATGGACAGAGAGGCTCTGGGTTCTACGGCCATCGGCCAGGGGATAGCCATACCGCACGCAAAGTCAGACTGCGTAGAAAAATTGGTCGCGGCATTCGGACTTTCCAAGAAAGGCGTGGATTTTGATTCGTTAGACGGAGAACTAGCTTATATCTTTTTTCTTTTAGTCGCTCCTCAGGATTCTGCCGGCCCGCATTTAAAAGCCCTGGCCCGCATCTCCAGGCTCCTTAAAGACAAATACTTCCGCGATACTTTGCGCGCTTGCGAAGACGATAAAGCTGTAACTAAAATTATATCTCAGGAAGACGAAAAGAAAGTTTAAGCAGTCTTTCGTCCTAAAAAAGAAGTATTAAGATGACTAATAAAATTCATAATGCACTTAAATGGTTTTATCCCGGCATAGGGCTTAAGCGCTGGATCGGTTTAGGTGTCTTTGGCGTGCTGCTCCTGATTTTTGCTACCGGCCACCTGCGTTCAGACGAGTTTTTGGGCATCCAGATATTAGATTCCATAATCCTGTTTTCCGGTATTATAATATTAATATTAGGAATAAAGCGGATGATGCGTTCTTTTATCGCCGCGTTTATGCCTTCTTCCAAAGGCAGTGAACTTTTTGACATCATTTATCAAAATAAGCAATTATCGCGGGGCCCGAAAGTTGTGGTTATCGGAGGCGGGACAGGGCTGTCGGTTTTATTGAGCGGATTAAAACAGTTTACTACCAATCTTTCAGCCATTGTTACTGTTGCCGATGACGGCGGCTCAAGCGGAAGGATCCGCGAGGAATTCGGAATGCTGCCCCCGGGAGATATACGTAACTGCCTGGTGGCTTTAGCCGATGCGCCTACGTTGATGCGCGACCTGTTTCAGTTTCGCTTTGATACAAAATCCGCGTTATCGGGGCATAGTTTCGGGAATCTTTTTATAACGGTAATGACGCAATTGACCGGAGATTTTGAGAAGGCCATTAAGGAGACCAGCAAGGTATTGGCTTTAAGGGGGCAGGTCATCCCGTCAACTTTGAATAAAGTCGTTTTGGTGGCCGAGCATAAGGATGGAACAACTACGGTAGGCGAAAATAAGATCCCTAAAACGCAGCGCTCTATAAAAAGAGTGTATTTGAACCCGGAGTTATCGCTGGCGACACCCGATGCGATAAAGGCAATAGAAGAAGCCCAGGTTATAGTCTTGGGGCCGGGTTCATTGTATACAAGTATTATTCCTAATCTGTTGATCGGCGAGATTACCGAGGCCGTTGTTTCTTCGCAGGCGTTAAAGGTCTATGTCTGTAACGCCATGACTCAGCCGGGGGAGACCGACAGCTTCGATGCTTCAGAGCATATTAAGGTGTTAACCGCTCATTCTCACCCGCGGATTATTGATTATTGCGTGGTTAACACAGGCGAAGTGCCTCCGGGTATTCTTAAGCGTTACTCTCTACAGGGTTCGTCTTTAGTCGTTCATGACCGGAAGAAAATTGAAGAGATGGGCTGCCGCGTTATTGAAGATGATTTTGTTATTATTGAAAACGGCGTAATCCGGCATGACGCTCAAAAATTGGCTAAAATTATTTTAGGTTTGATCGAGGAGATATAATTATTCCATGAGCTTAGTCAAGAAACAATTAATAGTGAAGAATAAATCCGGACTGCACGCCCGTCCCGCGGCATTATTTGTGCAGGTGGCGAATAAATTTGAATCCCGTATAACCGTTAAACGGGATGCTGAGGTAGTCAACGGCAAGTCGATTATGGGTATCCTTATGCTTGGCGCGGAAAAGGATAGCGTTATTATCATTGAGGCTGACGGAGAGGATGCGCAGGAAGCGTTAGAAGAACTGGGGAAAATTATTTCTAATGAGGAAGACAAATGATCCAGATTAAAGGTATAGCTGCTGCCGGCGGAATAAGTATAGGCTCGGCTTATAAGATAGGCAAAGAAGAGTTTATTATCACCAAGCAGATTATCAGCGAGCAAGAGATCCCTCTTCAGATACAGCTTTTTGAGGAAGCCTTAATTAAAACGCGCCGGGAGATTATTGAGCTACAAAAGAGAATAAGCGCGGATATGGGCCAGGAAGAGGCGCAAATTTTTGACGCGCATCTATTGGTTCTGGAAGACCGGATGCTTATTGAAGAAGTAATCTCCAGGCTCAAAAAGGATAAGCAAAACGTAGCGTTCATTTTCCAGGAGGTTTTGAAGAAATATGTCTCTGTTTTCGCTAAAATAGAAGATGAATATCTTAAGGAACGTATTGCCGATATAAACGATGTGGGCAAAAGAATACTGCGTAACCTTTTAGGCAAAGAGAAAAGGGGCCTGGGAAATTTAAAGGATAGGGTCATTGTAGTCGCGCATGACCTTTCGCCTTCGGATACCGCGGCAATGCATAAGAAGAACGTTTCTGGATTCGTTACGGATGTCGGAGGCAAGACTTCGCATACCGCGATTATGGCTAAGTCCTTAGAGATACCTGCCGTAGTGGGTGTTGAGGAAGCTATTCTGAAGATCAATCAGGGCGATATGCTGATCGTAGACGGTCAGCTGGGCATTGTTATTGTAGATCCGGACGAAGAAACACTGGAGTCGTATCGTAACGCGGAATTAAGATTAAAAGGAGTAACTGAGAAGTTTCTTTCGACCAAGGATCTGCCTGCTCTCACCCTTGACGGAAATAAAATAGAGATCAATGCCAATATTGAATTCCCTGAGGAGGTCCCGGCGGTAAAATTACACGGGGGAGAAGGCATCGGTCTTTACCGCACCGAGTTCTTTTATATGAACAGAAAAGACCTGCCTACGGAAGAGGAGCATTATCAGGCCTATAAATATGTGGCTGAAGAAATGAACCCGTATCCGGTGATTATCCGCACGCTGGATTTAGGCGGGGATAAATTTTTGTCGCAATTTCAGCTTCCTCATGAAATGCATCCGTTCTTAGGCTGGCGGGCGATCAGATTTTGCCTGGCCCGGCCGGATATATTCAGGTTACAGCTAAAAGCGATTCTTAGGGCTTCGGTGCATGGGAACTTAAAACTTATGTATCCGATGATCTCAGGTGTAGAGGAATTAAGGCAGGCGAATAAAATACTGGAAGAGGCAAAGGAAGAACTTAAGAAGAAGAGCCAGCCTTTTGATGAGGATATTCAGGTAGGCGCGATGATTGAAGTCCCCTCGGCGGCATTGACCGCGGATATATTAGCCCAGGAGGCGGATTTCTTTAGTATAGGCAGCAATGACCTTATTCAATATTCTCTGGCTGTTGACCGCGCGAATGAGAAAGTGGCTTATCTTTATGAGCCGGCGCATCCGGCGGTTTTGCGTTTGGTTAAGAATATTATTGATTCAGCGCACAAAGCTGATATTAATGTCGGCATGTGCGGAGAAATGGCCGGAGAGCCCAGCCTGGCCTTGATACTCTTAGGGCTGGGGCTGGATGAATTCAGTATGCCTCCGCAGGTCATCCCGGAATTAAAATATTTGATTCGTTCGGTTACTTTGAAACAGGCCCAGGAAATAGCCCAAGAGGCGTTAACATTTTCTACGGGCGTTCAGGTAGAAGAATTTGCCCAGACCAAGTTAAGGGAGATACTAAAATAAAAGCCCTGATTTTAGCCGCGGGGTACGCCACGCGGTTATATCCTTTAACCAAAGAATACCCTAAACCTTTGCTTAAGGTCAGGGATAAACCGATCCTTGAGTATATTATTGAAAAGCTGGAAGCCGCGGATAAGGTTAGCGAAATATTCATAGTAACCAACAGCAAATTTATTTCTAAATTCCGCCAGTGGAGAAGATCGGCTCACGTAAGGAAGCTCCTGACATTAGTGGATGACCGGACCCAAAGTAACAGCGATAGGCTGGGGGCCATAGGCGACGTTAATTTTGTCATAAATAAAAAGCGTATCCAAGAAGATGTTTTGGTAATCGGCGGGGACAACCTGTTTAGCGGGACCTTAAAAAGATTTTTAAAGTTCGCTGATAAGAAAAAACCCGCGGCAACTATCGGCCTTTATGAGTTAAAATCCCTGAAGGACGCATCCAGGTATGGCGTAGCTAAGTTAGATAAGAATAAGCGGGTTGTTTATTTTGAAGAGAAACCCCAACACCCAAAATCCAAGCTGGTGGCAATGTGCCTTTATTATATACCTTTTGAATGCTTAGGCCTGATTAAAGAATATATGCAGATTAATAAAAGGGCTGATGCTACGGGTAACTATATAGATTGGCTTAAAGATAAAGTAAAGACTTACGGATTTGTATTCCAGGGTTCTTGGTATGATATCGGGGATTTTAAATATTTAAACGCAGCAAAGAATAATTTTGCTTAATAAAGGGAGGAGTCATGACAGCAGGGCGTAAGCACTATTTTACTTCTGAGTCGGTAGGTGAGGGGCATCCGGATAAGGTTTGCGATCAGATATCCGACGGTGTATTGGATGAGGTTTTAAAGCAGGATCCTTACGGCAGGGTCGCCTGCGAAACTTTTGTAACTATGGGGCTTTTGATCGTAGGCGGAGAGATTACGACAACCGCTTATGTTGATATCCAGAAATTGAGCCGCGGAATCATTAAAGAGATAGGTTATACGCACCCTAAATACGGGTTTGATTATCATACCTGCGCTATCGTTAATACAATTAACAGTCAGTCTCCGGATATAGCCCAGGGCGTAAATACGGGAGGCGCGGGGGACCAGGGTTTTATGGTCGGTTTTGCCTGCCGGGAAACCGAAGAACTTATGCCTTTACCGCTTATGCTCTCCCAGAAATTGGTCCGCCGGATGGCTGAGGTAAGGAGAAAGGGGATTTTAAAATATTTAGGCCCTGACTGCAAATCTCAGGTCTCCGTTGAATATCATGATGGCCATCCCAAGAGAGTAGATTCTGTCGTGTTGGCTTGTCAGCATACTGAAGAGATCCTGGATTCCACTAAAGAAAAGATTACTAAAGCAGCCCGTCAGGAATTTATTGATGTGATTGCCAAGCCTGTTTTAAAGGAATACTTAGATAAGGATACAAAATATTTTATCAATGAGACAGGTAAATTTGTTATCGGGGGCCCGCAATCCGATACCGGCATGACCGGAAGAAAGATTGTCGTAGATACCTACGGCGGAGCAGCCGCTCCCGGCGGAGGCGCTTTTTCCGGAAAGGACCCGACCAAGGTCGACCGTTCCGCAGCTTATATGGCCCGTTACATCGCCAAGAACATTGTCGCTGCGGGCTTAGCGGATAAATGCCTTATTCATCTTGCTTATGTTATTGGTAAAGCCGATCCTTTGGCGATTATGGTGGATACCTCTGGAACGGGAAAGCTAACGGAAACCCAATTTATAAAATTGATCAGGGCAAACTTTGAGCTTACTCCGCAGGGGATGATTAAGGCCCTGGATCTTTTGCGCCCGATATACAGAAAGACCGCTTGTTACGGCCATTTTGGCAGGACTGAACCTGAGTTTAGCTGGGAGAGCACGGATAAGGCGGCAACCTTAAAGAAACAGGCAGGGAAAATATGAAATATGATATCAAGAATATAAACTTGGCTAAAAAAGGCAGCTTGCGTATTGAGTGGGCAAGCAATAATATGCCTGTTTTAAATCTGATTAAACAGAGATTTGCAAAAGAAAAACCCTTAAAAGGATTAAAGATTGCCGCCTGTCTTCACGTTACAACCGAAACAGGAGTTTTGGCTAGTGTTTTAAAAGCCGGTGGCGCGCAGGTTTTCATCGCCGCCTCCAATCCGCTATCCACTCAGGATGATGTAGCCGCTGCATTAGTTAAAGATTCTAAAATTTCGGTTTTTGCGATTAAGGGCGAAGATACCAAAACTTACTATAAGCACATTAAGGCTGTTTTGGCAGCTTCTCCGGATATAACTATGGACGACGGAGCGGATCTGGTAAGCACTATTCATAGCGGTCCGGCTAGCGCGCACAGTAATATTATCGGCGGGACTGAAGAGACAACCACGGGTGTAATACGTTTAAGGGCCTTGGCTAAAGCCGGCAAATTGCGCTATCCGATAGTCGCGGTTAACGACGCGCTGACCAAGCATTTATTTGATAACCGCTACGGAACAGGCCAATCTACAATAGACGGAATAATCCGGGCAACCAATAAATTATTGGCCGGATCAAATTTTGTGGTTTGCGGCTATGGTTGGTGCGGTAAGGGAGCTGGCTTACGCGCTGATGGTTTAGGCGCTAAAGTGATTGTCGTAGAAGTCGATCCTTTGCGGGCGTTAGAAGCAAGTATGGATGGATTCCGGGTTATGCCGATAAAAGAAGCTGCTCGGATAGGAGATATTTTTGTCACTGTTACCGGAGATATAAATGTTATAAGAAAAGAGCATTTTAAGATTATGCAAGATGGCGCGATAGTCTGCAATTCCGGGCATTTTAACGTGGAGTTAGATATAGCGGGATTAAAGAAATTAAGTATAAGAAAAAAAATCATACGGGATTTTGTGGAAGAATATATTTTAAAGGACGGCCGTAAGCTCTATCTTTTGGGAGAAGGCCGCCTTATAAACCTGGCAGCTGCCGAGGGGCATCCGGCGTCTGTCATGGATATGTCTTTTGCCAATCAGGCTCTTTGCGCTGAGTATATGGCGAAGAATTATAAGAGGTTAAAAAACCAGGTATATAAGGTCCCTGAAGATATTGATAGCAAAATAGCCAGTTTAAAATTAAGATCTTTAGGCATAAAAATAGATACCTTGACTAAAGAACAAAAGAAATATTTAAGCAGTTGGGAGATGGGTACTTGATGAAAAGAATAGCGGTCTTGACTGCCGGAGGGGATGCTCCGGGAATGAATCCGGCAATACGGGCGGTAGTGCGTTGCGGTATTGCTAATAAGTTAGAGGTAATGGGAGTATTCCGGGGATGGTGGGGTCTCATTAATGGAGACCTTAAGCTTATGGATCATCGTTCTGTTTCCGGTATAATCAGCCAGGGAGGCACAGTCTTAAAAACCGCGCGTTGTCCTGAGTTTAGGACTGAAGAGGGGCAGGAGCGGGCATTTAATACGATTAAGAAATTCGCCATTGACGGCTTGGTAGTGATTGGCGGTAACGGCAGTTTTTCTGCCGCGCATAGATTCGGAAGCAAGTATAATGTTCCTTGTATAGGAATAGCCGCGTCTATTGATAACGATATAAACGGCATAGATTATACTATAGGCGCTGATACTGCCATCAATACCGGGCTTTGCGCGATTGATAATATCCGGGATACCGCAACCAGCATGGAGCGGATTTTTGTGGTGGAGGTAATGGGCCGTGACTGCGGTTTTATCGCGTTGGCCGTAGCTCTTGCCGGAGGCTGTGAAGATGTTTTTATCCCGGAAAGGCCGGTTGATTTAGAGGCATCTTGCCACGATATTGTCCATGGTAATCTTATCGGTAAGGTAAGCTGGATTATTGTGGTGGCTGAAGGAGCGGGTAAGGCTGATGACATTGCCAAAAAGATAACTGAAATAACCAGCCTGGAGACCCGCGCTATTACGCTCGGGCATATTCAACGCGGCGGCAGGCCCACGGCATTATCCAGGGACTTGGCTTTAAATTTAGGTAAAGCTGCGGTTGAGGCGCTGATGCGGGGCGAAAAAGATAAGGCGCTAGGTTTTAGCGCAGGCAAAATAGTCAGCGTAGATTTTGAAACAGCGATTAAGACAAAAGAGCTCAACGTAGAAAATATATTAAAATTAATTAAAACTTTAACCTAGTAGGGACGGTTCTCAACTCAAAGCAAAAGTGTCCCTACTAAGGGGACACTTTAAGATTGGCTTGAGAACCGTCCCTGAAATGGAAGGAGAAGTTACTTGCTATGGGAAGAAAGGCTTTAAGTATTGATAAAATTGTTACGGATTTAATATTTAATGACGCTGTTGCGGCCAAAAAGGCATTAGCTAAAAAAATATTAGGCCTGGCCTATAAAAAGGGGATTTACCCGGCGAGCATCCATGATTTTTATATGGCTGCCGGTAGGCAAGAATTCAGCGGTTTTACCGTGCCGGCGATAAATTTACGCAGTATGACCTATGATTTGGCCCGCGCGATATTCAGGGTCGCCGCTAAAAATAATTGCGGGGCGTTCATCTTTGAAATCGCCAAATCCGAAATGGGTTATACTGCTCAGGCTCCTGTTGAATTCGTCAGCGTTGTCCTGGGAGCCGCGATTAAAGAAGGTTATAAAGGCCCGGTATTTATCCAGGCAGACCATGTCCAGGTAAATGCCAAAAAGTTTCAGGAGAATCCGGATAAGGAATTGCAGGCGTTGCAGGACCTGATTGCCGACGCAATAAGTGCCGGTTTTTATAATATTGATATTGATTCATCGACTCTGGTGGATTTATCCAAAACGGATATCAAAAAGCAGCAGAAAAATAATTATGAAGTCTGCGCGAAGCTTACGCAGTTCATCCGTAGAATAGAACCAAAAGGCATTACTGTTTCGGTAGGCGGCGAGATAGGCGAGGTAGGGCATCAGAATTCCACCCCGGAAGACCTGCGCGCGTTTATGGGAGGATACCGCGAAAAATTACGCAAGGGTTTAACCGGAATCAGCAAGATCTCTATACAGACCGGGACTTCTCACGGCGGTGTGGTTAAAGCTGACGGGTCAATTGCTGAAGTAAAGCTGGATTTTGGCACCCTTAAGACTCTTTCCGGTATTGCCCAGAAAGAGTTTGGCCTGGGAGGAGCGGTGCAGCACGGGGCGTCAACCTTACCCGAAGATATGTTCCATAAATTTCCGGAGCATAATACGATAGAAGTGCATTTAGCAACGGGTTTTCAGAATATGATGTTGGATAGCCAGAATTTTCCCGCGGACCTAAAGAAAAAGATGTATGATTGGTTGATAGTTAATGCCGCCAGCGAAAGAAAACAGGGTGAGAGCGACGAACAGTTTTTCTATAAGGCGCGTAAAAAAGCGCTTGGCCCGTTCAAAAAAGATATTATGGGGTTACCTGAGGATACGCGCGCTAAAATCGCCGCGGAGATTGAAAGCAAGTTCGATTTTCTTTTCAAGCAGTTAAGCTCGGTTAACAACCGGGAATTGGCTAATAAATATGTAACTTTAAAACGCGTGATTGTCCGGCCGCGTAAAGCAGCGAATGAGGTCGTTCACGACGGAGAAGGGGCAGACTAGGAGGCCAGAATGAGATCCGATATAATCAAGAAAGGTTTAGAGAGGGTCCCGCACCGCGCGCTTTTACACGCGACAGGCTTATCCAGAAAAGATTTGGCTAGGCCGTTTATTGGTATCGCTACTTCTTTTACCGATCTTATTCCCGGACATATCGGCATGCGCGATTTAGAGCGTTTTATTGAACGCGGAATTTGTTATGGCCAGGGTGTTCCGTTTTTATTCGGAGTGCCGGGAATCTGCGACGGAATCGCGATGGGGCATTTGGGGATGTGTTATCCGTTAGCCTTACGCGAGATTGTCGCCGATACAATTGAAACAGTATGCAATGCCCATCAATTAGACGGGATCATTTGTTTAACTAACTGCGATAAAATTACTCCCGGTATGCTGATGGGTGTCGCGCGTCTAAATATCCCGGCAATTATCGTGACTGCCGGGCCAATGCTCTCCGGGCGTTTCAACCAACGTAAGCTGGCTTTTGTGCACGATACTTACGAGGGAATGGCCCGGGCGAAAAAAGGCGATATTTCCCAGGAGGAATTATCCTGTTTAGAGATGGAGGCTTGCCCCGGAAGTGGTTCATGTCAGGGTTTATATACGGCGAATACCATGGCCTGCCTTACTGAGGCTATGGGGATGTCAATTCCGGGTTGCGGCACAGCTTTATCAGCGTCCGCCAAGAAGCGCAGGATCGCCGAAGCCAGCGGCGAGCGGATCGTGGAACTGGTAAGAAAGAATATCCAGCCGCGGGATATTATTACTAAGAAATCCCTGGAAAATTCCATTGTGGTGGATATGGCTTTAGGCGGTTCAAGTAACACTGTTTTACACCTTATGGCAATCGCTCACGAAGCCGGAATCGGGTTAGATTTAAAAACTTTTGACAAAATCAGTAAATCCGTGCCGCATATTACCAGTTTAGAACCGTCAGGCCCGCATTTTATGGAAGATTTAGAATATGCCGGAGGGATCCCTGCGGTTTTAAAGAGGTTGAAGTCTAAATTGAATAATGTTTTAAATGTCAGCGGAGAAAAAACTTTTGAGATCGCCGATAAGGCCAGAATATTTGATGAGGAGGTAATCCGGCCCCTGAATAAGGCTTATCATAAACAGGGCGGCATTGCTGTGTTGTCTGGAAACATTGCTCCCGCCGGAGCAGTGGTTAAACAAAGCGGGGTAAGCGCTAAGATGATGAAGTTCACAGGACGCAGCCGCGTATTTAACCGCGAGGAAGAGGCAATGCAGGCGATCATGAACAACAAGATCAAAAAAGGCGATTGTATTGTTATTCGTTACGAAGGTCCGGCCGGCGGACCAGGTATGCGCGAGATGCTTGCGCCGACTGCCGCGATTGTGGGCTTAGGGTTAGCGGATTCAGTAGCGCTTATTACGGACGGCCGTTTTTCCGGCGGGACAAAAGGCCCCTGCATCGGCCATATCTCTCCGGAAGCCTCCAGCGGCGGGCCGATTGCAATTCTAAAAGATGGTGATACAATTACAATAGATATCCCTAATAGAAAAATAGAAGCAAAATTGACTAAAGAAGAGATCAAGAAAAGATTTAAAAATTGGAAACCTGTAGCGCCTAAAATCAGGACAGGATATTTGTCCAGGTATTCCAGGTTGGTTACTTCGGCGGATAAGGGAGCGATATTAAGGTGAAGGGATCACAGATATTATTAGAGTCTTTGAAGCGCGAAGGGGTAGAAGTAATGTTTGGCTACCCCGGAGGCCAGGTACTGCCTATATTTGACAGTATCTATGATTCGGATATACGTTTTATCCTGACCCGCCATGAACAGGGAGCAGCACATGCTGCCGACGGCTATGCCCGCGCAACCGGAAAAGTAGGGGTCTGCCTGGCAACTTCTGGCCCGGGCGCTACGAATTTAGTGACGGGGATTGCCAATGCCTATATGGATTCTATTCCTATGGTCGCCATCACCGGCCAGGTGAAGAGTTTCTTAATCGGTAATGACGCTTTTCAGGAAGCCGATGTTACCGGTATCACCCGGCCCATCACTAAGCATAATTTTTTAGTTAAGGACGTTAAAGACTTGGCGCGGACTATTGCCGAAGCTTTTTATATCGCTTCGACGGGTAGGCCCGGACCGGTATTAATAGATATCCCTTCGGATATCCAGATGATGGATACGGAATTCGATTGGCCCAAGAAGGTCCAGATACGCAGTTATAATCCGACTCTTTTGGGACACCCCGGACAGATTAAAAAAGCGGCTAAACTCATCGCTACTTCCAAGAAGCCGATAATTTATGCCGGAGGCGGAGTAATTACTTCAGGCGCGCATAAAGAATTAAAGATGTTAGCGGAAAAAATCAGCGCTCCTTTGACCTGGACCCTGATGGGCATAGGAGGATTTCCGGCGACCCATGAATTATCTTTAGGTATGCTGGGTATGCACGGGACTGCCTACGCCAACCACGCTATTATGGAGTCTGACCTTATTATTGCGGTAGGCGCGCGTTTTGATGACCGGGTGACCGGACGGCTGGACGCTTTTGCTCCGAACGCTAAGGTAATTCATATTGATGTTGATCCTTCTTCTATCAGCAAGAATGTAAATGTGCATATTCCGATAGTGGGGGACGCAAAAAGTATTTTAACCGAATTATTGAAAGAAATTAAAAAGACGCCTAATACGCTAGAGTGGCTGAAAACAGTTGAGGGTTGGAAGAAAAAATATCCTTTAGCCTATGAAAACGATAATAAGCTGCGGCCGCAATATGTGGTGGAGCAGATTTACGAGGTGACTGAAGGCGACGCGATTATTACTACCGAAGTAGGACAGAATCAGATGTGGGCGGCGCAATGGTATAAATATACGGCTCCCCGCACATTTATTTCATCAGGCGGCTTAGGGACCATGGGATTCGGCTTGCCGGCGGCAATGGGCGTAAAAGTGGGTTGTCCGGGTAAGACCGTATTTGATATTGCCGGAGACGGTTCAATACAAATGAATATCCAGGAATTAGGGACCTGTATTGCCAATAAAATAAATGTAAAGGTCGCGATTTTAAATAACGGCTACTTAGGAATGGTGCGGCAGTGGCAGGAGCTTTTTTATAAGCGGCGCTATTCTCAAGTTGAGATAACTAGCCCGGATTTTGTAAAATTAGCCGAAAGTTACGGAGCGGTCGGCATAAGGGTTACCAAAAAAGAAGAGGTCCGGGCTGCGCTGGAAAAGGCAGTCGCGATAGATAACACCGTTTTAATCGATTTTAAGATAGAGCCGGAGGAGAACGTCTTTCCGATGGTTCCGGCGGGACAAGCCATAAACCAGTTTATCGGCGGGTTAGCCTAATATGAAACATACTATTGCGCTTTTAGTAGAGAATAAGTTTGGTGTCTTGGCGCGGATAGCCGGATTATTTAGCGCCCGCGGCTATAATATTGCTTCTTTAGCGGTTTCCGAGACACTTGACCCGGATATCTCCTATATGACTATTGTCGTAGAAGCTAAGGATGAAAAGATACTTGAACAAATAAAGAAGCAGCTGAATAAGCTTATTGATGTTATCACCGTTACTGATTTTACCAAGAAAGAGCATGTGGACCGCGAGCTTATTTTGGCCAAGGTAAGTTATTGCGCGAAAGATAAATCTAGGCTGGAGAATATCTGCGCTAAATTTGTAGGTAAGGTAATTCAGCGTAAAGGAGATACCGCGATTATTGAGGCGGTAGGAAACTTGGAGCAGATTAAATTGCTGTTGGAAGAATTGAATAAATTCGGGATTAAAGAATTAGTCAGGACAGGAAAATTAGCGATCAGCGGATAGAAAGGGAGGAGTAAAAAAATGGCGAAGATTTATTATGATAAGGATGCGGATTTAAATTTACTTAAAAATAAGACTATCGCGATCATCGGATATGGTATTCAGGGGCGCGGCCAGTCTTTATGTTTAAGGGACTCCGGGATACGCGTGATTGTTTCAGAGATGCCGGGGACTGCCAATTTTGAACAGGCTAAAACCGATGGGTTTACCCCGGTAGATGCGGCTGAGGCAGCCAAGGCTGCGGATATCATCCAGATTTTAACCCAGGACCATGTCCAGGCCAAGGTTTATAAAGAGGCGATAAAGCCGAACTTAAAAAAAGGCAAGGCGCTTTGTTTTTCGCACGGTTTTAATATCCGCTTTAAACAGATCAAGCCTCCGAAGAATGTGGATGTATTTATGGTGGCGCCGAAAGGACCGGGAGCATTGGTCAGAAAGATGTACGAAGAAGGCAAAGGCGTACCTTCATTAATCGCGATTTATCAGGACGCCAGCGGCCAGGCTAAAGATTTAGCGTTGGCTTACGCTAAAGCCATCAAGGCCACTACCGCCGGCGTTATTGAGACGACTTTTGAAGAAGAGACCGAGACTGATCTTTTCGGCGAACAGGCAGTGCTTTGCGGCGGAGTCACGGAGTTAATTAAAGCGGGTTTTGATACTTTGATTGAAGCAGGATACCAGCCGGAGATCGCCTATTTTGAAGTTTTACACGAATTAAAATTAATCACTGACCTTATTCAGGAACGGGGAATTTCCGGTATGCGCCGGGGAGTTTCTAATACCGCTTGCTACGGTGATTTAACCCGCGGCCCCAGGATCATCACGGCTAAGACGCGTAAAGAGATGAAAAAGATGCTCAAAGAGATTAAATCGGGAAAATTTGCCCGTGAATGGATTAAAGAAAATGAACTCGGCCGACCGAATTTCAATAAGTTGATTTCTGAAGGTGATAACCATTTGATTGAGAAGGTGGGAAAAGATCTACGGAATATGATGCCGTGGATGAAGAAGTAAGAGAAATGTACTTGCCGGTGGCAAGTATGAATTAGGCGTAAACGCCAGAGGCACGCCTAATTCAATGCCCTGGATGAAGCACTAAGAAGAATAAAATGGAAAAAATTATAATATTTGATACGACACTAAGGGATGGAGAGCAGGCGCCGGGAGCGTCTTTGACTCACCAGCAAAAGCTGGAGGTAGCTTTTCAGCTTGAGAAGCTGGGTGTGGATATAATTGAAGCAGGTTTTCCGATCGCTTCTCCGGGAGATTTTAAGGCCGTAACTGAAATTTCTAAGGCGATTAAAAAAAGCGCTGTCTGTGGCTTAGCCCGTTGCCTTAAGCTGGATATCGAATCCGCAAGTGATGCGGTTAAAAGAGCCAAGCATCCGCGCGTTCATTTGTTCCTGGCTACTTCTAAAATCCATCTGCAGTATAAGTTCAAGAAGGCCGAAGATGAGATTTTGGCTATTGCTCAAGGCGCGGTAAAGCTTACCCGCCGGCTCTGCGATGATATTGAATTTTCGCCTGAGGACGCCACGCGCTCAGAAAGAGGTTTTCTTTTTAAAGTAATTGAAACTGCCATAAATGAAGGCGCGCAAACCATAAATATCCCGGATACGGTAGGCTATAGTTATCCTCAGGAGATATACTCGCTGATCGAAGATATTAAGAACAATGTCCCTAATATTAATAAAGCAGTCATTGCTATACATTGCCACGATGATTTAGGGTTGGCTTCGGCTAATTCTATCTCCGCGGTTTTGGCCGGAGCGCGGCAGATCCATTGTACTATTAACGGTATCGGTGAGCGCGCCGGGAACGCCTCTTTGGAAGAAGTGGTTATGGCGATTAAGACGCGTAAAGATATCTTCGGCGGATTTTATATGGGTATAAATACTAAAGAAATATTCCGCACTTCGCGGCTGGTCAGCAGCCTGACGAATTTCGTTGTTCCTCCTAATAAAGCAATTGTCGGAAGGAACGCCTTTGCCCATGAATCCGGCATTCATCAGGACGCGATTTTAAAGAACAGGACTACCTACGAAATTATGGATCCAAAAGATGTGGGGTTAGCTAAAAGTCAGCTTATTCTGGGAAAACATTCCGGAAGGCACGCTTTTCGGGATAGGTTAAAATCGCTTGGGTTCCATCTTAACGAAGAAGAATTAAATAAAGCGTTTAAGCGCTTTAAAGAAGTCGCGGATAAGAAGAAAGATATCTTTGACGATGATTTGAGGATCATCGTTGAAGATGAGAGGCGCGTAACCAGGCCGCTTTGGCGGTTGTATAGTTTTAAAGTTACTTCCGGCACCAGGATTAAGCCGGAGGCAGAGGTTATTTTGATCAAAAAAGCTAAGAACATCTGCGGCGCATCTTCCGGCGACGGACCGGTGGATGCCTGTTTTAAAGCCATAGATAAAATTACCGGTTATAAGGCGAAACTGGATGATTTTCGCCTGGAAGCGGTTACTTCAGGTAAAGACGCCCTGGGCCAAGTCAGTCTTAAGCTAAAAATTAATAATTCCGTCATCAGCGGCCGCGGCGCGAGCACCGATATCATTGAAGCCGCTATCAAGGCATATTTGGACGCCGTCAATAAGTTAGAGGTTAAATGAATAAAGGCGGCCGTACTTACGGTTTAATCGGCAATCCCATCAAGCATAGCCTCTCGCCGTTAATGCATAATGCGGCGCTCTCTCGCCTTAAAATTAAAGCCAGATATAAACTGTTTCCTTTGGGAGATAGGGAGCTAAAAGTTTTTTTATCCAGCCTGAATAAGAAAAACATCCGCGGCCTGAATGTAACGATCCCCTACAAAGAGAAGGTCCTTGGCCTTATAGAGGGTTACTGTTCCAGCGCCGTCAGGGCAATCGGGGCAGCCAATACTATAGCTATAGATAAAAATAATAAGTTTAAATTATTTAATACCGATTATCTCGGGTTTATTCAGCATCTTAAGGAATTAAAAGTCAACCCTAAGAAAGCCGCTATCATCGGAGCCGGAGGCGCGGCCCGGGCGATCTGTTTTGCTCTTGGCAAGAGAAAGGCGCGGGAAGTCGATATTTATGATATTGATAAATTTCGCAGCCTCTCCATTATGGAAAGGTTTAACCAGATATTTCCTCATACCAGGTTCCTGGCGGCTGAAAGTATTGAAGCTTTAAAATTAAAGGAGAAAGATATCTTGATCAACGCCTCCTCAGTCGGGATGAAAGCAGACGATCCTCTCTTGGTAGACCCCGCTTGGTTACACTCCGGATTATTTATCTATGATTTAATCTATAACCCTGTCCAGACCAAGCTGCTAAAACTGGCGCAGGAGAAAAATCTGGCGTTTTCAAATGGCTTAGGAATGCTTCTTTACCAGGGGGTAGAGGCGTTGAACTTATGGATAAACCCTAAAAAAGCGCCTGTGGAAGTGATGCGCAGGGCTCTAGAAAAAGGAGTGAAGAAATTATGATCGGCCAAGTAATAGTCTTTATTTTTGGTTCTGTAATAGGAAGTTTTTTAAATGTTTGCATACATCGCATGCCCGAATCCGAATCAGTTGTCTGGCCCCGTTCACATTGCCCTAAGTGCAAAAAAAGGATCCCCGGTTACGACAATATACCCTTCATAAGCTTTATTCTTTTAAAAGGAAGGTGCCGTTTCTGCAAAGAAAGAATATCGCTGCGCTACCCCTTAGTGGAACTTATAAGCGGTTTGTTGTTTCTGGCTTTCTTTTTGCGTTACGGGTTAAGTTATAATTTCTTCTTTTATTTTGTCCTCGCCGCGGCCCTGATTATCGCCACTTTTGTGGATATCCAGCACAGGATTATTCCCGATGAGATCTCTATAGGCGGGCTTATTATCGGGTTTATCTTGAGTTCGATCAGGGGTGTTAACTTAAATCCCCTGGCCTTTAGTTTCCGGCCAATGCTCAGTTCATTATTCGGTATCATAATCGGCGGCGGCGTGATTTATCTTACCGGCTGGTTATTTGACCTGGTTTATTTTAAAATCCTTAAAAACCATCCCATAAACGGCGAGACTGAGTCAATGGGCGGAGGAGATGTCAAACTTTTAGCCATGATCGGAGCATTTTTAGGCGCTCCTAGGGCGCTGCTTACTTTTTTTATCGCTCCGTTCTTTGGCGCGCTTCTGGGTATAATCATCCTGATTACTAAAAAAGACCATACTATACCGTATGGCCCGTTTTTATCCTTAGCAGCGTTGATTTCCATATTTTGGTCGGATAAGATATTACATCTTATAATCCCTTAAAAAGGCAATATGCCGCAGTCAAACCAGCCGCAATCTTTTCTAGTTAAGAAAAGTTCAGGGGTATTAGTCCCGTTATTCTCGGTTTATTCAAAAAATAGTTTTGGCGCAGGTGACCTGAATGATTTAAGATCAGTCATTGATTGGGCAACTCCTACGGGCAATTCCATTATCCAGCTTTTACCGATGAATGATATGGGAGGCTTATTCTGTCCGTATGACGCTTTAAGCGCGAACGCGCTCGAGCCGCTTTATATTTCTCTTAGCCATTTACCCCTGCCTAAAAACAAATCCATTAAAAGGCAAATCGAAGCCTTGCGCAAAAACTTAAAAACGGATAAGCAATATGTGGATTACGGGATGAAGAATGAAAAATTACGCATATTGCGGGAAATTTTCTTATTGGACGCCGCCGCTAGTCCGGAACTTTTTAGCCGTTTCAGGAGCGAGAACAGTTATTGGCTTTTAGATTACGCTTTGTTTAAAACTCTTAAAGCAAAATGGGAAAATAGGGCTTGGTATGATTGGCCGGCAGAGTTTAGGAACCGGGATAAGGCGGCCTTAGAAAATTTCCGTAAAACTAATGCCCAGGAAATTAAATTTCAAGAGTGGGTACAATGGAAGCTCTTTGAACAATTTAAGGCTGTTAAGGATTACGCCCGGCAAAAGAAAGTTTTTATCAACGGAGACCTGCCTATCTTGGTCTCCCGCGACTCAAGCGATGTCTGGAGCCATCCGGAATTTTTCAAATTGGAATTTGCCGCCGGCGCGCCGCCGGATATGTATGCTGCCCGCGGCCAACGCTGGGGAATGCCTACCTATAATTGGGGAAAAATCGCGGCTGATGGATACAAATACTTAAAAGAGAAATTAAAATTCGCCGAGAATTTTTACGATATCATAAGGATTGATCATGTAGTCGGTTTATTTCGTATCTGGAGTATTCCTTATAACGAACCTATTGAGAATCAGGGCTTAAACGGATTTTTTGATCCGGTCAATGAATCCGAGTGGCAGGCGCACGGTCAGAAGATATTAGAGGTTATGCTTGAGAGCACAAAAATGTTTTTGTGCGCCGAAGATTTAGGGGTAATCCCCAAGGCCTGCACCGAAACTTTAGAGAAATTAAAGATACCGGGTAATGACGTGCAGCGTTGGGTTAAGGATTGGAAGATTAAGCACGATTTCTTGGGACCCCAAGATTATCGTAAGTTTTCTGTCGCTATGCTTTCCACCCATGATACGACTAACTGGCCTGCCTGGTGGGAGAATGAAGCCGGGACAGTGGATGAGGATCTATTCCGTAGAAAGTGCGTTGAGGCGGGGATTGATTTTGACCGGGTAAAACTTGAGTTTTTTGACGCGGTCCGTTCTAAGCATGGGAGATTGCGCTGGAAAGAAGGAATTGATTCGGTAGATAAGCTCATTAAGGGACAGTCCCCTGCGGGGACAGTCCCTAAAGATAGGCTTAATGTATTAATAGGTTTATATGAGAATACATTCGGGGAGAAAGAAAAACTCTGGAAGTATCTGGGTTTAGCCGGAGTAATGCGCGAGAAATGCGATAAGAAAATATTCCGGGCTGTTCTAAAATTGAATTTGCAATCAAACTCGTTGCTTTGCATAAATACAATAATTGACCTTTTGTATCTGGATGATGGTTTGTCCGGTGATGCGTATCAATACAGATTCAATACCCCCGGCACAATAAGCGACAAGAACTGGTCGCTCAAAATCCCGCTTTCACTTGAAGATTTAATGAAGCATCCGGTCACTAAAGAAATACGCAAACTAGTCGCTGATTCTGGAAGAATATAATATAGATATTTCGCTCTTCGGGTATTGTCCGCGTGCGAAATTTTTCGCCGTGTGCTACGGTTTACGGCTCGTTCCGGCAGTGCAAGGTTCCTTACGTAACGAGTATTGCCTACACTCGCCGTAAAGCCTTGCACACAATTGCCGAAAAATTTCTAATTGCACGCTTAACAATACCCTCAAGCAAAATATCTATAATGTATTAATAGCGGATGGATTGGCTTGGTTCGGAACAGGGCGTAACGCAGGCGGAGCGGGCAGGGTTGCCCACAATAAATGTCCCGGCAGAGCGCAGCCGAGTAGCCGAGCGCGATTTTCCTCGCAGGGGAAAATCGTGCGGCCCTGCGAGAAACAAGACAAGGCATACGCGTTAAGAAAATAAGGAAAATAAATGTCAATGTTGCAGGGGCCGGAATTTTATATCTCCAAACGCATAGGCAGGGCGATTATTGATTATAATATGCTCTCTGAGGGCGATAAGATTGCCGTGGCCGTATCCGGCGGCAAGGATAGCCTGACACTCCTGCGTATCTTAAACGATAGGCGCGCGTTTGTCCCGTTAAAATACAGTTTAGTGGCGGTGCATATTGATATGGGTTATCCTAAGTCAATATCTAAAAAGCTGGAAAAGTATTTTAAGCAGGCGAATGTCGAATACCATATTGAAAAAGTTGATACTCTGCGTAAAACCAAGAAGAAAGATATAAATTGTTTCTGGTGCTCATGGAACAGAAGAAAGGCCCTATTTGAAGTAGCTGATCGGCTTAAGTGCACCAAAGTTGCCCTGGGCCATCATATGGACGATATTATTGAGACGATTTTATTAAATTTATTCTTTCAGGGAGAAATTTCGGCAATGAAGCCAAAGCAGGAATTATTTAAGGGTAAGATCACCCTGATCAGGCCGCTGGCCTATGTTGAAGAATATATGATTAAGCGCTTTGCTAAAGAAGAAAAGATCCCCCATGATACCTGCGTTTGCCCAAATTCGGTTACCTCTAACCGCGCAAAGATGGGTAAAATTATCCAGGATTTAAAAAAGACCTGTCCGGAAATAAAAAAGAATATCTTTAGAAGTGTCCGGCGCATAAAGAAAGATTATTTGCTGTAAGAAAGTTTGAAATTAATGATATAATACTACTATTGCCAGTAGGGACTGTCCCCGCAGGGGACTGTCCCACGACAAAATGAGTGTTGGCAGCTAAATACGCGGAGAAAAAATGATTTGGATGATTGGATTATCATTTTTGGTTTTACTGACGGTTATCACCGTGCTGGTTTTTAAGCTCTCCTCGCAGGTCAATGAGCGGTTAAATCAGATGAACCAGTCGCTCCAGGAAGCCAATAAGATTATCGGCTCAAACCTCGGCAGCGCCACCAACGTATTTGGCAACGTTAAGGAGCAATTAGGTAGGCTGGAAGAGACTAACAAGCAGATTGTTACTATCAGTAAGGATATTTCCAGCCTGCAGGAGCTTTTGCGCGCGCCTAAATTCCGCGGGGCGATGGGCGAGGTGCTTCTGGAAAACTTATTATCTCAGGTATTGCCTAAGGATCATTACGCTACACAATACCGGTTTAAGTCCGGGGAGGCAGTGGATGCCATTATTAAACTTGGCGAGCGTATTGTGCCGGTGGATGCGAAGTTCAGCCTGGAGAATTTCCAGAAGATGCTGGAGGCCCAGGATGAGCAGCTAAAAAATAACTTGCGTAAGAAATTTATCCAGGACGTAAAAAACCGCATTGATGAAGTCTCTTCAAAATATATCCTTCCGCAGGAGAACACCTATGATTTCGCGCTGATGTATATACCGGCGGAGAATGTTTATTACGAAGTGGTCATTAAAGAAGACATTTTTTCTTACAGTATGTCTAAAAAGGTCATTCCGGTCTCACCGAACACATTTTACGCTTACCTGCAGGTTATCTGTCTGGGATTAAAAGGCTTAAAAGTAGAAGAGAACGCCAAGTCCATATTAAAATCTTTAAGCGCTTTAGAAATTGAAATAGATAAATTCAAAGAAGAATTTAATATCCTGGGAAGCCACCTGATTAATGCCAATACCAAATATGCGGATTCGCAAAAAAGGCTGGATAAAGTCAGTGATAAGCTGGAAAATATCCAGGATGCCAGGCAAATTGAGAAAAAATAGTTTTTAATAATGGCCTTTACGGTCAGGGTAGTCCCCAAGGCAAGCAGAAATCTGGTTAAAGAAGAGGGAAAAGGGTATAAGGTTTATCTGACTAAACCCGCTCAGGAGGGGCTTGCCAATAGCCAGCTTATCAGCCTCTTAGCGGAACACCTAAAGATAAAAAAATACCAGATCAAGATTATTAAAGGCGATAAATCCAGGAACAAACTTGTTGAAATTACTTAAAAATAATAATAATCCTTTAGAAGGCCGGACAGAAGGCCGGATAACCTGTTCTTTTAGCACTCGCGCCTGCGGGAATATGTCTTTATCTTACGGTAATTCCAGGGGCGTTTTAGATAACCGCAGGAAATTCTTGAGTAATTTAGGAATTGATTATATTGCTTTAGTCTGCGCCGAGCAGGTGCACGGGACTAATGTTAGATATGTAAATCAAACTGATGAAAGCAGCGGAGCGCTGGTTTATGATAATTCGATTCCGAACACTGACGGTTTCATAACCGATGTCAGGAATTTACCGCTGGCGATATTTACCGCTGACTGCCCCTGTGTATTTTTATATGATCCGCGTAAACCCGCGATAGGATTAATTCACGCCGGCTGGCGCAGTTCAAAAGGAAACATTTTAGGCCAGGCGGTTGAATTGATGCGGAGTAAATTTAATTCTCGGCCCGAAGGATTGATCGCCGGGTCCGGTCCGTCCATAAGGAGTTGCTGTTACGAAGTTGCAGGCGAATTCAGGGGTTATTTCCCGTCGGAATTAACTGAAAAGTCAGGGCGCTTTTACTTAGATCTGGCCCTGGTAAATAAAAGGCAATTGATCGCCGCGGGCTTAAAAGAAGAGAATATATCCGAAACAGGCCTTTGCACGCATTGTGATAGCGAAGATTTCTTTTCATTCCGCAGGGAAGGCAAGGATACCGGAAGGTCTCTTTCGGTTATAATGATCAAATGATCCGCATACCAAAATTCAAGCTGGGTTTTATTTTACACACTTATAATACTACCTTAGAAGCGGTTAAGGCTTCGCTGGCGGAATTCGGAGAGAAACTGGATATCGCGGAGGTTGTTGACGCCGGACAGAAAGGCAAAAATTTTAAGATAAATATTAATACTGAAGATCCCACTATTGTTTTTGATGTCTGCTCTCAATTCGGCAGGATAAGGTCGGTTAAGGTGGAAGACGAAGGAGGCAAATAATATGCCCAAAGCCCTGGTAGTTTATTATTCGCGCAGCGGAAACACTAAAAAAATGGCTGAATTAATCGCGCAAGGCGTAGAGAATGAAGGTCTTGAGGTGACGCTTAAGGATGTTAAAGATACGCTCGCCGACGACTTACTAAAATATGACGGTTTAATCATCGGTTCGCCGACATATTACGGAAGCATGTCTTGTGAGATCAAAAAGCTCTTTGATGATTCGGTCAAGTTCCACGGAAAGCTGGATGGTAAAGTCGGCGCGGCATTTTCTTCCAGCCGCAATATTGCCGGCGGGAACGAAACTACGATTCTGGATATATTGAATGCTATGCTCATACATGGTATGATTATCCAAGGTGATTGGCAGGGTGATCATTACGGCCCGGTCGCGATAGATTCTCCGGATTCCCGGTCCACTAAAGAATGTTTAAGGATGGGTTCAAGGTTTGCCAAGCTCGTAAAAAAATGCACATCATAATACTGATTACGGCTAAGGATAAATCCCAAGCCGGTAAAATCGCTAAATTGCTGATAAAAAATAAACTGGCTGCCTGTGTTAATATTATAAGCGGTTTAGAGTCTATTTTTTCCTGGAAAGGCAAGGTTGAGCGGGCAAGAGAAACACTCCTGATGGTTAAATCCAGGAAAGATAAGTTTAATAAGATTGTTAAGTTAGTTAAATCAGCCCATAGTTATGCAGTTCCGGAAATAATCGCTCTTCCGATAGTCAGCGGTTTTAAACCGTATCTTAAATGGATAGATGAATCTCTCAGGTAGCCCGGTTGATTATATTTTTGCTTTTTTAGGCGGAGTATTAGTGAGTCTTACTCCCTGCGTTTATCCGCTCATTCCGGTCAGCGTAATTTATATAAGCGCAAAGAGCGGCAGGTCAAAGATAAGGAGTTTCGGATTAAGCCTGATTTATGTTTCCGGCATAGCCGTTACCTATTCTATCCTGGGCCTGATTGCTTCTCTGGGCGGGATGATCTTTGGTAAAATAAGTGCTCATCCGGTTACCTTAATAGCGGTAGGAGTCATTATTATTTTATTTGGAGCGAGCATGCTGACGGATTTTTTTAGCCTATCCTGGCCGGCCCCGAAAGTGGATACTCATAAAAAAGGATACCTCGCTACCTTTTTACTGGGGGCAAGTTCCGGATTAATCGCGTCTCCCTGCCTTACGCCGGCCTTGGCTTCCATCCTGGCCTACTTATCAGCCCAAAAGAATATTTTCTACGGAATGAGCCTCTTAGTGGTTTTTGCTTACGGTATGGGCTTGATCTTTATTCTAGCCGGGACCTTTAGCAGTATATTAATAAATCTTCCCAAATCCGGCAGGTGGATGTCTTATGTTAAGAGGGCCGGCGCGTTGATTATTATAGTTTTAGGACTGTATTTTATTTACCGGGGTATCAGGGGATTTTAAGTGAAGAAACGTTTAAGATCCATATTTACACTTATATTTTTTATTTCTTTTGTTTTGAGCTGTTTTGCCGCCCAGGATTATGAGAATAATCCTGCCCCGGCGCCCCTTTTCCAGCTAACCAACTTAAATGATCAACCGGTTTCCTTAAACAATTATCTGGGCAGGAAAACAGTGCTGCTGGTTTTTTGGACGACTTGGTGCCCTTATTGCCGGGATCAACTTCAGAAGCTGAATGCAAGATATCCGGAATTAGCAAAAGGATCTATTGAAGTATTAGCCATCAATGTAGGCGAGCCTAAGGATAAGGTGGCGAATTTTATGAAAAAATACTCGTTGAACTTGGAGGTTCTTTTGGATAGAGATAGCTATGTCGCTGAGGCCTATGAGCTTATGGGGGTCCCGACTTATTTTGTGATAAATATCTCCGGGAAGATAGTTTCCTCAGGTAATCAATTTCCTGAGGAGCTGATTAATAAAATATCCGCTAAACAGCCTTAAAGCAAAGAAAGATGAATAAGAGAATAGCCGAGCTTCTAAAGTTCCGGGAATTTGTCAGTGTAGCCACCTGCGATTTTAACGGCCGGCCTAATGCCGCTCCTAAATTTCTGCTTAAAATAGAAGATAATATTGTCTATCTGGTAGATTATATTATCGGAACGACATTCCATAATCTTAGCCTTAACCCTAAGATTTCCATATCTTTTATGGATACCCACAGCCTTGTGGGCTATCAGTTAAATGGCCTGGTTAAGATTATAGAAAGCGGCCCGGAATATGATCTTTTAGTCAAAGACTTATTGCAAAGAGAAGTTGATTTATCTGCCCGGCGGATCATAGAAGGAGTTACCAGGGGCAAGGCTCATGAGGATTTTGAATTGAATATGTCGGAGAACTTCGTCATCTTTAAGGTAAAAATAGAAGAAATAGTGGAAATGGTCTCTAGCGGTATCCTAAAAAGAGAAAAGGTATGAGCGGAATAAGAGGTTTAGCTACGGGAGTAGGAAGCCTTCCGCATCTGGACGCGGATAAGGCCTTGGATTTAATCTTTAAATTTGTGCCCAACATCCCTTTTTGGCCGCAGTTTCCCAAGAGGGATTTTCGCGAAGGGATGCTGGCCCAATTTAGCGAAAACATCCCCTGCCTTGAAATTAAAGGCAATGGTTTAGTCTTTAATCCTAAAGACAGAGAGAAGAAGCTGGAGGTATTTTATGAGAAAATTATTAACGATGATTTGGATTATTTTAAGCTAAGCGCTAACTTTGCTTTAGGCCTGCATAAATTTTATGAGCGGCTTAGTAACGCGGATTTAGGGAGAATAGATTTTATCAAGATTCAGGTTACCGGTCCCTTTACTTTTCTGGCCGGCATAAACGACGAAAAGGGAGTCATGCTTTTGCATGATCCGGTATTTAAACAGGCTATCTTCAAAGCCTTGAGTATGAAGTTACGCTGGCAGATAGATTTATTTAAGAAATTCGCCAGGCCCATCATTGCTTTTATCGACGAGCCATACCTGGGCGCTTTTGGCTCAGCCTATACTTCGCTCAACAGGGAAGATGTAGTCCAGGGTCTAGCCGAGTTCTCTGAAAGCGTAAAGAGTAAAGACCTGTTTTTGGGGCTACATTGCTGCGGCAATACCGATTGGTCTTTATTTACGGATATCCCGGCTATTGACATTATTAACTTTGACGCTTATAATTTCCAGGAGAGATTCGTTCTCTACGCCCAAAACCTGAAAGGGTTCTTAAAAAGAGGGGGAATCATCTGTTGGGGCATTGTGCCTACCCAAAGTGGTAGACTAGAAGATAATCCTGTTTCTTTAACTAATAAGATTAAGAGCTGTATTGAGGCGTTAGTTAATAAGGGGCTGGAAGGTTCTTTACTTAGGAGTCAGATGTTTATCAGCCCTTCCTGCGGCTTAGGTACGCTAAAGATAAGCGAATCTGAAGAGATATACCATCTTTTACGCGCTACCTCGCTTTACATAAAAGATAATTTTTAATTTTACCAGGGTATTAAAAAAGGAGAAGGAATGTTTAAGAGCTTAGGGTTGGTTTTGGTTATGGCATTTTTTGTTTCTACTGCCTGCGCTGAATCCGTAAAGCAGCAAAAGGCTACGGCTTCTAGTGGGAATAAAGGTACAATTCAACAGCGTTCAGTGGTAAGCACCCCGAAAGAAGCGAGGATGGATACAAATAATGACGGTAGAGTAGGTAGAGTTGAAGCTAATCAAGCCCGCGCACAAGTAAATACCCCGAAAGAAGCAAGAATGGATAGGAATAATGATGGGACAGTTGACAAAACAGAAGCTCTCCAAGCCCGCTCACAGGTAAGCACTCCTAAAGAAGCGAGGATGGATACGAATAATGATGGCGTAGTTGACGAAACAGAAGCCAATCAATTCAGGGAAAGAAGGAAAGCCCGGCTGGATACGAACAAGGATGGTGTAGTCGACGAACAGGAAAAAATACAGGCCCGTTCAATCGTGGACACCCCGGAAGAGGCTAAATTTGATAAAAATGGCGATGGGGTAATAGATGCTACTGAAGCCAAGGATTTCCTTAAGGCCAGGCAGGCCAGATTAGGCCCAAAAGGAGAAAGAGTTGAGGCAAATAACACTGTTGAATAAAAGATTTGACAAATAAGCGCAAAGAATATATAATTAACAAACTTTGTAACGGCTAAGGAGAAAATGAAAGAAATCAGGATCCACGCCCGCGCAGGCCAGGGCGCAATTACTACTGCCACGTTATTAGGTTATGCCTATTTTTTAAAAGGTTTATGCCCTTACGCCTTCCCCAGTTTTGGCGCTGCCCGTATGGGAGCTCCCATGAATGCGTTTGTGCGCGTTGACTCTAAGCCGGTACGCTTGCGCAGCCAGATATACGAGCCGGATTACGTTATTATCGCCGACCATACTCTTATGCGCGGGTATAATTGTTTTTCTGGGCTTAAAGAGGATGGCATAGCTATTATTAGCGGCAAGGAAGATTCTGTGCAGATGCCTAAAATCAAGCCTAAACAGAAAGTTTTCTTGGTTCCGGCAAACGATATTGCCCTAAAACATATAGGTAGGCCCTTAGGCAACACCGCGCTTTTAGGCGCTTTCTGCGCGGCTACGCAAGAATTGACTTTAGAGGAATTAATCGCGGCTATTAAACACAGATTCGCCGCCAAGCTTCAGGAAGCTAATATTAAAGCTGCGCAGGAAGGTTTTGATTTTGTAACCCGCGGCAATAAATAGGGAGTTGGTTAATGTTTGGTCCGTTGATTTCTAAACCGGGTTCAAGTAAAAGTAATAAGACCGGTCCGTGGAGGACTGAGTTAAGGCCCAAATTCTTAAAGAAAAACTGTATTGCCTGTAATATGTGTCTCCTTATTTGTCCGGAGGCCTGTATCAGCGGTCAGGGTAAGAATACTTATGATTTTAACCCGGATTACTGCAAGGGCTGCGGAAACTGCGCGGCAGTCTGCCCTAAGCAGGATATAGAGATGATTAAAGAAGACTCACAAGGATAATATGAAAGAATTATTAGAAGGTTCAATGGCAGTAGCTGAGATTGTCAAAAGGTGTAAGCCCGGAGTAATCTCTGCCTATCCCATTACTCCTCAGACTCATATTGTGGAAGGACTTGCCCAGATAGTCGCTGACGGCCAGCTGAATGCCCAATTTGTTAATGTAGAAAGCGAGCATTCCGCGGCCTCCGTAGTTTTAGGCGCAGTGGCAACAGGGGTGCGCGCTTATACCGCTACCAGTTCTCAAGGGTTGTTTTATATGGCTGAAGTGCTTTATAATATTGCCGGCATGCGTTTACCTGTAATTATGACTACTGCCGCCCGGGCGATATCCGCTCCCATAAATATCTGGAACGACCATCAGGATGCGGTCTCCCTGCGTGATTCAGGTTGGATTCAGTTCCATGCCGAAGATATACAGGAAGCAGTGGACCTACATCTTATCGCTTACAAATTAGGCGAAGATAAATCCATAATGCTTCCGGTGATGGTCTGTATGGATGGTTTTATTCTTACTCACGGGTTAGAGACAGTAGATATGCCCACGCAGGAACAGGTAGATAAATTTTTGCCGCCTTATAAGCCCCCTTATAAATTAGATGTAGAGAATCCTCTGACCTTGGGCCCGTTAGTTGACCCTGAATATTATATGGAGGCTCGCTATGCCCTTAATGAAACACATAAAGAAGCTTTAGCTTTTATCCCTAAACTTACTGCGGAATTTTCCAAAGTGTTCGGCAGGACTTATAACGGCTTAGTTGAGGGTTATCAGCTTAAAGACGCTGAAAAAGTGATTGTGGCCATGGGCTCAGTCTGCGGCACAATAAAAGAGGTCATTGATGAATTAAGGGCCAAGGGTAAAAAAGTGGGTTTACTTAAGGTCACCTCTTTAAGGCCTTTTCCAGCTGATGAGATTTACGGCGCCTTAAAAAATATCCCTAAAGTCGCGGTTATTGATCGGGCCCTCTCCTTAGGGTCATTTGCTCCTCTTCACGTGGAAGTTAAGGCTGTATTCTCCGGCAAGACGAAGAAACCTCAAAGTATAAACAGTTTTGTGGTAGGTTTAGGCGGACGCGATATCACCAAGGATTCTATAAAAGAAATATTCCGGCTGATGAACGGCAAAGAGAAGGGTATTGAGTTTATAGATTTAAAGCCAGAGCTTTTAAAGGAGAGTTATGACTAATCATTTTATGTCTCTAGGAATCCCCAGCTATCGAAGGGAGTCGCGGGATGAGTGAGACTTTGTTCGCCCCGGGGCATACAGCCTGCGCAGGTTGCGGCCAGTCTATGGCAGCGCGGCTTGTATTGGACGCGGCCGGGCCAAACACCATTATAGTAAATAATACCGGGTGCCTGGAGGTCTTCTCGACCAAATATCCTGAGTCAAGCTGGAGAGTTCCTTTTATCCATTCGCTATTTGAGAATGCCGCGGCAGTAGCTTCAGGAGTAGAATCAGCGATTAAATATTTAGGTAAGGCCGACACTATAAATATAATCGCCCAAGGCGGAGACGGAAGCAGCGCGGATATAGGCCTGCAGGCCCTTTCCGGGATGCTTGAGCGCGGGCACAATATTTTGTATGTCTGTTATGATAACGAAGCGTATATGAATACCGGGGTGCAAAGAAGCGGGCTTACTCCTTTTGATACCAATACTACGACTAGCCCCGCGGGCGCGTCTTCCTTGGGGAACCTTCGTCCGAAAAAGCCGATGCCGGAGATTACCAATGCCCACGGTATTCCTTATGTAGCTACGGCCTCTAGCGGATTTGCTCAGGATTTACAGAGGAAAGTAAAAAAGGCCCTTTCCATTAAAGGCCCTAAATATATACAGGTACATGTGCCTTGCCCGTTAGGCTGGAGGCATGAAACAAATCTTACTCTTGTGGTAGCCAAGCTGGCTGTTGAGACAGGGCTGTATCCTTTAATTGAATATGAGAATGGTTTACTAAGCAACCGCAGGCAGATTACGCCTAAGCCGGTGGAAGAATACCTGAAGCTTCAAGGAAGGTTTAAGCATCTGTTGAATAAGCCCGAAGAACTAAAGAAGATTCAGGAGATCGCGGATAATAACATAAAAAAGTACGGATTGAAAGTTGAAACCCAGCAGGCTTAAAACAAGCTTAAGCTGGAAAATCAAGGAGGTAAGAAATGGGAAAACAGGGAAGGGCAATTGTAGAGGTAAGCTTAAAAGACCTGGTCAAGGATTTAAATAAGGCGTATTGCGACGAATGGCTCGCTTATTATTTGTATTGGTATATGGCCCAGATTGTTTCCGGCAAGGCTTATGAAGATGTGAAAGAAATGCTGGAAAAATTAGCTAAGGATGAATTAGAGCATGCCACAGAAGTAGCGGATCTGATTATAAAGTTAGGCGATGCTCCTACGGCTAATCCTATGGATCTGGAAAAGAACGCCAACGCGCCGTACCTTATGCCTCCCAAGAATACCGCGGATATCAACAGGATCATCCGTATTGTCACTGAAGCGGAAGCAGGGGCAATTGAGGTTTATAGTAAGATCGCCAAAAAGACTCTCGGTAAGGATCACGTTACTTATCAGTTAGTCACGCACATATTGTCGGAAGAAGTTGACCACGAAGAGATGTTTGAAAATTTGTTAGAAAGATAAAGCACCCCGTGTTGATCAGCGCCCGACGCTTAATAGGTATTGCGTCGGCGTGCGCTTGTGCGCAAATTGCGCGGGTGTACCCTTGTGGGTAAGGAGAGGATAAATGTCAAAAGTTACTATTGATGCTTCTACTTGCGTAGGTTGCGGTTTATGCGAGCAATCCTGCCCGGAGGTTTTTCAGGTGCAGGGAGACGGGATCGCTCACGTAAAAACTCAGGTTTGCGCGACTTGTAACCTGCAGGAAGTAGCGGATTCTTGCCCGGTAAATTGTATTAAGGTAGGTTAAGAAGCCTATTGTGCTTTTTTATTTAACCCTGTCAGGAATTCCCTGAATTTCTCCTGTTTTTTCTGTTCAAGTAAGCTGTTCCCAAACCCTGCTTTCTCCTGTTCAAATTTTTTAGGGTCTATTTTAGAGATGGCCTTTACCTTAATTATATAGAAACCGGAAGGTAAGCGGATAATTTCGCTATTCTCTGTGTCTTTTAAGGATTTTGCGGTATTCCAAAATATATCCGCGGCGCCGATACCTTCAATATTGCTGGCGAATTTAAAGGGGGCGGTTTCCTTGACTTTTAATCCGCATTTTTTGGCCGCTTGTTTAAATTTCCGGGATTTTAGCTCTTTTGCGCACTGGTTTATTTTTTGTTCAGCTTTTTTTAGGGCCCCGGTATTAATCAGGGCAAGCCTGACCTTTTGTTCTACCGCCTTAAATTCCGGAGTATGCGCTTCTTTGGTTTCCTTTAATTTTAACAGGTAATACAAATCACCTACCTGTACCGGCGGGCTGCATTCTACCGTTTTAAGTTTAGAGATTATCTCCGGGTTTTCTGCCAGCCATTCCAGCCCCGGCGCAGGGCTGTTCTGAATAAAGAGGCCGGTTTCCTTGGGTTGTAATTTTAATTCTTGGGCAATTTTTACAAACGTGAATTTTTTGTTTAATAATTCTGAGATTTCTTTGACCTGGACCACAGAATTTATTACCAGGTATTCTATATTAAAGGAAGCCGGTTCTCTGAACATATCCTTATTTTTGCTAAAATAATCATTGAGCTCGCTGGCGCTGGGCTTAATATCCTTGATAAAATCAGCAGAAAGACTGGAGATATAGTAGATGCTTATTTCCTGGTTTAGCTTCTCGTACTCTTTCCCGATCGCATTTTCGTCAATTTTTGTGTTGTCGGTAACTTGCTTATAGAGCTTACTGAGTATAATGCCTTGGCGCATCTGTTCCTCAAATTGGCGCGGATTAAGGCGAAAAATATACTGCAGGTTTTGTTGGTAAGTTTTATTGTCAAAGCCTCCTTTATACTGAAAGTAGGGAAGGGCTTCAATGGCCTGGATGACTTCTGCGTCGCTAGCTTTAATTGCGCGCCTCTTGGCTTCTTCTAGCAGAATGAGCCTCTGCCAGGCTTGACCTTCAAGGTTAAGGTATTTCTGTATCTCGGGGAGTTTATCTCCGTATTGTAGAATGGCTATGGTTGTGGCGGCGCTAAGAGAATCCTTAAATTCAAGTTTGGATATGGCCCGTCCAAAAATTTTGCCCGCGGGCATATTTTCTTCACGAGAACGGAATGCCCCGCCAAAACCCCAAAGCGCAAAGGCGGGTATTATGATTAAAGCCAGGAATATCCAGACTTTTTTAGCTGTCTTTTTGTGGCGTAGAATTTTAAGCATCTGCGTCTCCTTTTTTAAGTTTAATGCTTATTATATTCTAAAGCCGCAATATTGCAACCATAAATTGGCGTAATTTTGAAGAGAAAAAAACTTGACAAAGCGTGTTGATATGTTATACTTTATCAAAATTGGTTGAGGTTTAAGATATTCCCGGTTATCGGAGGACGACCGGGGATCTGCCACGTAATAAAATAATTAAGCCGAACTGAAAGGGTCAGTTCGGCTTTCTTTTTTGTGGAATTAAAAGGAATTTTAAAAAGTATTTAATAATTAGGAAACAGAAAAAAGGAGGATGTAAAAATGTGGCGTAAAATTTCTTCCCTGCTAATTTCCCTGTGTTTGGTCTTCCAGCAGATAGGTTTCGCCAGTATCGCAACTGAACTTAATCTGGCCGGCCATTTATCTAAGATGTCCGGTGGCTTTGTCCAGGATAGGTTTAGGCCTGTACATATCCGCTTTTTCTCCTTTGACAGCCAGAATGATAATATTAAGGTAATGTTGGATAAAGGCGATATCAAGGAGCTTAAGGGAAAACAGCTTGACGCCGCTACCCAGGAATTATTAAATTATTTTCTAGTAGGTATAAATCTTCCCAGCGACAAGTTTTGGGTAAACCTGCGCCCGGATTCCGAAGATAATATTATAGATGACTACTTAGCCAGGACTGACGTAGGCAAAATCATGCTTGAGACAGACCTGCAGCTAAAGAAAGATACCGCCCAATTTACTTCACCCGAAACTCCCGAAGGCCGGGAATACTGGAACAGGCTTTATAAGAAGGCCGAAGAGCTCTATGGCTACCAGGAAGTAACCATTCCTACCTTGACCCGTCCCTGGATAGTCCCCAATGAAATTATTGTCCGTCAGACCAACGACAGCGCCTATATCTATAAGGCGACCTTAAAGGTCATGTTGGAGCAGGATTTTATTAAGGATTCGGCTACCTATAGCTTTAAAGATAGCCGGGCTAAGGCGTTAAACGAATATTCTTCCCAGTTAATCCGCGAATTAATTATACCTAAATTAACCCAAGAAGTGAATCTTTCCAAACGTTACGCTTCCTTAAGGCAGGTCTATTATTCCATCATTCTCTCTCGCTGGTTTAAGTCTCATTTTACCGGTCAGGAAGGTAAATACGCTTCGCGTATTGACAGAAAAGACCTTACCGGCCTTACTTCTGCCGCCGCCTGGTCCAAATCTACTTATTTTAATGCTTATAAAAAATCCTTCGCTCAAGGCGAATATAATATTAAGGAAACAGTACGCACTCCTACCGGACAGGTAATCCGGAGTTATTTTAGCGGTGGTCAAATCCTTACAGGTCTGGAAGTAGACGCGAGAATGCAGGGAGCAAGTATCAACAGAACGGGACTAGGTGACCAGCTTATTGATGCCGTTAGGAATATTCTAGTTACACCTCCCGGAATGATCATACCTACAACACACGAAAAGACAAAAGCAAGCATGAGCTCGCCGGTTACCGGACCTTACGATGCCCCATTTCACTTAGCGACATTTGATGACTTTGGTAAGACTGTTAATATACATAATCAAACAGTATTATATAGCCCGGATATTAATGCGCCGGTAAAAGGTGGAAAGATAACCGAGCACGGCCGTATCATTGCTACAGCAGAGAATCTTAAAGAATTGCTGGATAATGGCGCTAAAGTAGCCTTGATTTTTCACCAAGGTCGTCCTGGGGACCCAGCTTTTATAGAAGAGCCTTTTCAACATGCCGAGATGCTTAACCGTTTGGTTGGTGGTAACCGGGTCAAGGCAGTAAATGATCTTTTTGGCCAAGAGGCAATCGCAGCTATTAAAGGGCTGCGGCCTGGTCAATGCGTTGTCCTAAAACAGGTACGCGCCAAGGATCCAAGCACCGGAAAAACATTGGAAGAGAATCCCTGGTTTGTGCCCACATTAAGGCCTTTGTTTAATTTGTTTGTATTAGGCGGTCTTTCGGGATTAGGTGGTGATACTAACCGTATTACCGGATTTAAGGGTATGCCTACTATAGCCGATAGGTTAATGGTGAGTGAAATTCAAGCTGCCCGTAATGATCGCAATCCCTTGAGACCTCGCTTAGCGCTCTTAGGCGGCTCTAAAGTGCAAAAAGTTGATGCTATTATTAGTAGTACCGCAGACACGGTTCTTGTGGGTGGCGTTGCTGCTGAAGCAGCGTTAGTTGCCGCACAGATGGAGAAAGATAAAAATTATACTGACACTGAGCTTCTTGCTTTGGCAAGGGATGTGCTTGGCCTCTCCGCAGCAAATGCCTTAAAAATGGCAGACGATGGGAAATTCTTTGCCAGGCTTCCTCAATTAGCCAGGGCAATTCAAGAAAACCCCGATAAAATTATACTTCCTAAAGATATGGTGTATATGGAAGGTGAAGCTCCTAATGTAGTATCCCTGGTGAATGGGAGGATACGCAATGGATTTGACTATGTTTTAAGCGGTATTGGGCCGCAAACCGATGCTTTTTATGCTTCGATTGCCAGTCGTACTGAGAATCCTTTTCAAAGCGCTGATTGGGCTGGTCCCTTGATTGACTCGCGCCTACAAGTTCTTTGGCGTTATTCCACTGCAACAGCACACGCAGTAGCGAAAATTAAAGTCTGGTCAAGCGGCGGTGGAGATATTGATGAGTTTATTAAGGGTATAGGGCTTAAACCTCCTTTTACTTCTCTCGCTGGCGGAGCGCGGCAAGATCTTCTTGGCGGTAAACATATTCCCGGAATTGACGCTGCGATTAAGAATAGCCCAGAGGCGCTTAAAAATAAATCCTTTGTGCCTGCAACCGATGCCGAAGCGCATACCTTAGCGCACGCTACTGTATTTCGTGGTTTGGCTCAGGCAATGCAGTCGGCAGGCGGAAAACTTGTTGCGCGCACCGCAACTTTTATCCGCGGTCAACAAGTCGGTACAATAAAGGTAAGCCCCACTCCTATGGATACTGTTCTTAAGTTGTCTCTTGGTGACTTAGCCGATGTGTATGCAGGATTGCAGACTTTGGAAATAGACGGCCAGAATCCATGGATTGACTTTAGTATGACCACGCTACGTACGCCAACTAACGACCACAGGCAAATCAACGTTGACGCAGTACGTCAAGTTCTTGCTGCGGACCCGAATGTAGCGGTTATCCTGCTCCAGGGAGAATACAGCGCCAAGAAAGCAAAATTTGGCACGCCGGGAGAAGTTAAAACTCAATCCGTAGAAGAGCGCCTTAATGCTGTGCTTGTGGCTGCTATACGCGCAAAAGGGATAAATTCGGCAGCAATGCCTAAGTCTTCGCGGTCTCTTCCCGCGTTTGTGCAAGTTACAGAATCAAGCATCCCTGGCCAGCTCAAAATGGCAATTTTTGTTCCTACGCCTAAGAGTGATATTTACCGTTTAATGCAGTTAGCTCAGGACAGCGGTATAAACTTAAAGGAGATGATGGAGCAGAGTAAAGATATAAATGATCCTTCTTTTGTAAGTACTTTACAAGCGCTTAAGACAGAGCCACAACTGCCGTTATTAGGAAAGGCGCTTCCTATTCCTCCAGCGCCGCAAAAAGCGGTAGAGCCCGATACAACCGAGTTTAATCAACTTGAAGGATTAACTTTTGGCGGAGCTAAAATTAACGTAAAGACGCAGACTATTATTTCTAGGGATTCGAAGGCAGGATTTGCAGATATTTGGCCTATTTTAGAGCAAGTGCGTCAAACAGGCAAACTTGTGAGAATCCTGTTACCAGAGGGTAGCATAGCTGAACAGAATCTTAAGAAGATATTAAGCACTGGGTTGGAAACTAAAATAGAAGCAATGAAAGGTTTAAATTTCAGCACGCATTCAGTCACCCGCGGCCGCGATAAATTTACCGCTTTTATTATTGCCCCACAGGTTCCTTACGTTATCGTAGGTTATGGTAATGAGGCGATTAAAGTTGCTCCTACGCTTGAAGCGAGCGGTTTTGGTAAGCCGGCTGTAGCGGTTAATTCGCTGGAGCGCATAGAACGCGTCATCCATGCCTTCTTGATGGGCTATGATGTGTACCACGCGGACCAGGTCCAGGTAGATAAAGAAAGTAAAAAAGAAGTTCTCTTATATAATCAAGAACCGCAAAAATTAACCGAGTTTGAAGGAAAGCTTTTTAAAGCGCTTGTGGATGGCTGTATTGTCAAGGCGCGCAACGAACTCTTAGGAGGGTTGCTGTTATCTGAACGTGGAGATTCAGTCAAGGTGAATAAAGTAATAGCGCAAGCTAAAGAGAAAGGCGAACGAGAGGCAAGTGAGATGTTCAAAAAGCAATACAAAGGCCTTTTCTCTGTAGCGCTCAATAGAGGTGAGTTTAAGGTTGTAGTAGATGCTACTCCGGAAAAAATAGGAGCACAAAATAAAAAGTTGTTCTATGAGCCGGCAGCAAAACTCTATCCGGGTATGCTATTTATTTATCAGGGCGGTGAAGAGCAGGGAGTAGGATATTCATTCAGCAATGTATCTACGGATTATAATAAGCTACTCATGGAAAAGCATATACGCCACGTTTCCTGCAACACGACAGGCCTGAGCACCGAAGCCCTTTCAATTATAGAGTACCTTGGGGTAGCTATGGCCATTGATAATTTAGCTATCCGTAGGGTAGCAGATCCGGGTGATTTCAAAGGAGGCGTAGCTGCTACCCAGTTGCAATTTGCTTATCATCATGGCCCGGATTTAATTGCCGTTACTCCGGATAATCTGCAGAAAGCGTTACAGATTCCAGAGCAGGCGGATAAGGGCGGTAAGCTGATGTATTACATAAATACAGATGCAGCCCAGACAGGTGGAGTTACACTGTATCATCATCATGTGCTTTCTCTGGTGCGTCTTGACGGTAAACCAATTGATATAAATGAAGTGAAGAAAGCTTTAGCAGCGCGGCCGGATGTTGCGTTAGTAGATTTTCCGGCAGGTATATTTAATGGCGTGCGCGTAGTTGAGCTTTCCCATAATTTACTACCTCAGGCAGTAAGAGAAGCGCCGGATGGCGCAAATCATGTGCTCGTGCCCGTAGTTATGGTCAGAGCTACTGATGACCCTTCTGAAGTTATGCTCATCTACGCTGTTCCACAGGAGTCCATTGTAGCGCGCGGCCAGGCACATATCATACACGCAGCCTTAAGAATGGCGAGTAAAGACGCTTCTACTGAAATAGTGGATGACGCGACAGGCGCAACCGCGCTCGTGGAAGCCTTAGAGACAAGATTAGCAGCACCCGTCCAGCCAGAGGAATCAATCATTGGCCCTTCAGGATTTGCTGCTGATGAATCAACTGTTGAGTCTTCAATACCTGCTGTTGAAAAACGCGTCGTCACCAGCTCAGCGGCGAAGATGATAGCCAATATTAAACCAGTCGTTGCCAGCTCGAGTTTACAGATTAGAACAACGCTTGAAGTACCGGAAGGCCAGGCAAAGAACTTTTTCACCAACGACTACCACGGATATACGCTTAGTGGTTTGTTAGCCAGGCCTATTGATAGGATTCCTGATGGGGTAGTGAATGCAATCCAAAAGAAATTAAATCAGGATATAGCCGAGGGAAAACTATTGAGCGCAGTAGTAAAAGACTTTGCCGGAACGGATATAGACATCCAGGTTACGCATAGATACGGTGAGCGTAATGCCGCGGTGCAAAGATTAATCCTTGAGGCCATGAGAGAGGGGGTTTTAAAGTCTCAGCAACTTGGCCTGTTAAAAAAAGGAATAGACGCAGCTTCTATGGACTTAAGGATGTTGGGAAAGGCTCTGAGAGTAAAATACCAGCCGCATTCTATAAGCGAGCGTGGTTCAGAGCCGGTAGTAATGGTTAAAATAATTGGCGCTGGCATTGGAGCAGCGAATATTAAACTCTTCCATGAATTTTTCGTGCCAGGAGCTACTCCTTTACAAAAACTGGGATTTGTCCCTGTTGTGGACACTACCAAGAAAGAAAAGCTCCCTGTCCGTGGCTTTAGGGCTATAGTTAGGCGAGTTGACGATGTTTTAAAGGGTAATTTTAACGGAGATGTTTGGGAATTCGAAAAATCTGCAGCCGCGGAAATAACGACGGTAGCAGGTACCAAGCATTATTCATCTAAAGATGAAAGCTTAGAGCTTATGGCTCTTGCTAGCCAACCCAATGACTTTGTGATTACCGCAGTTTATGCTGTGGAAGGCAGCCTTGTATCTTCAAAGGAGCCATTGGTGAGTGTTGTGTATCAGCCGGTTTATGGAGAACAAGGAAACCTACGCACCCTTAATCCTACATTTATATGTAGAAGCCAGAGTGGAGCAGATGCTGTAGGCGGAGTTGCCAGCATGTTCTACGATGTCAATTTTGTCCCTGGTGGAGAGAACGGAGAATATTATGTAGTTACTAAGCCGGTAACATTAAAGGAAGCCAGAAAAGCTCCTAAAGAAGGGACTGCTAATGTGGTAGTCTATGGTTGGCAGAGCAGGGATAATGGAGTTATTCCTACAGAAAAAGACGGTATAATGGATCATGTAGGTATAAATCCGCCGGCTTTGAACCCGGAGAGGAAATTAGCCGACTGGCTGGCAGAAATAATGACTACGCATCAGTTTGACCAGCCGTATCTCACTCCTTTTGCGGCACAGGAACAGGTTGAGCCGTTGAGAAAAGAACAAAACCATCTTTTTACGCGCGCGCCTAAGGAGGCAGATATAGACCCGATTATGGATGAAGTAGAGGCAAAAGTAGCTAGCGGTCAATATTTATCCGTTACTGACGATAAAGCTGATATGGGAGGAAAATTCGGACATAACTTTACTCCGGAATATATGTTAGCGATTGACCGGGCAACAGCTATAGAAGCCGTAGAAAATGGAAAACTTAGCGATGGCAACATTATCGGGTTCGTTGATAAAATGCGTTTAAAAAGAGGAACAACTGTGAGTATTGGTGATGATAGCCATATGTTAATGTTAGGAGATAAGTCGCGCAATAGCGCAGAGTCACATCAACTATCATTCTTAGCGTTTACAAGGGGTTATTATGGCGCAGTGGTAAACGGAGAGAAGCCTTATGGTTTAGCTCAAGACTATCAGGGAAAAGAAGCTAAGGCAGCCAAGGCCAACCCTATTTTTTACTCGCATTTTACTCCTCGTTTCTTTGAAATAATAAGGCAAGTTATGCCGTTGGATTATATGGGTATGGTTGACAAAATGGAAGAGGGTTGGAAAAAATGGCAAGGAACACACAAAGAAACAACAGTCCTCACAGAGCCTTTTTCCGGTAATGTCTCCCAGCAAGGCATTGGTTCAGCCCGTTATTTAGTGGATATAGCCGCTGGCGAGAGAATCTTTGGTATATTGGCCGGAGACAAGATGGGGCCAGCAGCCTTAAATAGAATAATTCGCGAAGGAGTATACGCTGCTCTTAATGCAGGTCAGTTCGCCAAGGGGTTGGTATTTGAAATATGGGATGCCAAGGCCTTTGATGAACACGGCAATATCTCCCTAGATAAACTACCAGTTTCATATGCTGATGTGGCAGATGCCATAAGTGAATTAAAAGATAAGAGTGAACAAGATTTTGTGAAAAGCTCTTATGATAACGGAACGCTTAAGAAAGGTTTGTCAGTAAGCGCTAAAGAAAAATTAGCCGCTTTATTAAAGAAGGCCGGCTATGTTCCTACTGAAAGGATATTTCTGGATGCCCAGAAAGATAAAGAGGCAATCTATCTTTATTTAGCTGATTCTGACAGATTTAATATTAAGCAGGTCTGGAGTAAAAAGACATCCGCCTGGAATATTAACAATTTTCAAGCGAATCTAGATAGGCCAGTACTGGGTAGCTCAGTTACCAAATTAGGGATCCTCGCCGGTGGAGAATATATCGGTAAAGATGACCCGGTTATGGTAGGAAATATGAACCTGATGAAGCATATCTTCGATTTTCTAAGGACAAATCCCTTGATTATACAGGGAGATATGAATGGTTCGCATTGGTTGGGAGCTATACCTACAGCGTCTAAATACGCTGTGGCCAATAAGGAGAGCCATCCTATATTAGTAGGACAGATTTACACCTTATCTGAAGATGGCAAGACATTAGCCGGCGTTGAGGATGTTTTTGGTAAAAAGGAATATGCGTCTAGGCGTAACAATATGTTTAAGTTCAACTTTGAATTTAAGAAAGCTCAGTTAGGCGGACAGTTTGAGCCTTATGGCACTAACTGGCGCACAGTAGAAGCATCTTATCCTTTGGCTAATTTACTTAGGAAACTTCAGGATCCACATTCACCTTTCCTGGTGAAAAATAAACCTGAAGCTGAAAGGCAAACCAGGCCAATTGGTATAGTGACTGAAACAAGCGAGCTTTTCAGGGTAGCTGCTAACGCCAGCTCGGCGGCGGTTCAGGTAAGACGTACGCCATTTGTAGGCGGTAATTGGAAGATGGCAGTGCAAACTCCTGAAGAGGCAGTTAAATTAGTAGAAGATATTGCTGCTAAAATCAGTAACCAAGGTGGCGTTGAAACGGTGATTGCCCCATCTTATGTGCATATACCAGTGGTTTCCAACGCGTTAAGAAAGTTAGTCTCGGACGACGGTAAACTTGATCCCGGGGCAATAAAAATTGCCGCTCAGAATATGTATTCTGAAGAAAAAGGGGCTTTTACCGCGGGCATATCAGCTGCTCAGTTGAAACAATATGGCGTAACCTATGTTATTTTAGGGCATTCTGAGGTAAGGAGAAACGCGAAGCAGGAGCCTACCGGAGAATCAAACGCAAATGTAAACAGGAAGATAGTTACTGCGCTTAAGAGCGGGCTTATTCCGATTGTTTGCGTAGGCGAAAGCGCTAAAGAAAAGGCAGATGGAGATACTCAGGTTGTAGTGCGTAACCAAATTAGAGAAAGTTTAGCCGGTATCTCTTCTGAGGAAGACGCTGCAAAAATAATAATTGCTTATGAGCCGGTTTGGGCGATTGGAACCGGGAAAACTCCTACGCCTCAAGAGGCTGAAGTAATGCATAGTTATATCAGGGATCACCTCTACGTAATGTTCGGAGTGGATAGCGGAGCTAAAATCCGTATATTATACGGCGGAAGCGTTACAGATGAAAATATCGCAGGTTTTATGGCAGAGCCCGATATTGACGGAGTTCTCGTCGGCGGAGCAAGCCTTAAGGCGGACAGCTTTAGCGGTATTGTGAAAGCAAGTGCCAGCTCGGCGGTTTTCGGCAGCGAGCCTTCAGTTTACGGCCCGCATCCTTCGCAAGCAGGTCTGCGTCCGCTTTATGAACGTATTGCCTGGGCGCGTAACAACGCTCCGGATTCGTTTGTAATAAAAGATATCTATGCCTTTGTAGACCAGAAGCACGGCATGGATCCCAAAGAGTCAATTTCTTTCGGTATGGTTTTAGCTGATGACCATGTTATAACGCAAAATGCGCCGGTAATGGGCGGCATATCAGCAGGTTCTCTTGAGCCCGATACCCACGCTACAGTAAAAGATGCAATTGAGTTTTTCAATAAAAACGTAAGGCAAAAACTCATCGGCCTGAATATTGCCCGGCCCGATGCGATTACCGAAAAGATAATTCAGATAGATGAAGAGCTGCGCGCCCAAGCTAAGGATAAAGAAAGGCCGCAATTTTCCTACATTGGCTCAGAGCTCTCGGTAGGTATTTCAATGATATCTACAATTGCCCTGGCTGAGGAATTACGTATTCCGACTGAAGTGGTAATGAATTATCGTTACAATGAATACGCTATTTCTCATGGCCTGGCAACAGAAGTTCGTCCAATGAGCATCCCCATTAACTTTGGAGTTGTATGGGAAGGTGGAAAACACGGAGTAGCCAAGTCGCTGCCTGATTTGGTTAAAGAGGGGATTATTAAGGACGATAGCAGATTCCCGGCCAGATTCAAAGAAGCACCTAATGATAAGAAGAATCTTTTGGCTATGGTTCCGCCGCAAGAGCTTCAGACCATGGTTTTTGCCCCGAATTGGGCAAAGGCCAGGGATATCGGCATAAAGCTTACTACCGCGTATCAGAAGCTTCTTAATCAAAAATACGGGATCAAGACTAAATACGGAGCTGAGTCCGGTTTTACTACGGATCAGATGCGTGACAAGAATGGTAATGTCATTACCTTGAATTTAGCCTTGGATATCTTAGATGAAGCAGTTTCTACCTTAAAACCGGAAGAGGCAAAATTTGTCCGTTACGCTTTGGATATTGCCGCCTCTGAAATGTACATTCCGGAAATTGATATGTATTATATCGGGCCTGAAGCTGCCGGGAATAAGGATGGTTTAGTTACAAACGGACAGTTTACTCAGTATAAGTTAGCATTATTTAAAAAATATTCGCGGTTCATATCCTGTGAAGACTGGGCAGATGAAGGCCAGACTGAGCATTGGAATGATGCTAAGATGATCATGTCAAATATGATTCAAATGGGAGATGACAATGTTGTTTCCAAGGCAGATCTAATTAGAAAGTACAAGGATGTTATGAATGCCCATCTTCAAAAACCTAATCAATCCGGGGAAGAGTCAGTATCTTTCGCCGCAGTAGCTACCAGCCATAAGCTTGGCAATGTTGTGGTCTGGTCGCATCGTGGTACCCGTTCCCCGCAGGAAGTCTACACCGCTCAAGGGGCGATAGGTACAGGTTCATTTGCGGGAAAGTGGACATTATTGGGTCCTGGCAGAAGCGCGTTGATTGCCGCCATGACTCAGGCAAATGCCTTGTACAATAAAGGCCCGTATGGCGATGTAGTTGTTCCTTATCAGGGCGCGCTGGTTTTAGACCCTAACGGCCCGTATAAGGATTATGGTTTCGCTAAGAGGTTAAGAGCAGAGATCGGCCCGTTAAGCGCCGAGGAGAGAATTGATGCCAGTGCAAGTTCGGCAGTGGGAAAGGGTGGTATTGACTTCCGGCCAAATGCGATGCTGATTAATTATCAGCCGATGGGCAATTTTGCCAACTTGAAGCTTAAACTTCCAGTCCTGAGCAAGGCGGAATTGGCTGGTTTTAACGTTGATAAAGAGTTAAGCGGAATAGAAAGAATGGTGGATAGCCAGATGGTCCCATCCGGCCAGAGGCTCAAAGAACTCTTAGCCGCTTGTTCGCAGAAGGGTGAATTGGATAGCCACAGGGAGCATCTGATGGCCTTACTGGTAAGAATAGGGATACTGGAAGAGACCCAGTGCTGCCTGCAGGAAGCCAGCAACGAATATAAAGAAGCGCTGGTGCTCACAGATTCCTTAACTTAAGGAAAAAATACCAGCTCTAAATATAAAAACCCCGAGGCTTTATGTCTCGGGGTTTTTATTTATTTTTTCTTTACAAAGCCGGATTAAGCCGTTATAATAAATGACCGTGTTAGATAAATCGGTAAAGTTAAGGAGAGGCTGGGTAATCAATCCCCGCACGCGGGTGAAATCGAGCAAAAAAGTTTATTCCCGTTCAAAAGCAAAACTGCAAGTAAAGAGGATAATCAATGGAAAAGAATAAAGTATTAAAACTGGGCCTGCCTAAAGGCAGCCTTCAGGAATCCACTTTTAAGATGTTCAGGAAGGCCGGATTTAATGTCAACCTGCCCAGTGAGCGGTCATATTTCCCGTCGATAAATGACGCCGAGATTAAACCGGTTTTATTGCGCGCGCAAGAGATGTCCCGTTACGTCCAGGATGGCGCGCTGGACTGCGGTATTACCGGTAATGACTGGATACTGGAAAATAAGTCTGAGGTTGTCCGGGTTACGGATTTAGCCTATGCCAAGCAGAGCTTAAATAAGGTCAGGTGGGTTTTGGCTGTGCCTTTGGATTCAGGAATAAAGAAAATTAAAGATTTGGAAGGCAAACGCGTAGCCAGCGAACTGGTTAATGTTACGAGAGACTACTTCAAGAAGAACAAAGTCAAGGTAGATGTGGAGTTTAGCTGGGGCGCGACCGAAGCTAAAGTAAGCTCGGGACTGGTAGATGCCATAGTAGAGCTGACCGAGACCGGCTCATCTTTAAAGGCTAATAAACTGCTTGAGATTGCGACCCTTTGCGAATCCACGACGCAGTTTATCGCCAATAAGAAATCTTTCGCCAATAGCTGGAAGAGAGAAAAAATGGAGCAGATCGCTCTCTTGTTAAAAGGCGCTATAGCGGCGGAAGAAAAAGTCGGGCTTAAAATGAATGTCAGGAAAGAAAATCTCAAGAAGGTTTTAGCTAAGTTACCGGCATTAAAGAAGCCAACGATTTCCGGATTATCCGATGACGGCTGGTTTGCTATTGAGACGATTATAGACGAGAAAGTGGTCCGGGTATTGATTCCGGCATTAAAGAACGCGGGGGCTCAAGGGATAATCGAGTATCCGTTGAATAAGGTAATATATTAACAAGGAGCCAGTATGCCTTGTGGCAAGAAACGCAAAAGACAAAAGATTAAGACGCATAAAAGAAAAAAAATGCGCCGGCGTCTGCGTCATCTAAAGAAGAGGGCCTGGGGTTAAAAGGCTCATGCTTAAGAAATCTATCCGGATTCTTCTGGTAGCAGGATTAATTCTAACCTGTTCCGGGAGCATTCTGTTGGCTTCGGAAAAGATAATAAACCCACAAGCCTTAAGCCATTATATTATGGGTGTTCTCTGCGATGATTTAGGCGATGTAGAGAGCGCGATAAAGGAATACAGAAAAGCTCTTTTGACAGATAACGAGGCAATGGCCATCCGCCTGAATCTGGCGATAAGCCTCATCAGGAAAAACGAGTTGCCTGAGGCAGAAAAAGAACTCCGGCGCCTTATAAAATTATATCCTAAGGCGATAGAGCCGCACGTAGTATTAGCTATTCTCTATTCCGCTCAGGACAAAGTTGATTTGGCGATGAGCGAATATGAATCCGCGCTCAAAGAGGCCGCTAACCTTAATCCGAAAGATATAGATACATACCGGGGCCTCGGCTCTTTATATCTAAAACAAAAGAAACTCAAAGAAGCGGAGAATGTTTATCGCATCATTTCAGCCCTTTCTCCCGCCGACCCCCAGGCGCATTTTTACCTGGCGGTTGTTTATGACGAACTAAAGAAACCCGATCTTTGTGAAGAAGAATTAAATAAAACGCTTAAACTTAGCCCCGAAGACCCTGAAGCCCTGAATTACCTGGGCTATAAATACGCGGAATGGAACAAGAATTTAAATCAGGCTGAAAGGCTAATTAAAAAAGCGCTCAGCCTGGAACCGGATAACGGCGCTTATATTGATAGTTTAGGCTGGGTCTATTTTAAAAAGGCCAGTTTTAAGCAGGCCAAGCGTTTCTTAGAAAAAGCAGCCTCCTTGCTGGAAGACCCGGTTATCTACGATCACCTGGGGGATGTTTATTTTAAATTGCAGGAAATTGAGAAAGCAAAATCCAGCTGGCAAAAGTCTTGGCAGCTTGACCCAAAACAAGATAGCGTTAAAAATAAAATAGAAGCTTTAAATAAAAATGCCGGCAACGCCCACCCAAATTAAAGAATTAGAAGAAAAAGCCAAGCTTATTAGGCGCCTGATCATTCAGATGATCGCTAAGGCCGGTTCAGGTCACCCCGGCGGCAGCCTCTCCGCGACAGATTTAGTTACCGCTTTATTCTTCGCGGTCCTTAAACACGACCCCAAAAATCCTAAATGGCCCCAGCGCGACAGGTTTCATATGTCCAAAGGGCATTGTTGCCCTCTATGGTATGCGGTCTTGGCCGAGTCGGGTTATTTTCCAAAAGATACGCTTATGACCTTGCGCCAGTTAGGTTCTTTGCTTCAGGGCCATCCGGACAGGCGCACTCCCGGAGTAGATGTTTCTTCAGGTTCGCTTGGCCAGGGGTTATCCGTGGCTTTAGGCATGAGCCTGGCCGCTAAAATTGACAAATTAGATTACCGGGTTTATGTGCTTCTTGGCGACGGAGAAATACAGGAAGGCAATATCTGGGAAGCAGCCATGGCGGCTTCCCATTATAAGCGCGATAATATTTGCGCGATTTTGGATTATAACGGATTTCAGATTGACGGAGCGACTACGGTGGTGATGAATTTAGAGCCGGTAAGCAGCAAGTGGAAGGCTTTTGGCTGGCATACGATTGAAATTGACGGCCATAATATGCGGCAGATTTTACAGGCTTATGCCGAGGCTAAAACGATTAAAGATAAACCAACGATTATTATCGCCCGCACCATAAAAGGCAAAGGGGTATCTTTTATGGAGAATACAGCGGATTTTCATGGCCGCGCCCCTACGCAGGATGAAGCGGCTCAGGCATTAAAGGAGTTGGCTTAAAAAATGGCAGAGCAGTTTTATCAGCGCGATGTTTACGGAAAGACCCTGGTTGAGCTGGGCAAGCAAAATAAGGATATAGTTGTTTTGGACGCGGATTTATCCAGCTCTACGCGCACCGGCCTCTTCGCCAAAGAATTTCCGGAGAGGTTTTTTAATTTTGGGGTTGCCGAACAGAATATGATGGCCGCGGCCGCTGGGCTGGCTGCTTGCGGAAAGACGGTTTTTGTTTCCACGTTCGCGATATTCGCTTCCGGCAGGGCCTGGGACCAGGTGCGTAATTCCATATGTTATAGCAACCTGAATGTTAAGATCGTCGCTACCCACGCCGGTATCTCCGTCGGCCCCGATGGCGCCAGCCATCAGGCATTAGAAGATATCGCCCTCATGCGGGTGATCCCGAACATGAATATTTTAGTTCCTTGCGACGGGCCGCAAACAGCCGAGGCTGTGACTGCCGCCGTTAATACCGCTGGCCCGTTTTATATCCGTCTGGGTAGGCCCAAAGTCCCGACTTTGGAGAATAAAGGAAAGTTTGAGTTAGGCCAAGCCCAGGTATTGACCGAAGGCGATGATATCACGATAGTTGCCTGCGGGATCATGGTTACTGAGGCCCTGGTTGCCGTCGGTAACTTAGCTAAGCAGGGGGTTAAGGCCCGCCTGATCAATATGCATAGCCTAAGGCCGTTAGATACGCAGGTAATACTTAAAGCCGCCAAAGAGACCCGCGGGATAATCGTTTGCGAAGAGCATAATATTATCGGAGGCCTGGCTTCCAGCATCGATGAAATAGTAGCGGAGAATAATCCTACCAGAGTAATACGTATAGGCGTAAGGAACAGGTTCGGCCAGTCAGGCGACCCAGCCCAGCTCTTAAAAGAATATAATCTTACCAGCGCTGATATTGAAAAAGCGGCATTGATTTGTTTTGCTAAATGTAACTGAGTCATCAATAAAATTGGTTATTCAATCCTACGCTAAAGTAAACCTGATCCTGGAAGTCCTCAATAAGCGCCCCGATAACTACCATAATATCAATACGCTCTTCGAAAGAATAAGTCTTGGCGACAAAATAATAATCAAAAACCGACGGGATAATCTAATAAAAATCACCTGTAATCATCCCGGGGTGCCGGCCGGCGCATCTAACCTTTGTTTTAGGGCGGCGAAATTATTGCGGGATAAATTTAGGCTAACTAAAGGCCTGGATATTAAAATAATCAAGCGCATTCCTGTCGGGGCAGGCCTGGGCGGCGGTTCCAGTAACGCGGCCAGCGTATTCTTGGCCCTGAATAAATTCTGGAAGTTAAATCTTCCAAAAGGAAGGTTGGCTAAACTTGCCGCTGAAATAGGAAGCGATGTCCCTTTTTTTATTTATGCGGCGCCTTTTGCCCAAGCCCAAGGCCGCGGAGAGAAAATCCGGGTTTTAGCTAAACTGCATAAAGTAAGGCTTTGGCATATACTGGTTGTTCCCAAGATCCACGTTTCTACTCCTCAGATATACAGAAAATGGGATGATTTTTGTGGGTTGACAAAGCCAGCCTGCGATGTTAAAATATTAACTTCAGCACTGGTTAAAAAGAATCCTTTTTTAAATTCCGGTCTCTTATTTAATAGCTTAGAGCAGGTTACGCTTTCGCTGTATCCCGAAGTAGGGCGGATTAAAGAAAAACTGGCCGCGTTAGGATTAAAGAATATTCTTATGTCCGGAAGCGGGCCGGCGGTTTTTGCTCTTGTCTCTTCGGCAAAAGCAGCGGTAACTTTGATTAAAAGGGTCAAGAGAGAGAAGAGGTCTTGGTTTGTTGTTGCTGCGCGAACAGTTTAAGCCAAAACCTTTTAACCGGGAGGGCTGAATACATGGAGATAACCGAAGCTAAGGTGGCCTTGAGGGATTCGCCGGATAAGAAACTTAAGGCGTACGCCACGGTAACTTTTGACAATTGCTTCGTAGTCCGGAATATTAAAGTAATTGAAGGCACTAACGGCTTATTTATCGCTATGCCTTCCCGAAAAGTAAAACAGCCGTGCCCCAAATGCGGTTTTAAAAACGAATTACGCAGTAAATTTTGTAATCAGTGCGCTCAGGTTTTGCCGCAAAGCTCTAATCCGTTAGAGCATGAAGCCAGCGCCAATGTTCAGTTAGAGCATAAAGATATCGCTCACCCCATAACTCAGGTTTTCCGGGAATACCTGCAAAAAAGAATTTTAGAGGCTTACGAGCAGGAAAAGAATAAGAACTCAAGCCAGATCTGACACTGACTTGGGATGTCGTCCAATGGTAGGACACGAGAATTTGGGTCTCGCTATTATGGTTCGAATCCATACGTCCCAACTTAAAAGACTATGAATAAAGCGATCGCAATGATAATTTTAGCGGCAGGTAAGGGCAAAAGGATGAAATCCCAGACCCCTAAGGTTATGCATAACATATGCGGACGCCCTATGCTCGCCTATGTTTTAGATATGGCGCGTTCTTTAAAACCAAAAAAGACAATCGTTGTTCTCGGCTATAAACACGAAATTGTTAAGAAAGAGCTCGGAAAAGGAGTTTTAGCGGTTAGACAAAAGAACCTTAAAGGCACGGCAGACGCCGTTAAACAGGCCTTGCCTAAGTTAAAAGGTTTTAAAGGGACGGTTCTCGTGCTTTACGGCGATACTCCTTTGTTAAAGAAAGAGAGCGTAGATAAGCTCTTAAAATACCATATTGAAAACAACCTGGACGCTACTCTACTGACCGGTTCATTGGATAAACCTAAAGGGTACGGCCGGGTTTTACGGGATAAGTGTTCCAGTGTTTCGGGGATAGCTGAAGAAAAAGACGCGGATGATTTTCAAAAGGATATTAAAGAAGTCAATACCGGCATTATTTGTTTTAATAAAGCCAGCTTAGAGGCGGCTTTAAAAAAAGTCCGGCCGGATAACCGTAAAAAAGAATATTACCTGACGGATGTTATAAATATACTCTATGTCGGCGGCAAGCTTGTTGACGGGATCAAGATTTGCGATATACAGGAAGCCCAAGGCATAAATTCGCGTTTGGATTTAGCCCGGGCTAACGCGGCCATGCGCCAGCGCCTGAATGAAAAGTTTATGCAAAACGGGGTCACCATAGCGGATACTAACCTGACTTTCATAAGTTACGGCGCGAAAATCGGCCAAGATACCGTGATTTATCCCTTTACAGTCATTGAAAGGGATGTTAAAATCGGAAAGCGTTGTTTTATCGGTCCGTTCGCCCATTTAAGGGAAGGGACGAGCGTTTCAGATGATGTAACTTTGGGTAATTTTGTTGAGACTACCCGCACTAAAATCGGCGCCAAAGTTTTGGCCAAGCATTTTTCTTATATCGGGGATACTTCTGTAGGGGCTAAGGTTAATATCGGCGCCGGGACGGTTACCGCGAATTTTGACGGCCGCTCCAAACACTCCACAGTGATAAAAGATAACGCGATGATCGGCTCGGATACTATTTTAGTCGCGCCGGTAAAAATCGGAAAGAACTCTATAACCGGGGCCGGTTCAGTAGTGATTAAGGACATTCCGGATAATCGAAAAGCTGTTGGCGTGCCGGCGAGAATCTTAAAAAGTAGTATCCCTCGCCCGAAGTAACGTCGGGCTCGGGATCAATTTCCGCATAATTGATGCGGGGAAATTGAGGGATAATTATGGATAAACTAGCAATATTTAGCGGTAACGCGCATCCGGAATTAGCCGGGGATATCTGTAAATATCTTAAGGTTAAACGCTCTGAGGCGCTGGTGACCAGGTTTAGCGAGGGCGAGGTCCGCGTAAAGATTAATGAAAATATCCGCGGGAAAGATGTTTTTGTAATCCAACCGACCTGTCCGCCGACCAATGAGAACCTTATGGAGCTTTTGATTATGATGGATGCGATGCGCAGGTCTTCCGCCCAGCGCATAACCGCGGTCATTCCTTATTTCGGGTATGCCCGTCAGGATAGGAAAGACCAGCCGCGCGTCCCCATTACGGCAAAATTAGTAGCTAATCTTCTGACCGTTGCCGGGGCCAACAGGATCCTGACTATGGATTTACACGCCGGACAGATCCAGGGATTTTTTGATATACCGGTGGACCATCTTTTCTCCATAGGCGTTTTTATAGAATATTTCGATCAGAGAATTAAAGATTTAGTGGTAGTTTCGCCGGATGTAGGCGGGATAAAAATGGCCCGGGCCTATGCCAAAAGGCTGGGCGCGCCTTTAGCGATTATTGATAAGCGCAGGGAATCTCCGGAGAAGACCGAAGCCATGCATATTTTAGGCGAGGTTGAGGGCAAGAACGCGATTATTGTCGATGACCTGGTCGCTACCGGCAGTTCTCTTTTTGAGGGCGTAGAGGCGCTGAAGAAGGCGGGCGCTAAGTCCATCTACGCAGCCATTGCCCACGGTGTTTTATCCGGCCCGGCGATAGAGAGGCTGGATAAGTGCGTCAATTTAAAGGAGTTGGTTATAACGGACAGTATTCCGTTAGATAAAAATAAGACCCATCCGCGGATCAAGGTATTAGCTGTGGCTAATCTTTTGGGTGAGGCGATCAAGAGGATACACAACGAAGAGTCAGTTAGTTCGTTATTTGATTAAAGGAGAGAAGGTTTAAAATGGAAGAGCTATTTTTAGACGCAGAAGTAAGAGAAGAAATAGGCAGGGGTAAAGTTAAAGATTTAAAGGATAAGGGTTTTATTCCGGCAGTAGTTTATGCCGAAGGCAAGAGCGCTTTAGCCCTTAAGCTTTCGCATCGGCAGCTGATCCAGCTGGTCCATCATCACAGGATTGAAGGTGTGGTTATTAATTTAAATATAAAAGATGACAAAAAGCAGAAATCCCGCCCCTGTTTGATTAAAGAGATCCAGCATGATCCTGTCCACGGAGAAATCCTGCACGTAGATTTTAATCAGATATCCCTGACTAAGGCCATTAAGGTCAATGTCCCGGTTGTCGCCAAGGGCGAGCCTTTAGGCGTCAAGCAGGAGGGCGGTTCAATAGAACATATACTTTGGGAAATCGAGATAGAATGTCTTCCCACAAGTATTCCTAAGGATATTGAAATAGATGTAGCAAACTTGAAGATGGGCGAGTCCATATATATTAAAGATATAGTCCTGCCGCAGGGCGTTAAGGTTTTAAATGACCCCGGCGCGATTATCTTGACCGTTGCCGCTCCGATGAAAGAAGAGGTACCTGTTGAGGCTGTGGAAGGCGAAGAAAAGCTGGAGCCTGAAGTAATCAAAGAAAAGAAAGAAGTGCCGGCTGAAGGCGCTGCTGAAGAAGGCAAGGAAGCTAAAGAAGAGAAAAAAGAGAAAAAATAAAGGTGAAATTAATTGTAGGCCTGGGAAATCCGGGAATACTTTACGGCGGTTCAAGGCACAATATCGGCTTTCAGGTTATCAAGCATCTGGCCAAAGCCAAAAAATTTGCTCTTAAAAAAGAAAAAGGCTTAAAGGTCTTAAGCGCTAAAGGTAAATTAGAAGGAAGAGACGCGGTTTTAGCTCTGCCGCTTACATTTATGAATTTGTCCGGGGAAGCACTTTCGCCCTTACTCAAAAAATACAAAGCGCAATTAGGTGACCTTCTGGTTGTTTGCGATGACCTGGACCTGGAATTCGGGCAGATTAAAATACGCTGCGGCGGTTCATCCGCCGGCCACCGTGGAATTCAATCTATCATAGATTCTTTAGGCAGCAATGAATTCAGCCGCTTACGCGTCGGCATAGGCAGGCCTGGTAATATAGACGCCAGCGAATATGTGCTTGCGCATTTCAAAAGGAATGAAAGAACCCAGCTCCCTGAAATAATAAAGAGGGCTAAAGAGTGCTGTCTTACTTGGGTAGACGAAGGCCTAGAAAAGAGCATGAATATTTTTAACCGGAAGGAGCCAAAAGAATGAATAAGTATGAAGCGCTGATTATTGTTAAACCGGATCTATCGGAAGAAGAGAGAAAAAATGTTTTCTCCCAGATCGATGAAGCCGTAACTAAAAACCACGGGATAATCTCGCAGAGCGGGCTGTGGGCGGATAAAAAGAAGCTGTTTTTCCCGATCAAGAAATATGTAGAAGGAGTTTATTACCTTGCTAACTTTTCTTTGCCTCCTCTGGCCGTAAAGGATATCCGGCATACCTATACTCTGAACGAAAATATTTTGAGAGTGTTGATCACAAAACTATAGTTGAGTTATACCCGACGCTGATCGGTATTGCGTCGGTGTGCCCTTGCGGGCAAGGAGATTACCATGGCTAGTTATAATAAAGTATTATTGATGGGCAACCTGACCAAGGACCCGGAATTGCGTTATACTCCCCAAGGCGCGGCGGTAGCGAATTTACGTATGGCGGTTAACCGCAGGTACAAAGATAAAAATCAGGAATTAAAAGAAGAAGTTTGTTTTATTACGGCGGTAGTCTGGAATAAGCAGGCGGAAACCTGCAATCAATATTTACATAAAGGAAGCAGCGTTTTTGTGGAAGGAAGGCTGCAGTCGCGCTCCTGGGAAGATAATTCCGGAGCAAAACGCAGCGTTATTGAAGTCAGGGCGGAGCGCGTGCAGTTTATGGGAAGCGGCCCGGGTAAAACACCGGCTCCGGCGCAAGCGGTAGAGCAGCCGCCGATGGAAGAAATATCCAGTGAACAATCCAGCGAGTCAGCCTGGTTAGGTGAAAGCGAGGGCGAAGCAAATGAAAGTTAAGACAAAAGTAGGCGGCACTAAATCTAAAGCATTTGCCAAAGGCAAAGGTAAGGGTAAATTCGGGGATAAGAAACGCTCGTTACATACTATCGGAAGAAAAAGATTTTGCCGCCTCTGTGTGGATAAGGCGAAATCGGTCGACTACAAAGACACCAAAAGATTAGAAGCCTTTATTACCGAGAGAGGCAAGATGCTCTCCAGCCGTCTTTCCGGAAATTGCGCCAAGCATCAGAGGATTATCGCTGAGGCGATTACCAAGGCCAGATTCATTTCACTTATGCCTTATACGCGTTAATATTAAATAGGGACAGCGACCATTTTTCTGTGCCTATTTAACTGAAAAATGGTCGCTGTCCCTATTTAAGCAGGAGGTTTGCCATGGAAGTAATATTAACCAAGGATGTAGATAAGATAGGTAAGGCAGGAGCGGTGGTCAAGGTGAAGGATGGCTTTGCCCGTAATCTCCTTTTGCCTAAAAAGTTAGCGGTAGAAGTTACACCCGGAAACTTAAAGAGGCTGGAGCAGGAAAAGCAGAAGCTCGCCCAGGAATCCGAAAAAAGAAAACAGGAAGCGATAATCTTAAAAGAGCGCCTGGATAATCTCTCTTTAACTATATCCGCTATGGCCCAGGATGAAAAAAGTTTATACGGGAGCATAACCGCTTTAGATATCTCTAACGCCCTTAAAGATGAAGGCCTGGAGGTGGATAAAAACCTTATTCTCCTGATTGAACCGCTAAAGGCCCTGGGGATTTATGAAATCCCCGTAAAGCTGCATCCGGAAATTTCGGCGACATTAAAAACCTGGATTGTTAATAAATAAATATGCCCAACGTTGCGCCGCTAGATAAGATCCCGCCGCAGAATTTAGATGCTGAAATGGCGGTTTTAGGTTCAATGCTTCTGGATGAGGAAGCTATCGCTACAGCCGTTGAGGTCCTGGATAAAAACTTTTTCTACAAAGATACCCATCAGAAGATATTTCAGGCCATATCCGACCTTTATGCCGCCAACAAAGCGGTTGACCTGATCACTTTGACCGACGCCTTAAAAAAAGAAGGCAGCCTGGATGCGATAGGCGGAGTAAGTTATCTCACCTCTTTAGCTAATTCTGTCCCCACTTCGGCTAATATCAGCCATTATGTGCAAATAGTCAAAGAAAAAAACATTTTAAGGACGTTGATCAATAACGCGACCAAAATAATTTCGCTTTGTTATGAAAGCGAAGGCAACGTTGCCGAGGTCGTGGACAATGCCGAGAGGTTTATATTTGAAGTAAGCGAAAGAAAAGCCCAAGGGTCATACCTTCATCTTAAGGAGATCGTTAAGGATAGCATTGAAACCATAGATGTTTTGTACCGTAAAAAAGCGCATGTTACCGGCATCCCGACAGGTTTTATAGATTTTGACATTAAGACCGCCGGCCTGCAAAATTCCGATTTGATTGTGATTGCCGGAAGGCCGTCTATGGGTAAGAGCGCTCTGGTTTTGGGTATGGTTGAGCATGCCGGAATAGTAGAAAAGATCCCCACGGCGATCTTTAGCCTGGAAATGTCTAAAGAGCAGCTTGCCCAGAGGATGCTCTGCGCGCACGCCAAAGTTGACGCGCAAAAAGTGCGCACAGGATATCTGGCTACCTCTGACTGGCCACGCCTGACTGCCGCGGCCGGAAAACTATCCGAAGCGCCTATTTTTATAGACGATAGCCCGGCTATTTCAGTAATGGAATTACGGGCCAAGGCCCGCCGGCTTAAAGCTCAACAGGATATAAAATTAATTATTCTTGATTACATGCAGTTGATGCGGGGAACTAGCGGAATAGAAAGCCGTCAGCAGGAGATATCCGAAATTTCCCGGTCGCTTAAGGCTCTGGCCAGGGAACTGCATATCCCGATAGTCGCGATAAGCCAGCTCTCCCGCGCCGTAGAATCGCGCACTGACCACCGGCCGCAGCTCTCGGATTTAAGGGAAAGCGGCGCCATTGAGCAGGACGCGGATGTAGTCGTGCTGTTATTGAGAGAAGAATATTATACCCAGACCTCTGAAAATCAGGGTATAGCCGAAGTAATCATCGCTAAGCAAAGAAACGGCCCGGTGGGATCCTTTAAGCTTGCTTTTATTAAGGAGTATACCCGTTTTGAAAATATTGCCAGAATTGAATAATTGGTTGCTTTCAATCGGTAATTCTTATATAATAACACCCAATGCGTAAAAGATTATTTATAACTTTAACGGCTTTTTTTGTGTTCAGTTCTTATAGCCTTCTATTTGCGCTTGATCCGCCAACGCCTCAGGCAGAACCCGGACAAACCCAGGCAGCCAAAGAACAACCCGCCAAGACAGTTACCGCCATTGAGATCAAAGGCAATAAAGCCATAAGCACCAATACTATTGCTTCCAAGATGAAGACCCGCATAGGCAGCCCTTATCAGGAGAACGTGGTAAGCGATGACTTAAAAAGGCTCTATCTTTTGAATTTCTTCAGCGATATAAAAATAGATACCGAAAGTTATTTAAGCGGGGTCAAGGTCATTATCAGCGTAACCGAGCGGCCCATAATTGAAAAAATCAGCTTTTCCGGGATCAACCGTATCACTATGAAAGATGAGAAGCTGAAACTCCAGTTAAAATCTAAAGAGGGCCAGTATCTGGATTATCCGACCCTCTCTGAAGACGTAGGCGTATTAAAAAAGATGTACGAAAAGTTAGGGTTTAATACCGCGGTCATTGATTATAAACTGGAAACAGACCCGCAAACCAATAAGGTCAAGTTAAATTTTAATGTGGCGGAAGGCGGAAGGGTCCACATAAAGGATATTATTACCGAAGGGAATAAAGAATTTAGCCGGGACAGGATTTTAAAACTGCTGAAGACCAAGAGGGGCTGGCTTTTTAACGCCGGCATCCTTAAGGATGATGTTCTGAAAGAGGATATTCAACGGGTAAAAGCGTTCTATAACAAAAACGGTTTTATTGATGTCGCGGTCAATTACGAAGTCAAGCCTGACGCCAAGAAACCTTATTTATTGTATGTTTATATCAGGATAACCGAAGGAAGCAAATATTTAGTCGGTAATGTCCTGGTGCAGGGGAATAAAGATATTGCCGAAAAAGAGATCTTAAAAAGGCTTAAGGATTGCGTACCGGGAAGCGTTTTTAGCGATGAGGCGATGAAACAGGATGTGGCTAGCGTGCAGGGGCTTTATTTTGACCAGGGTTATATCTCGGCGCGCATAGAGAATACCACCTCTTTAAATACCGAGACCCACCGCGTGGATATACTTTATAACATTACCGAGAACCAGATAACTTACGTAGATAAAATAAAAATCCGCGGGAACATTAAAACTAAGGACTTGGTTATCCGCAGGGAGTTGCGTATTCATCCCGGAGACAGGTTTGACGGAGAAAAATTAAGGCGCAGCAAAGAGAGATTACAGAACTTAGGGTTCTTTGAAGACGTCAGTTATGATACCGAAGATACGCAGGTCCCTGAGCAAAAAGACCTGGTGGTGGACGTCAAAGAATCTAAAACAGGGGCATTCAGTTTCGGCGGCGGTTATAGCACGGTTGATCAGTTTATCGGCTTTATAGAGATAGAGCAAAAGAATTTTGACTGGAAGAATTGGCCTTATTTTACCGGCGGCGGGCAGAACCTTAAAGTCCGCGCTTCCATAGGCTCAGTCAGCACGGGGTTTGAATTAAGTTATACCGAGCCCTGGCTCTTTGATTATCCGGTATCTTTTGGCTTTGACGCCTACAGGCGCACGCATAAGAGAGATACGGATTTAGGTTATGGTTATGATGAGGATGTCGTCGGAGGAGACTTGCGCTTAGGCAAGGAATTATCCGAATACTTAAGAGGAGATATTATCTACAGGTTGGATAATATCAAGATTTCCAATATAGACGATACCAATTCTGAACTGGAGCAGGAAAGAGGTACGAATACCGTAAGCAGCTTAACTCCCAGTATTACCTTTGATAATCGGGATAGTGTTTTTGAGCCCCGCAAAGGAAATTACTTTACGAGCGCTATGGAATTGGCCGGCGGGCCATTATCAGGAGATAAGGATTACTGGAAGTTTTCCAGCCGGGCCAGCCATTATTTTCCGATGCCGCATAACGCGTCACTGGAAGTCAGGGGAAGAATTGGCCTAGCTTCGCCTTACGGAGATTCCGAACATATACCTATTTATGAGAGGTTTTTTGCCGGAGGCGCCTATACAATAAGGGGCTATGAAGAAAGGTCTGTTGGTCCGGTTGATAACAACTCTAATCCTCTGGGTGGCGCGTCCATGTTAATCGGCAACGTGGAATATGTTTATCCGTTATTCGGTTTCTTAAAAGTCGCGGCATTTTATGATGTAGGAAACGTCTGGGAAAAATTAGGCGATCTAGGTTCATCTAAAGATGCTAACGGGGTAATTAATTCCGGAGGATTTAAGTCCAGCGTTGGCTTAGGGTTCCGCGTCAAAACTCCCATCGGCCCGATAATGTTAGATTACGGTATACCTATGGATAAGGCTTCCGGTAAAGATACCAAGGGTGACGGCCGGTTCCACTTTAGCGTAAGCAATACTTTCTAAAAATAAATATTAAAAAGGAGGAAGTGAGATGAAAAGGTTTTTAGTGATTTTATGTTCAGTGTTGTTAGGTTCCTTTATCTTAAGCACCGTAGCGCAAGCCGCGGATGTGAAGTTAGCTTATATTAATTTAGCCCGGGCTTTCAGCGAATATTCTAAAACCAAGGAATTTGATAAAGATCTGACCGATAAAGAGAACAAGTATACTGCCGAAAGAGATAAGAAGCTGGGAGAGTTAAATTCCCTGAAGGATAAATTTAACCTCTTAAGCGATAAAGAAAAAGATGCCAAGAAAAACGAATTAGAGAACAAGGCTAAGGCGATAAAGGATTTTATTACTCAGAAAGAAACAGACCTGCGCAAAGAGCAGGAAGATAAAATGAAGGATATCCTCAAAGACATAGAATCAACAGTGAAGTCCTACGCGGAAAAAGAAGGCTATACGTTAGTTTTTAATGACCGGGTATTGGTTTATCAGACTAAGTCTATGGATATCACGGATAAAATCATAGGGCTCTTGAATCAAAAAAAATAGAATAAATAGATAATGCGTAAAACCCTAAAAGAAATTGCTCAAGCTATAGAGGGCGAAATTGCGGGGGACGCTAATATCGTAATTACCGGAATTTCCGGAATAAAAGAAGCGGCCTCGGGAGACATTACTTTTCTCTCTAATCCCAAATACGCCCCTCTTTTAAAGTCTACAGCTGCTTCAGCAGTTATAGTCTCTGAGGATACCCAGGCTCCTGCCTCGAAAAGCGTAATCCGCGTGGTCAATCCATCATTAGCTTTCGCAAAAGTAATTTCTTTTATGGCTCCTGAAGATTCAACGCACCCTAAGGGCATACACTCCAGCGTCATATTAGCCAAGAGCGCAAGGCTAGGCAAAAACGTAAATATAGGCCCTTATACTGTTGTAGAAGACGGCGCGCAAATCGGCGATAATGCGGTAATCTACCCCGGTTGTTTTATCGGTAGCGGAAGCAAAATAGGCAACTCGGTGCTGATTTATGCTAATGTATCTGTACGCGAACGCGTTATTATAGGTAACCGCGTAATCATCCATAGTGGAACAGTCATAGGCTCAGATGGGTTTGGTTTTGTCACGGTTGATGGCATACACCATAAGATACCGCAGGTTGGCTCTGTCGAGGTTGGCGATGATGTGGAGATTGGCGCCAATGTTACTATAGACCGCGCACGTTTTGATAAGACTGTTATCGGCCGCGGCACAAAGATAGATAACCTTGTGCAGATCGCCCATAACGTAGTCATTGGAGAAAATTGTCTTATCGTGGCCCAGGTCGGGATATCCGGTAGCACGATAATCGGTAATAACGTGGTTTTGGCCGGCCAAGCCGGATTAGTCGGCCATATTACCGTAGGAGACGGAGCGATAGTCACGGCCCAGTCAGGGGTAAGCAAATCTATTCCGGCAGGTGCCATGTTTTCAGGTTATCCGGCCCGGCCGTTTCTGGAAAATCAGAAAGCGCATGCCTACGTGCATAATTTGCCCAAGATGTTTGATTTGCTAAAAGAACTGAAAAAGAAGATCGAGGATTTAGAAGCTAAATTAAAAGATAAGAAATAAATGGATAGACAAAAAACAACTCTAAAAGAAATCAGCTTTAGCGGTATAGGCTTGCATACCGGCAATAAATCAAATGTCACCTTAAAGCCGGCTGAAGCGGATACCGGGATTGTTTTTATGCGTAAAGACATCTTGGGCGCTCCTAAAATTAAGGCCTGCGTAGAAAATATGCTCTCCGCTCAAAGTACGCCTCGGCGGACTTCCGTCGGAAATGATACTGTCCAGATCCAGACAGTCGAGCATCTTATGGCGGCGCTCTCGGGTTTAGGCGTAGATAACTTGTGGGTTGAGCTGGATAGCAATGAATTGCCGGGGTTAGACGGTAGCAGCCTTCAGTATCTAGAACTACTGGATCAGGCAGGCATCAAGGAACAGGAGAAAGAGCGGGATTATTTTTCTATTAAAGAGCCTATCCGGATAGAAGAGGCCGGCGCTTCCATTATGGCCTTGCCGGCTGCGGAATTTAAAATTTCTTACACCCTGGATTATAAGCTATTGTTGCCCAAGACAGAATTTATAGAGATGATCTTGAATCCCGAAGCATTTAAGAATGAGATCGCGCCTGCCCGGACGTTCTGTTTAGAGAGCGAGGTTGCTGAATTAAAGCGCCAGGGTTTGGGCCTGGGAGCTAATTATGAGAATACGCTTGTACTGGACAAAGACGGCCGGGTGATCAAGAATAAGACTCGTTTTCCCAATGAAGCGGTGAGGCATAAGGTTTTGGATCTGATAGGAGATTTATATTTTACCGGTTGCCCGCTAAAGGCGCATATTATCGCCCTAAAGAGCGGGCATTCTTTAAACCTGAAACTCGTAAATAAAATAGCTGAACAAAGGAAGAGGGATTCTATGCATACACAAAAGGGTGTTTTAGAAGTCACGGATATTATGAAAATAATTCCGCACCGGGAGCCGTTTCTTTTCGTGGATAGGATAACCAAGATTGAATATGGAAAATACGCCACCGGGATTAAAAACGTGACCATAAACGATTATTTTTTTAAAGGGCATTTTCCCGGTAGACCCGTTATGCCCGGAGTGATCATTATTGAGGCCATGGCCCAGGTCGGCGGAGTAATGATGCTTGCCGCTGAAGAGAACCGGGGAAAACTGGCTTTCTTTTTATCTATTGATAATGTAAAATTCCGTAAGCCGGTAGTTCCCGGAGACCAGTTAGTCCTGGAGGTGGAAGCGATAAAGGTAAAGTCTAAGACCGGCCAAGTGCGGGGAAGGGCGTTAGTCGACGGTAAGGTAGTGGCCGAAGCGGATTTTGTCTGCGCTTTAATTAAGGATTAAACATGCAGATACATAGCACAGCGATAGTTTCTAAAAAAGCAAAATTAGCCGACGATGTAATTGTCGCTCCTTACGCCGTGATCGGGGATGGCGCGGTTATCGGCTCAGGGACAAAAATAGGCAATCACGCCGTGGTTGAAGGAAATACCACTATCGGCAGTAATTGCGAATTATTCACCGGCGCCGTTGTCGGTTCGCGTCCGCAGGATTTAAAATATAAAGGAGAGAAGGTTTATTTAGAAGTCGGGGATAATAATATTATCCGCGAATATTGCACGCTTAATCCGGGCACAGAAGAAGGCGGTAAGACTATTGTCGGAAGCGGTAATCTGATAATGGCTTATTCGCATATCGCGCATGACTGCCGGGTAGGCAACGACTGTGTCCTGGCTAACGGCTCTACTTTGGCCGGCCATGTGACTATTGAAGACCAGGCAGTTATCGGGGGGTTAGTCGCGATTCATCAGTTTGTCAGGGTCGGGAAGCTTTCTATTATCGGCGGTTGTTCCAAAGTAGTCCAGGACATCCCTCCGTATTCCACCTGTGACGGGCATCCGGCGGCTGTATTCGGTTTAAATCTTATCGGCCTTAGGCGGCATAAAGTTTCCAAGAGCTCAATCGGCAAGCTGGATGATTCCTTTAGAATACTTTTTAGCTCAGGACTTTCCATAAAACATGGCCTGGAAAAGTTAATCCAGGAAGTTGAGTTGACCACCGAAGTCAGTTACCTCGTTGAGTTCATCAAGAAGACAGAGCGCGGAATCGCGCGTTCCTGTAGGAAATAAAATGCAAAAAATAGGTTTAATCGCCGGAAACAGAAAATTTCCTCTTTTGTTTTGCGAAGCTGCCAGGCTTAAGGGGTATTCTGTCGTGGCTGTTGCCATCAAGGGTGATACCTGCCCAAGAATAAAAAAATTAGCGGATAAAACCTATTGGCTTAAATTATCTGAGTTTAACCGGATGTTTGAAATATTCCGTTCTGAAGGGCTAAATAAGGTGGTCATGGCCGGACAGGTCAGCCCGGCCAGGCTGTTTAGCCAAGAGGTGAAAAAAAGCGAAGATATACAACAGATGCTTTTAAGCATTAGAAATAAAAAAGCGGATACGATATTTGGAGCGATCGCGGATAAACTGACAGCCGCCGGTTTAGAATTACTGGATTCCTCCATCTTTATCCAGGATTTATTAGTTAAGAAAGGCTTGCTTACCCGGCGTCAGCCTGATCCATTAGTTTGGGAGGATATTAATTTTGGTTTTGAACTGGCTAAACAAGTTAGCGCTCTGGATATAGGCCAGACGGTAGCCGTAAAAGAGAAGGCCATTGTGGCGGTGGAAGCTTTGGAGGGGACGGATAACCTGATTAAGCGGGCGGGTAAAATTGCCCGGGGCGGGATAACCGTAATCAAGGTAGCTAAGCCCAAGCAGGATATGCGTTTTGATATACCGGTAATCGGGCTAAAGACCATTCAAAGCCTGATAAAAGCAGGCGCCAAATGCCTTGCCGTAGAAGCAGATAAGACACTTTTTATAGACCGGGATACTGCTATTAAGCTGGCAGATAGGAAAGGCATTTCAATAGTCGGCGTTTGATATTGCGTTAATGCAACTTTTTCTTGACACTTATTGGGTTAGGTGTATAAGTAAGGTATAACAGGAGGAGGGGAATATGGCAAGATCAATGGGGTCAAAAACAGTGGAATTTAAGCTTTATGCTCCAAAAGCTAAGAAAGTAACTCTGGCCGGCAGCTTTAATAAATGGGATATTAAAAAATCCAGCGCCAAGAGTGACTCTAAAGGTAATTGGCTGGTCAAGGCCAATCTTAAACCCGGCAGGCATGAGTATAAATTCTGGGTTGACGGAGCTTGGATCAATGATCCGCGTTGCACGGCCTGCGTGCCAAATGCCTTTGGTACCAGCAACTGCGTTATGGAAGTCAAATAGACTGCTTAAAATGAATCAAGGACTTTTAGGCGCCCCGCGTTTTCAGCGGGACGCCTAAATTTTAAGTGAGGACTAGCTCCGCTACTTTAGTTGGGGCGGAGTTAATTCGCGCATTGACTTACTCACACTATCGTGTTCGTAAGTCAAGCGCTCATTAAATGAAATATTTATACGGCCCGGTAAAATCGCGTAGAATCGGATATTCTCTGGGTATAAGCCTGACCTCCTACAAGACCTGCAATTTTGATTGTATTTATTGCCAACTGGGTAAAACTAATAACAAGACTACTGAGCGCAGGGAATACATAAAAGTAAGCGCTATCGTTGACGAATTAAAGTTTTGGCTGGGGAGTAAAAAAGATATAACCCAAAGTTTAGAATATATTACTCTCTCCGGTTCAGGGGAACCCACCTTAAATAATAAATTCGGGGAACTGATTCTAGAGATAAAGAAGCTCACCAACCTTAAGGTCGCAGTCTTTACTAATGCTGCGTTCTTGTCGGATAAAGAAGTGCGCCGGCAGATAGCGGGAGCGGATTTGATCGTTCCTTCTTTAGACGCGGTGACTCAAGAGCTGTTCGTTAAAATTGACCGGCCGCAGGCGGGTATAAATATAGAAGATATCATTAACGGTTTGATCGCTTTAAGAAGGGAATTCCGCGGTAAGATCTGGCTGGAGGTGATGCTGGTAAAGGGAGTTAACGACGATATCCGGCATATCCGTAAGTTAAAGGAAATTATTGCCAGCATAAATCCGGATAAGGTGCAGTTGAATTCTCCTGTGCGCACTACTGCCGAAGCCGGCGTCCTGGCCGTAGCCAAGAGTAAACTGAAGAAGATTAAAGAAATATTAGGGGAAAATGTGGAGATTTTTTAGCGCGCCTGTGGTCAGGCAGAGAGAGTTGACCACACGGCGTAATGCTATAGCGCGCCTGTAGCTCAACTGGATAGAGCGCTAGCCTTCGGAGCTAGGCGTTGGGAGTTCAAATCCCCCCGGGCGCATAATTTTAGTCTCCTTTAAATATGGAGGGACTGTGGAAGACGGGAGAGAAAGGCCGGAACGCAGGAAGTCTGAACGTATTGATGCCGCGTTTACCCTTATTTATAATGTAGAAAAGCCTTATGCCTTAAGCGTTAGCTTCGGTTTAGCTGATGAAAAAGACGCGTTAATGGTGAATTTAAGCGACTTAGGCGTGGCGATAATCACCAAGCACAATATTCCTGTCGGCACACAGCTGCATATTAAATTTAATATTATAGATTTGCACTTAACCGGCGAAGAACGCATAAGGCGTATGGACTTAATCGGAGAAACAGTCTCTAATACCGCCATTAAGGATATATCTCATAGGATAGGCATACGTTTTGACAAGATACTAGAAGTAGACAAGGCTGCTATAAGGGATTTCTTAAAACGCAACAAATTCCCTCCCGATGCTGCCAAAGGGGCTTGACAAAATTTTTAAAAATTATATACTAATACAAATTAAAGAGATTTGCTTATTGCAAGGTAATTAAAATATGATCGAAGTGACTAACCTCTCAATGAGTTACGGTCCGGTTCTTGCTCTTGACGCTGTATCTTTTGAGGCCAAAGAGCGGGAGATCGTTGGTTTGCTCGGGCCTAACGGCGCAGGCAAGACCACCCTGATGCGCGTCCTCACTACCTTTTTTTACCCCACCAAAGGAACTGCCAGGATTAACGGAATTGATATAACCCAGGATCCCTTAAGCGTAAGAAAGATTATTGGTTACCTTCCTGAGACTCCTCCGCTTTATATGGATATGCGGGTGGATGAATTCATTGATTTTGTGGGCACCAGCCGCGGTTTAGGCGGTAGAAAATTAAAAGAAAGAATTGACTGGGTAGTGGAAGCCACAAAAATAGGGGATGTCTGGAAGCATATGGTCAACGAGCTTTCTTTAGGATTCAGGCAAAGAGTAGGTCTAGCCCAGGCATTGATCCATGACCCTAAAGTAGTTATTCTGGATGAGCCGACCAGCGGGCTTGATCCGATGCAGATTATTCTGATGCGTAAGCTGATCAAGGATTTAGCCGCCGAAAAGACGATTATATTTTCAACGCATATCTTGCAGGAAGCCTCAAGTGTAGCCGAGCGCCTGGTAATCATAGACCGCGGTAAAATCATCGCCAACGGATTGATTCCGGAGCTCAAGAAAGAAAATACAGGCGTACCGTCTTTATTCGTCTCATTAGAGGCCCAGAAAGAAGATGTGGAAAAAGCGCTTAACGCGCTTTCCACTATAAAGGGAGTTAACTATATAGGTAATCTAAATTCCGCGCCCAGATTTTTATGCTCAATCCTTTCAGTGAATGAAGCGCTAAAGTCAGTTAATACCCTGGCTAAAGAGAAGGGATGGGTTTTGGCTGAAGTGTCGGTTAAGGAGCCTTCCTTAGAGGAGGTTTTCTTGGGCCTTTTTAAGAGAACAGGGAAATGAATATTAAAAATATCGTTACAGTCTTAAAACGCGAACTCGGAGGTTATTTCAACTCTGCCGTTGCCTATGTTTATTTGATCGCTTTTATAGCGATTAATAACGGTTTATTTATGACCCAGTTCTTTTTGGTCGGCCGCGCGGATATGGATCCGTTTTTTGGGGCGCTGCCGTATGTTTTATTGCTTTTTATCCCGGTCATTACTATGCGCCTGTGGGCGGAAGACCGGAAGGAAAACACCTTTGAACTATTGTTGACTTTCCCGATGCAGCCGGCGGAACTGGTTTTAGGGAAATTCTTAGCGGCTCTAGTCTTCTATATTATCTCGCTGGCCAGCACTTTCAGCGTCCCGTTAGTTTTATTCATTTGCGGCTCACCCGACGCCGGCAGGATTATCGCTTCTTATACCGGAGCTTTGATGCTGGGCGCTTTATTTATGTCCATCGGCATATTTATTTCCGGCCTGACCAAGGAACAGATTATCGCCTTTGTGCTGACTACTTTATCCTGTTTCTTTATTCTGCTATTAGGAATGGATTTTCTGGCTACTTTTTTTGACGGCTGGATTTCCGGCTTAGGCAGCTTTATGAAGAATTATATCGGCGCCTCAGGCCATCTGGCAAGTTTTAACCGGGGTATAATCGATATTAAGGACCTGTTATATTTTATAGTGATGAGTTTTATTTTCCTTCTGCTCAACGGTTTCTCTTTTGAGGGCAGGTTAAGGCCGCGGGCAAAGTTTGTTTTTGGGTCGGCTGTGGCTGTGTGTTTAGCGGGAGCGATTTTGTTTAACTGGCTGATCAAGGATCTATCGCTGGGAAGGTTTGATATTACCGAGAATAAAATTTATACTGTTTCAGATGCTTCCAGAAGAATCCTTTCTAATCTTAAGGCGCCTGTTCAGATAAAGGTTTACATTACTCCGGTTGAGAAAATGCCCACAGCCATTAAAACCCTGGAGCAGGTGATTACCGGCAAGCTGGATGAATTACGTATCGCTTCTAAAAACAAATTAAATTTTAAAGTCTTTTATATAGAGGCGGCCAAGCTTATAGAGGCAAACCAGCAGCAGAATGTTCAGGGCGCGCCGGCTACCGCTAATTCGCTGGAAAAATCTCTTCAGGCAAAAGGTATTGTTCCTTTTCAAGTGGAAAGCATAGATAAGGACGCTCTTGGCGTCAGGCTGGTCTATTCAGCCATCAGCATAAATTACCTGGATAAAAACGAAGAGATCCTGCCGCGCGTGCTTCCGCAGAGTATTCCGGATCTAGAATATATGCTTCTTTCCAGGATTGTAAAATTGACCTTGGAGAAAAGGCCGAAGATCGCCCTATTTTCTCCTTTATCAGCGCAGGGCAGGGATGAATATCAATCATTATCCTCATTAATTGTAAATAACGGCTATAACCTTGAGCGTACTGCTTTGACTAAAGAGAGCGCTATCCCGGAAGGGACTGTTACGCTTTTAGTTATTAACCCCGGGGCCTTAAACGACAGGCAGCTTTACGAAATAAATAAATTCTTATATCAGGGGGGTTCGGCCTTGATTGCCGCGCAGGGTTTTGATTATTCATTCCAGATGATCCCAACGCAAGGCCTGGATGCCACGCCTATAAAATTAAACCTGGATATCAATAGACTTATCCAGAAATGGGGGGTGAGTATAAACGATAAGATGCTGATGGACGAGGATAATCAGGTCATAAGCGTCTCTAGCGACCAGAATGTAGGCCCATTTGCCCTGGCTATACCGGTTAAATTACCTAATCAGATATTCGTGCGGCAGCAGTTATTTGATAATAAAGCCGCGGTAATGAACAGGCTAAGCGCTTTATTTTACCTCTGGGGGTCGTCTTTAGACCTCTCTGACCCGGTTATCAAGCAGGCTGACTTTAAGAAAACACTTTTATTCACCTCCAGCCCTAAGAGCTGGCAGATGCCTTTTGAAGGCGGTCCTTTAAAAGGTTCGTCCCTAGTCTATCCTAAAACAGGTTCTGCCGGAAGGTTCCCCTTAGGGGTGATTCTGCAGGGCCAGTTCAACAAGGCTATAGAGCCGGCCGGAGAAGATAAAACTGAGGCCTTGAATAATCCCCAACCGGGTAAACTTGTCGTTATCGGCTGCGCTAAAATGTTTAGCGACCAGTTGATCGTTAACAGCCCGGGAAATTTAAGCTTATTCGCCAATATTGTAGACAGCTTTGCTTTAGGGGATGACCTTATCCAAATACGCTCTAAGTCTATTTTAAGCCGTAATATCAAAAAGTTGACAGATTCTCAGATAGCTTGGTATAGGTTTATCGCCTTAGTAAGTATTCCCCTTCTTTGGGCAGTCTACGCCTACATCAGGCTCCTGCTGCGCAGGAAAGAGAAGCAAGCTTATTTATCGACGAGAGGCAATAATGAAGCTTAGAAAACTTCTTATATTGACCGGTATTGTTTTCGTTCTGCTGGTTCTGGTCGTAATCAAAAATTCCTTTCAGAAGAAACATAACGTTGTAGGGCAGATGGAAGAGCCGGAAATTGCTTTAGTCAACAGCAGTATGAATATTTTCGCGTCTAAAATTATAATTTACAAGGGTGATGCTGCGCAAAATAAGGTAATCCTCTCCAGGAAGAATGACGGGCAATGGGTTTTAGAGAGTAAACTCGGTTTAAAAGCCAGAAATGAAGCGGTGGATAACCTTTTCAATAGCTTAAAAGACTTAAAAGGAGAGTTAAGGGGTGATTCCAAAAGCGTATTCGCAGATTTCCAGATTCAGGATAATCAAGCCGCTCATCTGATCTTGTCCGGAGCGGATAATAAGCCTTTGGCGCATCTGGTAGTCAGCTTTAAGAGCCCGAATGGCAACCAGAACTTTATCCGAGTCTTTGATGCGGATAAGATCATACTGGTCAACCGGAATATTCTACCCGCCATCGGACTTTTTGATAAAATGGCAAAATCCGACGGAAACTATTTTGCCGATTACCGGGTTTTTCCCTTTGATGCTAATTCCGTAAACAGAATAGAATTAATGGTTGGTAAAAAGCGCGCGTTAGCTTTAACTAAGTCTGTAGCCAACGTCTGGAATTTTGACCCGGCCAATAAAAAGTCTCTACCGGATTTGGCCAGGGTAAATGAATATCTGCAAAACGTGGCGGGTTTTTACGCGCAAGATATCCTGGACCCGAACCTTAAAAGCTATGGCCTTGAGCGCCCTCTAAAAGTATTAAAGCTTAGCTTCCCTAAAGATAATAAGCCTGAAGCTATCCAAATAGAAGTAGGCTCTTTTCTAAAAGATAAGAAAGCTTATTACGTCAGAATAATGCCTCAAAATCAGATTTTTATTCTTTCAGAGTTTTTCATCAATAACCTCAGCCGCGATAGATCATACTTTACGGTTAAAGACGGTAAATCCAAAAAGAAGTAAACATCCATTAGGGCTATTCTAAAATGAGCAAAGAGAAATACCGCAGCGCCAGCCACGGTTTTAAAATAACTGTAGTAATCCTGCTTTCCTGCCTCACCATGTTGCGCCTGTTATTGCTGCAATATTTTCCATCCAGCGAGATCATACCCGATAAGTTTTTCCTGTTTATTATCCTGGCCATCCTCTTTTATTTATGGCTCCAGGAGATGTTTGATTTTCATAAGCTGGTCAGTATGAATAAAGACCTGCGCCTTACCCAGGAACATCTCAAGAGCGCTGAAATTGATACCATCGGCGCGTTAATCAAGACCGAGGAAGCCAAAGACCTCTACACCCGCGGCCATTCGGAGAGGGTAACCAAGATCGCCCTGGCTATCGCCAAAGAATTAAGTTTAACCGACGATAAGAAAAATATCGTCAATCGGGCAGGCATATTGCACGATATAGGTAAAATCGGCTTAAGTGACGCCATACTGAATAAGAAAGAAAAATTAACGGATGAAGAATTTGAGATGATTAAGAAGCATCCGGAAAACGCGGCCGCTATTTTAGAGCCGCTAAAATTTTTAGCTACGGAGAAAGAAGTAATTGTGCAGCATCATGAGCGCTATGACGGGAAAGGTTATCCGAAGGGCTTAAAGGCCAGGGAGATCAGTTTTGAGGCTATGATTATATCCGTTGCCGACGCCTTTGACGCTATGAATTCCAGGAGGGCCTACCGCGAAGCGCTGGATAGGGAGACAATAATCTCGGAATTAAAGAAATCCCGCGGCACGCAGCATTCTCCGCAAGTGGTAGATACTTTTTTAAAGATGCTTGAGAAAAACCCGGAATTGTGGGAAAAGTAATAAATGGGGGGTGGCTCATGGAAAAACATTTTTCGTTATTAGCAGTTTTGATATTCGGAGTTGTTATTTTAGGGTGCGAAACTAATAAGACCAGAATAGCTGAAGGAGCGGGTATCGGAGGAGCTGTGGGCGCTTTGGCAGGAGGCATTATCGGCCACCAGAGCGGAAATGGTGTAGGAGGCGCTTTGATAGGAGGAACAGTAGGCGCAGGCGCAGGAGCCCTGGTCGGTTCCCAGATTAATAAACCCACTACCCAAGCTACTCAAACTCCGGCTCAGCTTACTATGCAACAGATTGTTGATTTGACTAAACAAGGGGTCTCCAGCGACGATATTATAGCTAAAATCAAAGCCGCAAACCCCAAATATTCTTTAACCGCGGATGATATTGATTACCTGAGTAAACAGGGTGTAAGCCAGCGGGTTATAGAAACAATGCAGTCATATAAGTAATATCCGGAAAGGAGACCAAGTGGGTAAAAAAACTCTAGGTTTATTGCTGGTCTTTTTTTGTTGCGCAACAAATTTGGCCTTGGCCAAGGGGACAAAACCAGTCCAACTTGCGATTTGGAGCCCGGTTCAATTATTCTCAGACAGTGATTCTATTAAGGGCCTTAGATTGAATTTACTTTATACAGAGAACAAAGATGTTTGCGGTGTTAATTTGGGTATGGGCTTAGCTAGAACTAACGGAGACCTCAAAGGCATTAGTTTGGGAGCGGTTAATTGGACCGCTGGCTCAGCCTATGGTTTTAAGGCCGGTCTTCTCAATTATACAGGTAAACGCTCTGCCGGTTTAGATATCGGTATGGTAAATATCGCTCAGGGTGGGGCCAAGGGTATCCAGTTAGGAATTGTGAATTGGGAGGAAGGTCTTTTCCATGGCTGGCAGTGCGGCGCGATCAATGAAGTAAACGGTCCTTTTGTCGGTTTCCAGTGCGGTTTGTTTAATTATGCGGCGGAAATGAGCGGCCTTCAACTAGGTTTTTTAAATACTACTCATAGCGGCACTATGGCCGGTTTTCAGTGTGGTTTGATCAATTATGCGGCGGAAATGAGCGGCCTTCAGCTGGGTATTTTTAATACTACCCATTCTCTTAATGGCCTGCAGATCGGCCTGGCCAACTACAACGGAAATAAAGACCCTATGGTATTTATGTTTATAGCCAATTGGTCTTTTTAAGAAATAAGGATAGGAGAAGGGGATAGAATAATATGTTCTTAAAATTATTATACCGCGCAGTGTTCGTTTTAACGGTATGTTTTTTCGTTACGCAGCCAATAGCCGCTGTCCGACCCCAGGAATTTCCCGAGCTGGAACCATTTTCAAAAGAAGACCGCGTGCTTATCCTCGCTCCTCATCCTGATGATGAAGACTTAGGCTGCGGAGGCGCGATGCAGCGCGCCCTTAAAGCCGGCGCGCAGGTAAAAGTGGTATATTTGACCTGCGGGGATAATAATATATTTTCCATAGTATTCTATAACAAATTATTTTTTCCGTTTAGACTGCTTTCCTTAAGGAAGAAGGATTTTATCACGCTGGGGCATCAGCGCGTGCATGAAGCAATAAATGCAATGAAGATACTGGGGATACAAGAGAGCGACCTTATCTTTCTAGGTTATCCTGACCACGGGACAGACCAGATGTTTATCGCTAATTGGGATCACGAAAGGCCGTACAGGAGCTCTTTTAGCGGGCATTCAACTGTCCCTTATGAAGAAAGCGTGGGTTATCAAAAAGAATTTACCGCGGATAATATTATAACAGACTTAAAACAGATCATTTTTGGTTATAAGCCGACTAAGGTATTTGTTACCTCTCCTTCTGATGTTAACGGCGACCATTGGGCGAATTATTTATACCTAATGACTGCTTTGTCTGACTTAGGCCAAAGGATCCCCGCGCCAAAGATTTATCCGTACCTCATCCATGTTCCTGGCTGGCCGCTTCCCCGGCATTATCATCCGTCCCTTGAGATAGAGCCTCCCTCAAAATTCTTTGGCGATACCTTGGGGTTGGTTAATTGGCGCCAACTTAAACTGACAGAAGAAGAAATAGACAAGAAGTATAAAGCCATGCGTGCCTATGATACCCAGTTCCGCATTAGTGGTTTTTACCTTACGGCCTTTGTGCGCCAGAATGAGCTGTTCGGAGAATTTCCTTATATTAATTTAAAGAAGCAATATACTTCCGGGTCATCCGGCAAGCAGAGTAAAGAGGTTGTTTTTACTTCGGATATGCAATGGATCGGTTACGCAATTGTAGATAATGTCCTCTGGGTCAAAGCCAAGAAACCAAAAGAGTATAAACAGAGATTATCTTACTTTTTCGGTATTTTTGGGTGTAGAAAAGATACTCTTTTTGCCGAGATGCCGAATATTCTTGTGTTTGCCAGATATAATAAACTGAGCATATTTAACGGCACTACAGATAAGTATATTCATCCTGAAGGAGCGTTTCTTGAATTTAATCCCGAGTCGGTAATTCTTAAAATACCACTTAGCGTGTTAGGTAATCCCGAGAGTATCTTATTCTCGTTTGAGTCGTCTAAGGCTTATTTGCCTTCAGGTTGCACAGCTTTTCGGGTGATTACGCTTGAATAAGGCCATTAAAGGCCGGTTCTTTAAAACGTTTCTTGCCAAACTAGCCATTTTGGGTTAAAATAGAAAATCAAATTTAAATGCGGGCCATTAGCTCAATTGGCAGAGCAGGACACTCTTAATGTCAAGGTCGTAGGTCCGACTCCTACATGGCCCAATAATCTATTGAAAAAAAACTACGCAGTTTTTGAACATACCGCAGATATCGGCATCCGGGTAAAAGGAAAAGACTTAAAAGATTTATTCAGGAACGCAGGCCTCGCCGTATTTGAAATTTCCACGCATAAGCAATTCACCAGGAACAAAATTCACACCAGCATAATTATCCAACAAAAAGCGGATAATTTGGAAGAGTTATTTATTAACTGGCTCAACGAATTATTATCTTTATCTTCGGCCAAAGGCCTTATATTCCACGGTATTAAAATTAATAAATTAGCCGGAAATTCTCTTGAGGCGCTCGTAGTAGGAAGCGACATAGCTAATTATAAGGTAAATACCGAGATTAAAGCCGCCACTTTTCATGAACTTAAAATTAAGCAAAATGATTACGGTTGGTTAGCCGAGGTGATTCTGGATGTCTGATATTAATTTAGAAAAGATTGATGATTTCCGCTGGAGGATACCGAAAGCTTATAAACCCGGGATGCGCGTTCCCGGGATTATTTATTGCGACGAGAAATTATTAAAGGACATCCGTCAGGATAAAGCCTTGGAACAGGTGGCGAATGTCGCTTTCCTGCCGGGAATCGTTAATGCTTCATTGGCTATGCCGGATATCCATTGGGGCTACGGTTTTCCGATAGGAGGAGTGGCAGCGACTGATCCTGAAAATGGGGGAGTAATATCACCGGGAGGAGTAGGGTTTGATATCAACTGCGGCGTGCGGATGCTCAAAACAAATCTACAATATGAAGACGTAAAAGATAAATTAAAGGATTTGACCTACGCTTTATTTTCGGATATCCCTTCGGGTGTGGGCTCTAAGGGCGATATTAGGGTTAACGCTAAAGAAGAGAAGGGGATTCTGATCAAGGGCGCGCAATGGGCGGTGGAAAAAGGTTACGGCACTCAGGATGACTTGGATTGCACCGAAGAAAACGGCGCAATGCAAGGGGCAGATCCTGAGGCTGTTTCGGAGCGCGCTTACGAAAGGGGCAAAGCCCAGTCAGGAACGCTGGGCAGCGGGAATCATTTTCTGGAGGTTCAGGTAATTGACCAACTCTATGACCGGGATGCCTGCGACGCGTTGAACCTTGATTTGGGTCAGATTACTGTTATGATTCATTCCGGCTCGCGCGGGCTTGGGTATCAGGTTTGCGAAGATTATACGCGCAGTATGATGTCCTGCCTGCAAAAATACAATATCAATGTCCCTGACCGCCAGCTCGCCAGCGCTCCGCTTAAATCTAGCGAAGGAAAAGCGTATTTGGGAGCAATGAAATGCGCGGCCAATTACGCCTGGGCCAACCGGCAGTGCCTGATGCATTTGACCCGGCTTACCTTTGAAAAAATATTTAATCTTACGTGGCAGAAACTGGGGATGTTTTTAATTTATGACGTGGCGCATAATATCGCGAAAATCGAAAAGCATATTGTGGATGGCCAAGAAAAAACTTTATGCGTGCATAGAAAAGGCGCAACCCGTTCTTTACCTGCGGGGCATCCGGCGCTTCCCGCAAGGTATAAAAAATTGGGTCAACCCGTAATCATCCCGGGTGATATGGGAAGGAACTCCTATTTATTGGTCGGTCAAGATGGGGCAAAAGAAACTTTCTTTTCTTGCTGTCATGGAGCGGGCCGGCTTAAATCCCGCACTGCCGCCGCGCGCTCGATTAATCTAGATACTTTATTGAAAGAATTGGAATCTCAAGGTATAATAGTCAAAGCTTCCGGTAGAGGCACGATTGTGGAAGAAGCGCCTCAAGCCTATAAAAATGTTAATGATGTGGTTAGTGTTGTGCATAACGCGGGCCTGGCCAAGCGCGTCTGCAGGATGCGACCGCTGGGAGTGATTAAGGGGTAAAAAATGCTGGATATTAAGTTTATAAGAGAAAATACGGAATTAGTAAAGCAAGCGTTAAGAAATCGTAATCTTAAGCTGGATTTAGACGCCTTTATTAAGCTGGATAGCGAGCGTAGGGATATTCTCAGTAAGCTGGAAGACTTAAGGGCTAAGCGCAATAAGGCGAATGACGAAATCAGCTTATTGCTCAAAGAAAAAAAAGACGCCCAAGAAAAGATCAATTCCATGAAGGTTGTTTCCGGCCAGATCGGCCAGTTTGAGGCGCAGATAAAGGAAATAGATGTTCAAATAGATAAGGTTATATTGACTGTTCCCAATATTCCGCATACGTCTATCCCGGTGGGCGACCCGGCGAAAAATAAAGTTGTGCGTAGCTGGGGAGAGAAACGCGAATTTAAATTTAAACCGCAGAGCCATATTGACCTTGCCCAAAATATGGATATTATTGATTTTAACCGCGCGACCAAGATTACTGGCTCAAACTTTATTCTTTATAAAGGCTGGGGCGCAAAATTAGAACGCGCGCTGATTAATTTTATGCTGGATTTGCACACCAATAAGCACGGTTACACCGAAGTTTTTCCTCCCTTCCTCGTCAATAGGGCTTCCATGCTGGGGACAGGCCAGTTGCCGAAGCTGGAAGAGGATATGTATAAACTTAAAGACGATGATTTATTCCTTATCCCGACTGCTGAGGTTCCGGTAACTAATATATTTCGCGATGAGATACTGGATGAAGATAAGTTGCCGGTTTATTATACCGCTTATACCGCCTGTTTCAGGAGGGAGGCAGGTACTTACGGGAAGGATACACGCGGCCTGATCCGCGTCCATCAATTTGATAAAGTAGAGCTGGTTAAGTTTGTTCAGCCCGAAAATTCTTACCCTGAACTGGAAAGGCTGGTTAAGGATGCCGAAGAGGTTTTACAGCTTTTAGAGATCCCTTACCGGGTGTCAATGCTTGCGACGCAGGACTTGAGTTTTTCCGCTGCTAAATGTTATGATTTAGAAGCATACGCTCCGGGTTTAGATAAATGGCTGGAAGTTTCCAGTTGCAGTAATTTTGAATCTTTTCAGGCCCGCCGGGCGAATATAAGGTTCAGAAGAAAAGAAAACAAGAAAGTGGATTTTGTGCATACTTTGAATGGTTCGGGGGTTGCGCTGGCGCGCACAGTTGTAGCTATCTTGGAAAACTATCAGCAGGAAGACGGCTCAGTAGTAATACCTAAAGTCCTAAGGGGGTATCTAGATGGAAAAGAAAGAATTTCCTAATAAGTGGGTTGAGGCCAAACTTAAGCCCGAATCTAAGGGAGAATGGAAACCCAGGGGAAGGCAGGAGGCTGGCGGGTCAAATAAAAAAACGGCGTGGCTGGCGAACAAAATCTTTGATATTCTTAAACTTATTTTTGGCCTGTGTTTGTTGCCCTTTGTTTATTCTACCACTGTATCTTTTTTAAACCAGGTTACTTATATTGATGTCCCACTGCAGGAGTCTTTATGGGCGGGCGCGGTGACATTCCTTTTGGTCTATTTATTTGTTTGGGAGCCGGCGGTTGTCTATGAGAAGGGGCATAAGCTGCTGGAGATTATTTTCAGCTTTTTCCAGCCCTTAGTTAAAGTTGCTCCTTATTTATTGCCGATTTATACAATCGTCATATTCATTCTTTACCTTTTCTTATCCATTTTCATACGAGATAAATGGTTCGCAGAGTACACGATGTTTTTGTTCGGTTTAAGTACCGCGCTGCATCTGGTCTTCGCGGCTAAATCCATTCGTTCCAAAAAAGGCGATTTATTAAAAAGCAATTATATTTTCGGTTTTTCTTTTATGTATATTGTTAACCTCGGATTAATCTCGCTTTTCCTGAATTTTATGTTTAAGGAGTTTTCTTTCGTTAATTTCTCCAAGAGCGCGTATTCCATAGCCGGCTCTATTTTTCAGGCTATTTTTTCCCAGCTTTTTGTAGTTTAAGACTGGAGGAGTGTCGGAGTGGTCGATCGAGACTGCCTTGAAAGCAGTTGAGGCCGTAAGGTCTCCGAGGGTTCGAATCCTTCCTCCTCCGTTTTACTTATAACACTATGTCGCGAGCTAAATTTCCTAAAGGAGAACAGCGTTCTTTTCTCGATTCCGTCGGACTTTATTTTAAGAATGACTGGACAGAGGTATCGAGATTTCTCAGTATTAATGAGAGAACTCTTAGGGATTGGAGGCGCGAAAGATACACAATGGATCATACTTCTTTGAAAAGTTTACTTTCTTTAACTAAAATTCCTATACCGCAAAGTATTGAAATATTAGAAGATTATTGGAGCGCGAAAAAATACTCTCGGATTGGAGCGTTAAAGAGGTCTCAAATGTACGGCGCTCTTGGAACCCAGGAGGGAAGGCGTAAAGGCGGGTTGGCGACTCAGCGATTAATAAGGATGAATCCTACATGGGCTATGCAATCCGGTATTGTTGTCAGAAAGGAAATACATGATCCCGGGTATTCGCTTGAGCTAGCAGAATTCATAGGAATTATGCTTGGCGACGGAGGCCTAACGAATTATCAGCTTAGCATAACTCTTAATTCGCAGACTGATAAGGAATACTTGGACTATGTAAAAAGCCTTCTTGAAAAGTTGTTTCAAATTCAATCAACTGTTATGTTGCGAAAAAATGAACTTGCTGTGCGTATAGTTGCCTCGGGGAGAAATCTTGTTGAATTAGTCAAAAGATATGGGCTTAAGGTGGGGAATAAGGTAAGGCAATCTGTTGATATTCCTACTTGGGTTTTAAGGAAGAATGAATTTGCAGTTGCGTGCCTGCGGGGATTAATGGATACAGATGGCTCATGCTATGCGTATGCGCACAACGTCAATAAAAAGCGATATTGTAATTTTGCCCTATGTTTTACTAACGCTTCTGAACCTTTGCTTAAAAGTGTTTACGCTATCTTTGATAGAAATAGCTATCATCCCTGTGTGACCGACAGGCGTGTTTATGTGTATGGGAAAAAAGAAATCGCAGAATATTTTCAAAAAGTAGGCACGCATAATAACAAACATCTACGTAAATATAAGAAATTTGTTGATTATAGGGTTTGATTAGAAAGCTAGATATTCTTTGAGAATTTATAAAGGGAAGGATGGGAGAGTGGTCGATTCCAGACGCCTCGAAAGCGTCCAGGCCGCAAGGTCTCGCAGGTTCGAATCCTGCTCCTTCCGCTAATTGAGAAAATTAAATTTTGGAGAGGTCGCGTAGTGGTCGAGCGCGCGTGTCTGGAGAACACGTAATCCGCAAGGGTTCGAGGGTTCAAATCCCTCCCTCTCCGATTATTTTCCGCTTTTTTTGATTTGCAGCTAAAGTCTTGGTTTATTTGGAGGGGAAAAAGGGTCAAAAATGAAAAGCCACGGGAAAGAGCAAGAAGATTTAATTATTCAGGATAGGCTTGAATATGCCGAAAGCATTATTGCTACCGTACGCGAACCATTAATAGTTTTGGATTCGGAATTAAAGGTAGTTAGCGCCAGTAAATCTTTCTATGATACTTTCAAAACCAAACCCGAAGAAACCATAAGTCGGTTTATCTATGATTTAGGAGAACATCAATGGGATATTCCGGGTCTGCGTAAGCTCTTAAATAAAATCCTCCCCGAACATAAAGCCGTCACTGATTTTCAGGTGGAACATGATTTTATTGGAATCGGAAAGCGGGTAATGTTTCTTAACGCCGAATGGATCCCTAGAGAAGCTGTTAGGCCGCAGCTGATCCTTTTGGCTATTGAAGATATTACCGAGCGAAGAAAAATAGAATTATCTTTACGGGATAGCCAACTTATGGTCCGCGCTGTTTTTGACCAAACTTTTCAATTCATCGGCCTGGTGAATACCGAAGGTATTCTAATAGAAGCAAATAAGGCAGCCTTAGAATTTACCGGAATAGAAGTTTCGGAAATCCTAAACAAGCCTTTTTGGGAAACACCGTGGTGGACACATTCTAAGGAGTTACAGCAAAAGCTGCGTGACTCTATACGGAGGGTAGCGACAGGGGAATTTGTGCGTTTTGAAGCCACGCATGTCGCCAAAGACGGCAGCCTCCATTACATTGATTTTTCCCTTAAGCCGGTGAAAGACGAATCCGGCAAGGTTATTTTTATGATCCCCGAGGGACGCGATATCACTGAACGTAAGAAGTTGGAAGAAGCATTAAAAGAATCTTATGCGGAATTAGAGTTGCGGGTGAAGGTGCGCACCGCCGAACTTTCCAAAGCCAATGAGGATTTACAAAGAGAAATCAGCCAGCGCAGGCAGATAGAAGAGGAATTAAAGGCGAGGATGCAGGACTTGGAGCGATTCAGTAAATTTGCCGTGGATAGGAAATTGAAAATAGAAGAGCTGGAGAAGAAAGTAAAAGAGCTTGAGGAAGGCTTAAAAGGTAGATGATATTTAAAGGCGGCATAAGAAGAAAAATCATTAAGAAGCAAAATATTATCCACTTATTCATAATAATATCGCTATTGAGCGGGTGCGCCCTTCTTCCTAAAAAGTATAAAGCTACTCCAGATAAACCCCACGAAACTCCTACTGTTTATAATTTTAAAAATACGCCAAAAGATGACGCTAAGTTATTCCAAATGATGGGCCTGGATTATTTTAGCCAAAAAGATTTCGCGCAAGCGCAAAACTTCCTGACTAAAGCAGTCAAATTAGACCCTAAGCTTTATTTATCCTGGTATTGTTTAGGTTTGTTGAACATAGATAATCCAGAAGGTTACAGTTATTTGCTAAAAGCGCAGGAAACCAAACCCGATTTCGCTCCCCCTTATTATTGGATGGCTTATTACCGTTGCCGGCTAAAGGAAAACAAAAAGGCTGTTTCTTTATTCAGGAAATATATCGAGCTGGCTAAAGGTAACCCGAAAGAGGAAGAGAGGCTTAAAGCCGCTAATGAAGCATTACGGGAATTACTCAGCGGTAAAGAAGGAGAAGCCCTGGAGATGATATTAAAGCCCGCTCGTAAGCAATAATAACATATGTGTAAAAAGATATTCCTGTTTTTCTTAGTCTTGAATTTGGGTTCTTTTTTTAACCTCAGTCCGTTATTTTGCGCCGATCAACAGGAGCAAGAGCAAAAAATCGCAGAGAGAAAAGCCTTCCTCAAGTCAGAAAAAGAAATAGCTTTCCTTAAATGGGCAGAGCTTAGGCAGGAGTACAAAGAAAAAGAGGCGCGGGATATTGAGAATGCTCCTTTAGGTAGATCCGCGATAGCTGATTATATCTGCGACACCGGAATCGCCGCTTATAAATCCGGTGAATACGAGGAAGCGCTTTGGGAGTTTAATAGGGCGCTTTTAGTTGAGCCTGATAACAAGACTGCCAAGAAATATATTGAAAACGTGCTTTATAAGATGGAACAGAAACCGGAGAAACCATGAACATCTTTGTTGGGAATTTATCTTTTGACGCTACCGAGACAGATATGCAGCAGGCTTTTGCAGGGTTTGGGAAAGTTTCTGCCGCGGTTATTGTTAAGGAGAAGAATGGAGTTAAATCCAGGGGATTTGGTTTTGTGGATATGCCTGATGAGCAGGAGGCGCTCGCCGCGATTCTGGCTTTAAATAACAAGGAATTTATGGGTCGTTTGCTTAATGTGAGTCCCGCGCGGCCAAAATCAGAATCTGACCGTTTAAGAGAATATAAGAAAAAAATGCGGCTTAAGCTTAAGAAAAGCGCGCAATCTAGCCGGGAAGATAAAGAGCGTAAGGCGCCCGCACCCGCCTTTATTCCGGATTTTAAGAGGCGAGGCAGGTATAAAACAGGCCGGCGCGCGCTTAGTTTTATAGCGAAGAATAAAGAGGGTCTTAAGGAGAAACCAAGGCCTTGGAGAAAAAACGCCGCTGAATCTAAGATTCAGAAGAAGGCTGCGGAAGTTAAAAGAGGGAGCGCATTCAGAAGGTAATTGACAATAGGTAGGTTATATTATAATATACTTTAGCGACGGGAGTCAAGCGGACTTAGCTTTTTTAAGAGAGGAGCGCGCATGGAAAAAGAAAGAATCGCGATAGAAAACGAGATCCTGGAGAGATTAGGCGGAAAGATATTTTTGCTTCAGGACATAGAGCGCAAGCGCGAGATCATATTCCAGACATTTTTAGAGGTATATAATTCCGCGAATGGCCAGAGCCTGGTCAGTAAATTACAAAATCTGGATCTGGAAGCTTTATTTAACGAATTCCTTTCTTACCGCATGATTGATGAATTACTGAATGACCCCGACGTGGAAGACATCATGATCAATCATCTTTCCCCGATTTATGTGCATAAGACAAAATCCGGCCTGGTTAAAACAGACAAAAGGTTTGAGAGCCGTGAAGAACTGGATTTATTCATAAAAAAGTTGATTATTTTTTCCGGAAGAAAGACCATCAATAAAATAAATAATGTCGAGCTGGTGGAGATAAAAGGAAGAGCGAATATAGTCTATTCTCCTTTCGGGCCGCAGGTGACCATTACCCGCGCCAAAGAAAGGCCCTTAAGCATAATTGAACTGATTGAGAATAACACGCTTACCCCGGATATTGCCGCTCAACTCTGGCTATATGTTGAGGGCTTAAGGGTTAAGCCGGCGAACATCATCATCTCCGGCGGCCCGGGAACAGGAAAATCAACCCTTCTCAACGCGCTTTTCAGTTTTATTCCCCACAACGACAGGATCATCGTTATTGAAGATACCCTGGAATTAAATACCGATCTTGAAGAGAACTGCTCGCGCTTAGAGAGCGATGAGACCACTAACCTAGCAGACCTGGTAAAGAATTCCCTGCGCATGCGGCCGGACAGGATCATTGTCGGTGAAGTAAGGGGTCAGGAGGCGCAGGACCTGATGACCGCTATGAATATCGGTAAATATTGCATGGGCACCTTGCATGCCTCGACCGCCCGCGAAACAATTATCCGCCTTGAGAATGAACCGATGAATTCTCCTGAGGTATTGGTAAATTTAGTGGATGTGTTTATCATCATGCGCCGTTACGGTATGGACGGGAAGATTTCCCGCGTGGTCGGAGAACTTGTAGAGACTGCCGGTATGACGGATAAAACCATTCTTTTATCATCGCTGTGGACTTATGATCTGGGTTCGGACACATTCCGTAAGTCGTCGGTAAGCAGCGAATACCGCGACAGGCTGGCGCACGTAAGCGGTAAGACTACAGTCGCGATCATGGAAGAAATCAGGGTCCGGGCTAATGTCATCAAACTACTCCTTAAACAGGGTATCAAGAGCATGAAGGATGTGACTGATTTTTGCCGTAGATATTCGGATAACGCTCCGGCGGCGATTGAATCCCTGGGCGCCAAGCGGCAGGAGTTGCTGAAATAAGAACCTCCCATAATGCAAAAATCCCTCAGGAATAATTTATTAATTATTGCGCTATTAATTTTGTTGGGAAGCGCAATTTATTCCAACACCTTCTCAAGTTCCTTTCATTTTGACGACACTAAATCCATCACGGAAAATCCTTCTATAAGAAATATCCATAACCTCAAAGGCATCTGGGATTTCTGGCCGACGCGCTTTATTACCTATTTTTCCATAGCGCTTAATTTTCATTTTCATGGCCTGCGTCTCTTCGGTTATCATCTGGTCAACCTGATTATTCATCTGTGTTCTACTCTCCTGGTCTGGTGGCTGCTGCTTTTGACTTTTTCGGCCCCCGGCCTTAAAAAAGAAAAAATCAGCCAGAAGGCCGACCTGATTGCTGTTTTTGCGGCCTTGATTTTTGTTGCTCATCCGCTGCAGACCCAAGGCGTAACTTACATCATCCAGCGGGCGGTTTCCCTGGCGACTATGTTTTATCTGCTTTCCTTGTGTCTTTATATTAAGGCCAGGCTGTTACAGCAAGCGCAAGAAAAACCTATCCAGGAGAGATTTTGTTATTCCGCGGCATTATTAGTTGCGCTCCTGGCTATGTTTAGCAAAGAGATGGCGATTACCTTACCCTTTATGATCCTTCTCTATGAGAGTTATTTTTTGAAAGAAGAGAAGGAGATGCCCTGGAAGAAGCTCATGCCGTTTTTTGCCACCCTCGCCGTAATTCCTTTGACCATGTGGTTGACTAAATCCGTGGATTTTATCCAGATGCGCCGGGTCATCGAAGCCGCAACCGTAAAAATATCTCCCCTGCAGTACCTCTTTACCCAATTCCATGTATTGGCAACGTATCTGAGGCTTCTTTTTATACCCGTTAATCAAAACTTAGACTATGATTATCCCGTTGCCAAGAGTTTAATGGAATTTCCCGTATTGGCCAGCCTTGTTTTATTAGTTTTAATTTTGATTTTTGCTTTCCGGCTACGTGCGCGTTACCGATTACTGGCATTCGGAATTTTCTGGTTTTTCCTTACGCTCTTACCGGAATCCAGTCTTATCCCGATTAAAGATGTCATCTTTGAGCACAGGCTTTATTTACCCATGGTAGGTTTTAGCCTTTTTGTGTCCAGCGGATTATTTTATTGTTTCTGCGGTAAGCCGGTTAAATTCATTATCTTATTCCTTTCTCTGTTGGTTCTGGTTTATTCAGTCAAGGCCTACAATAGGAATGCTCTCTGGAAAAATGAATTTACCCTCTGGAATGATACTGTCTTAAAATCGCCCAATAAAGAAAGGCCGTACCATAATCGCGGGTTCGCTTATCAGGCAGAAGAAAAGTATGACCAGGCTATCGCCGACTACAATAAAGCCTTAAGTATTGATTCTGCTGTCGCGGAGACTTACTATAACCGCGGTAATGCCTATCGGGGGATAAAAAAATATGACCAGGCTATCACCGACTTTGATAAGGCCATACAATTAGATCATTTTCATGCTGCTGCCTATGGCGGCAGGGCCAGCGCCTGGAATAGCTTGGGCGATACTGAAAAAGCTATTGCGGATTTTAATAGCGCCTTAAAGATAGAGCCCAATAATTTGAAGGTTTATAACGATAGAGGGAATATTTACGCCCAACAAGGTAAATACGAACAAGCTATTGCAGATTATACTCAGGCGCTGCGGATTGATCCTCACGATGCGGATATTTATTTTAACCGGGGTAGCGCCTATCAAAGTAACCAAGATTTAGACCGGGCTAGCGCTGATTACACTAAAGCCGTTAACCTTAGCCCTAAATATGCTGCCGTATATTTTGTCCTGGGTAATCTCTGGAAAGACAAAGGCGAACTTAACCAGGCTATTTATAATTACACCAGGGTTATCCAGCTAGATCCGCAGCATCGAGGAGCCTACAATAATCGGGCAATCGCCTATTTTTTGACGCAGCAATACGCCAAAAGCTGGGAAGATGTCTATAAGTTAAGGAGTTTAGGCGCAGATATCCATCCTGAGATCCTCAAGGAACTTAAGTCAGCTTCAGGCAGGGAAGGTTAAGGAACTCTTCCTTTACAGAATATAAAAAATCTGGTATCATTAACTTCCAAATTGAAGATTTCGCGCCCATAGCTCAACTGGATAGAGCACCAGCCTACGGAGCTGGTTGTTGCTGGTTCGACCCCAGCTGGGCGCATTAATTATGCTCAAAAAAGATATTTTGTATATGCAGGAGGCCCTCAAAGAAGCAGAGAAGGCCTTGGATGAAGATGAAGTCCCCGTAGGCGCGGTTATTGTCAACGCCGGTAAGATCATTGCCCGTGGTCATAACCAGATCGAGCGGTTAAAAGACCCGACTGCCCACGCCGAAATGATTGCCCTTACATCCGCGGCAAATTTCCTTAATACAAAGTGGTTGAACCAAGCTTCCCTCTATGTTACAATTGAACCGTGTAGTATGTGCGCCGGAGCGTCGGTGCTGGCGCGGATAAAAAACATATATTTTGGCGCTAAAGACCCGAAAACCGGGGCCTGTGGTTCAGTAACCAATATTGCCAGCCACAAGAAGTTAAACCACCGGATAAAAGTAAAAGGCGGCATTCTGCAGGAGGCTTGCGGCGGTTTACTGGTAGATTTTTTCAGAAAAAAACGCGCTAAGATATAATAGATTAGGGAGAGATGCCGGAGCGGCCGAACGGAGTTGCCTGCTAAGCAATTGACCTGGGTAACTGGGTCCCTGGGTTCGAATCCCAGTCTCTCCGAAAAAATTTTGAGACAAACAAGGAGCATAAATTATGAAGATGTCAATAGGCCTCACCTTTCCGGGTACGCTGCAGGATGAATCCATAATCTGCTATCTCTGTAAGAACTTTAATATTAACTTAAATATCATTGAAGCCTCTTTTTCTATGGACGCCGGATGGTCGATACTCCAGGTGGAAGGAGAAAAGGAAGAGATAGACCGGGCTTTTGACTATCTGACTGATAAGGGTGTCAAGGTACAGCAGATTAAGATAGATAAGAAATAAGGGATTTTTATTCAATGGCATATACTGTTTTTGCTTTAAAATGGCGGCCGAATAATTTTGATGAGATTGTCGGCCAAAAAAATGTTGTTACTACCTTAAAGAGCGCGCTCCAAAAGAGCCGGCTTGCCCACGCCTATTTATTTGCCGGACCCCGCGGGATAGGTAAGACTTCCACCGCAAGAATTTTAGCTAAAGCGCTTAATTGTAAATCCGGGCCGACATTAGAACCCTGCGGTAAATGCAGTTCCTGCCTGGATATAGCGCAGAGTCGTTCTCTGGATGTCATTGAAATAGACGGAGCGTCCAATACCGGCGTAGAAGACGTGCGTTCGTTGCGCGAAAATGTAAAGTTCTCTCCTGCCTCAGGAAAGTTTAAGGTATATATAATTGATGAAGTGCATATGCTCTCTACTGCGGCATTCAACGCGCTTCTAAAGACCCTGGAAGAGCCGCCGGATTTTGTTAAGTTTATTTTCGCGACTACCCATCCGGATAAGATCCCTTCGACAGTCCTCTCGCGCTGCCAACGCCTGGATTTTCGCAGGATTTCGGTCATCGAGATAATTTCTCAGCTTGAGAATATTGTTAAAACAGAAAAGATAAGCGTGGATAAGGAAGTTTTGTTTGCCATAGCCAAGTCCAGCGATGGATCATTACGCGACGCCGAATCCATTCTTGATCAGTTGGTTTCCTTCTCCAAAGGTAAAGTTTGCCTAAAAGACGTAATTTCGGTATTAGGCTTGGTTGAACAGGACGCTTTATTTGAGATAACCGATAAGATAATTGCCAAAGACCCCCAGGCGGTTTTGAACTTATTTAATAACCTGGTCGAAGAAGGTAAGGATATCAGTGTATTCTTAAATAATCTTATTGAACATTTTCGTAACCTTATGGTGGCTAAAGTCACCAAAGGGGATGCTAAATTAATTGACCTGCCGCAGGATATTTGCGACAGGCTGCTTAAACAAAGCCAGAGTCTAAGTTTAGAAGAGATATTCAGCGCCTTTAATATTTTAGCCAATACGCTGGAGATGGCCAGAAGGCTGGATTCCCTGCGTATTACTTTAGAGGTAAATTTAATCCGGCTGGCTAACAAGAAATCCCCGGTTAATACCGAAATGAAACAGCCTTTCCTACAAGCCGCTCCTTTAAAAGAAAAGACATTGGTGAGGGAAACGCCAAAAGAAGAACTAAAATCCGAGCCGCCGGAAGAGGTAATCAATATTACTTTAGATAATATTAAAGGCGTATGGCAGGATATTATTGAAGCCTTAAGCGGGGTGAAGATGTCTGTCTCTACGTATTTAAGAGAAGGCGAGCCGCTGCGTCTAAAGGGGAATTTGCTGACAATTTCTTTTCCCAAAAGCCATTCTCTGCATAAGGAATCCCTTGAGCGAAAAGAGAATAAAGAAATTATTGAGCAGAGCCTGTTTGAGACTTTGCATACCCATTTAAGAGTGAGTTTTATACTTTCCACCGAGGCCAAACCGGCATCGCCTGAAGCTGGCGGGCATTTTGTCCAATCTATCCTGGATACATTCCATGGCCGGTTGATTAAAGAGGCTTAATGGCAAACTATACTGAGTCGATAGAAAAATTAATTGAAAGCTTGATTAAGCTTCCCGGGATCGGCAGGCGCAGCGCCGAACGCATTGTCAGCCGGATACTTGCTTCTTCTAAGGACGAGGTAAAAACTTTGGCTGAAGCAATAAGTAAGGTAAAAGAGAGTGTGCGTTTTTGCAGTTTATGCCATAACTTAAGCGAAGAAGAATTTTGCAGTATATGCAAGGATGACCGGCGCCATAAAGATGTTATTTGTATTGTTGAGAAACCTACCGATGTCACGGCCATAGAAAAATCCGGGAGCTTTAGCGGAGTTTATCATGTTTTATTGGGATCTATATCCCCGCTGGAAGGCAGAGGCCCCAGCGATTTAAAGATAGATACCCTGATGAATCGGATAAGACAGAATAATATTAAAGAAGTTATCATTGCTACAGACGCCGATACTGAAGGCGAGACTACCGCGCTTTACCTTACTAAGCTGATTAAGCCTCTGGGCGTAAAATTAAGCCGCATTGGTCTGGGCCTGCCTGTCGGCTCAAACCTGGAATACGCGGATTCCAATACCCTATCTAAGTCTTTAGAGTCCCGTCGCTCAATTTAACCTATGATTGCCATAAATAACTTATCTAAAAACTACGGCCGCAAGATTCTGTTTGAGAATATCTCTCTGAATATAAATAAGGGAGAGAAGATCGGGCTTATCGGGCCTAATGGCGCCGGTAAAACTACGCTTTTCGCGCTTATCTTAGGGGAAGTAGAATCGTCGTCGGGCGAGATCAGAGTAAATAAGAATACGCATATAGGATATCTTCCTCAGGAGGCCAGTTTTAAGTCCGAGCGTAGCGTGCTTGCGGAATTAACTGAAGGCGATGAACGGATTATGCGCTTGGCGCGCGAAAAAGAAGAGTTGGAAAATACGAACTCCGCCGGTTCTAAGCGCTACGGGGATGTTTTGCATGATTTAGAGACTTTAGGTTTCTTTGAGCTTGAGCACAAGGCCGAGAAAATCCTTATGGGGTTGGGTTTTAAAGAGAAGGATTTCACGCGTCCCATAAATCAAATGAGCGGCGGCTGGCAGATGCGTACTTTATTGGCTAAACTCTTGACCTATCATTATGATCTCTTGCTTCTGGATGAGCCTACAAATTACCTGGATTTGAATGCCGCGTTGTGGCTCAAAGATTATTTAGCTACTTTCCGCGGGACATTCATTATGATTTCCCACGACCGAGCATTCCTGACGGATGTTACCAACTACACTCTAATCCTGGAAAACGGCTCTATCTCTAAGGTTGAGGGAAATTATGAGCATTACGAGCAGATTAAAAGAGAAAGGCGTACGCATCTTGAAAAACAGTTCAAAGAGCAGGAGAAGAAAAGAGAGCAGTTGGAAAAGTTTGTCGCGCGTTTTCACGCTCAACCCAACAAGGCGGCGGCAGTAAGGGCAAAACGCACTGCTCTGGAGCGCTTAGAAAAGGAAGCTGTTGATTTACCGGAAGACCCGCGCCAAAGTATAGGGAATTTTAAGTTTCCGGCGACCAGAAGAAGTGGATACAAAATTATTGCATTAGCTAAAGTCTCTAAGAACTACGCGGATATAAAGGTATATCAGGATTTAGATTTTGAGATTACCCAAGGCGAGAAAGCGGTCCTGGCGGGAGAGAACGGAGCGGGAAAATCCACGTTATTAAAGATTTTGGCCGGCGTGATTAATCTTGATGGCGGAGAGCGTCTTATCGGGCACAATGTAGATATAGGATATTTTTCCCAAACCCGCACCGACGTATTGAATGTTGAGAATACGGTTTTACAGGAGGCGTATACTGCCGCGCCCGGGTTTATGTCGGAGGAGACTATCCGGACAGTGCTGGGAGCGTTTTTATTTACCGGAGATGACGCGGACAAAAAGGTAAAAGTTCTCTCAGGTGGGGAAAAGAGCCGTTTGATTCTGGCTAAACTTCTGATTGATCCGCCGAATCTCCTGCTTCTGGATGAGCCGACTACGCATTTGGATGTGGACGCGGTTGAGGCATTGGTGCGGGCGCTTACGGACTACGCCGGGACGCTGGTATTTATAAGCCACGATATTTATTTTGTGCGTTCGGTCGCTAACGTTGTTTATGAAGTTAAGGAAGGCCGGATCAGAAAATTTCCCGGGTCATTTGATTATTATTTTGAGAAAAAAGACCAGGCCGAGGTAACCATTGAGGCGCGTAAGCAAAAAGTTGACCCCCAAAAACAAAGACTTGAGCAAGAGAAGTTAAGGGTTAAAGAAGAAGAGAAGCGCAAAAAAGAAGAAGAGAAGAAGCGCAAGGCTCATAATGCCGCCATAAGAGAAAGCATAATCAAGCTGGAGAAAAATAAAGAGAAGCTTGAGCTGGAAAGTTATGCCAAGGCCCGCGCATTGTCTGATCCCAAAATATACCAGCGGGATGACGATGCAGCCCGCGATTATGGCCGTCGGCTTAAGGAGATTGAAAAAGAAATTTCCGAAATTAATACCCAGATAAAAGGGCTTGAAGGCCAGATTATTTAGTGTTAAAATACTTTCCACTATTCCCCCTTAGCTCAGTTGGTAGAGCAGGAGACTGTTAATCTCTTTGTCCGAGGTTCGAGTCCTCGAGGGGGAGTTTGATTTCCTAACCCTCTGTGGTAGAATATATTGCAGAGGGTTTTTATTTGGTATAAAATATAAGCCGAGAGGATAGAGAATATGTTGGATTGGAAATTGTTCGCCATAGGGTCAGCGTTTTTTGCCGGATTAACCGCAGTATTAGCCAAGGTAGGCGTTAAAAATATATCATCTAACCTGGCAACGCTTATTAGGACTATCGTAATTATTGTGTTTTTGGGCATATTAGTAGGTGTCCGCAGGGAGTGGGAAAATCCATTTTTACTTAACCGGAAGAGCTTGATATTTCTTGTTCTTTCCGGTATCGCAACAGGGCTTTCGTGGCTTTGTTATTATCGTGCCCTAAAGACCGGGCCTGCTTCCCTCGTTTCTCCAATCGATAAATTAAGCTTATTTTTTGCCGTAATTTTAGCAATTCTATTCCTGGGCGAACGGTTAAATATATTTCAATGGATAGGAACTTTTCTAATTCTTGCGGGGGCGTTAGTTCTCGTTTTTAAATAACGGGTAGTTTAGATAAGGAGGTATTTATGTCGTTAACATTTATCATAATAATTGTAATAATAATTATAGGGTTTATTATATGGTATAACCGGAAAATAGCCGAGAAAAACCGTATCAACTGCCTATCAGAAGAAAAGCGGCAGAGAGAAAATCTCAGATTAGAAGAAAGAGAAAGGCTCAGAATAGAAGAAAGGGCATCTAAGAATCAAGAAGAAAGAGGGCTGCGGGCAGAACAGGAAGCGAATGCCGGTAAGGCTAGAGAAGAGAGGGATTCCAGAGAAAAGGAATTAAGGCAAAAGATAAGCGATAGAAAGAAGCAGGAAGCAGAAGATAAAAAGATTTTCCCGCCTCCTCCGTCATAAGCCAGTTACGAATACTGGCCGGAAATTATCTTGCCAGGGGTCTATTTTGAGGTAAAATAATTATAATAAGTGTAGTTTAGCCAGAAAGAGGGTGAGCGATTAAGCTTCCGGCTTCCCGTTATGCGCATTTTAGAATAATATTGACGCGTATTCTAAAAAACAGGATTACGCTTATAACCATATCCCTATTGGTTGGAATAGCCGTTGGCCTATTCTTTAACAAGTTAAGCCTCCATAAAGAAAACCAACCTACCTATTATAATTTAAAGCGTTTATTTCCAGATAATACCCAGCTAGTTAATCCCTTAATTTCAGTTGATAATGCTGAGGGGGGAGATACTAAGCTTGAGTCGATAAAATACAGCATCATAGACTACGTCAACAAATGTAAAAATAAAGGTTACGCAGCGAACATTTCGGTATATCTTAGGGATTTAAACAAAGGCACCTGGATCGGGATTGACGCAGACAGGAATTTTACCGCCGCCAGCCTCCTGAAGGTCCCGCTTTTGATCGGATATTTAAAATTAGCTGAACAAGACCCTTCGGTTCTGAATAGAGAGATAAAATACGAGATAGAAATTAACGGAATTCCCCAGAATATAGTCCCGGAAAATGGCGCGCAGTTAGGCAAAACCTACACCGTAAATGAGTTATTGCGTTATATGATCGCTTATTCCGATAATGTTTCTACCGTCCTTCTTTCGGATAATATAGACGCGAAATCTATCGCTAATCTTTATTCGGCTTTGCAAATTTCTGCCCCGGATCCCGAACAATTGAAAGAATATCCTGTCTCGGCTAGAATTTTTGCTACGTTTTTCCGTGTTCTTTATAACGCTACTTATTTAAATCCGGATTACTCCCAAAAAGCTATGAAGTTACTTACCGAGACAGATTTTGGCGACGGGATTGTCGCGGGAGTCCCGGAGAATATACCCGTTGCTCACAAATTCGGGGAGAGAAGGTACGAGAGCAAGAATTATTCGTTAGAAGCGGTGCAGCTGCATGACTGCGGCATAGTTTACCATCCTAAGTCTCCGTATCTGATTTGTATAATGACCGAAGGCCGGGATTTTAATTCCTTAAAGGATATCATTAAGGATATATCCAGAATTACTTATGAGCACGAGAATAAAGCTATGGACCTGCTTTAAGGGAATCGCGGTAGGTGGAGGCTGGCGTTAAGGTTTTAGGAGGATAATGATGCGTAGATTAATATTGATGATTTTAGCTTTAACTTTGAATGTAATATTGACTCCCGTATTCTGTCCGGCAAGCGTTAATAGTGAGCTAAACCAGGCGATTACAAATAATGATATTCAAAAAGTAAATGAATTAGTATCTAAAGGCGCGGATGTTAATGTTGTTGAGGGCCTGGATAGCTGGTCTCCTTTATTTCGGGCGGTATTTAAGGGCGACACTGAAATCGTAAAAATCCTGGTAGATAAGGGCGCGAATGTGAATATAGCGGATTCACATAAATCCACGCCTTTATTGCAGGCTGTGAATAAGGGTTACACTGAAATCGTAAAGATCCTGGTAGATAAGGGCGCGGATATGAATGTAAAAGATGCGCAAAGCTGGACGCCTCTAATGCGGGCAGCGGCTTTCGGTTACACTGAAATCGTAAAGATCCTGGTAGATAAGGGCGCGGATATAAATTATAAAGATATACATAAGGTGACGCCTTTATGGAGAGCAGCGGAATTTGGGCATACTGAGACTGTTAAATTTCTGATAGATAAGGGCGCGGATGTGAATATAATAGATACCTATGGCTGTTCAGCTTTGTCAGCAAGTAAGTCCAAGGGCCATATAGATACAGTCCAACTGCTGATAGATTCCGGGGCTAAGTAGTCGGCGTCCGGGTAATTTTTAATAGACGAACGCAGCAGATGATTATTAAAGGCGCAAATAATATAGGCGTAAATTTTAGTACCGGTTTATTAAGAAGCCGGCCCGCGTTTAGATACCACAGATCAAACCCCTTATAATAAGGAAAGACAGAAGTATCTACTTTTGAGTCTGAATTTATCCCGAATTCAGAAAGGCTATATACGCTATCTTTTTTAACCAGTTTATGTTTTAATACTATAAGCGACCCGATAATCTGGGCCGGCATACCTTTACGCATTCCTTCCTGTTCGTTAGCGTTACAAATCGTAAGATACTCAAGATTTCCCTGCAGGATACTTAGGCCCTGAATAGAAACGGATAAAAAAATAAGCGCTATTAATATTGCTTTAACCGCGCCCTTTTTGTGAAAGAAAACGTAGCAGGGTATAAGCCAAAGCGCAGCTACCGGCACTAAGTATCTGGGACCCCAGGAGCTTGCTCCGTGCCAACCATGCCACATACAGGTTAAAATGAAATTAAGGCTGATAATAGAGAGGAAGAAGAGCGCTTCTTTCCGGAAGGCTTTAAAAAATTTAAAATAACCCAGGATTCCCAGAATAAATAAGGGGTTATAAATGAATACTCCCTTATCCAACCAGTAGAGCAGCCTCACCGCGTGTTCTTTGATCCCCGAAAAATAAAAATTACCCGCTTCTTTACCGTATCCGAATTCCCAAAATTCACCGAATCTTATATAATTCAGGAAGAGAATAAAGCCAAAGCCCAAAAGGCTGATAAAAATAAATACACCCGCGCGTTTAAGGAGCGCTTTTGTATCGCGCCTGTTTTGCATCAAGATATATAAAAGAAAAAGAGGCAGGTAGATCATATATTGGGCTTTTAATAAAAGCAGGCAGGAAAAAGAGAATGCCCCTAAACCCGCATCCTTAAGGTTATTTTTAAGCAGAAGATAAATAGCCAGGAGGAGAAAAAACATTTGCGCTGTTTCGGAGAAATCCCAGGTGCTGTACCGCCAGCAGAAAGTTCCCAGGCCCAATAATAGGGCCATTACCAGGGATGTCCGGTTAGAGTTCCCGAAAAGCCGGATCAGGCAGAACATTATTACGCAGGCGCCGGCGCCGAAAAATATATTGTAAAAAGATATGAGAAAATCAATGAGTTGGTCTTCCGGCAGGCTGGTAAAAGCGGCAATAGTTTTGGCTAGCAGGACATAAGGGGTAAAGATGAAGGCCAGCCCTAAACCGAATTTAGAATAATATTTTCCGTCCAGTTTTGATTTATAACAGTATCCGCCGCGACAACCTTGCGCTGACAGGGAATGGTCTGAAACAATTGCTTTTGCGGTTTGGATGGAGAAATAAGTATCGGATATTTCAATATTCCCTTTTGCCGAAAGAAAATATATCAGGCTGATCAGGCAGAATATTAACAAGCCTATTTGTATTTTTTTCTGCATATTTATAGTATAATACAAGGCAGGAGGAAGAGCCATGAAAAAGATTTTAATTTGGATAGCGATAATTATAATCGTCATTTTGGCTTTGGGTGTTCTCAGGGACCAGATTATTAAAACCGCGTTGACTATTACAATAAGCCAGGTTACGGGAGCCCCGGTCCATATGGATGGTTTTTCTTTGGGGGTTTTTAATCAATCCGTTAAGATAACCGGTTTTAAAGTGTATAACCCTAAGGGTTTTTCCAGGGGCATCCTGGTAGATTTACCAAAGATAGGCGTTGTTTATGACCTTAAAGCTTTGCTTAAGAAAGAATTACATTTTCCCAGTATTGAAATTGAAATAAAGGAGCTGGGATTAGAAAAGAATAAGGATGGCAAGCTTAACGTAGATTCATTTAAGGTAGTAAAGCAAGAGAAGAAGAAGGGCCAGTCTCCTAAGCAAATGCCTTTTCAGATTGACCTGCTTAAGCTGGATATGGGCAAGATTGTTTCCCGGGATTATGGCTCGGGGAAAGAACCGGTTGTTAAAGTGTATGATATAAATATACATAGGAGTTACAAGAACATAACCAGCGCTCAGGTATTGGGGGCGTTTATACTGGCGGAACCTATGAAGGCAGCCGGGATAAAGGGAGCGAAAATATATAGCGTAGCTATGTTAAGCGGGACCGCTTTTTTACCCGTGGGTTTGGCTTTTACTTTCGCCGGGAATGATAGCGCCGAGCAGGATTTCTCGGTATCTTTTGACAGGGCGTATGCAGCAGGGTTGGCTCTCTTGAAACAAAAAGGCCAGGTTGTGGAGGAAGATAAACCCGCCGGTAACATTAGCGCATCCGTAGATTCAGCGGATATTACCTTCAAGGTTATTCAGAAGCCGGATAATAATATTCAGGTGGTTGTATCCGCGAGAAAATACCTTCTTCCCAAGCCCGAGATAGCCGGCGGGATACTTTATGAGGTTGCGGAAAAGTTAAAATAAAAGCCCGGCTGCGTTGTTTTTTAGAGTAGTTGACTTCCTTATTTCCGGTGATAAAATATAAGACGTAAGAAAAAGGAGGAGGGGGATATGGCTAGATTGGATATAAAGGCATTTGGTATGGCCTTAGGCCTTGTCTGGGGAGGCATCACTTTCTTGCTGGGTTTGCTGGATATGATGTATTTCTGGGGAAGTTCCTGGGGTAAGATGATGACCACGATTTATGTCGGTTATACGCCTACGATTATGGGCAGTATAATCGGAGCGGTCTGGGGTTTTATTTATGCTTCGGTTTTGGGTTTTGCCGTAGCCTGGTTGTATAATCGCCTGGCTGAAGAAAACAGGATCGCCTCAGAAGAGAAGATAAAAGAATTGGCTAAGAAGATTTGGGAAAAAAAAGGCAAGCCATCCAATAGCTCCGCGGATGATTGGCGCGAGGCAGAGAAGATTATCAAAGGCTCTTAATATACCTGACTATATTGTTAATGGTGTATTCGGGAGTGGATGCCCCTGCGGTTATACCCAGGCGCTTGGCGTCTTTAAACCAGCAGGGCTTTATCTCATCTTTTGAATTTACCCACCAGGTTTTTTTGTTCAATGAGCGGGATATTTCATAAAGTCTTTTAGTATTAGCGCTGTTTTTAGAGCCAATAACTATTATTACGTCATTCTCTAAAGGCATATGCATTATTTCTTCTTGCTTGGCCCGCGTCGGTTTACAGATCGTGTTAAAAAACTTTAATTCCGCTATATGCGCTTTAAGCGCATCCACAATCTCTAATACCTTTTTTACGTTTTGAGTTGATTGCGCGACAACACAGGCTTTCCGGATTTTCTTTATTTTTACTAAAGGGATACCGTTTAAGCCGTCTATAACTAAAGCCTTTTCTCTCAGCTGCCCGGATATACCGAGAACTTCCTCGTGGTTTTTATCGCCTATAACTATAATCTTATAGCCTTTGTTTTGCATATCTTTGACTATACTATGTATTTCTTTAACCATAGGGCAGGTGGCATCGATGATAGTAAACCCTAATTTGGCTGCCTGGATAAATGTGCCGGAGGAAGCGCCATGGGCCCGGATCAGGAGAATGCCGGATTTTGTATTTTTTAGTTTACTGATTTTTTTAATCCCGGATTTCTCTATCTCCCGGACCACATTTTCGTTGTGCACGATATCTCCGAGCATATAAACTTTTTTACCGCTGGCGGCGGTTTTAAAGGCAATATCCAGCGCCCGTTTTACCCCGAGACAAAACCCCGCTGATTTAGCTACATTTATGCGCATAGGCATTAAACGGTAAGTATTTCTTGCGAAAAGTTAATCAGGGCCGCATAGCTCTTCCTACCCATCTTTAATGATTTTATAGCCCGCTTGGCCTGGTTAAGCAACGTTTTTATCTCTTTCCTGGCGTAATTTAAACCGCCGGAATCAGATAATATCCGGCGGATCCTAAGTAATTCTTTTTTCGCCACCTTTTTAGCGGAGAAAACCTTTTTTATCGCCAGTCTCTCAATGTTGGCACAGTGATTATAGGCATACCAGATAAGAAGCGTTCTCTTCGCGCCGCCAATATCCGTAAGATTGGATTTCCCGGTTTCAGCCTTTTTCCCGAATGTCCCGATAATATCATCTTTAATCTGGAACGCTCTACCCAGGAACATGCCATAATCAAAAAGTTTCTTTATCTGGTCTTTCTTGGCCCCCGCCAGGAGCGCACCCATAGTCAGGGGAGAGGCAAAGGTGTAGTTGGCGGTTTTATAATCATATATCTTATAAATATCATTCTTGGTTATTTTTTCTATTGGTTTCTCTCCCAAGAGTAATTCTATAAATTCGCCGCTTCCGGTGTAGAGGGCCGCCGAGATCAGTTTTTTTAGAGCCAGGTCTTTGCGTTCAGGTTTTTCTTTTACAGCCAGGAAGGCATCCAGAGCCAGGGCGTACATTACATCTCCAATGACAATGGCCAGGTCCTGGCCGTTAAATTTAATCCCGGTTGTATTTTTAAAATATTTGTTTAGCCTTGCGTGCATTGAAGGCTTGCCCCGGCGCATATCAGACCTGTCAATTATATCGTCATGGACAAGCATAAAGTCATGCAGGAGCTCTAATGATAGAGCGCTTCTATAGAGCCCCGGAGCAGTTTTTTTAGAAAACCCCAGGTAGCCTAGGCAGAAAAGGACCGGCCTTATTCTTTTACCGTCGCGCGATATAAATTCCTTTATGCTGTTAAATAAGAGGGGGGATAGTTTGCTTAAGGAGTAGGTTTTATCCATACTGCGGATATAGTCGGATAACTCCTGCTCGATCCGGTTTTTTATTTTCAAAAACATAAAGTTATGTTAACATATGGTTTAGGCTAAAGCAAACAAAAAATGCTAAAAAACATTATCCGGGCGTTAAGATTGCCTTTTATTACTGCTAGTATCCTGCCGTTTATTTTTGGCTCTTTAATATCCAGGCAGAATTTTAATCTTGCGGGTTTCGCTTGCGGTTTTTTCGCGGTAATCTTTACCCATCTAAGCGCTAATCTTATTAATGATTATTTTGATTCCCAGAGCGGCGCTGATTGGCAGGATAAGAATTTTTACGGTTTTTTCGGAGGCTCAAAGCTTATCCAGGATAATCTCCTGCCGGAAAAGTTTTATCTAGGGGTAGCGTTATTCTGCGCCGGCCTGGCCTTCATTTGCGTTATACTGCTTAGCGCTATCTTAAAAAGCGGTTTTGTTCTTTTAATCTACCTTCTGATTATCGTTTTAAGCTGGCAATACACAGCCAGCCCTTTAAAGTTTTCGTATAATTATCTGGGGGAATTTTTTATCTTCCTGCTTTTTGGTCCGGCATTGGTAATGGGAGGATATTTTATCCAGACAGGGATATTCCCGGACTTAAAAAGTTTACTTATGTCTTTACCGGCAGGTTTATTTACCGCCGCAATCCTTTTTGCCAACGAGGTTCCGGATTATCCGGGTGACAAAAAAACAGGAAAGAATAATTTGGTAAGCTTATGCGGGGTAAAGAGAGCGTTTATTTTTTATTACGTTTTGGTAGCTTTAGGGCTTTTATCAATATATCTATGCTTAGCTTTGGGTTATCTGGACGGGATTTCTGTTTTTTCTTTCCTGTTAATCATTCTGGCGGTAAAAGCGGGAAATATTTTAAGAAGGGATTATTCCGACAAACTTAAATTAATACGTTCATCAAGGATAACTATTAATCTGCAGATACTGGCAAGTATTATCTTAATCCTGGGGTTATTATGAAAAGAATTGTGATCATCGGGGGAGGGTTTGCCGGGGTATCCGCGCTTTCCGGGCTACGTAGCCATCAGAAGAGGCTGGGTCTGGAGGTTACGCTTATTAACGATAAGCAAAGGGTAAGCTTTTTGCCTATGCTCCCGGATTGCTTGGGTAGGAATGTAAGCCCTGAAAATTTGCTTTTGGATTTGGCTGTTTTAAGCGCCAAAATGGATTTTAATTTTATCCAAGACAGGGTTAGCGCGGTTGATTTACTGAAGAAGCAGGTTACGGCTTCAGCTTTAACCTTAGGCTACGATTTTTTGCTTATCTCTAGCGGCACAGAGACTAACTTTTACGATAATAATGAAATAAGGGAGCGTTCCTTTAAGCTGGATGACGCTTCGGACGCTCTTCTTGTACGCAGGGCCCTGGAGGGAAAAAGCTATGCTTCCTATTTGATTGCGGGCGCAGGCTATACCGGAATAGAGGTAGCTACGAATTTAAGAGTTTTTTTAAAGAAAAGAAAAATAGATAAGCAGATTATGATTATTGAACGCGCGCCTTCTATTCTGGGGCCTCTGCCGCAGTGGATGAAGGATTATGTCGCGGATAATCTTAAGAGATTAAATATAGAGGTGTTGCTTAATTCCAGTATTGAAAGAGTTGAGGAAAATAGAATCCGGTTATCTGGCGGAGAAGTTTTTGAAAATTCAATGTTGATCTGGGCCGCGGGCGTAAGGACTGCTGATTTTATCCGGGATTTAAAAGTAGAGAAAAATCCCCAGGGCAGGATCAATACCGATGAATATCTGCGCGTTAATGCTTCTTGTTTTGCGGCAGGCGACACCGCTTATTACTCTGATAAAAATAACTTCTTAAGGATGGCGGTGCAATTTGCTATAATGGAGGGAGCTTACGCTGCCAAGAATATTATAAGAATCCTAGAAGGAAAGAGGCTGGCTAAATTTAAACCTTTGGATTTTGGTTATATTATACCTATGGCGAATAACAGAGCCTGCGGTATAATATTAGGAATTAATATGAAAGGATTTTTACCGTTGCTCTTGCATTATTTTATGTGCATTTACCGCTCTTACGGACTCAAAAACAAATTAGGTATTATCAAGGACTTAATAAAAACCTGCTAAGCTGGGTTGGCAAGGAGGCGTAAAATGGTGGATTGGGCGATTTTAGTATTAAGGGTGGGTTTAGGTGTGATGTTCGCGGCTCACGGTTTGCAGAAAACAATCGGGTTATTTGGCGGCCCGGGAGTTAAGGGTTTTTCAGAGATGCTTTCAGGTTTAGGTTTTAGTAATTCCGTTATCTGGGCCTATATTGCCGCTTATACTGAGCTTATCGGCGGGATTTGCCTAGTCGCGGGTTTATTTACCAGAGGCGCTGCTTTGTTACTGTTGATTTTAATAGTGGTCGCGGCAATTAAAGTGCATATCGCTAAAGGGTTCTTTTTGTCCAATGGAGGGTTTGAGTACGTTTTTATTATTGCCTCTATTTGTGTGGCCCTGATTCTGCTGGGACCGGGAAAATTCAGCCTGACCAATGCGCGGCGCTTTTAAGAAGAATAATTTTATCGAGCGCTCATTAAAGGGCGTTTTTCTTGTTTTTAAGGATTCAGTTTTATCCGAAGAACAGGCGTCTTATCCGGGGTTCCTGCAATCAATGGACCCCCGCGTCAAGACCGTTACTTTTTTATTACTTTGTATCGCGGTCTTAATCGCGCGCAATATATACCTGCTGATTTTCCTGTATCTGCTCTGTTTATCTCTTGCCTGCGTTTCCAGGGTTAGCTTAAGATTTTTTATAAAAAGGACCTGGGTTTTTATACCACTCTTTTCTCTTCTTATCGCTATCCCGGCGTTGTTTAGTTTTATCAGCCCCGGTGAGCCGCTTTTTAGTTTTAAGTTGTTCGGTTTAGGGCTGGTGATCACCCGTCCGGGCCTTGCCGGCGCTGTTTTATTTGTAGCCAGAGTCGCTACTTCAGTATCGTTGGTAATTTTGCTTGGGCTAACTACCAGGCATTCTACTCTGCTGAGGGTTTTACGCGTTTTTAAGGTGCCGCAGATCTTTGTTATGGTCCTGGGGATGACTTACAGGTATATCTATCTCTTTACCGAGATTGTGGAGCATACGTACTTGGCCATCAAAAGTCGCACCGGCGGGCTCATTCATTATAAAAAAGGCCAGTCAATAGTAGCCTGGAGTATCGCGAATCTCTGGCAAAGGTCTTTTAAGCTCAATGAAGATGTTTATGGCGCTATGCTTTCCCGCGGCTATACAGGAGAGCCGGTTTTATTTGAGGGTTTTGGGAGCTCTCTTAAAGACTGGGTTTGGTTTTGTTCAGTGGCAATAATATTTGTTTTCATAATTCTCTCTAAAATATGGATGAGTTGATTTTTAAGCTTAATAACGTGTATTTTTCCTATCTTCATAAATATCCTGCTTTGTGCGGGATAGATATGGAGATTAGAAAGGGAGAGAAAATAGCGATTCTCGGCGCGAACGGCTCAGGAAAATCCACGCTTTTACAGCTTTTGGATGCCCTTATTTTTCCCCATAAAGGGAGGGTAGAGGCATTCGGCCGGGAATTGAATGAGACGGATTTTAACGCCGCTTCTTTTTGCCGGGATTTTAGGAGTAAAGTGGGTTTGATCTTTCAAAATCCGGATATTCAGCTTTTTTGTTCTACGGTAAAAGAGGATATTTTATTCGGGCCGCTGCAGCTTGGGCTGGATAGGCTCAGGATTAAGCAGAAGATGGATGAAATCGTTGAAGACCTGGGGATAGCTGATTTACTAGAGCGCTCTCCGCATCAGTTAAGCGTAGGCGAGAAACGCAAAGTTTCCATAGCAACTATCCTGATCAGCGAGCCTGAGGTTATTCTTTTGGATGAGCCGACAGCCGGGCTTGACCCGCAGACCGCCAGGCACATTATGGATATAATTATTGAAGCTAATGCCTCCGGAAAAACCATAATTACCGCTACTCATGATTTGCATATTGTGGAAGAGATAGCCGATACCGCCTATATTTTAAACCGCCAAAAGCAGATAGCTAAGCGCGGTCCGGTGGGAGAGCTGTTATTAGATGAAGAATTGCTGAAGAGCCATAATCTTACGCATATACATAAACACAGGCATAAAGATGAAGTGCATATACATCCGCATCAGCATATAGATCACCATTAAATAGGGACAGCGACCATTTTTATTCTTAGAGGGGACAGCGACCATTTTTCTGTCGCTCTTACTACGGAAAAATGGTCGCTGTCCCTATTAAAAGAGTTGAATTATTAAAACAAAGTGCTAAATTATGGGTAATATGAAGAGAATAATATTTGCCGTTACTGTTTTTTTCTGCCTGCCTATATTTATAAATCTAAGTAAGGCATATGGCGATGACACACATACATTGATGGTCTTTCATTCGCCAAGCTGTCATAGGTGCGTTGAGGTTAAAAAGGATATTCTGCCTGTAATTGAAAAAGAATTTAAGGGCAGGATCCAGATAAAATATTACGATATTACGGATATGAATAATTACGCGTTAGTCTTCGGCCTTAAAGATAAATACAACAAGGATTTTGAACTTACCCTGCCGGTATTTTTTATTAATGGCCGCTTAATTAATGGTCAAGGCGATGTAAAAAGTAATCTTAAGCTGGCTATTGACGTTTCTTTGGGAGAGGCCCATAGAGAGGAAGGAACGTTGAAAGCGGATTTAGCCAGCCGTTTCAGTAGCTTTAAACCTTTGGCTATTGCCGGCGCCGGCCTTACCGACGGGATTAACCCTTGCGCGTTTACGGTTATAGTGTTCTTTATTTCATATCTGGCGCTTCAGGGATACAAAAAGTTAGAACTTATTATCATCGGGCTTTCTTTTATATTCGCTGTTTTCTGCACGTACTTATTGATCGGCCTGGGGATTTTTAATTTCCTTTACCGCTTAGAGGGTTTTTGGATCCTGGCTAAAGTTTTTAATATTTCAATCGGGATATTCAGTTTAATATTAGGGGTACTGGCCCTTTACGATTTAATAAAGTTTAGCAAGACTAAAAGTTCGGATGGTCTGCTCCTGCAATTACCGCAGGCCATAAAGAATCAGATACATTCCATAATCGGGACGCATTACCGTAAGCCTAAAGAGGCCGCTACAAAAAAGAACGCCTTGTTTAGGTTCGCCAGGTTAGTCTTAAGCGCGCTTATTACGGGATTTTTAGTTTCTATTTTAGAGGCAGTTTGCACCGGCCAGCTTTATCTGCCGACGATCACCTTTATTCTAAAGACTGACACATTTAAGCTAAAAGCGTTTACCTACCTGTTAATTTATAATATTATGTTTATTATACCGCTAGTCATAATATTTCTTTTGGCGCTCTTCGGAGTTACTTCGCAGCAGTTCGCTCAATTTATCCGAAAACATATGGTAAGCGTAAAGTTGCTCATGGCGGTTGTATTTATCAGTTTAGGCGTATTATTAGTCTGGAGGGGATAGTGCTTAAATCCTTCTTTATATTTATTATTTTAGCGGTTTTCTTGTCTATATGTCAGGCAGAAGATCCTTACGCCTGGGATTTTGGCCAGGTCAAGCAAGGGGAGATAGCGGCGCATGATTTTATATTCAAGAATGAGACAGGTGAAGAGCTGAAGATAAAAGATACAAATACATCCTGTGGCTGCGCTGTTTCAGCGGTTGAAAAGAAAACTCTCCTGCCGGGAGAATCTACTAAGATCAGCGTTAAATTTAATTCCAAAGGCTATTCAGGCGCTGTGCAGCAGTTTATCTATGTCAACACGGATAATCTTGACAACCCAGTCATTAGGTTTATAATTAAAGCCAGTGTAGTAGCTTAATAATAGCTCCGCGCAATAGCGCGGAGTAAACAAGCGTTAAACGCCTGAGGCAACGCTTGTTTAAAGGAGAGTGGTTAGAATGTGGTCCTTACAATTAAGAATGTGGTTATTATTAACCATCCTTTTCGGTTTTATCTACGCGCTTATTGTTGTCGTCGGAAGAACATTCCTGCACGTAGGGGATTTCAGTTTCTACCTGATTATTTCTCTTGTTCTTATGTTTGTGCAGTATATGATCGGGCCAAAGATCGTGGAATGGACGATGCGCGTTAAATATATCAAAAGGCCGGATAATCCCAGGTTGTTCCAGATGGTAGAGAGTTTAGCCAACCGGGCAAATATCCCGGTGCCTAAAATCGGGATAGCCCAGATAGAGATCCCCAATGCCTTTGCCTTTGGCCGCAGCATCGGCGATGGAAGGGTCTGTGTTACGCAGGGTATTTTGGGTTTATTAAGCGATGAAGAATTAAAGGCGGTCTTAGGCCATGAGCTAAGCCATTTAAAGAACAGGGATGTTTTGACCATAACCCTACTTTCGGTGATTCCCATGATTATGTACAGGATTGCCTGGCAGTTTCTTTTTTACGGCCGCCGGCGCGACGAGAGGGGAGGAAATACCGTATTAATCGGTTTGGCAGCTTTCGTTTTTTATTTTATTACCAACCTTTTGGTGCTTTATGCCTCGCGTATCCGCGAATATTTTGCGGATAGGGGCTCTCTGGCTTTAGGTAATCGGCCCTCGGCCCTGGCCTCTAGCCTCTATAAGCTTGTTTACGGGTCAGCCCGTATGAGTCCGGAGGCATTAAAGGAATCCGAAGGCTTAAAGGCTTTTTTTGTAAATGACCCTTCGCAAGCAAGAAACGAAATCAAGGAATTAGCTCAATTGGACCTGGATAAAAGCGGGACCATTGACCCTGCGGAGTTAGATATATTAAGAAATAAGGATATACGCTTAAGTTTAGGAGATAAATTAATGGAATTGCTAAGTACCCATCCTAATATGCTTAAGCGCATCAAGAGGCTTTCGGAGCACAAGGCGTAACTTTCTAACGTTAGGGACGGTTCTATTCGTATAGCCTAAAGCAATAGAACCGTCCCTTTCTATTGACATAACCCCAATTCCACTATATAATTATAAAACTATGGAGTTAAACGAACTTATCCAGCAAAGAAAGGCTAAAGCCGAAGCGCTTAAAGCCAAAGGGGTTGTTTTATACCCAAGCCAAAGCTCTAAATATGTGAGTATAGGCCAGGTTTTGGTTGATTTTAAGGAAGGCCAGAAATTAGCCTTTTGCGGCCGCATTACTGCCAAACGTTCGCACGGAAAAGCCGCGTTTTTAGACTTAAGGGATTCAACCGGAAAGGTTCAGCTTTACATTAAGAAAGATATCGTAGGAGAGGATAATTTTTTTATCTTCGAGAATATTGATATTGCTGATTTTGTCGAAGTTTCGGGAGAACTTTTTAAGACGCATACCGGTGAGCCCACGCTTAAAGTAGAAACAATGAAGGTTTTGGCCAAAGCTTTAAGGCCGCTTCCTGAAAAATGGCATGGCCTGCGCGACGTGGATATCCGCTACCGGCAGCGTTATCTGGATTTGATTGCGAATGAAGATGTAACTAAAGTATTCCAGCAGCGTTCAAAAATAATTAAGGCGATCCGGAATTTTCTCGACGCCAAAGACTTTCTGGAAGTTGAAACTCCGATGATGCATTCAATTCCGGGAGGCGCCGCCGGCAGGCCGTTTAAGACCTATCACAATGAATATAGTATGGATTTATTTTTAAGGATTGCGCCCGAATTGTACTTAAAACGCCTTTTAGTCGGAGGTCTGGACCGGGTTTACGAGATCAACCGCTCTTTCCGTAATGAAGGCGTATCTACCCGGCATAACCCTGAATTTACGATGTTGGAAGTTTACCAGGCTTATTCTGATTACGCCGGGATGATGCATTTAGCTGAAAGTTTAATAGTAACTTTAGCGCAAGGCATTTGCGGTAAAACGATTATCAATTATCAGGGTAAGGAGTTGGATTTTACTCCGCCGTGGAAGCGGATTTCTTTTAAAGAATTAGTCAAGAATGAATTTGGCATTGTCCCCGAGGATGACGCAGCCCAAATGCTCAAAAAGCTTAAAGCCAAAGGTTTTGCCAAAGAGGTGAATAAGCTCTCGCGTACGCAGATCGCCAAGATCATCGAGGAGGTTCTCGAAGGGCAGATGAGCTTAAATCCTACTTTCGTTACGGATTATTTCAGCAGTATGTGTCCGTTAGCCAAGAGTAAGTTGGACGAACCTCTAGTCTCGGAGAGGTTTGAATTATATATAGCCGGAATGGAAGTCGGCAATGCCTACTCCGAGTTAAATGATCCCCTTGAGCAGAGGGCTCGCTTTGAAGATGAGATTAAAGAGCTGGTAACTGCTGAACAGAAGAATATTGACGATGATTATTGCCTGGCGCTTGAGCACGGTATGCCTCCGGCAGGCGGGTTAGGTATCGGCATAGACCGGCTGGTAATGTTGCTTACTGATCAGGCCTCCATTAGAGACGTGATTTTATTTCCGTTACTTAGGCCTATCGAGTAGGGGACGGTTCTAAAAGAAGATACTTAAAATTTTAAATAGAACCGTCCCCTGATATAGGATTTTAATAATTATGAACTCAGAGTTAATGATAAGCTGGCGGTATTTGACCACTAAGAGAAAAGAAAAATTCATCTCTCTCATTAGCATCATCTCAATTTTGGGGATAGCTATAGGAGTGATGGCTTTAATCATAGTTATCGCGGTTATGTCGGGTTTTGATAAAGACCTGCACGATAAGATAATCGGAAATTATTCACACATTAATTTGACCGCTTTTAAGGCGATAGGGGAGAGTGAATACGCGGGTATCGCTAAAAGCGTTTCCGCTAATCCGCACGTTATCGGAATAAGCCCTTATATACAGGGACAGGTCTTATTGAAAGATAATAACCGGTATTTTGCCGTAGGATTAAAAGGGATCAACCCCGCGGCGGAAAGCAAAGTCACTAAAGTCAGGGAATATATAAAGCAGGGAAGTATTGATAATTTAGCGGAAGGTTCGATTATCGTCGGCAAAGAGTTAGCCGGATATTTAGGTTTAGAATTGAATTCTAACCTTTCTCTGCAGTCGCCTTTAGGCAAACAATATACCCTAAAGGTCGCCGGGATCTTCAGTTCCGGGATGTATGATTACGACCTTAACCTGGTGTTTACGAACTTAAAAACCGCGCAGGATATTTTTGGGCTGAATAACCAGATAACCAGCGTGGCCCTGAAACTGGATAATCCGGATTTAGCGGCTCAAATCAGGCAGGAACTGGCTTTGGCTTTAGGTTATAATTATAACCTAAAGACCTGGATGGAGGCGAACCAGAATTTCTTTGCGGCCTTAAAATTAGAAAAACTGACTATGTTTATAATCTTAACTTTGATCATATTAGTCGCTTCATTTAATATCATCAGTACTCTCATAGTCATGGTGGTCGAGAAAACAAAAGATATCGGCGTATTAAGGGCGCTGGGGATGAGCGCTTTGAGCATAAGAAAGATATTTACTTATCAGGGTTTAATAATCGGGTCATTGGGGACATTGCTGGGGTCTTTTAGCGGAATACTTATATGTTTTTTGCTTAAAAAGTACCAATTTATAAAATTACCGCAGGATATATATTATATTGACCGCTTGCCTGTGATCATCCAGATTTGGCCGGATATGGTTTTAATCGTTGTGTCGGCTTTAGCCATAATTTTAGTGGCGACCATATATCCGGCGTCCCGGGCCAGCCGTTTAAAACCGGTAGAGGCATTAAGGTACGAATAGGGATAGATTTGTTAGAAGCTAAAAATATACATAAAGTTTATAATGACGGCAAGCGCGATCTTCCGGTCTTAAAAGGCGTAAACTTAGAGATTGAAGAAGGCGCCTTTATTGCTATTGTCGGTCCGTCAGGCGCAGGCAAGTCCACTTTATTGCATATATTGGGCGGCTTGGATTCTCCTACGCAGGGAGAAGTCGTTTTAGGCCAGGAAGATATTTATAAGCTTAGCGATGTAGAGCTTTCACGCATAAGAAATGAAAGAATAGGGTTTGTCTTTCAATTTTATCACCTGCTGGGCGAATTGACGGTTTTAGAAAATGTCCTTATGCCTGCCTGGATAAGGGCAAAAGCCTCAGGTGATATAAACGCAAGGGCGCTTAAACTTATTGCTCAGGTAAATTTAACTGAAAGGCTAACGCATTTACCCGCGCAATTATCCGGCGGAGAAAAACAGCGGGTAGCCATCGCGCGCGGCTTGATGAATAAGCCCAGCCTGCTTTTCTGCGATGAGCCGACAGGCAATCTTGATTCCAAGACGGGTACGGAGATCATCGCTTTGATAAAGAAAGCCAGCCGGGAAGATAAAATGACGGTGGTTTTAGTAACGCATAACGTGGAATTGACTAAAATTGCGGACAAGGTTTATCATTTAAAAGACGGAGTGTTAATTTAACACCCGGCCTTATCTAGCACTCCGCCATATCGGAATGGCGGGTGTGCCGCCCACCGCGGCAATAAGCCGGTGTGCACCGCTGTGCAAGGAGGAAGAATGAAAATTTATATCAATGGCAAGTTTTATGAAAAAGGAGAAGCGAAAATTTCCGTGTTTGACCATGGGCTGCTTTACGGTGACGGAGTATTTGAAGGGATCCGTTCGTATAACCGCCTGGTTTTTAAATTAAGGGAGCATATTGACCGCTTATTTGAGTCAGCCAAGAGTATTATGCTTAATATCCCTCTTTCTAAAGAAGAATTGATTAAGGCAACCATTCTTACACTGAAGAAGAATAACCTTAAGGATTCCTATATCCGCCTGGTGGTTACGCGCGGAGAAGGGGACTTGGGGCTTGACCCGCGTAAATGTAACGGTAACGCGACAATTATTATCATTGCCGATAAGATCAACTTATATCCGGATAAATTTTATAAACAAGGCCTAAAGATTATTACTGTGCCGACAATCCGGAATCTGCCGGAGGCGTTAAACCCGCAGATCAAGTCCTTAAATTACCTCAATAATATTTTAGCTAAAATTGAGGCGACTAATGCCGGCTGTAATGAAGCGATTATGCTGGATTCTTTAGGTTATGTAGCCGAGTGCACCGGAGATAATATCTTTATCGTCAAGGGCAAGCATCTTTACACCCCTCCGCAATGTATGGGCACGCTTAGAGGCATTACTCGCGACGCGGTTTTAGAAATCGCCCGCAAGGAGAAAACTCCGGCGCACGAACATGTGATTACGCGCCATGAGGTTTATATCTCCGATGAATGTTTTCTTACCGGAACAGCCGCGGAGATCGTCCCTGTGGTCATGGTAGACGGAAGGGTGATTGGCGATGGTAAACCCGGAAAAGTGACTTCAGCGCTTTTAAAGAAATTCCGGGAACTCACTAAGAAAGAAGGGATTAAATATTAATATGCTTTGCGATATCTGCGGTAAGAATCCGGCGACAGTGCATCTGACTGAGATCCTTAATGACCAGATGACTGAGCTGCACCTGTGTGAAGAATGCGCCAAGCAAAAGAGTATGGCGATGGAGCAGCAGTTTGGCTTAAGCGATCTTTTGGCCGGTATGGCTGATTCTGATAAACAGGGCAACGAATCCGAGACCCTGAAAAATCTTAAGTGCCCTAACTGCGGCCTGACCTACGCTGACTTTAAGAAAATAGGCAGGCTGGGTTGCAGCGCCTGTTACAATACTTTCAGCAGATATCTTGGGCCTTTATTGAAACGGATCCATGGCTCAACGCAGCATACAGGAAAATCCCCGCTTAAAGTGACCAAGGCCTTAAAGAGAGAGATAGGCGTGCAGGTATTACGTAACCAACTGCAAAAGGCGATCCAGGCCGAGGCGTTTGAAGAAGCAGCCAAGTTACGCGACCAGATAAAAGAAGCCGAGAAGAAAGAAGAGAAATAAATATGCAATTAAACGATTTATTAAATCACACCAGCGAATGGCTTAAGGGAAGCGGGCCAAATTCGGATATTGTAATTTCCAGCCGCATACGCCTGGCGCGCAACCTGGATAAAGAGAACTTCCCGCATTGGGCCAACAAAGCTCAAGGCGCGGCTGTTTTAAATATCATTAAAGAAGGCATAGCTAAGGTGGATTATTTAAAACGCACGACATTTTTTAATTTGACGGATATTGACAGCGTGGATAAACAGTTTTTGGTCGAGCGGCATCTTATGTCGCTTGAGCAGGCCCAGAAGAGCGATAGCAAGGCGCTGGTGGTGGATGATGAAGAGATAGTCTCAATTATGATCAATGAGGAAGACCATATCCGCATGCAGGTCATGCAGTCAGGGTTTAATCTTTTTGAGGCCTGGAACATTATTAACGCGATTGATGATAATTTGGCTAAGGAGTTAAATTTCGCGTTTCTCTCTAATTGGGGCTACCTGACAGCCTGCCCCACCAATGCCGGGACAGGTATGCGCGGTTCAGTCATGCTGCATTTGCCGGCTCTGGTCATGACCCGTTCAATTGAAAGGGTGATGGCCGCAATCGCCAAGCTTAGTTTTACCACCCGCGGGCTTTACGGCGAAGGAACGCAGGCAATGGGGAACTTCTTTCAGATTTCTAACCAGATATCCCTGGGGCCCAGCGAGGGCGAGATTATTGAAAGTATAAACGGCCTGATCCGCCAGATTATTGAGCAGGAGAAACAGGCCAGGGAAAACCTGCTTTCTAAAAACAGTCCGCTTCTGGAAGACAGGATCAACCGCAGCCTCGGTATTTTAAAGAGCGCCCGGATCATCTCAAGCCAGGAGACAATAGAATTACTTTCAATGGTCAGGTTAGGATGCGACGCAGGAATTATTAAAGATATAGACCGCCGGGTCATCAACGAGTTATTTATTATTACTCAGCCGGCGCACTTACAGAAATTAGAGAATAAAAAGATCTCCGCGCAGGAGCGGGATTTAAAGCGGGCGGAATTGATCCGGGACAAACTAAATATTCATTAAGGGGAGGGTTGTATGTTCAATCGTTTTACGGAAAGAGCGCGGAAAGTAATCATCTTAGCTAAAGAAGAGGCCAGGCGTTTTAATCATGACTATATCGGGACCGAGCATATCCTTTTAGGCCTAATCCGTGAGGGAGAAGGCGTGGCCAGCACGGTATTGCAGAAACTCGGGTTATCGTTAGAAAATATACGGATTGAGGTTGAAAAATTAGTGCAGCCGGGGCCGACCACCCAGATTATCGGAGATATTCCTTTTACTCCGCGGGCAAAAAAATCATTAGAGCTGGCAGCTGAAGAAGCGCGCTCACTGGGGCATAATTATATCGGCACCGAGCATCTTTTATTGGGCCTCATCCGCGAGGGAGAAGGTATAGCTTCGCAGGTATTATTAAATTTGGGGCTGGATTTGAATTCTGTGCGTAACGAAGTCATGGAGTTGTTGGGTTCGGCTCTTCCCGGAGGCCAGGGCATCCCGGGACAACAGGCAAAAAGCAAGACTCCGGCATTAGATGCTTTTGGCCGCGATCTTACCGCGTTAGCCAAAGAGAATAAATTGGATCCGGTTATTGACCGCGTCCAGGAGATTGAAAGGGTCATCCAGATTTTAAGCCGCCGGACCAAGAATAACCCCGTTCTTTTAGGCGAGGCAGGAGTCGGAAAGACCGCGATTGTCGAAGGCCTGGCTCAGTTGATTGTTGCGGGTAATGTCCCGGAGTTATTGCGCGGTAAACGGCTTATTTCTTTAGATCTGGCCTTAATGGTCGCTGGGACCAAATACCGCGGCCAGTTTGAAGAAAGAATAAAAGCGGTAATGGAAGAGATCAAGCGTTCGCAGGATGTAGTTATTTTTATTGATGAGCTGCATACTTTAGTCGGGGCGGGCGCCGCGGAAGGCGCGATTGACGCTTCCAATATCCTCAAACCCGCTCTTTCGCGCGGAGAGATGCAGTGTATAGGCGCAACTACCATGGATGAATACAGGAAATATATAGAGAAGGACGCAGCTTTAGAGCGCAGATTCCAGACGATTATGGTTGAGCCTCCAACGGTTGACCAGACTGTGGAGATATTAAAAGGCCTGCGGGATAAATACGAGGCGCATCATCGGGTTACTTTTAAAGACGACGCGTTGGAAGCGGCGGTAAAATTATCCGACCGTTATATTTCCGGAAGGTTCCTTCCGGATAAGGCGATTGATTTAATGGATGAAGCAGGCTCACGGGCCAGGCTTAATGTCCTGATTGTCCCGCCGGATATTAAAAAATTAGAGGAAAAGGTCGAGGGTTTAAGGAAGGAAAAAGAGTCGTTTATTAAGAGCCAGGATTTTGAAAAAGCCGCGTCTTTACGCGACCAGGAAAGGCAGACGCGCCAGGAATTAGAGCAATTGAATAAAGAATGGTCGCAGGCCAAAGATAAGATGCGGCCGGAAGTAAACGAAGAAGATATAGCTAAGATCGTGGCTCAATGGACAGGCATTCCCATATTTAGATTAGAAGAAAAAGAGAGCGAAAAATTACTTAAGATTGAAGAGGAATTACATAAGCGGGTAGTCGGCCAGAACGAAGCGATTGAAGCGATAGCCCACGCGGTCAGGCGTTCGCGCGCCGGTATTAAGGACCCCCGCAGGCCGATAGGTTCATTTGTATTCTTAGGCCCGACGGGCGTAGGGAAATCCCTGCTGGCCCGGGCATTAGCGGAATTTATGTTTGGCGATGAAGACGCTCTAATCCAACTGGATATGTCCGAGTATATGGAGAAATTCAATGTTTCGCGTTTAATCGGCGCTCCTCCCGGATATGTCGGTTATGAAGAGGGCGGGCAGCTTACCGAAAGGATCCGCCGGCGGCCGTATTCGGTCATTCTTTTGGATGAAATTGAAAAAGCTCACCCGGATGTATTTAATTTACTGCTGCAGGTTTTTGAAGAAGGCCGCCTGACCGATAGTTTCGGCAGAAAGGTTGATTTCCGCAATACCGTGATCATTATGACTTCTAATGTCGGAGCGGACTTGATCCGTAAGGCCGGCTCACTGGGTTTTAAGACCCAAAAAGAAGAGGTTACTTACCAGGATATGAAAGATAAGCTGCTGGAGGAAGTGAAACATACTTTTAAACCGGAATTCTTAAACCGGATTGATGATATTATCGTCTTTAGGCAGCTTCTCAAAGAAGACCTTACCCGCATTATTGATATTGAAATAGGGCATGTTGCCGCCAGATTAAAGGAGCAGAATATTTCCTTGGAAGTCAGCCCCGAGGCCAAAGAATTCCTTATTGATAAGGGGTTTGACCTGGTGTTTGGGGCCCGGCCCTTAAAGAGGACGATCCAGAGATACCTGGAGGACCCATTAGCTTCGGAGATAATATCCAAGAAATTTAAGGATGGCTCGGCGGTTAAGGTAACGCGTAAAAACGAGGAACTAATCTTTTCCTAATGCTATATGAATTTTTTATTACTCTAGGCTCCCGCGTCATCTCCTTCATGTACTTTATGGGAGGGATAAGCAACTTAGGTATTCAGACTGTTTGTTCCATTTTTGTCCCGCCGTTTAAAAAAGACCGCATATTTGAACAGATGAAGAAGGCCGGGTTTGATAGCCTCCCGATAGTCTCGCTGATCTCTTTATTTATCGGTTTTATATTTGCCCTGCAGTCCGCTTATTTTATGCAACGTATGGGCTCGGAGATCTATATCGCGAGTTTAGTCGCGCTAGCTATTGTGCGCGAACTTGGTCCCGTAATCACCGCTTTGATCGTAGCCGGCAGGGTAGGCGCTTCCATTACCGCGGAACTGGGTTCAATGCAGGTCACTGAACAAATTGACGCTTTGGAGACTCTAGCGACTAATCCTATAAAATACCTGGTCATGCCGCGCTTCCTGGCTTTAAGCCTGATGCTGCCTTTATTGACCCTCTATTCTGACGCGATAGGTATCCTGGGAAGCTATATGATTTGCGTATTTAAGCTGGGCATATCTTCCAGTATGTATCTGCGGGTTACGGCTGAAGCCCTGTTTTATAAGGACCTCTTTACCGGTTTATTTAAGACTATATTCTTCGGAATGATTATTGCCCTGGTCTCCTGTTACGAAGGATTTAATGTCGTGGGAGGAGCGGAGGGAGTAGGTAGGGCGACTACCCGCTCGGTGGTTTTTAGTTTTATCATGATTATTATCGCCGACTGTTTCTTTACGGCTATGTTTTATTTTATATTTCCTTAAAAAAGATGATTGAAATAACCGGATTGCATAAATCGTTAGGAGCGCATAGGGTCCTAAACGGGGTGCACCTAAGAATCGAAAAAGGTAAAACCTGCGTAATCATCGGTCGCTCCGGCTGCGGCAAATCTGTTCTGCTTAAACATATTGTAGGTATCTTAAAAGCCGATAAAGGAAAGATCTTAATTGATAATCAGGATGTCGGGGCATTAAGCGAGAAAGAATTGAACGCGTTGCGCCTTAAGATGGGCATGGTTTTTCAGGGAGGCGCGTTATTTGATTCGATGACCGTAGGAGAGAACGTCGGTTTCGGGCTTATTGAATTTGACCACCTTACGCATAGGAAACTTTTAGAAAGAATAGAGTCGTCGTTAGCCATGGTGGGGCTGCATGGGATAGGCAGTCTTATGCCTTCGGAGTTAAGCGGCGGGATGCGTAAGCGCGTGGCTTTAGCCCGGGCAATCTGCATAAAGCCGCAGATTATACTGTATGATGAGCCGACTACCGGCGTGGATCCGATCACGGCCGACAGTATAAATGAATTAATCAAAAGCATGCATGATAAGTTAAATGTTACCTCTATCGTAGTCACTCATGATATGACCAGCGCCTATAAAGTTGCGGATAAAATAGCCATGCTTTATCAGGGCAGGATTATTGCCGAGGGCACTCCTGAAGAAATCCAGAAAACAAAAAATCCTGTTGTTCATCAATTTATTAACGGCTTAAGCACCGGCCCGATAACCGAAACGCTTGATCGTTCCAGATAACCGGAGGAATTAAAATGATATTTGGAAAGACAAAATTGGAATTAAAAGTGGGGATTTTTGTTTTTATAGGTTTGATTATACTTATGATTTTTGTCCTTTCTATAGGCGGGGTGAAGACCTGGGCTTCGGGTTACCGGGTAAATTTCATTTTTGGTTTTATAAATGGCGTCAAGACCGGCGCGCCGGTCAGGTTTGCCGGAGTGGATTCCGGAGTGGTCAAAGCAATAAAATTCTATTACGACCCCGAGGCGTTAAAAACCAGAGTGCGTATAACCTGCTGGGTGCATAAGAATGTAAATATACCTCTGGATTCTAAGATCTGGGTGAATACCTTGGGTCTTTTAGGCGAGAAATATGTTGAGGTCATGCCGGGTGAAAATTATAACAATCTGCTTTTGGCCAATCAGGAGATGTTCGGAGAAGACCCGCTTCCGATGAACGAGATCATGAAAGATGCCAAGCATATTACGGATAACCTGAATATGGGATTAGAGAAGATAATGAATAAAGAAGGGACAGTAGGCAAGCTCTTATTTGATGACAAGGTCTATAATGAACTGGACGGTTTAGTCACTGACTTACGTAAGAATCCCTGGAAATTATTCTGGAAGGCTAAGGAAAAGAAGTAATGGCCAAACTCAGAACTATATTTACCTGCCAGAGTTGCGGGTATCAATCTCCTAAATGGCTGGGCAGATGCCCGGATTGCTCAAGCTGGAATTCTTTTGTGGAGGAGGATTATAGCGCTCCGTCTTCTAAAGGAAAAGAACGGGCCTCTTTATATAAAGATGAGCCGGTATTACTTAAGGACGTCGAGGCCAGGGAAGAGGAGCGGCTTAAAACAGGCATATCCGAATTAGACAGGGTTTTAGGAGGAGGGATAGTTGCCGGTTCGGTAATTTTAATCGGCGGCGACCCGGGAGTAGGTAAATCCACGATATCCTTACAGGTATCTAACCAGTTGACCAAGCAGGGAGTAAAAGTCCTTTATGTAAGCGGGGAGGAGAGCGTTCATCAGACCAAGCTTAGGGCTAAGCGCCTGGGCTCGCATGAATCCGATTGTCTTTATATTGTCAATCAGACGGATCTATCCTTAATCGTTGAATATATTAAGAAGCTTAAGCCGGGCGCTGTAATTATTGATTCTATTCAGGTTGTTTTTGACCCCGGGATCAGCTCTTCCGCCGGAAGTGTGAGTCAAGTAAGGGAATGCGCCGGGATCCTTACCCAATTAGCCAAAACAACCGGCACGCCGATTTTTATTATAGGCCATGTGACTAAAGAAGGCACAATCGCCGGCCCAAGAGTCTTAGAGCATATTGTAGATACGGTTTTATATTTTGAAGGTGATCGCTTCTCCCTTTACCGTATTTTACGGGCGGTAAAGAACAGGTTTGGTTCGACTAATGAGATAGGCGTTTTTGAAATGAACGCTCAAGGGTTAGCCGAAGTAAAAAATCCGTCGGAAATATTTTTATCCGAAAGGCCGCAGGATGTAGCGGGTTCAGTAGTTACTTCCATAATGGAGGGCTCTAGGCCGCTTTTAGTGGAAATGCAATCTCTGGTCAGTCGGTCAAGTTTTGGTTATGCCCGCAGGCGCTCCCAGGGATTTGATTCTAACCGGCTCAGCCTCTTGACCGCTGTTTTAGAAAAAAGGATTGGCTTAGCGCTTGAGGCCGAAGACATCTTTGTCAATGTCGCCGGCGGAATAAAAGTGGAAGACCCGGCGGCAGATCTGGGTTTGGCAGTAGCTATAGCTTCTGCGTTCCGTGAGCAATTAGTCCTGCCGGCTACGTTGATTTTGGGTGAAGTGGGCTTAAGCGGAGAAGTCAGGAGTGTTTCCCAGATTATGCTGCGGATAAACGAAGCCGAGAAGCTGGGTTTTAAACATTGCATTTTGCCTAAAAATAATCATAAAAATCTTAAATATTATAAGGGCGCTATTGAATTAATCCCGGTAGCGAATTTAAAGGAAGGATTAGATATCGCCTTAGGCAGACAGGCTGCGCCTTGCGGCAGCCAAGGAGGGAAATAATGAATTTATTCTTCGCGCGGGTTTTATTCTTGGTCGGTAGCATGACAGTGGGTTATCAGTCAGGAGATATGCTCGGCATTCTTATCGGAGGCGGGTTAGGTTTATTAATTATTATTTTAGAAGTAGGTTTACGTAAGGTTTCGGTGAGCGGGCTCTCCAGCAGCGTTTTCGGGTTGATTCTAGGTTTAATTATGGCAAAACTTGTAGGGGATGCTTTCAGTGTTACTCCGCTTTCCCCCAGCGCGCTCTCTTCGGTCAGGGTGATACTGACCCTGGTATTTTGTTATCTGGGTATGGTCATGGCGCTACGCGGTAAAGACGAATTCAGCGTCATTATTCCTTATGTCCGTTTGCGCCGGCAGGACAGCGCCGGAGACATCGTGATTTTAGACACAAGCGTAATCATTGACGGAAGGATCGTGGATATATGCAAGACCAAGTTCTTAAGCGGTAAAATTATTATTCCTAAATTTGTTTTAAGGGAACTCCAGCAGATCGCGGATTCAACCGACCCGATTAAACGTCAAAGAGGCAGGCGCGGTTTAGAGATCCTGCATACAATACAAAAAGAATCCGGGTTGGATATTGTTATCCATGACGGGGATTTTGCGGAGACTTCGGAAGTGGACGCCAAACTGGTAAAGTTAGCCAAGCTCCTGGAGGCTAAGATCCTGACTGTTGATTTTAACTTAAACCGCGTAGCCACCATCCAGGGGATAAAGGTTTTAAATATCAATGAACTGGCTAACGCGCTTAAGCCGGTAGTTTTTCCCGGTGAAGTGATGCAGCTTAAAATAATTAAAGAAGGCAAGGAGCATAATCAAGCGATAGGTTATCTTGATGACGGGACAATGGTAGTGGTGGAGGATGCCCGCCGCTTAATCGGACAGGAAGTCAAAGTCGCGGTTACCTCTGTCCTGCAGACGCAGGCAGGCAGGATGATTTTTACTAAGCTAGAACGATAAAATGTTTGTAAGCGCTATAATTGTTGCAGCCGGAAACAGCCGAAGATTCGGGAATAAGTTTTCTAAAGCTGTCTTAAGGATAAATTCTAAGCCGGTAATCGCTTATTCGCTGGATGTTTTAAGCGAGCATCATAAGATAAAAGAGATTATTGTTGTAGGTAACCTTAAAAATATTGAGAGCCTGCGTGAGATTATAAGAAAAAATAAGATACACAAAGCCGTTAAGGTAATTTTGGGCGGAAAAGAGCGCCAGGATTCCGTAGGTAATGGCCTAAAAGTAATAAATCCTAAAGCGGATTTTGTCTTGATTCACGACGCGGCGCGGCCTTTTATCACTAAAGGACTGGTAACTTTGGTCATCAAAGAGGCCCTGGAATCAAAAGCAGCCATAACGGGGGTACCGGTAAAGGCAACCATAAAAAAAGCCGATAATAAGGGTTGCGTAAAACGGACGATTGACAGGAATAACCTGTGGGAGATACAAACTCCGCAGGTTTTCTCAAAAAAGTTGATTTTAAATGCCTATAAAAAATTTGGGCGGTTTAAGGTTACGGATGACGCGATGCTGGTAGAGCGAACAGGGAGAAAAGTGAAGATGGTTTTAGGGGCGCATCACAATATCAAGATTACTACACCTGAAGATTTGATAATCGCTAAAGGAATAGCTCGATTATGGAAACCCGCATAGGCGTAGGTTATGATATTCATCGTCTAGTCTCCGAGCGTAAATTATTTATCGGAGGCGTAGAGATACCTTACATCAAAGGCCTGTTGGGCCACTCCGACGCGGATGTTTTAATCCATGCGATATGCGACGCTCTCTTAGGCGCTATCGCCGAAAAAGATATCGGCGAGCTCTTCCCGGACACTGACCCAAAATACCAGGGAATTTCGAGCTCGGAATTATTAAAAGTAGTTTTAGAATTGGTGCGTAAAAAAGGCTATCAAGTTTCTAACTTGGACACGGTTATAATCGCCGAAGAGCCGAAGTTCGCGCCGTTTAAGAATAGGATCCAGGAATCTTTAAGCAAGATCATGAATATTGATAAAGACCGCGTGGGCCTAAAGGCTAAGACAAATGAGGGTTTGGGAGAGTTGGGGAGGAAAGAGGGGATTGCCTGTTACGCCACTGTTCTAATTAAGAAGGAGAGCTAAATGGTTTGCCTTACACAGATATTATTATTTATTTTAGGGTTAATTATTCTTAAAAATATCGTGATTGCGATTTTTTTCTATTCCGAGATAAAAACAGCTCAGAAAAAGGATCCTGCCGCCAAGAGCTTTATTGAAATCTTACTTTTGTATCAGGGTTTACACGCTTTAGTAGCTTATCGGACGGCAAATTTCTTCTATAGAATAAGATTTTTCTTTTTAGCCCGCTTTATTTCGCAGCTGGCGCGTTGGGCTACCGGTATTGAAATACACCCCGGAGCCAAAATCGGTAAAAGCCTTTTTATCGACCACGGTATGGGTGTGGTAATAGGCGAAACCGCGATAATCGGCGATGGTGTGTTATTGTATCAGGGGGTTACTTTAGGCGGCACAGGCCTGGAGCACGGTAAACGGCATCCTACAATAGGAAATAATGTAGTTATCGGCGCAGGTGCCAAAGTTTTAGGAAATATAACCATTGGAGATAGTTCTTATATAGGTTCTAATGCCGTAGTCATAAAAGATGTCCCGGCAAATTCTACGGTTGTGGGGGTCCCGGGAAGAATAACCAAACAGGAAGGCAAGAAAATTGATATCAGCCTTGACCATATCCATGTGTTGGATCCCGTAATGCAGTTGATTGAAGAGTTGGAGCAGCGGATTAAAAAGTTAGAAAAATAAACTGCCTATCTTTTGATGCCTATTTATATATATAATTCCCTAACCCGAAAAAAAGAAGAATTCATCCCTTTAAGCCCTCAAGAAATCCGGATGTATGTTTGCGGGCCTACGGTTTATGATGAGCCGCACATAGGCCATGCCCGCAGCGCCTACATCTTTGATGTCATCAGGCGCTACCTCACCTATAAAGGATACAAGGTAAAATTTGTCCGTAATATTACCGATGTGGACGATAAAATCATTAATAAGGCTAAGGAAGAATTCCCGGGCGAAGATTTAAATTCCAGCTTTAAGAAAGTAGCGCAAAAATACCTTAACTCTTATCACGAAGCCCTAAAAAGTTTAGGTATAGAGGCAAGCGGGATCATTGAACCTAAAGCCAGCGAATATATTCCTAAAATGCTCTCCTTTATCCAGAAGTTAATTGATAGAGGAGCTGCCTATGTTGCAGACGAGGATGTCTATTTTGATATTACGAAAGCCAAGAATTACGGGAAGTTATCCAACCAGTCATTAGCTAAAATGGAGTCGGGCGCCAGGGTTGTGGTAACGGAGAATAAACATAATCCTTTGGATTTTGTTCTCTGGAAGTCGGCTAAGGAAAATGAACCGGCGTGGGATAGTCCGTTTGGAAAGGGGAGACCGGGCTGGCATATTGAATGTTCTGTGATGAGCGCGGATATTTTAGGTAATGAATTTGATATCCACGGCGGAGGAATAGACCTGATTTTCCCGCACCATGAAAATGAAGTCGCCCAATCCGAAGCCGCCGGAGAAAAATTCGCTAAATACTGGATGCATCACGGCTTACTTACTATAAACGGCCAAAAAATGTCCAAGTCCCTGGGGAATTTTGTAACGGTAAATAGTTTTCTGGAGAAATACAAAAACGCCGACTTATTAAAATTGTTATTTTTAGCTACTCATTATTCTCACCCCGTTGATTATACCGATGATAAAATTCAGGAAGCCAAGCAGGCGTTAGAGAGAATTGTTATCTTACTGGAAAAGACAGACGACAAGAAACCTTGTTCTAAGGCGAAAGATACCGGCTTAGCCGCTCTAAAAAATAAATTTATGGAAGCAATGGATGATGATTTTAATTCCCCGCAGGCGTTAGCTTCTATCTTTGAATTAGCCAACGCTATGAATAAAAATATCAATGATTCTGTTTTTATATGCGAGGCTAAAGCTTTACTCTTTGAATTGAGCCAAATATTAGGCCTACAGTGGGATAAACCGGGCGATAAGGGGATATCAAAGGAAGAGCAGTCCTTAATCAATAAGCGTAATGAAGCTAAGAAGCAGCGCAATTTCGCCGAGGCTGATAAGTTACGCCAGGAATTAGAAGCTAAAGGTATTATTTTAGAAGATACTAAAGACGGCACAACTTGGCGTAGGAGATTATGAAAGGTAAATTCATTACATTTGAAGGTTCGGAAGGCTGCGGCAAGAGTACGCAGTCCAAGATGCTTTATACATATCTTAAAGCCAAAGGCAAGCGCGTCATTTATCTGCGTGAGCCGGGCGCAACCAAAATAAGCGAGAAGATCCGGGATATTTTGCTGGATGCCAAAAATCAGGCGATAATCCCAGAATGTGAAATGCTCCTTTATATGGCTGCCCGGGCGCAAATCGTAGGCGAAGTAATCTTGCCCGCGCTTAAAGACGGTAAAGTTGTTATCTGCGACAGGTTTCTGGATTCAACCCTGGCTTATCAGGGCTATGGCTTAGGTATGGATATTGATTTAATCAAGAAAGTCGGGAAATTTACCACTCGCGGCATAACCCCGGATCTAACTTTGTTTTTAGACCTGGCGGTCAAACGCGGGCTTAAGCACCGGCAAGCCAATCTGGATCGTATTGAGATGCGCTCGGTTAATTATCATTTACGCGTGCGCAAGGGGTATTTAAAATTAGCCAGGCAGGAGCCGGAAAGAATTAAAGTCGTTAAAGTAGAGAAAGATAAATTCCAAACTCAATCCAAGATAAGAGAGTTGGCTGAAGATTATGTCTTTTAGCGCGATAAAAGGGCAGGATAAGCCGATAGGGATGCTTAAAACTTATATCGAGAATTCCTGCCTTGAGGGCGGGTATTTATTTGCCGGGCCTGAAGGGATAGGTAAGAAAATGACAGCCCTGGCTTTGGCCGAAGAACTAGTCGGAAGCAGCCAGCATCCGGATGTGCATGTGATTTCCAATGAAGATACGCAGATAAAGATAGATGTAATCCGCCAGCTGCAAAAAGATATAAACTTAAAAGCCTATGCAGGCCCTTATAAGGTTTTTATTATTGATAATGCCCATACCTTAACGCCTGAAGCGTCAAATTCTTTATTAAAGATATTGGAAGAGCCGCCTAAAAAAAGCCTGATTATCCTCATTAGCGACAAACCGAATCTGCTTTTTAAAACGGTTATCTCGCGCTGCAAGATTTTAAAATTCTTACCTCTTAAGAGAACGGTGTTGGAGGATATTTTAAGAAAAGATTATAAATTAGATAACGCTTTAGCGCATTTCCTGGCCTATTTCTCCGAAGGCAGGCTGGGGGGAGCGTTAAAATTAATGGACGAGGATATAATTAACAAAAAGAACAGCCTTATTGATAAATTTATTCTAGCCGCTCGTCCGGCCCTGGATAGTTTCGCCGGGCAAAGCCGGCCGGAAGTGCGTAATGGTTTAAATTTACTGGTTACCTGGTTTCGGGATATTTATTTACTTAAGTCAGGCATGCCGCTGGATGAGGCTATAAATTACGACCGGGGAACAGAATTAACACAAGGCGCCCGCCGCCTTTCATTTTCGGATTTAGATATGATATTCGGGAATATAACAGCCGCGATAGCGTATCTAGAGATGAATGTAAATACGAGATTATTAATATATAATCTGGGGATGGAGTTATGGAAGGTTTAATTTTTGTGCGCTTAAGGGATTCCGGCCAGGTCTATGCCTATAATGCTTTAGGGTTTGCGGTTAAAGAGGGGGATTATGTAATAGTGGAGCATGACCGCGGCCAGGATTACGGCCAGGTAGTGCCGTCCTGCGATGCCAGTCATTGTAAAGTTAAGGATTCAGCTCCACAAGCAGCCGCGGGAAGCGCTGAAGCAGCTAAAGAACAGCCTAAGAAAATATTACGCCTAGCCAGAGAAGCGGATATAAAGCAGATCGAGGATAATCGGGTAAAAGCAAAAGAGGTGTTTAATTCTTGCGTTAAAAAAATAGAAGAGCATAAATTGGATATGAAACTGGTCCAGGCTGAGTATTCTTTTGACCGTTCAAAGATCGTATTTTATTTTACAGCTAACGGCAGAGTGGATTTCAGGAATTTAGTAAAGGACCTGGCCAAGATCTTTAAAGCCAGGATTGAATTGAGGCAGATAGGTGTGCGCGACGAAGCCCGGCTTTTCGGCGGATTTGGCCCCTGCGGAAGAGAGCTCTGCTGCGCGCGGTTCTTAAAAGATTTTGAACCGGTCACTATTAAGATGGCCAAGGAAGAGGGGCTTCCGTTAAATCCTCCCAAGATTTCAGGTATTTGCGGAAGGCTTATGTGCTGCCTTTCTTTTGAATATGAAAGTTATAAATTGCTCTCTAAGGGCCTTCCCCGCGAAGGAGAGCATGTGAATACCGCCCAGGGTAAAGGTAAGATCATGAGTGTAAATGTATTTAAGCGTTCCGCTTCAGTGCAACTGGAAGACGGGACCTGGATAACGGTAAGTTATAGGGAAAAAGAGTATGGGAAATAAGTTTTATATAACTACTCCTCTTTACTACGTAAACGCCTCTCCGCATATCGGCCACTCCTATACTACGATTGCCGCCGATACTCTCAGCCGCTATTTGCGTAAAGTAATAGGAGAGGATAAGGTTTGGTTTCTTACCGGTACTGATGAACACGGCCAGAAGATCCAGCGCGCCGCGGATGAAGCGAAACTAAACCCGCAGGATTTTGCGGATAAGACGAGCTTGCAGTTTAAAAGCCTCTGGAAGGCGTTGGATATTTCCTATAACGATTTCATCCGTACTACTGAAGAGCGGCACATTAAAACCGTGCAAAAAGTTTTAGCTATCCTCTATAAGAAGGGGGATATTTATGAAGGAAAATACGTTGGCTTGTATTGCACACCCTGTGAAACCTTCTGGCTGGAATCGCAAGCTATAGGGGGAGTATGTCCTGATTGTAAAAGGCCGGTAGATAAAATTACTGAGACAAATTATTTCTTTAAATTAACCAAATACCAGGACTGGCTGGTTAAATATATCGAGGCTCCGGCGAATAGTAAATTTATTTTACCGGCAATGAGACATAATGAAGTCTTAAGTTTCCTAAAATTAAATAAGTTGACCGACCTGTGTATCTCCCGGCCCAAGGAAAGATTAAACTGGGGTATCCCTTTGCCGTTTGCTCCCAGTCACGTTACTTATGTCTGGTTTGACGCGTTGATAAATTATATCAGCGCGGTCGGAGAGTTTGACGCTAAAGATAAGTATCATTCCAAATGGTGGCCGGCTGACCTGCATTTAATCGGTAAGGATATTTTAAGGCAACATGCGGTATATTGGCCGATAATCCTGCAGGCTTTAGGGATAGAGCAGCCTAAGACAATATTCGCCCACGGCTGGTGGATGATTAATCAGGATAAGATGTCTAAATCCAAAGGCAACGTAATCAATCCGGTTGATATGGTAAATAAATTTGGCCTGGACGTTTACCGGTATTTTATATTACGCGATGTGCCTTTTGGTCTGGATGGAAATTTTTCGCCAGACGCGATTATTAAAAGATTTAATGGCGATTTAGCGAATGATTTAGGAAATTTAGTTTATCGCACGCTTACGATGGTTGAGAAATATTACGCCGGGAATATCCCTCCTTTGGATATCTACGGTCTTAAACTTAATGAGCGCGAGGAATTGATCAAGAAGTCTATCCAGGGCCTGCAGCAGGCAGTTTATGCGCCATTAAGTTCTGATTTTGATTTTAGTTTGGCCCTTGAGAAAATTTGGGAATTGATAAATATGGCGAATAAATACGTTGAAGAGACCAAGCCCTGGAATTTAGCAAAAGAAAAGAAGGACGCGGAGCTTAAAATATTTATCCGTCTCTTAGTGGAAGTAATCCGAAAAGTCAGCGCCCAGCTCGGCGCGTTTATGCCGCAGACAGCCGCTTTGATCAATGAGCAGATCGGTAATGATTCAATCAAGAAAGGCGCTCCGTTATTCCCCCGCATATGTTAGTTGAAACGCATTGCCATTTAGACTTTCCGGAATTTGACCACGATAGAGATGAAGTCATTCAGCGCGCCAAAGACCAGGGTATTGATTATATCGTCAATATCGGCTCAAGCCTGACGGGTTCTCTGGCCTCCGTAGAATTATCCCGGAAATATGAATCCATATACGCTACAGTGGGTATCCATCCTCACGAAGCAGACACATTTGATCTAGAAACGGGAGAAACTATTAAAGGTCTGGCTAAAAATAAAAAAGTTGTCGCTATAGGAGAAATAGGCCTGGATTATTTCAAGCGCTATTCTAAGAAGGAAAACCAGCTCCCGTTATTTCTTGCCCAGTTAAATTTGGCGAAAGAACTAAATCTTCCGTTGGTTATACATACCAGGGATGCTCAAGCTGACACCTTAAAGATTTTAAAAGAAGCAATGCCGGTAAGGGCGGTAGTGCATTGTTTCTCGGGTGATAACCTTTTTTTAAAAGAATGCCTGGACTTAGGTTTTCTAATTTCATTCACCTGCAATATTACTTATAAAAAAGCGCAAGATTTAAGGGAAATAGTTAAAGTTACACCGCTAGAGAAGCTTCTTTTAGAGACAGACGCGCCTTATTTGTCGCCGGAAGGTTTCCGGGGAAAAAGAAATGAACCTGTTCAGATAAGGTTGTTAGCTGAAGCTGTCGCGGCTCTTAAAGGTTTAAAATTAGATGAAGTAGAGCGCGCTACTACGGAAAACGCCCGGAGGTTCTTTAGTTTTTAAATGAGCTCACAGGTAAGCATTATAAAATGCGCTAGTTACAACCCGGTATTGGTGGAAGTAGCGTTAAGGAAAGCTATAAACGCGATCGGCGGGATAACCCATTACGTTAAACCGCAGTCAAAAGTATTGGTTAAGCCCAATCTGCTTATGGCGAAGGAGCCGGAGTGCGGGATTGATACGCATCCGGAGGTGCTGCGGGCGGTGATCAGGATTTTAAAAGATATTAATTGCCATATCTTTGTCGGAGACTCTCCCAGCGTCTGGGGGAATGAAATCGAGAATGTGGATGAGGTTTACCGCAGGTCAGGCATTACGGATGTTTGTGGGCAAGAAAAAGTGGAGCTGGTTAAGTTTGATAAGAGGCGTATGCGGGCTAAGTTCCCCTTAACTACCTGGCTTGACCATTGCGATTATTTAATCAGTATACCGAAGTTTAAGACTCACGAACTCACATTGCTAACCGGCGCCATTAAAAACCTGTTTGGTTTGGTCTCCGGGACTTTTAAGACAGAGCTGCACAAAAACTATTTTCAGCTAGAAGATTTTTCCAGGATTTTAGTGGATATTTACGCCGAGGCTAAGCCGGCCCTGACTATTGTGGACGGTATTGTGGCCATGGAAGGCGATGGCCCGGCAACCAGCGGAAAATTGCGGGACTTAGGAATTCTATTAGCGGGAGATGACTGTGTGGCGATAGATAGTATTATGGCTAAGATAATGGGAGTTGAGCCTTTGGATGTATTAAGTACTAAAGAAGCAGCCAGAAGGGGCCTGGGAGTAGCCGATATAAATGATATAAAGATCTGTGGAGAAACACTCAAGAGTTTAAATACCCGGCCGTTCCTGCTTCCTTGCGCGTCGCGCTTACAAAGGAGAGTCCCTCAGCCGATAATCAAGCTGGCTAAATTATTAATTAAATATTATCCTTATCCTGTGCCTAAGAATTGCACCAGGTGCACAGCTTGTATTAAGATCTGTCCGGGTAATTGTATAAGTATGGCTAAGCAAGGGATTGTTTTTAATTATAGGAAATGTATCTCCTGTTTTTGTTGCCAGGAGGCCTGTCCGGCTAAAGCCATTAGAGTGAAGAAGAGCTTATTTGCCAAAATCATCGGCCTTTAATTAAAATAGGGACGGTTCTCAACTCAAAGCAAAAGTGTCCCCTAGATGGGGACAGTTTAAGATTGGCTTGAGAACCGTCCCTGGAGAAAACTATGAAAATAATTACTATTGAATGGAAGAATAATAAAATTAAACTCATCGACCAGACTAAGCTTCCGCATAAGCTGGAATACCTATATATAGATAAGTTAGAGGATTTGTGGGAGGCGATCAAACAGTTAAAAGTCCGGGGCGCCCCCGCGTTAGGGGCGGCAGCCGCGTTAGGGATGTATCTGGGGATTAAGGATTCGAAAGCCA